>Ga0209573_1000023_pt1 | contig 550872 bp, 482 predicted proteins | sample TNRBio252014_DNA_FD_185870 | JGI IMG/M metagenome (GOLD analysis project Ga0209573, IMG submission 185870) | Wastewater treatment Type I Accumulibacter community from EBPR Bioreactor in Madison, WI, USA - TNR Reactor_6/25/2014_ DNA (SPAdes)... | ecosystem: Engineered > Bioreactor > EBPR >...
CTTCGCCCACGAACACAGCCCCTGGGAGCGCGGTGCCAACGAGCAGGTCAATAAACTCATTCGCTACTTCATGCCCCGTCGCATCGATATGGCGGGCTACCGGGACGCCGACGTATCCCACTTCGAGTTTCTCCTCAACGAGCGGCCTCGCAAATGTCTCAACTACCTTTCACCCGAACAATCTATGCACCAGGCGTCTTTGCACTTGAAATGACAATCTGCCTCGTTGGAATTTCCAATGATTGGAAAAAATGCAGGCGGGGAAGGAAACGAGGACTGGCGTCCCGGGCAGGACTTGAACCTGCAACCTTCTGATCCGTAGTCAGATGCTCTATCCAATTGAGCTACCGAGACGTCAATGAGCGGCAGATAGTACAGTTGCGACCCCGGTTTGGCAATGGGGCAGGGGGAAGAATTTCGGATGGGGGATGGATGGTGGGGTACTTCCGAATCGGGGTCGGCGTCGGTATCGCTATCGGAATCGATCCCGATACCGATTCCGATTCCGATACCGGGGCGGTTTCCGATATATTCTTTGCCGTGCAACCACTATCGCCCTTCAAGCTCCAGGCCGATTATGCTCCCATGGGCGACCAGCCGGAGGCCATCGAGGGCCTGGTGCAAAGCCTGCACGCGGGTAACCGGTTCCATCTGTTGGAGGGCGTGACCGGCTCCGGCAAGACTTTTACCATGGCCAATGTGATCGCCCGCTACGGCCGGCCCACCCTGGTCATCTCCCACAACAAAACCCTGGCCGCCCAGCTCTACGCGGAGCTGAAGACGTTTTTCCCGGACCATGCGGTGGAGTATTTTGTCAGCTACTTCGACTACTACCAGCCGGAGGCCTACATCCCGCAGACCGACACCTTCATCGAGAAGGATTCCGCCATCAACGAGGAGATTGAGCGCCTGCGCCTGGCCGCCACGGATGCCCTGATCAACCGCGATGACGTGATCCTGGTGGCCTCGGTGTCCTGCATCTACGGCCTGGGTTCGCCCGAGGATTACATGAGCATGGTGGTGGCGGTGGAGCGGGGCGCCACCTGCGAACGCAACCAGGTGCTGGAGCAGCTGGTGAATATCCAGTACACGCGCAACGATATCGAAAACAAACCCGGCACCTTCCGGGTGCGCGGGGACACCCTGGACATCTTCCCGTCCTACAACAAACAGGGGTTGCGCATTGAGTTCTTCGGGGATCAGGTGGAGCGCATCCAGCGCATCCATCCGCTGACCGGCAACCCGGAGGCGGAGCTGGACGCGGTGCTGGTGTCGCCGGCCAAGCATTTCGTGACGCCCTACGTGAAGATGGAACGGGCCATGGAAACCATCAAGGAGGAGCTGGAACTGCGGGTGGCCGAGTTCGAGCGTGCGGGCAAATTGCTGGAGGCCCAGCGCATCCGCATGCGCACCCAGTACGACCTGGATATGATGCGGGAGATGGGCTACTGCTCGGGCATCGAGAACTATTCCCGCCACCTGACCGGGCGGGCCCCGGGGCAGCGGCCCTATTGCCTGCTGGATTATTTTCGCGGCGAGTTCCTGACCATTCTGGACGAGTCGCACGCCACCGTGCCGCAGCTGCGCGGCATGTACAACGGGGACCGTGCCCGCAAGACGGTGCTGGTGGAGCACGGGTTCCGGCTGCCCAGCGCGCTGGACAACCGGCCCATGCAGTACGACGAATTCCTGCAGGTCACGGGGCCGATTTTGTTCACCTCCGCCACCCCGGCGCCCTACGAACGCCAGGTCAGCCCGACCCAGGTGCAGCAGGTGATCCGGCCCACCGGCATCGTGGATCCGCCGGTGGAGGTGCGTCCGCTGGCCGGGCAGATTGACGATGTGATCGAGGAAATCCGGCAGCGCGCGGAGCAGAAGGAGCGCACCCTGGTCACCACCCTGACCAAGAAAACGGCCGAGGACCTGGCCGAGTATCTGCACAACCTGGGCGTGCGGGTGAAGTATCTGCATTCGGACATTGATGCCATTGAGCGGGTGGAAATCCTGCGCGGGCTGCGCAAGGCGGACTTCGATTGCCTGATCGGGATCAACCTGCTGCGGGAGGGGCTGGACCTGCCCGAGGTGTCGCTGGTGGCCATCCTGGACGCGGACAAGGAGGGCTTCCTGCGTTCCGAGACCTCGCTGGTGCAGACGGCGGGGCGGGCGGCCCGGCATGTCGGGGGGCGGGTGATCATGTACGCGGATCGCATCACGGATTCCATGCAGCGGATGATGGAGATCACGGATACGCGGCGCACCAAGCAGATGGCCTACAACCAGGCGCACGGCATCACCCCGCGCAGCATCCAGAAGAGCATCCAGGAGAGTCTGGCCGTGGTGCAAAAGGCGCGGGAGCTGGAGGAGTTGGTGGTGCGCGATGGCGGGGCGGACTACAACGTGGTGGACGTGCTCGGTCAGCTGGAGCGCGAGATGGTGGAGGCGGCGGAGGCCCTGGAGTTCGAGCGGGCCGCGATGTTGCGCGACCAGGTGCATGAGTTGAAAAAGGCGCACAAGTTAGACGGAAGTCCCACCGCGCGGCCGCAGGTGAGCTTGAAGTATCAGATGAAGAAGCGGGCGCGCCAATCGCCGGCGGGCGGGCGGGATCGGTCATGAATCCAGCGTGGAAGCGTTGTCCGGAGTGGGATCTGAAACTGGCGGCCGGCTTGCAGACCGAACTGGTAGGCCATCCCTTGGTGGCGCTGGACGAGGTGCCATCCACCAACGACGTGGTGAAGGAGCTGGCTTTGCAGGGGGCGCCCGATGGACTGGCCGTGGTGGCGGCGCATCAGACCACCGGCCGGGGCCGCCGGGGCCGCACCTGGGTGGCGTGTCCGGGCAAGGCGGTCTATTTGTCCGTGCTGTTGCGGCCGGACTGGCCGGTGGGAGACGTTACCCTGCTGGGGGTGCTGGGAGGCGTGGCATGTGCGGATGCGGCGGCCGAACTGGGGGTGGCCGACCTGCTCATCAAGTGGCCGAACGACGTGCTGGCGCGGGGTCGCAAACTGGGCGGGGTGTTGGTGGAGCCGCGGCTGGGTGAGGAGCAAATTGATTTTGCCGTGGTGGGCATCGGGTTCAACGTGTCCCAGCAGGTGGAGGACTGGCCGGAGGAGTTGCGGACCACCGCCACCTCCTGTCTGGCCGAGGGCTGCCGGGTGACCAGCGACGAGGTCATTCAAGCCCTGTTGCGCAGCCTGGATCGTTGGTACCGGCCTCATGCTGAGTTAAGGCGGCCGGAGCTGCTGGCCGCATGGTCGCGCTGGAGCGGTACGGAACAACTGCCACAGTTGGATTGAGGGAAGGGCCCGGCCGGATTGTGCATTGCACTGGGCTGCGCTTTTCGTATTTGATATCCCGCTATGGAATCTTCGGAGCTTTTGCGTCCCTGCGTATTTTTTGATCGCGACGGAATTGTGAATCGCTCGCCCGGACCCGGCTACGTGGAGCGGGTGGAGGATTTTCATCTGTTGCCGGACTTTGTGCGCGCGCTGCGCGTGGTGCTGCAGCGGGGCTACGAGTCGGTCATCATCACCAACCAGCGCGGGGTGGGCAAGGGCCAGATGAGCCAGGCCACCCTGGACGCCATTCATCAGCATCTACGCGACCTGCTGCAGGCGGAGGGGCTGTCCCTGCGCGACATTTATTTTTGCACCGAGGTCGACCGCGACCATCCCCGGCTCAAGCCGCAACCCGGCATGCTGCTGGAGGCGGCGCGCGATCACCGGCTGGACCTGACCCGTTCGTGGATGATCGGGGACAACGAGAAGGACGTGGTAGCCGGCCAGCGCGCGGGGTGTCGCACCCTGCTGGTGCGTGGCGGAGCGGAGCCGACGGTGGCTGATTTCCGGGTGGCCGCCATGGCCGAGGTCCCGGCGTTTCTTGAACAGCACTTGGAAGGGGCACCGTCATGAATCTTATCGATCCCGAAGCTCAAGTCCCTGTCCACCCGTCGGCTCCGCTGATACTGGCGCCGGAGGAGGTCCGCGTGCTGGGGGTGTTGATCGAGAAAGCCCTGAGCACGCCGGAGTATTATCCGCTGTCGTTGAACGCGGTGGTCATGGCCTGCAACCAGAAGAACAACCGGCAGCCCCTGACCGCCTACGACGAGTCCCTGGTGGTGCGGGCCCTGGACGCCCTGCGCGAGAAGCGGCTGGTGGCCATGGTCACCGAGGCGGGCGCGCGCGTGCCCAAGTACCGTCAGCTTGCGGGAGAGCAGATCGGCCTGGACGACAAGGATCTGGCCGTGATGGCGGAACTGCTGGTACGCGGTCCGCAGACCGTGGGCGAGCTCAAGAATCGCGGGGAACGCATGAGCCCGCTGGGCGATCTGGCCGCGGTGCAAACGTTATTGGATGCGTTGGCACAGCGCAGCCCCGCCCTGGTGGCCCGTATGGCCCGGCAGCCCGGCCTGAAGGAATGTCGTTACGGTCATTTGCTGGGCGGCCCGCTGGCCGGCGTCGCGGAAGGCGAACCGGTCCCCTTGCAAGAGCCGGTGCGTGCGGTGGTGCGGGCCGAGCAGGAGCGCCTGGCCGCCCTGGAAAACGAAGTGGCCGTCCTGCGCGGCGAACTGCAGGCGCTGCAAGCGGATATGGCCGCTTTTCGCAAGCAGTTTGAATAACCCCGGGCGATCCATCCCCCGGCCTTGATTCGGGCCCGCCCTTCCGATAGCCTGCCCCCTCATTTCACAGGATCGAATGGATTTTTCATGAGGATACTTTCCGGCATTCAGCCCTCGGGTAAACTGCACCTGGGCAACTATTTCGGCATGATGCAGCCCGCCCTGGAGCTGCAAAACAAGGGCGATGCCTACTACTTCATCGCCAACTACCATGCCCTGACCACGGTATCGGACGCGGCGGCCTTGCGGCAGGGCACCACGGACGTGGCCCTCGACTTCCTGGCCTGCGGGCTCGACCCGGAACGCACCGTGTTCTATCGCCAGAGCGATGTGCCGGAGGTTACGGAGCTCATGTGGCTGCTGTCCGTGGTCACGCCCATGGGCCTGCTGGAGCGCTGCCATTCCTACAAGGACAAGGTGGCCAAGGGCATCGCGGCCAGCCACGGGTTGTTCGCCTATCCGGTGTTGATGGCGGCCGACATCCTGGCCGTGGACGCCAACGTGGTTCCGGTGGGGCGCGACCAGAAGCAGCATGTCGAGGTCACGCGCGACCTGGCGGTTAAATTCAACCTGCAGTACGGCGAGGTGTTCACCGTGCCCAAGGAGGACATCCGCGACAGCGTGGCCGTGGTGCCGGGGCTGGACGGACAAAAGATGTCCAAGTCCTACAACAACACCATCGAGATCTTCGGCGATGCCAAGGACACCAAGGCCCGCATCATGCGCATCGTCACCGACAGCAAGGGGGTGGCGGACGTGAAAGATCCGGACACCTGCAACGTGTTTGCCCTGTACCGGCTGTTTGCCAGCGAGGCCGAGCGCGAGGCCATGGCGGCCCGTTACCGCGCGGGCGGGCTGGGCTATGGCGAGGTGAAGAAGGCCCTGCACGAAAAATTTGAGGGGCATTTCGGCCCGCTGCGCCAGAAGCGCGCGGAGCTGGCGGCCCGTCCGGACTTTGTGGAGGACGTGTTGCGGCGGGGGGCGGAAAAAGCCCGCGCCCTGGCCGGAGCCACCCTGCAGCGCGCCCGTCATGCCGTGGGATTGGACTAGGCCATGCCCGGCTCCGACGAATACAAAGTACAACTCGAGGTGTTCGAGGGACCGCTCGATCTGCTGCTCTATCTGATCAAGCGGGACGAGCTGGACATCTACGACATTCCCATCGAGCGCATCACCCAGCAGTACATGCAGTACCTGGACGTGATGAAGATGCTCGACCTGTCCATCGCGGGCGAGTTTCTGGTCATGGCCGCCACCCTGATGATGATCAAGAGCCGCATGCTGCTGCCGGTGGAGGACCGGCCGGAACTGGAGGCGGAAGAGGACGATCCGCGCTGGGACCTGGTGCGCCAGCTGGTGGAGTACAAGAAATTCAAGGATGCCGCCGATCATCTGGAAGACCTGGCCCTGCGCCGGGAGGATGTGTTCATCCGGGAAGGCGATCATGTGGAACTGGGCCCGGACTCCGAGGTGGCCCTGCACGATGTCAGCATCTTTGACCTGATCACCGCCTTTAACGAGGCCTTGAAGCGGGTCAAGAAGGACGACTTGGCGGAAATCTTTTCCGACCGCTACACGGTGGCGGACAAGGTGGATTTCCTGAGCAACCTGCTGCGCCGGGAGAAGCGGGCCCGCCTGTCCGAGATTTTTGCCGGCATGACCCATCGCTACGAGATGGTGTGCACCTTCCTGGCCATCCTGGAGCTGATCCGGCTGAAGCAGTTGCGCGCCGTGCAGAGCGGGCCGTTTGGTGAAATTGAAATCCAGTCGCCCGAGGAAGGGTGAGGGGACGGAGTTACTATGTCGGACCAAGATGTATTGCCGGAGCTGAAGCAAATTATCGGGGCCATGCTGTTCGCCTCCAAGACGCCCATCACGGTGGGTGACATCCGCCGCTGCCTGGAGCAGGTGGCGGAGTCCGCGGGCGGACCGGCGCGCGATTTCGGTGCGGTGACTCCGGAGGATATCCGGACCGCGCTGGAGGCCCTCACGGAGACGCTTCAGAACCAGAAGGCGGGCTTCCATGTGGTGGAGGTGGCGCACGGCTTCCGCTTGGAGAATGACGCCAACTGCGGGATGTGGCTGCGTCATCTATTGCAGAAGGGGCGCCCCAACCGGCTCAGCAAGCCGGCCCTGGAAACCCTGGCCATCATTGCCTACCGGCAGCCCTGCACCCGGGCCGAAATCGAGGCCGTGCGCGGAGTGGCGGTGGACCAGATTCTGCGCAACCTGATGGATATGCAGCTGATTCGTATCACCGGCCGCAGCGAACTGCCGGGCCGGCCCTGGATGTTCGGCACGGCCCAGAAGTTTCTGGAATATTTCGGTCTGCGCGATGTGAAGGAATTGCCGGGCGTGGAGGAACTGCGCCGCATGGAAGAGGAGCAGGAGCGCAAGCGCAAGGAAACCCCCGTCGAAGCGGCGGAACCCGTGCTGCAACTCGAGACGCCGGAAGGCACGGTCCCGGATGCCGCCTCCGCTCCCGAGGCCGCAGCGTCTGATCAAGAAGAGCCCGCCTCCGAACCGGCCGCCGAGGGTGAGGATGAAGAAGCCGCCGAAGAGGCTGCTGAGGAAGTGGGCGAGGACGAAGACGACGACGGGGATGACGACGACGAAGACGAGTACGACGACGACGATGACGATGACGATGATGACGACGAGGATGATGACGAAGACGAAGAAGATGAGGACGACGAGGAAGATGAAGAAAAGTCCTGAGTCGGCGGAGCGTGCGTTGTCGTCCCTGCGGCGCCGAATTGACGTCCTGGACGGGCGCATCGTCGGTTTGTTGAACCAGCGTACCCGACTGGCCATGGAGATCGGTCGCATCAAATACCAGCGTGGCGATGCGGTATTCACACCCGGACGGGAGCGCGAGGTGGTGCGGCGGGTGGCGGCGGCCAGTACCGGTCCTTTGGGCGCGGCCGAACTGCGCGCCATCTACCGCGAGATTATGTCGGTGGCTTTGAGCTTTGAGGGTGGATTGACGGTGGTGGTCTTGAAGGGCGATGGTGCGGCGGCCCGCCTGGCCGTGCGCCAGCGCTTGGGCGAATGCACGCGTATCAAGACGGTGGCTACGCCGGCTCAGGTGCTGAGTGCTTTACAGCGCGAGGTCGCGGATTTTGCCCTGGTTACGCCCGCGGCTTGGAGCGGTTTAAAGTCGCCTGCCTTGGCGGTGGTGGATCGCGTGCGGGTGGACGGGGTAAAGGGGGCGTTTTGTTTGGTGTGTGGTCGGGGTCCGGCATGAGTGCGTTGTTGAAGGCGGCCAAGCCGTGGGTGGCGGCCTTGTCGACCTATCAGCCCGGGCGGCCCATCGAGGAAGTGGCGCGGGAACTGGGCCTGGGCGATCCGGAGTCTATCCTCAAGCTGGCCTCCAACGAGAATGCGCTGGGTCCTTCGCCGCGCGCTCTGGCCGCCATGCGCAACCTGGCGGGGCGTATGCACATCTATCCGGATGGCGACACCTTCTATTTGCGTCAGGCCCTGGCCCGGCGGTTGCAGGTGCCGGAGAGTCATCTGTTTTTCGGGCACGGCAGCAACGAGATTCTGGCCTTGCTGGGCCACGTTTACCTGGAGAAGGGGACCAGCATCGTGGCCTCGGCGCAGGCCTTCGTGGTCTATAAGCTGGTGGCGGCCTTGTACGAGGCGGAGACCCTTGAAGTGCCCATGCGCAACTTCACCCACGATCTGGAGGCCATGCGGGCGGCCATCCGGCCCGACACCCGGCTGGTCTTCGTGGCCAATCCCAACAATCCCACGGGGACCCGGGTTCCCAACGCGGACCTGGTGCGTTTTCTGACCAGTCTGCCGCCCCATGTGGTGGCGGTGGTGGACGAGGCGTACATCGAGCTGCTGCCCGACGGGCAGGCTCCCGAGGTGCTGCCCCTGGTTCTGGAGGGGCGGAGCATTTTTATTCTGCGCACCTTCTCCAAGGCCTATGGGCTGGCCGGTCTGCGCATCGGGTATGCGGTGGCTCCGCCCGCGGGCATCGGCCTGCTGCACAAGGTGCGGCAACCTTTTAATGTGAACGCCATGGCCCAGGCGGCGGCGCTGGCCGCGCTGGCGGATGACGACCATGTGGAGCGCACCCGCCGCATGGTGGCGGAGGGGCTGGCCCAGGTGACGGCGGGGCTGCGGCAGCGCGGGCTGGTCTACGTGCCCAGCGAGGTCAATTTTATCCTTGTGAAAGTGGGGAGGGGCCGCGAAATATCTCACGCCCTGCAACGGGAGCGCGTGATTGTCCGCCCGGTGGATGCCTATGCCTTGCCCGAGTATATCCGGGTAACCATCGGCACGGCGGAAGAGAACGACCGGTTCCTGCAGGCGCTGGACGTGGTGATGGGGAAGGGACAGAACTAGATGATCATCGTGTTGAAAAAAGAGGCCTCCGAAGAGCAGGTCAACCATATCGTGCAGTGCATTCATGCCTGGGGGCTGCGCACCAACGTCAGCCGCGGCATCGAGCGCACGGTGGTGGGGGTGATCGGGGACGAGGCCTTGATGGCCACCAAGCAGTTGGACGCCTTTCCCGGGGTGGAGTCGGTGGTGTCCGTGCAGAAACCCTATAAACTGGCCAGCCGCGAGTTTCAGAAGAGCAACACCTTGATCACCCTGCCGGCCGCACGCGCGGGCGACCAGCCGGTGGTATTCGGCGGCCCGAAGGTGGTGGTGGTGGCGGGGCCCTGTTCGGTGGAGACCCCGGAGATTATGCGGGAGATCGCGCGTTACATGAAGGCGGCGGGCGCCACCATGCTGCGGGCGGGCGCCTTCAAGCCGCGCACCTCGCCCTATGCCTTCCAGGGGCTGGGGGTGGAGGGGCTGCGCATTCTGAGCGAGATCCGGGCCGAGACCGGCCTGCCGTTTGTGACCGAGGTCATGGACACGCGGGATGTGGAGATGGTGGCCGAGGTGGCGGATATGATCCAGATCGGCGCGCGCAACACCCAGAACTTCAGTTTGCTGAAGGCGGTGGGGCGGGTGCACAAGCCGGTGCTGCTGAAGCGCGGCATCTCGGGGACCCTGGAAGAACTGTTGATGAGCGCCGAGTACATTTTGAGCCAGGGCAATCAGCAGGTGGTGCTGTGCGAGCGCGGCATCCGCACCTACGAAAAGGCCACCCGCAACACTCTGGATTTGAACGCCCTCCCGGTGCTGCACAAACTGTCGCATCTGCCGGTGGCGGCGGACCCCAGCCATGGCACCGGCTATGCCGACCTGGTCACCACCATGGCGCGGGCCTCGGTGGCGGCGGGGGCGGATGCCATCATGGTGGAGACCCATCCCGAGCCGGCCAAGGCCACCTCGGATGGCGCGCAGACCATCAACGCAGCCGAGTTTGCCCGGATGATGAGTGAGTTGCGCGCGGTGGCCCGGGCCATTGGACGGGATATCTGATCAGAACCATGAAGCGGATCGCCATACTGGGCTTGGGCTTGATGGGCGGCTCGTTGGGGCTGGCCATCAAAGCGCGCCGTCTGGGCTGGCACGTGGCGGGCTACACCCGCACCCCGGCGCGGGGGCGTCGGGCCCTGAAGCGGGGCGCGGTGGATTCTTTGCATGCCACGCCGGCGGAGGCGGTGGCGGGGGCCGACCTGGTGGTGTTGTGCGGACCGGTGCTGGCCTTGGCCGGGCAGGCCGGGGAATGCCGGGGCGCCTTCAAGCCGGGTTGTGTGGTCACCGATGTGGGCAGCACCAAAACAGTGGTGGAGGCCGAGCTGGTGGCCGCCCTGGCCGGAACGGGCGCGGTTTTTGTCGGCAGTCATCCCTTGTGTGGATCGGAGCAGCAGGGTATTGATGCCGCTCGTGCGGATTTGTATGAAGGTGCGCTGGTGTTTGTGAGTGCCCCGCCGCGGACGGCCGCGCGGGCGGTAAAAGCGGTGAGCCGTTTCTGGACGCAAGTAGGCGGACGGGTGGTGGCTTGTACCGCACGGGAGCATGACCGGGTGGTGGCGCGAACCAGCCATCTGCCGCACATGGTGGCCAGTGTGCTGGCCGTGACGGTGGCCCGCACGGGTGCGGAGAAGCTGGGCCGGTTTTGCGGATCGGGTTTCGCCGATACCTCGCGGGTGGCCGAAGGTTCGCCGGAAGTGTGGCATGATATTGTGCGGACCAACCGGAGCAACCTGGCCGACGAGTTGCGGGCCTATACGCGCCAGACGGAACGCTTGATCCGCTTGCTCGATGATGGTGATTTCAAGGGTGTGCAGCGGTTCCTGGAGCAGGGCCAGGCTGCGCGCCGGTTGTTGTTGAAGGGAAAACCACGGAAAGACGTATGAGCCAAATCCCCCAGTCAGTCATTGTTCATCCCCGCGCCGATCTCGGTGGCAAAATTGAGGTGCCCGGGGACAAGAGTATCTCACACCGGGTGGCCATGATGGCGGCCCTGGCCTCGGGTACCACCAAGGTCAGCAACTATCTGCAAAGCGAGGATTGCGTGAATACCCTGCGCGCCATGGAAGCGCTGGGCGCGCGTTCCTTCTTCTCCGAGGATGGGGAACTGAGCATCCAGGGTACGGGCGGCAACCTGATCGAACCGGCGGGCCAGTTGAATGTTGGTAATTCCGGCACCACCCTGCGCTTGCTGTCCGGCGTGCTGGCGGGGCAGCCCGGTGCCTATGAAATGACCGGTGACGAATCGCTGTGCTCGCGCCCCATGACGCGTATTAAGGAACCCCTGGAGCGCATGGGGGCCAAGGTTGAACTGACGGGCGAAAAGGGCACCGCCCCCATCAAGATCACGGGCGGGAAACTCAAGGCCATCAACTACACCCTGCCCGTGGCTTCGGCGCAGGTGAAATCGTGCCTGTTGCTGGCCGGCCTATTCGCCGAGGGCACCACCTCGGTCACCGAACCGATCCCGACCCGCGATCATACCGAGCGGTTGTTCCGCACCCTCAACCTGCCCATCAGCGTGGACGGGTTGACCATCCAGATCAAAGGCCTGGGCGGGGAGGGGCCGTCCTTGAAGGCGCGACCGTTCCGCATCCCGGGTGATTTTTCGTCCGCTGCGTTCTGGCTGGTGGCGGCCGCCGCGCGCAAGAATTCCGAGGTATCCATCACCGGCGTGGGCTTGAATCCGCGGCGCATCGCCCTGCTGGATGTGTTGCGCCGGGCGGGCGCCCGGGTGGAGGTCAGTTTGTCCGATTCCAATGCGGATGCCGAACCGGTGGGCGATATCCGGGTCATGGGCGGAAAGCTCAAGGCGGTGGAAGTGGGCGGAGCCGATATCCCCAATCTGATTGACGAACTGCCGCTGGTGGCCGTGCTGGGTGCGCTGGCCGAGGGCACCACGGTCATCCGCAATGCCGCCGAACTGCGGGTCAAGGAATCGGATCGTATTGCCACCATGGCCACCAACCTGCGCCTGCTCGGGGTGGAGGTCGAGGAGCGGGAGGATGGCATGGCCATCGTGGGCGGCGGCGTGCTCAAGCCCACTTCGCCTGTGCGCAGTTACGGGGATCACCGTATTGCCATGGCCATGGCCGTGCTGGCCACCTGTGCCGAGGAGCCGGTGGTCATCAACAATGTGGCCTGTGTGGACACCTCCTATCCGGGTTTCTGGAATGACTTGAAACGCATCGGGGGCCACGTTGAATAAAGACGTCACGGTCATTGCCATTGACGGACCTTCCGCTTCCGGCAAGTCCACCGTGGCCCGGGAATCGGCCCGCGCCCTGGGGTTCAACTATGTGGACTCGGGGTCGTTGTATCGGGGCATTACCTGGAAATGCCTGCGTGAGCGCGTGCCCACCGACCAGCCGGCCGCCGTGCTGGAGCTGATGAGCCGCATCCATCTGGATTTCCTGGTGGAAGAGCACGCCATCCGCTTCACCATGGATGGTGAGGACCCGGGTGCGCAAGTGCGCTCGGTGCCGGTGCAGGAACGGGTCAGCGATGTGGCGGCCATTCCGGAGGTCCGACAGATTGTGGTGCGTTTGCTGCGGGAAACCACCCGCTACGGCAGCCTGGTCATGGAGGGTCGTGACATCGGCACCGTGGTATTCCCGGACACGCCATTCAAATTCTATCTGGATGCCGATCCAGAGGAGCGGGCCCGCCGCCGCCATCAGGAAATGATGCAGTCTGCCTCCGATACCACGGTGGACAATGTGTTGGATTCCCTGCGCCGTCGCGACCGCAAGGACACCACGCGCAAAGCAGCGCCCCTGCAAATTGCCCTGGGGGCGCGGGTGATTGATTCCACCGCCATGCAGGTGGGCGATGTGGTGAAACTGGTGGTGGAGCAGGTCCGTACAGCCCGGTGAACGCCATGCAGGTTGGCTCGTATCGCCCCCTTCTGTATCACGGTTCGCGCCACGTTCTGCTGGTGCTGTTCAAGCTCTTCCACCGCTGGAAGGTGGTGGGCAGTGAACATATCCCCGCGACCGGCGGTTGTCTGCTGGCCTCGAACCACGCCAGTTTCATGGATCCGCCCGCCTTGAGTTGTGCCATCGCCCACCGCAACATTCGTTTTATGGCCCGCGATACCCTGTTCAAAAATGGTATCGGCAGTTGGTTCATGCACGGGGTGGGCGTGTTTCCCATTTCGCGTGACCGGGGCGATGTCGGGGCCTTGAAGAAATGCATCCAGATGCTCAAGGGTGGCGATTGCGTCGGAATTTTTCCCGAAGGTACGCGCACCCGGGACGGAGAACTGGCGCCGGTCAAACCCGGCATCGGTTTTTTGATCCTGGCCGCCGGTGTGCCGGTGGTTCCCGCCTACATCGATGGCAGCTTCCAGGCGTATCCGCGCGACGCCTCCTGGCCCAAGCCTCATCCGGTTCGGATCTACTTTGGACCGCCCATCCAGCCCTCGGAGTTTGAAGTTCTTGGCAAGGGCCGCGATAGCTACGAAAAAGTCGCCCACCTGGTGATGGAGCGCATCCGCGCCCTTAAACCCGCCTCATCCTGAGCCGGGGTGCCTACATAACGTCTTAACTGCCAAAATGTTAGGATAATATTCAAGTACGGGTAAACTGGTCCTTGACCCGTATAGTGCTTTCCCTGATACTTCATTACGCATTGAGTACGAACCGCTTAGACCAAAGCTGCTGGCCAACATTTTTTGACTCTCAGTTGTCCGTGATGAATACGCAACAGGGAGACGAAGCATGATGGCATCTGCGTGGGGGCTGGTGATCGCCAGCGGCAAACCGGAAGATTTTGGTAACGGGGTGGATCCCTCGTTCTTGAATCTGGGCATGAAGCCCGTGCTGATGCATTCCCTGGCCGCGTTTGAAAAGTGTCCGGACATCGAGCGGCTGGTTGTGCTGGCCAGTAAGGACCGGGTGGACAGCGTGCGGGCCATGATCCAGATGTTCGGATGCGCGAAAGTGAAACGCATCCAGCCCATGGGCGCCACCCGGCTCGGTTCTGTGCTGGCCGTGCTGAAGGAGTTGCGTGCCGAGAAGGTCAGCGTAATCACCGTTCACGACGGCATCCGTCCGCTGCTCACCGCGGAGGAAATTTCCGAGACGGTCAAACTGGCCAAGAAGCACGGGGCGGCCACCATGGCCGATCGTATCCCGGATCCGGTGCGGACCACGGAAAAGGGCAGCAAGGTGACCGCACAGGTGGACGAAGGCGCCGCGTGGTCCTGTCACACGCCGCAGTCCTTCAAGCTGGATTTGCTGACCAAGGCCTTGGAAGCCGCGCTGAAAAAGAAGACGCCGCTGCGCGATGAAGCGGATGCCCTGGCGCTGATCAAAGCGGAATTGCATGTGGTGCCGGCCACCCGCGCCACCATGCGTATCGTGGGACCGCGCGATCTGGCCCTGGCGGATTACTTCCTGCGTCAGTAAGTTTCGGCGGCGGGATTCCGGATGGTGTCCACCCGCTGGATGCGCTGAATGCGCCAGGGACCTTCCTCGCGGCTCCATTCCAGGCGATAGGCATCCAGCCCGGAAATCACATCTCCCCGCACGTCGGCTTGGACCTCCACCGTTACTTCCATAACCGCCGCGCGCCGCGATTCTGCCACTGCGAGGTCTTCCCCGCGGCTTTGCACAACAATGCGATCGGCCATCTGCCATAGACGTCCGAAGATCGGCGGCAGTTCCGCTCGGCGGAGCGACATGGGGTAGGGGGCACCGGTCTCGATAAGGGAATTGGAGGTAAAATGTCCCTGCAGTTCCAACGGCCGGGTGGCCGCGGATAACAGGGATACCGCCGCCTCCTTACGGCACAGTTGCAGCACCTGCTCCCACTCCCGGCGAATGAGTCGTTGGTCGTTCGGCCGGTTCAACCAAAACACCATCACCACCAGGGCCGCCCCGAGCGCGACCATCCATGGAATCCGTTTCATTACCAAAGTCCTCCCACGATGTGGCGTCGGGCCACCACGCCGGCCACCTGTTCGGCCATGGACAGGGTCCGGTTGTCGCCCACCACATAGAATTCGCGCGCGCCCAGGAGGACCGGCGGCACCGTCCATGAACCAGCATCCGCCAGGTAGGTTTCCGGGACGGCCTGGTCGTTGATCAACAGCGCACCGTTCTGAAAGGCGATTTTTTCTCCCGGCAGTCCCAGTACCCGCTTGCAGTAAAAGGTGCGGCCGCCCGGCATGGCGATGACCACGATTTGCGCGCGGGCGGGGTCGCGCCGTACGTACCGCCACATATGGGCGAAGCGCAGGCTGCCATCGTGCACCGTGGGTTCCATACTGCGCCCGCGCACCCGCATGGGACGCGCCAGACCTCCGAACACCACATAGGCCAGGGCGGCCCAGATCAGGCAGCGCAGCAGGGTGTGCCGGGGGGAATCGCCCACCCACCATCGTTTCCAGGTCGCAGCCATGGGCGAAGGTTATCGGGTGAGTCCTTCGGTTGCAATCGCGGGGCGCGCATGGTTTACTTTGACGTTGGTATGGGAGGTGAAGTTGAAACAACCGCCGGTGCGCGTCGACGCTTGACCGCACGCATGGAAGGCCATGTACAGGGGGTGGGATTTCGCTTCTCCACCGTGGCGGTGGCCGGACGTTTTTCGGTGACCGGCTACGTGCAGAATCTGATGGATGGCGATGTGCGCGTAGTGGCCGAGGGAGCGGAGCAGGATGTGCTGAAGTTTATGGATGCGCTGCGCGGGTCGCATGTGTATCGCTATGTCCGGAAAGAGCAGCTGGCGTGGTCGGCGGCCACGGGAGAATTTGCCGGGTTTGATGTTCGCTATGCGTGACGGATTATGAAGTTTGCCATTTTAGGTGATATCCACAGCAATCTGGAGGCCCTGCACACCGTGCTGGCCGACGCCAAGGCCCAGGGCGTCACCCGCTATGCCTGCGTGGGCGATATCGTGGGTTACAATGCGAACCCGGTGGAGTGCCTGAACATCGTGCGCGAACTGGGGGCAACCAGCGTGCGCGGGAACCACGATCACTACTGTTCCTATGCCGAGAGCCTGAACGGCTTTCATCCCCTGGCCGCCGATGTGGTCAGTTGGACCCGCAAGCAGTTGAACGCGGAACAGCAGGAATATCTGCGCAACCTGCGCTATGTAGCTCCGGTGGAAACCTTCACCATCGTGCACGCCACCCTGGATATGCCGGAACAATGGGGCTACGTGTTTGATCGTTTGGAAGCCGAGGCGAATTTTAATTACCAGACCACCAACATCTGCTTCTACGGCCACACCCATATGCCGCTGGCCTTTGAAAAAACCGATACCATCCGCTTCGGGCTCTACACCAAACTGAAAGTTGGACTGGGCCGCAAATACTTCATCAACGTGGGTAGTGTGGGCCAGCCGCGCGATGGCGATCCGCGGGCCGCCTACGTGATCTACGACATGGTCAACAATGTGGTGGAGTTGCGACGGCTCCCCTACGACATCGAAAAAACCCAGCGCAAAATCCTCGATGCCGGCCTGCCGGGCCGCATCGCCGCGCGCCTTGCCCAGGGCCGTTGAGCCCGCCGGAGAGTGTATGTTACCCCGTTGGTTTCCCTGGTTGGCCGGATGTCTGATGTGGGCGGGTTTGGCCCCCGCCCAGGTAGAGATGACCTTTTCCCTGCCCAACCATGAGGTGTTGGAACTGGAGCCCGTGCCCGCTCTGGTCACCTTGGTTAATCGTGGCTCAAAACCTCTTCAGCAGGGCGCGGATTACGATCTGGCCTTTGATGTCACCGATGGTTCGGGGGTCCAGATCCGTCTGCGGCCGAACCAGGGTTTGATTATTCCCGGCACCCTGCCCGCAGGCCAGACCATCACCGTCACCAACGACCTCAGCCTGACCTACCAGATTGCCCGCCAGGGCCCTTATACCGTGCAGGCCCGCCTCCGGCTGGCCCAGCGCGCTTTGGTCAGTGGTCGTGAATACCTGGATGTCATGCCGGGGGCGGAGGTGGCGATGGCCGAGGGCGTGGCCAGCGATGGCACCGCGCGACGTTACAGTTTGCGTCAGTTGAGTCGAAAGAATATCAGCCGTCTGTACCTGCGGGTGGATAATCCGGAAGCTTCGCTATGCTATGGCGTGGTGGATTTGGGCCGGGTCATCCCGCTACGGGCTCCCATTTTGCAGGTGGATGGACATGGCTTGATTCATGCTCTGCACATGACCGGCCCCGTACAGTTCATTCATTCCGTTTTCAGCCCGGATGGGGAACTGGTGGCCCAGCAGACCCATGCCGGGGACGCCAATGCCGTTCGCCTGCAACCCGATCCGGATGCGGGTTTCCGGGTGGAAGGCACCGGGGTTTCCGAGCCGCGCGATCCCTTCATCGAGACCTTGCCCGGCCGCAAACATCTTTAGGCGGGAAATTCTGGCGACCGGACGTTGACAGGCCGCGCGGCCATTGCTACATATGTCGCCCTTCGCGTCGCACCCGTGGTGGAATTGGCAGACACGTAAGATTCAGGTTCTTATGCCTTTACCGGCGTGGGGGTTCAAGTCCCTCCGGGTGCACCACTCAGTTGTCCTTAAATTGAGTGATTTGCTGGGTTAAATACCGAAAATAGCTATTTATGGCTGTTAAGCCCATGTGGACTGTTGCACCCTTAAAAACCCTCTTGAACCCAATAAACGTGACACACTGTGACACAAAAATGGGGCTGAATGTCGTTTGTTTTGCTCAAATCGAGCAGCCTCGACACATGCGATACAGGTTAACGCCTAATCACCGACTGTCATAGACTGCAAAGTTCTAGTCGGATCGGACAACAGAGGAGCCAACGCCGGGTTTCCGGGTGGCGCAGCCCGCCCGCAGCAACACGCCTATCAGTGCCCACCGCATTTGCGGATGACCTCCTCCACGCGCTCGATCACCTTGGTGTTCCGGTCAATGACCCCGGTCAGGTCCGTGGTGTACTTGTCGCGCAGGCGGATGTTGTCCTCCTGCTCGCGCCGGAGCTGCTTCCACAGGACCCAGCAGGCCACGCCCAGGACGGCGGTAGCCCCGACCTTGGAAGCCAACGCCAGCCAGCCTTCCAGTGTGGACACGTCGGGTACCGCGGCCACCTGGGCCACGGTGGCATTCACCACGGCGAGCCCGGCGATGATGGGGGTGTAGCTCGTCATGGCTCCGCCTGCAGCTTGGCCACGATCCGGGCCAGGCGTTTGTTCTCGCGGGCGAGATCAATCAGGATGGCCCGGATGTCCCCGATCTCTTGCTTCTCCGCCGCATTGGAAAACACCGACTTCTCGATGTTGGTCTGGGCGTTATTGTTGATATCTGCCAGCGTCGCTTGAATAGCGACGGCGTCCTTGTTCCGGTTCTGGTCCTCAATGGCGGGCGTGTTCTTGATGCGCACCGTGCCCGCGAACGCGGAACCGGCGAGCAGGGTGATCAGGATGATGAGCTTCATAGTTACCTCCATGAGCCGCCAACCCCGCACAGGGTCTGGGCGGTGTCGGACTGCGTGACGCGGAACACGATCTGGGTCCCGCTGGGTTGATTGGTGACCGACACGAGCCCGGCGAAAAGCTGGTAGCTGGAATCGCTGGAGGGGTAGGCCGATTCAGAGAGCGCGATGTTGTTCCACGTGACCCCGTTGTCGCGCGATACGGCGAGGATGAAGGCGTTGGTCGTGAGCGGGGCCTCCGCCTGGGTCATCACGATCCCGCGCACGGTGGCGGGTACGAAGTCCAGGTTGATGGCGTCCGTAGTGTTGGTGGCGCCTACGGCCGCACCATTGGGGCCTTGCACCAAGCCCGGTGCCCAGGTCGGCCCCTCGTAGGCCGTGGCGTCGTTCCCGGCCGTGGACGAGTCGGCCAGCGTGCTGCCGCTGCCCTCATCCATGTGGTAGATGGCCACAGCCTCTGCTGCGATCGGATCGTTGGTGGTGAGGTAGTAGCCCGCGCCGCCGTTGTAGAGTGCAGCCACTTCGTTCGATGACAGCGCGCGGTCCCAGACCACTACTTCATCAAGGCGGCCGCCGAGATAGTTCTCGAAGTTGCCCAGGCGATTACCGCCCAGCCAGAACGGCGATTCGGGCGGAATCTGGTTGTCTGACGCGGAGCCCATGAGGGAGCCGTTCAGGTAAAATAGTTGGGTGCCGCTGTCCTGAATGCCCACCATGTGGATCCATTCACCATCCCGCTGTCCGACTCCATAGGCCGCTACACCGGCACAGGCAGCGTCAAGCTGCCATGCATCGTTGATGCCCATCAAACCCAGTGAACCGGGGCAGCCATAGTGTCCAAACGAGAGAGCCGACCACGAACTGCCAAGATAATAGGTGCGATAGACCCAGGCCTGCCATGAGTAGTTTGGCCCCGACATGGTCTGATTGGTCACAGACTGGGCATAGTCATCCTCGCCATCGAACAGCATGGACCAGGCGGGGGCCGGCGCGTAGTTGCGCACGCCCACGTCTTCCACGAAGGTGGACCCGGCGAGCGACGCGAGACCGGTCACGGAGTCCGGCGACCAGAACCAGCTATCCACCATGCCGATGGTGGCGCTCTCGATCTGGCTGATATGCCAGGCGAAGAGCGCATCGTTCAGGTCGTAGCGCGGGGCCACGCCCTTGGCGCCGGTAGGCTGGTCCACGATCGAATAGTCGTCGAAGACCGGCAGATCGGGCGGGGGTACGTCGCCTTCTTTCAGGAGCGGAAAGGTGTTGGTGCCGACCAACACCGCGACCCCGTTCGAACTGCCCACCAGTTGGACCCCGTTGTCGAACGTGACTTCGGACACGGTCCCCGCCGAACCGGAGCCCAGCGCCTGCCCGTCCGCCAGCCAGGTATCGGCGTAGGTGACGGACGCGATGAGGGCGAAGAGGATGTACGGGATCATGGCGCGGGCCTCCGGTGAAGTTGGACGGTGAACTGGGCGACGGTGGACGAGGCGCTTAGCGAAGAGCCCTGCCCGAAAGTATAGGAAGCCTCCGGCACCCAGATCAGGGTGTCGGTATCGGTCGCCGAGGTCCGGGCCAGCACCACGTTGGTCCCGTTCCCGTGGCGGTAGAGGGTCACGGTCGGGCTGACGGAAGACGGAAACGACAGGATCACCGCCGCGGGCGACCAGGCGAAGTTGGCCTGGGAGTTGGTGAACGAGGCCACGTGGCCCACAGTGGACGTGGAGACCACGTCCGCGCGGGCCAGCGTAGCGGCAAGGATGAGGCTGGGGATGAGGTACTTCACAGGTCCACCCGATTGGTGGCGGGCGGTTGCAGGGTCACCCAGTACAGGGAGGTATGCGTGCCCAGGGTCGTCAGATAACAGTTGGTGGTGAACCACAGCGTGTTGCTCGCCATCACGGACGGCGCAAAGGCCGTGCTGTCCAAGCCATCCACGGTATCGGCATCCAGCCATGACCCCGCGCCATCGTTCCCGGCATCCCACACCGGACCCTTGTAGGTCTTGGCCCCCGTGCCGACATCGTAGGTGTAGCGCCAGAGATAGCCGCCGGAGGAGATGTCATAGCCAAGGTTGCCCAGCCCCGGATGGTTGAATCGGAACCCAGAGTAGCTGATGGCGTTGGTGTAGGGACCCCAGGTCACGTACATCCAGGTATTGGACACGGTCAGCGGCCCGAAGATGGTGTCGCCCGTGATGTCCACGAAGCGGCCTTGCTGGTCCAGCAGGGCCTTGTCGATGCCCTCCAGATGCCCGAAGAGCGTAATGGTGGTGTTGGTGTAGTGCTGCGGGGCCAGCATGACCTGGATCTCGCTGTCCACCGAAGCGCGGCGCGGGTTGGCGACCCAGCCCGCGTGCGCGGGGGACACCAACAGCAGGGCCAGGGCCAGCAAGAGCGGCAAGGCCGGGGACGCCGGCCGGTCCGGAACGGCATACGACGGGGAAGGGGACGCGGCGGCCTCGCCCCCGCTCGTGGTGAACCTCTTGAATGATATCTGACGCAGGAAGATGTCGGCGCGAGTCATGCTCTGGTTCCCTTCGGTGTCGATGTCCAACCCCATCTCCATGGCGAGTTGGAAAAAGATGATGTTCTCCGCGTGGCGGACACAGGACTGCGGAACCTTCGACTCGTCCGCATCCAGCGTGTTGGCCGGGTTGCTGCGGATGTTGTCGCGGACTTCGGCCACTGTGTTGGCCACGATCTCGGCCAGTCGTCCCGATTTATCGGGATTGGCCGCAAGCCAGGTGGCGTATTGATCCGCCAAGTCGGCAGGGAGGTGCGCCGTAACGGTCACCGCATCAAGGATGATCCAGTCCAAAGCGCACCTCCCGAGCCGCCTAGCTCGTCGCGATGTTCAGGCGGATGCCGGCTGCGGCATTGGTCACCTGCACGTCTTCCGACCAGTCGAACTTGGCCACTTCGGCACGGCCGTCCTCGCGGACGTAGGAGCCGGGGACCATGTAGCGGTTCATGAGACGGAACGTCTTCATGAAGCTCGGATCGCGCCGGGTGGGGTTCGCCTTGCGGGCGAAGACCAGCACAGCGGCATCCAGCAGGAACGCGAGATTCGCGGGCAGGCCCTCAGCCGCACTGTCGTACACCATGTAACTGGTGCGGACATCCGGCGCGCCGACGAACAGTTGCCCCGCCGATTGCTCGGTGGGAACAGCCAGTCCGACCCCGGACTTGGTCCCGCCTCCGATCACGAACCGATTCTTCACCGCCGCCGCGTTCTTGAAGATGCTCCACGCCTGCGCGCCGAACAGGACGCCGACCCCCATCAGGGAGCCGTAACCGCAGGTGCGGATCACGCCCAGGATGGCATCGTCCACGTCGGCGACCGGGTCCGCGCTGGCGTTCCAGGTCTTGCTGGTGCCGGCGCCCATCGAGGCCAGGGCGGCGTCAATGACCGTCTTCTCATGGGCCAGGGCCGCCACTTCGGCCACGGCCACCGCGCCTTCGCGCAGCATGTTCTCCAGCCCGTCGCTCTCGAGTTGCTCCAGGTTGTCCACCGGATAGTCCAGCGCGTGGGGCTCGCAGTTGTAGGTCTGGTCCTGGGCCTCGAAGCGAAGCTCCGTCGCCCGGCCGCCCAGCGTGCGCAGGGTCTGCGGGATGCGGAAGCGGTTCTTCTCGGTGTACTTCTTGTAGCGCCCGACGCTGGTGGCGACGGGGACGGTCGGCGCGAGGAAATCGGCGACCGGCATGATGGCATCCTGGGCCGCGCCTTGCGCGAACTCACGAAGGATGGGGTTGGAACTGATGGAAGCGAGACGGCTCATGGTTGTTTTCTCCTATCGGCCGCCGTCTCAGCCGAAATCTGTGTTGGTTTACTGCTGCGCGATCTTGACCCAGCTGTTGGTACCGCTGGCGGTGGACAGCCAGACGGCGTTGGTGCCGCCGGCTTTGCCGGACAGAAGCTGGCACGCCCCGGCGGCGCTGTAGGCGGTCACCGTGGTCGTGCTGTTGGTGTCGGACAGGATACGGACCCGTTCGCGGGTCGTGGCGTCGGCGTCCGCGGCAAAGGAAGCCTTGGCCATGCCCAGCAGGATGAGGAGCAGGGTCACGGTGATGAGGCGGGAGCCCACCGGACGAATCTTCACGGCCTGGCCGTTCGCACCGGTCTCTTCGGCAACGCCGATCAGGCGGTAGGTGCCGGGGGTGGTCGGGAGCTTCGTCACCTGGCCGTCCACGGTTCCGTTTGGAGTCGCGGCAACGATCTGATCGCCCGGCACGCAAGTGCCACTCAATTTGATGCGGACGTTCTGGCCGGGTTCCAGCGGGATCAACGTCGCGTGGTCGCCGGATGCGGTCTCCTCTACGGTGACGAAGGGAACTTCGTCGGTGGCGCTGTTCGGGAGGGCCGCCACGGGGCTGCCGCTGCTGTTGGCGATGCCAACCAGCAGGTTGGCAGCCAGGGCTTCGCTGGCGGTCAGGGGGATGGGGCCGCTTTGGGTATTACTCTGGGTCATGGTCGTGTTCCTTATTGGGGGGTGAGTTCTTTTTCCGCACGGGCGAAGGCCTGGGCGAAGTTGAGGCGCTCGACCTTGCAGAGCTCGGCCGCGCGGTTGCGGATCTTGAAGGCGATGGTGGCGGTGGAGGCCGCGGGCTCCGCGATCTCGGCCACGGACCGGGGCTGGTCGGCCAGTCGGTTACGGAGGGGAATGCGAGCCACCGGCTTCGGGGCTTCCGTAGCCGGGGGCGTGGCAGGCTTGGAGTCGCGAATCTGGCCCAGCACGGCGAGGGTGCCCTCACGGTTGGTCAGGAACTGATTGCGCCAGAACTCCTGCGACTCCGCGGTGATGATGTCCGGGAAGTCGGCCATATCGCGGTTGGTGAGCTTGTCCTCGAGCTGGACGGCATCGGTGAGCAGTGCTTCGTACTTCTGCTGCAATCCCGCCACCAGTTCGACCAGGGCGGTGATGAGTTCGATGTCGGTCGCGGTATCGGGCAGGTTCAGCATGGTTTTGATCTGCTGAACATTGAGGGCGGGCGCCGGGGTAGGGGCCGGTGCTTCGGCGGGCGGTGCGGCGGTCTGAACGGGCTGATCCATCTTCATTCTCCTGGTTGATCCCGTGGCCGCCCGTTCGGGGCTCGGGAAAAAGAAAAAGGGCCGGACGAGTGAACGGCCCCGTCCGGCCCCTTCTCCTCAGGACTCCTGTCCTGATGTTGCTGGCAAGGTAACTGAACGGACGTTCAGTGTCAAGGGAAATACAATTCAAAAATAAGTGAGCCCGGATTCGGAGAACACAGTGATCGATCGATTACTCTGATTGACCAGAAAACTTGCTGCTATGGATGGACTTACTCAGGTCAGCAATACAGCGATGCAAAGCCACAATTGGCTCGGCATTCCCTCCGGATGATCGATACTTTTTTGAGATATCGCTGGATTCAGCAATTCTGATGAGTGATGCAAGCCCATCTTCGGTGTGTGTCTCTCTTATTGCGTAAATTAACGAAACAAAAAAGTCTTCATCTTGGGTTGTTCGGGCCACCTCTTCAACAGTGACCATAATGTCAGATACATCTGTCATTAATAATAAAGAATTCAAGTATAGAAGTTCATCATCTGATGAAGATTTATGACGAGTGTGGACAATGAAGTTAAATATTTGATCAGCTGGGAAATCCCGAACAATGCGTTGACGAATTTGTCGCTTAGATACCGGGTCGTCGGTTTCGTTGTGAGCGAGGTAAAGCGCTGCGATCGGATCTTCATCATGCAGAGGAAGATGCTGGATCACACTTATTAATGACGAATTAGTGTTGCTTGCTTCAGCCTCAGTCCAAACGTTTGATTCACTGTCCTGACCCACGACGTTTAGCTCGTTGCTCCAAGTGGTCGTTGAACTTAGAGGTGGTGCATTATCTGCGATGTCGACTGACTGAGTGGTTCGACACCGCCAAATCACAATAAAAGAAGCACATAACAAAAACACCAACGATATTTTAATGCGGCGCACACTATTCCATTCAACTCGGAAGTTTAGTCGCGAAGAGCAGTTCTGATGTCGTCAAATATTTTCAGTATCACCCGCTCGTCGTTGTCCATATTTCTGTGATACGCATTGCTATCTTGGGCTGGTTTGGCGGGTCCTGATGGCTTGTCGATGCGTGTATTTATGATCAAAGTCGTCGACTTCGATGCGGCAACCAGTTTGGACTCACCCCGTATACGACCATCCTTCTGGAAAAAATTATGGGCGAATGCAGTGTTGTTTGGAATTTTGCCGTCCCCTCCGAGTCCGTACTCGATGCTATCGATGTGCGCGCTGTAGCGAACCTGAATGCCCAACTTCTTTAATTTATTAAGCAAGTTCTGAAGGTCGCCGCCTCCTGCACTGAATCCGGAAAGTATCACTCTGTAATTCGAATTATTGTTACAGAATGAGTCGATTTCACTTTTTGCTATATTAGAGTTTCCCGCGCCGATAATAACTGCGCGCGAGTTTGGTTGATTTGCCATATAGTAAGCCATTGCTGCTTGCCCGCCGTGGGTACTTGCAGCAATAGCTTTAATAGTGGCGATGCTCGACGGGTTGGAGACATCTAGGCCGGATGCGCGAAGGAATACCTCAATTTCGTCGTCAGCGTAAGCGTATGCATCGTATCCGCTGTTGTCGATGACCTGGGCGTATTCGGAGGCGCCGTCGATTCCTACATAAATATTGCCTGGCGAATTAATATCGAAGTTCGCTTCCGCAGTTCGCGCATCATCTAGTCCTTTCTTAAACGCTTTGGCTTTTATAGTTGTATCTGTAGTCACTTTAATCGGTTTCTTATATTCAGGCGAAGATGCTGTAGGAGTCTTTCCGTCTTTAGTGTAGCGAATAGTTGCACCCTTTGTTGAGCAGGTTAGTGTAACCTCTACTGGGTTAAGGTAACATCCCGACCCAGGCTGAAATTGTGGTGTTGCCACTCGGTCGTCCGATGAACCTCCCGAATACTTGGCGCGAAGATATAATCCCGAGTAGGCCTTGTAACCGTAGACAAGAATATACATCGCTCCTTTATTAGGGTTTCTTATCGTAATTGATTCAGAAGTCGATGATTTGGTGGATTTTGCATCGTAGTCTTTGGTGGATGGTTCAGATCCGAACATGACATATATGTCGGGATCGCCTGTCCCCCCCCACGCTTCGATAATCAATTTCGTTTGATCTTTTGGGACCTGTATCTTGTACCACTGCCTGCTCTTCTTTGAACCAGATAAGGACGAAAGCACGGTGTCATTATCTAGCGACTGTTGGGCTGATGAATATGTCGCACTAACGGAAAGGATCAACAGAGCTGTCAAACACTTTAGGCGCAATCGTAAAGATTTCATTTTGCCCCCTCACTTACTATCCTGTGTGGATTTGAACTGAGAAAATCAATACACAGTCAAGCCTGGCATGTCAAAAATCAATGTGTTGTTTGTTGGCGCAAGCGAAGCATTGATAAGGCACATTGATGACTTTTCGTCATTTCTTCCATAAAGCGTGATATTCGGCTGATAACTGTTGTGTATCTGCTTGAAGGATAGCAAATAACGGCGACTATGATGTCGCAGGCTTGCTGGATTAGTTGATGTTCACATACCCCGCCACCACCTCATCCGCCCGGCGCTCCGCCTCGCTCCTGACCCCCTTGGGCGTGCGCGTCTTGCGCGGCACCGGATTCTGCGCCGCCTGCCGGTTGTAGTCCCGGGCACCACCCACGGCCAGTAGCGCATTCCACGCCTGAGCCGCGATGTTGCCCGCGGCGCCCATGTGCTTGAACACCCCGCTCTGGCCCGTGGTCATCAACCCAAGCCCCGCCGCCGTGGTCCACGCGGAGGTCGGCGTGTCGGGGATGGTGTACCCCTGCTTCTCCGCGTCCCGCCGCTTGCGCTCCGCGAACGGAACATATTCCGGCACCTCGGGTAGTCCGTTGGTGTTGCCAGCCCGGTAGTTCAACCCCACCTGGTCCGCAATGGCCCTGGCCGCCGCCTCGTCATAGTCATACCGCCGATCATGTTTCCCGCCCTGCAGCCGCTCATGCGCCTGCTTCGGCAACGCCATCCCGGCCTCGATGGTCTTCACGTTCTGGTCCTGGGCCGGGATCAACGGTCCGAGGTAGGGGATCGCCAGCAACTTGTCGAACGGGCGGGGCAGGGTCTCCACATAGGCCAGATCCCGACCGTGAATGTCCTTCTTCACCAAGGGGCCACCCTTGTCATGGGTGTAAACCAACCGCACCGTTTTCCCCAACAGTTCCCTGGTCTGCCAGTCCGCACCCGCCTGACCCATGTACTCGGCGGGTTTGCCGGGGCCGTGCGCGATCTCCGGCGCGTTGATGCCCAGCCAGCGGATGCCCGTGGGGTCGTTGTTGATCTCGATGGTGTCCGCGTCTCGCACCTTGGTCACCGTACCCGCCGGGCCGGTGGCCTTCACGCGGTCCGCATACTCGCCGCCCTTCCACGCCAGGAACGCAGCCGATGCCGGGGCGAACGTCCACGCGGCCTTGCCGGCCATGTTGCGCGGCTTCTCGGTGGCGAGCTTGGTCAACGCGGCGTCGGTCTGCTCCGGGGACCAGCCATCGCGCTTGGCCGCGTCCTGGATCGCGGCGTACTTCGCGCGATAGGCGGCCACGCTGGCCTGGTAGCTGTCCTGGCCATAACGGAACTGCTTTTCGATGGGGTTGCCGAGCGTTCCCGCCGCGATGGCCACGGCCGTTTCAAGCCCGCTGCGGGGTATTGCCGGATCAATGCCCCATTCCCGCCCATCGCGGAACGCCTGGGCGGCCTCCTTGGTCATCCCGCTGATCTTCCACTCGTCGTAGCCTTCCTTGGCCACGAACCCCGCACCCACCGTGGCGGCCTTCAGGAGCCCCAGCCGCGCATCCGCCGTCATGCCATCCGCGAACCGGCGCATACTGTCGGCGGTCACCTTGCTCGACGCCGCGCCCGCCACGGATTGCCGGTAGAGGTCGGCCGCCTGCCCGTAGAGCGTACTCGCGTTGCTGGATTTGGTGAGAGCCAACTGGTGGGCCCGGTCCAACAGGTCCAGCGCATAGGTCTTGTCCGCCGAGGACAGCACCCCGGCCCGCGTCTCGATCAACGCCGCCTGCGTCCGCATCTCGTCGGCCAGCCGCAACGAGGTCCGGTTCTTTCCGATGTTCCCGACGTCGGACAGCGAACTGCCAGTGAAGTCGGCCACGTTGCTGTACGCCTTGTACAGCCAGTCCAACGGCTTCTGGATGGGACCCGGCACCTTGCCGCCGATGGCGCTGCCCAAGTCGCCCATCCAACTGCCCAGCTTCGAGAACGGCGCCGCCAGCAACTCTGCCGCGGTCCGGGTCGTGGTGCCCGCCGCGCTCTGCACCGTGATGTCCCACCTTCCGAGTTCCTTGCCCGCCGTACCCTTGGCTGCAGCCAGCCCGGAGATGGCCGTCACGTAGCCCAGCACCTGCTGGCCCAGGGCCAGGTAGTGGTCCGTCTTCGGATCAAGGGTGGGGTGGTTCTCCCGGTAGCTATCAAGGCCGGATGCGCCCAGTGCGGACAGGATGGGCGTCTTCCACGAAGCCAGCGCCTTGCCCGCCCGGCCCAGCGCGGACATCAACCCGCCGGCGCCCGGCAGCCCCGCGATCAGGAAGTCGCTTTCCGCGCCGCTGATCCCCCGGGCCTCACGGTCCATCCAGGACATGTCGTTTGGAAAAGATAGCGTGCCGTCCGCGTTCTGGGACCACGATTCACCGGAAGAAGAACCGCCGGAATGCGAGCCACCGCCACCGCGCATCCGCGCGAACATGGCTCGGCGCTGCTCGTCGGACATGGAACGGCCGGGGGGCATTATCGCGGCTCCGTATCGCGAAGTTGCTTCGCCTTGTCCTTCCAACCGGAGACCGTCTTCATGGCCTCGGCGTTCTTCTGATGGTCCGCACCGGGGAAGATGCGGTCGGCATAGGCCTTGTCGCCACGGGACAGGGCGTCCCAGTAGGTGCGGCGCTTGGTCAGTACCCCGCGATACACCTTGGTCGGCTCGTTGGCCTGCCGGTCACGCTCTACCTGACGCTGGTTCTGTTCCTCGCGCCGACGCTCCGCCTCGGCCTGCCGGGCGGCCTCCTTGTCACGCGCCACCTGGTCGCGGGCGCGTTGCTTCTCCTCCTGGTAGGCCCGCTGTTCCGCCGCGGACTTGGTGCGTAGTTCCGCCGCCTCCAGGCGCGTCTGTTCCTCGGCCATGGCCAGTTCGGTGCGCCGGACCTCCTTGTTGATCAGGTCGTTACGCTTCTCCCATTCCTGCACGGCATCGCTGAACGCCTTATCCCGCGCCTCGATCTCCTTGGCTAGGGCACGGTCGCGGGCGTCCGGGTCCTTGAACCGGTCCGCGATGCTGTCCTTCAACGAGCGCAGCTCATCGCGCCGATCCTGGTTCTGGCGTTCCGCCTCAGCCGTGGCGGCGGATATTTCGTTCAGGGGCTTGCCCTCCCGCATCAGCTGATAGCGCAAGGCGCGGACGTTGATCTGCTCACGCGGATCGCCGGGGTGGACGGGACGCGGGGTACGGTAGCCGTTCAACTCGTCCTTGATCTTCTGCAGCCCCGCCAGCTTGGGCGACGTCGGTTGGCCGACAGGCTCCGGCGTGGGCGGGCTGGGGGCGCTCTCCGGCGCGAGTTGCCAGCCGGTCGGCGTCTGAACATAGCCGCCCTCGGTGACGGGTGGCGCGTCGCCGCCACCGCCGCCGCGCGGTCCCATGCGGGCGTACATGGCCCGGCGCTGTTCGTCCGTCATCACGCGGCCACTGTTGGCTAGTGGGACCATGCCCTTGATGTTGGGGTCGTTGGTCAACGCGCAGTTGAACAACCGAAGTGGACGCACCTTCTTCTCGCCCAGGGCAAGGCAGTCCTCCTGCCGCCACACCGGGGACATAAAGCGGTAGCGTCCCCCGCTGATCGCCTCCGCGCCGCGGTCACTCCAGCGGACCTGGCCCCACAGCCCGTCCAGGCGCTGCTGCAGGTTCATGATCCAGCCCGCGGCCTCGGTGGGCTTATCGAGGTCGAGGCTGGCGTGGTCCCAGTCCACCAGCACACCGGGGAAGTTGGGTTTGGCCGATTCCTCGGTGAACCGCTGCACGATGGCGGCCACGGCATCGGCGTCAATGACCTGCACGAGTCCGGTGGTCGCGTGCGGGAAGTCGCCGATGGCCGATATCTGGAACCAGCCGTCGTCGGGTAGGGTGAAGGGTTGGGTGATCATGGTTACCTCCGCAGGGTGGGGAGCGCCAGGAACCGCGCCAGCGGGGAGGCGGGGTCGAGGGTAGGGCGGGTTGCTGGGCCGGTATAGCCCCTGTCATCCAGCGCGCCAGCGGGGGCTTGCTGGGTGGCGTTCTTCCTGGTGGCGGCGGCCTTCTTGAAAAGACTCGTCGCCGTGGCTTTTACGTTGGCCGCGCGGTCCCGCGCTGCGCCCATGCCCGGCTGGTCAAGCGCACCGCTGCTGCCCCACGGGCGGAGCCCCGCGCCGGGCAGGGTCTTCTCCCACTCGCCGTAGTCCTTGAGCCATTGTTTGTAGGCAAGCGTCCCCTGGGGAGGCGGGTTGCCGGGGTGTTCAGCGGGAGGTGCTTCCGGACCTTTGCGACGCGGCGCAATGCCTTCCATCGGGTTGGGCCTGCGCAGTTGATCGGGAATCGGACCGCCGACCGCACCGGTCTGGGGTGCGGGCCGCCGGAAGCCCGTCTCGGTCGTGCGCTGAATGGTGGTGCCGCCTGGCGTGGTGGTGATGGAGTGAACGGCGTTCGGGCCGCCTGCTTTCGCGGCGAACATGCCGCGTCGCTGCTCTTCGGTCATGGGGCGGCGGTTGCCGTACAGCGCGAGAGTCTCGCCGGGGCGGTGCCCGCGCGCCGTGGCCTTGGCCGCTTGGTAGGCCTTGGCTTCGCGATCGATCCGGGCCACCCGTTCGCCGATGGTACCGCCGCCCATGTAACCAAACTCGGCGGCTGGCGCCGATGGGTTGCGCGCGGCGGCGCTACGCAACCGGCGTTCGCTCGCGCTCACAAAGGGTTGCGTGGTCCGAAACTGCTCCGGGTGCAGGTCCATCCGCTTCAACTCGCGGTCACGGCGCAGAGTGGCGGCCAGTTCGTTGCGGCGGGCCTGAGTACCTACCTTCTGGGTCGGCTGAAAATCGGTGGCCTCGTCGGCGATGTGCCTCAACGCATCGCGGAACTTGGCGAGGAGCGGACTCTTGGCGACGACTTGAACGCCGCTAGCCTCCGCTACGGCGATGCCGCCGACCATGTCTTTTCCGAGGCCGAAACCCATGTCCCAGGCTTTGGCCATCTTGTCTTCGAAGGCTGCGTCATGGGCCTTGCTTGCGCTGGCGCCGTAGGCGGTTCCGCCGCCATGCCCGCCCAGTCGGGCGAACATGGCCTTGCGCTGGTTGTCGTCCAGGGCGTCGCGGTTCAGGATGGCACGGTTCAGGATGTAGGTATTCATTGCGGTTGCTCCATCCGTTCAAGTTTTAGGCCGGTCTTCTCTTCCAGTTGCTGTTGGTTGATGCGGTAGCCGGACCAGCTCAGGTTGCCGACCGCCTCCATGATCGCGGAGAAGTCCGCGCGCTGTGGAATATCGAACGCGAAGTAGGCGACATGCGGCTGGCGGGGGAAGAAGTCGCTCAGCCATTGCTTGTCCAGGTCGCGCTGGAACACCTCGGTTAGCCGGGCGGCATCGGATTTGGCAAGATCGAGCAAGCTCTCGGCGTGGGCACCGCCGGCCAGGGTGCCGCTGCCGCCCTCGGTCAGCATGTTCAGGAGCCCGCCCGTGGCGGCTAGTACGATCTGCTTGTCGCAGTAATCAATGCGCTCCAGGTAGGGCAGGCGGGAGCGGGCGGCGGGGTCGAAGGATTTGACGTCGCTGCCGTTGGGCAGGTAGCCGCGGCCGTTGCTCGCGATCTGTTCGGCCACAGCGCGGTATTCCTGTTCCTTATCCGGCTGGGTACCAGGTGGGCCGAAGATGAAGATGGATTGGTTGGCCCCGACTTCCAGCGCGGTATCCCAGTCGGCGAAAGCCAACTGTTTCGAGAAGAACTGGCGGCCGATGGCGCGATTCAGGGGGCTTGCCTCGAACACCACGAGGCTGGAGCGGGGGACCAGTTCGCCACGCAGCTCGTTGGATCGGCTTTCCGGGTTGAACCGCCACACGCCCGATGGTCGGTCCTGGACCCAGTACCATTGGGGGATGGTGTCCAGTCGGGAGACCAGCGACCCATAGCCGGTGGGGATCTTCTCGAGCAGGCAGAACCCGCGGAACAGGGCCCGGCCGAGGTCGTGGGCGGCTTGTTTCAGGTTATCGATCCGGTCGTAGGCGTAGCGGAGGAGATCGGCTTGTTCCTGGGCGAGGGTGGGGTCCGCGCCCTCGACCGTGCGGATCTCCCAGTCGAGGGCGTCCACGAAGGCCAGACGCCGTGCGATGGCGGCCTGGACGGTCACGTCCACGCGTTCCATGTAGTGGTAGAACCACTGGAGGTCGGCGTGTTGTCCGCGCTCCGCGGCGTCCTCCATGCCCACGATACGGGACACAGTCAGACCCCGGAGGGGGTTGTAGTGATCGCGCCAGGTACTGGATGGTCGTTGCAACGGCATGAACGGGCCTTATGGGCGCCGTTCCGCCGGGTTAATTCGTAGAGGAACGATAGTTCAGTTCGGGGGTGGGGTCAAGGGTGTGATTCGAAACCAAAAACGCATCAGTTGCCCGTACCCACTGAGCGAATTGCCTATTTACGCTCTGGGTTGTTTGCTCTGTTCTGAAGCACAACTGGATGACCAGCAATTATGGAAAGGTATGAGGCTGCTTGCTGATCATTTGCGAACTGTCGAATAGCGTGGCGAAGCACGAGACTGTTGGGCACGGCTTGCGGACGTAGTGCAAGTAGTCGGGAAATGGCTCGATTAACCGGATCAACTACCCCTGCTAATACGTGACCACGTATGAGCAGGGCAAGCGCTACAGCCGTGCTCCGGGAGACCCCTGCCCGACAGTGGATCAAGATCGCTTCGCCTGGCCGTGAGTCCACGTATTCAAACACCTGTGCAAGATCGCCTGGATGAGCGGCGCGGGCACCCGCATTGACCGCCCACTGATCGTCTTCAACGTCGTAGAATGACAGTCGCAGCAGGCTGCGCGCACCCGTTATGGTCGGGGGAGGGTCGGTCGGATCGAAAATGGAAATCACATTCCAGAACTTCGGGTCTCGGCGCAGAATGGCAGGCAGATCGCGCACACCGCATACGTAAAGATGACGGTTGAGTTCGGGTATGAGCATGTATTTCTGTTATTCTCTGAGGAATGCATGCTAAATGCTCAAGCGGGTTGTATGTCAATGAGAAACAGAGCGCTATGATCAGCCTGAATCTCCGGGTGTAATCATTCGCACAAGGAAACGCTTGAGATTCCAGAGTGAAAATCGTAATTGTCGTGCGACAACTACGGAAGCTGTTCGCAACTACAGAGTGCTCTTAATCGTAAAGGGCAGCCTTATCGTGGTTCTGCCATATTGATTGCCTTCGATGTTATCGGCATGTTGCTTGAATACAAATCGGCCGCGGAGACGTTTGGACCAATATCACCTTAAAAACGGATTAAACGCTGCGTGATCAGATCGTTGTCCCGCAGATATAATCGATTAGTTTAGCAACACGGGTCCACAACAGGGGATGCGATTGACCATGACAAAGTTTAATCAATGTCCTAATTGCCACAAGCCAGCCAAGGGGGGGTTCTTTGGTGGAGATTACAAGAAGATTCACAAGTGCTCTGTTTGCGGAACCTTCTACTGTTATGAATGCGGCGATAAACTCTGTCCAAACTGCGGCAGTGATAAGCGAACCGAGGCTGGACGCTGTTATCCCCGGAAGCCGTAAAATAAAGATAACACGAAAGGGTTTAGAATATGGACAAGACTGAGACATGTCCGGCATGCAAAGGGAAGAAGAAGATCCCGTGTGGCTTCTGCGGTGGGAATCTTTCTAGAAAGCTAAACTGTCAGGGTTGCCACGGTAATGGCGTGCTTGTTTGTCCTACCTGTAAAGGATTCGGTTGGGTGTATCGGATGAAAGCAGGAAGCAGGCCCTAGAAGAATGCTATGGCCAAAAAAATACTGTCTTTGAGCTCTGACGGAAAAGCAGTTCTGAAATTGCCTGGCGGAAAAACAGTACCGATTACCTCTTCTTATCAGAGAATCAGTAGCGCATATTTGCTTATCGACTGTTCGTCAAGCATGGCGGGCCACAAGCTAGCTCAGGCTCGGATGGGTTTGCTTGAGTTTGCTGAAGACGCCATATCAAAGTCGTACGCCGTTGGTATAATTCGTTTTGCATCGACCGCGGACCTAGTAGTCGATTTATCAACTAGTATCGAGGTGTTGCGCCCAGCTATTGATGCACTTGAAAGTGCCGGAAGTACGAACATGACTGATGCGATCAATCTTGCTGCACAGCATCTTTCTTTGCGGGACGGAATGCGAGCGATCGTGATTGCTTCGGACGGTTCGCCGGATTCCCGCGAAACAGCGCTGAATGCAGCAGCGCGAGCAAAGGCAATGCGAATTGATATTATAACCATTCGCACACCAGACGCAGATAGAGAATTTCTTCAGCAAATCGCGTCCAGGCCAGACCTGGCAATCCAAGTGATGGAAAATATGCTTGCAAGCGGTATCGCTAAAGCTGCAAACCTACTAACGTCTGGCGAATCTGGAGCGAGTTAACATCATGGATAAAGATGATGTTGAAACATATTACGACATCTTGGGGGTACCCGCGGGCGCAAGCTTGAAGCAAATCAAAGCGGCGTATTATGCTATAGCACAGCAATACCATCCGGATAAAGTACCTGATCACTTGACGATGTTGAAGAAAGACGCCGAAGAGCGCTTCAAGCAACTCAACGAAGCTTACCAGACCCTGAGTAATTCTGAAAAAAGGAAGAGCTACGATACGATTCTCGCGCAGTTCAAAAGCACCAAATCTAGCTCTTCGCAGCCGAATTCAACGCCCCGATCATCGCCGCCGCCGCCGCCATCAGCGCAAAACGCGTCATCGACACAGTCGTCAACTTCGACCAAAACTACGACTAATCTTTTCGGAGCGCGGTTGTCGTTAGATGCCATCATAACAATTGCACTTGCTTTCTTAGCCGCAGGCGTGTGGTTGTTTAATGCTATACATTCAAAAATACTGCGCGATAGATATGCTGCGCTGGAATCTCAATTAAACGCTATTAGGGAAAAGAACGCAGTGATGTATCAATTCGAGATGAATGCATCAGATAGGGGCGACCTCAGCGGATTACTCCCCGGATCAGATGATGAAATGCTGGCGGATGTTACAACTCTTAAAGACAATAGTCTGGTGATATATATTCCTTTTTTCAATAATGGCGATATAACCGATTATATCTTCATCCTGTTGTCAAAGCCCCGCAGAAATGATGACACGTGGGAAGGTTCGTGGGAATTACGTAATCGATCCGCAGTTACTCTACAGAGTCAGCCGGGGAAATATGGCGCAATCATGATGACCGACCGCGGGGACGGCCTCTGGACGGGCGTGATGACTTTTGACGAAGAGGTACAAAGACCAATTATTTGCTCGATGAAGTCAAGCGATCACGCCGAGTTCAAATCAAAAATTAATGTATCTGAGAAGCGGTTGCTTGGCGCATGGCGCAATGACGTGTCGATTCTGACGCTTCGGACGAATGGGGCGGGTGTTCTGGCGAGAAGCGGCGAGGCTGATCAGGTCGTAGACTGGCAGATCGACGGAACACTTCTTCGTATTGATCGCGAGTGGTTTAGAGTGTGGCAGTTAAGCGATACCAATATGGTGCTGACAACTGAAGGTCGGGAGGTTGTTCAGCGATGCCGCATGATAACGAACGCACTAATGGACGTCGGAGGAGGCGCGAACGCAACTAAGCCCGACATCGAATCGAGCATGCGAAGCAGTCACGCTGAGCAGAGGCGGATAGCGCAGGAGCAACAAGACGCCGACAATCTCAAGATACGCAATATCTTAATCGGAACATGGCGCCAGGACAATCGTCAGTGGATCAGCTTCTTTGAGGATGGGACCTGTGAAGTCATCGATAAGGGCGAAGACGCATCTGGCCTATATTGGGAAGTCAACGGCAGAGTGATCACGTTTGAATCACCAGGCGGGCAGAAAAGTTCATACAATATCGGCGATATTTCCGAGTCAAGGTATCAGATAACACCTCGGCGGAACGAGGTGGAGTCGCCAACTCTTGCGGACGCCTTCAATGACAAGCAATCTTCAGCAGTGATGTCCGGAATAAAGCTCGAGTCGACCAAAACGCAGGCTGAACGAGATCAACTTCACGCCGCGAACATGTCCAGAGCCCGATCAATACTTCCAGGTGTTTGGGAGATGTCAAATGCTAGGTCTAAATGGCCCGGTGCATATGATGATATGAAATCTGTTTGGCGTATATCAGCCGATGGAACTCTGTCTGTTATGCGAACAATGAGCGGCGGAAAACGATCGGCTGATTCCTATACATGGCGCGTCAACGGCAACGTAATAGAGTTAACAAATTACAGGCTGCGCTCGGGCCGTGGTGATCCAGTCGAGAGGGAGTATTTAATTCTTGGGATATGGGATAATTATATAAGCGGAGGCAAAAAGGGCGCCTACGGAATTGTGTTTGATGGTTATAGCGAGATGGTGCGCAGTGGCGGCATCGATGCCGTTGAAGAGTATGACGCACAAAAAGGAAGGGAAATTGAATCAGCGAGCGTGCAATTGCTTGGGACATGGCGGGATGATTCATCGGCGTGGACTTTCAATAAGAACGGGGAGTGTGTAATCGCTGCAGATGGCAAGCCGCGCCGCACCGTGTCGTGGGGTGTGGCCGCTGACAAGTTGATTGTCGGAGAGTCAGAATTCAAAATATGGGGCTTATCTGAAGGAAGGCTGCAGATTACGGATATGAATGGGGTGTACGAAGAGAACCCTGTTTTAGAGCGATTATATGTGAAAATGAGTCAGTTATAAACGCGAACACTATTAATCACGGACATTGCTGTGTCGGCAGACCCCGGCCTAGATGTTGATAATTCAGGCGCATGGTTTCTTGATGCGTGTCTAAGGCGGTCTTTGAGTTCAGTTGGCATTTCATTCTAGGTCTTGCGAGTCTGGTAGACCGGTTGTGTTGCCAACATTCGGCGGTATTTGCAGCCCCGCCACCGCCAGCGCAAGCGCGATCACGCAATCGTCGTGAAACCCGCTCGGTGAACTGTAGGTGATCGTCCCGCTCACCCCGATGGCATATTAGTACCGCTTCATTTCGTCGGTGAGGACGTCCCACATCATGGGGCCTCCTTCGCCAAGGCTCCGCAGGCCAAGCCATGACATAGTCCGCTGCTCCGCCGCGACTACGAGCCGCGGAGAAAATTTGATATGCGTCAAATGAGGTAAAGAGCGGATCACCGCAGGGAGCGCGATCGAAGCGGGATAGCGGAAGCCCCTCGATTGTTCGCGAAGCTGACCAATCTACCGACATGCTGAGGATTATCCCGCCCTGCCACCGCCAGCGCCAGCGCCATCACGCAATCATCATGAAACCCGCTGGGCGCGCTGTACGTGATCGTCCCACTCGCCCCAATGGCATACTCGTACCGCTTCATCTCGTCGGTCAACACGCCCCACGCCCGGGGCCATGACACCGTTCGCTGTTCCACCGCAACCACGAGCCGCTGGACCAGCTGGGTCTTGACCAGGTTGGTGAACTTTACCGCCTCAATCCGGGGCCAGACGCGGGACAGGTCGTCGTAGATCGGGTCGCCAACCCCCGTGGCGTCCATGACCAGCAAGCCCCGCCATTTCTTACAGAATGCGAGAATCCGCTCCTTCTGGATCGGCCAGTCGAGCCGGTTGAACCGCTCCATGTCCACACAGGCGCCGGTGGCGCGGTCCATGGCAATCAGCACCGTGAAGTCCGTGTGCTTGGCAATGTCGCAGCCGATGGCGATGTCGCCGGTCGGTTGAGGAGCTTTATCAACGAGGCACCCCTCGATGTTGTGGAACACCCCGGCCGAGCCCTCCAGGAACTCGGCCTCGTACTCCTGCCGGAAGACGTCGCTCGGCAACGTGCGCCGGGCTTCCTCGTATTCCGCCTCCGGGAAGTAGGGGTTGGCCTTGCTCGGGAAGCTGAACGCGGCGTAGTCCCGCTCGTCCGGGTCCTTGCCACGGGTGAACAGGTCGTAAAACCAATTCCGGCCGCGCGGCGTACTGATCATCAGGGCCCAGCCGTTGGTCTGACTGATGGTGGGCCGGATGGTGTAGTGCCAGGTGTCAGGATCAATCCGGGCCGCCTCGTCCAACAGGATGCCACGGAACCCCAGCCCGAGAATTGAATCCGGGTTGTCGGCGGACAGGAACAGGATGCGGACCATGCCGTGCTGGCCCCGGAACTCCGCCCGCACCGGGTTCTGGCCGTAGATCCGGACAAAGCTGCCGCCGATCTCCCGGACCGCCTCTACGCCTCGCTCGGCGATGAAGTAGGTGGGGGCGATCCAGCCGTAGTCGCCGGCGGCCTCGCCGCCACCCCGGTCAATAAGCTCGGCGGCGGCAAGCAGGGTCTTGCCGAAGCGCCGTCCACAGCAGACGGTTCGGAAACGTCGATCACGGGCATTGTGGATGGCGAGTTGTCCGGGGTGGGGGGCGTAGTTAAGAACGAGCGCCATGCGATGACTCCTTCGGCATCGAGGGTGAGTTTGGTTTGGGCGGGGAGCAGGGGCATCACGATCTGACGGAAGAAGCGCATCGGGTTCTTTTGGAAGGCTTCCCGGAATGCCGTGTGCAGGTCGGTCTGGACCTGCGGGTCGGACATGAAGGAGTCGAGGGTGGCCAGGGCGCGGATGCGGCCGTTGTAGGTGCCTTTCGGCCTCCCCTCGGGGTTCATGCAATTGCCTGGTAGAAACGGTGGCATAATCATCCTTTGGGGAGATGCCGCCGTTCCGATTACATTTCCCGCGTTAATCGGTACAATAACTGAACGTACGTTCAGTATCAAGCGTGACGTTCCGATGGTCATTCCCCTCTCACTTGGGCGAGACGGTAGAATGTGGGGAGCCGATTCCTGGCAGATGGGTTCTCAGGGTCGTGTTGGGCATCTACCCGACGAGGCAAAGATGGCTATCCGGAACCGCCGGACGCGGACCCGCATGTCCGGCGGTGTGGGAACTGGGGCTGACCCTCACGGGTCTTTCCCAGCGACCCGCTTGGCGTTCGTCATTTACTTCTCACAATGTCACACTCGAAACAGCCGTGCCCAGTCATGACCGGAAAGTTCAGGGCCACAAGCCTATACCCGCGTCAAGACGGATACTCCCCGCTGCCGCAGAACACGAGGTCAGTCAAGTTCGACCAGTTCTGAACGAAGCCTTTTCCCATCCGACCACCTTCAATACGAATCTCGCCATCCCGCCCGAAGAACTGGTCGCCCTCTGGCGCTTCCTTCAGCCGACAATTGCCTCCCCATGTGCCGTAGTCGCCAGGATGCTTCGCTGGTTCACCCCAGAGGATGTACTCGACATCCCATTGCTTGTCATCGACAAGGATAACTCCAGCGCCCGTTTCGACTCTTCCCTTGAGCGGAAAGATGGGGTCGGGCCAGTTCTTCCGGGTCTCATTCCATTGCTTTTCGGCGTCTTTGCAGAGGAGCGAGGCGAAATGGCGCACATTCGGCGCACGATCTAGATCGTCCCCGATCCTCTGCAGGTCGTCGAGGGTGTCGTCGTTCCCGATACGTGCAAGCGCCCATCCGTATCGCCAAACGCCAAGCATCTCCGCATCCGAGGGGTCGTGCAGATGGTCGAGCTGTTCGAGGTATTCGCGTGCCCACAAGCGCTGCCGACGGGAAGTCATGGCATTCGCGAGAGCCTTCCGGACAATCTTGTGTACGTCCAGGCGTAGCGCTGCGATTGTCTTGGACACTTCGGCGTGAGCGGAGTCCTCCACATTGATCCATTCGACCGCTTCTGCCGCCCAAGTCCGGGCCTCGTGCTGCCGAGCGCCCTGCCAAGTGTGAATCAATACCTGCAACGCCGCTTCGTCTATTTCTGCGAGCGCCCTGAACGCCGACCTTCGTACACCATAATGACTGTCCCCGGCCAAGCGAATGAGATAGTTCAATCCCGCCCTTTTCGCTTGGCCGCTGATCTTCTTTCGAAAACTTTGCCGCAGCCCTTCTGCGAATGCGATTCTCGCGTCCACGAACCATTCATCCAGTTCCGCCTGCCAATCCCGTGTCATGAATTCCTCTGCCGCGATTCGTGCAGCCGTAGAGAAGAGTCCAAGCTCCGCATGGTTCGACGAAATGCTCGTCGAGAGTCGATCAACGATCGCCGACCGCACGGCAGCCGGGAGTTCACGGCCATTTGCCGATGCGAGGCGACGGAGAATTCCGTAGACTTGTGCGGACTGTTGCCAGTCTCCCTTGCGGATGACATCAAGGAGCGCGGGAAGGAAGTCAACCGCCGATTTCTCGAATAGCAGGCCCACGAAGAACGGTGCCCAGCGGGACATTGCCTGGGGTCCCGCTCCCCACCTGAAGCTCCCTTCGCCTTCCACGAGACCAAGCCGGCTGGCAATCAGGGCATTCAATGGGAGCCTGTTCAGATGAATTAGACACTCAATTGCAGTCTCGCCGACACGATCATGCCTTTCACCCGCCCAACGTTCGAGCTGGTCAACATGCGAACGCGACAAATCCGCCCCAGCACTGACAACTACGCTCAGCAGGCAACCTTGCTCAAAGTCTTCCTGCCCCTCTGCGAAAGCCGCGTCAAGGAGGCGTTCGTGAGTGCCTTCCGGAAGACGGCCGGCGCGAGCAAGAGCTAGGAGGGCATGGACTGCTGCGCTATGCCGTGGTCCCTTCTTTGATGAGCCCAGCGCCTCGAGAAGAGCCTCTGCTATCTCGGCGCGCCTCGACTCATGAGCCGTGAGAGCCAACACCGTGTCGGCAAGTGCCTGAACGGTATCCAAGAGAACAGTGCCATCAAGCGTGAACCCTGGGAAGAGCAGCGCCTGAAACGCTTCTTCTGTAGCGGCGGAACGCGCGACGCGCAGGGCCGATGTTCGGACGATCCAGCTCTCGGCCTCCCCGCTTCTCTTGGCATCGTGCGTCTCACATATCCAGTCCTTTATCTTCCGCGGAAGCGGGTCAGCTCGGAAACACGCATACGCCTTCATAAGTTCATGCTGGACGTACCCATTCGGTTCGTGATCCAAAATCTCGGGCAACCACTTCAGGGCATCGGTCGATTCCAGTGTGAGCGCAGCCCACAAAGCGCCCTTCTTGGTGTCGTAGAAAAGTGAGCCGGTTGGACCCGTGCTCTCTTGTTCGAGCAGCAGTACGGAGTGGAGTAGGTCTTCGAATGCCTTGGAACTGGCCGCGGGCATCCCCTGAAGTTGTCGGGGCCGCGTGCTTTCCCGCATGCGCAGACACTGAATGTATATGGCGTGAAGACGTTCAGCCGCCCGCTTCTCTAGGCTAAAGAACAGATCTGAAAAGATATTCCCAACAAGTGGGCTGTCGATTGCTGGCAGGAGATTGCCTGAAATCGCCAGTCGGGGTGCGATGTCCTTTGGGTCATGCCTGTACATCCGTCGGACCAGTGTCGCAGCTTGGTCGCTGGAATCAGGATCGTCCGGTAGGTTGTCGGCAATCTGTGCGATGATCCCCAGAATATGGGCGTGATCTCTGCTCTTCGTGTGCCCCTCATCATCAATACGGGATTCAAGCTCATTGAGGATCGTGCGAGATGCCGCCGCCTGAAGCATGTAGTAAGTTGTGTTGTACTGCCGCAGTCGAAAACGTTTGATCACTTCATTGGTGTATTCCTCGATGTCCTCCGGTCTCAGGCCGAGGCCTATCAACAGAGCCAACGCGTGATCCCCTGCCTTGCCCGCGTGTTCCGCCACGATGGCCCTCAACTGCTGTAGCAAAGTGGCGTCGCGGTATCCAATTTCACCAAGCGCCCAACAGGCCTGCTTGAAGGTGTGGCCCCGCAAATGCGTGATGAGCGTAGCGAGGGCCTTGGGCAGAACATAGTCGAAATCTTCCGAAGGGAGCTCGTTAACCCACTTGCCCAGAAGATCCCGACACCTGTAGACGTGGATATCCGCTTTCTTCGCACGCTTGTAGGACTTCAGGCTCCAAGGCACAAGCTGGCGAAGAAGCAGGTCGTGGGCTTCTCGTGGAGCCACGGAAGCCACTCGCTTCAGGGTCGCGAAAGCCAGAAAGCGCAGGTCGGCGGCGACTTCACTAGGGACATCCGAATTTCGGCTGCCGGCTTCCAGCGAAAGCAGGAAGTCTAGCACTTCCCCTGGTGTGGCAGCCGAACAGGCCGTATGCCGCAGGCCTGTCGCTCTGTCTTCCTGGGCGGTCATTGAGTGTTCTCCTTCTCGGCGAGGTAGCGCTGGACGAAAGCGAAGCGCCACACCCATGCATCGTAGTCTTCTATGACAACCCCAGACGACATTGCCTCTGCCAAGAGTTTCTCGGCGATCGGTATACCGAGACCAAATTCCTTCCCAATCGTGCTATACCACAGTGATCGAGGGTGTTTCGCTTTGGGTGCAGAGGACTTCGTCGCCACTGCAATCTTGATGAACGCAAGTTCGACTGTACGCCGTTGAAGCTCTGCAGATCGTGCACTCGCCTTATTCAAGAATCTCTCAACATAGCGCTCCGCAAGCTGTTTTTCCGCCTGTGCTTCTCCATTCAGCACTGCCAGCATCGAGTCCTGTGGGAGCCCCACGAATGACTCCCACATGGCAGGGTGGCGAAGAATCGTGGCTGGCGCATCAGGTGCCGAGTGATAACCGCGAACCCGATCAGATTCCATGAGGTCTACGTCGGCGGCAATGGCCGAGAAGGAGTTCGCTGGAACCAGTCGGGTGTAGACCTCGTGTGACAGTCTGTCGCGGCTCGCGCGTAGGATGTCAGCGAACTCGTCATCATTGAAATCATCGAACTCGATAAGAGGCGGAAGCTCGGGACCCGCTTCAGGAACTCCTGATGTGTTAGGGAACCAGAAATGCTCGAAATCCTCGACGCAGCGGCAGGTCACGATTAGCCGTGCTTTTGGCAGACCGGATGGATTCAGACGAGATTGCTTGTCGTGGCACCAGAACCAATCCAAGAGAGCCGACAGATATTGTGTCTGAGGGCCAACGGTGACACGCTCATCTATCCCGTCAAGGCATAGCAGTAGAAGCGGTGGCGGCATGTCAGGATTCGCGACGCCTATGCGCGCAAGAGCATCGTCTGAGTTGTCCCTGGTTCCGGAACTCCTACGCCACTGCTGAATCTGCGCCGGAATCCAATCCTCCGTCACGCTGGCAGGGCGGCGAGTGGCAATGAACCTGCTCCGTGATTCACGCTGGCTCCATTCTCGAAGTGCTGCGCTCTTCCCCGTGCCGCCTTGCCCTGTGCAGACGATCAGCGCCCTGTTGGAATGCATGGCAAGTGCGCTCTCTGCATTGCGGCGAGTGATTACAGGGTGCCCAGGCATCGGGCCAAGTTTCCCCAATTCCGCCTTGAGATTCTCCTGCATGGAGAAATGTGTGATGGGACGAGCATCGCGCGAGCGGGTCAGGCATTCGATGAGCATGGTACGACTGACTTCGCAGGCTGCAGACGACCCACTGTTTTCGAGAAGACGGCCCAGCAAGCGCTGCTTACCTTCGTCGTATTCCGCAGTGAGAAGACCGAATTCCGAGGCAAGGTTGGCGAGCTCACGCTCCCAGAGCTCCGGTTCGCTTGGTGGCACAACGATGAGCTGCCTAGCGATGCAGTTCTGTATCCTGTTCAGTTCGCCGCTTTTTTCCGCGGAAGCCACGTCCTTCAGGATCTTGTCAGAGCCATGACTGCATGTACGATTTGTGACAAGGAAGAAGCCTGTCACAGTCCGGCCGTCTCCACGAGCCTTCTTCGCCGCAGCATAGAGGCGGTCCAAGATTCCCCTGAGTTCCTTCGGGGCGATTTCCGACGACGTGCCGGACTTTGAAAACTTACACTGGACAAGCACGACTCCTTTCTTCGCTGCCCCCAGAATATCGTGCAGCAGAGCAACGTCCCCGTCGTATCCCTCGTGGATGACAGACGAACCCCTTGTGAGCGACAGAAGCAGAGCGTTATCGTCAGTCTCGCGCTGACTGGATGCATGCCCGCTCAGCCCCAGGGCGACAAGCATCTGGTAGAGAAAGCCACTGAGTGCCGTGCTTCCGCCCCCCGCCTCTTCAATGGCGCTGAGCTCTTCTTGTGTCTCGCCGTTTATTGAGTCCATGTGCTTCTAAAAGTGCCGTTCACCCCCGCGGGGTCAGGTAGTCGGCAAAATCTTCCTGTTTTTCCATATCGATGCAAGTATAGCCTCGGCAATAGGAGTACGAATCTGACTATGACCTTGAGAATATCGCTTTTGCATTGTTGCCAGCGATTATATTCCGCAGATCACATTTCTGTTGATTAAGCGGCTTCATTCCATCTCCTTAATGCCGAACAACTTGTTAGATAGTTTTCTGGTGTAACTGCTGTTTTACAAGCCCACAGTTCCAAGCGGCTGTAAAGATCTAGATTGTCCTGCGGGTGTTCTTGCTGGGTAGGCGGAGGCGGTTATCGAGCCTTTGCTGGTGTTCCTACAGTGTGTAGTCATGGAGTAATCGCCATGACCGGTGCCCGAGGTTATGGTTCTCGCCTATGAGACGCTGTGCCAAAGGAAGAACTAACCGAAGGCGAAGTGGGGAGTGGGTAGCCAAGGGCGTAGGGTTGCGCATGGGCGGGCGGGGCAAGACCCTGGGCAGGGATTCCGCCGGGAGCAAGGGAGGCCGGGGGAGTCTCGAAGCATGCGCCTTGGCCAGTCCGGGCAAAGCGGTGCCGGAGTGGTAGGAGCTTGCGACGGACACGGTAGACGTCCGCAGCAGCCTGGTCGCAGCACGTCTGGCTCGGTAGTCGTGCGAGACATGGCCTTGGCGATTGCGGTGCCTGCGGCATCGAGTCTCCCACGGACGGAAGGTGTCGGCGGAATCCATGCTGCCGCTTGCCGGCAAGCGGGAAGATGGCTCCCAAAGCATGGGGGCCATCTTGAGCACGCGAATGAGCGTGCGGGGTTGGCGAGATTCGCGGGATCGGCCCGAGTGAGGGCCGAACGTGAACCATGCGAATGAGCATGGGGCACGGGTCCGCGGGCTCGACTCTTCCGGCGGCGGCATCCTGGCGGCCACCCTTCAGGGCAGGCGTTCCCGAGGTGGACCTTTAGCAAAGCTGGGGGAATACCTGGACCCCAGCCGTCCACATCGGGACGGGGAGCCTGTCGCATCCCGTTTTCTTGTGTCTCGCAAGCCCATCCTTACCTGGGCGGCCCCCGGGCCGGTTTTGCCGACGTGGGAGGCAAAACGAAGAGCGCGAGAAACGAAAAACGGGGCGATGGCCGCCATCTTTTGCCTGCCGCCGCCGGTCATCGCGCGGGCGGCCACGCGGAAGGCGCCGGACCTAGCGGATGAGCGGGGACGGCGCGGCGACATGTGGCAACGTTTCGTGCCTTGACGCTGGAAATCACAAGAGGGCAAAGTGCGATCGTAGACAAGGCAAATGCCTACAAAGGTGTCGCTCCGCACATTAACGGCCATGGATGAGGATGTAGAAATATGAGGATGATGAAATTCTACATATTGCTGGCGATCATATGCAGCATTGCTCAATCAGTTTTTGCGCGTCTCGGAGAGTCCATAACGCAAGTCCGTGAGCGCTACGGTAACGAAGTATGGGGTAGCACGAATGCCGTGCCCGGAATGTCGTATTCTGCAAAGTTCAAGAAAGATGAAATGCAAGTCGAGCTGCACTTTGTCGAAGATGGGCCGGGTATTTCTCGGTCAGTATCGGTTGTATTTCAGAAGGGTAATGCCAAAATGTTTACCCAGAATGAGCTCGATTACCTTCTGGAGGCCAATGCACAAGGACACAAATGGGGACGTGCTCAACAGTCGCTAATGCATATCTCTTGGACAAGAGACGACGGTGCGGAAGCAGTTTACGACTCGAAACACTTGCTGCGAATTGTAACGCCAGAGGCGAAGCGAATTTCTTCGGAAGCAGCGCCAAGAAATTTGCATGGGTTTTGATAATCCCGGTTGGAAGCGTCCAGAGAAACCAGGCCGAAGGTGTCTTCGGACGGAAGTGGACTGGCGAAACCGGCCAAGCGTTGGGTGTCGCCAGTCAGAGGGACCTGGAACTGCACCTTGACGGCGAGAAGCAACGGAGAGCAAAATGTCGCGCATTCAGGAGGCAATTCTATTGAATATGAGCTGCGGCACAGGGCAGATGAAGGACCAAAGGATTTATGGATGCTGATATAACCCCAGGCATTTCTGGACCGTCGAGCGGCTTCAAATACAGATACCCGGCGGGCCATAAATATCATCGATCCACTGATGATATGGCACGCGACCTGAGCTTAATTCTCGCGCTGCCTCTGTGTCACAAGACGAAAGTCGATGTAATCAATTCATTCTTGTGGGGATGGTCTGAGCTCTTCGGGAAGTATGGCGGGTGCCGACATTCGGAAAAAGCTGTCGAGTACGCAGATAAGCACGGTCAAACGGGTCTTGTGCATGACCATTCCGTACCACGGAAAGTCGTGACGGCTATGATTCTGGGCACAACCAAGCCGACGGCTGAACAACTTTTGACCATTCTTGAGGAGTATTGTGAAGGCGTAATCATCACCAAGGATGAGGACGCGGCATTGAACAAGGCGGGACTACGCTCAAAGATGCCCAAAGACTGGAATGGCATCGATCCAGATGCCCGATATATAGCTGTCGGGATAGCTATTGAAGAACGAATTTACTAGGGCGTAAGCCATAAGAGATTTCTAGATAACCAGCCTGAGCTAGCCAGGGCCGTCCAATGACATTATTCGCGAGAGCATCATGTCGAATATACCTGAAATGATTTCGCTGTGTTGGCGTCTCTATACGGCCAAGGTTGCGAGTGGCCTGCTCAAGCCGGATAACGAAAAGATGATGCAGCTTCAGCTTGCACAAATGCTTCAGGCGATATCGCCGTTGTTTGAGGCGAGTGAAAAGGAATTCTACAAGATACTTTTGGAGGTTCCGGTACGTGTGGGGGAGGCAAAAAATGTTATCGATATTGTTGTGCAGCATAGTCGAGGTGACATAACCACCAATACAGCCATAGAATTGAAGTGCTTTCGTCTCTACACGAGGGAAGGTGGGGGCAAGCGAAGCGCACAGAATTTGGGTATGTACGACTACTGGGCCGACATCGAGAAATGCGAAGGGTACTGCACTCTTCCGTTTTACGACGCGGCTTATCAGCTCACGCTTACGGATGATCCATATTACGTGGAAACCAAGCACGGTGGTTCTCAGGTCGCGATGTATTCGACCAATAGATTGCGTAGCTGCGTGACTGGCACTCTGGAACACAAAATTGCCAATCGCATCGGTTTGGTTAGGCTCCAAGGCATCTATTCCATGGCAAAATGGATGAAATGTGAGGAATTCTATTTCATTATTCAGAGTACCAGCGCCTGAAATAGGACTATAGGTATGCCGATTAAGTTTGAGTGTGAGCATTGTTCCCAGTCGTTGGAAGCCGATGACGATATGGCGGGCGAATACATCCCGTGTCCGCATTGCGAGAGGCTGATCGGTATCCCCAAGATGTCACTACCGCCTGCGGTTACTGCCCCTGCTGTATCTGCTCCGCCAGTCCCCAGGGCGGTGACGATGCCACCCAAGGCACCACAAACATCGGGCCTGGCGATTGCGAGTATGGTGGTAGGGATTCTCAGTTTGGTCGGCGGGTGGATGTGTTGCGGCGTGATTATCCCCATCGTCGCGATCGTAATGGGGCACATTGCATTTTCCCAAATCCAGCGATCACCTGAAACTATGACAGGTAAAGGGATGGCCATCGCTGGTTTTACCATTGGGTATGTGGCGCTGTTACTGGCCATCATCGTTTCGTTGGTGCTTGGCACCGCAGCGGCTTCGATGACGGCGATATTGAACGAGTTCACCAAGGCTTTTGGTCAAATAGGCGTCCCCCAGCGTTGATTCGAGCAGTCGGCACGGTAGTCCAGGAGGCCCGCCTCCTGGCCGGGATGCGGGTCCGGGGAAGGCGCGGCAAGCCGTCCCCGGCCGATTTACAGGATCGTGTACTCAATCTCCACCCGTCCCCACGTCGGGCGGGTAATGGTCACCTGGGCGCCGCGCAAAGCTTTTTGGAAGCGGCGCGCGGCGCGGATGCCGAGGCGGTGGGCCGGGTTGTACTCGCCCCGGCGGTGCCATCGCTTGGTGATGGGTTTCCGCCGGGCGCGTAGCAGGATGATCACCCGGCCTTTGGTCCGCGGTCGGAAATACTCGCGCGGCTCCGGGTCGTAAACGGGCAAAAGCTCAAGCTGCTCGTTCACGCTGCGGCCTCCTCGGTAGCGGGCACAGCGGCGGGCTGGGCGTTGGTGATGTAGTCCACGGCCTTCTGTGCGGCACCTGCGGCCAGCACCACGGCGCGGCGGTCCTGTTTGATGATGGCGCGCCATCCGTCCAAGTAGGCGGCGCTGTTGTCCTCGGTCTGGTCCAGTATGCCGGCCAGCCCGCACAAGTAAGCGCTTCCCATTTCCGCAATCAGTTCCTCGCGTCCGTAATCCATCGAACCGAACGCGCTGCCCAGCTTGCGGGCAAGCCGGTCTTTTGCGCCGGTTGCGTGGGTCAGTTCATGAAAAAGCGTGGAATAGTATTCCGCGGCTTTGTCGAACCGCTCCAGCGGCGGAATGTTCACTGTGTCTGTTTCCTGACGGTAGAACGCTCGGCGTTCCTCGGTGTGGGTGATGGTCGGGGGATTGGGCATGGCGGCGGCGATGCGCTCCGCCTCGGCAATCGGGTCGTGCGGGAAGCTCGGGACGGCTTCCGACTGCGGGTAGGCTACGCCTTCGCATTGCTCCACGTTGAAAACGTGGTAGTAGCGCAACACTGGGATGCGCTCGCGCTGCGAGGGGTCGGCCTTGTCGGTCTTGTCGTACAGCTTCCAAAAGACGGCCAGCGAAGCCTTCTCGCCCTTCTTCACGCTGCCGCCTGCCTGCAACGCCTGCTTGAAGCTCACCCAGTACGGGGAGCTATAGGGCGAAAGTCCCAAAAGCAGGACATTCACGCCACGGTAGGGGCGGCGGCTCAAAAGGTTCTGCGGGGGCTTCCACGCGGCGGCGTGCCACGGCTTACGCCACGGGTTCACGCCTGCATCCAAAAGGGCAAGAATGCGGTCGGTGATGATCTGGTAAACGTCGGTCTTGGTGTCGAGTTTCATGGGCTGGGCTTTCATTCGGTAACGGGCATCAATTCAGCGGCGGGCGATATGCTCACGCTCGGCGGCGTGGCATGAATGACGGCAACCTGGGCGGTCAGCCGGTTGGTGATGGTGCGCTGTACCCTGAAAACAGGGTCCAGCCGGGCGCGGCACTCGTTCAAGAGTCCGACGCGGTAGGCGTGGCCTTCGTACAGATAAACGCGGCCTTGTTGTAGGGGCTCGGCTTGGGTGGTGTGCTTCATGGTTACAGTCCGGGGTCGGCGTCGGTGTGTCCGTAGTCGGGTCCGCCATCGAACGGCGGGGGCGCGGGGATACGGGGTGCGGGCTTGGGCGGTTCGGTGTCGAGGGCAAGGGACACGTCGCGGACGTGGTCTTTTCCGCTCGCCTCGATGATGGCCACAAAGTGGGCCACGTTTTGGGCGGGGGTCAGAAAGCGGCCATTTCCGCAACGTACAAGGCATAGCTGATGAGCTACGGCGTCGATCAACTCCGGCAAGTCGGCCATGAACAGAAAGCCATAGCCGTGGCGGTGGTAGAGTTCTGCAATCTTCGGGTGCATGGTGTCTCCTTATGCGCGGGCGGCTTGCTTCCAGAATCCGCGGGCGGCGTCTTCGATCTGCTGCAACGCAAAGCCGAACGAATCCGGGCCGCGCTGGGCGGCGGCGGTGGTCAAGCTCGTGATGCGGAACATGATCGCGCGGGCCTCGGTGCTGCCGGTCTGCCAGTAGGCGCGGGCTGCCTTCTCGATCTGCGACAAGGCAAACGCGAAAGCCTCGGGGCCGTGCTTCTTGGCTGCGGCGGTCAGGCTGGTGATGCGGTGCATAATCGCCTTGGGGCTGGGGTTCATGTTGGCGGTGATCTGCTCCGCGATAACCTGGGCGGCGATGCGGGCTTCGTTCTTCTGCTGCTTGCTGTTCTTCTTCATGGTCTCGGTCTCCTGTTTGGGTTTCTGTTTCTCCGCTTACTGGGCGGAAAGGGTGTCGGGGTCTTGGGTGTAATCGGCTGCCGGATAGCCACGCGGGGCGGCTTTCTCGGTGTGGGTGATGGTCCCGCCGAAGGTGGTCAGGACGGCTAAAATGGTGATTTCCAGTCGGGCGGCGCGGGCCTTGCTCCCGCCGATGGCTTGGGCGATAGCGTGGGCCTTCTGCCGTTCGGTCTCGTTCACTTGCTGCTGGTTCTTTTTCATGGGGTCTGTCTCCTGTTTGCTTGCGACGCGACCGTTCACCGGCAAGATCAGGAAATCAGGCTGAGGCCCTGCAGAGGGCTTTTGGGCGGGTTTAGCCCGGCGACGCCCCGCAGCGGGGCTATGCCGTGGTCGTAGAGTGGAGGCCGCGAGTAGAAGGCGACCGGGACGCAGCGCCTTCAGCGGCACTACCTAAATGCGCCCCAGCGTCTGCGCGGAATCACCGAAGGTGTACCGAGGCAGGGATGAAGAAAGCCCGGTGTTCAACCGGGCGAAAGCGGGTAAGCGACAGCGCGCCCAGAAGGTTGCAGGCCAACCTTTGACCGGAAGCGGGGCAACCCCCGCGTCCTTGTGCCCACACAAGGCCGGTGGTCGTGGACCCGGCCCAGGGTCCACCGGGAGCACTGCGACCTAGCCCGAAGCAGCCCGCGGGCGTAGGGCGGTCGTGTCCGGCGCAAGGCAGAGCTACATCCCCTGTGGGGCTTGGGGAAAGCGCGTCCCCGCGCACCATAGAAGGGCTGGGACAGCCCGACTGCCAGCCAGCGGCTCACGCAACGGGAGGCTGGCAAGGGCAAGCCCGTCGTAGGCGCGCAGCCCCGACCATGAGGGGCGGAGGCAACGAGCCACCCGGCGAGGCGCAGCGCGTTTCGCGCGTAGGTCAAGGCCATGCGGCATGGCGCGAAGGGCGAGGACCGACAGGACCGCAGCCCGGAGTCCTGGTCTGAGGACAAGGGGGCAGGCGCCCCCCGCGTCAGCCGGAGAACGAGACCAAGCCGCTTTCCCGGAGGGACAGGAAGGGCCGTTCGCCGCGCCCGATGATGACGTGGTCCAGGACTTCGATATCGAGGATCTTACCCGCCTCCACGAGCTGGCGAGTGATGCGAAGGTCCTCAGCCGAAGGCGTCGTATCCCCCGAAGGGTGATTGTGACTCAGCACGATGGCGCAAGCCCCATCCGATATGGCGGCCCGGAAGACCTCACGCGGATGTACCAGCGAAGCGTCCGCAATGCCGAGTGAGATCAGGTGCCGATCCAGCACGCGGTACTTGCGATTGAGGGTCAGGACCGTAAAAGCCTCCTGGGCGAGCTGTGCGGTATCTGCGAGGAGCCGATGTGCCTCTTCGGGCGTGCGGCAACCTGCAGTCGGGTCAGTTTCTTTGACCATGGGCAGGGTGGTTGTGAACGAGAACTGCTTGGCTTTCATCGGCTGATCTTTCGATTGCCAGCCGGTGGATTCCGGTCTGGTTTTCTCAGAACCCGCGCGGAAAGAGGCAACGGAGGACCGGAACGACGGGCGGGACCACAGGCCGACCACGGCCGTATGTCCCGGTCCGGAGAGGCGTGGCGAGCATGGCGGAGACGGCCGCCTCCGGCGGGTGCCGTTCCCCGCCACGCACAGCCGTCCTTGCCCCGCGCTACAATGGGAAAACCAGACGGAAGCGCTATTTATCCAGCAGAAGGCCCCCGACTGGCGTCAGCCTGCGGGGGCGGACGGGGAGTTGCGGGGTGTCCCCGCTAGAAGGGGGTGTGGAGGAGCCGTCGCGGCTCCGACCAGGGGGAAGGTGTTCACCCGATAAATTGTTTACGGAATCTAAACAGAGTGTCTAGTGGACGAGTGCTTCTTAAAACATGATTCGCTTCTATGTGCTCAGGTCTGTGCTATCACAAGTTGGCGTTGACCGAAGGGCAGTCTGTTTCTTCAACCTTTATTATAGTGCGAAGGTCCGCAGCGTGAGTACTCGTGAAATAAATGGTGGCGTCAGTCTGCGCCAATACTATGGCAAATTGTTGATCTTCCATTTTGACAAACAGTGTTTTGATCGAATTCCGGGAGCCATTCGCGTGCTGGTACATGGCGGCATGGTTCGGGCAAAGTGCGAGATAGTTCTGATGGTGGCGTTTTTTCAAATCTTCAATAAACTCGACCTTTTCAAGGTAGTAACTGCCGTCGGCGAGTTTGAACGGCAGGGGAGCCTTGCATATCTGGCAAATCATTTCGCCATCGGAATTGGTGTACTGCTCCCGAAGATACTCGACCGTCTCCTGCTTGACCAATTCCCGCCCGACTGACACAGAACGCCTGCGCTCCTCGGTCGTCTTCTCTGGGGCGTCGGCGGCTTGTTTCGCCACGCCGGCAGCTCGTCGGTCTGGATTCCCCGATTCGTGCTCTGGTAGTTCTGTGGGTGTTGTCCTTTGGCACTCAGCCAGGACACGCTCCTGCTCTGCGGGGGGAAGCGCAGCGAATTGGAGCGCGCGCTTGAGTGTGTGCGCATCGGTAAAGCCGAGCTGTTTAGCGGCTGCCTGTTTTTGGGCGTGCTCCTCGGATTGCTTTTCTTCCTCCTCGCCGAAATGAATCGCTTCAAGCCACGGCTCTCCCGTGTCGAATGGAAATCCTTTGGGCAGGAGATCTCGCAAAGCCTGCGCGGGTTTCACAAATGGACGGTTCTTTTGTGGAATCCATGCCGTCTGCCTCAGAATGAGCACGAGCGATGAATCCGCTTCCCTCGTTGCGTATTGCTGGTTGGGACGGTACCGAGCCTTCAGCATCTCCAAGGTGGCGGTGCGCATGGTGTTCCACACCAAGCGCGACAAGACTTCTGAGGGGGTTACCAGCGCCTTTTTGAGGTGGGGAATGATCCAGTCCTCGTCAATCGCGGACGCGGTCCACCGCGAGCCGGGTCTGTACCAGTCCGCACGAAGTGCGTCGCGTTGAGGGTGAGTGTTGGTGTTGATTTTGGTGATCTGCAGTCTTGTTTGGGCGCCTATGGCCTCGGCAAACTTCCGGATCTTCTCAATGGGGATATCCATATTTGCGTAGCGCGGAGCGAGAGCCACTCGTTTTCCGTCCTCGCCAATTGCGGCATAATAGGCTCCCAAATTCGTATCCATGAAGGGTGAATCAAGATAGACACCAGCAGGTTGGCGCCATTTGGCGTCAGCACATACGAAAATGAACGCATCTTCGAATAGGGATGCCTGATCCTTGTTTGCTCCCACAAATGCAATGAAGCGTTTCAAGTCAGCTTCGTACGTTTTCGCCTCTTGGACGGGTGCTGCGAAGGTATAACGCTGCTTCAGAATGGCCCGAACCTGCTCGGTCTCGCCGACCTCGCTAACGCCAATCTCTACCAACAGCTTCTTGGCATCGTCCTGCTGGGTTTTGCTCTTGCCCGAGGTATAGGCTCCCTTTGCAACTCGAGGCAACACGTCATCGTGCTCGACGCCGTCGCTTGGGAAATAGCATTGGCTGCCAACGCTGAATGTACCGTTGGCGAGTCGAACTATCTTGAGGTGCTTTAGGCGATACACTTCGTGGGACAGGGCAAGCTCCTTGTAGAGGAGTGCATAGAATTGCTGGTGCCACTCTATGGGTTTCTCAGTATACCAACGTATTACGTCCTTGTCGGTCTGCGTATGCACTCCGTAACTCGAAAGGACGGAAAGCGTTTGAACAATCTGCTCTATGTCCCACACTCTGATAGCCAGCCCCGACAGAAAACGATCTGTGCTGCTATTTTTCTGCGTCGCACCAATGGCCCATTGCGGGGTCTTGTGGCTGTCCTTCACAAGACATCTTAGGTCGTCCACCATTATCAAATCCTTGAGCGCCGCCTTTGCCTGCAGCAGGTGTGTTGCAGGAGCATGGGACTTTAGCTGGGTCGGCGTCAGCGGCTTGCAGTTCATTTCTTCCACGATAACTGAGCGAAATGGCTGATATCGTGACGGCAATGTATCCTGCGGGTTGGGCAGTACGCCCAGAAACTCGCCGGTCAGGAGTTCCATGTCTCGAATATGGTGCAATGATTTCGCCACCAGTTCGGTTAGTTGCTTGAATAATGGTTCATTTACCGGTGTTTCCTTGATGCTGGCCCGACTCAATTCCGGCACGAAGGGGGCATGTAAGTGAAAGCGTAACCCGGAAGCCTCTTTGTCGGCGGGAAAGAACACTGCAACACGGCCTGGGTTCGCCGGCGCGATCTTGAGTTGTTTGACCAGCGGCATTCTGGGTTCAAAGGCGGAAATACTTGGCAGGAACTCCAGCAAATATGCCACCGATAGGTTCTGCTTCGGCAAGCCCTTAACGGCCTCCGAAAAGACGAGAAAATGAGAATTTGACGCTGCCTGGTCGGCAGCGCGTTTCACGACCTGGATATGATGCTCGGTGTGCTGTTTGCGCAGAACCTCGCCCGACCCCTTGCGCCCGATCTGCCAACGAATTGAGGAAAGGTGCGACAGGAAAAGAAGCGTCGTTTCGGCGAGATCGTTCAGGCCTGCTTCAACTTCTGCGCGTGCAATGTGATCTGTCTTTTTCGAATTATTAAACGGGAATTCGAATCGAGTGTTCGGGCCCAGATTTGGCCTGTCGGGGATTGCGGACGGCAGTACCAGATCTGAAATCTTGAAGGAAAAGGTAGGCGACCAAATGTGGGGGGTCTCGGTGTAGGCAAAGACGGCCTTGAAGCCAACGCCGAAACGTCCAATCTTGTCTTCCTTGTCAGCTTTTGTTCCTTCTCCAATGTCGGTAATGGCCCAGACGTCATTCTCTGTGAACGCGCGCCCGTTGTGCTCAAAGGCGACAGAGTTGTCATCTAGCAAAAAACTCGCGTCAGTCGCACCAGCGTCTTCTGCGTTTTGGAGTAGCTCATAGATGAAGTGTGCGCGGTCTGGATAAAGATCCTCTACAATCTTCCGAATACCGCGGTGCTTCTTGAGCACATGTGCTAGCGGCTGACGGTCGTCTCGTACCTCGTCAAGAAAGCTCATATGTCTATCACTTTCGTGAAAGTTATCGTTCCGAACAACACAGATGAGGCATGTATATCTCCGCTATTCGCAGCCTTCTGAAGCTCCGTCATACGCAGATTGAAGTCGGTGTTGGCCCGTGATAATTCGCTCTGCTTCATGAGCGCAATCTTGTCGTTAGTGGCCCGTGCAATCTGGTCCTCGATGGCCTTGCAGCGTGCGCGGTGACTAACCGCTAGGCTCTGAATCCGATGCTCAACCTGCTGGCGGTTATCGGCGATATGATTCGCCTGCGCTGCTGTCCACTTTTCATGGTGGCGAGCATCAAGTGTTTCGAATTCGACCTGTGGCGGAAGCGAGACTTGATTCATTTCTTGGGATGACCGCAGAAAAGTCAGGAGTGAATCCTCAATGGAGGGGTCGGAGACAACTGCGACAAGTGCTTCATCGGACTTCACCCCGACCTTCTTCCATCGATAGAGGGCAAAGCAGTAACTGCCGGGCGATATCTGATTGCTCGCTGCGGTGAGTGTGGCAAAGACCGGTTCGTTCGGCTGGAGGAAGCGCGCCGCCTGCCGCACTAGTGGATGCATGACCGAGAAATACACGGTCTTTGGGTATTCTGCTGCTGTTTCCTGGTCAAATGTTACGGCCACCGTAGGTTGACCGCCTTTAAGCCATTTTTCCCATTCGCGTGGGGTGGGCTCTGCGGAACGCGGCAGGCTCTTGTAGTCCTCCAACAATATGGCTCTCGCCTCCTGGCTCAGACGCATGGTCTTGAGCGTCTTCTCGCCCAATACGTGCTCGCTTTCAGTGCCGAGGCGGGCAGACAAATAGGACAGCACACAGTGCTGAATCGCGGGGGGTGAGAGCCAGTAGCTCTCTGCGGCTTCAATGTCTTTCCGCCAACCTTGCTTTGGAATATTCAATCCGAACAGGTCGGCTTGTTTGGACTCAAGTTCTTGTTCTTCTCGAATCCGGCGAACTCCGTTATCCGCAAGCTGTTTCAGCTGCTGTTCTCTTTCTTTGGGTGTCAGGCTAAAGCTCTCAGCGATGTCATGCAACTGTTGTGAAATTTCGCCCAGAATTTCCTCGTTCCCGCCAATGGAGTGCTGAAAAACACCAATGCGCCAAAGGCAGCGTTCATAAATGTCGGCATCTACAGTTCCCGGCGTAATGAAATTAACGATGGCGACAGATTCGCTCTTTTGTCCGTAGCGATCTATGCGCCCGATGCGTTGTTCAATACGCATCGGATTCCAAGGCAGGTCATAGTTAATGAGGCAATCGCAATACTGAAAATCAAGGCCTTCGCAGCCCACTTCTGAGGAAAGGAGAACATCTAGGGATTCGGCGTGCTCCTTGGGTAGAGCAAATCGGCGCCGCAGGTTGGTTCGCTCATCGTCGGGTATATCGCCGTGAACCAATCCAAACCGCAATCCCGTTGGGCGTGCGTGCTGCGCAAGATACGACAGAGTGTGGCGAAAAGTGCTGAAGACCAAGGACTTGTTTTTCGGCATCCTCCCTTTGTCAGTGAGAACTTTTACGAATGCCGCGACTTTCGGATCGTGAGTATCTAAGGCGCGTGCCTGCACAAGAAGATTCTCAACATCTGCACGCACCTGGTCTACAAAGCTGAAATCTGCATCATCGTCTCCATCGCTGGCTTCCATCATCTCCAGTCTATTCAACTTTCCGGACAAGATGTCTTGTAGCAGTGGTGCAAGTCCATAGAGACAACTCGCTGCTTGGCGACGAATGGTCGTCATCATAAAATTTACATTTTGCTGGCCGTGAAGGAGCGCCAGAATTCTTGCCACCACGTTCAATAGACCGTCATGAAGCGTCTTTTGAGCGGGGGTAAACTCGATTGATATTGTCTCAGGCTTTCGAGTGGTGAATTCGCCAATGTCGCGGCGACGTGTACGATTGATTAGCGAGCTAAAAGTATAAAGTTCTTCGATCGCACGAGTCATGCCAACCCGATCCGCGTCAGAAATTGTCTCTTCATTCAAGCGATCAAAAATGCCCTGAAATACCGGAGCTTCTCGCAAGAATAGGCGGCCCCATTCCGTGTTGGCCACTTGATCCAAACAGTTGCGAGCTTCGCGTTGCCAACCCGGATGCGCCAGTCGACATTGTTGCACCGCCGAATTGATGTAACGGTTCGGTTCGGCCATCTGCGCAAAACTCGCGGGGTCGAGGATGAGGTCGGGGCGCAGCACATTGAGAAGAGTGTAAAGATCTTCGCTGCCTAATTGAACCGGTGTCGCGGTCAAAAAAAGTACGGCAGCGGCATTGTCGCAGAAATATCTCACCCCCTGGTGCAAGAAAGTCTCCGAGTTCCGAATGTGGTGGGCTTCATCCACGATAACCAAATCGAATTTCGGTGGTGGATCAATACTCAACAATCCCTGGTCTTTCCTCGGACGGTTGCCAGAGCCCCCTAAAATGAGGTCGGAGTCGAAGAGCGAAAATGGAAGTATCGCTTTTGCGTATTGTTCGGGCCATTCGCCCTCTAGATGGGTCTCCTTCAAACAGTGTCGGAGAAGACGACCATCCAGTGGAGTGAATTGCTCATCAAAGCGTTTCATTTCTACTGCCCATTTGCGTTCGGCGACAAGGGCCTTAGGACAGATTATCAAGACCGACGATAGATCCGTTCGTGCACGAAGTTCCTTTATGATCAGGCCAGCCTCGATGGTCTTACCAACGCCGACCTCATCGGCAACCAGGAGGCGGGGGCGATCAGATCGAATGATTTTCAGCACCGGTCGATACTGGTAGGGCACAAATTGGACGCGGCCAGATCGCAGAGAAAAGAGGTTGGCCGTGGATGGAGACAAGATATGGAGTGCCGTGATGCGAGCTTTCATTTCGCTGGCCGTCAGTGGCGTTCTCTGTTTGGATGCAACGGCTGATATTTGTAACTGGCTTTCGTAGTACGTAGCTTTGACGTTATTCTGAAACACGCGATAACGACATTCACTGCCACCCGGGATAACCTCGATCACCGGAAGAATCGCCTCCGGATTAGAGCGAAGCGAAATGAGATCACCCACGAGGAATCGTGACGCACGCAATGCCGAAGCCGCGAACTCAGAACGAGCCGAAGAGCTCGTCGCTGTGCCTTCGAGTGAACTGTGCGTCGATATATCCAACGATTTAACTTCGCCAACCCTTTGTGTCATTGAGGAAAGGGCCTCTGCCTTGCAAGATTCTACTGTCACCAATATCTCTGGTTTTGCACCCATCATGAGCAGAAGCCGACCCAGAGTATCCGCATCTCGATAGATTTCAGCGGGCGGTATTGTTTCCGCAGAGAGATGAGCCCACTTGTTGCGCACCGTTTGAAGCTCTTTGAGCCATGATCGGCCCTCGCGAGGAAATATCACAGCATTGGACAGCTCATACCAGTTCTGATCGAGGACACGAAGTAGAGCAGCAAAATCGAGCTGCTGAATTCTGCTGTATCCACGCTCTTTTACCGTGCGTTGCTGCTGAAAGCTCAGACGGGAAACGACATGATGATGCCACCAATCGGGCATAATCGACGACAAATGTGTCTCCAAGAACCGTGCAAGTTCTGGGGTCGCTACGCGGATTAACTCATTCATTTACCGGGTCCTTCATAATGCCCGATAGAAATCCGTCGATTTCCTTGTCCCAGATGATGGAACACACTTCTTATGGGCTGCCTGATCCATCTTTGTTTCCGTAAGTTATTTCGATAAAACGTATAACGGCAGAGCACATTAGCCAGCGGTCAGGAGGACTCGGCGTGGTCTGTTGAATCCTGCTCTGAAGCTGGATGTGTTTTCTTTGCGGTCCAACCGCCGCGGCCATCAGGTTGTAAAACCGGATAGATGAACACACCGCCCTGTGCCGGGATGCGAACTACAGGCTTCGGGTACGTGGGCGCCACATAGTCAGGATGCCCTTCGGGTATGGGTGCAAGTCCTGAATGCATGGACTGCAAAGCCTTGAACGAATCGGTAAACGAACGTTTCATAGCGCCTGCGGACTCCGTTTGATCCAGATATTCGTCTTGGCATCTCGGATGCACTGGCGTAGATGCGAATCTTTGTCTTCAATATCATGTGGACATTGCATCAATTCATCTCCGTGCAGCTGAACGGGTGAACGATAGGGGAACGTGCTTCAGCATCAAGACAGATCTAAAGGCGACCTCGGCTCTGGCAAGGTGTTCTCGGGTGAGGAAGGGAGCTTGACCCCACCAAACATTTACTGCGACGAACGGATATAGCGCGAAAGGTGGAAGGCCACGAGGTGAACCTTGTCGGGCGGCATGACGGTATGACCCGCGGTGATGAACCCATCAATACCTTTGGGATTCATAACCCAGACTTTGCGTTCGAAGTTTGAATGATCGCTTTTCACAAACCAGCCTGGGAAAACAACCAGTCCTTTGACCGGAATATCGGTACCCGTACTATCGCGAAGCAAATCCTTTAGCCATCGTATCTCGGAAAGAGTCTGCTCAATGGGGTCACGGTCCATGGCATGGCCATCAACCAGCAGTTTTGTTCCATCAAAAGTCACATAGGCATCAGGGCGAGTAGGCTTGGACAGCGTCTTGGTCTCGATCACAAATGCGCCCTGGGGGGAAACGATAACGTGATCGAGATTGAAGTTGGGGCCTACCAAGTCATGAAAAACAGCGTTACCTTTGCGAACCTGTTCCGCCAAAACCTCTGCCACAGCGCGCTCGCCGTCACGGCCCAGTTTTAGGGCAGCCAATTTGGGGGATGAGCGTCGCCACTTCCAAACTGCATAAAATACTGCGGCTAGGGCATAGGCGACCATCACGAAGGTCGATTTCACCCTCGAAGCGTGGGTGAGCCAAAAGACGATTTCCATAAAAGCCGCGAATAGACAGGTCAAAGCGATCATGAACGGCGCGACGCGTTGGTCGTAGTTGAAGTCCCAGATCCGATCATCCAGCGATTGGCCGGGTAAGCGGAGCGGTTTATCTTTGAGAGGGCTCTTTTTCGCGAAGTTTGACTGAGTGGACATAGACGAAAGTTAGCCGGAGAACCTGGTGTCACGCAAGGTTGGACGGCCTACCGGCCTAGAATGCTCTAGGACTCCGAGCCCGATGTACCAAAAAACGTCCCGAATCGCCCCTTCACGGGCTCCTCCAGTTCAATAGCATCGGACAGGAATATCGCATCCTTCGAGCGGACAATCGGACTCAGCCAAAGATGTTGGGTGCCATCCCGGCATTCCACGCGGACCATGAGGGCCTCTGTCTTGTCGCCCGGCTTGAGATCGGAAACCGCGATCTCGCCCTGGGTGATCTGCTTCATGGTGTGATCATTCGGGACCTTGGGGAAGAAGGACCAAGTCTCGCAAATGTGAATAACCCCGTAGATGTCATTCTCCTGAATGGAATTCTTGAGAAGGGAAACAAACTGGTCCCGATCCATGCCCGGTGGTGGCTGCGCTATCCCGCCCTGGCCGTCCTGTTTGAGAAGGAAGAAAAGCTCGATGTGGAGCTTGTCGGTGAGGAACGTTTCGCGAGCCAAGTCGTTCAACCACGTCGCGTGGCGACGAAGCGAGCCGGACGGATCGGCGTTTACCCAGGCGGGTATAGGTGTAGGCATGGGGCAGGGGCTTGCAGGATTGCGATCAGGGATCGGATATAGGTCGCCGGTTCATCCTGGGCGCAAAGGATATGGTGATCTCGGTAGACGGAGGCTTCGGCTTGCTTCTTTGAATCAGTGGGATTTGGCCAGCCGAGGTCGTGACGGTAGGTCTGTGAAACAAGGAAGGACTCCAGTCGGATATCCTTACGCTTCAGCAAGGCTTGCAGATCTTTGATGCGACGGAAGAACTGGACCTTCGGGTTGCTAAAGTTGTTGGTGAAATTGCGCAGGCCCTTGGGATCGAGGAAGGCGATAGTTTGTTTGACGGGGGTTCCATCGTTCAACAGCCAGAGAATGAAATCCGGGCGAAAGCCCGTTTCGGTAAAAAAGCTGATAGCCTTGTCCGAGCTGTGGTTGCGCAAGAGATAGAGTTCGGTGTTGGCGAGTAGGCCAGTGGCCTCAGCTTTGCAGAAGGATTCGAGATCGTTGACGAATTGCTTCTCTCCCTCGTTGAGGTGCGTGGGCATGATCTTCACCAGCGCATCCGCTCCGTCGCTATGGCTGAGATGAATGAGGGGTTGGTAGAGATGATGGTCGGCACTAAAGATTTCCAGCTTCTGGAAGCTCATCGCCTCGAAGGTGCCAGCCTCGAACTTCTTGCTCAGATCCCGAAGCCGTTTAATCAGCTCTTTTTCCGATTTCTTCACAAGCAACTGATATTGGTTGATCAGCAGATCGTCAGATTTGGTCAGGCGCTGGTATTCGAGGAAGGGCGCCTCAAAGTCGCGTTTGTGGAATTGGTAAAAGCGGTCGGCGTAGCCTTTGAGCAGGTGGACGACGATGTCCTGATAGAGCGCCATGCGGTCGAAGCGAAAATCGAGGTAGCCAGGAGGGATGTAGAGTTCATACCACCATGACGACTGGAACAACGCGGACAGTTCGGCCGGCCCGAAGAGTAGATTGTAATACGCCTTTTCCCGCTTGTGCCGCTCCAGCTCAAACCAGATGGAGTTCCAATCAAGAAAAGCCAAATGCTGGCCCTGCAGCGTTTCCTTGTGCAGCTCCGCCGTTGCGCCGCCACTCCGGGGGGCTGATGACTGCTTTTGGAGGCGTGGATACCAGTCGGCAACCACGGTGTTGTTCAACTTTCCTTCCAGGCTGGACAGAATGAGCTTCTCTGCCTTCTTGAAATCCGGCATCTCGGCCTTGGGCCGGATGATATTCAGTTCCAATTCGCCCCGCTCGAATTCCGGCAGTTGGATGGTCGGGAGGAAGATCAATTCCCGTCGCTCGTCGTCGCCCACGCCTTCCTCTTCGAGGTACTCCTCGAATTCCTTCATGTAGTCGCTCTTGATGCCGAAGATATTCAGCGTCTCCAGCAACGCGATATGATCAGGATGCTTGCGCGGGACCTCCTCGCCTTGGAAATCAAGGGCGTCGAGGGCGCTGGTGCGCTTGAGCTTGAACTTGTAGCCCTTGAGGCGTACACCGCGACCGAAGAGCTGGATAATCTCGCTGCCTTCTTTCTTTCCCACGTTCATCAGGCCCATCGCGGACACCCGCCAGCTGCTCCATCCCTCGGTGAACTTCTTTGCGCCGGCCAGGATACGGATGCCGCTGCCGGGTTTCTTGATTTCCTCGAAGAGCGAGCCGGAGAATTTCAGCTCGTCCACGATGTAATGCTCCTCGTCGCCCCGCCGCTCCGCGCAGAGATCGCAGAGTTTTTTGGAGTCACCCACGTTAACCACGCCGAACCACGGGTTACCCTCGCCAATGCGGAGCCCAATCTCTCCTTCGCTGCCCTGCAAATGGACGATGTGCAGTTGACCGCCGCCGGTGGCATTGAAGACGTGTTTCAGCATGTCCGCGAACAGCTCAGCTGACTGGTCGGGCTTGAACAGCGTTTCGACATACGGGAAGAAGCGGTCAAACACTACTCTCCCGCCTACAACGAGCCCGTCACGCCGTTCGAGCAACTTCTTGAGCCGCGCTTCCGACGCAGCCCGGTCGGCGACGAACGTGGCAATAAACTTGAGAATCTGAACTAAGTCCGTGTCTTCTTGCGTCTGCCGTTGGCCGGTGACGGAACCGCCGACAAAGACCATGAGCGGCGATTCAAGCAGGTAGGGCACCAGCGTGGCGCCGCCGTCTCCGTAGCGGCGACACTGTTGGTAGAACCCCAGCAGGCAGGCGGTCAGGTAGAGTGGTCGTGTCTCCTCCTCGTGCTCCTCCGCGAGATTGAGGATGTTGAAGTCCTTGCCAAAACCATCGTTGTAGAAAAACTTGTAGGAATAATCGAACAGGATGCACTTCGTGTAGGTCTGTGTGAGCGTCTTTTGCTTGGGGCCGCTGGCCGCCTTGATGGCCTGCCCGAAGGTGGCGGAATACTCGAAGGAAAAGCCGTCGGTACAAAGCCGAGCCCGCTTGTCCATCCATTCCTCACCGCCGGCACCGCGATGCCCTTCGTCCACGAGCACGAGGTTGTTGCCCTCGAAGGTGTCCACGGCCACGGTCTTTTCGCCGGACGTTTCGCGCAGCTTGTGGATGTCAATGATGTCCACGCCGCGCCCGGTGAAGAGGGTGGCTCCATCCTTGTCGTAATACTCCGCCTCGACGCCGGATAGTTCGAACTCCTCTTTGTGCTGGCGCGACAGGCCTTCGTTGGGAGTGAGGAGGATTATCCGGTTCAAATTCTTGCGCCGACCCGCCTTGCCCAGGTAGTGAAGATACTGGCGGATGTGGCAGTGCATGAGCAGCGTTTTGCCGCTTCCGGTGGCCATCCAGAAAGCGATTTTGTTCAGATCTCTCTCCTCAAAGGGTTCAATCTGGCTGCGGGTATGCAACTCCTCGTTCGCGGCCTGGATGGAGGCGTTGAGCGAGGCCAGCAAAGCCTTCGGGTCCTGGAAATAGCGGTCCAGATACATCTCGGTGAGCAGCAATCCGAGATATTGGAAGTAAAGCGGGTAGAGCGTCTGGCCGAAAAGATTGCGCTTTCGCGTGATGTGCTTCCAGTGGCCGACGATATGGGTGTCGTAGTCGCGGATTTGTTCATCCGAAAGCGTGCGCTCGCCCTGGCCCACCTTGGGCAGGCGCGAGATGAGCTGCTGGACATACTTGCTGCTGCCGTCTTCCGCCCAGCCCTCAAACTCCGGTGCGCGGAGCATCTCGGAGAGCCGGTCGAAGTCTTCCACTCCGAGCTGCCGCAAGGCCCATGGGGCTAGGATGATTTTATCGACGAAGTGGGAGGACATGATCAGGCGGCAACTGGTGGGTTTCCAAGTGACTCGAGGCGCGACAGCCAGCCGCCGAAATGAGGACATTTTAATCGCAGTGCGTGCAATCCGATGGCTGCCGCGGCGGGTGCTCCTACACGCACTTTGTTCCTCTCATAGATCGGGACGTGACGGATGATGCGCTTGCTGGGGGCAGTTGTTGCTCCTTCGTTGATGTCCTCCGGGTTCATGGTGCCGACCTCTGCTTTCAGCGCTTTGATGCCGCCCTCTGAGTTCGCAATCCGTCGCTGTAGCTCCTCCAAATCGCAATACAGAAGGGCTTCAAATTCATGGAGCTGAATGAAGGGGAGAAATCGTGGGTCGGCGAACTCCGTCTCGAGTGCATTCTCCAGCACCTTCACTCGATCGATGGGACTGGTCTTTTTTAGTGCCTCTGGCCAGCCAGGAAATTGTGATGGAAGAGCATATAGATCAACCATCGTGGTAAAGCGCGCCTCTTCGTGCCGGTCTTCCTTCATGAGCCTGCCTATGTCCCCCCGGATTTTGTCAAAATCCAGAATACCGCCGCGCTTGCCGAGTTTCCGGTTCGTCAGGACGACACGAGGACGGACGTCAATGGCGTAACCGGCGAGATGTGGTTTTAGAGCCCTATCCGCAAATTCCTTTTCAGCCTGACCTTCAACGGTTACGTAAAGCCGAATCCACTTGGTCACGGCAACCCTCCCAGCTGGTTTTTCTCCCAAAGCTGCCCCAACGTGTACTCCTTGAGCCATTCGGTGAGCGTGGCTGGATTCTGCCGCTCGAACCGGGTTTCACCTTCGTGGTGGTTGACCACAATGACCTGCTCCGGAGTCAACTCATCGAGCAACAGGGACGCTTGGGTGGACACGATCAACTGACCACGCTGGGCCGCTTCGTGGAGGAGACTGGCCAGAAGCTTGATCGCATACGGGTGCAGGCCAAGTTCGGGCTCATCAATGATGATCGTTGAGGCGGGATTCGGTTGGAGCAACAAAGTCGCAAGGCAGATGTAACGCAAGGTTCCGTCCGAGAGCTGGTGTGGGTAGTAGAGCAGATCCGAGTAGCGGTCTTTCCAAAGGAGCTGTGTCTGGCCAATAGCCACTTCCTTAAGCACGAAAGTTCCAAAGAAGGGCGCAACTTGCCGCACCGTATCCTCAATTTGTTGGTAGTTCTCGGGATTGGCTTGTGCCATGCGCAAGAGGAAGGCCGCCAAATTCGAGGCGTTGCTGTGCAATACATCGTTGTCCACGATGTTGCACAGCCCCATGACCGGAGCTGCGGGCGATGTATCGTGGAAGTGATACACGCGCCAATCACGAATGGCCTCCTTGACCCACTGCTCACTTGCAGAACCCTTCTTGCGAACCAGAGCGCTCTCCATATGGCCGCTCCCTTGGTCATTTTCAATCGCACCGAACAACGGCCCGGCAAAAGGTGCGGACTCTTGAGAGAAGAACAGAGACCGATCGTCGGCCGCTTTTAGGGTGAAATTGTATGCGTTGAGGCCGAATTTCAGGCGAGCCTTCATCTCGGGAGTCACTTTCATCCCGCGAAACAAGAACGCATCCGCGCGCCCACGCGCGCCCACGTAGTTTTGCAAGCCCTTGTTCGAATCCATCAAATGCCCCAGCAATTCAAAGAACCGGATGAAGTTTGATTTGCCTGATCCATTCGCACCAATCAGGACGTTCAGCCCTCGATGCAGATTAAAATTCTGGAGTTCGCGAATTGATTTGTAGCCGCTCAACGAGATCGTCTCTAGTGGTCGTCTTTCGCTCATGGTTTAGCTCACAGATTCAAAGTTCTTGGTGTCGAACATTAAGCGTTGGAAGGTTTCTTCGATGAGGTGGACCTTGTTGTGCGGGTCGTTCAAGGTGTGCGGGCCGTTCACGTAGATGAACTCGAACTCCGTGTCGGCCGGGTTCACGGCGAGCTTCGTAAGGAATTTCTCCAGCGCCGCGTTGTCGGCTTTGGGGTCGGCGGTCAGGGTGCGCCAGAGGATGAGGCAACGGCCACCGGCGCGCTTCTCGCCGGTGACGGTGAGGAAGCCTTTCACGGTATCTATGTGCTTCACCTTGAGGCCAAGCAGCCAGTTGAAGGTTTCCACCAGATCCACCGTGGTTTCCTTGGTCTCCCCGGCGCTGGAGGTGGCGATGGCCAGCTTGTAGGCGAATGGATCGCGGAACTCGGCGAGGTCGAGCAGGCTCTTGCTGCCGGCGCTTTCCACGTCGAGGAAATAGCCGAGCAGGTATTGGTCGCGGTTGGTTTCGCCGCCCTTGGCCAGCGCGGCCGCCTGTTCCGGCGTGCGGCGCAGGTGCAGGTTGTTGAGCGTGTCCTCGTAGCCTTCCAGCCGGACGATCTTGAAGGCGTGGGAAATTCCAGTCTCTGGAGCTTGAGGCTTCCCGGCTTTCCACTCGGTGGAATAAACGACCTTTTTCAGACGCGGAACGATGATTGACTCAAAATGGTTGCCCATTTCAGCAACGACATACTTTCGAGAGCCGCGGTCATTCCGATTCGTAGTGATGACTGCGTGCGCAGTGCTGCCGGAGCCGCCGAAACAATCCACAACCACGCTGTTCTTTTTGGTAGAGTGTAGAATGAACCGAGAAACGAAGTTGGCATGTTTGGGCGCAAGAAAAACGCCTGACCTACCGAAAAGCGCAGAGGTCTGCTTTTCGCCGTCCGAATAATCGGAGAAAACGCTCTTCCCAATGTTCGTCTCCACCTCATGCAGCATTCGCTTAATGCGAGGCACCTTTGTTTCATCCGGACCCCATGCGATACGATGGTCGCGGTCGAGCGAAATCAGACTCCGCTTGTCAGGAGAATCCGCATCGTCGTCATAGGCGAATTTCCAGCCGCTTTTGGGATGGGGACACGGCTTCCCCGTCACTGGGTGAAGTGGTTTGTAGAACCGCCAGTTGGGGTGATTCGGATCCCGAGTTGACTCCGATTGCTTCGTCGCGGGCATTGAAGTGTTATCTTCCTGCCAAATCCGAATGATTGCTTGCCGCTCCTTGGCTTCACTTTCCTTTACATACGCCCCGCTGGCGTCGCGATACTCAGCATGCGAGTAGTTGAAGAGGCCTTTCCAAGGATCGTTGCCTTTTTCATCGTCCCATTCGAGACCCAGTGCTTCGATCTCCTCGCGAAACTCGATCCGGTGTTGCTCGTATAATTTGCGAAGTTCCTCCTCGAATTCGACGATTGGCGGATACCCGGGATTGAGTCGAGCAACCAGTTCCATCAGCGCAGCAAATCCCGGCTTCGGTTCCCGAAACATGTCTTTGTCAGCTTCCGCAGTGGCACGGTCCTTGGCATAGACAAGAACGTATTCGTGGTTGGTGGAGTAATTTGGAGCCTGGCCGTTGTTCGTATTCATGGACCAGATCAACTCCTCAATGTGGTTGTCTGATCCGAACACTTGATCCATTGCCTGTTCGAGAATGGTGCGTTCGTGATTGTCGATGCTCACGAAAATCGCACCGTCCTTCCGCATCGTCCTTGCGAGCAAATCAAGGCGATCCCGCATGAGGGTGCCCCACGATGAGTGCTTGTAAGCGTTCTTGTAGAGAATTTCGCTGCTCGTGGTGTTGTAGGGCGGATCGATGTAAATGCACTTCACCTGCTCGCGATAACGCTCCTGCATGAACTGGAGCGCCTGAAAATTCTCGGAGTGAAAGCAAACACCGTCGAGGCTGGTGTCGAGGTTTTCAATGGAAGCCAGCAGCTTGAGCGTGAACCCGCGGGGGAAGTGCCGCGTGTCGATCATCAGGTAGGGGTGCGCCTTGAGGAACTCGGGCGTGCGCTTGGGCTTCAGCTCGGAGAGAGCGACCAGTTCATCCCATTCCTGCCACTGCGCGTCGGTGGAGCAAACTTCCGGGTAGAGCGCCTCCGGCACGCGGTCGAGCGTGAGGCAGTAGCGCGTCTCGACGGCGAACTTTTTCTTGATCCAGAGCTTTTTCTGGAACTCCTCCAGTTGCGCAATCATCTGGATGACCGGCAGGGCGCAGCGGCGGATGGCGCGAATCTTGGAGAGGTATTCCTCGGCCTTGGGTGCGGCAGTGTCCTCGATGTCGTCGAGGTGCATGACCTCGTTCTTGACGTAGAAATCCAACTCGCGTCGGAGGAAGCCGCCAAGGTCCTTGTGGATGAAGTAGTCGAATAGGAATTTGGCGGTGTAGCCGCGCAGGTGCTTTTGCAGGACGGTGCGAGCGTCCTTCTTATCATTGGGCTGGTGCGTGGGGTCGGCGGCGAAGAGCAATGCTTTCCAACGGGGCGGGAGATTGTCGGCCAAGGTCCGCTCGGTGTCGGCGTTGAGCTTATCCTGGAGATTGCGCTCGCTGGCGTGTTCGCGGTAGCGGAAGCGCAGGCAGAGGGTGTCGCCGTCCGCTTCGAAGGGCGTGTCGTCATCGAGGGCGAAGGCGCGGGTGGTCTTGCCGTCGGGTTTCCGATTGTCCTTCTCGGTGTCGCCTTCAACGAGCTTGAAGCGGACGACGGATTCGGCGGGCAAATCGCCCAAGTTCAGCTCGCCGGCCGCCAGGTCGGCGCGGCGGATGCGGAAGGAGTAGTCGCGGAGCAGTTCGGACGACTTGATGTAGTACTGGTCCATGTTGGCCCAGACCAGCTTCACCTCCTCGCCGTTGTAGGGGATCATGTATTTCTCGTGCCCGTGGACGGTGGAACGGTGCAGGCCGAGGAAATCGCCGCCCTGGTAGTAACGGGAAAAGAAGGTGAGCAGGTGGGAATAGACCTCGTCGGCAGTGGCCTCCACGTCGGCGCCCTTGCCGAACTTGGTGCGCAGTTCCATGACTTTTGGGGATTGCTCCGGGGAAATGCCGGCCGCCGCAGCGGCGGTTTCGGCTTTTTCCAGTTCGTGCTTGAGCTGAATATTCTGCAGGTCGCCGTGGGTCGTGAGGGCGGCGCGGACGGTCTTTTCGAGGTGCTGGTCGAGAAACGACGTAATTTCGGCATGACGCTGGCGGAGAACGCGATAGATACCGAAGTCGAGGTCGGCTTTGTCCAACTCGAACAGCTCGCGTAGCTTGGCTTTGAGCTTTTCGAAGTTCGGGGATGCGGGGATGGGGGATTCAGAGTCTGGCATGGCGAGATCCTAGCGAATCACGTTTGGGATGGCGAGCGCTTGCCGCTGCGTCCGGGCAAGGACCAACGGATGGTGAAAAGGGGTTGTTTTTGGATGGTCGGGTTCAGTTTGCCTCGAATGCTGGTCACGAGGCGGTCGCGCTCGGCCATGATGCGGTCTTCAATCTCAAAGATTTCCTGCCGGAGCTTGCGTTGGCGGCGCTCCGCATCGGCTATTTCGCCCTGAAGCCGGGCCTGTTCGGATAGATCGGTTGTTTTTCCGGACTCATTCCGCAGTTCGCGGATATGCTTTTTGATGTCCTTGAGCGCCTTTTCTGACATGGACACCTGGTCATCCGCCCAGCCATCGAGTTTGGCGACTTCGGTCTCGAAGAACTTTGCATTCCGGGCAGAAATGGCCGCGAGGGTGTCCGCTTCGGACTGTTTTAGGATGTTTTCCAGGGCGGGCCCATGCAGCGCGAGGTCGCTACAGGCCGCAGAGGTGCCGGGCAACAGGAAGAGGCGGGCGGCTTGGTCGGGGTCCAGGGCCGTGCCGGAGTCGGCCACGGCCGAAATCAGGAGGTGGTCTTCGGCCTGCTCAAGTGCTTCCACGGTCAGGACAGAGAGGGTGAGCCAGCCGGATTGACCGAGCAGCGGCTCCAGGATGGTTATTTTGCCGTCGTGGTCTTCGTAGTTGAAGCGAACTTCGGCGACGGGAAGCGACCGGGCCTTGGCCTGGGAAACGACGGCCTCCGCAAGCGGATGGTTGAGCCGGTAGAAATGCGCTTCGCCGGAGCGGCGGGGCAGCTCGTACAGGCCGAGCGGGATGGGGCCGGGGAATGGAGATGATTTCAGGCGAAACGAGTAGTCGGTGAGAAAGTCGGCATGTCCATCCAGCTCATGCTCGGTGACGCGCATGAGGGATCGTTCGATGCGATTCAGCGAGGCCGTCGCAGCATCGGCCCGGACCTTGAGCTTATCCCGCACCTCGTCATCGAAGTTTTCCAGCAGCTTGCGGCGCGTCTGGGTCATGGATTCGTTGATTTCCAGGCTGAGTTCGAGCTGGAGCTGGTCGAAGGCTTCCTTGATATCCTCGTGCTTGCGGCAGCGCTGGTAGATGGCGGCGATGCGCTTCTCGAAATCCACGCCGCTTTCAATCGCGCCGAGCACCTCATCGCTGGCACCGAAGACGCCATCGAAGAGTTGGAACTTTTCCGAGAGGAGTTCGTAGACCCGCTGGTCGGCGGCGTTCTTACGGTTGAGGAAATTGACCACCACCACGTCGTGCTTCTGTCCGTAGCGGTGGCAACGGCCAATCCGTTGCTCGATGCGCTGGGGATTCCACGGTAGGTCGTAGTTCACCACCAGGGAGCAGAACTGAAGGTTAATGCCCTCCGCACCGGCCTCGGTGGCGATCATGATCCGGCCCTGGTCGCGGAAATAGTCCACCAGCGCGGAGCGCATATCGGCGGTTTTGGAGCCACTGATGCGGTCCGTGCCGGCGTGCTTGTCCTGCCATGCCGCATAAATTGCCTTCGAGCGGTCGTCGGTGTTGGAACCATTGAACAGAACGATACCGTCCTTAAACTCGCTGTCGGCCAGTACACGGAGCAGGTAGCTCTGCGTTTTGCGCGACTCGGTGAAGATGATCGCCTTTTCCGCAGCCCCCAGTTCGCGGGCCTTGCCGAAGGCGACGGCCAGCGCATTGACTAGGGCCTTTCCCTTGGCGTTGTGGCTGATGGATACGGCCAGCCGGGCGAAGTTGTCCAGGTCCACAATCTCGGCCTCGATGGCGGCGCGGTCGGCATCGGATAGCGATTCGCCGGGCTGGTCATCCGCCCATTCCTCAGCCGTTTCGTCGAGGGCCTCGTAATCCTGGTCGAGTTCGTCTTCGAGCGGTTCCGCCGGTTCCTTTTTCTGGAGCTTCGCCTTGAGTCGATTGGAAATGGATTCGAGGGCCCCGGCGATGGCAAAGGTGGAGGACGCGAGCAGTTTACGCAGCACGAGCGTCATGAGCGAGCGTTGGCTGGCGGGCAAGGCCTGTAGGTTTTCCCGCCGGAGATAATCGGACACCAGTTCGTAGAGCCGGTCTTCCCCTTCCTCGGGCGTGAATTCCTCGAGGATCGGGTGGCGTTTGGTGAAGGGGATGTAGGAGGTGACCTGTCGTCGCAGCGTGCGATGGCAGATCGGCTTGAGGCGCGCCTTGAGGGTCTGGAACACCTGCTCCTGGGTCAGGTTGGCGAACTGGTCGCGGAAACTCTTGAGATCGCCGAAGGTGTGCTCGTCAATGAAGCTGACCAGCCCGAAAAGTTCGAGCAGAGAATTCTGGAGTGGTGTGGCGGTGAGCAGGAGCTTGTGCTTGCTGGCGAGGGCCAGCTTGAGGGTGTTGGCGATGACGTTGGATGGCTTGTAGACGTTCCGCAGGCGATGCGCCTCGTCCATCACCACGAGATCCCACGGCGTGTTGGCGACATCAGCGGCCTTGCATCGGGCAAACTGGTAGGAGCAGATGACGATCGTATCCTTGGCCTCAAACGGGCGGAAGTTGCCGGTTTTGACGTCGGCGTTGTAGGACTTGGCTTCAAGAATCCGGCAGGGCAGGAAGAACTTCTCGTTCAGCTCCTGGTACCATTGTTTGCGGAGGTTGGCCGGAACGATGACCAGGATGCGGCGTTTTCGTTCAGCCCAGCGCTGGGAGAGAACCAGCCCGGCTTCGATGGTCTTGCCAAGGCCGACTTCATCGGCCAGCAAAGCGCCCTTGGAAAAGGGCGAATTGAAAGCGAAGAGGGCCGCATCCACCTGATGCGGATTCAAGTCAACCTGCGCCCCGGCTACCGCGCCCGCGAGCTTCTCCATGCTGTCCGATGAACAGCGCCTGATCAGTTCATAGGCGAAGTACTTGGCGTGGTAATCGGTAATCGTCATGCGACGCGTCCGTACGCGGATTGATTGGTCGCATTACTCTGAGATTTTGGGCCAGCCACGGTCATCCTCCTAACGGAAAAGCGCGGTTGACATCATACCGGCCAAGGATGGAAGAGCAACGGGGAAGAGGGCAAAGATGTGGTAGTGGTTTGATTACGTTAATCAGTCGCGGAAAACATTCCCTACGCATCCTCTGTCTACTGTGTCACCCGCAATGCCGGAAGCATCCGACATTCAAGAGGCTGTGAAACCATGAACCCGCCTCCAGATTCCTTAATCTGAAAGGCGGGTTTTGATGGCGGAAAGGTTCAATGGTCAGGTGTACCGAAGGGTCGGAGGTTCACCGGCCCTCTGGCTCTCTGATACTTCGGGCAAAAGCCGATCCGTTACTGGGCGGTCTGCTCGGCTGCCTCTTCTTCGGCCAGGCTCTTTTCCCAGTCTTTGTATTGCCACATGGTACGCTCCTCCCTCGGAGTCATGATGGGTTTTATGCCAAGACGCCAGAGCATCATGATGCAATCCAAGTAAAGTCGAACCATCGATTTATGGTCGCTGATTATGCCTTCGGACTTGCTGAAGGGGCATATATCTATGCTCCAGGGATCATCATCGACACTCCAAGCTGCAATGCCGACATTGGCCTCATAATCGGGCCTCTTTTCGTCCAATTCGTTGAATATCTCATCGGGAAGTACCAGCGTAATTTTTCCCTTGCGTTCGCCGATGGCGATGATGCGCCAGAGCAGGTTTGTTCGGCGAAGCGCTTCAACAACCTGGATCACCCGTTCATCGTGGTCCTCATCCCAGATGACCGCGAAATCGTGGTTCATGTTCGTACGAGTTCTACCGTCAGGTTCCCGACGGTAAAACGAAGTCCGCAAGACGGAATAATGGGTTCCGCGCCCAAGATAGCCCGTCGGGGCGGTCTCATCGTGTAGAATCTCAAGGTGATCGGAATATTTGTGTATCGCTGTTGTTTGGGGAGTTGCGGTCATAATCATTTCCTTTTCGGGGGTTTTCGGGCCGGGCCGCCTCCCCGGGTCGTCCGAGGAGGCGGTGGGAAGGCCCTTTTTGTCTAGTTTCTGTGGAACATTACTGGTGAGGTTGCTTGAAATAGTTCAGAACAATACCTGAGCAATGCCGGGGTTTCCTGAGGAATCCGCCGGACGGCTTCTTGGTAGTATTCCTCGGAAACTTCCTCATTCAGTACCTGGAGTCGGTTTGCGGGCAGTACGTCCCGCTTGAAGCTCTCCAGCATCGCTTCGGCTCTATCATTCCCTGCAACCTCTTTACAGAGTAGGCGCATTATGTCTTCAACTGTCTTTTTCATGGATATCTTCCTTCACTTACCAGCACGCTGCTATTTCGAACACTTTCACGGGCACATCACGGACGCGAATATATGGATCAGACAAAGCTCACGTATTGGTGGGCCTGTGGACCGTTGGACCTGCGGACCGGGGCGGCCCGGATGACGCCGTGACGTGCGCTGGGACAGTCCGCAGGGCGCTCCGGAGGCATCTGTGACGCTGGGACGGGGATGTACCGCATGCCCGGCCTCATCATCGGTTTCTTTGTTACCATCTTTATATTTTGAAATGGAATAGAGACTGTCATCCGTCATGGCGGTTCTCCTGGCTATCTCGTGCGGGATTTTCCGCAGGAGGGAGAAGAGTCCACAGCCGTGAATTGGCGGTTCGGGACTGCTTGACCCGGTCTGGCCGGGCTTTCGCCAGTCGCCCGAGGTATGTACCGGCCGCATTGTGCCAAGAAAGCACCTTTCGGGCTTCGTCCTGTCCCAAGGAGCATGGTCCGGTCAAATGCGAGTGGATCTGTTCTGCGGTCAACTCGTATGGCTTCATGCCGTGTTCGTGCATCTGATTCTGGCCAAAGAAGCAGAGGTCTATGAGTGCGAGTAACCTGAACTCAGGGGCAACCTCGTTTAGAAGGGCCAGAATCTCAGGGTTATGGTACTCCTTGATACCGAAGCGTTGGCTCTGGAGTTCTGCCGGAATCTCCCAGGCCTCCAAAAAGGCCAGAAACGCCGGAATTTCGGATACCAAAGTATCCCAAAACAGTTTGCGTTGGGCCGGTGTCGCCGTGGGCATGGGCATGTCTACTCGGCGCGCCTTCAAGATAATCATTTTATCGACCAAGCTATCATCCAGAGGCGGAAGAACTTGGATGTTTTCAGGTTCGTCATTTAGCGAAACTGTCAACCTCCAGAAAGTCGGGAGCGTGATCGGGGTGCAATACTTCGCATGCATCCTTTGCTCGGCGCAAACGGTCACATTCTTTATGTGGGAGCCAAACGCGCGACGGGCCCGCATGTCGGTCGATGGTGATTCATCCTCGATACAAAGATGTTCCGCGCCAAAGAGATCAGCATTGAACGACGTGGCCCCGGTCATAAATTGGTAGGGCTTTGCGACCCTGCCGCCAAGTATCAGTGTGATGAGGAGCTGTAGCAGGCTCTTGCCGCAGTTATGTGGCCCACAGAAGACTAGGGCCTGACCGGGCAGCCAATTTCCAGACCGAAGGCCTCCGACGGCCACCTTCATCCAGCCATAGAAGTACGGGAGCTGAATTCCATCGTCGAGCAACCCCTTTACAAGGCACATGAGGTTGTTCCAGTATCCTTCTATTGCTTCAAGGAGATGGGGAGATTCGGTCACCAGAACCCTGTGTTGGCCAAACTCGTAGTAACCGGTGGAATATCCAGCTAACGGACCGGCAAAATGGATGTTATTGTGCTGTTGCGCGAACAGTATGGCCTTGTCCATTGGGGAAATGAGCTCACCTTGAACCACCGCGTTGCTCAAGCCGTGCTGTTTTAACACCCGCTTGTATTGAGTCTCGTTGAGCAGCAACCAATTGCCGCGGGCATCCTTGACCAGGTATCCCCCTCGACCGCTGTCGTAATACGTCTCGGGGGGAGTAGCTGCGACGGCTTCCTTGAACTCGAGTATGGCCGCGTTCATGCGGACACCGCCCGCCCGCCTGGGGCCAGATAGATCAATCGTTGGCATAGACCCGTGTCATTGCGAATGTGGCCAGGAGCGCGAGAAAGCCTCGACGCGTTCTTGCAAGCTGGATCACAGCCCAAGGGGGTCAGGAATTGGGGAAAGAGAGATTCCTCGATCTCGCTTTTCCATTCGGCTGTATCTGCGCAGTCCACTTGAACAAGGCCGTGGATACTTTTAGCACCCGAGAATACTAGGGCGGCTACAGGGAGGGGCACGGCCATCCAAAATGCAAGCTGGTCAGCGAAGGACAGGTGGTCGTGTTCCACCACTACCAAGCGATGTGATGCAACGCATGCATCCCCACGCATGGTAGTCCCATTGAGGGATTTCCGTAGCGCTGACTTTCCGGTTAGTGGATTCGGTATGTATTTTGGCCATGGACAGAATCGGAGTTTATCCAGCTCCTTAATCCATTCATCGCGCGGCCGAATGCTATCGCCTAGAATTCCCGAAACCCGATCATCCCCCACGAAAATTAGGTCGTCTTTGGTGTAGAGCTTATCTAGGTGGTGACGAAAGGATTCGTTTGGGTGCCAGTCAAGAGTGATCGGAGAGCGGGCGATGATATCCTCGGTAGTGGCCCCATTACCCGCCTTGAGCAACTTATCCAGTGCGTCGGCCGCAACCTTGGGCGCTGGTTTGGCTGCCCTGGACGTGGTGGGACGGTTAACCATGTATGAATAGGCTTGTTCAACGCCAATAATGATCTCATTATCTGGAACGTATCTTGTGCCTAGCGGCATATATTTCCGGATATCGGCTATTGCCTGTGCCTCCGAAAGACCAGCAAGGAAAGCTAGGCACCCAATCTTGGGGATATAGGTGTGCGCACCACCTCCACCTGGTGCGGGAAACGCGGCCAGCAACTGTTTGTATTTTCTTAGGGCGCGCCGGGTGTTCAAATTCAACTGGTCATCGTTGGTATTCATAGCGCCCTCCGGGTCTGCTTGAATCGGTCCAGCGCGGCGTCGACCTCATTGAGGCGGAACAACCACAGCCGACTGTTAATCTTGTGCACAGGCACAATCCGAGCTTTGACCATCTTGATGAGTGCCTTGACCGATATGCCCAAGTATTCTGCTGTGGCGGCGGTGCGGGTGTAGCGGGAGGGGTTTGTCATTTAGCCACCTCCGAATCGTGATTGTACCAGTGGCCCGTGTAACTACCGGTCGTTAAGGGCGCTTGAATTGTCTCCTTCATCCTTGCTCCGTTCCGCATATCTGCATCGGTTACTGGCCGATGTAGAGGAGCCCTAACAGTCTCAAGTTGAACGCCACAGCGCATGGCGCCGGGAAAGAATTCCGGAACGGAAAACAGAGCTGAAGGCAGGCTAAAAAGATGCGCAATAGTCTGCGGGTAAAATACTTACAGAAGCTTCACGGTTAAGCCGAAATGGCTTTTTCAAAAGCTGCATCTAAATCGAGGGCGCTGGGTGCGTCAGGAATGAGGCGATACTTTTCTGTGCCAATGTCGAGGGTTTCAAATAGCAGACCAAACTCTTTGGACTTGTCTCTGAATAGCCCATATTTCAGTGAGTCTGTCTTGATTCGTCTGTGTTTGGGCAGCAACTTGTTCAGGTCTTCAAGGATGTTCTCACTATAAAAAATGCCAGTGGGATTCATCTTTTTCCATCGGAACAAATAGATCAGAAAAATGCGCTTTTTCAGATTTCCAGCTAATTTGATCTCGTTCCCATCGATGGTGATGACCTTGAAGCTTTGCAAGATAGTGCAAGGCTGTTGGGGGGGGATGAGTGTGTCGAGTTTACGTTTCATCGCGATGAAACGCTCGTCCTTTTCTTCTCGGCTGATCTGAAGATTTACCGTCGATCGCCAGTGAAAGTAGTCAGTTTCTACTGGAGTTGACGGAGGGCGTTGTATTTTAGCAATAAAATCTTTGAGGGTCTCATCAGGGTGGACATCAAAATCTCCGTTGATTGTGCACATTTCATTCTGAACGAAGGCCGCGCGTTTTTCGGGCGGAAGTTTTTCGGCCTCTTCGGCAATCCACTTTTGCCAGCGTTCCGAGTCCTCGTTGCTCTCGGCCCTTGTTGGAAAAACTTCTGCTTGTGCATCAAGCTCTCGTCGGCGAAGAACCGAAATAGCCAAAAATTCAGGCGGCATGCATGCTTCGCATTCTGCCCGGAGTTCATCTGAAGAGCATATTTTTACGGTCTGAACCGGTGTGGGCCGCTTTCGTCTTGAGCGCCTCGCCTTGAGTTTGTTTTTAGCTCTAGCGCTCATTCGACCCACTGACGGCGATGGAGTCTATTGGCAGGACGAGTAGTATTGCTGCGCCGAAGCAGATGGTGCTGTCGCAGCGGAGGCGGGCGGTCAGCTTATTGTCCTTAACTCCGATAGGCATGTTCTTTTTGGATTACGGTATGCATCGCCCCGAAACGCATAAAGACTAACGAACTAATCCACGTTCAATCCAGCTCGAACTGAGTAGAACAGGGCAATCAGGGCACAAAGTGGCCGATCAGGCACTTTTTGGTTTTGTGGCCGATATCGATATGGCGGTTGCCTTTTTGTGTTTTGTCGGATTGATGGCAAAGAAAGCTTCAGCCGCTTTCTTGGTCGTCACCCCTTTGTAATGGCGCGCAAACATCTCCAAGCCTCCGAAATGACCCAGTTTAGCTGCGGTTGCATTGGCGTTTTGGTTGAGGGCGTAGTCATAGGCGGCGAAGCTGTGACGGGCAATATCCACGGGCCAGCGCTTTATCGGCGGAACGGCTTTGGACATGACCAGTTCTCGTTGGTCCCGGTACCAGGATTCGCCCCGGCATAGCGGACCCGAGCCCTTAATGTGTCGGGTCAGCCATTTGATGAGGTTGCTGGAAAGTTCGACCGCCCGGGCTTGACGGACTTTACTCCCCGATGCGGTTACGCGGACATGGCCGCCTTCCAGGTCGATGGAGCTCCAATCCATGCGCTTCACTTCGTCGGGGCGTATGCCGGCAAAGAACAAAAGGGCCAACGGGGCCACGAAGTCGGGCGAGTGCTTTTCCGCCGCCCGCATGATGCTTTCAACGGTGGCGGGGGGCCAGATGGATGGCGGCTGGGTGTCTTGGGTAATCTTCTCCCGCTTCCGCCCGGCCATGAAATTGAAGAGCATGCGGGCGGCCTGACGATGTTTCCGGGCGTTAAGTTGGGAGAACTTCTGGCGTGATATCCATGCCGTAAAATCGTCCTCCGATAGGGAAGGGAAGGGGGTTTTCCATCCGAGAGCTTTCCCAAAGCGAAGGAAGTGGACCTTCATGTAGTAGACGGAAATGGGGCGACGGCCCTGTTTCTTCATGTTGCGAAGATAGGACGCACAGGCCCGGGCCAAGGAAATCGTTTTGCCTTCGGGATGGCGGCGGAGCCACTCCTCCACCGCCTGAACGAGAGAGGCCCGGCCGCTCATTTTTTGAAAGGCCTCGGCGGCATCCAGCCGCTCGCGATGGGTCATGGAAAATGCGGTACGACCAAAGTCGGTCTTCTCGGTCCCCTTGGCGCGGGCTTCTGCCTCCGCCTCGGCTATGGTGGCGAAGCAAGTTCTTGTTCCTTCCCACCCGCCTCCTGGCTTGCGGCGCCTGGAGTCGACTTGGTAGGCTTCGCCTCGCTTTCTGATGCGGATGCCGGCGACCATCCAGCTGGTCAGTTCGCCCTTGGTAAGCGCGTTCTTTCGCATGGCATACTTTCCTTTTTCGTGTGTCACGAGTGTGGCACAAAATAAAATGTGTGCAATGATAAACGCTGCAATCATTGTTCGAAATGAAATAAAGTCGAACGATTCAGGTTCTTATGCCTTTACCGGCGTGGGGGTTCAAGTCCCTCCGGGTGCACCAAAGTTCGCACGATCTCCCCCCCTTGCTCTGGGTACGTCTTGTGTTATGTTGTCCGCCATAAGGAGAATATACCTATGAACGTTGCATGGATGATGAGTGGTGTGGCCGCGGTGGTTCTGCTCGCAGGTTCAGCCTTTGCCGGCGGCAGCGCATGCTGCGCGTCGAAGAAGGGTGAGGGAAAAGCCGCCATGAGCGCTTGCGCCAAGGCGACCGCTGGCTTGGAACTGTCGGCGGAGCAGCAGGCTAAGATTGCGGAAATTGAAACCGCCTGTCAGGCCGCTGGCAGCACGGAAGAATCCTGCCAGAAGGCCAAGGCGGATATCCGGGCCTTGTTGACCGACGACCAGAAGACCAAGTTCGATGCCGCCTGGGAGAAGATGAGCGAGAACAAGTCAGACGGAAGTTGCGGCTAATTCCGTTCACGGATCATGTAAAGAGGCGACCCGCACGGGTCGCCTCTTTTTTTCTGGTGACGGTATTCCCCGTGGTCCCTAGTTGTTGCCGCCCCAACTGCGCTGCCAGGCGCCCACGATCTGCTGCAGAATCATGTTGGTGAAACTGGCATCTTCCTTGTCTTCCTTGGGCGCGATGCGGAGGTCCGCGACCGGGGGAAGGGGACGGACGGGGGACGCTTCCACCTGACGATCCCGGGGTGATTTCTCGCTGGGGGCGTCCAGCTTCTTATCCTGTTCAGCCATGGCGGGCAGGTTGTCGCCGGGCACATCTACCAACAGGGTGTCGGAAATGTACCGATCAAACATGCGCATGCGGGTGACCAGATCCGGCATGACCGTCATGGCGCGGCGTGAAACCCAGTTATCAAAGCCGGGTGAAATCAGGGTCCACATGGATTTGGGCTTGAGCGCCATCCAGGTGGCGTCGGCGGTGCGGCGGGTACGTACCCCGGTGAGGGCGAAGTTGCACACTTCCACTCCGTCGGGCCCCTGCTCCATATACGAGGCGCGGGCCACCCGAAGCTTGTCGCCGGAGGTGGCGAAATAGGCGTCATTGCTGCGCCCGTAGTTGATGGTCAGAAAGCTGTCCTCAAAGCGATCAAGTCCCAGGAAGGTCATGACCACGGTGACGCCATTGCTGTTCTCGGCTGTTGAGCAGGTGTTGAGCGGCAGCAGGATCTGGGCTTCCCCCTCCACGGTTTCCCAACCAGCCCCGGCGTGGTATTTGCGCAGGTGCATGCCGCCCACGCTCTGGCTGCGATCCACCCGCCCGCTTTGTCGACGGGCGGCGAAGAGGCAGAGGGGCGGTGCCATGCGCTGGTCCATCTCGATCATCTGGTTGGGATAAACACTTAGAAAATGCACTTCCGTGACCGGGTCCGCCACGTCCGGCATGGGCTCCACTTTCACCCGGCCCGCCACCATGGGAATGCGCCGGCCCAGTTCTTCCAGGGTCATGGCCCGACCTGTGCCTGCGGGGCCTTGCGCGCCCCCGGATTGGCTTCCGGATTCCTGTAGGTTCACGCCCACCTTGCTCATAAATTCCTGCAGGAAGGGTGGGGTTACGCTGGGCGGCAACCCGCGCTTGGCCTCGCTACTGCGCAAGGCCACCCGCAACAGCATGGTATCCTGCCTGATCGGTGCATCCGGGGTCAGGCACAGGATGCGGCCGGAGGAATCCTCGCTCACAAATAGTTTTCCGCTCGCCGGGTCACAGACCACCGATTCCAAGGTGCCCAGGCCTGAAGCCAATTCGGTGATGGAGCCCGTGACGGGATTGATGCGCAGCACCTGGCCCCCCGTGGCCGTATTCTCCACCGCCACGGCCAACGATCCGTCGGGCAGCGGACAGACGCCTTCGATGGAGCCGAGGCTGGGGGTGAGGGTCTGAATCTCCTGTTTGCGATCGATGTCCCACCAGGTCAGGCTGCCCACCGATTCGTCGCCTGCGATCAGGATTTCGTTCTGCTGCATCAGGGTGAGAGCGCTAAAAGCAGCCAGGGGACCGTAATCCACCATCCACCAGCCCTGGGTGGTGTCCCGGGTGATGACGCAGCTGTAGCCCCAGGTTTGGGAAGCCTCATAGGAGGAACCGGCCAGGTAGAGCTGGCCGCTATCGCTGAAACAAATACTCTCCCAGGCATAGTCCTCACCCAGGGCGGGCAGTTCCACCACGGAAGCCTGACGGTACTGATTACGGCTGTCCGCTTCGAATTTCAGCACGCGCCCGCGGGCCGAATCCTCCACCACATAAAGATGTCCGTCGGGCCCGAAGGCGATGCCTTCCGGGCTGACCAGCTGGTTGCGCAGCCAGTAGGCACGGGTGCGCTCCGCATCCAACCGGTCCGGATCAATATCGTCCTTCACCGTGAAATCGCGTTCGATGACCGATTCTGCACGTCCGTTTCGAATGACCGAGACTCGTCCGGCTGACTCTTCGCTGACGTAAAGTTCCCCCGTTTTGGGATGAAAGGCCAGGTCGTCTGGCTGCTGCAGACCCGCCGCATACGTGCTGACCGTGTAGCGCGGAAATACGTCCGTTCCGGCCGCCCGCCCTGTCGTAAGGCCGGATACGAGCACCAAGCCGAAAAGCCATAGCAATCCACGAAATGTTGTCATACCCAGGCACCCCCGTTGCACAAGCCTTACATACCAAGTGGATCGGCTTGCGTATAGGCCGCCGCCCCTTAACTGGTTTTCACGGGCGGTCATGGATTGACAGGTTGACGGGGCTGACCTACTATCCGCGTCTCCTTTTTTTGGGGGGTTAGCTCATTTGGTAGAGCGCGTGAATGGCATTCACGAGGTGGTGGGTTCAAATCCCATACCCTCCACCAGTTCTTAAAAGAACTTCGGCTGCGCTTGATTAGCGCCCGCCCCACCGATACCTTCGGACCAGTCTTTTTCTCCAGGAGAACCATGAAAAAAGTGCTCATTCCGACCAAGCTGAACCAGGTGGTGAAGGACATTCTCGATGCCAACGGCCACTACACCGTGGTCATGGAGGAAACCACCGACCTGCCTGCGCTGGCCCAGCGCCACCCCGACACCTACGCCATGATTGTGCGCAGCGAGAAGGTCACGCCCGCCGTCATCGACAGCCTGCCCGCGTTGAAAGTGATCGTGCGCGCCGGTTCCGGCTACGACACCATCGACACCAAGTATGCCCGCAAGAAGGGCATCGATGTCATGACCACGCCGGGCGCCAACGCCAACGCGGTGGCCGAGGAAGTCATTGCCCTCATGCTGGCCGATGCGCGGCACCTGATCAAAGCCGACGCCTCCTGCCGGGCCGGGCTGTGGGACAAAAAATCGTTTATGGGCCGCGAAGTCAGCGGTAAGACCGTGGGCATCGTCGGCCTGGGCGCCATCGGCCAGTTGGTGGCCAAGCGCCTGAGCGGGTTCGAGTGCCAGCTCATTGGCTACGACCCCGTGATTTCGCAGGACCGGGCCCAGCAGGTGGGGGTGGAGTTGGTGGATATGCCGACCCTGTTTGAGCGCGCGGACTATGTGACCCTGCATGTGCCCGAGAACGACCAGACCCGCGGCATGGTGAACGCGGAATTGTTGGCCCGGGCCAAGAAGGGCGCCACCATCGTCAATTGCGCCCGCTCCGGCATCATTAACGAAGCGGACCTGCGCGCGGTGAAGGCGGAAAAGGGACTGCGCTTCCTGAACGATGTATATCCCAAGGATGCCGAAGGACCCAAGACCTGCGCCGACATCGCCGACATCATGGTGCCGCACCTGGGCGCCAGCACCAAGGAGGCCAACACCAAGGCCGCCGCGCTGGCCGCGCAGGAACTGATTGAGTTCGATGAGAAGGGCATCACCAGCTACATCGTGAACCGCGGCATTCCCGCCGGCCTCGACGAAGCCTACGGCGAACTGGCCTACACGCTGTCCAAGCTCGGCCGCAGCCTGGTGGGCGCGGAAGCCAAGCTCAAGCTCATCGAAACCAGTTTCTACGGCACCCTGAAGCCCTACGCCAACTGGCTGCTGGTGCCCATCGTGTCTGCGCTCAGTGAGGATTTCGATCGCTCCATGGACTTTCCGGCAGCCCGAAAATTCCTGTCCGGCATGGGCATTGATTACAACGACCGCGAGACGGACGAGCGCAAGGGCTTCGAGAATTCCATCACCCTCGACCTGACCGGAGGAGTGGGCAAGGACACCCTGCGCACGGTCAGCATCCGCGGCACGCTGACGGAAAACACCATGATGATTTCCCGCATCAATGATTTCCACAGCCTGTACTTCGAGCCCAAGGGCCACACCGCGGTGTTCATTTACAAGGATCGGCCGGGCGTGCTCGGGCAGATCGGCGCCGCCCTGGCTGCGGCCCATATCAACATTGATGACGTGCGCAATCCGCACGACACCAAAGGCGTGGAATCCATTGCCATCCTCAAGGTCAACCAGGCGGTGCCCGTCGAGGTCATGGAGAAGATCGCCAAGGAAATCAAAGCCTTCACCCACTTTACCGTGGAGCTGTAGGCCGCAGCGGGCCCGGGGTGGACCCGGGCCTGCTAGGGCGCAGCATCGGACGCGAACATGCCTTCGCGCGGGCGGTAGCCGGTGGCGGTTTCGAAGCCCGGCGTGGCTACTTCGCGGAAGGTGGTCTCCGACTCACGCACGATGAAGAGGGCGTGGATCTCTGGGTATTCCCGGGCCAGCCACGAAAGACCCTCCTCGGGACCCATCACGAACAAGGTGGTAGCCAGGGCATCGGCCACCGCGCCGCTTTCCGCAATCACCGACACGCTGCCCACCGGCGTGGTGGCGGGGTAACCGGTGCGGGGATCAAAGATATGTGAAAAAACGCGGCCGTTTTCGTCGCGAAAATAATTCCGGTAGTCACCCGAGGTGGCCAGGGCGCGGTCCGTCAGCTGTACCACCGCTTCCAGACTGGCGCCCGGCTCTGCATCATAGATCGGCGTTTCGATGCCCAACCGCCAGGGGCGGCCCTCGGCATTGTGGCCTTGCACCACGGTTTCGCCGCCCACGTCCACATAGGTGTTGCTGTAGCCGGCCTGGCGCAACCACGCCGTGACTTGATCAGCGGCGAAACCGGGAACGATGGCATTGTAGACCACCTGTAGATTCGGGATCGCCTTTTGAATGGAGGTGGGCGAGGGGATGGAAAGGTGCTGGTAGCCGCAGCGCAGGCGGGTCTGCTCGATCTCCGCCGGGGATGGTTGCCGTTTGGCGCCGGACCGGCCGAAGCCCCACAGGTCAAACATCGGGCTGAAGGTGATGTCGAACGTGCCTCCGGAGCGGCGGCTGATGTCCAAGGCGATGCGCGTGACCTCGGCCATGGCGGAGGAAACCACCACGGGTTCGGTGGAGGTGCTGGCATTAAACTTGGAAAGGGTGCTGTCCGGCAACCAGGTGGACAGCTCCTGGTTGAGTCCCTGCAATTGCTGGTCCACCTGCCGTTGGAGCTCGATCCATGCGCGTTGGCTGAGCCGTTTTTCCACCACCTGCACGGTGTAGGTGGAGCCCATAACCTGGCCGCCCCACTTCCAGCTTCGCGGCGGGCGATCGCGGTAGGTGGTGTAGAGGGTGAAGGCCGCCAGCACGAACAGCACCCAGGTCGCCTTGCGGGGATGAAAGCGGCGGGGTTGCAGGAGTTTCATTGGGTTTCAGGTTTCAGGTTTCAGGTTTCAGGCCCTGACACCTGACACCCGACACCTGAAACCTTTCCTAGAACTCGTCGTACGCGATCATTTCCTTTTCGACGCCGAGGTCGAAAAGCATCTTGTTCACGGCCGCGATCATGGGAGGCGGGCCGCACAGGTAGAACTCGATCTCCGTGGGGTCGGGATGATTCTTCAGGTACTGCTCCAGCACCACGGTGTGAATGAATCCCTTGTAGCCGGTCCAATTGTCTTCGGCCTGGGGTTCGCTCAGGGCCACGTTGAACTGGAAATTCGGGAACTTCTTCTCGATCTCGCGGAACTCCGGCTCGTAGAACATTTCGCGCAGGGAACGCGCGCCGTACCAGAAGGAGACCTTGCGGTCCGTCTTCTTGGTGTGGAAGAGGTCGAACAGATGGCTGCGCAGGGGGGCCATGCCGGCGCCGCCGCCGATATAGATCATCTCCCGCTTGGTGTCCTTGGCGAAGAACTCGCCGAAGGGACCGCTGATCCACACCTTGTCGCCCGGCTTCAGGCTGTAGATGTAGCTGGAGGCGATACCCGGCTTGACCCCGGCCATGTTGGGGGGCGGGGTGGCGATGCGCACGTTCAGCATCACGCAGTTGCCTTCCGCGGGGTGATTGCCCATGGAATAGGCGCGGAAGCACGCTTCCTCGTTCACGCACTCCAGGTCCCACAGTTTGAAGCGGTCCCAGGCGTCGCGGAACTTGGCATCGATGTCGAAGTCCTTGAACTTCACGTGATACTTCGGGATGTCGATCTGGATGTATCCGCCGGCCTTGAAGTGGAGGTCCACGCCGGGCGGCAGGTCCACGATGAATTCCTTGATGAAGGTGGCCACGTTGCGGTTGGAGCGAACGGTGCCCTCGAACTTCTTGATCTCCAGCACTTCATCCGGCACGTGGATCTTCAGGTCGTTTTTGACCTTCAACTGGCAGGCCAGCCGGGTGCCTTCCTTGGCCGCCACCTTGTTGATGTGGCCGGTCTCGGTGGGCAGGATGCTGCCGCCGCCTTCTTTCACCGTGCATTTGCACATGGCGCAGGTGCCGCCGCCGCCGCACGCGGAGGGCAGGAATATCTTCTGGTCGGCCAGCAGGGAGAGCAGGCTCTTGCCGGGGGAGGCTTCCAAAATCTTGGAGCCCTCGTTGATGTCGATCTTGATGGTGCCCGCGGGGGCCAGCTTCTTGGAGGCCCAGATGATGCCGAGCACGAGCAGGATGATCAGCCCGGTGAATACTGCAACGCTACTGCCGACGTAAATAGGATCCATACAACACCTATCCGATGAAGCGGGTTAACCTTACAAACTGATACCGGCAAAACTCATAAAGCCCAACGCCATCAGGCCGGTCAAAATCATGGTGATGCCCAGCCCCTTGAGGCCGTCCGGGATGTGCGAGTAGCGCAGTTTCTTGCGGATGGCCGACATGGAGACGATGGCCAGGGCCCAGCCCGCGCCGGAGGAGAAGCCGTACACCAGGGTTTGCGGGAAGGTGTAGGAACGCTCGGCCATGAACAGCGAGCCGCCCAGGATGGCGCAGTTCACTGCGATCAGGGGCAGGAAAATACCCAGCGCGGAATAGAGCGGCGGGAAATACTTGTCCAGGGTCATTTCCACAATCTGCGTCATAAACGCGATGGTGGAGATGAAGCAGATAAAGGTCAGGAAGGACAGATCCAGCTTGGCCAGCGCATCCACCCCGGTCCAGGCCAGGGCCCCCGGCTTGAGCAGGAACTCGAGGATCAGCCAGTTGACCGGCACGGTGATGAATTGCACGAAGATCACCGCCATGCCCAGACCGGTGGCCGTTTCCACCTTCTTGGAACAGGCCAGGAAGGAGCACATGCCCAGGAAGGTCGAGAGCAGGATGTTCTCGATGAAGATATTTTTGATGGCGAGATTGATGAGGTCCATGGCGGGATTCCTTAAGCCGTCTCAAACTTCTTGGTGAGGGTGCGCTGAATCCAGATGATCAGGCCGAGGCACATGAACGCGCCCGGGGCGAGCAACATCAATCCGTTGCCCAGGTAATTTTCCGGCAGCAGATGGATGCCCCACCAGGAACCCTTACCCAGGATTTCCCGAATGGTGCCCACGGTCATCAGGATGGCGCTGTAGCCCAGGCCGTTGCCAAGTCCGTCCAGGAAGGAAAGCCCGGGCGGATTCTGCAGGGCAAAGGCCTCCAGACGGCCCATCACGATGCAGTTGGTGATGATCAGCCCCACGAATACGCTCATCTGGCGGCTGATGTCATACACGTAGGCGCGCAGAATCTGGTCCGTCACGATAACCAGCGTGGAGACCACGGCCAGTTCGATGATGATGCGGATTTTGCTCGGGATCTGGTTGCGCATCATGGAGATGACCAGGTTCGAGAAGGCGGTCACCACGGTCAGACCGACCGACATGACGAAGGCTTTGTCCACCTGGGTGGTCACGGCCAGGGAGGAGCAGATGCCCAAAATCTGGATGGTGACCGGGTTGTTTTCGGACAGGGGGTCGACAATTACTTTTTTAATGGACGTGGCCATGGGGGCTCCTCGCTAACTGCCGCGCTGCAACTTAAAGTACGATTCGTATTTATCAATGGTCGCGTTAATAAAACGGGTCACCCCGTTGCCGGTCAGGGTGGCGCCGCTGATGCCGTCCACCGCGTGGTCGTTGCCCTGCGGGTACTTGTCGGCCACCTTGCCCTTCACCACTTCAAACTTCACGCGCTGGCCATTGCTGACCACCTTCTTGCCCTTGAAATTGTTCTGGAACCAATCGGCCTCCACCTCGCCGCCCAGGCCGGGGGTCTCGCCGTGACGATAGAAGGTGGTGCCCGCGATGGTGGCCAGGTCGCCCTCCAGCGCCAGGTACCCGTAGATGGTGGACCACAGCCCTTTGCCGGAAATGGGGAAGGCGTACTTCTTTACTACGCCGTCCTCTTTCCATACATAGAGGGGCAGGGGATCCTTGGCCTCCGCGGCGCTGGCCACGGCCTGGCCGGTGGCTCCGTCAAGGGTGAGCTCCGAGATGTGCTCGTTGAAGATGGCCTCCACCGCCGGACCTTTGATGCGCTTGTGGTTTTCGTCGTAAATGGATACGCCGAACGCCTTCAAAACATTCATTTTACGGTCAATTTCGACGTTGTAGTCCTGCGGCTTCTTCAGGGTGGAAGCCGTGGCGGACAACATCAGGCTACAGATCAGGCAGACGATGGCCGCGTAGATAATGACAAACGAATCACCCTTAGGCGTAGACATTGCGCGTCCTCCGCTTGATATGCGCCTGCACCACGTAGTGGTCCACCAGGGGCGCCATGACATTCATAAACAGGATGGCTAGCATGGTCGCCTCGGGGTAGGCCGGGTTGGCCACGCGAATCAGGATGATGAGGGCGCCGATGAGGAAGCCGTAAATCCATTTGCCGGGATTGCTGGCCGCCGCCGATACCGGGTCGGTGGCCATGAACACGAGGCCGAAGGCAAAGCTGCCGATGACCGCGTGGTAGTAGAAGGGCAGGTGGGCGAGGGGCTTCAGGCTGGGCCCGCCAAAGTGCTGGAAGAGGGCGGAGGTCGCGGCCAGACCGAGCAGGCCGCCCGCCATGATGCGCCAGGAGCCCACGCCCGACAGAATCAGGATGGCCGCCCCGATCAGGCAGCACAGCACCGAGGTTTCGCCCATGCTGCCGGGTTCCAAACCGAGGAACATGGACTTGAGGGTGTAGCCGGCGTGATGCAGCGAATCCAGAACGGTTTCGTTGCCATGCTGGACCATGCCGACCGACAGCGGGGTCGCGCCCGTGAAGCCTTCGACCACCGGACCGCCCTTGACCACGCTGGTCCAAACCCGGTCACCCGAAATCTGGGCCGGATAGGCGAAGTACAGGAAAGCGCGCGCGGTCAGCGCGGGATTCAGGATGTTAAACCCGGTGCCGCCGAAGATTTCCTTGCCGATCACCACGCCGAAGGTGACGCCCGCTGCCACCTGCCACAGCGGGATGGTGGGGGGCAGGGTGAGCGGGAACAGCAGGCCGGTGACCAGGAAGCCCTCGCTCACCGGGTGCTTGCGCACCACCGCGAACAAAACTTCCCAGATGCCGCCCACCGCATAGGAGGTGATGATGATGGGCAGGCACAGGATCAGGCCCTGGATTACGTGCTCCATGAACCCGGCGTTGGCCACCATGTTTACCGTGTTGTGCTGGTAGCCCGCGTTAAAGATGCCGAACAGGGTGCAGGGGATCAGGGCCAGCACCACCATGATCATGGCCCGCTTCAGGTCGATCTGGTCGCGCACATGGGGCGCCCCGTGGGTGACTTCAGCCGGGGTGAGCAGGAAGGTTTCGTTGGCTTCGTGCAGGGGATACAGGCGCTCAAACTTCCCGCCGGGCAGGAAGAGGGGCCGCATGTTTGCCATCTGCTTTTCGAGGAACTTCTTCACGTCAGATTCCTTCCTTCTCTACATCGTTCAGGCCCTTCCGGATGATGGCCAGGAGGTCCATCTTGGAGGGGCAGGCAAAGGCGCATACCGCAAAGTCTTCCGGATCGGTTTCCAGCAGGCCGAGTTTGATGGCCTCGTCGGTGTCGTTGGCCAGCACGGCGCGCACCAGGTAGTCGGTCATGATGTTAAGGGGCAGGTACTTGTCGTACAGCCCGGTCAGCACCATGGGCCGCAGTTCGCCATGCTGGTTGGTGCCCAGCGCCCATTCGCGCTTGAGCCCGCCCAGCCAGGTGGAGGCGAAGGCGCGGGAGGCGCTGAAGAAGGAAAAGCCCGGGGTGGCCCAGCCCAGCAAATGCCGTTCCCGATCCTCGGGTAATACGGTGAGGGCCAGATCGTCGCCGTGCAGGCTGTCGTCCAGCGTAGTTTTGACTCCGGCAAAGATATCGCCGCGAATGATGCGGGTTTCCTCGGGCGCCAGTTTGCCCTTGAGCAGGCTGGCCAGGGACTGGCCGTTGCGCACGCGGTAATAGTTTCGGCTGCCTTCCAGTACGCCCGTGCCGCCCACACTGATGATGCGCGTGCCGGGCACCTCGCCGTTCAGTAACAGCTGGCCGATCTGAATGACCTCGGCGCCCTTGATGGTCCACACCACATCGGTGGGCTTGATGGGATCGAGGCGGCTGATGTGCACGCTGGGGTTGCCCGCGGGGTGGGGGCCGTCAAAGGTGTGCACCTCCACATTGCGGGCCGCGCTCAGGGCCGGCGCATTGGCCACTTTGCCGTCCAGGCAAAGGAATACCTTGCCCGCAGTCAGGCGGGTCAGGGCGTCCAGGCCGGCCTGGAAGGCCAGTTCGCGGCCCTTGACCACCACGTTGAGGTCGGGGGTGAACGGCGCACTGGCCATGCCGTTGACAAAAATGGACTTCGGGGTGACGGCCGGGTTGGCCATGCGGCTGAACGGGCGCTGGCGAATCAAGGCCAGCAGGCCGGTGGCCAGCAGATGGGCCAGCAGGGCTTCGCGCGTCAGCCCGCGGATCTCCGCCGGCTGGTAGCGGGCATACGATTCGGCCTGCTCCTGGGGGTCCACCTTGATGACGATTTTTTCCAGGGCGCGACGCGGGCCGTACACGATGGATTCCACCACGCCGCCCGCGGGGGCGGTGACGCGGAAGGCCTCGTTGCGCTTGTCATAGAAAAGCGCGGTGCCGCGCTTGATGGCGGCTCCCTCGGTCACGAGCAGGCGGGGCTTGAGGCCGGGAACGTCCTGCGGGAAAATGGTTACGCGCTCGGCCGCCGGGGCATCCACCACCACTGCTTCGGGCGCGCCTTTTAAGCGGATGTCCAGGCCCTTTTTGATACTAAACGACGCCATATCGTCACCTGCCTTTGCGGCTATTTCCGGCAAAAGTTAAAGCGCGATAAGGTAGCGAGCGGCGGGGCAATGTCAATGCACAGTGCGAGGAAAAGTAAGCCGTGATCAGTGCTCCGTCATCCGTAAACCGTGATCCGCATAGGCACACCTGTGATCTGGTCTCTGAACACGGATCACGCACCGCGGATGACGGATCACTGCATCACTTGGCCGCGAAGGCCAAGTTCTTCCGCAGGGCGGGCCGCATGTCGGCGTTCATGAAGGACTGCCAGGCGCCCAGTACGACCGGCCAGGGGGCCAGCGATTCATCGGCCTGCTGGCAGAGCTGGTCTACAAACTGCACCGCTTCGGTCTGTTCGGCCGGGCTCAGAGTGGCGGCGGTGGTTTTGCCCCGGGCCTCGTCGCTGCCCATACTCTTACCCGACTCCTGCTCGGTGCCGGTGGCGTCCAGAATGTCGTCGGCCAGCTGGTAGGCCGTACCCACGGCATAGCCCGCCTCGGTCAGGGTGGCGGCCAGGGTGGCGTCGGCGCCCCCGCAGGCCCCTGCGGCAAAGGCGAACAGGGCCCCGGTTTTCCGGCGTGCGATGCGCACCGCGTTGTCCCAATTGGGATCCTTGCCGCGCAGCAGCAGTTCCTGCTCGGATTCGGCGTCGCACACTTCGCCGGTCAGCCGGACCAGCAGCGGGGTCAGGCGCGCATCGTCGGCCTCACACGTCAGTTCCACCGCCTTGAAGAGCATCATATCGCCCACCAGAATGGCTCCGGATATGCCGCGCTCCACCCAGAAGGTGGGGGCATTGCGCCGCAGGTAGCCGCCGTCAATCACGTCGTCGTGCAACAGGCTGGCCGCATGCACCATCTCCACCGCGGCCGCGGCATGGACCAGGGTGCGATGGGGTACGTGGGCGGCCGGACCGACCCGGAAGATCAGACGCGAACGCAGCATTTTGCCATTGCCCAGAAGGTTCTCCGGGTTGGAGGCAATACGGCTGAACACGGTGCGGGACAGCGCTTCCGCCATCAGCGCCCGCACGTCCTGAAGACACGTGTCAATCGATTGTGGAGTGGATGAATTCATCTTCCAAGGCCTCGCCGCACTATGCCGCACGCCCTCACCGGTGTCAAATAATTGGGCGGGAGGATCGGAAACGGAGGGGGAAGAGGAAGCACCGCCGGTGAGGAGAGCCTCTGTTATTCCCTCGGGGTCGCTATCGGAATCGGTATCGGAATCGATCCCGAGACCCGATACCGACCCCGATACCGAGGGCAAAATCCATCCTCCGTGAACCTCCGTGACCTCTGTGGTTCAACCCGAAATCCACCATCCACCATCCGAAATTTTCATGAAACCACTTTCCAGTCCCCGCCCCGCTGTGTAAGCTCACGTCAAACGTTTAACGCTAATTTGACCGCGCTGACCGGGGAGTGGGTGGGCTCCCGAACGTCCGGGCTGAGCGGTGTAACGCGCAGGGTGTGATGAAAACTACAAGCAGTGCATATTCCCCGCGGGGCCCGAACCGCCGTTCTGCCTTTACCTTGATCGAGTTGTTGGTGGTGGTGGCCATCATCGCCATCCTGGTGGGCATGGTGGTGGGCATAGCTGGCTATGCCTCACGGAAATCGGCCACCGCCAAAGCCCTCTCCGACATGGAGCGCATCAAGAGCGCGCTCGAAGAATACCGTCTCACCAAGGGTGGCTATCTGTCGGCCACCATTACGGTGGTCAATGCCACCTACGCCAACTTCACCAATACCTTGTCCAAAATTGATGGTCAGTTGAAATTCTTGGATCCCTGGGGCCGCCCCTATCAGTACCTGCCCAACCCCGCTCCCGGCGCCAAAATCATCCTGTCCTATCGTCTATGGTCGGAGGGCGCTGCCACCACCACGGCGGATGACGACGTGGACGGTTCCTCCGGAGTTTATTGAAGAATCGCACAAGGCGGTGAACGTGGACGTGTTTGAGGTGTAGTATGTCATTGGAGATTAACAGGATGAATGCAGACCACGATATGCGGAAGCAGGCGCGAAAACAGGCCTTTACCCTGATCGAGCTGCTGGTGGTGATCGCCATCATCGCCATTCTGGCCGCCCTGGTCACCCCGGCCATTAGCGCGGCGCTGCAGCGGGCCAAGAAGGCGCAGGTGCAGACCGAGTTGCAGGCCATCAAGACCGCCGTGCAGGCGTTTTACAACGACTACAGCAAGCTGCCTATTGCTGGAGGTGGCTATAATAATACAGATCAACAATATGAAACGAACAGCATGAGCATCTTTCAGGTTCTAACCGCCAACGAGTCGGGACCTAATCCTGCCAACTCGCGGAAAATCGTTTATTTGGAGACCACCACTGCCTACACGTCTGGTGCTTTTCCAGATGTGTGGGGTAATCAGTATGTGCTCAAGCTGGACAATAATTACGACGGCAAAGTGGATGGATACTCCACAATCGCGATAGCCATTAGCCCCGGGCCGGACCACAAACTTTCGACAACCAATGACAACCTACGCACCACCCTCTAAGCGCAGCGCGTTCACCCTGGTTGAACTGCTGGTGGTCATCGGCATCATGGCCACCCTACTGGTGCTGGTCGTGCCATCCTTCACCGGGTTGGGCCGAGGCCAGAGCATGCGCAGTGCGGTCACCCAGTTGCGCTCCACCGTCTCGCTGGCCCGACAGTGGGCGATTACACGGAACGAGAAGACGTACGTCATTTTTCCTGATCATAAAATCAACTATATGCCGCGAGAAAATGTGAAGATGGCCCTTCGCTCCTATGCGGTATGGGGGGAAAAGAGTGGCTACATAAGCGATTGGCGTTACTTGCCGCCGGGAGTTTTCTTTCTGACCAACGCATGGGGGAAGAATATTTTTGATGACGGATCTGATACCAAGCAAAACGTTGCATTTCCTACGAATAACGCTTCGTTGATGGAAATGTACTGCATTGCATTCAGTGCGAACGGACGTCTCAAAGACATTGAGGAGGGAAATTCCAGGCTGGTTTATCTAAGCGAAGGCTGGGTTGAGGTGAATACAAATTCTGGTGCGGTATTGTCGCTCAACAGCAAATCAACGAATTACATCATGTATTTTGAAGTTAGGCCCTTGACCGGTCAGATAAAGATCGGAGAGCGATGAAACCGATAAGAATAAATTCGGATCGCGCAGGGTTTTCTCTCGTTGAGGTTGCCTTGGCGATGCTTGTGGTGGCTGTGGGCTTAATGGGCGTTTTCTCACTTTTCCCCCAAGGAACCGAGGCTAATCGAAAGTCTATCCAGGAAACCCAAATTGGGTTATTTGCTGAATATGTGTTCAATGGCTTTCGATTTCAGGCGGAACAACTTCTTTGGGATTCTGTAGCGGACAATTCCTCTTTTAGCATAACTCCACTGGCGAGCGATTATACATGGAAGGATCCACCTGAAATAACTGCAGGTCCGGGAGTCAAGGCCGTGGTGTACAAGGTGCTGGCCAATCAGGGTATTGAGGAAATGGCATTCAGGTATGAGTTGCGGGTCTACACAGTAGCGGGAAAAGACGATGTGAAGGCTTTAGTGATGTCGGTCTGGGCGGGCCAATATGGGACCCTGACAGAGCCCATCGTGTTTTATACCGAAGTCTACAATTACGGAGGCACCTGAGCATGAAACGGCGCCTCGATGGTTTTACCATTATTGAACTTCTGGCTGCCATGGCTGTGCTGCTCATCATGGTGGCCTTGCTAAGCCGGGTTTTCGGTTCCGCTGCCAGTACCTGGAAATCAGGCAATAAACGTATTGAAAGTAATAATACTGGTCGATCCGCGATGGAGTTTATGGCCAGGGAACTAGCAGGGTTGATAACGAGCGCAGATTTTCCGAGTTTCAAATTGGACTCAAATGCTGATGATTTCTTGGGGATGGAAAGTGATCGGTTAACTTTTGTAACGCTTTCGCACAGAGCTGAATATAGAGGGTCGAAATATCGTGACGTGCAGCAAGTTCATTATGCAATTGCGGAAATACCCGGCGAAAATGGACGATATGGTTTGTACAGATGGGTTACCGAAGACTCGGATTCAGCATTTTTTACCTCCTACGAGGATAAAGACTGGTATACGAGCGCGGCTAATCAGAGCCCATCGGTTCTGTGGTGTGCTCTTCTGGCTGAGAATGTGAGGTCTTTTGAGGTTTTTATCACCCCTGTTGGCTCTGATACGCCACAATCTGAATACTCAACGAGTGATGGCCCTCCTGCAGCCATCGACATTTACCTCGAAGTCTTAGCGGAGGAGGATGCTACGCGCGCTTCGCTTACACCTTCAGACACCGCGTTTTTAATTGCGGCTACCCGCCGCTATGCCACTCGAATTTATATTCAGAATCGAGCAGGATATACTGAACAATGAGTGAAGTTCGTCAACGTGAACAAAATCGAGAATCTCGTTCTGGGATAGCCCTAATTCTGGTCCTGGGCTTTCTTTCTATCCTGATCATTATGGCGGTGGGCTTCTCTATTTCCATGCGGGTGGAACGTCTGGTTGCCCGAGCTAGTTTGGACCACATCAGGTCGCGCCAGCTTGGGGAAGCAGCCTTGGCCCGGGTGGTCTATGATGTGAATGATAATTTAAATGACCAGATGATCCCAAACTGGAGCGGTGATTGGGTGGGCGGGGTTTTTGAATCCATCGCCCCTGGTCCGAATGGCATGAAGGCAACCAATCTGCTAAGTGGTCTCAATATGCTATATGGCTATGCAAGTAATTATGTTCCAAGATCTATGATTTCCTCAACCTTGCTCGCAGCGGATAATGCAGAGTGGATACCGTTCGAATATATCAGTCCAACAGGTGGGCGGAAACGAATAGGGCAATACGCTTACGTCGTTGTCGATTGCTCCGGCATGATTGATGTGAATTTCGACTACAGCATTTCCAATAATATATCGCGATCTCGTAGGTTCGGTGAAACGGTCTATGAATTGCAGATGACCAACCCTCTGTTGCGTGAGGTCGCGTTGAGAGCCACCAACATGATGTGGGGTCGTGTTCGAGCAAACGGCCAGAGCGTGGAGAAGCCTTGGTTTCGTTTGGAAACTGTAGCTGAAATCAACCCTGTTCTGTCGCGTGGATTTCACAACGCCGCTCCACTCCTCACGGCAACTGACAGTGTGAATCTGGTTACCTACTCCCGCATCCCCCGTGGCTATCTGAAGGCCGGCGCCGTGGAACAGCCACTGGTCATCACCGACCCTCTTGACCAGACCACCCTGTCCTCCGCTTTTACCGACCTGGGCCTGCCCGATGCCGGCGGATTCTTCAATAACCTGCGCGATTACACTGACAGCGACAATGTGCCCTCGCCCAATCCCGATGGCTACAGCACGGAAGCCGTTCCCATGATCAATGAAGTCGTGGTCAGCAATTCCTATAAGGATGTCAGTAGTGGCGGGACCAATCTGTACCGCAACGAATACCGGGTTTTCGTCGAATTATGGTGGCCGTTTAGCAACACCACCAACCTCAACAATTTGTCGTTACTCATAAGAGCTGCATATTCAAAAGCCGATCCCGCACCGAACCCTGGGTCGATTGTTGAGACCATCAGTTTATCTCCACCTGGAGGGAGTTGGTCCATGGGCGATTTCCTGGTTGTGACATCTTCACCTAGGTTTGTAGTGGTGACCAATATCTTGCAGGATTTGAGTGAAGCAACTGTACAGGTCGAATTAAGAGTTCAGGAAAATGGAGTGGATGTTGACCGGATGGGGGTAACAGCGGACAAACGCATGGAAATTCCGATTGGAAACCGCATGACCGGACTTGGTGTTTCCGACTCCTTGAGCAAGTCAGCCAATGATCCTCGCATTAATTGGGATGGAAAAGACGGGGCCCAGTGGATTACCCAGAACACACATTCACTCGGTAAGACCAACTCTGGACTTACCTTTACCTCCGCCAATGCGGACGGACATTTCGCCATGTATGTTGCTAATCGCCCGCTGAAAGCGGTGGGCGAACTCGGCTTGCTGCTCTATGCTGCGAACAAGCCCTGGCAGACGGTCAGCCTGCTGGATGGCCCCAATTTCTTTCCCGTGCTGGACCGATTTACCTTGTTCACCAACCAGGTCCGATATGGTTTGGTGAACCCCAACAGCTACAACTCAAATGTCATCGCCACCGTGTTCAACCAGATGCCGCTGGAGCGAGTGCCTTACGATCCTGCAACGAATTATGTATCTCTTGGCATTACAAATAAGCTCACAATTACTGATCTCAAAGCGTTGGGTCGTCGATTTGCCAACAAGGATATTGCCTTCACCAACCTATCCGACTTAAGCCATATTGGCCCTCAACTGACGGCGGCGGTACCGGGTTTGGATGTTGTCACTTTTGAATCGGTCGTTCGCAACAGCGCCGGCCTATTCGCGCCGCGCCAACAGTTGTTTGCCGTATTCTTGGTAGCCCAGTTGCAGGACGAGGCTGAGAATGTCCTGGCTGAACAGCGCGGTACCGGTCTGATCTGGCGCGATCCGTATATCGTCAGCAACAACACCCATGCCACCATGGTGCGTAACTTCCGCTGGCTGACGGAGTAGGGCGGGGTGGCCGGGACCGATCCTTTGTGGTGGCATCCACCTTGGCAAAACGTTTCAACAGGGGTATCAACTTGAGTATGAAGCGTTCACTCCGCAACCTCCTATGCTTGGCCAGTCTGGCCGGCTGGCTGGCCGTCAGCCCGCCTGCGGAAGCACAGTGGACGTCCGCCTATCCGTTTGTGACCGTGGCCGCCTCCTTCAACGGGTTCAACAGCTTCGATCCCAATCTGGAGCTGATTTCCAACGGGGTGTGGGTCGGTTATTTCAACCTCCCGGTCACCCCCTCCGGCGATACCAACCGCTTCCTCTTCACCACCATCAACTTCACCAATACGTGGAAGGAAAACAGCCAGACGGATTTCATCGTGCCCATGGCGGATGAAGCGGATTTCAATTCTGGCAAGGACATCGTCATCAGCAACAACCCGAGCGGCATCTACCGCTTCCAGTTTAATGAAACCACCCGCGCTTATTCGGTTGCAGATGTCACCCCCGGTTCGGCCGCGGGCGAATTGTGGATCAACGAAATCCACTACGACAACGCAAGCAACGACTCCAACGAGTTCATCGAGGTCATGGGCCGTTCCAGCCTCAACCTGACCAATTACCAGCTCATCCTCTACAACGGCGGCAACGGCACCGCCTACAACACGCTCAACCTCTCCGGTATTGTGCCCAACCAGGCCAACGGTTTCGGCACGGTGGCCTTCAACTACGCGCCCAACGGCATCCAGAACGGCGATCCCGACGCGGTGGCCCTGGTCAAGCGCAGCCCGGCTTCCGTCCTGTGGTTCATCAGCTATGACGGCTCCTTCACCGCGGCCGATGGACCCGCGGCCGGCCTCACCTCCACCGACATCGTGGTGGGCGAGTCCAGCAGCAGCCCGTGGGACTTCTCGCTGCAGCTCACCGGCCAGTCCGGCGACTATCCCGGCTTCACCTGGATCGGCCCCACCAACCGTACCCCCGGCCAGCTCAACCTCGGCCAGGGCGTGGCCACCGGCCAGCCCGCGGTATCCATCACCTTCTCCAACCTGACCTACAGCCCGCTTCAGGTGATTTCCAGCTCCACCGTGCATGTGGACGTGGACATCTATCCCATCCTCGGCGCCACCAATATTTTCGCCACCACCTTCTACCGCGTCACCAACACCATGAATCGCTTCCTGCCCCTGCCCATGAGCCGGACCGGCACCCACTACCGCACTATTAACCCCATTCCCGCCCAGCCCCCCGGCTACCGCATCGAGTACTACATCTTCGCCCACTACACCGGCAACGGCACCAACAGCCCCGATGTCTACCCGTCCACCGCGCCCACTACTGTGCCCAGCTACGGGGTCCTGCGCTCCCCGCCCGGCTCCGTATGGGTGAACGAGGTGAATCCGTCGTCAGATGAATGGGCCGATCCGCCGCCTCCCCCTTACACCGATCCCGAATTTGTCGAAATCGTGGGGCGGGCCGGCACCGACATTTCCAATTGGAAGGTCTCCTTCTACACCGTGCCCGATGGGTTACCCGATTATTCCTTCACCATCCCCGGTCCCACCGTGCTGGCCAACCAGACCAACGGCTATGGGTTCTATATTCTGGGCGCCACCAATGTGCCCGGCGTGGATATCGGCTGGCCGAGCACCAACGATGTCATCGGCTTCACCGGTGGCCTGAAACTATTCGACGAATTCGGCGACCAAATCTATGCCCTGTGCTGGACGTTTCAGGACGGTCCCATGCCTTCTGGATGGGAAGCCTATGAGCAAATTGGCTATGATGATTCCATCTCCTGGCCATACTCCATCGGTCTGACGGGCACGGGCAGCAACTACGCCAATTTCAGTTGGATTTCGGGTGAGGGCTATTCGCCCAACGTCATCAACCAGAATCAGACCCTGACCGGCGGAAATACGAACAACCTGCCGCCGCTGCTGATTTGTCCGGACGATATTTTCCTGAGCTGTGCCGGGGCGAGTATTCCGACCGCCAACGTGGCCTCGGTGGTGGCTACGGGTTATTGCGGGAGCGGGGCGGTCACGGTGTCGCTGGTGTCGTCCCTCACCAACAGCGGGTCCGGTTGTTTTGGCAGTCCGAAGCTGGTGACGCGAACGTACCGGGCGGTGTCGACCTGCGGGACGACTTCGGAGTGCCAGCAGATCATCTGGGTGGAGGATACCTCGCCGCCCGCGCTGGTCACCTCCACTTCGGCCTTGGAGAATGCGGGCTTTGAGGTCGGGGATTACTCGGGTTGGACCACCTTCGGGGCGGGTCTCAGCAACATCACCATCGGCAGCTATATTCCGCACAGCGGGTTCCGGCACGCCTCCCTGCGCGGGATCGCCAGCAGCACCATGCTGGACAGTTCGGGCAACCTGTTGAACGGATTGTATTTCGGGCAGCCCACGCGGGGGCAAGTGCCGAACAATGCGATCAACGGCACTGCGGTGCGGTTCAGCGGGACCAACCAGTATGCGGAGGTGCCGTACGACGGGCTGTTGAACGGCAGCAGTTTCGCGGTGTCGGTGTGGGTGAAGCCGGTGGCCTGGACCAACGGGGAGCGGGGGCTGGTGTCGTCGCGCCAGTTCACCATCAGCGAGGTGTCGGGCTATCACCTGCAGATGAGCGCCAGCAACACCGTCGAGTTCTGGACGGGCGACGGGGTGTTCTGGGATATCGCCCGGGGCGCGGCCCTGACCAACAACCAGTGGATGCACATTGCCGGTGTGGTATCGAACAACGGGGTCACGGCCACCAAGCAGTTGTGGTTGAACGGGGTGCTGCATCAGCAGCGGGTGATCACCAACTACCTGCCCAATTCCACCCAGCCGTTGCGGGTGGCGGCGGGGGCCACCGAAACCACGGCCAGTGATTTTTATGCGGGGTGGCTGGATGACGTGCGGGTGTATGACGAACCGCTGTCGGCGGCTCAGGTGGCGTCCATCTACAGTACCACCGGCGCGGTGGTGGTGGGCACGGAAGCCGGCTTCTACCGGCTCAACGAAACCAACACCGCGGCCGGAATCAGCACCTCCGGCTTCCACCAGGTGCTGGCTGCGGTGTCGGGGCAGACCTGGACGGCCAGCGCGTGGGCGCTCATTCCCGAAACCGATCCCTTGAAGGGCGGCAACCAGAGTTACCTGACCTTGAGCTACCTGAACAGCACGGGGGCGGTGTTGTCCACCTTCACCTCGCGCATCCTGAATGTCTCCAGTCCGGTGACCAATTTCCTGCGTCTGTCCGCCCGCGGCACGGCGCCCAGCAACACCGCGTCGGCCCGGCTGAGTACGGTTTTCCGGCAGGATGCGGTCGGGTCCGGCGGCACGGTCTATTTCGACGACGCGGTGCTGTCCACCCTGGTGGTGGTGATGCCCAGCAACACCTGCGCCACCATGCCCAATGTGCTGTCGCTGGTCACGGTGACGGACAGTTGTCCCGGCACGGTGACGGTCACGCAGACTCCGACCAACGGGGCGGCGCTGTCGGTCACCAATGCCTACGTGACCTTCCGGGCCACCGATGCCTGCGGGCTGGTGACCACGACCCAGGTGTCGCTGGTGGTGGTGGACGAGTATGCCCCGACCATGGCGCAGCCCATTGCGCTGGTGGCTGGATGTACCAACAGCATTCCGGCCCCCAATCCGGCCTCGATTTCGGCCATCGACAACTGCGGCCCGGCGCAGGTGACGTGGGAATCCGACACCAACCTGGGGGGAGAGGTCTGCCAGGCCACCAATCCGGTGCGCATCAGCCGGGTGTATCGGGCCACCGACCAGGCGGGCAACTTCATAACCGCCACCCAGAGCATCACCGTGGTGGACACCAATCCGCCCACCATGAACTGCACCCTGCCGCCGGCGCTTTCCAATAACGGCTTTGAGACGGGTACGTTCTCGAGCTGGAACACCTTCGGGGTGAACAAGTTTGTGGTCAACATCACCCCGCGCACCGGGACCCGGCATGTACTGATCAAGGGTTCGGGCGGGGGCGAAAACTACACCGGGTTTTATCAGGATCTGGCCGCGCGGTCCGGGCAGACGTGGCGCATTGCGGGGTATGCCATGACGCCGGCCAGCAACCGGATCAGCGGGGCGTCCACCTGTGAGATCAAGATGGAGTTCCTGGGGGCCAGCGGGCTGCTGGCCACCCATCTGACCCCGCTCATCACCTCCAACCTGGCGGCGGGGGTCTACACCTCCTTCTCCACCTCGGCGGTGGCGCCGGCGAACACCACCATCGCCCGCTTCACCGTGGTGTACATCCAGCGTGGTGGCGCGGCGGGTGAGGTGTTTATCGATGATGCCTCCCTGTCCCTGAACACCATTTCGGCCAGCGGAACCAGTTGCCAGGGCGTGCTGCCCAACCTGGCCCCCGCCATCACGGCCACGGACTGCGGCACGGTGAGCATCACGCAGACACCGCCTGCGGGCACCCTGGTAAATCTGGGTGATACTCCGGTGAATCTGGTGGCCCTGGATGGCTGCGGGCTGTCGCGGACCTGTACCGTGGTGGTGACCGCGGTGGACGACGTGTGCGTCAGTGCCACCCCGCCGCCGCCCACCAACGTGCAGGTGGTGGCCATCAGCCTGGGCACGAATATCACGGTGCGCTCGCTGGGCACCAACAGTTGGACCATGCTGCCGGAGTACACCACCAATCTGATGGGGCAGCCGCAGACCTGGCTGCCCGTGACCACCTTCACCAACACGCACCTGAACGGCACCAACATCACCAGCTTCAATCCGCCGGTGAGCAACAACGCCGTGCTGTTCCGCATCTGGCAGAAGTACCCGTAGCGGGCGGGGGGGGCGCTGAGTTACACGTTCCAGGTTCCACGTTCCAGGTTCCAAGTCCCACGTCCCACGTTTCAGGTTTCGCGTGTTGTGTGCCTTTCGTGGTAATTTCCCTCCATGCGTATCACGGGCGGAGAATTGGGCGGGCGTCGGCTGGAGGTTTCGCCGACCATACGGCCGACCCAGGACATGGTGAGGCAGGCGATTTTTTCCGCCCTGGCGGCCCGGGTGCCGGGGGCGCGGGTGCTGGATTTGTTTGCGGGCTCGGGTTCGCTGGGGTTGGAGGCGTGGAGCCGGGGGGCGGGGTCGGTGTGCTGGGTGGAGGGGGATGGTCGCACCCTGGCCCTGCTGAAGAAGAATGTGGAGACGCTGGCGGGGGCGGGATCGGACCGGGTGGTGGTGCGGTCGGATGCGCTGGCTTTTCTGGGCCGGGCGGGAGCGGGGCGGGGCCCGTGGGATTTGATCCTGGCCGATCCGCCTTACGACAAGGACGGGCGGGCGCGCTGGCTGGAAAAGACCTTGTCCGCCCTGTCCGCGGAACCTATGTTGGCTCCCGACGGCATCCTGGTCTTTGAGCAGGGTGCGGACGAACCCGAGGTGGAGTTTCCCGGCTGGTCCTGTTTCTGGACCCGGAGCTACGGGGGCACGCGGGTGGGGATGTGGAGAGAAGCGAGGGACAAAGGGACATAGGCACAGAGGCACATAGGGAAGCGTAGGGATCGAATATCTTCAGGCTTTGTGCCTTTGTCCCTCTGTGCCTTTGTCCCTATCATAGTATGAAAACTGCGATTTATCCTGGAACGTTTGATCCCATCACGCTGGGCCATCTGGATGTGATCCGGCGGGCGGCCAAGGTGTTTGACCGGCTGATTGTGGCGGTGGCGGGCGGGGGGCGCAAGAAGTCGTGGTTCAGTGCGGAGGAGCGGGTGGAGCTGATCCAGACCTGCACGCGGGACATCCCGTCCGTCACGGTGACCACGTTTAACGGGCTGTTGATGAACTACGTGCGGTCCCAGGGAGTGAACACGGTGGTGCGCGGGCTGCGGGCCTTTACGGATTTCGAGTATGAGTTCCAGATGGCGTTGACCAACCGCAAGCTGGCGGCCGACATTGAGACCATGTTCCTGATGACCTCGGAGCAGCACAGCTACATCAGCTCCACGGTGGTGCGGGAGGTGGCGGAACTGGGGGGTGACACCTCGGAGTTTGTGCATCCCTTTGTGCAGAAGGCGCTGTTGAAGAAGTTGGGGAGATGAGTCCTGCGTCCCATGTCCAACGTTCCAGGTCCCATGTGGTGACCGTGAGACGTGGAACTTGGAACCTGAAACTTGGAACTCGGTTATGTTTACCATCGAAATATCCAAACTGAATCCGGACGGGGAGTGGTTTGAGGGCGAGGAGCCGGTGGCCACCCTGGGGCTGGATGATCCCAAGGTGCGCCTGGCGGAGCCCATCCGGTACCGCATGTGGGCGCAGCCGGTATCGGGGCGGCTGGTGGTGAAGGGGGAGTGGTCGCTGGCGGTGGGCCTGGAGTGCGGGCGGTGCGCGGATTTTTTCTCGACATCCCTGGTCGATTCGTCTTTCTTACGCGACTACGAAATTTCCGGCGGCGTTGAAACTGTGGATGTTACGCCGGATATTCGGGAGGATATTTTGCTGGCCATGCCGGCCTATCCGGTATGCCGGGAGGCGTGCCGCGGGTTGTGTCCGCATTGCGGTGCGAATCTGAATGGCGGGACGTGTTCCTGCCCGCCCCCGGGTGGCGTGCATTGGGGTGGGTTGGACGGTCTCAAGTTGAAGTAAGTGAGTGGTTAACCCGCGCATTGAGCGGGTATTGCAGGAGAATGGATCATGGGTGTCCCGAAAAGAAAAACCTCGAAGATGAAGCGCCGTCAGCGCCAGGCTTCGCACAAGAAAACGCTGGCCGGTTCCTCGAAGGATTCGAAGACCCAGTCCTGGCACGTCCCGCACCGGGTGGACCCGGTGACCGGCATGTACAAAGGCCGCCAGGTTGTTATCGTCTCCGGCGACGAATAACGCCACGGGCCGGGCCACCATGGTTCGGCCGTCTGTTTCTGCTATGCGCATCGCCGTGGACGCCATGGGTGGTGATAACGCCCCCGCCGCACTTGTGGAGGGAGCGTTGCGTGCCGCCCGTGAACTGGACAAGGTCACCCGGATTATCCTGGTGGGCCGGGAATCGGTTCTGAAAACCGAACTGGCCAAGCACGGACCGATCCCGGAGAAGATCGTGATCCATCACTGCACCGAAGTGGTGGAGATGGGGGAGAGCCCGGCCACGGCGGTCCGGCGCAAGAAGGATTCCTCCATCAACGTAGCGGTGGACCTGGTCAAGCAGGGCCAGGCGGAGGGGCTTTTTTCCGCGGGCAGCACGGGGGCCCAGGTGGCGGCCTCCACGCTCAAGCTGCGCACCCTGGCCGGGGTGCAGCGTCCGGCTATTGCGGCGGTATTTCCTTCGCCCACCAAGCCGTTTGTGGTCATTGACGCGGGCGCCAATACCGACAGCACACCCACCATGCTGGTGGAGTTTGCCGTGATGGGCATGGTGTACGCGCGCGAAATTCTCGGGGTGGCCAATCCGCGCATTGGCCTGATGAGCGTGGGTGAAGAGGATGCCAAGGGCAATGCCCTGACCAAGGAGACCTTCACCCTGTTATCCGCCTCCGGCCTCAATTTTGCCGGCAACATTGAAGGTCACGACCTGTTCGAGGGCGAGATCGATGTGGTGGTGTGCGACGGTTTCGTGGGCAATGTGATATTGAAGACGTGCGAGAGCCTGGCCCACGCCATCGGGATGTGGCTCAAGCAGGAGTTCAAGGCCAACCCCTTCCGCATGGCGGCCGCCCTGTGTCTGAAGGGCGCATTTGCGGACATGAAGCGCAAGGTGGACCCGGCGGCGTACGGGGGCGCCCCCTTGTTGGGCGTCAACGGGGTCAGCATCATCGGACACGGCTCGTCCAACGCGCTGGCGGTTTTTAACGGTATCCGGGTGGCCTCGGAAGCGGTATCGCAGAACATCAATCACGGCATTGGCGACGTGCTGGCCAGGGTCAACGACCGGCGCCCGGCTCCTCCCGGTGCGGAGCCCGCGGGCTGAGGCCTGGTACGGCAGGAGACTTTCATGGCGAACACTTCACAGCTTTTGCGCACAGTGGGTATTACGGGCACCGGTTCTTATGCCCCGGAGCGCGTGCTGACCAACGCCGATCTGGAAAAGATGGTGGATACCACCGACGAGTGGATTCTCAGCCGCACCGGCATCCGGGAGCGGCACATCGCCCGGCCGGATGAAACCACCTCGGACATGGGGGCGGAGGCGGCGCGGCGGGCCCTGGCCAAGGCTGGGGTGAGCGCGGAGCAGGTGGACCTGATCATCGTGGCCACCATTACGCCCGACATGGGCTTCCCCAACACGGCCTGTTTTGTGCAGAGCAAAATCGGGGCGGTGAATGCTTATTGCTACGATCTGGAAGCGGCCTGCTCGGGTTTCCTCTATGCGTTGGAAGTGGCGCGCCAGGCCGTGGCTTCGGGCAGCGTGGACACCGTGTTGGTGGTGGGGGCGGAGAAGATCAGTTGCATCACGGATTGGAAGGACCGCTCCCTGTGCGTGTTGTTTGGTGACGGGGCAGGGGCGGCCGTGGTGCAAGCCACGGATCGGGCCGGATTGCAGTCCAGCGTGCTGCGTTCGGACGGCCGGTTATCCCATTTGCTCATGTTGCCGGGCGGCGGCAGCAAGCATCCCGCCTCGGCGGAGACGCTGGCCCAGGGGCTGCATTTTATGAAGATGGACGGGCGCGACGTGTTCAAGCATGCCGTGACCTGCATGACCGACGTGGCCCGCAAGGCGTTGGAAAAAGCGGGCAAGACGGTGGAGGACATGAAGCTGATCATTCCCCACCAGGCCAACCAGCGCATCATCAGCGCCATCGGGGACCGGCTGGGCGGGCGGCCTGACCAATATTACGTCAATCTGGACCGCTACGGGAACACGTCGGCCGCGTCCATCATCCTGGCCCTCGACGAAGCGGTTCAGGGCGGCCGTTTGCAGCGGGGCGATTTGGTTCTGCTGGTGGCCTTCGGGGGTGGTTTCACCTGGGGTGCCACGGTTTTGGAGTGGTGAGGAAGAGGGAATTGCAAATTTCAGATTTCAGATAACGGGTCACAAACCAATGAGCAAAAAAGCCATCTTATTTCCCGGACAAGGCGCGCAGGCGGTGGGCATGGGCAAGGACCTGGCCGAAGGGCTGCCGGAGGCGCGGGCCCTGTTTGACCGGGCCGGCGGCGTGCTGGGCTACGACCTGGCCGACATCTGCTTCAACGGGCCGATCGAGAAGCTGACGGTTTCTGCGCACGCCCAGCCCGCGATTTTTGTGCACAGCGTGGCGGCGTATCAGGCCTGGCAGGCGCGGCATCCGGGCTCCTTTGATTTCATGGCCGGACTTAGTTCCGGCGAATGGACGGCCCTGCACCTGGCCGGGGTGATCGGGTTTGATGACACCTTGAAGGTGCTGGAGGCGCGCGGTCGCTTTATGCAGGAGGCGTGCGAAGCCCGGCCGGGCGGCATGATCAGCATCATCGGGGCCGATGTGGCGACCTTGGAAAAGATTTGCGCCGGTTCCGGGGTGGAGATGGCCAACCTGAATTCGGCCGAGCAGACCGTATTGAGCGGGCCCAAGGAAGGCATTGACCGGGCGGAGGTTCTGGCCAAGGAACTGGGCATCCGCAAGGCCATCCGCCTCAACGTGGCGGGGGCTTTCCATTCCTCCCTGATGCGGCCGGCCGCGGTGAAGCTGGAGGCGGTGTTGGCGGGGGTGGAGTTCAAGAAGCCGCAGCTGCCCGTGATTGCCAATGTGACGGGGCAGGCGCATGGCGGGCCGGATGACATCCGCCAAGCCATGATCGCCCAGGTCTTCTCTTCGGTTCGCTGGTACCAGGGCATCGAGACCATGAAGGCCCTGGGGGTGGTTTCCTACCTGGAATGTGGTCCGGGAAAAGTGTTGAGCGGGCTAGTCAAGCGTATTGACAAGACGGCTTCCCTCCATAGCATACAGGACCGTTCGGGTCTGGACCTCGCGTCGGCCTGAGCAAAGGTGACTTTATGGCGAAACTTGAAGGCAAAGTAGCAATTGTAACCGGGGCCAGCGGTGGCATCGGGCAGGCTGTCGCGGTTCGTCTGGCCGCGGAAGGTGCTGACTTGGCGCTATTTGGACAAAATATCGAGCGCTTGCAGGAGACTGCGAACAAGGTTAAGGCCTTGGGGCGGCGGGCCGAGTGTTATCAGGTGGATAACAAGAGCGCGGAAGCCATTGCGGGGGCGGTGTCCGAGGTGGAGAAGGCGTTCGGCCGCATCGATATTCTGGTGAACAACGCGGGTATGACCAAGGACGGTCTGCTCATCCGCATGTCGGCGGACGACTGGGACGAGGTGATGAACGTGAACCTGCGCAGTGTGTTCCTGTTCTCCAAGGCGGCGGGCCGCCTGATGATGAAGCAGCGCAGCGGGTCCATCATCAACGTGGCCTCCATCATCGGCCTCATCGGCAACCCGGGCCAGGCCAACTACGCCGCCTCCAAGGGGGGCATCATTGCCTTCACCAAGAGCGTGGCCAAGGAGCTGGCTTCGCGCGGGGTGCGGGCCAACACCATTGCGCCGGGCTTTATCAGCACGCGCATGACCGACAAGCTTTCCGAAGACCTTCAGAAGAAGATGCTGGAGATCATTCCGCTGGGCCGTTACGGTAGTCCGGAAGACGTAGCCGGAGCGGTGGCGTTCCTGGCGGGGGATGACGCCGCTTATATCACCGGGCAAGTGATCCAGGTGTGCGGCGGCATGGTGATGTAAACAGAAAACGAAGCAGGAGATACGATCATGGCATTGGAAGAAAAGGTCAAAGAAATCATTGTTGAGCAGTTGGGCGTGAGCGCGGACCAGGTCCGTCCGGAGGCTTCGTTTATTGACGACCTCGGGGCCGACTCCCTGGACACGGTCGAGCTGGTCATGGCCTTCGAGGAAGAGTTCGGGGCGGAAATCCCGGACGAAGACGCCGAGAAGCTGACCACGGTCGGCGGCGTCATCAGCTACCTGAAGGAAAAAGGCTTCGGCGACAAGTAAGTCCCGAAGGTGGAATCTGAAACATACGACGCGGCGTCCGCAAGGGCGCTGCGTCGGTGTTTTTCTTGCGGAGTGTCATGAGTAGTCGTCGCGTCGTCGTCACCGGCCTGGGCGTGGTTTCCCCTCTGGGCAGCCAACTCGATACCTTTCTGGAGCGTCTGCTCAAGGGGCAGTCGGGCATCCGCCGCATCACCCACTACGACGCCAGCCAGTACACCTCCCAGATCGCGGGCGAGGTGGTGGAATTCAACATCGAGGATTTTGTGCCCAAGAAGGAGGCCCGCCGCATGGACCCCTTCTGCCAGTACGGCATGGGAGCCACCCGGTTGGCGGTGAAGGATTCCGGCCTGGATTTCACCCGGGAAAATCCCACCCGTTGCGGCGTGCTGGTGGGTTCGGGCATCGGCGGTTTGCAGGTGGTGATTGAGCAGATGGATGTGCTGCGTACCAAGGGGCCGTCCCGTTTTTCGCCCTTCATGATTCCGCAGATGATCACCAATATTCTGGCCGGCTATGTGGCCATCGAATACGGCCTGCAGGGTCCCAATTTTTGCATCACCTCGGCCTGCGCCACCGGCACCCATTGCCTGGGCGAGTCCATGCGCATGATCCGCAACAACGAGGCGGACATCATGCTGGCGGGCGGCGCGGAAGGCGCCATCTGCGAGCTGGGGGTGGGTGGTTTCTGCGCCATGCGGGCGCTGAGCACGCGCAACGACGCGCCGGAAAAGGCCTCGCGTCCGTTCGACAAGGATCGCGACGGCTTCGTCATCGGCGAAGGCGCGGGCATCCTGGTGCTGGAGGAACTCGAGCACGCCAAGGCGCGCGGGGCGCGCATCTACTGTGAATTGTCGGGTTACGGCCGCACCTGTGACGCCTACCACATCACGGCTCCGCATGAGTCGGGGGCGGGGGCGGGGCGGGCCATTACGGAGGCGCTGGCCGACGCGCACATCAATGCGGACGAAGTGAACTATGTGAATCCGCATGCCACCAGCACCCTGCTGGGCGATCGCTGCGAGACCATGGCCATCAAGCGGGCCCTGGGCGAGGAGGCGGCCAAAAAAGTCACCATCAGCGCCACCAAGTCCATGATCGGGCATTTGCTGGGCGCGGCGGGCAGCGTGGAGAGCGCGGCGGTGGCCCTGATGTTTGCCAGGGGTGCGGTGCATCCCACCATCAACCTGGATGCGCCGGACGAGCTGTGTGATCTGGACTATGTGCCGCACACCGCGCGCGAGTTGAAGATCAAAGCCTGTCTGAAAAATTCGTTCGGATTCGGGGGGCACAACGCCTCCCTGCTGTTCAAGGCGTTTGCCTGATCCACGGGAAGCGCGCCCCGCCGCCCCGGGTTGCACGTCATGGTCGAGATTTCATCAACGGTGGCAACGACCCGCCTGGACGAACTGGCGGCCGTGTTGCCGCGCGGGCACCGGGTGCTCATCATCCCCCACGATTTTCCCGATCCGGACGCGCTGGCCGCGGCGTCGGCTTTTCACGTGCTGCTGGACAAGAAGTTCGGCCTGCACAGCCAGATCGCCTTCAGCGGCGAAGTTTCGCGGGCGGAGAACAAGGAGCTGTTGCGCCGTTTGTGCTGCCGCTGGCACCGCCTGTCCGACCTGAAGAACAACGGGGCCGGCATGTCCTGCATTCTGGTGGACACCGCGCCGTGGTCCCGCAACGTGACCCTGCCCAAGGGGGCGCGGGTGCTGGCCGTGATTGACCACCACGAACACAAGCGGGCGAGCGGGCGGGTCATACCCTTTGCCGACATCCGGGCCGGGGCGGGGGCCACCACCACCCTGGCGTTTGAATACCTGAAGGCGGCCGGGGTGGAGCCACCGCGCTGGCTGGCCGCCATCATGGCCTATGCCATTGTATCGGAAACCCTGGATCTGTCGCGGGAGACAGCGGCCGACGATTTGCGCGCCTACATCGAGCTGGTGGCCCACGCTGACCTGCGGGTAGTGGGCAAGATCCGGCATGCTCCCCTGATGCGGAACTACTATGCCCGCTTGCAGGAGGCGCTGGCCGAGGCCCGCACCCTGGGGCCGGCGGTGTGGAGTCATCTAAGTCACGTGGAGCAGCCGGAGATTGTGGCCGAGGTGGCGGATTTGCTGTTGCGCATGGAGGGCATGAGGTGGTCCTTCTGCACGGCCAATATGAGCGGACGCATCTTTGTCTCCATCCGCAGCAATAAGGCGGGGGCACGGTGCAGCCGCATGCTGCGGGCGGCCATCGGGCGGCACGGGGCGGCGGGCGGGCACGACCAGATGGCGGCCGGCTATCTGGAGGTGGGGGCAGCCACCGGGTTTGAGCGGGAGGAGAAGCGCCTGGAGCTGGCCCGCACCCTGGTCCGGCGCATGGTGCGGCGGGTGCCGGAGTCGCGCGATGCCGTGGATTTGCTGTCGGAACGGCTGGTAGGCTGAGCCGGCGGCGGGTGGGCCGTTACGAATGTTCGCGCAACACGTTAATCCGCTTGACGCTATGCCTGAGCGCCGCCACAGTATAAGCCTTAATTTGTACCCATTTTGGAGTTTCCGCCCTTGTCCCTGTTACAGCGACTTTTCGGTCTGTTAGCCAACGATGTTGGCATCGATTTGGGAACCGCCAACACCCTTTGCTATGTGAAGGATCGCGGCATCGTCCTGCGCGAGCCGTCCGTGGTGGCCATCCAGGCGGGCACCCGTCGCGTACTGGCGGTGGGCGAAGAAGCCAAGCGCATGCTGGGCCGCACCCCGGGCAGCATCGTGGCCATCCGGCCCATGAAGGCCGGCGTTATCGCCGATTTTGAAATCACCGAGGCCATGCTGCGGTATTTCATTCGCAAGGTGCAGAATCCCCGCAAACTGGTGCGGCCGCGCGTGATCGTGGCCGTACCGAGCGGGATTACGGAGGTAGAGAAGCGCGCCGTCAAGGACTCAGCCATGCATGCCGGCGCGCGGGAAGTGTTTTTGATTGAGGAGCCGATGGCCGCCGCGATTGGCGTGGGCCTGCCTGTGCAGGAACCCGCGGGTAACATGATTGTCGACATCGGGGGCGGCACCACGGAAGTGGCGCTGATTTCCCTGGCCGGCATCGTGTTCAGTCGCAGCGTGCGGGTCGGCGGAGATGAGATGGACGAGGCTATCGTCCAGTATCTGAAGCGGGTGTACAACCTGCTGATCGGCGAGCGCACGGCAGAGGAAATCAAGATATCGCTGGGATCGGCCTACCCTCTCGAGGAGGAACTCTCGATGGAGGTGAAGGGCCGGGATCTCGTTGCTGGTCTTCCCAAGACGCTCACGCTGACTTCCGAGGAAGTCCGTGAGGCGTTGTCGGAACCGGTCTCTGCCATCGTCGAAGCAGTGCGTATCACGCTGGAACGGTGTCCTCCTGAATTGTCCGCGGACCTGGTGGATCGCGGCATGATTCTGGCGGGAGGTGGTTCGTTGCTGCGCGGCCTGGACAAGTTGATCGCCGAGCAGACCGGATTGCCCGTGCACGTGGCGGATGATCCGCTGAGCGCGGTGGCCGAAGGTACCGGCATCGTGCTGCACGAACTGGATTTCCTGCGCAAGGTTGCCCGTTCGGACAAGGTTTACTAGGCGGTTCGCCCGCCGGCCCTGCCCGTTCTCATTCCCGCCCCGACCCCTCCAACGGCCCCGTGTAAACCGCCAAAGCGGAAACGGTGTGACCACTTTTTGTCAGAGGGATGTGAGCGATGCGACAGCGTAGCCTGACCGTATGGTTGGGTCTGCTGGCGCTGCTGCTGGCTGTCCTGAACCTGCCCCCCGCCGCCTCCCAGGCGGTCAAGAACCTGGTGCGGGAAACCATCGCTCCTTTGCAGGAGTCCGCCACCCGCGGCTTGAACAGTCTGCGCGAGGGCTGGTCCTCCGTGCAGGGTCTGGGTGGACTGGTGGAGGAAAACCAGCGCCTGTCCCAGGAGGTGGTGCGCTTGCTGGCCCAGCAGCGCGAGAATAAGGTGCTGCAGCGAGAGAACGAGGACCTGCGGCGCCAGCTCGGATTTTCCGCCCGGGCCGCCGATGATCTGGTGGCGGGGGAAGTGATTGCGCGCAGCCGCGACGGCTGGTGGAGCACCCTGCGCATCAACAAGGGTGCGGCTGACGGCCTGAAGCCTGAGCAGGCTGTGATTTCCATGGATGGCCTGGTGGGCAAAACCGTTACGGTATCCGACCGCACCGCGGACATCCTGCTGCTGTCCGATCCCACCTGCCGGGTGTCGGCCCAGATTCTGCGTACGGGGAGCTTCGGTCTGGTGGCGGGGCGCGGTCCCTCCTGGGAGGGCCAGGTGGTGTGCCGCATGGAATTCATCAACAAGAACGTGCCTATCGTACCGGGCGACGAGGTCATCACCTCCGGCCTGGGCGGGGTGTTCCCCAAGGGCCTGCTCATCGGTTACGTGGACCGCGTCTACACCGACCGCACCGGGCTCTACCAATATGCCGACATCATTTCACAGGCCGACCTGGGCGTGCTGCACTACGTTTTCGCGGTGAGCCGGGTCAGCCCCCGGGCGCCCTATGTGCACGAGCCGGCGGGGGAGGGCGGACCGTGAACGTGCTGGCCCTGATTTTCGCCCTGGTGGTGGCGGCCGTGGTGCAGGCCTTGCTGCCGGCCACGCGCTGGACCGGTTATGCCCCGGTGCCGGTGATGGCTTCGGTGGTGGTGTATTACGCTCTGCTGCGCCCGCGCGCCATGCTGCTGGCCGCCGCGGTGGGGGCGGGGCTGGTGGAGGACAGCCTGGGCCAGATGCCGCTGGGCTACTCGGTGTTCTGCTACTGCGTGGTCGGTTTGGTCATTGAACATTTTCGCGATTCCCTGCTGGTACGCCAGTGGACCACCCATGTCACCTTGGGCCTGCTGGTGAATCTGGGGGTGACCCTGGCCGTGCTGTTGCTGTTGGCCAAGGATGGTCTGATCGTGCCCGATGTGTGGCACACCGTATTGCGGCTGGGCGGGGCCATGCTGCTGGGGGCGGCCACCGCGCCGTTTGTTTTTGCCCTGCTGGAACACATGGATCAGACCCTGGGCATGGTAGACGAGGAGGCCGACGCATGAACGCTTTGCGCGGCAATCCCTTGGACGACGAATTTCTGCGCGTGCGCCTGGTGTGCATCAGCATGCTGGTGGCCCTGGTATTCCTGGGCGGCTGGCTGTGGCACATCCAGGTCCATCGCGGGGCCAGTTTCGAGCAGGACCAGTTGAAGCAGAGCGTGCGACGGGTGCGCATCCCCGGGGTGCGTGGGCGCCTGTTTGACCGCAAGGAAAACTGCGTGGCCGACAACCGGGCCAGCTACAACATCGTGCTCTATCTGGAAGAGTTACGCAAACCCGGCAAATGGGATCGTACGGTGGATCACGTGCTGGCCCAGTTGGATGAACTGGGGCGGCGTCTGGGCACGCCCTCCGAACTGGATCGCGATAAACTCCGCAACCATATCCGACGCAGCCTACCCCTGCCGCTGGTGGCCTGGCGCGATGTGAGCGAAGAGGTGCTGGCGCGCTTCGCCGAGCAGGCGGGCCAGACGCCCGGGGTGGACATCCAAGTGGACAACGTCCGGCTCTATCCGTTCGGCCCGCGGGCCTGCCATGTGCTGGGCTATGTGGGACGGGCGGAAATCGAGCAGGACGAGACGGAGCCGTTCCACTACTACCTGCCGGAGATGACCGGACGATCCGGGGTGGAGAAAAAGCTGGATGAAGCTTTGCGGGGCGAAGCGGGTGGACGCCTGCTGCGGGTGGACGCCACCGGTTTCCGCCGCTACGACTCGGGCCAGCGCGAGCCGCGTTCCGGCCAGGATGTGCAGCTTACATTGGACATGCACGTGCAGGCCCTGGCCGAGGATGCGCTGGGCGACACCGCGGGTTCGGTGGTGGTGCTGGATCCGCGCAATGGCGACGTGCTGGCCCTGGTCAGCAAGCCGGGCTTTGATCCCAATCAATTTGTGCCGCGCATCAGTACCGAGCAGTGGCGCCTGCTGAACGACGATCCGAGGCATCCGCTGATCAACCGAGCGGTGGCGGGCGGCTATCCGCCGGGCAGCACCTTCAAGCCGGTGACCGCCCTGGCCGGGCTGGAAAACAACTCCGCCCATGCTCCGGACGTGCACAGTTGTCCCGGCTATTTCCAGTTGGGCTCCGCCACCTTCCGGTGCTGGTACCACAGCGGGCACGGGGCCCTCAACCTGCGCCAGGCCGTGGAGCGCTCCTGCAACGTCTACTTTTTTCACGTGGGTCTCCAGACCGGGGTGGAACGGCTGGCCGAAGAGGCGCGCGCCTTCGGACTGGGTCGCAAGACCGGCATCGAGCTCGATTTTGAAGCGGCCGGCCTGGTGCCCGATACGGCCTGGAAGCGCGACACCTATCACGATGGCTGGCGCGATGGCGACACCTGCAACATGTCCATCGGGCAGGGGGCCCTGGTGGTGACCCCGTTGCAGATGGCCAGCCTGACGGCCACCCTGGCCAACGGTGGCAAGGTGTACCGGCCCCGGTTGGTGAGGGCGGTGCGCGAACCCGGTGCGCCCACCTTCACCGAACAGGAGCCCGATCTGGTCCGGACCATGAAGTGGCGTCCGGAAGACATCGAACTGATCCGCTCCGGGCTGCGCGATGTGGTCAACGGCGCCTGGGGCACCGCCCGCAAGGTGGCGCTTCCGGGGGTGGTCATTGCCGGCAAGACCGGCACCGCCGAATATGGACGCAAGGATGAGCGCAAGCGCCATGCCTGGATGATTGCCTTTGCCCCGTACGAGCAACCCCGCTACGCGGTGGCCATTCTGGTGGACGAGGGCGTGTCGGGCGGTGAAACGGCCGCGCCACGCATGCGGCAGTTGATGACCGGCCTGTTTGCGCCGGACCCGCAGGGAGGTCAGGGATGAACCCGCTGGCCCGCTGGTTGGTGCCGCTCAAGCGGCTGGACTGGATGTTTATCCTGACCATGGTGGTCCTCATGGCCGGAGGGCTGGCCTTTATTTACAGCGCCTCCTCTCGCAGCGAAGGCACCGTACTCACCGAGCTTACGCAACGCCAGGTGCAGTGGATTCTGGTCGGCATGGGTCTGTTCGCCCTGGTGGTGGTGGCTGATTACCGACGCATCGGGGAATCCGCCTGGGCTGCCTATGCGGTCAGCTTGGTCCTGCTGGTGCTCGTGCTGCTCATGGGCAAAAAAATTTATGGCGCGGTGCGCTGGCTCAGCCTGTTCGGGGTTCAGATCCAGCCCGCGGAATTCGCCAAGCTGGGCACTATCCTCATGCTGGCCCGTTTTCTCAGCTACCCCGGTCGCGATCTGGTCGACCCTCGCACCCTGTTCAAGGCCCTCGGACTGGTGGCTCTGCCCATGCTGCTCATCATGCGCCAGCCCGACCTGGGCACCGCCTCCACCCTGGTGCCGGTGGCCATGGCCATGCTGTTCGTGGGCGGGGTGCCGCCCCGCTACCTCTTCCTGCTGGTCGCGCTGGCCGTGCTGGCCGCGGTGCCGGGTTGGTTCCTGCTGCATGAGTATCAACAGGAACGCATCCTGGTGTTTTTTGATCCGTCGCGCGATCCCCTGGGCACGGGCTGGAACAGCATCCAGTCCGGTATTGCCGTGGGCTCGGGCGGCCTGACCGGCAAAGGTTTTATGATGGGAACCCAGAACATCCTCGGGTTCCTGCCGCGCACCGTGGCTCCCACCGACTTCATCTTCTCGGTGATCGGGGAAGAGACGGGGTTTGTGGGCAGCGCCACCTTGTTGGCTTTGTTCGCGGTGTTGGTGGGAGGATGTCTGCGCGCGGCCCTGGTTTCCCGGGACAAATTGGGCCGTGTGTTGTCGGTGGGGGTGATCACCCTGCTGTTCAGCCATATTTTTGTGAATATGGCCATGACAGTGGGACTCATGCCCATCACGGGATTACCCCTCCCGTTGGTCAGCTATGGGGGTTCGTTCATGATGTGCACGATGCTCGGACTGGGACTCGTGCAGAGTGTGTATGTGCGCCGGATTCGGCGCTAAAGAGAGGAGCAGGTTATGTGGAACTTCCTACGGATGCTTACGCGTAGACGGATTAAGAAGGAAATCATCATCAATGCCGAGTCGCTGGAGACCCGGGTGGCCATCCAGGAGGAAGGCAAACTCGAGGATTACTTCATCGAACGGTCCAGCGAGGACCGCATTGTGGGCAGCATATTCAAGGGGCGCATCCAGAACCTGGAGGACGGCCTGCAAGCCGCCTTCGTGGATATCGGCCTGAAGAAGAATGCCTTCATTCATTACTGGGACATGATCCCGGAGGATTCGGCCCGCCTGGAGGCGGAGGAGGGCATGGATCGCCGGCCCGCCAAGCGGAAGAAGTTCAACCCGGGCGAAATGGCGCGCCAGTTCCCGGTCGGCTCGGACATCATCGTCCAGGTCACCAAGGGGGCCATCGGCACCAAGGGCCCGCGCGTCACGGCCAGCCTGAGCGTGCCCGGCCGCTACCTGGTCATGATGCCCGGCACCACCCTGAAGGGGGTGTCCAAGAAGATTGAGGACGCCAAGGAGCGCGATCGCCTGAAGAAGGTGCTGGCCCGCCTGCCGTCTCCCGGCGGCAACGGCCTGATTGTGCGCACCGCGGGCGCGGGGGCCCGCAAGGTGTCCTTCGTGCGCGACGTGCGTGCGTTGGCTGAACTGTGGCGCGATGTGGAGATCGGCATGCGCGAGAAGCCCTCGCCCTGCCGCCTGTACCAGGAACCCGACCTCATCGAGCGCGTGGTGCGGGACTCCCTGACGGAGGACATTGACCGCATCGTGGTGGATAACCGGGTCGAGTACGACCGCATCCGCAGCGTGGTGGCCAAGTTCTCCCGGCGGGCCCGCAGCCGCATCCAGCTTTATGAGGGCGACGCGCCCATCTTCGAGCACTTCGACATCGAACGGCAGCTGGAGAACGCGTTCAGCCGCAAAGTGTGGCTCAAGGGCGGCGGCTATTTGATCCTGGATGAAACGGAAGCCCTGGTGGCGGTGGACGTGAATACCGGCCGTCACAAGGGTGGATCCTCGCAGGAGGAGTCCATCGTACAGGTGAATCTGGAGGCGGCCGAGGAAGTGGCCCGCCAGCTCCGTCTGCGCAACATCGGCGGCCTGGTGGTCATCGACTTCATCGACATGAAGCAGAAGAAGCACCAGAGCCAGGTGCATCGCACCTTGAAGGACGCCCTGCGCCGCGACAAGGCGCGCACCAACGTGCTCCAGATGTCGCAGCTCGGTCTGATGGAAATGACCCGGCAGCGCCAGGAGGAGAGTGTGCGTTCTGCCACCTACATGAACTGCCCGTACTGCGAAGGGCGGGGCAAGGTGAAGAGCGCGCTCAGCATGAGCGTGGACATCCAGCGCCGCATCGCCGAAGTCATGCGTCGCCGCAAGGCCTCGGTGGAGCATCCACTGCCCATCAAGGTCACGGTCAATCCCAGCATCCTGGACCGGTTGCGCACCGAGGACGAGGCCATCCTGGTGCAGATGGAGGAGAAGTTCCACGGCCACATGACCTTCGTGGCCAACCCCAACATGCATGTGGAAGAGTTCAGCATCGTGAACAGCCAGACCGGCGAGGAACTCTTCAGCAGCGTGGCGTCACCTCGCCAGGGTTAGGCGGAGGTTGAACATCCAGCCTTGAACGTCGATGTAGAAAAGCCCGCTTTTCCGCGTTCAAGGTTGGCTGTGGATGCGTGGATGTTTCTCCGCCTCCTGGCCTGGCCATCCTTGGAAAAAAGCAGGGACGGGCAGCCTGCTTTCGCCTAGGATGTGGGGCATGACGCAGGGGGAAATCAAGCTGGTCCGGAATGCGCGGGCCCGCCGCTACATTGCGCGGGTGCTGGGAGACGGATCGCTCCGCATTACCGTGCCGCGACTGGGCAGCCAGTTGGAGGCATTTCGTTTTGCCGAGCGCATCGGTCCCTGGGTGGAGGAGCAGAAGCAGAAGCGTGCGGCTCGTACACCGCCCGCGGACTGGCCGGCACCCACCGCGGCCTGGCTGGCCCGGGCCCGCCGCGAATTGGTGCCGAGGGTGGGGGAACTGGCCCACCAGCATGGCCTGCGTGTCTTGCGGGTGTCCATCCGGCGCCAGCGTTCGCGCTGGGGCTCCTGCTCACGGCGCGGCTCCATTTCGCTGAACTGGCGGCTGGTCCATGCCCCGCCCGTGGTGCGCGATTATGTGATTGTGCACGAGTTGATGCACTTGCGGGAAATGAATCACTCCCCGCGCTTCTGGTCCCTGGTGGACGCCGCCTTCCCAGCCCGCCCGCTGGCCGAACAATGGCTCAAGGAACACGCCGCCTTCCTTTCTTCCTGAAACCTGAAACCTGAAACCCTCTTCCCCTCTTATGCCCACCCACAACACCGACATTGCCGCCGCCTTCGATGAACTGGCCGATCTGCTGGAGATCAAGGGCGAGAACCCCTTTCGTATCCGGGCCTACCGCAGCGCCGCTCGCACCATAGGGGATCTGGGGGAGGAACTGCAGGCGAAGGTGGAAAAGGGCGAGGACCTGACCCAGATCGCAGGTATCGGGAAGGATCTGGCGGCCAAGATCGGGCAGATGGTGATCACGGGGCGCATCGCCTATCTGGAGGAATTGCGGCAGGAGATGCCGGCCGGTTTGATGGACATGCTGCGCCTGCCCGGGCTGGGGCCCAAGCGGGTCAAAATGCTGTACGACGATCTCAACATCCAGGGTTTGGAGCAGCTCGCGGCCGCGGCCAAGGCGGGGAAAATCCAGGAACTGAAAGGCTTTGGTGAAAAGATTGTGGCCGGCATCCTGAAGGCCATCGAAACCCGGCAGGTGGAGGGACGTCGGTTCCGGCGCGTCGCTGTGACCCCGGTGGCGGAGGCGCTATTGCATCTGCTGCGAGCCACCCCGGGTGTGGTGCAGGCCGAACTGGCGGGTAGTTACCGGCGGGCGCGCGAAACGGTGGGCGACCTGGACCTCCTGGTGGAGGCGGCGGAGGCGGGGGCGGTCATGGACCGCTTCACCACCTACAGCGAGGTGCAGCAGGTGCTGGCCAAGGGCGACACCAAATCCAGCGTGCTGCTGAAAGCGGGCATCCAGGTGGACCTGCGGGTGGTGCCGGGCGAAAGTTTCGGGGCCGCTCTGCAATACTTCACCGGCAGCAAGGAGCACAATATCGCGGTGCGCAAGATCGCCCAGGCCCAGGGGCTCAAGGTCAATGAGTATGCGGTGATGAAGGGCGAGGCGGCGGTGGCGGGGCGTACGGAGAAGGACGTCTATGCGGCGCTCGGTCTGGACTGGATGCCCCCGGAGTTGCGGGAGAATCGCGGGGAGGTGGAGCGGGCGGCCGCTCATGCGGTGCCGCGTCTGATTGAGCGGGGGGATATCCGGGGTGACCTGCACAACCATTCCACCTGGTCGGATGGCGCGCACAGTGTGGCCGAGATGGCGGCGGCTGCGCAGGCTCGCGGCTATGCCTACTTCGCCCTGTGCGATCACTCCAAGCGGCTGACCGTGGCCAACGGATTGGACGAAAAAAGGCTGGCCCAGCAGATCAAGGAAATTGACCGGCTTAACGAGGGCTTCAAGAATTTCCGCCTGCTGAAGGGCAGCGAGGTGGACATTCTGGAGGACGGCTCGCTCGACCTGTCCGATGACATTCTCAAGGAACTCGACCTGGTGGTGGTGTCGGTCCACAGCAAATTCAACCTCTCCCGCGAACAGCAAACGGAACGCGTGATGCGTGCGCTGGACAACCCCTATGCCTCCATTCTGGCCCATCCCACGGGGCGGCTCATTCTGGAGCGGGAGCCTTTCGACGTTGATATTCCGCGGGTCATCGAGCACGCGAAGCAGCGCGGTTGCTTCCTGGAACTGAATGCCAATCCGATGCGGTTGGACCTGAACGATGTGTATTGCCAGATGGCCAAGGCGGCCGGGGTGTTGATCAGTATTGATGTGGACGCCCATCGCGCCCAGGACCTCGACCTCATCACCTTCGGCATCGGTCAGGCCCGTCGCGGCTGGCTGGAGAAGGACGATGTGCTGAACACCCGGCCGCTGCACGAACTATTGAAACTTCTCGCCGCCGCGCGGGCGCGCTAGAGTGCCGCAGCATATGAACCTGGAAGCGGTCATTTTTGATTTTGACGGAGTCATCGTGGACACCGAGCGCCTGCACTTCGAGGCGCTGAACCGTGTGCTGAGCAGGCTCGGACTCGGCATCACATGGGATCAGTATGTCGAGACCTTCATCGGCTTCGATGACCGTGGGGTTTTTCTGACCCGGTTTCAACAGGCGGGGCGGACCCTGTCGGCCGACGACCTGGCCCGGCTGGTCAACGACAAGGCCGGCCTGTTCCACCACATGGTCTCCCAAGAAACACCCGCTCCGTATCCCGGAGTTCTGGAGTTGATCCGGGCGTTGTCCGGCCGGATACCCCTGGCCTTGTGCAGCGGAGCCCTGCGGTCCGATATCGAGCCCGTGTTCAACGGTCTGAAGTTGCATGGCGTGTTCGATCTGCTGGTTACCGCGGATGATGTGCCCATGTCCAAGCCTGACCCGGCTTGCTATCGCCTCGCCGTGGAGCGCCTGGCCTCCCATCACGCCCGGCCCCTGACCTCCGGTGCCTGCCTGGCCATCGAAGACACTCCGGCCGGTATCACCGCGGCCAAGGGAGCCGGCCTTAAGGTGCTGGCTCTGACCAACAGTTATGATCGCGCGTATCTGGGTTTGGCCGACGCGGTGGTGGACAGCTTGCAGGATGTGACGTTGGATCAACTTTCGAGTAAGGTGTCCTGACCATGCCGCATGTCGTCACCGAACCCTGCCTGGGCTGCAAGAACACCGTGTGCGTATCGGTGTGTCCGGCCAACTGCTTTCACGAGGATCAACAGATGCTGGTGATTGATCCGGTGGAGTGCATTGACTGCGGGGCGTGTGTGCCGGAATGCCCGACCAAAGCCATTTTTCCTGCCGTGCGGGTGCCGGCCAAGTGGAAGGATTATATCCGTATGAATGCGGAGAAGGCCAAAGTCCTCCCCCTGATCACCAAAACGAAGAAGCCCTTGAGCGGTCCCGGTTCCTGATCCGCGCTGAATCTCCGCGATGCTGCTGCGGGCTATAAATCGCTCGCGAAGCAGTCGTTTGGACTGGCGGAGTCGGCATCATCCATTACTTTATGCTGCCGGTGCTTATGGATATCTCCTCGCTCATTTTATGTACGGTCCTGCTGCCCCTGGCCGGGCCCGTGCTGCCCGCGCTGGCCGGACGCACGCTGGGTCGCCACACTGGCTGGCTGGCTTTGCTGTTTCCGGTGCTGTGCACGGCCCTGCTGATCCAGGTGGCGGTGCTGGCCGGGCCGCAGCCCGATCTCACCATGAGCTGGTCGTGGGTGCCCGCACTGGGCGTGGATCTGGCCTTCCGGGTGGATGGTCTCTCGCTGTTCTTCGCCCTGATCGTGGCCGGCATGGGCTCGCTGATTGTGCTTTACGCCACCTGCTACCTGGACGGGCACTACCAGCACCATGGGCGGTTCTACGCCTACCTCATCCTGTTTATGGCCGCCATGCTGGGCACCGTGTTGGCCGATCATGTGTTGGTGCTGTTTGCATTCTGGGAGCTTACGGGGTTGGCCTCGTTCCTGCTCATCGGCTTTCTGCACGAGCAGCATGACTCCCGGGTGGGCGCGCGTCAGGCTCTACTGGTCACCGGAATCACCGGCCTGGTCATGCTGGCCGGCCTGCTCATCCTGGGTCGGGAGGCGGGTACTTACCGGATTTCCGAACTGATGAACGGGGTCTCCCCGGCCACCCTGCAAACCCCGGCCGGCCAGGCCGCTGTGGTCCTCATCCTGATCGGCGCTTTCGGCAAGTCAGCCCAATGCCCGTTCTTCTTCTGGCTGCCCAACGCCATGGCCGCCCCCACACCGGTGAGTGCCTATCTGCATTCCGCGACCATGGTGAAGCTGGGCGTTTTTCTGTGCGCGCGCTTTTTTCCCATTCTGAGTGCGTCCGAACTCTGGGCCCCCCTGCTGCTCGCCGTCGGCTTCTTCACCATGGTGCTGGGCGTGGCCCTGGCCCTGCGTCAAACGGATCTCAAGGCCATCCTCGCTTTCACCACGGTCAGTCAGTTGGGCTTCCTGTGCGGCAGTTACGGTCTGGGCGCGTGGACCGGTGTGCGCTTCGACTATCTGCATATCCTGAACCACACCCTCTACAAAGGCGGATTGTTTATGCTGGCCGGCTTGATTGACCATGCCTGCCACACCCGTGATGTGAGGGAGCTGGGTGGTCTGGTCCGCCGTTTGCCCACGGCCAGTGTGGCCGCTTTGCTGGGCCTGCTCGCCTTGGCCGCATTTCCCGGCACCTCCGGATTTCTAAGCAAGGAGGTGGCGCTGGCTGCCTTGTTGGAGGCCGTGACCATGGGGCAGGGCGGGGCGCGCTGGGCCCTGGCCGCCCTGGTGGTGGCGGCGGTGTTGAATGTAGCCCTGGCCACCCGGCTCTGGCTGCGCGTGTTTATGGGCGCCCCGCGCAGTGACGGCGCGTCCCACGCCCATGGTGCGGACTGGCGAATGGTGGTGCCGCCGTTGCTGCTGACCGTAGCCGGGGTTGGGTTGGGTCTGTTTCCCCACATGTGGGAGAAGCTGGCGGAGGTGTGGCGTGTGCCCGGCTTGCAGGATGTAGTGCCGGGTCATCTGTATCTGTGGCATGGCTGGACGCCCGAGTTTATGATCAGCATGGCGGCCTTGCTGGTCGGCCTCGTGCTGGGCTGGAAAGGTCAGGCCTGGCACTTGTTTGAAGGACCCGTCCCGCGCCTGCTGCAGTTTGATGCTGGCTTTGAGCGGGGTCTGAAAGCCCTGGTGGCGGGGGCGCGACAGATTACCCGCTGGAGCCAGGTGGATCAGCCCATGTCCTATCTGCCCATCGCGCTCAGTGCCATCCTCGTCCTGTTGCTGGGCAGCGCCTGGCACGCGGGACTGTTTCGCCTGCTGGCCGAAATTCCGGCGGATCGTTTCGCAGCGTCCCTGGACCCGCTGCGGGTTTTTATTGCGGTGCTGATCTGCCTGGCCGTGCTGGGTGTGTTGGTACTGCGTCGCTGGACCACCCAACTCATCGCCCTCTCCGTGGCCGGGTTCCTCATCACCTTCTATTTCGTCATCTACCGCGCCCCCGACCTGGCCCTGACCCAGATCCTGGTGGAGGCGGTCAGCTTGATCATGATCCTGCTTCTGCTGGGACGTTTTCCCCGCTCCGCCGAGCAGGGGGAACGGGAGAACCCGGCCTCCTGGCCGCGCCGTCTGTTCAACCTGGTGCTCGCTTTGCTCACCGGGGTGACCATGACCACGTTGATCCTGGTCATGACCGCGCATCCCTATCACGATCTGATCGGCACCTTTTTCCTGAACGAAACCGTGCGCCTGGCCGAGGGCCAGAATGCGGTGAATACCGTGCTCATTGATTTCCGCGGCTTCGACACCCTGGGTGAAATCACCGTGTTGCTGGTGGCCACCCTGGGCTGCCTGGGTCTGCTGCTGCGCTACAAGCGCACCGCGGCGGAATTCCGCGCGGGGGCGGCCGGTCCGGCCGGTTTCGCCGAGGCGGAACGGAAGGAGGAGCGCTGACATGAAGCATGGTATCTCCTCCTATATCTTCCGTTCCGTGGTGCAATTCCTGTTTTTTATCATCAACCTGTTCGCCCTCTACCTGATGCTGCGCGGTCATAATTATCCCGGCGGCGGGTTCATCGCCGGCCTGGCCACCGGGGTGTCCATCCTGCTGCTTTCCCTGGCCCTCGGCATGCTGGAGGTGGATCGCTACCTGCGCTTTGATCCCATCCGCCTGGCCGCTTGCGGGCTGCTGCTGGCCGCGCTGACCTCGCTGGCCCCGGCCCTGTTCGGGCAGGCCTTCCTCGAGCATTTTCATCTCCACCTGCACCACGTCCCGCTGTTCGGCGATCTGCACGTGGGCACGCCGCTGATGTTCGACGGCGGGGTGTACCTGGTGGTAGTGGGCATCACGGCCAAGCTCATCCTGGTGTTGGGCAAATCCACCTCCGGCCTGCCTGCGCTGTCTCCTGTGGATCGCCACCGCTACAGCTCGCCCCTGGAAAACGACATCGAAGAGGGCAATCGTCCCGGAGGTCCCCATGCCTCTTGATACCGCCATCCTGGTCGGCCTGCTGTTTGCGTGCGCCGTTTACCTGATCCTGCACAGCAGCTTCACCAAAATTCTGTTCGGGTTCGTGGTGTTGTCCAACGCGGCCAATCTGCTCATCCTCAGCATGTCCGGCGATCCCACGGGCAAGATGGCGCCCCTCATGACGGCGGTGGCCGGGCCGCGGGTGGACCCGCTGCCCCAGGCCCTCATCCTGACCGCCATCGTCATCGGCTTCGGCGTCACCGCCTATCTGGTCATGTTGCTCTACCGCCTCTTCCTCGACCACTCGACCACCAATGCAGGCACCTTGTATAAAGACCATGCCCCGGAGGCGGACGACGAATGAACGCGCCCGTCCTGCCCCTGGTGCTGCCCCTGCTGACCGCGCTGATGGCGCTGTTCTGGTGGCGACCGTCCCCCGCCCGGCGCGCCGCCGTGGTTCTGGCTGCGGCCGGGCAATTCGTCTTTGGCCTGCACCTGCTGGCCCGTACTCTGGACGAAGGTGTTCTCGTGCTGGGGGTGGGTGAGTGGTCGGTGCGCTCCGGCATCATCGTGGCCGTGGACCCGCTCAGCGCCCTTATGGTCACCCTGGCCGCGGGCACCGTGCTGCTGGCCATTCTCTATGGCTTCGCGGAATCGCGTTGCGCAACCGAGCATCCGCTGCGCCTGCCCCTGCTGCAGTTCCTGCTCATGGGTATCAACCTGTCCTTCATCACGGGCGACCTGTTCAACCTGTTCGTGGGTTTTGAAGTGATGCTGATATCGTCCTACGCCCTGCTCACCCTGGAGGCCGATGACTGGGAGGTGAAGCAGGCCTATCCCTACCTCGCCCTCAACCTGATCGGCAGCACGCTCTTTATCTGCGCGGCCGGTTTGCTCTATGCCCTGGCCGGCACCCTTAACTACGCTGTGCTGCACGAGCGGCTGGCCACCCTGTCTGCGGACCCGCGCCTGACCGTGCTGGCTTTCATGCTGATCAGTGTCTTCACCCTCAAGGCCGGCCTGTTTCCGCTCTACTTCTGGTTGCCCAACAGCTATCCCATCCTGGCCACTCCGCTGGCCGCCGTGTATGCCGGGCTCCTAACCAAGGTGGGCATCTATGTGCTGCTGCGCGTGCTGGGCACCGTACTGCCCCACGACCTGACCACCCTGCATCAGACCCTCGGCGTCATGGCCGTATGCACCCTGGTGGCGGGCGGGCTGGGCTCGGTGGCGCGCGGCTTTATCCGCGGCCTGCTTTCCTTCCAGGTGGTGTCCGCGGTGGGGGTGATGGCGGTGGCTCTGGGCTGGTTCACCCCGCTGGGCGTTACGGCCTGTGTGTTTTACCTGGTGCAGGATGTGGTGGTGAAGGCGGGCCTGTTCTTCGCGGGCGGCGTGGCCACCCTGATGTGCGGCAGCGATCATCTGAAGCAGATGGGCGGGTTGTGGAAGAAGACCCCGCTTTTCGGTGTGGCCTTCCTCGGCCTGGCCATGTCCCTGGCCGGCCTCCCGCCCTTCAGCGGATTCTGGGCCAAGCTGGCCGTCTTGCAGGCCGGCGTGGAACAACAGGCTTACTTCGCGGTGGGGGTCATTCTCTTCACCAGTGCGCTTACGCTGATCGCCTTGCTGCGCATCTGGCACTTTGCCTTCTGGCGGCCGGCGCCGGAAGCCATTACGTTGCACCTCGACGCGCGGGGCCGCCGCGCCATGGCCGCCCTCACCGTGGCCACGGCCGCGCTCTCCCTCCTCATGGGCCTGGCCGCGGAACCCGTGTACCGGCTGGCCCAACGGGCCGCCGATGGCGTGTTGGATGCCGATGGCTATGCCGTGGCCGTTAAGGCCTTCGTGGGCAAAGAGGAGGCGCCCTGACCATGGTGGCCTTCACCCTCAACATGATCATGGCTGGCCTGTGGCTGCTGCTCAGCAACGACCCCGGGGTGCCGTCCTTCATCCTGGGCTTCATCACCGGCTATCTGATCATCGCGGGTTTCCGCGGACTCATCCCCGGCGGCGCCACCTACATCCGGCGCTCTCGCGCGCTCGGCCGCTTCGCCCTCTATTTCCTGTGGCAGTTCCTGGTCGCCAACTTCAGCGTGGCCACCGTGGTGCTGCTGCGCCCGCGCGCCCGCCTGCATCCGGGCTTTGTGGACCTCGATGTATCGGCCCTGCGCCCGCCCGAAATCCTGCTCCTGACCTATTGCATCACCCTCACCCCGGGCACGGTGAGCATCCGCATCAGCGATGACTACCGCACCCTGGCCGTGCACGCGCTGGATGCGGCCGATGCCGCGGCCATCCAGCGCGACGTGGACCGCCAACTCATCCAACCCATCCTGGCCTTCACCCGATGATCGAACCCCTCATTCATTTTGGCATCCTGCTTCTGACCATGGGCATTGTGCTGGCCCTGGTCCGCATGGCCCGCGGGCCCACCGTGCTGGACCGCATCCTGGCCTTTGACCTCATCACCACCTGCGCGGTGGGCATCATCGCCCTGCTGTCCATGCAGTGGCAGACCTCGGACTACATCGAGCTCATCCTGATCTACACCCTGCTGGGATTTTCCGGGGCCACCGCCTTTGTGTTCTACCTGCAGCGCGCCTACCAGCCGGGCGACGACGATCCTGATCACGACCAAACCCCGGGAGGTGCGCCGTGAAAGAAGTGGTGATTGCGCTGTGCCTGGTCACCGGGCTGTTCCTGATGATTTCCTCCGCCATTGGCGTGGTGCGACTGCCCGATCTCTACTGCCGTTCCCATGCCGTGGCCAAGGCCAGTTCGCTGGGTATCTTCCTGCTGTTGATCGCGCTGTGGCTGGACCTGGCCCCCGAGGTCAGCGGGTTGAAGCTGGCCCTGGCCATCTTCTTCCAGATCCTGACCATCCCCGTGTCCAGTCATCTGGTCGGCATGCTGGCCCGGAACAAAAACATCGCGCGTTGGAAGAACTGACCATCCGCTCAACGTTTTGCGGTGGCCGTGGTTTTGTCCCGCATTTTTCGCCAGGCCCAGGTCACCAGAGCCAGCAGCATCAAGACGGCGATGAAGGTCAGGATGTAAAAGATGATCAGGAATATCCGGGCGTTGCCGGGAGGATGGGTCAGGATGGAAGGGTTGGGCGGGTCGCCCGGGTAACGGAGATACGCGCCGCATGTCAGCGGCCCCTGCAGCATCAGCCCTCCGACCAAAAACACCCGGCGGGCTGTGGATCGGTAGAGCTTCGGTGGCATGGTTGGCCTACTTTTTCTTCAGTGCTTTCACCGAAGCATGAATGAGCTTCTTCAGGGTCGGCATATGCACATCGGAGAGGCGACGGATATACAGACACGATTTTCCGCACGCATGCTGGCCCAGAGTGGCCAGGAGTTTGTTGAACTCGTCGCGCTCGTCCTTGTCTCCGCACGGGATGAGATAGAGCGTTAGGTTCCGCTTGCGGGGCGAAAACGCAAGGAGCGGCCAGGCCGCCGCATGACCATCCGCGTAGGTGTAGTTGTACGTGCCATATCCCACGATGCTGGTGCCCCACATCTCCGGCCTGGCGCGCGCCGCCTTCTGCATGATGGCGTCGATCACCCGGCAATCCGCGCGGGTCTGGTCGTCCTCAATCGCGTTGAGAAAGTCCGCCACGGAGGCATCGTTCCGCTTGGTCTTCACTTCCTTCATCGTATCTCCTTCCGCTGCGTCATGCGCACGCGGCACCGTCGGCGCCCGTTCGCCGTCAACGCTCGGGTGAGAAAGCCGCCGTGGGGTCACGGAGCAGGGCCGGTTCCAGAAGGATGTCGCCTTCTTCGCAACGCTTCAGGATGCCGTCAACATAGGCGGCGCCGCCCACCGTACGTCCCTCGGCCATGGCCCGGAACGTACCGAGGTTGCAGCGGATGCCGCCCTCCAGATGAATCCATGCCGACGCCGGGTCGGTAAGGTCAATCGTGGCCACGGTTCCTTTGACGGTGATTTTCTTGCCTATGAAGGCTTTCCCTTGTGAGGCCAGGTCGGCCGACAGGAACTGGGCCGCCGGTTGTTCATAATCCATCCGCCAGCCCTGGCGGCATCCGCTGCTCAGACCGGCCAGAACCAGGGCCAGCGATATCAAACGAATTCTTGTTTTCATAGGTTCCCCCGTGGCCCCGGTCTTCCCGGGTGACGCGTACCGGGAAGGATAATCTCCGGGCCGAAAAAATCCAACCCTTGGAAAAATAGTTGCGCCCAGGGAGCTTTCCAACGGCGGGTAGGGTGGGGTAGATATGGGCACCGCATGGGTGGGTCAGAACAAATCCAATGGCCGTCCGCCACGTCCGCGCCGCGGGAACCCCGGCATTGGACGTGGTTGTCTGCGCTAACCGCGCCCCGGGTCGGCCTGGCCGCGGGTTTGTTTTTCCTGATCCAGGTGGCCTGGTTCACCTACCCGAATGAATACGCGGCCACCCTGGCTACCTTGCTGGATGCGGATCCCTTTCGCGCCCCCGCGCATCCAGTGTGGCAATTTCTGCTCAGTCGGTTGCTGAAGTTGCCGGTGTTTTCCCCCTCCGCCGTGGCCGGCCTGCTGAACGCCGCCTGCGGGGCGCTGGTGGTGGGGCTGATGTTCGCCGTGTCCAGCCGGGTGCGGTTGCGCCGCTCGAAATCGCGCACCCAACAGGCCCGCTTTGACGAGGAGACGGCGGAGGCCCGCCAACTGGCGGGGTTGCTGTCCGCTCTTTACTCCGCGGCCTCGCTGCCTCTGCTAATCGTGTTCACCCGCCAGCATCCGCTGGCCGTGTCCGCCCTGCTGGGCCTGCTGGCCTTATGGCTGACCCAGCGCGCATTGCGGCAACCGTCCCGCGCCACCTGGCTGATCTTCTGTGGCGTCTATGGTTTGGGCTGCGCGGAGTGGCCGACCTTCTTCCTGCTGTCTCCGTTGTTTGGCCTGGCCTGGTTGTGGATCTTGTGGCGCCAGCAACTGTTCACCCGCTCCGTGCTGCCGCTGGGTCTGCTGGTGTTCGCCGCCGCCTACGCGGTGGTGCTGCTGGCCTGCTGGTCGTATTTCCGCAGCGAGGTGGCGGGCTGGCGTGGCTTTACCCATTTCGGGGCGGTGCTGCATTTCTTCGTGCACGAGCAGATACACGCCCTGCGCACCTGCGTGCCCAAGGTGGGTTGGATCACCATCGCCGCCCTCATGGTGGCGCCCGGCCTGAGCTTTCTGCGTTCCCCGCGCGACGAGGTGGAAGACATCAATCCCAGCCGCAGCGTGCTCGCGGTGCGCGCGGTGCTGGCGGCGCTGGCTCTCATTCCGCTCTACGATGGGGTGGGTTCGCCGTGGCGGCTGACTGGTCCGGGCGGGTTGCTGGTGGCGCCGTACCTGATCACCGCGCTATGGTTCGGTCGCCTGGTCTCGTTGGTGTACTGGCAGCTCTGGCAGTTGCCGCGCTCGCGGCGGGGTCGCCCGGCCCGCCTGCAACGGATCGGCGTGCCCGCGCTGGCCATCGTGCTGGGCCTGGCCCTGACCGGGGCCGCCGTGCGCCACGTATGGATGGCCAATGTGTGGCGGGCCCGTCCGCTGGTGCGTCTGGCCGATGAAGTGCTGGCCGGTGTGGCGCCCGGCCAGTGGCTGATCACGGACGGCAGTCTGGACGCCTTCCTGCATCTGCGCGCGCACCGGCAGGGCCGCGAGGTTCATCTGATCAACCGTACCCTGGGTCGCAACCGGCCTTATCTGCGCTATCTGGCCACCCGCCTGCCCGATGCGGAATTGCGCGGTGTGGTCGCGGCTGGACTGGAGCCGATGCTGCGGGTATGGCTGAGCCGCGCCGCGGCGGCGGACGAGGTGCGGGTGCAGGACCTGGCCGATTTGTGGGTCATGCACGGCTACACCGCAGTGCCGGAAGGCTTGATGTTCGCGGGACGCCAGCCCCGGCCTACGTTGGCGGATGTGAACGTCGTGCGCGAGCAGACGTGGGCGCTGTTGTCGCGTTTCGCCAATGACTTCGGGGGCGGACGCGCGTTCCCGCCCGTGGAGGCGCGTTATTTCCGGCGCGCAGCGCGTCATCTGGGCCTGCTGGCCAACAATCTCGGCGTTTTACTGGAGGATGTCGGTCAGCCCGAGGAGGCGGGGCGGGCCTATCGGATGGCCCTCGATTTCGATGCCCAGAACAGCAGCGCGTTGTGCAACTTGCTGGGCTTGTTTCCCGAGGAGGCGGAGCGGGAGAACTGGCTTGCCCGCCTGCGGCGCGTGATCAAGAAACGCCAGCTGAGTCCGGGTCAGATGACCGGCGACTACGGCTTTATCCGCGACCCCGGGGCCTACGCGCGCCAGGCCCTGGCCTGGGCGGCGGGTGGGCGCAACGATTCTGCGGTAGAGCGGGCGCGGCAAGCGTTGGACCTGGCCCCGACCAATACCGCGGTGCAATTGCTGCTGGCCCAGGTGCTGAAGGGCGAGCAGGCGGACGCCTCTGTTGCGCTTTTTGAAGAGGTGTTGCAGCGCGATCCGGACAATCGCGAGGCCCTGCTGGGATTGGCCCGGCGGTATCTCGATCAGGGTGACGCAGACCGCGCGGAGATCCTGTTGGACCGCGCCCAGGCCGCTGGCCTCGAGCCCCGCAGCATTGCGGTGGAACGCGCCCTGGTCCTGGTGGGGCGGGGGCGGCGTGATGAAGCGCGTGCGTTGTTGCTGGAAACGGTGCGGCAGGACAAGGAGCGGGCGGGGGTCTGGATGGCCTTGGCGTTGATGGCCATGGAGGATGGCGACGCATCCCTGGCGGCCACGGCGGTGGAGGAGTTGAAGCGCGCCTCCACCTACGCGCCCGGGCAGCTATTCCTGGCCGATTATTCGCTGCAGAAAGCGGACCCGGCGGGGGCGCGTGCTCATCTGGAACGTGCGGCCGCGCATGACCGGGGCAATCCCGCCATCTGGGAGCGCTGGGCCACGCTGGATTATGTGGAGGGTCGGCTGCCGGACGCGGCCCGGCGGGCCGGTGAATTGCTGGCCCTGGATCCGGAAAATACCACCGCGTCCTACCTGCTGGGCATGATCCATCTGCAGGAGGGCGAATGGGATCTGGCTGAGGCGACCTTGCGTCGCTCCCTAAAAACGCGCCCGACCGCGCCGGTTTGCCACGGTCTGGCGCTGACGCTTTTGGCCCGGCAACAACCGGCGGATGCGCTGCCGTATGCGCGGCAGGCCGTGAAGATACAAAACCGACAGCCTGCGTTCTGGGCTACGCTGGGTCGCGTGCTGGTCCAGCTGGACGACCTGCCCGGCGCCGCGGCGTCCTTCGACCAGGCGTTGAATATGGGCTATCGCGATCCCGCCACCCTGGTGGTGGCGGCGGACGCGTTCCAGCGCAACGGGCAGCGCGCAAAAACGGACAAATTGCTGGTCTATTTGGAAGCCCGCCGTGCCGGACTGGATTCGGCCAGCCTGACCGCTCTGAAAGCCCTGAAAACGCAAAAGTAAGGTATCCCTTACTTTTTATTGAACACGTCGCTTTGTGTGGGTATCAATAACTTCCCATTAAGGGGTGGTTATGACTATACGAGCTCTGGGTGTGGTGGCTTGGGTCTGGGCGATTACGACCACGGGGGTGGTGGCGGCTCCGGTACTGAACGGTATTATCGGGACGGAAGGCTGGATTCATCTCACGGAAGCCGGCAATGCGCAGCCCGTGTTGGGTGGTTCCGCCTTGGATTCCGATCTGGCGGGTGAAACGGCTGCCTCTCATCGCTGGGACGGCACCAGTGGTTCCGACGTGGACCTGGGTTCCAATCGCGGCAACACGCACAACTTCTTTGTTCAGTGGGATGCCAATAATTTGTATCTGGCCGTGGAAGGTCCCACCGCTCCTTTTGCGAGTTGGAGCGGGCCCAACGGCAGCAGTGGCAATGACGATGGTGACCAGGGTGATCTCTACATCGCGCTGGATGCTTCCGGCGGAGCGGCGTCGGGTTTTCTCAGCGCCAACGATGCGCACCGCACCTTTCACAATGTGAACAATCCGCAGGCGGTGGATTTTGACGGCTGGCGGCCCACGCATTTTGTGGGTGTGGAGTGGGTGAACAACGCGGATTTTAATGCGGTGGGCGCGGGCTACGCCAACATCGAGGAAGCGGGCACCCACAACATCCTGGCCGGCACGGGGCAGTTGGCGGTGAACAACGGATTCCAGTGGGCGGCCGGCTACGACGGCAGCGGGCGCGGGGTGTACGAAATGGCCATCGCGTGGTCCACCCTGGGGCTGAGCGGCATCCCCGGCGATGACTTCCGCTTCGCGATGTATACGACGTACAACGATGACTACCACGACACCTACGACAGCGGTCCCGGCATGGGGCAGGGGCCGGGCGGGGTCTACGAGGAAATCGGCGACTTCCCGGGTGATCGCGATACCGGTGTGGGCGATGATGGTCTGACCGCCGGCGTGGCCAACCAGAATGGCGTACCCGCGGGCAGCTTCCCGGGTTCCAACTATGTGGACCCGAACACCTACAATTACGGCAATGCGCCAAATCGCGGGGACGAGATTGATTCCATTTCGGAATACCTCACCATTGCGGTGGTGCCGGAACCCGGTACGCTGGCCCTGATGGGACTCGGTTTGCTGGGGGCGGTCCTGGCCCGCCGCCGCGCCTGAGCGGCGACTTCCCGCGCGGTTATGGTGCTGCTAGACTGCGCCTGTGTTGCCGCTTGTTCATAGAACCATTCTTCGTCACGGACTGATCCCGCCGGAGTGTCATGTCCTGGCGGGCGTTTCCGGCGGGGCCGATTCCGTGGCCCTGCTGTATGCCTTGCACCATCTGCGCCCCCGCCTCTCCTTCGCCCTGACCGCGGTGCATGTGCACCACGGTTTGCGGGGCGCGGAGGCCGATGCGGATGCCGAATTCGTGTCCATGCTGGCCTGGCGGCTGGGCGTGCCGTGTGTGGTGGAAAAGGTGAACGTGGCGCAGCGGGCCCGGCGGGAAGGGATCAGCGTGGAGATGGCGGGGCGGCGGGCGCGTCATGAAATCTTTGCCCGCGTGGCGCACGACGTGGGGGCGGATCGCGTGGCCACCGCGCATCACGCGGATGACCAGGTGGAAACGGTTCTGCTCCGGTTGCTGCGCGGGACCGGGCTGCAGGGCTTGGGCGGCATGGCCGCGTGCGCCAGCGTGAACGGATTGAGCCTGATTCGTCCTCTCATCGAGGTTCGCCACACCGCTGCGGTGTCCTTCCTGAAGGTCCACGGCCTGACTTGGCGGGAAGACGCAACCAATCGCGATATCGCCCTGCTGCGCAACCGGGTGCGCGCTGAGTTGTTGCCCTTCCTGGAGGAGCATTTTTCCCCCGCCGTGCGGGCCAACGTGTTGCGGACCGCGCGGGCGGTGCGGGAAGATCAGGCCTGGCTGGATGAGGTGGTAACGCCGCTGGCCCAATCGGCGCGTGCGAGCGGGGACGCCCTGCGCGCCGACGTGCTACTCCGCCTGCCGGCCGCGGCCCGTCGGCGCGTGCTGGGAGCGTGGCTGGTGGAGCGGGGCCTGCCCGTGGAGCGTCTGGATTTCGCGGTGTGGGAACGGTGCGAGGCGTGGCTGGCCGGAGCGGCGCCGCGACTGTCCCTGCCGGGTTGCTTGCATCTGGTGCGGGCCGGTCGTCGTTTGGTGGTACAGCGCGGAGTGGCCGAGGCCGCGCCGGCCTATGCATTCGACGTGCCGGGTCCCGGTGTCTGGAGCGAGCCGGGGTGGGGGGTGCAGGTGACGACCACTCGGACCACGGGGTTTGTGCGCCAACGCGAACGCCCGCCCGGTCCTGGAAAATTTGTCGCGTTTGTGGACGAGAACCGCCGCGGCGCTGAGCCTTTGCAGGTGCGGACGAGGCGACCGGGCGATCGCATGCGGCCGTTTGGCCTGAAGGGTTCGGTCAAGGTGCAGGATGTACTGGTGGATTTGAAGGTGCCGGCCCGGTTGCGGGACCGGTTGCCCGTGGTGACCTGCGGCGGGGAAATCGTTTGGATTCCCGGCTATCGCGTGGCCCGGGACTGGGCGGTGCCTGGCCCGGCGGCGCCCAGTTTGCGCTTGGACCTGTCCTGGTCGTAAACCCGGGGCGATGAGGCCCATAAAACTGACCGCTTCCGCTTTGCAATCGGGGTCCGGAGTGGTATTTTGATCCCCTTGTAAGCGTGACTTATGGAAACTCCGTCCGACAAACCTGAAAAAGATCCGACCGGCACCCGCATGCCCATCCGTGGCATGGCGGTGTGGTTCCTTTTGCTGGCCCTGTTCCTGTTGATGTTCCAGATGTTCAACCAGGGGCCGGAAAAGCTCAACAAATACACCTACACCGAGTTTGTCAAGCTGGTGAACGACCAGCGGGTGCGCAACGCCCAGATCGTCATGGAAGTTTCCGGCTCCCGCTTCGTGAAGGGTGAGTTGCTGGACCTGGACGAGAAGACGGGCAAGAACAAGAAGTACCGCGTCTACCTGGCCGAGACGGAATCGCTGCAGAAGCTGCTGCTGGAAAAAGGCGTGCAGTTCGAGATCACGCCGCAGAACCCGTACCTGTGGCAGATTCTTTCCGGCGCCATTCCGTTCCTGCTCATCATGGGCCTGCTCTACTTTATGTTCACCCGCCAGATGCGCATGGCCGGCAAGGGGGCCATGAGCTTTGGCAAGAGCCGGGCCAAGCTGCTGACCCGCGGCAAGAATCGCATCACCTTCGCGGACGTGGCCGGCATCAACGAGGCGGAGGAGGAAGTCCAGGAGATCGTGGAATTCCTGAAAGACCCCAAACGCTTCCAGCGCCTGGGCGGCCGCATACCCAAGGGCGTGCTGCTGGTGGGCCCCCCGGGCACGGGCAAGACCCTGCTGGCCAAGGCCATTGCCGGGGAAGCCAACGTTCCTTTCTTCAGCATCAGCGGCTCCGACTTCGTGGAGATGTTTGTGGGCGTGGGCGCCTCGCGGGTGCGCGACATGTTTGAGCAGGGCCGCAAGAACGCGCCGTGCATCATCTTCATTGATGAAATTGACGCGGTGGGCCGGAGCCGGTTCAGCGGCATCGGGGGCGGGCACGATGAGCGCGAACAAACCTTGAACGCATTGCTGGTGGAGATGGATGGCTTTGATACCCAAGAGGGCGTCATCCTCATCGCGGCCACCAACCGGGCCGACGTGCTGGACAACGCCCTGTTGCGGCCGGGTCGGTTTGATCGCCAGATCATGGTGGAGTTGCCCGGTCTGGAAGGGCGGACGGATATTCTCAAGATCCACACCAAGCGGATCAAGCTGTCGCCCGCCTGCGATTTACATCGCGTGGCCCGGGGCACCCCGGGTTTCTCCGGAGCGGACCTCTCCAACCTGGTCAACGAAGCAGCCCTGCTGGCGGCCCGGCGCGGGGCCGAGTCCGTCGAGATTCAGGACATGGAAGAGGCGCGCGACAAGGTGCGCTGGGGCCGCGAGCGGCGCAGCCGCATGTTGGACGACAATGAGAAATTGCTGACCGCCTATCACGAGGCCGGGCACGCCATCGTACTGGCTTTGGTGGAAGAGGCGGAACCGCTGCACAAGGTCACCATCATTCCGCGTGGGCAGTCGCTGGGTTCCACCATGCAGTTGCCGGAGAAGGATCGCTACACCCAGGGCAAGCGCAAGCTGCTGGGCATGCTGACCGGGCTGATGGGCGGGCGGGCGGCCGAGGAGCTGGCTTGCCGCGATATCACCACCGGGGCCTCCAATGATTTGAAGCAGGCCACCCGCATTGCGCACCTGATGGTGTGCGAGTGGGGCATGAGCGGGGTGCTGGGCCCGCAATCCTTCGGGAATCGCGAGGAAATGTTGTTTATGGGTCGCGAGGTATCGCGCAACCAGGAGTACAGCGAAGCTACCGCGCAGAAGATTGACCAGGAAGTGAACCGCCTGTTGACCGAGGCTTACCAGCACGCCCTTGACCTGTTGCGCACCCACCGCGACAAACTGGAACTGATTACCAAGTTGTTGATTGAGCGTGAGACCCTGGATGGCCGCGACGTGGACGAACTGATCAAGCACGGGCGCATTTTGTCGGACAGCGAGCGGGGTCCGGATACCAGCGGGGCCAGTCCCACGCCGGTGGCGGCGGTGGAGCCGCCGGCCATTCCCGCCGCGCCTGGCACCGAACCGCCTCCGGTTATCGGACCTTCCGCCCGCCCCTCGCTGGCCTGAATCATTCCCGGCGGGCTATCCGGTCTTGCGCACCTTTGTCTATGGTTGCACCTGATTCATCCGCGATGGAGTGGCGGGTCCGGGGGCGCGTGGTGCGCTTCGATGGGCCAGCCGTCATCATGGGCATTCTGAATGTGACCCCCGATTCCTTTTCCGACGGGGGTCGCTACACCGAGCCTGGCCCGGCCATTGAACGCGGTTTGCAGATGGTCCGCGAAGGGGCGTCTATTCTCGATATTGGCGGCGAATCCTCGCGCCCCGGTGCGGAGCCGGTTTCGGCGGCGGAGGAAATCCGTCGGGTGGTGCCGGTGCTGGCCGGGCTGGCCGCGGCTTCCGATGTGTTGCTATCCGTGGACACCACCAAGGCCGAGGTGGCAGAGCAGGCCCTGGCGGCGGGAGCTCACATCATCAACGATATCTCCGCCCTCACGGCCGATCCGGCCCTGGAGGACGTGGCGAGTCGGCATGGCGCGGGCGTGGTGCTGATGCACATGCAGGGCACCCCGCGCACCATGCAGCGTGAGCCTTCCTATGAGGATGTGGTTGAGGAGGTGGCGCGCTATCTCGAAGAGCGGGTGCGTACCCTGGCTGAGGCGGGGCTGGACCCGGCTTGTCTGGCCGTGGACCCTGGCCTGGGTTTCGGCAAGACCGTGGAGCACAACGTGGCTTTGCTGCGCGGGCTGCCCCGCCTGGCGCGTCTGGGTCGCCCCGTTCTGGTGGGGGCGTCGCGCAAGAGTTTTCTGGGTCGACTGACCGGCCGCGCGGTGGACGAACGTCTGGCTCCGAGTCTGGCCGCCCTGGCTTTCTCGGTGCAGCAGGGAGCGCACATCCTTCGTGTGCATGATGTAAAGGAATCTTGCGAAGTGGCCTATTTGCTGGCTAAGTTCGGCCTGCCGACGGAGCCACCTGCCTCATGATGTTGTTGGAACGATTGTTAGTACCCGGACTGAATGGTCTGATCGAGATTCTCGTTCTGGCCGTGTTGCTCTATTACATTTTTCTCTTCTTCCAGGGCAGTCGCGGCGCCCAGGTGCTGTCCGGCCTCGTCATGGTGTTCGTGGGACTGCTGGTCTTCACCAATGCTTTCAAACTGGACACGCTGAACTGGCTGCTCCAGCGCTTCACGGTCTATCTGGCCGTAGCCCTGCTCATCATTTTTCAACCGGAAATCCGGCGCGCCCTGGCTCAGTTGGGGCGTCGCCACATCTTCGGCAGCACGGTCAGCGAACGCTCGCTGGTGGATGTGCTGGTCAAAAGTGTGATGGAGCTGGCGGGCGGCAAGATCGGCGCCCTGATTGCCATCGAGCGTGATGTGGGCACCATTCCGGTCCAAGAGACCGGCACTCCGCTGGATGCCACGGTGACCCCTGAACTTTTACAGACCATCTTCTATCCCAACACCATCCTGCACGACGGCGGCGTCATCATTCGGGGCGATCGCGTGGTGGCCGCAGGCTGTGTATTCCCCTTGTCCCAGAAGGCGGAGTTGAGCAAGGCCCTGGGCACCCGGCATCGCGCAGCCATCGGGCTGACCGAGGAAACGGATGCCCTGGTGGTGGTGGTGTCGGAAGAGACCGGCTCCATCTCCGTGGCCTACAAGGGTCGCCTGCGCCGCGGGCTGGATGCCGAGCGTCTGGAACGTTTCCTGTGCTCGGTGTTGCTCAAGAGCCGCACCGGTGTACCCAAGACGGCGACTTCCCGGGTGCGGCGCTGGATGGATGTGCTGCGCCATGGACGCGATGAAGCAGCGGCTCGCGACGCCGCGGCGGAAACGGAGTCCCATGGCGCCTGACGGAAAACGCGTCCTGGATGCCATCCGCCACAACCGTGGACTCAAACTGGCCGCGGTGGTGAGTGCCATCTGGTTGTGGTACGCCATTCGCGAAGTGACCAGCTTCGAGGCCAAGGTGCAGGGGGTTCAGTTGGAGGTGTTGCTTGATCCCGGATGGGCGGTGCTGGATCGCTCCATTGACGAGGTGGATGTTCTCTTCCGCGGTTCACCCAGCGACATTCGATATTTGAACCGCGATCAGATCCGGGTGGAGGTTGACCTGCGCGGACAATCGGTGGCGGGTTCGCGCGATGTGCGGCTGGGCCTGCGCAATGTGCGGGCACCCGGCGGCGTGCGCGCGGTCAGCGTGGATCCGGCGGAGATCACCCTGAGCCTGGACCGGGAGGGCGCGCGGGAAGTGGCGGTCCTCGCCGATATGGTGGGCAATACCCCGGACGGATTTGAAGTGGAAAGCGTGGTGTGCACACCGGCCCAGGTCAAATTACAGGGCCCGGAGGGTCGACTGGCTGGCATCCAAGGCGCCAAGACCGGCCCCATTGAGCTGGATGGCCGCCTGCGGTCCTTTACGCTGACGCGCGCCATCATGCCGCCCAGCGATACGTGGAGTGCGCGTGTGGAACCGGACCGGGTCCGGGTGGACGTGACCATCGTGGAGCGCTCCACCCGCAAGGAAGTGGAAGGGGTGCCGGTGCAACTGGTGGTGCGGCCGGATACCCCGCCTATTCATCTGCCCGCCGATTCCCGGGTGCGACTCTCGCTCAAGGGTCGGTCCGAAGTGCTGGCCGGGTTGAACGAAACCAATTTGAGCGCCTATGTGGACTGTACGCTTCTTCAGCCGGGTGAAGTGCGGGAGGTGAAGATTTTCGCCCCCGTCCCGGCGGGCGTTGAATTGGTCGGGGTCGAACCGCCCATGTTCCGGGTGGAGATGCGCGCACCATGAGACCGGTCATCGGGCTGCCGCTTTTCTGGCTAAGTGTCGCCATCGGTTGGGCGCAAGGGACGACGCAGGAGCCGGTCTATGAATATCACGCGGAACCCGAGCTGACTTCTGTTGAAGAGCTTCACCTGGAGGCTGAACTAGATCCCTTGCTGCGGGCCCAGGACTTGCTGAAGAAGGGCCAGCGGGTGGAGGCCCTCACCGAATTACGCGCCATCCTGAAGCGTGATATCCATAACACAGTCGCCTTGACCCTGGTGGCCACCACCTTGTCCGAAATGGGGCGGCAGCGCGAAGCCATTCAGCTTTTCGAAAAACTCGCTTCCGAGCATGACCAGGATTATGTGGTGCTGAACAACCTGGCCTGGCTGCAGGCCACGGCTTCAGAAGCGGTGCTGCGCAACTCGGAGCGGGCGGTTCGCTTGGCTCGCGAGGCGCTGTTGCTGGCCCCGGGCAGCTACAACGTATGGAGCACCATGTCCGAGGCCTATTACCGCAACGGCCAGTATGAAAAAGCGTATCGGGCCGCCCAGCAGGCGCTGCTGCTGGCCCAGGAGCAGAAGGCGGACGGCCCCCGCCTGGCCGATTATGGCGAGCAGTTGAATAAATGCCGCGAAGCGATGGAAACCTTTAGTCTGCTCGATCCATGAAAACGATGGTGCGTCTAACCGGAGTCGTGGTGCTGATGGTGGTCATGGGCACCGGTTGTGTCACTGCCCGCCGCGCCCCTTCCCTGGAGCCAGCTCGATGGCGGACGCTGGGCACGGTACAGCTGGATCCGGAGGCGCATTGCGTGTTCGCCACCGGCTATGTCAATCAAGTGGAGGGGGCCATTGAACTTATGGCCTGCGGGCCGGGTGGCAAGGTGCACGAAAGCGTGCTGGTGCTGCAGGTGAATCCCCTGGATTTGCAGGCGGCGTTGCTGCTGCTCGGGCTGAAGTCCGGGCCGCCCATGCCGGAACTGGGGGTGGGTCCGCCCCGCGGCGACCGGGTCCGGGTCTGGGTGCACTGGCAGGAGGCGGGCACCTCCATCATCAAGCCGTTGGCGGCTCTGGCCTACGAGTGGCGTGACAAGCGAGCCTTGCGCACGGAGGACTGGGTGTTTACGGGCTCCATGGTGGCGGACGGCAAGTTCAAGGCCCTGGCCGAGGAAAGCCTGATCGCCAGCTATTGGGACCCATGGGCCATCATCAATGTTCAGTCCCCGCTGGGGGCGGATGACGACGCTTTGTCCGTGAACCGCACCGAGGTGCCCCCCCTGCATACACCCATCACCTTGATCGTGGAGCGTCCGTGAACAAAAGCTGGAGGGTCCTGCTGTGGATCCTGGCCGCCGTTTCCGCGTCGGGGCAGGGCTATGATCCCGCCACCGCGGGACGGGAAGGCCTGGTGGTGGTGGCCAACCGGAACGTGGAGGAGAGCGAGGACCTGGCCCGGTTCTATGCGGAGCGGCGCGGGGTGCCTGCGGACCACGTGCTGGTGCTGGATCTGCCCGCGGGCGAGACCATGAGCCGCGGCGATTACGAAACCCGCCTCCGTGATCCCCTGCTGTCCGCGTTGCGGGAGCGGAAGCTGGTGGATCAGGTGAAGCGCGATGTCCGATTGGTGGCGGATCACGACAGCGGCTGGCACACCGTGCGCGCGACCGTGCGCACGGTCCTCTTGATGCGGGGCGTGCCGCTGCGCATTGATGATACCAAACCCTGGCCGTTGGAAAAACTGGCCAACCTGGTGAATCACGGCTTGCAGCGCGATGAGGCGGCGGTGGACACCGAACTCTGCCTGGCCTTGTTCGACAGCTATGATATCCGCGGTCGCGTGGCCAATCCCATGTACAACCAGTTGCGCTGGGAGGCGGGCGCGGCCGGAGCACCGCTCCTGCTGGTGACCCGCCTGGATGGTCCGTCTCCGGACCTCGTACGGGCGCAAATTGAACAAGCCCTGCGGGCGGAACGTTTCGGCCTGCACGGGCGGGTCTATGTGGACCAGCGGGCGCCCCGCGCCGATGATTACCAGGTGGGCGACTACTGGCTGGATGAATCGGCCCAGCGGTTGTTGCGCGAGGGCTATGACGTGACCATGGAGCGCACCGATGCGGTGTTTGGCGAGCGCTATCCCATGGATGACGCGGCGATCTATCTGGGTTGGTACACCGCGGAGGTGACGGGTCCGTTTGTGCGCAGCAACTTCGTCTTTCGGGCGGGTGCCATAGCTTATCACAACCATTCCGGAAATGCGGCCACCCTGCGCTCCGCCACCAACCACTGGTGCGGTCCACTGCTGGCCCGTGGCGCCACCGCCACCCTGGGCGCGGTGGCGGAACCGTTTCTGGGCTTTACCCCGCATCTGCCCATTTTGGTGGATCGCCTGTGCAACGGCCTGACCTGGGCCGAGGCCAGCTACCTGTCTCTTTCTGTTTTGTCCTGGCAGACCACGGTGGTGGGCGACCCCCTGTACCGTCCGTTTGCCCTGCCCCTGGAGGAGCAGGTTCGCCGTTTGGAAGAGGCGAACGATGCTGCGGTGGGCGAGGCCTGGGTGCGTGTGGCCAATCGGATGGCTCGGGACGGGCGCCTGAATCCGGCCCTGCGCTATCTGCGTGAGCGCATCAAAGCGCGACCGCATCCCGCGCTGTATACGAAACTGGCTGAACTTTACGCCCAGAACGAATTGTATGAGGAAGCCGGCCGCCAGTATGAGCTGGCCCTGGACAGTGTGACTTCGTCTGAAGCCGCGGTGCGGGTGGCCGCTCGCTACTTCACCCTGTTGGATGTTTTGGGTAAAAAAGAATTGCGGTTGGCGGCGGAGCAGAAAGTGCGGGCGCGCTGGCCGGATAGCCCGATCCTGGAGGCCCTGCCAGCCGCGCCATGAACAGCGAAGGGAGAGGGTTCGACAGCCACGCGCACCTGGATGCGTTTGCCGAAGACGGATCGCTCATGGAGGTCCTGACGCGGGCGCATGCGGCCGGGGTGCTGCGCACGGTGGCCATCGGTGGCTCGGTCTCTGCCAACCAGCGTGCGGTCGAACTGGCCCGTCTTTATCCACATCAATTGCGCGCCACCGTGGGGTTTGATCGCGACGAAACCGCAGGCGTGCCGGATTGGGCGGCCGCGGAGGCCCTGCTGGCCGATCCACACGTGGTGGCGGTGGGCGAAACCGGACTGGATTATCACTATGTCCCGGAAACGGCACCCGCCCAGCGCGACTTGTTCCAGGCCAATCTGGAGCGGGCGGTGCGCTTCGGGCGGCCGGTGGTGGTGCATACCCGCGAGGCGGATGAAGACACCGTCAACCTGCTGGCTGACTTTGTGCGGGGGTGGTCCGGCCCGGCGGACCGGGTGGGGGTCATTCATTGTTTTACCGGCTCTACCGAGCTGGCAACCCGTCTGCTGGACCTGGGTTTCTACATCAGCTTCAGCGGCATCGTGACGTTTAAGAACGCCGCCGATCTGCGCGAGGTGGCGCGCCGGATTCCGGCGGACCGCCTGCTCATCGAGACCGATGCCCCCTTCCTGGCCCCGGTGCCGTACCGGGGCAAACGCAATGAGCCGGCCTGGGTCATGGAGGTGGCGGCAGCGCTTGCCACGGTGAGAAACGATACGCTACAAGAGTTGACCGAACAGACGTGGGTGAACGCCACCCATCTCTTCGGCTGGAAGGAATGATGTGATGAAAAGTACGGAAATGCGGTATGCCGTGGGTATCGATTTCGGCGGAACTTCGGTCAAACTGGCCTTGATCAATGAGCGCGGCCAGATCAAAGCGCGCCGGAAATTTGTCACCAAGGATGTGCAGGGACATGCCGGCTGGCTGGCCCGGGTGGCCCAGGAAGTGGAAGCCCTCAAGGCGGGCGAAGGCACCGGAATCGCGCTAGCCGGGGTGGGGGTGGGCGTGCCCGGATTCGTGGATTTCGAGCGCGGCTTCATTCATGATTTGCCCAACGTGCCGGGGTGGACCGGGGTCTCGCTGGGTTCCATGCTGGAGGAAAAACTGGGCCTGCGTGCCCGTATCGACAACGACGTGAACGCCATGGCCCTGGGTGAATGCACCTTCGGGGCCGGGCGCACCTATCAGCACGCCGTTTTTGTGACCCTGGGCACCGGGGTGGGCGGCGGACTGCTCATCAACAACCAGCTCTACCGGGGCGCCCATTTTATGGCGGGCGAGATTGGCCACGTATCCATCGACCGCAATGGAGTGCAGTCGCCCACGGGTTTCGGCGGAGTGGAGCAATACGTGGGCAACCGGCGCATCGTGGAATACATCGTGAAACAGTTGGACTCCGGGCGGACTTCACTGATGGACACGCTGGTCAAGGGCGACCGCAGCCAGCTTTCGCCCAAGGTGCTGAAGGACGCGGCGGATCAGGGCGACGCCCTGGCCCTGGAGATTCTGGATTACGTGACCGATTGCCTGGCCACCGCGTTTGCCTCCATCACCTACGTGTTGCAACCGCAGGCCTTCATCGTGGGCGGCGGGGTGGCGGAAGAGGCGGCCCTGTTGTTCAAGCTGCTGCGCAAGAACGTGGACAAGCGCCTCAGCCCGCATTTCGCCAAGTTGATTGAGATCAAGCCGGCTGAACTGAGCAGCGACGCGGGCGTGATCGGCTGCGCGACCCTGGCCTTGCTGGATTAGAGCAGATTAAATTGATCTGTAGCCGGTATTATTTATCTCGCAAAGGCGCAAAGACGCAGAGTTTGGGTGTCAACTTCCACCAAGGCTTGGGTGAGAGACATAGCCCCGACTCTGCTTCGCTGCGCCGCTGCGAGAAAAGTGCAACGGGTACAGATAGATTTCATCAACTCTAGACTGTACCCGCGAATACATGCGTCAGGTCGGCGGCGGTCCGGCCGCGCACCAGGATGCGTTTGGTGCGGGACTGCTCGCCTGCCAGCAAGATGAAGGCGCGCCGTGGCAGATCGAGGCTTTCGGCCAGGAAGTCAATCAGGGCCTCGTTGGCTTTGCCCTCCACGGGAGGCGCGTTCAGCCGGATTTTCAGTGCACCTTCGCGGGGGCCATCCACGCGGTTGCGGGAGGAGCGAGGCGTCACGCGCACCTGTAAAATGCAGCCGCCCGTGGTATCTTCCACCCACTTCATGTCAGGCGTTTAGCAGGAATACGGACGGGGGACAAGATGCAGCTCTTCATTTCGCGGATAGGTGATGACCCTTTTTATGTGCTTTCATGGATGTTGATCGTGACTTTTTCCATCTGCGTGCATGAGTTCGCCCATGCCTGGATGGCCCTGCGCAAGGGGGACGATACGGCGGCCCGGCTGGGGCATTTGTCGCTGAATCCGCTGATCCAGATGGGGTGGGGCTCGCTGATCATGCTGGCATTGTTCGGCCTGGCCTGGGGGGCGGTGCCGGTGGATGTGCGCAACCTGCACCGGCGCAGCGATGCGGCCTGGGTTTCGCTGGCGGGCCCGCTGGCCAATCTGCTGCTGGCCGTGGCATTCAGTTTTGTTTTCGTTGTGGCGGCCCTGCTGCCGGGCCAGGAGGCCAAGTTGGCCCTGGATTTCTTCTGGCTGGCCACCAAGGCGAATGCCGTGCTGATGGTGTTTAATCTGCTGCCCATTCCGATGTTTGACGGGTGGGGCGTGTTGGAGGGCTGGTTCCCCCAGCTACAGCGGTTGGACGATTCGCACCGTCAGAACATCGGCTGGATTTTTCTGGCCGTGGTGTGGATGACCCCGGCGGGCGGATTGATCTGGGTGGTGGGCACCCGGGTGGCGGCGATGCTGGTGGGCGGGTGGGATGTTCTGGCCCACCTTTTCGTTTGAACGAATGGCCTACGCGGGGCGCAATTCGGCCAGGACGTCGGCCAGCGTCTGATCGAGGGTATAGCGTGGCTGCCAGCCCGTGTGCTCGCGCAGGCGGGTGGCATCCAGCACCGGTCGTGCGTCGGTGGGGCGGTAGCGTTGGGGATCCACTTCCAGATGTGGTTGAACGCCCGCGATCCGGCATAATTTTTCCAGCAACAGCCCGATGCGGACCGCTCCACCTGCGCCGACATTGTAGGCCAGGCCGGGCTGGCCCTTTTCGAGGATGAGCCGATAGGCGTCCACCACGTCACGCACGTCGAGAAACTCGCGCGTGCTCTCCAGGTTGCCCACGCGCATATGCGGTTCGCTGCGGCCGGAGGCGATTTCGTTTACCTGGCGGGCGAAGGCGGGCACCACGAAGTCCGCCGACTGGCCGGGGCCGATGTGGTTGCAGGGGCGCGCGGTCATGACGTGCATTCCGTAACGGCGGGTGTAGAGCAGGGAGGTCAGGTCGGCGGCTTGTTTGGACACCGCGTAGAGATTTTCAGGATTCATGGGATCCTGCTCGGTCAGGGGGCGGTGGAAATCCTGCAATCCGTACACCTCAGCGCTGGAAATGATCAGAATGCGGGCTTCCGGGGCTTCGTTGCGGAAGGCGTCCAGCACGTTGAGGGTGCCCTGCACGTTGACTTCGAATACGAATTCGGGCTTGGACCAGGCCACCGGTACAAACGCCACCCCGGCCAAATGCAGGCAGGCGTCGGGCCGCAGGTCGCGTACCAGGTTGCGCATGCGGGTGGCGTCGCAGATGTCGCCCTCGTATTCGTGGGCGGACCGGGCCGGACGCTCCGCCGCCACGATCAGGTTCAGCGCTTCGTGTCCGGCGGCCTGCAGATTGTTCTGCACGTGCCGCCCCACAAATCCGCGGCTGCCGGTGATCAGGACGCGCATGGAAACCGCTAGCGGAGGCTGCGTTGCACGCGGGCCAGGTCGGCGTCCACCATCATGTTGACCAGGCCCTGGATATCCACTTCCGGCGTCCAGCCCATCTTCTCGCGGGCTTTGACCGGGTCACCCAGCAGGTAATCTACTTCGGCCGGGCGCAGGAATTTGGGATCAATGACCACATAATCCTTGTAGTTCAGACCCACGCGGCTGAACGCCATGTCCAGGAAGTCCCGGACGGAATAAGCCTTGCCGGTGGCGATCAGATAATCCTCGGGTTTGTCCTGCTGAAGCATGAGCCACATGGCCTTGACGTAGTCGCCCGCGAAACCCCAGTCCCGCTTGGCGTCCAGGTTGCCCATGCGCACTTCCTTCTGCACGCCCAGCTTGATGCGGGCCACCGCGTCCGTAATCTTGCGGGTCACGAATTCCAGGCCGCGGCGCGGGCTTTCGTGGTTGAACAAGATGCCGGACACGGCAAACAAGCCATAGCTTTCGCGGTAATTCATGGTGATGTAGTGGCCGTAGACCTTGGCCGCGGCATAGGGGCTGCGCGGATGGAAGGGGGTGTCCATGGTCTGGGGTGGCTTGGCCGCGCCGAACATTTCGCTACTGGAGGCCTGGTAGAATCGCGCCTTGGGGCAGGCGATGCGCATGGCATCCAACATGCGGGTCACCCCGAGGGCGGTGAATTCGCCGGTCAGCAGGGGCTGGTTCCACGAGGTGTGAACGAAGGACTGGGCGGCCAGATTGTAAATTTCGTCAGGCTGGATCTGCTCCATCAGGTGGAGGATGGAAATCTCATCCAGCAGGTCGCCTTGCACCAGATGTACGCGCTGCTTGATGTGCTCGATGCGTTCCAGGGTCTCCGTGCTGGAGCGCCGCACCATGCCGTGGACATCGTAGCCTTTTTCCAGCAGCAACTCGGCCAGATACGATCCGTCCTGACCGGTGATGCCGGTGATCAATGCCTTCTTCATGCCTGTTCTCCTGATGTCTGCTCCGGGGCGCCCACCGATCGGCTGCTCCAGTTCTTCTGCAAATAGGCCAACCCTTCAACCACCTCCGCCGCCGGGCAACGGGAGGACGGTTCGATCACCCGCACCATATCCGAAAGGGCGAAGCGATGGAAACGCTGAAAATCAATGTGCCCGCGCGGGGGCATGACGTGGTCGGTCGCGGGCGGGGCCACGTCGTGCACATGCATGCCGGCCAGATAGGGGTGCAGACGCTCCAACCAGCGCTCGTGGTTGATAAAGCCCATGTTCTGGCGGATCTGGCCGTGGCCCAGGTCGTGCCAGTAGCGGATGTGCCGATTGCCGAAGCGGCGGAAGATGGCCTCGAATTCCAGTTCGGTGGGGATGGCTTCCCACGTGGGCAGGTTTTCAATGGCCAGGGTGACTCCGGTCTCTTCCAACACCGGCATCAATTGCTCCAGCCCCTGGAAGAGGTAGTCCAACTGGCGGGGGGCGTGTTTTTCCCGCTGCTCCATCATCTTGATCTTCAGTTTTTCGAAACGCGGGGTATAGGTCTGGCCGGACAGGGCCAGATCAAACAGGTCGCCGCTGAACCGGGTCATGTCCACATTGCCGGCATGGGTGACTACCACGCGCGCCCCCAGTTCGGCGGCGAAACGCAGGGTCTTGGCCGTGAAGGAAACGGCCTGGGCCCGCTCGCGCGCGTCCGTGCTGCCCAGGGTGTAGATTTCGGGGTGGCCGCGGGACGCGCCCAGCGGGACCGGGCAGATGTTGTGCAGGCTGTCCACCCGTACCGCCTGCCGGGCCACCATGGCCTTCACGCCCTCCACCAGTTCCAGGCGGAGGTCGTAACCCAGTTCGACGCGGGTGAAGCCGAGGCCGAGGATTTCCTCGATCAGGTCTTCGCCCCGGGCGTGCCGGGATGCGTTCCAATGGGTGGAGAGGGCAAATTCCATGGTGCTGGTTAAAACAGCAAAACTCCCCGCGAGGGGGAGTTTTGCGCAAAGGTCACAAACCTAAGAATCACGTGAAGTTCGTGCGCATGCGGGCGCGCGCGGACTTGCGACGCTTACGCTCGCTGGGCTTCTCGTAGTACCGGTGGGCGCGGATTTCGCGCATGGTGCCTTCTTTATCCAATTTCTTCTTGAGGCGACGCAGGGCTTTATCCACAGACTCGCCTTTTCTGACTTTTACTTCTGCCACGGTAGCTCGTTCACTCCCTTCGGGTTCCTGGGTAAGAGCCGGAGACGTTAGTTAGGGCGAAAGGGGATGTCAAGGCTCCCGCTCTTGAATCGGTATCGGGGTCGGTATCGCTCTCGGAATCGAGAAGCGTAATTTCGATTCCGATAGTGATTCCGAGACCGACCCCGATTCAGCCGACTATTCCCGGCCGATCGAATGGTAGGTGAAGCCTTTGGACCGCACGACCTTGGGATCGAATACGTTGCGGCCGTCCACGATGACCGGGCACTTCATGACCGATTTTAGCTGATCAAGGTCCAGCTTCTTGACTTGAGGCCAGTCGGTGAGGATGAGCAGCACATCGGCCCCGCGGGCGCATTCGATGGGGTCCTTGATGTAGCGTTCCTGCGGGAACAGCTGGGCAAAACGCTCCTCGGCCACGGGGTCCCACAACTGCAGTTTGGCTCCCGCCTCAATGAGTTGGGGAATGAAGTAGAGGGAAGGGGACTCGCGCACGTCGTCGGTGCCGGGTTTGAAGGCCAGACCGAGTACGGCGATCACCTTGTCCTGAATCACCCACAGTTCGCGTTGCAGCTTCTGCATCAGGTGCTCGCGCTGGGTCTTGTTGACCCGCTGCACTTCTTTCAGCAGTTCGAAGTTGTAGCCGAGGTGGTCGGCGATCTGCACGAAGGCGTCCACATCCTTGGGGAAGCAGGAGCCGCCATAGCCCACGCCCGCCTTCAGGAACTGCGGACCGATGCGCTTGTCCAGGCCCATACCCTGGGCCACCTGCTCCACGTTCGCGCCCGCCATCTCGCAGATGCGGGCCACCGCATTGATGAAGGAGATCTTCATGGCCAGGAACGAGTTGGAGGCGTGTTTGGTCAGTTCGGCGCTGGCCGGGTTCATGACCAGCAGCGGGCAGTTGGTTTTTTTGACGATGGGCTCGTAGATGTCGCGCATCAACTTGGCCGCGCGATCGCTCTCCACGCCCACCACGATGCGGTCCGGGCTGTAGGCATCCTCGATGGCCGTTCCTTCCTTGAGAAATTCCGGGTTGGAGGCCACGTCGAACGGGATGTCGGAGCGCAGATATTTGCTGACCGTGCGCTTGACCTGCTCGTGGGTATTGACCGGCACCGTGCTCTTTTCCACCAGCAGACGGTAGGCGGTCATGTGCTCGGCCACCTGGCGGGCCACCTGCTCCACGTAGGACATGTTGGCCGCGCCGCGATAACCGGGTGGGGTGCCCACGGCGATGAAGATGACCTCGGCGAATTTGGTGCCTTCTTCGATGGAACTGGTGAAGTGCAACCGGCCGGCCGCCACGTTCTTGCGCACCAACTCTTCCAGGCCGTCTTCGTAGATGGGCATGTGGAGCTGCTTGAGCATCTTCACTTTGTTCTCGTCGTTGTCCACGCAGAGAACGTTATGACCCCAATCCGAAAAACAGGCGCCGGTGACCAACCCGACGTATCCGGTTCCAACCACAGTGATATTCATGCGCGTTAATTCCTTCCCGTTGAAGTGCTCAAGGAGGGGAACTTAAACAACTTGCCGGACCAAAGGCAACAGCGCGATGGACCTCGCGCTTGCCTTTCTGATGGGCCGCGGCACACTGTCGGCATGACCACCACCCTCATCCTCGGCGCGTCCGGCTTTCTGGGCCGGGAAGTGCGTCCGGTATTTGCCGCCCGCGGACCCGTGGTGGGGGTCAGCTCCCGGGGCGGGCCGGGGTTGGAGCAGGTGGATATCCGGGATGCCTCCGCCCTGGGTGATTTATGTCGGCGGGTGCAACCAGAGAGCGTTTTGCTGCTGGCCGCCTATCGGGAGCCGGACTTTTGCGAAGATCACCCGGAGGAGGCGCGCCGTCTGAACGTCGAGCCCGCCCGGACGCTGCGCGCCTGCCTGCCGCTGGAAACCCATCTGACCCTGATCAGCACGGATTACGTGTTCGACGGCCTCCAGCCGCCCTACCACGAAACCAGCCCGCGCCACGCGGTGAGTGTCTACGGCCAGACCAAGTGCGAGGCGGAGGACGTGCTGGCCGACCGGCCCAATACCCTCGTGCTGCGTGTGCCCCTGCTAATCGGGGGCGGGCCGACCCTGAAGGACTGCGGCTTTATCGGGCAGATCGTGGAAACGCTGCGGCGTCCGGAGCGCCAGGTGCAGGACGATGTGCTGGTGCGGTTCCCCACCTGGACCCGCGATGTGGCGGCCGCCCTGGCCTTTCTGGTCGGGCGTCGCGCGGAAGGCACCTTTCACTACAGCGGCCTGCAGGGCGGCACCCGCTATCACTGGATGGGTGAGACCGCCCGCGCCCTGGGCCTGCCCGCCGCGCACCTGGAGCCGTCGCGGGACGTGGTGGTTCGCAGGGCGGTGCGCCCTCTCAACAGTCAATTGACGCCCGACAAAATCCGCGCCCTGGGGTATACTCGATTCACCGACGTCGCACGGGTGGTGCAGACCGTCATGGCCGAACTGGGCGGCCGCTGAAAAGTTCCAACCCTTGGAAAAACTGCTTTGCGACACTTCCAACCATTGGAAATTTTGATGTGCTGCCTGCTGGCGGGGTTCGCGCAGGCGGCCAGCCCGTACCGGGAAGTGATTACCTTTCAGTCCGTGTCTAATACCGGATTTGGCCGCAGCCTTTATGTCGTGGGCAGCCATCCAGACCTCGGCAACTGGGACCCCGCGAAGGCGCATCGGCTGGCTTTCCAGTCCGGCAACATCTGGTCCGGTCGGGTGGCGGTCCAGGCGGGTACCGCCTTGGCCTATAAATTTATTTCCCGCGATGAGGCCAGCAGCCTGCACTGCGATGGAAACAATGCCCATTGGATGCCGGACCCGAACGCGCTGACCAATGTCCCGGCCCAGCCGGCGGCGCCCTTCACCGGGAAGACGGTCTACTATCACACCGGCTGGACCAGCGCCTTTCTGATCGTGGTCCAGGGCACCAACGGCAGTGTGGCCCCGCTGGAGCGGATGGGGGCGGGACGTTTCCCCGGCGAGTACCTCTATCGCGGCACCGGTATCGGCGAGGCGGGCGAACCGTTGCAGTTTGTGCCCAGCGGCTGGCTGAACGGAACCCAGTACTACGACAACGTGCACGGCTACCCGAGCTTCGGGTCCGGCGACTATTACACCAGCCTGGACGCCTTCTTCGTTCAGGACGGCCAGGTCTTCAATTACTGGCCTCCCGCCGCGCCATCCCCCAGCACCATCGTCACCACCTCCGTCGGCTCCAGTTGGCCCTCACAGATACCCGCTCGCAATATCCGTATCTACCTGCCGCGCGGCTACACCAACAATACGTGGAAACGATATCCGGTGGTATACCTGCACGACGGCCAGAACGTCTTCCGACCCGGTGGCGCTTATGGCTGTTGGGGGGCGGAAGATGCCGCGAACTGGGAAATGGGGCAGGGCCGGGCCCGGGAAGCCATCCTGGTCGGGGTGGACAATGGCGCCAATCGTTGCGGTGAATATCTGCCGCCCGGGGACACCCTTTCCAGTTCGGTTTGCGGGGGAACGGTGGCCGGCCTTGGCGACTTCTATGCGAACTTTCTGGTCCACAATGTCCGTCCCACGCTGGATGTTCATTACCGAACCCTGAACGACCGGCCGAATACCATGACCCTGGGCTCCTCGCTGGGTGGATTGATCTCCACCTACCTGGGCTTGCGCACCAATGTTTTCGGGGTGGTCGGGCCCATGTCGCCCGCCTATTGGGCTGCCCCGAACTTCACCGGTTGGATTACCAGCAATGCGACCTTGGGCCTTCGCATCTACACCGACTGGGGCACGGATGAAGACTCCAGTATGTGGGATGAAGCTTGGCCGGTGCGCGATGCCTTCCTGCGCGACGGCTACACCGAGAATAAGGATCTGCTGACCGTGATCGGCTGCGGCCATATACATAACGAAGCGGCCTGGTCCAACCGGCTACCCGCTGCGCTGCGTTATATGCTGCCCGTTCTGGAGGAGCGAAATGCGCTGGCCCATGATATCTATCCTACAGAAATTCAAGATGTTACATCATTTACGATACCCGTCCTGACCGGTTCTGTGACCACCTTGGTGGGGTGGCGCTATGCGGTGGAAGCATCAACCAATCTGACGGAACAACTTGCCTTTAGCGTTGTTGCGACTACGGAGGTCGAACGACTGCCGTGGTCGAACCGCTCCTTAATCTTTACGAATCCCACCCCAGGCGCGGCGGTGAACTTTTTTCGCGTTCGCGGCCAATAACCGTAACAACTTACGGTTAAGTTCGTTGCGCCAAGATTAACTGGGTTAGCCAAAAATTAACACACGGGCTACTTTACTTAAGCGGTTAATATGGTATCTTCGTGCATTCGTTGAGCGCGTTCTGTCCGGGTGGACGGACGCCGTGGCGAGAGCGCCACCATGATCGTTAAGGGGATGAGGGAGAAACATCATGTGCAAGAAAGCCAAATTGAAGTTGGGCCTTTGGGTGGCCTGCCTGCTGACCGGCGTTTCCGTACTATTCGGGCAATGGGTGGCTGCGGAGACCGCTCCGGTGATGGTGGAAACGGTGGTGGCAGCCGCTACCGCTCCGCTTCCGGTTTCTGAATCCATGGCCATTCTGCCAGCGCCGTCTGTGGTCAAACCGGTTCCGGCGCCGATCGCGGCGGCCGAAACTGGACTGGACACCCGCCTTGTGGCGCGGCTGCTGGTGGACTCCGTGACCCAGGTCGAATCCCTCGGCAATCCACGTATGGTGGGTCGCCACGGCGAACGCGGTCTGATGCAGATCAAGGCTGGGGCCTGGGGTGACGTTACCCGCCGCCTCTTCGGTCGCCGCATCTCCTTTGACCGCGCCTTCGAGGGCAAACTCAACCAGCAAGTGGGCGCCGGCTACCTGGCCGACTTGCAGGGCTTCCTGGCCCGGCATCAGCGGCTGTGGAAGGCGGACGAACGGTCCCTGCTGCTGGCTTGCTACAACTCCGGGCCCGAACGGGTGAAGCGGGCAGGGTTTGATCTGCGCCGCCTGCCCGCGCACACGCAGGACTACGTCAAACGCGCCTCTGCCTTGCACGACGCCCTGCTGGCCGATCACCAGGTGGATCCCGCCCGCGTTCGTCTGGCCATGGCCGAACAGCAGGTGGCATCCAGCGGTTCTTGATCCCGCAACTGCGTTGGTGTAAACACGTAATTCGTCATCAGGGAGACGTTCATGCCCACTATTGATATTGGTTCCGTACTCAATCGCGCGTTCGAATTCTACAAAGCGAACATCAGCACGCTGCTCATCACCTGTCTGCTGGGTGGCATCATCGCCATGGTCTCTTTCGGCATTCTGTTCGGTCCCATGTATGCCGGCATCGTGTGGGTGACCCTGGGCCTGCTGGATAAGAAGCAACCGGCCCCGGTGATCGGCGACCTCTTCAAGGGCTTCAACTGGTTCGTGCCCTCGCTGGTGTATGCCATCCTGCTCTTCGTGGTGGTGTTTGTGGGCCAGATCATCCTGTCCTTTATCCCGCTCATCGGGAGCCTGCTCAGCATGGCGGTCGCCATCGGCGTACCCACCGTGACCATGTTCGCCCTGTTCAACATCGTGGACCGGAACATGGACGTGGTCCCCGCCATCCAGGCCAGCCTGGATCTGGTGAAGCAGAATTTCTGGATCTTCCTCGGCCTCTACATCGTGGCCATGGTGATTTCTTCGCTGGGCGCCATCGCCTGCTTCATCGGGGTGGTGCTGACCGCGCCCATGATGCCGTGTATGCTGGCCGTGGCCTACCGCGATCTGCATCCGGCGCAGGCTCAAGGCTGATCGCCACCCGCCCGGACATGCCATCCGCCGCATTGCGCGACCGGATTCCCCATCTTATCGGGGTAGTGGTATGCGCCGGGGCCTTGCTGGTGGGGTACCGTTGGCAGTCCGAGCAGTTGCCCATTCCCGCGTGCACCTTCCTGCGGGTCACCGGCTACCCGTGTGCCTTCTGCGGCACGACCCGGTCCTTTTTTATGGCCGCGAAAGGAAACTTTGCCGGTGCCATGCGGGAAGCCCCGCTGGGCGTGCTGATTTACGCCACGGTGGGGGTAACGTTATTCTGGTGCCTGATGCGCAGTATCAAGCCCCGCACCGGGCCTGACGGGCAGGGCGCAGGAATACCCACTCGCGTAGTTATCTACGCGGCCATTTTAGCCGCCATCGTCAACTGGGTCTACCGGTTGGCGATGGGGCTTAAATAGTTTAGTTCCAAGTCCCAAGTTCCAAGTCCAGGTCGGAACTCGACTTGGGACCTTGGACTTTGGACTTGGGACTGTAATCAGATAACGCGGACGTTGCGCTTGCGCAGGTCGGCGTCCACTTCGGCTTCCGCGGCCGCCCAGTGCTGCGACGAATCGCCCTGGAAACCATGCCGCTCAGCGCGGAAATATGCGGACTGCTCAACCAAACGCTGGCGTTCGGCCTTGGTGATGGTCTTCTGCTCGACCTTGGTCGCCGCCGGAGCGGGGGCAGGGGCGGGCTTGGCCACCGGAGCAACAACCGGAGCCGGCGCGGGCTTGGCGACAGCAGGTGCCGCAGCCGGAGCCGCTTTGACCGCCGTCTTGACCGCTGCCGGAGTGGCCGCGGGCTTGGCTTCTGCCGCTGCCGCTTTCGCGGAGGGAACAGAGGCTTTGGCCGCCGCAGGTTTTTTCGCACGAGTTGTTTTCTTTGTAGTGTCAGCCATGATAATACCCTCTTCGTCAGTGAGACCCTGAATTGGTTTCAAAGGCGCACTGTACACAGCGAAAAGTGGATTGCAACTGGAAATAATCGACAAATTTATGTCGTATAACATATTCATAATGATTGACTTACAGTTCGCTTACGCTATGAAATCTCAACTCGGAAGGAAGTGCCGCCATGCACGCCGCTGAAAAAGCTGAAACGATTGAGTTAATTCTGTCCCGTTGGGCTGCAGATCGTATTCGCGCCGTCTATCCCGAGGCCGATCTTTCCCGGGTTCCGTTGGATGTCGTACCCACGGCGGATGAGAAGTTCGGCGATTACCAGTGTAACGCTTCGATGGCGTTGGCGAAGCAACTGAAGCAGCCGCCGCGTCAGGTGGCGCAGGCCATCATTACCCAGGCGGAACTTCCGCCCGCCGTTGTCTCGGTGGACATCGCGGGGCCGGGCTTCCTTAATTTCAAGTTGGACGCGACCTGGCTGGCCCGGCGTCTGGCTGCCGTAGGGGACGATGCGCAACTCGGTACCCCCGCCCTCGGCGCCGGCCGCACCGTGGTCGTGGATTATTCCAGCCCGAACGTGGCCAAGCCGATGCACATCGGGCACATCCGCTCCACCGTGATCGGTCACGCCCTGGACCAGTTGCATCGATTTGTCGGTTATCGCGTCATTGCCGATAACCATCTCGGCGACTGGGGTACCCAGTTCGGTATCCTGCTCCTGGGCTGGAAGCGTGATCGCAACGAGGCCGCCCTGCAGGCCGATCCGATCGCCGAACTGGAACGCATCTACAAAACCACCAATGCCGCCTGCGATGCCGATCCCGCGCAGCGCGAGCTCGCCCGCCTGGAGTTGGTGAAGCTGCAGAAAGGCGATGCCGAAAATCTGGGCATCTGGGAAACCATGCAACAGCTCTCCCAGGCGCAATTTGATTCCATCTACAACCGCCTGGGCGTGAAATTCGACGTCACCCTCGGCGAGAGTTTCTACAATCCCCAGTTGGCGGGCGTGGTGGAGGAGCTGGTCCAACGCGGCGTGGCGCGTGAAACCGATGGCGCCCTGGGCGTGTTTTCGCCGGGCGGCCTTCCAGAGAAGGACGATCCCTATCGTATCAACAAAGACGGCGAGTGGACGGACAATCCCTGCCTGATTCGCAAGAGCGATGGCGGCTTCAACTATGCCACCACCGATCTCGCCACCCTGGTTTACCGCATGCAAACGTGGTCGCCCGAAGCCATCATCTACGTGACCGACGGTCGCCAACAACTGCACTTCCGCCAGATCTTCGCCACCTTCCGCCGCTGGAAGCCCGAGCAGCAGGTCCGGCTCGAACACGTCTGGTTCGGCACCATTCTCGGCGCGGATGGCAAGCCGTTCAAAACCCGGTCCGGCGACACGGTGAAGCTGGTGGACCTGCTCGACGAAGCGGAGGAGCGCGCCTACGCGCTGGTCACGGAAAAGAGTCCGGAGCGGGATGAGGCCTCGCGTCGCGCCATCGCGCGGGTGGTGGGGCTGGGTGCCATCAAGTACGGCGACCTCATGTCCAACCGGCAGAACGATTATGTTTTCAGTTGGGACAAGATGCTGTCGCTGGACGGCAATACCGCGCCCTACCTGCAATACGCCTACGCGCGCATCGCCAGTGTGAAGGACAAGTACCGCGAGCAGTTCCCCGGTCACCGATTGGCCGACTGGCCGATCCAGTTGGGGGAGCCCATCGAGCGCCGGTTGGCCATCCGTCTGGCCCGCTTTCCGGACGTCATCCTGGACGCGGTGCGCGCCTGCAAACCGAACGTGCTCTGCGACTATCTGTTCGACCTAGCCCAGACCTATAGCAGTTTTTACCAGAACGTGCCGTTCCTCAAAGCGGAGGAGGGGGTGCGCGAAAGCCGCGTGCGCCTGTGCGATCTCACCGCCCGCACCATCCAGCAGGGTTTGCGCCTGCTCGGCATCGAGACGCTGGAGCGGATTTGAAGAAGTAAGCAGTTACCGGTGACCGGTGACCAGTCGCAAGAACCCATGACTGGACACCGGTCACCGGATACGGGTCACCTCCTACTTATACTTCACGCCGCAGCCGTACGGCTTGGTCTGGCCCATGGTGACGGGCTTTCCTGCCAGCACTTCATCCAGCGCGGCCTTCACATAGTTCTTGGCACCGGGAATGTCGTCGCTGTCGGTGGACGGCTTGTCATCAATGGCGCCCTGATAGACCAGGGTGCCTTCAGCATTGATCACGTACATGTGCGGAGTCGTTTTGGCCCCGTACAGTTTGCCCACCGTACCCTCGGGATCGAGCAGAATGGCGGTGGCTTTGCCACCCTTTTCCGCATTGAGCTTCTGCCATCCTTCCGCGGTGTAGTAGCCCTGCTTGCCTTCCGCCGACGAGCAGATGGAAAGCCACACCACGCCCTTGCTGGTGTAGTCTGCCTGCAAGCCCTGCATGTTGCCCGGGCTGTAGTGCTTCACCACAAACGGACAGCCATGGTTGACCCACTCCAGCACCACCACCTTGCCCTTGAAGTCGGACAAGTTGTGGCTGGTTCTGCTGGTATCGGTGAGGGTGAAATCCGGGGCGGCCGCACCCGTGGTAACTTCAGCCCGCACGCCCGCGGCCAGCACCGCGGACAAAACTCCTGCCATCACTACGTGTTTGATCATGGTATTCCTCCAGTTGGTTGCACACCGTACAACAGAACTAAATCATTTCAACCGGGCCAGTGCATCCAACACCAGGCCGGGGGTCAGGACCTCAGGCAACAGGGTGGGTTCAGCGTCCTTGGCGTAGAGCACATACAGGGGAACACCGCTGCGCCCGAATTCACCCAGGGCGCGGGAAATGGTTTCGTTGCGGTCCGTCCAGTCCGCCTTGAGGGTCACCACCCCCTTGTCCAAAAAAGCCGCTTCCACCTCGCGCTGGTGCAGCGCCACCCGCTTGTTCACCTGGCAGGTCAGGCACCACGCGGCGGTGAAATCCACGAAGACATGTTTTCCCGCCGCGCGTAATTCGTCCACCCGCGCTGGCGACCACGTTTCCCAGGTCACTCCACCTTCCGTCACCACCGTAAAATCGCCGTCCGCGGATGCGGTCGTGCGGGCCAGACGCACCGCCGGTTGAAGGACGATGGCGGCCAGCGCCAGGGCCAGTATGCGCGCCACCACCCGGGTGCGGGCTGGGCGATGCAGGGCCGCCCACCGGCCGATGATCCAGGCCGCCATGCCCAGTCCGACCAGGCCGCCCAGCAAGGCGATCACCGCGCCGCTGCCCGCTTGGATGCTCAGTACCCAACTCAGCCATACCACGGTGGCCATCATCAGAAAGCCCATGAATTGCTTGAGGGATTCCATCCACGCCCCCGGGCGCGGAATGCGCCGGATCAAACCCGGCGAGGCGGAAAGGATGAGGTAGGGCAGGGCCATGCCCACGCCCAGGGCGGTGAATACCAGCAACGCGGAAAAGGCGGGCAGGGCCAGCGCATAACCCAGGGCCGCCCCCATAAGCGGGGCGGTGCACGGAGTGGCCACCACGGTAGCCAGCAGGCCGCTGAAGAAGGAACCCGCATAACCGGATTTCGACTGCACCCCGGAACCTGCCGTGGTCAGCGAGAGCCCGATTTCAAAAACCCCGAACAGGCTGAGGCCCAATACGAAAAAGATGCAGGCCAGCGCCAGGACCACCATGGGTTGCTGCAATTGAAAGCCCCAGCCGATTTCGGAACCGCTGGCCCGCAAAGCCAGCAAGGTGCCGGCCAGGGCCCAGAAACAGACCAGCACGCCCAGCGCGAAGACCAGTCCGTGGCTGAACAGGCGGGCGCGTGACTCGCCCGCTTGTTCCACGAAGCCCATGATCTTGATGGAAATGACTGGAAACACGCAGGGCATGAGATTGAGGAAAAGCCCGCCCGCGAAGGCAAACAGGAGCGCCACCCCCAGGCTCATGGGGCGTTGGCCCGCCATGGATATGGCCGCCGCTGCCTGCCCTACCGGCACGGAAATCTCCCACGCCGGGTCCGTTCCGTCGGCCCGCCATCCGCCCTCACGCACGAGAACGCCGGTGATGCGTTCGGGCGCACGTGCGCTCAACGTGGAACGGGCGACCCGCAGGGTATAGGCGCTGTTTTCCATGGAAACGTTCTGGGGTGCGGCATGATCAACCAGCTCTTCGGAGTGGGGAAAGAACTGAACGGACAGATCGCCTGTTTTGGCCTGGGGGCCCGGGGTCAGCGTGAGCACAATTTCTTTTTCGCCCACGGTAGCCCGGGCGGTCCAGTTTACTTCAGTGACCGGAATCTGGGCGCGCGTGCGGGCGAAGATTTCCGTCCAGCGGGCATCCGGAGCGGGGGCTTCGTTGCGGGTGGGCAGGGTGAGTTCCAGTTTGGCGTGACCCGGAATACACACCTCTTCGCACATGAGCCAGGCGGCCTTGGCGTGGAGCACGAGATCGGTGGCCGGGCCGCTTGCCGGGGGCGTGATTTGGGTCAGCAGCAGAACTTCATTTTCGTAACCGTAGCTGACCAGGGGGCCGGAGGGAATGCGATGAGGATAGGGCCACACGATGGGCCCGGCTTGGAAACCCTCGGGCAAATCCCAGTCCACCGTGGTGCCCAAACCGGAATCGCCCGGATTGCGCCAGTAGGTGTGCCAGTGCGGGTCCATGGTCAGTTTCACCGCCACCCAGAAGGGCTGACCGGGCTGGTAACTGGTGTGTTCGGCGATCAGTTCCGCCGTTACATGTTTGTCGCGGACAGGCTCGGCCTGGAGTCCGCCCGCCATCAAGCCAATAAATACCAGACCTAGTCGAAGATTCATGATGCTCCATCAGACCTCTTTCAGGGGCCTGTGTTCAACCTTTCGTCGCTGAAGAGTGCTTCAGCTTACACCACGTTCCACTTCGCCGCCTTTGCGCAACTCACGCTTCATGATTTTCCCGGCCGCGTTTTTGGGTAGGGCCGGTATCAGGTGGATATGGCGCGGGATTTCGTGGCGCCCCAAATTGTCCCGGCAAAACGCGCGCAACTCCTCTACGGTAGCGGTGGTGCCTTCCTTGAGGGCCACATACGCCACCGGGACTTCGCCGTGCAGGGTGTCCGGCTGGCCGACCACGGCCACCTCGCGCACGGCGGGATGCTGGTACAGCACCTCCTCGATGACCCGCGGGTAGACGTTCATGCCATTGACGATGACCAGGTCCTTTTTTCGATCTACGATGCAGAAGTAGCCGTCGTCATCCTCCGTGCCCAGATCGCCGGTGCGGAACCACTCGCCGAAGAACGAGGCCGCGGTTTCTGCGGGCTGATTCCAGTACCCCTTCATCACGTTGGGCCCGCGCACCACGATCTCGCCCACCGTGCCATGCGGCAATTCCTGTCCGTGGTCATCCACAATCTTCATCTGCACATCCGGCACGGGCAGTCCCACGGACGCGGGTTTGCGCAGGCCACCGATGGGATTCACGCAGGTCACGGGCGAGCATTCGGTGGGGCCGTCGCCCTCGTAGATCAGCTTGCCAAATTTGGCCTCGAACTGGCGCATGATCTCCATCGGCATCGCGGCCCCGCCGGAGACTGCGAACTTCAACGAAGCCAGCTTGGAGGCGGCGCTGTCGGGCAGCCGCAACATGACGTTAAACATGCTGGGCACGGCTGGGAATACCGTGGCTTGGTGCGTCTCAATGAGGTCGGCCACCGCCGCGGGATCGAACTTGGGAACCGGTACCACCGTACAGCCGTGGGTGAGGGGAAAGATCATGCACACCGTGGCCGCGAAGGCATGGAACATGGGCAGGGCACACAGCAGCACATCGCGCCCTGGCTCCAACTTCATGGCCTGGCGGATGCTGTTTACGTTGGCCGCCAGGTTCCCGTGGGTCAGCATGGCGCCTTTGGGATGCCCGGTGGTGCCGGAGGTATAGAGGATCGCGGCCAGCGAGTCGGACGAGAGGGCGGGCTGCGGCGTGGGCGCCGTGCTGGCCAACAGATCAGCAAACGGCACATCTTTCAGTATGTTGGAAGCCCCGATGCAGACCTGGAACGTGAGGCTTGGAACTTGGGACTTCATCAGCTTGACGGAATCCACAAACGCCTCGAAGTAGATCAATCCCTTTGCGCCCGCGTCGTTTAAGATGTAGGCCACTTCCTTATGGTTGAGCAGCAGATTGATGGGCACCACGGTGGCCCCTGCTTTTAGGATGCCGAAATAGGCCAGGGCGAAGGCATCGCTGTTGACGCAATAGAGCGCGATGCGGTCGCCCGCGATCACGCCCCTTTTCGCCAGGCCCGCAGCCACCCGGTCGGAAAGCTGGTCAAATTGGGCGTGGGAGATGACGCGATTCTGGAAACAGATGGCCGGACTGACCCCATACGAGCGGGCACTTTCGCGAAGTAGGTCAACCAGAGTATCCATGGTGCCAAGGTAACGTTCACGGAGCCTGTGCGCAATCTTCGGCTTCTGCCGGTCCAGCCTTAGCGCTTTCTTAGCGCGCCGGAGGCTGCTCTTAACTACCCAGGGATGGCGTTTGGGTGGAGGCTGGTCCCCATGCAAACAAGCGATCTGGTTCTATTTCTGGTCTATATCGGCGGCCTGGTGGCGGTCGCGCCCGTGTTGGGGCGATGGATGGCGGCGGTCTTTGAAGATGTTGCTCCACCGGGATTACGCTTCCTGCAGCCCATTGAGCGTGCAGTGTATCGTCTGTCCGGCGTGCGTGCGGACGAGGAGATGGGCTGGGGCCGCTATGCCGCCAGCCTGGTGTTCTTTAATTTGTTGGGGCTGCTGGCGGTGGCCGGCCTGCAAATGCTGCAAGCGCAGTTGCCCCTGAACCCGCAGGGGTTTCCCGATGTGCCCTGGCCCCTGGCCTTGAACACCGCCATCAGCTTCGCGACCAACACCAACTGGCAGGCCTATTCCGGTGAAGCCACCCTCAGCTATCTGACCCAGATGCTGGGCCTGGGCGTGCAGAACTTTCTCAGTGCGGCCACCGGGATGGCGGTCCTGCTGGCTCTGGCCCGCGGGTTGGTCCGTCGCACCGGTGCTTCACTCGGCAACTTCTGGGTCGATGTGACCCGCGCCACGTTGTACGTACTGCTGCCGCTTTCCTTTATTTTTGCTGTGGTCCTGGTTGGGCAGGGCGTGGTGCAGAACTTTTACGGCTACGTGGAAGCCCACACGATCGAAGGAGCGATACAGCAGATTCCCATGGGGCCCGCCGCTTCCCAGATTGCCATCAAACAACTCGGCACCAATGGCGGTGGCTTTTTAGGTGTGAACAGCGCGCATCCTCTGGAGAATCCCACGCCCCTTTCCAATCTCCTGCAACTCTGGGCCATCTTGCTGATACCCGCCGCCTTGCCCTTCACCTTTGGGCGCATGATCCGCAACACCCGGCATGCCTGGTGTCTGTTCGCCTCCATGCTCATTTTGTTCGTGGTCGGACTGGGTCTGGCCTATGCCGCGGAGGCGCAACTCGCGGGGCAGGCTTCCACCGGGGCGTGGGAAGGCAAGGAGGTGCGGCATGGACTCGCCTCCAGTGTGCTGTGGTCGGTGGCGACTAGCGCGGCCTCCAATGGCAGCGTGAATGCCATGCATAGCAGCCTATCGCCCCTGGCCGGGATGGTGGCACTCTTCAATATCCTGCTGGGCGAGGTCATTTTCGGCGGAGTAGGCGCTGGCCTCTACGGCCTTCTGGCGTTTGTCATACTCGCCGTGTTTCTGGCCGGTTTGATGGTGGGCCGGACCCCCGAGTATCTGGGTAAAAAGCTTGGACTGAACGAGGTGCTGTGGGCGGCGGTGGCGGTGTTGACGCCGTGCTCCGTGGTGTTGCTGGGAACCTGGCTGACTCTGATCTGGCCCGGCGCGCTGGATAGCCGGGCCAACGCGGGGCCGCATGGTTTCTCAGAGATCCTTTATGCCTGGGCATCGGCCGCCGGCAACAACGGAAGCGCCTTTGCCGGGCTGAATGCCAACACAAATTTCTTCAATCTGGGCCTGGGCCTGGCCATGCTGATCGGCCGCTTCGCCGTAATCATTCCCATGCTGGCCATCGCCGGACGTCTGGTACAGCGACAGATTACGCCGCCTTCGCCGGGCACTTTCCCCACCGATGGCCTGACCTTCGTGGCCTTGCTGGTAGCGGTCATTCTCATCGTGGGCGGTCTGACCTTCCTGCCCGCCCTGGTCCTGGGACCGGTTTCGGACCATCTGCTCTGGCAGGCCGGACGGACCTTGTAACGAAAGGATTGCGATACATGAAATCAACGCATACATCCCTGATCCAGCCCGCCCTGCTGCGGCGCGCGCTGGCGGACAGTGTCCGGAAGCTGGACCCGCGCGAACAGATACGCAACCCGGTCATGTGCATCGTCTATCTGGGCGCGCTGGCCGTCTCCCTGGTCTGCCTGCGCGAGCCCACCTCATTCAATATCCAGATCGCTCTCTGGCTGTGGTTCACCGTGTTGTTCGCCAATTTCGCCGAAGCCTTGGCCGAGGGGCGCGGCAAGGCGCAGGCCGATGCCCTGCGCCGCATGCGGGTGTCCCTTCACGCGCGACGCCTGTGCGACGGTGTGGAGGAACAAGTGCCGGCCACCGCCCTGCATGTCGGGGATACCGTGGTTTGTGAGGCGGGTGACGTCATTCCTGCGGATGGCGAGGTGGTGGAAGGCATTGCCAGTGTGGATGAAGCCGCCATTACAGGGGAATCCGCGCCGGTGATCAGGGAAAGCGGGGGCGACCGCTCCGCGGTGACTGCGGGTACGCGGGTGATCAGCGACCGTATCGTGGTGCGCGTGACGTCGGAGCCGGGGCAGACCTTTTTGGACCGGATGATCGGGCTGATTGAAGGTTCACAGCGCAGCAAGACGCCCAACGAAAAAGCCCTGGGCATCTTGCTCATAGGTCTCACCCTGGTCTTTGTGTTCGCGGTGGCCACGCTGCCCGCCTTCGTCGGTTACGCCGAGCGTGAAGGTGGCACCGCGGTGGGCTCCAGCCTGAGTCTTCCGGTACTGATCGCCCTGCTGGTCTGTCTGATCCCGACCACCATCGGCGGGCTGCTCACCGCCATCGGGATCAGCGGCATTGACCGGTTGGCCCGTTGCAATGTGTTGGCCACCAGCGGTCGCGCGGTGGAGGCGGCAGGTGACGTGGACGTCCTGCTGCTGGACAAGACCGGCACCATCACCATGGGCAATCGTATGGCCGTGGAGTTTCTGCCCGCGCGTGGAGTTGAGGTGGCGCGTCTGGCCGATGCGGCGCAGCTCGCCTCGCTGGCCGACGAAACCCCGGAGGGGCGCTCGGTGGTTGTGCTCGCCAAGGAACGCTTCCAATTGCGGGGGCGCGACGTGGCCGCACAACACGCCCATTTCGTTCCCTTCACCGCGCAAACACGCATGAGCGGGGTAAATCTTCCCGGCCCGGGCGGGACCAACGGACGCTGCATTCGCAAAGGAGCCGCGGAAGCGGTGCGCCGATACGTGGAAGAGCAGGGCGGCGCTTGGCCGGTGGATGTGGCTGCCCAGGTGGATGCCATCGCGCGTCAGGGAGGGACACCGCTGGTGGTTTGTGAGGGGCGCGACGTGCTGGGTGTCATCCATCTCAAGGATGTGGTGAAAGGCGGCATTCGCGAGCGTTTCGCCGAGTTGCGTCGCATGGGCATCCGGACCGTGATGATTACCGGCGATAATCCCGCCACCGCTGCGGCCATAGCCGCGGAAGCCGGGGTGGATGATTTTCTCGCTGAGGCTACACCCGAGGATAAATTGCGCCGCATCCGGCAGGAGCAGGCGGAGGGCCGCCTGGTGGCCATGACCGGAGATGGGACGAATGATGCCCCCGCGTTGGCGCAAGCGGATGTGGGCGTGGCCATGCATACCGGAACCCAGGTGGCTCGCGAAGCCGGCAACATGGTGGATCTGGACAGCAATCCCACCAAACTGCTCGACATTGTAGCCATCGGGAAACAGATGCTGATGACGCGCGGGGCGTTGACCACCTTCAGCATTGCGAATGATGTGGCCAAATATTTCGCCATTTTACCTGCGCTATTCCTGGGCCTTTATCTGGCGAACGGGACCCAGGTCGGCCCGTTGGCAGTGCTGAATGTCATGCGCCTGGCTACCCCGGAAAGCGCCATCCTGAGCGCGGTGATATTCAACGCCCTGATCATCGTGGCCTTGATTCCCCTGGCCCTGCGCGGGGTGCATTATCGCGCCCTCGGGGCGGCGTCCGTCTTGCAACGCAATATGTTGGTATATGGCGTGGGCGGCGTGGTGGTTCCGTTTATAGGCATCAAGGTGATTGACCTTCTGATTACGGCCCTGGGATGGGCGTGAGGATGAGCACAATGAAAAACGTTCTGGGTCCGGCGATTCGGTTGTTCGTGCTACTGACGATGCTTACCGGCGTGGTGTATCCGGTGGCCGTCACGGCCGTGGCGCGTCTGGGCATGGCCGACCTCGCGGGCGGCAGCCTGGCGCAGCAGGACGGCCGCGTGGTGGGTTCGGATTTGGTGGCGCAGTCGTTCACGCAGGAGCGCTACTTCTGGCCGCGTCCTTCCGCGTGTGGTTACGCCACGGTGGCCTCCGGGGCCAGCAATCTTGGTCCGGCCAGTGAGAAGTTGCGACTCCAGGTAACGCAGCGCGCCCAGGAGCTGAGCGCAGCTCACGGTCTGTCCGCCACCGCACCGGTTCCTTCCGAACTGGTCACCACCTCGGCCAGCGGGCTTGATCCGCACCTGTCACGGGATGCGGTGCTGTTCCAGGTGCCGCGGGTGGCCCGGGCGCGCGGTGTACCGGAGTCGGCATTGCTACCGGTTATTGACCGTTTGCTGGAACCCTCGGTCGGCGGCTGGCTGGGCGTGGCACGGGTGAATGTTCTGCGATTGAACTTGGCCCTGGATGGCGCAGAATGAGCGCTGTGAACGAGCCCGTCCGACCGGACCCGGATGATCTGCTGGCCCGCCTGAATCAAGAAGAGCGGACGCGGGGTCGCTTGCGCATCTTTCTGGGCATGTGTCCCGGTGTGGGCAAGACCTATGCCATGCTGCAGGCTGCCCGGCAACGTCGGGCCGAGGGCGTGGACGTGGTGGTGGGTGTGGCGGAAACCCATGGCCGAACGGAGACGGCGGCGTTGCTCGATGGGCTGGAGATCCTGCCGCGCGTCCGCCTGCCTTACCGCGGCGCCGTGTTGGAGGAATTGGATCTGGACGGCCTGCTCCGCCGCAAACCGGCGCTGGCCGTGGTGGATGAACTGGCTCATACCAACACCCCGGGCGCCCGTCATCCCAAGCGCTACGACGATGTCCTCGAATTGCTGGCCGCCGGCATTGATGTCTTCACCACATTGAATGTGCAGCACGTGGAAAGTCGGGCTCCCGTGGTTCGGGAAATCGCCGGCATCCCGGTGACTGAGACCGTGCCGGACTCCATCCTCGACCGGGCGGACGAGTTGCAGCTGATTGATCTTTCCCCCGAACAACTGCGCCAGCGGCTGGCCGAGGGCCGGGTGTATCTGGGGGAACGGGCCAACCTGGCGGCCGAGAATTTTTTCCGCGAATCCAACCTGACCGCTCTGCGCGAGATGGCCCTGCGGGTCACCGCGGAGCGGGTGGACCAGGGCATGCGCGACTACATGCGCGATCGCAAGATCGAGGGGCCGTGGAAATCGCGCGAACGTCTGCTGGTGGGCGTGGGACCCAGCCCTTATGCCGGCGATCTGGTCCGCTGGACGCGGCGCATCGCTTCCGCGTTGGATGCCTCCTGGCTGGCCGTATACGTGGACACCGGGCGGCCGTTGAGCGCCGAAGAAAAAGCCCGGGTGACCCAGCACCTGGCCCTGGCCCGGCAATTGGGCGGCGATGTGGAGTCGGTGGCGGGCGCCCGGGTGGCGGACGAGCTGTTGCGCATGGCGCGGGAGCAGAATGTAACCCAGATCGTGGTTGGAAAACCCAGCGCGGCGGCCTGGCTCCGCCTGTTGAGCGGCGACAGCCTGGTGGATGCGTTGTTGCGGCGCAGCGGAAATATTGACGTGTATGTCGTGCGCCCGGATAAAAAAGATTTGGGACCACCGGTGCGTCCGCCGCGCGTGGCGCCCTTGTTTCAATTTGGGGAAGTGGGCGTGGCCGCCACGCTGCTGGCTGCCACCACCTTGCTGGGCCTGCTGGTCCGCGACGTGGTGGGGTACTGGTCGGTGGCCATGTTCTATCTGCTTATGGTGGTGTTGAGTGCCTTGAGCCTGCGCCGTCGCGTGGTGCTGCTCGCCGCCGTGTCCGGGGCGATGCTGTGGAACTTTCTGTTTGTGCCCCCTCTGTACACCTTTCACATCGCCCGTTTTCACGACGGCATGATGTTTGCCATGATGATCGTGGTGGCCCTGGCCATGGGTCATCTGACCAGCCGCTTGCGGCAGCGCGCCCAGGGCGATCAGGAACGGCAACGCCGCACCGCCGCCTTGTTGCAACTGACGCAGTCGTGCTCCCTGGAGCACGAGCTCGATGCCGGATTGACCGCCGCCTTGCGCCAGGTGGATGAAGTGTTCGGCGCGCGTAGCGCCTTGTATCTGCGGGGTGCGGATCGCCTGCTGGCCGCTCAGCCCCACCCGTCCAGTTCGTGGCAGCCGCCGACCAAAGAACACAGCGTGGCCATGTGGTCGTTTGCCAACCGGCAGCCCGCCGGGCGTGGGACCAACACCCTGCCCGGGTCCGACGGACTATTTCTTCCGCTTCAGACCACCACGTCGTTGATGGGGGTGCTGGGCGTGCTTTGGCCCGCCCAGCGGGAGGTGGATCTGCCGGAACGGGACTTGCTGGCCGCCTTTACGGCACAAATTGCCCTGGCCCTCGAGAAGGACCATTTCCGGCTGGCCTTCCAGCGTGCGGAAGTGATCCAGGAATCCAACCGCCTGCGTCGTACCTTGCTGGATAATGTGTCCCACGAATTACGTACCCCGCTCACCACGCTCAAGGCGGCCGTGGGATCCCTGCAAAGCCAGTTGGGGCGTGCTCATCCCGAAGCCCAGCCGGTGTTGGATGAGGTGGGCTCCGCCGTGACGCGCCTCAATCAGGTGGTGGGATTGCTGGTGGAGTCGGCGCGGCTGGAGACCGGGAAGACCCCGGTGGTGCGCGAGTGGTGCGAGCCCCGCGAATTGATTCAGGAATCCCTCCGCTTGTGCGGGGCCGAACTGTTCGGGCACCCCGTGGAAGTGGCGGTACACCCGGAGCCGGTGTGGGCGTTGGTGGACGTACGCCTGCTGCAACAGGCCCTGGTGCATGTAATCCGCAATGCCGCGACCCATACCCCGGCCGGGACCGCGGTGATGATCCAGGCCCATGCAGCGCAGGGTCGGCTGCGCTTTGTGGTGCGTGATCATGGGCCGGGCTTTGCCGATGTGGAGCAGATCTTCAATAAATTTTACCGTGGACCGCACGCCCCGGCGGGGGGCTTGGGCTTGGGCTTGTCCATCACGCGTGGCCTGGTTTCCGCGCTGGACGGCGAAGTGCAGGCGCGCAATCATCCCGATGGTGGGGCCGAGGTTACGCTTGTTCTTCCTGCGGAACTGCAATCGGTTCCTTCGCCATGAATGCAACCGCCGAAAAGAAAATCCTGCCGGTCGCGCTCATCATTGATGATGAAATCTCCATCCGCCGGCTCCTGCGCTACGCGCTGGAAGGCCAGGATTACCGGGTGGTGGAGGCGGCCACGGGCACGGTGGGGTTGACCGAAGCGGCCACCCGGCGACCCGATGTGATTATTCTCGATCTGGGCCTTCCGGATGGCGATGGGATTCGGGTATTGCGGCGATTGCGCGAGTGGTCAAAAGTCCCGGTGTTGATTCTGTCGGTGCGCGAGGAGCCGGATGACAAAGTGGCAGCCTTGGATGCCGGGGCCGATGACTATGTCACCAAGCCGTTTGATCAGGTGGAGCTGCTGGCCCGCCTGCGCGCCATCCAGCGCCGGGCACAGTCCGAGGCCGCCGATCCGGTCGTGGTGGTGGGTGACCTGGAGGTGGACGTACCCGGTCATGTGGCCCGCGTACGGGGCACCGAAGTCAAGTTAAGCCCTATTGAATTTGCGCTGGTACGCGTGCTGGCCCAGCATGCCGGGCAGATTGTCACCCACCGCGTCATCTTGCGTGAAGTGTGGGGGCCCCAGGCGGAACCGCAGTTTCAGTACCTGCGAGTCCATTTCACCCACGTACGTCGTAAACTCACGGACGCGGGCCTGACCCAGGCCAGCATCATAAATGAGCCGGGAATCGGATACCGCTTGGTGACCACCTAGTATTTGTACTGGCTGCCCCCGATGAACTCGCGGATGAGCGAGGTGGGCGGGATGGCGGTGTCTTCCATCATGGCGTTGATGCCGTTCAGCAGGTCGTAGATGCGCTTGGCCCGGATGTAGGCGTCCTGCCGCTTGGGCTCATCCTTGTAGAGCTTCAGCGCCTCGGGGAAGTACTGGAACAGCTTGGATTTCATGACCGGTATTTCGTAAGGCATGGCGCTGTTGACCAGGTAGTCCACCGTGCCGATGAAGGGGATGATGTGCTTCAGCTCGCTGCGCCGCACGTAGTGCCAGTGGGTCAGGGTCTGTAGGGGTTGCATCTTGCGGTGCCAACTGTCGCGGATCATGCGCCGCAGCAGCCGGTTGTCCGCCCAGCGCATGAAGTTGCCGTGCCCGTCTCGCAACTGGCCCAGGGTCTCGATGTAGAGCCGGAATTTCTTGGCCGCCGGGATGCTGGCCGTCATGGGGCCGTACAGCCCGTGCAGGCTGTCAATGAGCAGGATCTGGTTCTTCTCCAGCTTCATCTCGTGCACGTTGAGCTCGCGCTTGCCGGTCTTGAAATCGTAGTGCGGGGTGCGGATGGTCTTGCCCTCCAGCAACTCGAACAGATGCTGGTTGATGAGGGACAGGTCGAGGGCCTGCGGGGTCTCGTAGTCGTAGTCCCCGAACTCATCCTTGGGATGCATTTCCAGGTCGAAGAAATAGTGATCCACATTGATGGCCACCATTTCCATGCCGGCCGCCTTCAGGGCCTCGCTCATCTTGATGGTGGTGGTGGTCTTGCCGGAGGAGGAGGGGCCGGCGATGATGACGATGCGCACCTCGGGGAGCCGGTCGATGACCTTCTGGGCGCCCGCCCGCACCTCATCGCTGTACCGCTCGTCGCAGGCGCGCACCAGTTCCGGATAGCGGCCGCGGGCGATGATCTCGTTTAGCCCGTCCACCGTCTCGCAGTTATGGTCCATGTTCCAGCGCAGGACCTCGTAGATTTTCTTGTAGGGAATGTTGTCCGTGGCCTCGATCTTGTCCTTGCGATTATCGCGTGCCTTGGCCCGGTCATGGCGGTAAACGATGTAGGTGCGGGCGGTCTTGACATGCCCGTTCTTGATCAGCACTTCCTCCACCGTGTCTTGGATGTCTTCCACGCTGGGCATGGAGTAGGGGCCGTAAGTTTCCACCAGCCGCTTTTCCACCGCCACGGCCAGCTCTTCGGCCAGCTTGCGGTCCGTCCCGCCCACCGTGGTCGCGGCCTTGAAAATGGCGGTGGCAATACGATCACGGTCGTAGGCCACGATGTTGCCGTCACGTTTAACGATGCGCTCAATCGGACAAGGACTCGTGCTCATACTCTGCTCCTGCTCAGGGCCGGGGTGGTTTAAAGCCCCAGCTGGCAAGGGGATACTGTAGCGGAGTGCGTGCGCGGAGACAAGCGCGGCCTGATGGGCGGATTACGGGTCGCTTCTTGCTCGCCGCATTCTCGGGCGTGCGCGCTGGAGCAGGTGCTCGCTGCCCCATATGGCCAGAAAGGCGAGGACCACGGAAACCAGCAGAAGGCGGTACGCCGTCGCGTCATCGCCGAGCTGTACATGCTGATAGATGGCGAGGGACAGCGTGGTGGTGCGACCTGGAATATTTCCGGCCACCATGACGGTGGCGCCGAATTCACCCAGGGCTCGCGCGTAGGCCTGGATGATGCCGGCCATGATGGAGCGCATGGAAAGGGGGAAGACGACGTGCCAGAGAATGTGCCAGCGGTTGGCGCCTTCAACCCGGGCTGCATCCTCGAAATCTTCACTGACCTCTTCAAAGCCGACCCGCACCGCGCGTACCAGCAGAGGGAAGGACATCACGGCGGTGGCGATCAACACCGCGCGCCAGGTAAATACGATGTCGCAGTCAAAGGAACGGTGGAGCCAGCCGCCGATCCAGCTGCGCCGTCCCAGGGCATCCATCAGGATCAGCCCGGTGGCCACCGGCGGCATGACCAGCGGCAGAGCGAGCAGGGTCTCCAGCAGGGACTTGCCCGGCCAGTCAAATTTGGCCAGCCACCAGGCCACCAGCAGGCCGAAAGGCAGAATCACCAGGGTGCTGAGAGCGGCAATGCCGGCGGTGAACCAGGTGATCTGCCATTCGGCGGCCGTCATGTTACGGAGTCAGCAAAACCGTGAAGCCCTGCTTTTGGAAGGCGGCCGCCGCATCCTTGGTGCGCAGGTAGTTCAGGAAGCGACGGGCGGCGGCATCATTCTTTGAGTCTTTGATCACGGCCACGGGATAGGTGATGGGGGGCACCTCCGCGGGCGGGACTTCATAGGCGATTTGCACGTTGGTTTTCGCTCGCACATCCGTGCGGTACACAAAGGCCGCGTCGGCATTACCTGATTCCACGGCGGCCAGGGCGGCACGCACATTTTCCGTCGGTATGACCTTGTCGGCCACTCCAACCCAGAGGTTTTGACCCTGGAGATAGGCCTTGGCATAGATGCCGGCCGGCACCGTGTCCGGTTGGGCCAGGGCCAACCGGGTGATCCCGGGTGCCAGCAGATCCTTCGGTGATTGAAGGGCGGCCTGGCCGGGCGAGGTGACCAGAACCAGCGTGTTGGAAAGCAGACTGGTTCGGGTGGATTCAACGATCAGCCCCTTGGCCTGCAACTGGTCCATCTTTTCCTCGTCGGACGAGAAAAAGAGGTCCGCCGGTGCGCCGGCCATGATCTGCCGGGCCAACTTGCTGGAGGCTTCGAAGTTGAAGGAAACGCGGTCTTCCTGCTGGGCCTCGTAGCGTACACGGATGTCCTGCAGGGCGTCGTTCAGGCTGGCGGCCGCGAAGACCAATATTTCCGCCGCGTGTGACGTGGCCGAGGCCAGCAGAATGAACAGGGGAATCCAGAGTGAGAAACGCTTCATGGGGTCTCCTAGAATATGGCCTGCAGGCGGGCCAGGTATTTTTCTTCCGTGGTGTCGGTGCTTTCCAGTTCACTGGATAGGTAGTTGAACTGCAGCTTCAGATCGTGATCCCGGAGGTACACATTGAGGCCCACGGTCCACGTGTCCGTGCCATCCTTGGCCGCTTTCGTGTTGGGATCGAAGGTGTCGTATTTCACGACCCCTTGCAGGCGGTTGGGCAGGAAATACCAGGAAGCCTGGGTGTACCACGCTTCGGAATCAAGGTGATCGGCCGGCACCTCGTTGTCCGGTTCATACCGGGCGCCCAGGAATTCCGCCCATAGCTCAAACCGGCTCACGCTGAATTGGGCATCCACGCCCCACCCGGAGCGCTCCCCGGCAAAGGTGTTATCCGCGGTTTTATTGGTGGATGTGTTGAATTTGAACTCACCCGGCTGGCCGGAAGCTTGGTCATCATCCGACAGATAGCCATTGATGCCCAGGGCCAGCCGCGGGCCGGAAGTGTTCTTGGCCGGGGCCAGCGGGATCGCACTTAAGCGTCCCACCAGGGTGAATTTGCTGTTGTCGTTGGAACTCGAATTGACCGACGTGCCATTAAACAAGCCACCCGCAAAGCGCAGCCGCTGTTCAAGCAAATCGCCGGCCAGCTGTCCGCCAATCTGCCGGTTCAGGGTCAGCCGGTCATTCCCCAGGGAGCGCTCGATGGTGTAAAGGCGGGGATCGGAGGCTAGTTGTTCATAGCCGAAAGGCGTTTTGAATTGGCCGGCCTGGACCTGGAACTCCGGGTGGGCCTTCCACAGCAGGTAGCCGTCCGTCAATTGTGCGCGCATGGCATTGGCTTCACTGAGGCTGCCGGCGAATTCGGTTTCCACCTTGGCTTCAAAATCCTCCTGAAAGAAGGCGGTCGCGTTCAATCGAGCCCGGCGCAAATAGAAGCGCTCGTTATCGCTGCTGAATCGCCGGTCACCCTTGTCGCCGCCATCGGCTTGGATTTGCAACAGACCGCCCAGTTTGAGGGACACTTCTTTCCCGCTGGCCCGCACAAAGGAGGCGTTGTTTTTGCCGTCCAGTCCGATCTCGCTCTGTAATTTCAACCGGCTGTCCCGGACTTCGCGCAGATCCTGCTCAACGCGCAACAGGCGATCTTCCACGCTTGGGGTCGCCGCCGGCTCCTCGGCGAAGGTCACTCCTGCCCAACCGCCCGCGATTAACAACCACATGCTCCATCGGTTCATTCCATCATCTCCTTAAGCGCCTTTATGGCGCTCGGTTTCGCACCATACCGAAATATGCGTTATATACAATAATATATAACGAAGGGTGGCGGGGTCGCCGGTCCGGTCGGGGATGCGTTCAGGCTTTCAGCAGGCGGTGCAGGGCGAGCAGGTTGGTGTGTATGGCGGCCTGGCTCTGTTGCTGCATGGAGCGATACAGTTTGAGCACGCGCCGCCCGGTGGGCGTCAGTCGCGATCCACCCCCGCGGGCGCCACCCGTGCCCGAGGCCACCAGAGGCTCACGAAAGGACGCGTTCAAAGCTTCCACCAGTTGCCAGGCCCGGAGGTAGCTCATGCCCATCTGTCGTGCGGCTTCGCTTATGGAGCCGGTCTCCTCGATCAACTCCAGCACCTGGGCTTTGCCGGGGCCGATGGTGCAAGCGATGATACGTAACCGGGGCTTCTCGGTAGGCGTGGCGAAACGGGAGCGCAGTGTCCGGCGTTTCGTCTTTTTTTGAGCCACAGCCATGGTGAAGAGGGGGCCGTCACCAGTCTTCAGTGACCGGTGATCAGTCCGGACAACGGATCACTGATTACTGGTCACGGATCACTTCCTACTCCCCGCCGTCAATGAAGCCTTCCAGTTTCCGGATGCGCGTCGGGTGACGCATCTTCCGGAGCGCTTTGGCTTCGATCTGGCGGATACGTTCGCGGGTCACGTTGAACTTGCGGCCCACTTCCTCCAGGGTGCGGGAGTAGCCGTCGTGCAGGCCGAAGCGCAGGGTCAGCACTTCCTGCTCGCGCTCGGTCAGGGTGGTCAGCACTTCCTTCAGGCGGTCCTTGAGCAGGCTGTAGGCCGTCATGTCGGACGGATTCTCGGCGCTCTTGTCCTCGATGAAGTCGCCGAAGTGGGTGTCGTCGCTGTCGCCCACCGGGCTCTGCAGGGAGATGGGCTGCTGGGCCATCTTGAGCACGGCGCGCACACGGTCCACGGGCAGGTTCATCTCTTCCGCGACTTCCTCGGGGGAGGGCTCGCGTCCGAGTTCCTGGACCAGGGCCTTCTGTACGCGCATCAGCTTGTTGATGGTCTCGATCATGTGCACCGGGATGCGGATGGTGCGGGCCTGATCGGCGATGGAACGGGTGATGGCCTGGCGGATCCACCACGTGGCGTAGGTGCTGAACTTGTAGCCGCGGCGGTACTCGAATTTTTCCACCGCCTTCATCAGGCCCATGTTGCCTTCCTGAATCAGGTCGAGGAAGGAGAGGCCGCGGTTGGTGTACTTCTTCGCGATGCTGATGACGAGGCGCAGGTTGGCTTCCACCATCTCCGTCTTGGCCCGCAGGCCCTTGCGCAGCCAGGTCTTCAATTCCTTGTACTGGGCCTCGAATTCGGCGGTGGTCATGCGCTCGTCCAGTTCGAAGTTCTGGATCTTCTTGCGCGTTTCCTTGATCAGCTCCCCCGCGTTCTTGGCTTTGGAGGAGCTCTGGCGCTTCAACTCGTCCAGGGCGCTGCGCAGCAACTGGGCCCGGTCGTCGGCCACGGTCACAAAATCCTCGATGGCCTTCTGCTTGAAGAACAGCTGGTCGAGCAGGTTGGACAACTTATCGCGGGTCTGGTCGAAGCTGCGGCGCTTGCGGTCGCGCGCCACCTTGCTGTCGGCGCCTTTGTGCAACTCCACGAATTTACCCTTCACCGCCTCGTGCTGGCGCGTAATGTCCTTGCGCACCTTGGCCAGGGCCTTCATGTAGCGCTCGCGGCTGTCCACATGCTTGTCGCTGATGATGCGGTCGAAGCGCTCCTTGCTTTCCTCCAGGCGCTGCACCACGGCCAGGTAGGCCCCGGTGGCAAAGCCGAAGGTGCCGAACAGCTTGCGGGCATTGATTTCCGCTTCCTCAATGCGCATGGAAATTTCGACTTCCTGCTCGCGGGTGAGCAGGGGGACCTGGCCCATCTGCTTGAGGTACATGCGGACCGGATCGTCCAGCACGTCCACCCGCGCGGCGGCCCGGGCCTTTTCCTCGGCCTGCTCGGCCTTGGCCTTGGCCACTTCGTCGTCCGCCGATTCCACCACCTCCACGTCCAGCCCCTTGAGCAGGATCAGGATGGCGTCGAACTCCTCCGGGGAAACCACGGTTTCCGGGATGGCTTCGTTGACGTCGTCGTAGGTAACAAAACCCTGTTCCTGGGCCAGTTTGACCAGTTCGCGAATCTTGGTCTGGCGCTCTTCCCGGTTCACTTCCAGGCGGACGTCATCCCCGCCCTTGACCGGCGCCTCGGCAGTCTTGGTGCTTTTGCCGGCCTTGGCCGCCTTAACCGCCCGGGTCACCTTGGCCACCTTGGCTGCATGGGCGTCCGCCTCCGCCTCCATCATGGCCTCTGAATCCATGTCCAGTTCGTTGGCCGGAGCGGGTTTAGGAGGGATTGGAGCGGCTTTTTTCTTGGCGGGCGCTGACTTGGGCATGCGGCGTTCCTTGGGCTATGGGCAGACGAAGACTAGTATACCTCAAAAAGGGCCTGCCAATATCAGCGGGAAGGGGGCGGGAGTCAAGAAACCAGTTTGTTTATTCCGGGATCGTCAAGGGCCTGATCTGCGACGCACCAGGACCATGCTGCCGGATTGGGCCATCATCTGCCAACCGCTGAAAAGGGAGTCCTTCGCGAAACGGCTGGCCTTCACCAGGACCAGCACATGGTTGGTGCTGGTTTGCGCCAGAAAACCCGCGGGGTCATCCACGATGAGCGCCGCCGCCTCGGGCGGCATGGGCAGCACGTGATTGGCCTGCGGGACGGTGCGATGGATGAGCCGTTGCAGATAAAAATCGAGACCGTAGGCCTGGATGTTGCAGGAGAACACCGTGGCCGGACCGCGCGCGGCCTCCTCTACACGCACGGCCTCCGCGATGGAGCGCATGCTGGCGTTCCCGCCATGCAGCAGGCGGTCGGCCAGGCTGGAGAGAAACAACATGGAAACGGTCATCATCAGGGCGGCTCCTGTCATCAGGCGCGTGGTGCTGGCATCGTTTCGCGTCAGGGCCACCAGGGCGAGCCATCCGGTTGCAATCAGTGCCAGGCCGATGCCCAGCGCCGGGGAGAGGGTCAGGGTGGTGGTTCGATAAACCGGACCCAGTGCCAGCAGGATCAAAATCGCGCCTGCCGCGACACCGAGCAGCAAGGTGAGCACCCGGAGGGCGCGGTGGCCCAGCGTGGGTGATGTATTCCAGCCGTGCGCGATGACCACGGCCAGGGGAGGCAACAACGGGAGCAGATAGGTGGGTAATTTTGAGGTCACCAGATGCAGAATGCCCAGGGGGAGTAGAATCCATCCGGCGAAAAGCCAGAAGGCGGGAGAGCGGTGCCGACGAACGCGATGCCACGTGTCACACAGAAGGCGGGGTACCAGAACGGTCCATGGCAACAAGCCGCCCGTCAGCATGGCGGTGTAGAACCAGAAAGGCTCGCTGCGCTTGTGCACGTTGGTGGCGATGCGGTCAATGAATTCGTAGCGCACGTAATAGTCCAGCAGTTGCGGGTATTGATGGATGAGGACGAGGAACCAGGAAAAACCCAGGGCCAAGGCCAGCGGAATACCCAGCCAGCCGTGCCAGCGCCAGCCGGGTGAGGGGTGGTTCCGACCGTGGGCCAGGGCCCAGGGGATGATCGCGCAGGATGGGACCAGGAAAGCCATGGGGCCTTTGGTGAGGAAACCCAAGCCAAGGGCAAGGTAGAAAAATAACAGTGCGCCCGCCTGCCGCCGTACCGTGTAGTGCACGAAAGCGGTGATGGCGCTCGTGATGCAGAAGGTCAGCAGCATGTCGGTGGTGATAAGCCGGGCCAGCAGAAAGAAAAGTGAGCTGGAGAGCAGGACCAGACCCGCCCTCCAACTTACCCTGGAACCAAATAACAAGCCGGCCAGATGAAGGACGAGGGCGATGGTGCCGAAGGCGGCCAGGGCCGAAGGCAGGCGGGCCGCCCATTCGTTGATGCCGAAGGCGCGCAGGGAAAGCGCGGTCAACCAGTAGACCAAGGGTGGTTTTTGGAGATGGGGTAGGCCGCCCAGGTGAGGCATCATCCAATTCGATTGAACGGCCATCTCGCGGCCGATTTCTGCGAAGCGGCCCTCATCCGGTTCATTCAAGCCACGTGATCCAAGGCCGATCAGGAGTAGCGTCGCAGCAAGAGCCAGCACGGCCCACGTCGCTTTATCCCACCGCTGGGTCATGGTTTCTCGGGCGATGATCGGTCGCACGCCATAATATCCCGCAGGGGGAGGCAGCGGCGACGGAACCACATCAAACCGAGCATGTCCAGCAGGGGCCGCCACAGGAAGGCCCGCAAGCCATAACTGGATCGCCCCGAGTTCCGTCCGCGGTGTTGCACAGGGTATTGGGCCACACTGAAACCGGCGGCCACGGCCATGGCGGGCATGAAGGAGTACAGGGTACGGATGGGCAGCAGGGCCGGCACCACCTCGCGCCGGAAGACTTTCAAGGCGCAGCCCGAATCCCGGAGCGCATCACCCAGCGCTCGGCCGCGAATGCGGTTGGCCCAGCGGGACATGGTTCGGCGCAGCCAGCTGTCGTTTCGCTGCAGGCGGATCCCCACCACCATGTCCGCGTCGCCCAGGTGTTGAATCAACTCGGGTATGTCGGCCGGTACATTCTGCCCGTCGCCGTCCATCGTGATGATTAAGGGGGCCGTGGCTTTTTGCAGGCCCGCGTAAAGGGCGGCCGCCTGGCCCCGGTTGCCGGGCATGTGGATCACCTGGCACCGCGTGTGGCGGGATGCCCATTCGTTCAGCACGGCCGGGGTCCCATCCGTCCCGCAGTCATCCACGAGGATATACTCCCAGCGGGATTTGGTTTCCTTCTCCACGTCTTCCAGTTCGGTCAGGAGGGCCCCTACATTCCCGCTTTCATTGAAAAAAGGAATGACAACGGAATTCGACACTTCTGATTCCATGTTCACGGACACAAGTGTAGCCCAGGCAAGCCCGCTGTGGGGGAATCTGAACAAATCTTAAGCCGCCAAGCTACGTTGCGCATGGCGCGGAGCGTGTGGCGCTAATCCGGTCCCAGATCCAGCAGGGGCAGGGCTTTCTCCCAGCCCTGCCGCAGCACGCCCAGATCGAGCACGACTTCGGCGATCTGCTGGTCGAGGGTGGTGCGCTCTGCTTCGGGGGCCTGATCGCGCGCCTGGGTCAGTTCCCGGCGCCTGCGCTCCAGAGCCCGTCGCCGGATGGTCAGGATGATTTCCTGGGCCGCGCGCTGCCACGGTTCCTCATCGCCGTGCAGACGCTGCTCTTCCGCAGCCAGTTGGGCTGTCAATTGGACGCACCGGTCGCCCTGCTCGCGGGCCCACGCGGCCAGGCTGGAGCCATCCACATCCTGGCCGGACAGCAGATAGTCGACCACCTTGCGGCAATCGACATCGCCCAGCACCTGCGGCCGGATGTACCGCTGGACCAGCGGCACCGCTTCCGGATGATGCAACAGCAGGTGGGCCAGGGCACGCTCTTCCACGGGCGGGGGTGCCGCGACCGGTTCTGTGCGCTCGGGAGCGTCCGGCGTTTGCGGGCCGAAACGGCGGCGGCTCATGCGGTTTAGGTCCTCGCGCAGCACGCCTTCCCCCACGCCCAGACGTTGCGCCGCCTCGCGCAGCAGTTGATCGCGCTGCATGGGGCTTTCCGCCTGCTGGATGGTTTCCAGCACGGCGCGCACGGTGCGGCGGAAACCCGCTTCTGATTTGATGTCCTCCCGCGCGGCCAGCACATCAATCTGGAAATCCACAAACGATGTGGCCCGGCTCAGCACCTCCTGCATGGCCGCTCCGCCCCGCTTGATAATCAGGCTGTCGGGATCTTCACCCGCGGGCAGGGTGGCCGCCTTCACGCTCAGTTCCGCGGCCAGAAAAATGCCGGCCGAGCGCAGGGCCGAATTCTGGCCCGCGGTATCCGCATCCATGACCAGGATCACGGTGTCGGCGGCGCGCTTGATGACCCGCGCATGCTCCTCGGTCAGGGCCGTGCCCAGCCCGGCCACGGCGTTGGTGATGCCTACGCTGTGGCAGCGGATCACGTCAATCTGCCCTTCGCACAGCACGCAGGTGCGGGTGTCGATCATGGCCTTGCGCGCCCGATCCAGCGCATAAAGCACGCGGCTCTTGCGGAAGATGGGGGTCTCGGGCGAATTGAGGTATTTGCTGCCGCGCTCATCGCCGGGCAGGATGCGGCCGCTGAAGGCCAGCACCCGGTTGCTGGCGTCGCGGATGGGAAACATGAGGCGGTCCCGGAAACGGTCGTAGATGCGGTCCCGTTCCTCGTCGCGGGCCAGCAGACCGGACTGGATGAGCAGGGGCTGGTCGTAGCCCTTCTTTTCGGCCCAGCGCAGAATGACATCCTGGGCCGGAGCATAGCCGATGCCGAAGGCCTCCACGATGTCCGGTCCCATTTGCCGGTCTTTCAAATAGGTGCGGGCCGCCTCTGCGGTGCGGCTCTGGCGCAGGATGTCCTGGTAGAAGCGCATGGCCTCCTCGTGCACCCGGTAGAGCAGATCCTTGCGCGCGTCCTCGCCCCGCTCCTGTTCATCTTCCACCAATACCACGTTGGCCCGCTGGGCCAGCAGGCGGACCGCGCCCATGAAGTCGGTGCCCTCGATTTCTTTGACGAACGAAAAGGCATCGCCGCCTTTGCCGCAGCCGAAGCAGTGAAAACTCTGGCGGGTGGGGTTGACGGTGAAGGAGGGGGTTTTCTCTTTATGAAAGGGGCACAGTCCCTTGAAGGCGGTGCCGGCCCGTTTCAGATGAACATAGGAACCGACCAGGTCCACGATGTCCAGGCGCTCGCGGATGGTGTCCAGAACCTGGCGTGAGATAGCCATGGTTGCTTCCGCTAGGGTAACTGAAGTTCTTCGGGCATGGGTTGCCCGGGCAGCACATATTCCACGTCGTCCGTGCGACTGGTTACGCCGGCCTCTTCCAGCAGTTCGTAGGGCACGCGGTTCAGCGAATCCGTGACCTCCGGTACTTGGATTTCCGGGACGCGTTCGGAAAGCTGTCCGTAGAGCGGGCGCAGGTGCTGGGTCACGAAGCGCCCGGCCACCGATTCATCCACCACCAGGCTCTTCAGGTTGTCGTTGGGGGCCAGGCCGAGCAGGAGCAGGATGAGCCCGCTTACGCCGGCCGCTCGCGCCGCGCCGCACACCGCGCCACCGATGCGTTCCAGCGGTCCCTTGAAGCGGAAATCCGCCAGCTTGCCCAGGATTTCGCGCAGCAGGGTTACGACCAGATAGGAACCCACAAAGACCACCAGGAAGGCTCCGATGAGCGCGGAGCGCACGGGAAGATGCCACTGGTTGATGGCCCAGTCGGAAACCGGCCGCGCATACAGCACGGCGGCCGCCGCGGCGGCCACGGCGATGATGGCCCGCACCAGTTCACCGGACAGTCCGCGGCGTACCCCGCCCACCAGGCCGGCGAGCAGAAACAGCGCCACCAAACCATCCACCACGTTGTAGCCATGCCACGTCCACATGCGGAAAGGTATACGAACGTACGCGCACCCCGGCAAGCGCGCAGTCAACTACGGCGAGGATTCCGGCGGCGGGCCGTGCCGGGCGAGGGCTTGGGTCGCACGTCCGGCGGACGTGGAGCCGCCGGGGGGCCTCTGAGCTTCGTGATAAGGCTAAACAACCGGGACGGGTCGAGGTAGTTTATCGGGCAACTCAGGGGGGAATCATGCGTGCTATTCTGACCTTCATTGGACTGTTGGCGTTTCTGGTCACCTCGGCCTTGGCTCAAAAAGAGAAAATCTCATTTCCGGCGCCGTGCCGGTATCAAGGTGTGGTGGGTGTTTCCACACAGAGCGAAGTCTCCTCATCGGGTGTTCTGCTGGAGACCTCGCCGCAGGGTCCGCTTTACACCACGTATGCGTTTGCCGGTCGGGTTGGCCAGACCACGGCGCGCAGTTTGATCGGCCAGTTGAACCATTTTGGGCTGCCGATGCTGGTAAACTACTTCGAGGATCAAACCTCCACGCCTTCGGGCAACATCAGCTTCCTGGATGATATCGAACGCCGATCCAATACGCTGGTCGCGGTGGGGACCTCCGCGTTCTCCGCCCATACCTTCGGCGGCTATGACCTGTTTGCCATGCTGACGACGTCCGGGGGGGATGTGATTACCTCGGCCGTGTACGGGGCGTCCACGGAGTTCGAGTACGGCTCGTGCGTCATCCCGACTGCGGATGGAGGCTATATTCTGGCCGGCTCGTCCCGGGAAAACACCGCGCAGAGTTACCAGCAATCCACGCAAATGATCGCGGTGGTCAAGGTGGATGCCTCGCTGGGCTTGCAATGGCACCGCCGTTACCGCATCCAGCTCAAAGCCTTCGTGGAAGATCTGATCCAGTTGACCGATGGCTCCTACGTTCTGGTCGGGGCCACGGAATCCGGCATCGCCAGTTCCTCGCGTGACCTGCTGGTTCTGCGCCTTTCCGGATCCGGCACCCCCCTGTGGGCCCGCAAGATGGGAAATCCGACCTCCGGCTACGACCACGGTTATGCCGTCCGAGCGTCGTCCGCCACCGGGCTGGTGGTGGTGGGCGCAGGCAGTGCCCTGGGGTCCGGTTTTGGCGGGGAGGATCTGTACGTGATCCGTATGGATGTTAATGGAAACGTGGGGTCTCAATTCCTCTCCGGTTGGAGCGATGAAGACCGGGGTATTGCGTTCGAAGTCGCGTCCAATGGAGTCCTGCGCATCGGTGGCCATACCCGCGGTCCGAATGCCAATCCAGGCATCACCCGGAAATTCTGGCAGCTCGAGGTCGGGCCCAATGGACCGATCTATTGGAGCCGGCTGTATGCCTCCCCCGTGGCGGATGCCTTGAATTACGACCTGGACATGCTGCCTCAGGGATCGGCTTGGCTTACCGGCTTTCAGGGTACCGGTCCCGGCACGCCCTACTTCAAAATATTCACCATACGCACGGACTCGATCGGCTTGATCAATAGCGTGAACGGCGGGTGTCAGTCCTACCAGATGCCCACCCTCGCCTGGGTGTCAAATCCGGTCACGCCGGTCACGGCGGTGGTAACCTCCTTGTCGGGCGTCAAGCGGCCCACCATGGTCGCCCACCGATACGATGTGGTCGCCACACGTGATTGTGTGGATTGTACGCAATGTCCTCTGGAACGGGCCACCAGCCGGATCGGGATGCCCGAGCTGGCCGGCGTTTACGATGAGTTCCGCACCCAGTGCCTGGGCCAGGGATCCGGTCCGAAACTCGTGGAGGATTATTATTTGCTGTCGCGGTCCATTCTGGAGGCCATGGCGCGGGATGACGAACTCACGCAGGCCCTGGGTGAATTGGCGGCGGAGTGCCTCGGCTTTATTGAGCCTCTGCGGTATGGCGAAAAAGAGGTGACGGTGTCGAAGACCGTGCTGGGCTGGGGCTATGAGCTGGCCCGGCGTTTGTCCGCGCAACTGCCGCCGGAGGATGCCAAGACGGTCGAGGGTTGGGTCCGGGCCGTGGAGCGTGATCCAGTGGCCTTCGCCGCGGAACTGGGGATTTCGGTCAAGTTGGCTCCCTGATTGTGTGCCGAACCCGAGGGGCTGGACGGCGCCCGGCCCCTTGTTCTCATCCGGAAGGGGGACACAAAAGCACAGACGATGGGAAAAATGTGCTACACTGTCCGCCCTGATGTCAGAAACTTCCTCGAGTCATGATAGCGGCCGGAGTCGTGCTGAGGTGTGGTCGGCCGTGCGGCGGTTGGGGCTATTTCTGGTCGTGGCCGCCGTGGGCTTGGTGATCAGCCACACCACCCAGGTGGGCGATCTATTGAGTGTGGAAAAGATGACCGGGTGGGCGGATCGGATGGGGCCGCGCGGGCCTCTGTTGATTGTGGCCGCCGGTTTGATCACCCCGATGCTTTTCCTGCCCCGCTGGCCCATCGCCTTTTTGGCCGGCCTGCTCTATGGCGTCATCGGGGGTACCGCGCTGGCCGTGGTGGCGTCCACGGGCGGGGCCTGGTTGAACTTCTGGCTGTCCCGCACCCTGTTGGCCCCCATGACCGACCGGCTGCGCAGGAAGTACCGTATCGAGCACCTGACCGTGCCCCGGGAGCGGCAATTCCTGGTCCTGTTCATCCTGCGCGCCTTTCCCCTGACCAGTTTTGTCATGACCAACCTTATTGCGGGCGCCTTGAAGCTCAGTCGCAGCCGCTACATCGCCGCCACCTTTCTGGGCATGATTCCCTCCACCGTGCTCTATGCCTCGGCGGGCAAATTGATGAAGAAACCGGACCCGCATTTTTACGCGGTGGCCGGACTGGCCCTGGTCCTGATGGTGGTGGGAGCGGTGGCGGCCCGGCGCTGGGTGCAGCCTTGGCTGCGTCGGCCGGAGGATGCCGAGGCCGGACCGGATGGTGCGTAAGCGGGCCGGGTCCGTACATCGCGCTGGTCCGTGGCGTCTCCGGCTGCTAGCATCCAACCCCAGAGGAAGCACACGCATGAAGCATTTATCAAGTTTGATCCTGGCCGCGTGGCTGGTGACCGCAGGCCCTGATGCCCGGGCGGCGGATGCCTCGGCGCCCCGCGGCGCCACCCTGAGTATTTACGATTCCGGATTCGCCCGGGTCAGCGAACTGCGTACCCTGAACCTGGCCGGCACGGACGACCGCGTGGTGTTCAAGGCCCTGCCCGCGAAGCTGGACCCGCAGACCCTGTCCGTGGAACCGGCCGCCGGGGGCAAAGGGTTCGAAGTTCAGGAACAGCGTTTTGAGGATGATCTAACCGATCCGGCCCGCATGCTCCAGCGCTACCGCCAACGCCCGGTTCAGGTGCGTGTGGAGGACGGCGTGCGCCAGGGTAAACTGGCGGGCTTCGCGGAAGACGGTCTGCAGTTGATTCAGGCCGACGGTTCCCTGCTGACCTTTCCAAACCTGAACGCCGTGGGCGAGGTGATGTTTCCGGAGGCGGAACGCAACGCCTACCTGGAACCCACCCTGATCTGGAGCATACGCGAGGCCGCAGAGGGGCAGCAGAATGTGCGCCTCAATTACCTGACCGGAGGCCTGAGCTGGCGAGGCGCCTACGACATTTTGCTGAACGACGATGGCACCACGGCCCGCCTGCAGGCGCGGGTGGCGGTGCGCAACCAATCGGGCGGTGGTTTTCGGGATGCCCGGGTAAGACTGGTTTTGACCGAGCAGGGCTCGCCCGCGGAGATTGAAGACCGTGGCCCGGCCCGGCCGTATGATCCCACCGCTCAAGCCCCGCAACGTTTTGCCTATGGCGCGCGCGAACCACAGGCCGAGCAGGCCGTGGCCAGCCTGGCTGCAGTGGAAACCTACGAAGTGCCGCGACCGCTCACCCTGGCCGACGGCGATGTGGTGCATGTGCAACTGGCCGCCACCGAGCGCCTGCCCGTGACCCGGTTCTACGTGTATGACGGAGTGCGCTTCGATCGCTTCCAGCGCAATCGCCGCAACGATTGGAATTACGGAACGGAATACCGCTCCGCCGTGGACACCCATCTGGAATTCGACAACAGCACGCCCAACGGGCTGGGCTTTAATCTGCCGCCCGGCCAGGCCAGCCTCTACCAGCGGGGGGCAGAGGAGACGGTGGATTTGCTGGGCCGCGACACCCTGCTGGCCGTACCCGCGGGCGGAAAGGGGCACCTGCGTATGGGACCGGCGCGCGGCCTGCGCGGAGAGCGCGAGCGCACCGGCTACAGCGAGGTGAAGCCGCTGCGCGAATACGAGGAATCGTTTGAGATTCGCCTGGCCAACGACTCCGATCAAACGGTGGTCATCCGGGTGGTGGAGCATCTGTATCGCTGGTCGGACTATGAGATCGTGAAGTCCGATCTCGACTACCAGACCACGGGGGCCCAGACCATCGAGTTCCGGCCCGAGCTCAAACCCGGGGGCCGCCGCTCCATTCACTATACCGTGCGCTACCGCTGGTGAGGAAACCCGGCGTGAAGCGCCTCTGCCTACTCCTGCTGCTCCTGCTGGGGTGGGGTGTGCCCGGCCGGGCCGAGGTGGCCGCGCGCGAGGTGCGCATCATGATCGGACCCGGGGGGAGTGTGGTCCGTGAACTGCGCGAAATCACCTTCCGCGAAACCGAGCAGGAGGTGCTGCTGGAGGGCATTCCCGCGTCCGCCGACTTGGACACCTTGCAGGTGGGCGGGAGTCGGCAGGGCGTTTCTTTGCTGGGCTGGCAACGGGTCGGCATGACCACCTCTGTGCCACCCTCGCGTGCCGCATGGTCGTGGGTACCCGGGCGCACGCGGCGGGCGGACCTCCGATCCGAGGAGGCGGGACCGGTGCGCTGCCGCCTGACGGCAGCCACGGCGCGGACCCGCTGGGTCGAGGTGATGTATCAGGTATCGAATTTATCCTGGCGCGCGGAGTATGAAATCGTGATCCGTGGCGATATCGCCAACCACTTGGAACCGCTGTCGCTGGACCTGGCCGGTCGCGCGGTAATTTCCAACGGAACCGGGCGCGCCTATGCGGACGCCCGCCTCCTGTTGGTTGGGCACAGCGGGATGCTCCGGCCCGCGGTGTTCGCACCTGGCCAGTTGATTTTGGATGATTGGAGTCCGCTGGCCGACCGGTGGCGTGCGCCGCCCCCGGACGAAACGTTGCCTCATGCCTATCCCATGCCCGTCCCGGTGAACATGCCGGCGTGGGGTGAAGTTTCCACAGCGTTTGCGGCCACCCGTCGTCAGGCGGCTGATCGGGTCTACAGTCTGGCCGCCACCGAACTCACGGAGGGGGAGGGTGAGGCCTGGCAACCGCTGACCCGCTACCTGGTTCTGCCGAACGATCTGTTGCATGGCTTGGGCATGGATTTGCCCGCCGGTCGGGCGCTGGTGTATCTGGGGAGCACGCGTGGCGGCCCCTATCAGCAGGCCTGGCTGGATCCCACGGCGCGCGATGGCCAGGTGCGGGTGAGTCTGGGGCCCACGCGCGGGGTTACCATGAATCGGCAGACCGAACCGCGTCAACCGGGTACGGCGGGAGCCCAGGAACAAACGGTCACGCTTAAACTGGCCAACGTTTTGCCCACGGCGGTGAAGGTGGAATTGGTGGAGCGCCCACCCGTTCCGCTGGCCTGGAGCCTGGTCCGGTCCAGCCGCAGCTGTGAACGGCGCGCGGAAGGGCTGGAGTACCGCATGGAGATGGCGGCGCGCAGTGAAATCGACATCACCTATACGGTGCGCCTGACCGAGCCCGCGCCTTAAGGCGGCGCGTTCCAAGCGGGTTTTTGCAGCCGCGAATTCACGGAGGTCAGGAAGCGGGCCTGCAACTGGTACAGCAGGATAAACAAGGCCAGCAGGACCACCAAGAAACCTGCAAATTTGAGCAGGTTGGCCGGGCTGCGATCACGGGAGGGCCAATCAATGCGCAGCCGCCCCACGTTGAGTATGGGGGCGCGTACGTCTGCTTTGCGGCGTTTTCGCATGATTCGCCTTGGATCTATTGAGCGGCGTGCTGAAGGGGCATGCTACAAATCCAGCGGCTGCCGTGCAAGGGTTTCTACGGCGCGCCGACCGGACCGGCCGGATGGTTGGTGGTGCCCGTATTTTGAGCAAAAGCTTCCACGATGCCGGGGCTGAGTAGCGTGGCTTTCTGCAAAGCGGCGGCGGCTTCGGCCGGGCGACCACTTACCTCGTAGGCTTTGCCCAGCCACAGCCAGGGCAGGGGAGCGTCGGGCCGTTGGGCGGTGGCGGTTTGCAGGGCCTGGATGGCGCGGTCAAACTGGCGGAGCTGCAGTTCGCACAAACCCAGATTCAGCCAGCCGGTGGTGTAGCGGGGTGCGTGCGGCATCAAAGCGTTATAGACCGCCTTGGCTTCCGTGAATCGGCCCAAGGCCAGATAAGCCGTGCCGGCGCCCATCAACCGGGGTGACAGGGCGGGTACGCGCCATGTGGAGGTGGAGTCGACCAAGGATTGGCGAGCCGCCTCGAGATCGGCCAGGCCGGCGCGGTGCGATGCTTGATCATCCAATATCCCCTGATGCTGGCTCAGGCGCCGGACCAGCAAGGAGGAGATTCCATCGAAATAAACCAGGGCCCACTCCTTGTTGTCGACCAGTCGGCGCAGGGCGGAACCCGCACCCGGCCAACTTCCGTTGAGCAACACCGCGTTGGGTTGGATGCGCTGGATCAGGTTGCTCCAAGCCTCCGGTTGTCCCAGCAGGGCGCGCGCAAGGCCCTGATAATAAACCGAGCCGTACACGCTGACCCGCGGATCGGTGAAGACTTTATGACCGGGCAACCGCCACGCCAGATAACCGCCATCCATGGCCAGGTTGATGGTTCTATCCGGGAAGTCGGGTCGGCTGAGAAGGCGTTCGCAGGCGGCTGTGGGCAGCAGCTCCCGGCTGATCCCGCTGCCGAAGGCGGAGGCACTGCCGGTGAGTACGTAATATCGATTGCTGGCCAGGTAGACGACGGTGAGAAGGCTGACGGCCAGCAACGCGAGGCGGGCCACCCGGGCCAGCTGCTGAACCTTCGCGGGTTGATCCTGTAGTTGCTGGGCCAGTACGCGGGACAGGCCGGCCAGACTGAGCGCCACGAAGGGCGTCACCAGCAAGCCGCTGAGGGCGGCATACCGCGGGGAGGCCACGATGAAGAAGGCGCCCGCCACGGCGCACAAGGCGACGGCGAGGGGGAGACGGTCCCGGATGAAGATAAAACCAAGAGCGACCAGGATCAGGGCCAAGGTGCTGGCATGGCGGGGCCATGCGGGGGCGAACTCACTTTGGAAGGGAGAAATCCATTCGATCAGCACCCCCAACTGCGGATTGGTCAGCGTACCCAACACGTGCTGATGGAGGCCCAGCCCGTAGGGATTCAGCACCGTGACCACCAGCAGGGTGACGGCCATGGCCAGCAGGGGACGGAAGGCGTGGGCGTCGGGCGCGGAACGTCGTTGTCCCAGCCATGCCTGTAAAACGAAAAGGACGGCCAGCACGGGCCCGATCAAGAAGGTGCCATGCATCTGGGTCCACAGGATTTGTGCGGGGACCAGGATGAGCCAGGCGCGGGCTCGTCCACCATGGGCCTCCAGCACGGAAAGAAAGAGCCCCATCAAACATAGGGCGGGTAACAGCGGATTGGCCTGGAACACCGGCGCGACCAACCAGCCTCCCAGCAGCAGCGCGGCCGCCACCGCGGGATGAGCGAAGGGGAGCCGACTGGTGCGCACGGCCAGCAGGAACGCGGCCAGTCCCAGCAAAGCATGCAGGATGACCACGCCGGAGGCCCCGCTGGCGTTCCAGGTTTTGTATACGCACAGGTCGTAGAGCCAGTTGGCGTTGATCCACGGCCGGGTGGCATCGGTGGTGAAGGAGAAGGGGTCCTGTTGCGGGCGCCCATCCTCGGCGATGACCCGCCCGCTGGCCAGGTGCATCCAGATGGAACTGGTGGACAGGGTGCGGTAGCCGAAGCAGAAAAAAGCGAGTACGGCCAGCAGGAGCAGGAACCAGGGAGCGGAGGCGGAGGAGCGGTTGGTCGGGCCGGTGGTATTCATGCTGGTTGGTCCTTACAGATGGCTTAACACGTGCGCAAAATACTCATTCAAGCCGCTACCCGCTTCAAGCTGGAAAATGATCGCACCGCCTACCGCGCATCCAGCCTCATTTCAAATTCACCCACGCGCTGGTCCTCGGTCAGGACTTCGTTGGCCTTCAGCCGCAGTAAAATCTGCTCGGACTGGTAGTGTCGGATTTGTTGATAGCGCACGCTGGGTTCGGGTGAAAAAAGGGTCAGCCGTAGCATCCGGTCATCTGCAAACGTTTCCGACAGCCCGGCGGTGACCAGGGCCGGTTTCAGGGCGGGCGTGGTGACGGGGGGGACGGCGTCCAGCAGGGCCAGCTGACCGAGTTCGTCCAACAAATCGCGCCATCCTTCCGGCCACTCCGTGGCCAGGAGGCCGAAATCTGGGCGGTTCAACCAGCGCGCCTGCACGGCGGGATCCACGCCGCGCAGGCCGCGACGCAGCCAGCCTGCTGCTTCCGGATAACTGCCGGAGCTGGCGAGCAGGGCGGCCATGGCGGCAAAGCTCTCGATGGGGGGCGGCGACATACGCATGGCCTGCACCAGTTGGCGTTGAGCCGCGGCCGTGCGCCCTTCGCGCCAAGCCACCAGGGCGGACATGACGACCAGGCGACTCTGGGCCGGCTGCAGGCGGAGGGCGGCGGCATAGCGCACCGCCGCATTCGAGTGGAGGTTCAGCCGAAAGGCATGCCAGCCCGCCATTTCCTGGGGGGTGGCCTGGTCGGGTTGCGCATCAGCCAGGGCGGACCACAGGGCGGCCGCGCGTTCATCCTGTTCCGCATAGGTGGCGGCCCACGCCTGCAGCTGACGAAGGTTGGGGGCGGGCGACGTGGTTTTCGCCATACGATCCAGCCAGTGCAGGCAGTTGGTGAAGTCGTGGCGATAGAAGGACCGCACAGCCTCATCGCGCATGCCGCGCACGCTGGTCAGATCCGTCCCGCCCATCTCCGCTTCGTTGGTGGCGATGGTGGGCAGACCCAGCTCTGCAATCTGCAGGGGGGGCGGGGGAAGGGCGTAATCCGAGGGCGCGGCCCGGACGGACCAGGCGACCACGACCAGAATGGCCAGACTCCATCGCAGATAATGAACAACCATCGTGGCGACACGTTGGCTCCGAATGCGGAAGGCGTCAAGCGCGAGCAACCGGATGGGTAGCGAATCCGCTTGCCGGGGACAGGTTGCCTACCTAGCATGCCGCGCATTCCCATGAAAATACATGAATATCAAGCGAAGGAACTGTTCGCGGCCGCCGGCATCCCGACCCAGCAGGGCCGGGTCGCCACCTCACCGGAGGAAGCTGAACAGCAGGCCCGGGCCTTCGGGCGCACCGTAGTGGTGAAATCGCAGGTCCACGCGGGCGGACGCGGCAAGGCGGGCGGGGTCAAGCTGGCCCGTACCCCCGAGGAAGCCCGCGCCAAAGCCCAGGCCATCCTGGGCATGAACATCAAGGGCAGCGTGGTGCGCAAGGTGCTCATCGCCGACGCCGCCGATATTGAGCGCGAGGTTTACCTGGCCATCATCCTGGACCGTAGTTCGCGGGGCATCCTGTTTATGGCCAGCGCGGAAGGCGGCATGGACATCGAAGAACTGGCGGTGAAGGCGCCGGAGAAAATCCTGCGCTTCCACACCCTGTCCCGCACCTTCCCCGAGGCGGCGGCCCGGGAGGCCGCACCCAAGCTGTTCGGACCCGCCCACGCGGAGGTGGTGCTGGATATCATGCGCAAACTGTTCCAGTTGTTTGTGGAAAAGGACTGCTCGCTGGTGGAAATCAATCCCCTGGTCCTGACCCCGGATGGAAAGATCGTGGCCGTGGACGGCAAAATGAATTTTGATGACAACGCGCTCTACCGCCAGCCCGCCCTGGAGGCCCTGCGCGACCTGGGTGAGGAAAATGCCAACGAGATTGAAGCCAAGGCCCGCGGGCTCAGCTACGTCGAACTTGAAGGCGACATCGGCTGCATGGTGAACGGAGCCGGCCTGGCCATGGCCACCATGGACATGATCAAGCTGTTCGGTGGCAAGCCGGCCAACTTCCTCGATGTGGGCGGCAGCTCCAATCCCGAGAAAGTGGTGCACGCCTTCCGCATCATCTTGAGCCGGCCCGGCATCAAAGCCGTGCTGATCAATATTTTTGGCGGCATCACCCGCTGCGACGATATCGCGCGCGGCATTCTGGAGGCCTTCCAGCGCATGACCATCAGCGTGCCGGTGGTGGTGCGTCTGACCGGGACCAATGCGGAGCAAGGACTGGCCCTGTTGAAGGGTTCGTCGCTGTTGCCGGCCTCCTCCTTCGCGGAGGCGGTGCAGAAAGTGATCGAAGCCGCCGGTGGACCGGAGCAGGCGGAGGACGAAGCATGAGCATTCTTATTGATAAAAACACGCGCGTGTTGGTGCAGGGTATTACCGGCCGGGACGGCTCGTTTCACGCCAAGGGCATGTTGGACTATGGCACCCGGGTGGTGGGCGGCGTCACCCCCGGCAAAGGCGGCGAACAGGTCCATGGCATCCCGGTTTTTAATTCGGTGAAGGAAGCGGTGGCCGCCACCGGGGCCAACGCCACGGTTATCTATGTGCCGGCCAGGTTTGCCGCCGGGGCCGTGCGCGAGGCGGCGGACGCGGGCCTGCCCTTGATCATCGCCATCACGGAGGGCATCCCGACCCTGGATATGCTGGATCTGTACCATGAGGTGCGGGCACGTGGCATCACCCTGATCGGTCCCAACTGTCCAGGCGTGATTTCGCCCGGCCAATGCAAGATCGGCATCATGCCCGGTGCCATCCACAAGCCCGGGCGGGTGGGGGTCATTTCCCGCAGCGGCACCCTGACCTATGAAATCGTGCACGCCCTGACCCAGCGCGGGCTGGGCCAATCCACCTGCGTGGGCATCGGGGGCGATCCCATCGTGGGTAGCGGCCCCATGGATTTGCTGCCCCTTTTTGAAAAGGATACGGGTACGGACGCCATCGTGCTGGTGGGCGAAATCGGGGGTGACGAAGAAGAGCGCACCGCCGCCTTCATCCAGAAAAACATCAAAAAGCCCGTCTTTGCCTACATCGTGGGGGTCACCGCGCCGGAAGGCAAACGCATGGGCCATGCGGGCGCCATTGTCACCGCAGGTGCGGGCACGGCCGGATCCAAAATCAAGGCGTTCTCCCACGCCGGGGTGCCGGTGGCCAACACCATCGACGAATTGGCCGACCTGGTCCGCCAGGCCCTGCCCAGCTAACACACCTGTAAGTTTAATCTTACACCTTGCGCTGCTGCGGGCGGGGTCCATTTCCTTTAGCATACAGCCCTAAAGCGGGGTCGCTGAAGGAGGTTCGGCATGACCACGGTTGCAGATGGACTGCTAGATCGCGATCCGCGGAAGGATTGTTACCGGTCCGTTCTTGATGCACTCGGCGAAGCCGTTTTTGTCCATGAGGCCGCCGATGGACGTCTGTTGTACTGCAATGATCAAGCGCTCCGGATGTATGGCTATTCCCTCGACGAGATGCTGCATTCGGATATTGAAAAATGGAGTGCCGGAACTCCGCCCTACCGCCAGCAGGATGCCCTGACGCACCTGGCCCTTGCCCGCCAGACCCGGATGCCCCACCGGTTCGAATGGTTGGCCCGGCACCACTCGGGGGCGTTGTTCTGGGCGGACGTCACGGCGCGCTTCTTGCACCTGGAAGAGGGTGATCGCTTTGTGGTGACGGTTCGGGAAGTCCGTGATCTCAAACCTGACGACGAGGAATTGCGGGCCAGTGCGGAGCGCCTGCGCTATCTGATGAGCCGGGTCCCGGGCGTGGCCATACAAGGCTACCGCAGTGATGGCACGGTCATCTTCTGGAATCAAGCCAGTGAACAACTGTATGGCTATACCGAAGCGGAAGCTTTGGGTCGCAACCTGCTGGATCTTATCATTCCGACCGATCTGCGGGAAGTGGTGGTGGCCGCGGTGAAAGCGATGATGACCACCGGGGTGGATCATCCGCCGGGCGAAATCAGCCTGCTCCGCAAAGACGGTTCGCGGGTGTCGGTCTATTCCAGCCATGTCGCATTGCGGTTGCCCGGCCAGCCCCCCGAATTCTTCTGCATGGATATGGACCTCACCGAACTGCACCGGTTGGCCCAGGAGCGCATGGATCTGGAGCGGAAACTACTGCATACCCAGAAGCTGGAGAGCCTGGGCGTACTGGCCGGAGGTATTGCCCACGACTTCAACAACCTATTGACGGCCATGCTGGGTAATCTGGATCTGGCTTTGCGCGACGTTTCACCGGCCTCGCCTGCGCACCCCTGCCTCAACGATGCCCTGGTCGCCGTGCATCGGGCCTCTGATCTCACCAGGCAAATGCTGGCCTACTCGGGCAAAGGCCAATTCGTCCTGCAGGAACTCAACCTCAATCAGTTGGTTTCGGATAACATCACCATCCTGCATACTGCCATCTGCAAGACGGCCAGTTTGAACCTCTGCCTGCACCCATCGCTCCCCGCCATTCGAGCCGATGTGGGCCAGTTACAACAGGTGGTGATGAACCTGATCACCAATGCTTCCGACGCGTTGGAGAACCGGCCCGGCCACATTGTGCTCACCACTGGTGTGACCGAGATGACCATGGAGCAGTTGAGCCACAGCCGGACCGATACCAAGCCGCCGCCCGGCCGCTATGTTTATTTGGAGGTCAAGGATGGAGGCTGCGGGATGGATGAGGCGACCCAGGCGCGCCTGTTTGATCCTTTCTTTACCACCAAACGGGCCGGGCGAGGCCTCGGACTATCCGCCGTGCTGGGGATTGTGCGGGGCCACGCCGGGGCCATTCTGGTGGATTCAACCCCCGGAATGGGCACGTGTATCCGGGTGGCTTTCCCCTCCTTAAGCACACCGACGCTCAAGCCACCGGCGGTTGAATCCGGCCTTACCCCCGAGGTTCGTTCCAGTCTGGCCGGTTTGCGCATCCTGCTGGTGGATGATGAGGCCGGCATCCGCTTGTTTGGCCAACGCAGCTTGAGCCGCCTGGGTGCCCAGGTGCTGGTGGCGGAAAATGGTTTGGACGCCCTGGCCCTGGCCCATGATCATGCCGGGACCTTGTCTTGCGCGGTGGTGGACCTGACCATGCCGCAGATGGATGGACTGAGTTGCCTGCGTGTGCTCAAACAAAAGTACCCGGAACTGCCGGTTATTCTGTCCAGTGGCTACACCCAGGAGGATGTCGTCCGCCGGCTCGGTATGCTGGCCATGGACGGTTTTATCAGCAAGCCGTACGAGTCGGATACCCTGGCCCGGGAAATAGCCCGCGTGGTGGCCCACGCCACTTCGGCCCGGGCTCAGATATGAAGAGCCCGCTTGTCCACGGCCAGGGCCGCTTCGTGAAAGGCCTCCGAAATGGACGGATGCGCGTGTACGATGCGCTGGATGTCTTCCGTGCTGGCCGCGAATTCCATGGCCACCACGGCCTCCATGATCAGTTCCGAGGCCGAGGGGCCCATCATGTGCACGCCCAGAATGCGATCGGTCTGGGCATCGGAAATTACCTTCACCAGGCCCGCCGTCTCGTCCATGGCCTTGGCGCGGCCGCTGGCCGATAGGGGGAAGACCCCGGTCTTGTAGATGCGGGCCGCCTGCTTGAGCTGACGCTCCGTTTTCCCCACCCAGGCAATTTCCGGGGCGGTATAAATAACCCATGGAATGGCCTCGTAATTGATGCGCATTTCCTGGCCGTGGATGCGCTCGGCCACCATGACGCCTTCCTCCTGTCCTTTGTGGGCCAGGGCGGGACCGCGCACGATGTCGCCGATGGCGTACACGTTGGGCAGGTTGGTGCGGCAGAAATCATCCACATGCACGAAACCGCGCTCGTCCAGCAACAGGCCGGACTCGGTGGCGTTGAGGCCGTCCGTGTTGGGTTTGCGGCCCACGGCCACGATCAACTTGTCGCATTCCAGTACGTGGTCGCCCTTGGCATCCTGATAATTCACCGTGACCTTGCGTTTGCCGGTCTTGGCGGAAAGCACGCGGGTGGACATGCGGATGTCCAGCCCCTGGCGGCCAAACTCCTTTAGCGCCTCGGAGGCCACTAGTTCATCCACCATGGGCAAAAAGGTGTCCATGGCCTCCAGGACCACCACCTCGGCGCCCAGCCGTTTCCAGACCGAGCCCAACTCCAATCCGATCACCCCCGCTCCGATGATGACCAGTTTGGACGGCACTTCGCGAAATTCCAGGGCCCCCGAGGAATCCACCACCAGGTCGCCATCCACCGGCACGTTGGGCAGTTCGCGGGAAGCGGAACCGGTGGCCAGAATGATGTGGTCCGCCTCCACCATTTCGGGCGGCACGCCGGTTTCATGCGGGGTCACCGTGATGCTGCGCCCACCCGGCTGCAGGCGGGCATGGCCACGCAGCCAGGTGATCTTGTTTTTCTTGAACAGGAACTGGATGCCCTGGGTCAGGGTGTGCACCACCTTGTCCTTGCGCTCAATCATGGCCGGAATGTCCACGCTCAGGCCTTTGATTTTGATGCCGTGGTTCTCCAGTTTGTGGGCGGCTGCCTCGTAATGCTCCGAGGATTCCAGCAGGGCTTTGGAAGGAATGCAGCCTACATTCAGGCAGGTGCCGCCCAGGGAGGGCTGTCCGTCCTTGCCGATCCACTTGTCCGCCACCGCGGTGGACAGGCCCAACTGCGCACACCGGAGAGCCGCCACATAACCGGCCGGCCCGGCACCCACGACAACCACATCAAATTTCTTCATATGTTCCTCTTCCGACGTTCAACTTCGGATGGACGCCACTCCGGTCCACCTGAAACCTGACCCTTGAAACCTAAATCTGCAGCAACAACCGAGCCGGATCCTCGATCAATTCCTTCACCGCCACCAGAAACGATACCGCCTCCCGGCCATCAATGATGCGATGGTCGTAAGACAGCGCGGTGTACATCATGGGCCGGATCACCACCTGGCCGTTTTCCGCCACCGGCCGGTCCTGAATCTTATGCAGGCCCAGAATGCCGCTCTGCGGCGGGTTCAGGATGGGGGTGGACATGAGGGATCCGAACACGCCGCCGTTGGAGATGGTGAACGTGCCTCCCGTCATTTCGTCCATGCCCAGCTTGCCTTCCTGGGCGCGTTGTCCGAAGTCGGCGATCTGGCGCTCGATGTCGGCCACGGATAGCCGCTCGGCGTCGCGTAGCACCGGCACCACCAGGCCGCGCGGGGTACTCACCGCCACCCCGATGTCAAAATAGGTGTGGTAGACGATTTCATCGCCTTCCACCGAGGCATTGAGCACCGGATAGCGCACCAGGGCTTCGATGACCGCTTTGACAAAGAAGGAGGTGAAGCCCAGCTTGATGCCGTGCTGCTTTTCAAACGACTCTTTGTAGCGGGCGCGCAGAGCCATCACGCTGGCCATGTTGGCCTCGTTGAAGGTGGTCAGAATGGCGGCCGTGTTCTGCACCTCTTTGAGGCGCGCCGCCACGGTGGCCCGCAGGCGGCTCATCTTGACCCGTTGCACCGGCTTGTCAGCATTCAGGGCGGGCAGGGGCGGGGGTGGAGGCAATTCCTCTTCGACCACCGTGACGTCCGGGGTGCCGCCGCCAAATTGCAGCGACAGGTGCGGTGAATGTTCCAGATGGCGCAGCACATCCGCCTTGGTGATGCGGCCGCCCCGTCCGTGTCCGGTAATCTCCGCCGGGTTCAGTTTGTGTTCCTTGATCAGGTGGCGCACCGCCGGACTGAAATCATGTTCGACAAAAGCGGGCGCGGCTTCCTCCGGTACCGGAGGTGACGCCATCACCGGGGCCCGCACCGGTGAGGGTTCCGGAACGGGTATGACTTTTGGGGCGGGCGGCGGGGGCGGAGCCGCGGGCGCTGGCTCCGCTTTGCGCGGTGCGGGTGGGGCCGTAGGCTTGGGTTTGACGGGCGGCGCTGCAGGAGCGGCTTTGGGTGCCGGTTCCGCTGCGGCCGGTGGGGTTGCCTTTCCCTCGGTATCCACGCTGCCGATGACTTCGTTGCTGCGCACCACCGTGCCCTCCGGCTTGGTTATGCGGGCCAGGATGCCTGCCGCGGGCGCGGTTACATCAATGACGATCTTGTCCGTTTCCACATCGGCGATTTTTTCGCCCGCCTTGACCGCCGCCCCGGCTTTTTTGTGCCAGCGGGACAGCGTTCCCTCGGATACCGATTCCGGGAACTTGGGGACAACAATATCAACAGAAGGCATCAGTGGGCTCCTCCGGCGGCAGGGGCCGGGGTGTGGGACGAGACCAATTGCGGTTGCAGGGTGAGGGCCGCCGAGGAGGCAGCCCCGGGGGCCAGCGCGGTGTCCACCAGCAGTTTCTGGCGTTCCAGATGCTTGTGGTAATCGCCGCCAGCGGGCGAAGCCATGGGTTTGCGACCGGCATAGTGCAGCTCCTGATCGTCCCGGAGGCAGCTGCGCAGGGCGTCCTGAATGGAGAGCCAGGCCCCCTGGTTCTGCGGCTCCTCCTGGCACCACACCACTTCGCGGGCCGCCGGGAAGGACCGGAATTGCTGGGTCAACTCCTCGGCCGGGAAGGGATATAGCTGCTCCACCCGGATGATGGCGATGTCGGTGATGGTGCGTTCGCGCCGCGCTTCCAGCAGGTCATAGTAGACCTTGCCCGAGCAGGCCACCACACGCCGCACCTCGGCGGGCTTCAGCGGATCCAGTTCGCCGATTACATTGTCAAACTTGTCGCCTGCCAGGTCTTCCAGGGTGGAGAAGGTGATCTTGCGCCGGAGCGGGCTCTTGGGCGTCATGATGACCAGCGGCTTGCGGTAGGGCCGGATCATCTGGCGCCGCAGCAGGTGGAACATCTGTTCCGGGGTGCTGGGGTAGCAGACCTGGATGTTCTCCTGGGCGCATAGTTGCAGGAAACGCTCGAGGCGCGCGGACGTGTGCTCCGGGCCCTGGCCTTCCCAGCCGTGGGGCAGCATCAGTACCAGGCCGGTCAGCAGGCCCCACTTCTGTTCCGCCGCCACCAGAAACTGGTCAATCACCACCTGCGCGTTGTTGGCGAAGTCGCCGAATTGGGCCTCCCAGATGACCAGCGCGTTGGGGGTGGCCGCGCTGAAACCGTACTCAAAGCCCAGCACGGCGGCTTCGGACAGGATGGAATCAATGACCGTGAACTTGGCCTGCTGCTCGGAAAGATGCTGGAGCGGGATGTATTCATCCCCGTTGCGCTGGTTGTGCAGCACGGCGTGGCGGTGGAAAAAAGTGCCTCGTCCGCTGTCCTGGCCGGAAATGCGCACCGGATAACCTTCTTCCAGCAGGGTGGCGTAGGCCATGGTCTCGGCGAAGCCCCAGTCGATGGGCAGGGCGCCGGCCGCCATTTTAATGCGGTCATCCATGAGTTTGGCCACCCGCGGATGCAGTTCGATGTCTTCCGGCAGGGTGTTGAGCTTGGCCCCCAGCTCGCGGATGCGGCTCACCGGCACGGCGGTGCGGGTGGGGTCCGTCCAGCGCGCCTGGCGGTATTTGTTCCAGTCGATACGGTACGGGTTCTTCTTGCCGGTCACGATGCCCGGCACCACCTGCTGGCCCGCCTCCAGGGCCTCGCGGTAGGCCTTGACCATGCCCTCCGCTTCCTCCGGCTTGAGCACACCCTGTTCAACCAGACGCCGGGCATAAACCGCGCGCGTGGTGGGATGCTGGCGGATTTTCTTGTACATCATGGGCTGAGTGGCCGCCGGTTCGTCGGCCTCGTTATGGCCGTGCCGCCGGTAGCACACGATGTCAATCACCACGTCCCGCTTGAAGGTCATGCGGAAGTTCAGGGCCAGTTGCAGGATGAACGCCACCGCCTCCGGATCATCGCCGTTGACATGAAAAATGGGGGCTTGGATGACCTTGCCCACGTCCGTGCAGTACAGGGCGGAGCGCGCATCCAGGGGATGACTGGTGGTGAAGCCGATGCGGTTGTTGGTGACAATGTGGAGGGTGCCGCCCGTTCCGTAGCCGCGGGTCTGGGCCAGGCCGAACGTTTCGTATACCACGCCCTGGCCGGCAAACGCCGCGTCGCCGTGGATCAACACGCCCAGCACCTTGTCGCGCTCGCGATCGCCCCGCTGCTCCTGGCGGGCCCGCACCGAGCCGCAGGTTACGGGGTCCACGATTTCCAGATGGGAGGGATTGAAGCCCAGGGCCAGATGCACGATGCCGCCCGGGGTCTGTACGTCGGAGGAGAAGCCCTGATGGTACTTCACATCGCCGGTGAGGTCGCCCTTCCATTCATGGATGCCCTCGAATTCGGCAAACAACTCCTTGGGCGATTTGCCCATGATGTTGATCAGCACGTTGAGCCGGCCGCGATGGGCCATGCCGATGACAATTTCTTCCACCCCCTGGGTGCCCGCGCGATGGATGATCTCGTCCAGCGCGGTGATGGTGGTCTCGCCGCCCTCCAGGGAAAACCGCTTCTGGCCGGAATATTTGGTGTGCAGGAACTGCTCCATGCCCTCGGCGGCGGTCAGCCGCTCCAGCAGGCGCAGCTTGAAATCGGTGGGGTAGTCAGGGTTGGTGCGCGTGCTCTCCAGGCGGGTTTGAATCCACCGCTTCTCGTTGACATCCGAGATGTGCATGAACTCCGCGCCGATGTGCTCGGTGTAGGTCTCCTTGAGCATGGCGATGATTTCGCGCAGCGGCTGCTCCGCCTTGCCGAACAGGTTGCCTACATTGAAGGTGGTGTCCAGGTCGGCCTCGTTCAGACCGTGGAAGGCGGGATCCAGATCCGGCACCACGGGCAGACCGCGCAGATTGATGGGATCCACCTGGGCCCGATGATGGCCGAGCAGCCGGTAGGAATGGATGAGTCGCAGGACGGCTGCCTGCTTGCGGATGTGCTCGGTGGCCAGGGCGTCGGATGCGGGGGCTGCGGACGGACCGGCCGGCCGGGCCGCCGAGGTTCCGTGGGCGCGTTCACGCATCAAGCGGCGGATGTCATCCAGCGTCGGTTCCTGGCTGGACGGAGCATCGGCGCGGTGAACCTGCTCAAAATAGTGACGCCAAGCTGCCGGCACCGTAGTCGGATCACGCACGAATTTCAGGTGCAGTTGTTCGATGAGCTCTGCATTACCGACGTCCATGGACTCCAGTCCGCCCCCGCAAAGGCCGCACAATGGTTTCAGGCACAGGAAAAAAGCAGGGCAAGGTTAGCGTGGGGCGGGGATTTCGCGCAAGGTGAAAGGGAATGGAGAACAGGACGCAGGCACAGAGGCACCAAGGGACAGAGGAGGGGTGCGCCAGGTGCATCTACACCGGCGGATGCAGATATAGCGGTTCTGCGGGTTCGCCCGGTTGACGGGCGGCCAGTTGAGCGGACGCCCATTCCGCCACCCGGTTCGCCGAAGGGTAGCGATCTTCTTCGATCCAATGCACCGGGGCGTCGCGCGGCCCGCAGGCCGCCGCCAGGCGGGCCCAGTCTGGCGACGCCACCCGCGCCCCGTGGGGGAGGCGGGCAGTGAAGTCGGCCGCCGGGACCAGGGTCCAGTCCTGTTTACGACGAACGCCTGCCCCCTGGGGCTGGAATACGGCGTACCATATGGCACCGCGGCGCGCATCGCCGGCAATGACGATGGGTCCCCCGTCCGATTCCGCCGCCAGGTCCATAGCCAGCGCTTCCCCGCTGCTGACCGCGAGCACCGGGGTGAGCAGGGGGCGGGCAAAGGTCTGGGCGGTCATGAGCGCTACGCGGATGCCGGAGAACGAGCCGGGACCGCGACCCACAGCGATGGCGCGCAGTTGGCTCCAGGTGGCGCCGCCGTCCTGCAACACCCGGGGTACCGCCGCGAACAGAGCCTGATGCCGCGCCGCCGGTTCGTCCCAGCATTGTTGAGCGACCACGCACACGCCATCGTGCAGGGCCACGCTGCCCCGCCGGGAGGATAATTCGAAGGCTAGAATCATGGCGGATCGCCCTCGCTGATTTCGATGAAGCGTTCATCGGGTTGTTCACCCGCCCGCAAGCGGACATGGATGGTGTGCGCGGGCAGCAGGCAGGCTGCGCGCTCCGCCCATTCCACCGCCGTCACCCCGTTCCCGTGGAGATACTCGTCCAGACCCGCCCGCACCGCTTGCTCCGCCTCCTCCAACCGGTAGAGGTCGGCGTGATAGAAGGGCAGGCGTCCCTGATATTCGCCGATGAGGGTATAGGTGGGGCTGCTGACCGTCGCCGTCACCCCCAGTGCTTCGGCCAGTCCTTGGATGAAACAGGTTTTGCCGGCGCCTAAATCTCCGTGCAGCGCCAGCACGGTGCCGGGCCGCAGGGCCGGGGCCAAGCGGGCCGCCGCGCGGCGGGTTTCTTCGGGGCTGTGGCTGATAAGGTGAATGGGTAACACGCGACCAGCTATAGCAAAAGCACCGCCCCGGGGAAATTCCGAAGAAGAGCTGGCTTGCCAAGCCGTAGCCTTGGGGAGCGCCCGCCTTCGCGCCGGGGACGGCGGCTCCGGCGTGGCAAAGCTGGCACGCCAAGCCGTAGCCCTGGAAGCGCCCGCCTTCGCGCCGGGGACGGCGGCTTCGGCGTGGCAGCCTTCGCCTTCGCTGCGCTACGGCGAAGGCTGGTGGGCAGTGAGGGATTCGAACCCCCGACCCCCTCGGTGTAAACGAGGTGCTCTACCACTAAGCTAACTGCCCCCAAAGGAAACGGAAGGTACGGCATTTTCTGCGAATGGAAAATGCTTATTTCACCGACTCGGGGCAAACCGGTACAGCGACTCCCGGGTTTTTCTTGTCGCCGCCGCTCCCGGGGCCGTGTACAGTCCGATCACGTAAATTGAATCCCTTGCACAGGAGATAACACGATGCTGCGGAAATTCTTTTTGATGTCGGTATTGGCGGGCTTGAGCCTGATGACCACGGCTCGCGCGGAAGAGACGAGGGCCTTTTGGACCACGGAAAACAAGTTCCCGGAATTGGGCCAGGCCGAAGTCTCGTACTGGTTTGAACAGAATGAGTATGAGGATTTCGTGTATCGTTCCCACTCCGCCCTGCTGCGCTATGGCCTGATTGAAAACGTCACCGCCCGCCTTGACGTACCCTGGGTGCAGCGCGACGAGGACTTCGCCGCGGACGCGGATGGTCTGGGTGATGTGGGTCTCGGCTTTGACCTTCTGGCCTACGAGGACATCTTCCGCTACCCCTACGTGATTCCGCATGTGGACATTGCGTTCCCCACCGGGGACGATGACGACGGTCTAGGCACGGGCGAAACCATGTACATGTTCGGCGTGTCCATCGGCACCGTGGTCTACGATGTGCTGCACTACGTATTCGATGCCAGCTACGCCATGAATTACGACGCGCGCGCCACCGAGGAAGACGACGTATTTATGGGCTCGCTGTCCCTGATCTGGGATCTCAGTGACCGCTTCTCGGTCATGGGCGAAGGCCGCATCATGGATTATCAGGACACCAGCGATCAGCCCTTCCTGATCGGCGCCGGCATGACCTACGGTTGGACCGAAAACCTGACCTCCTCTTTCTTCATCGGCAACTGGCAGGAAAGCGATTTCGGGCAGGACCAGGAACTGATGGTCCGCGCCAGCTACACCTTCTAAACCGGATCGGTTTTCACGGCCGCGCCGTCCGCCCGGATGGCGCGGCCGATTTTTTTGCCCGCGTGGGCTGGCCAAGGGGCCGGATTGAGGCTATGTAATGGCACCTATGTCAACCCCTGTGCCCGGTTCCGTACCCGAACCTTCCCGCCGCGAAGTCTGGAAGATGTTTGACCGCATCGCGCCCCGGTACGATCTGCTGAACCGCATGCTCTCCTTCCGCCAGGACGTGGCGTGGCGCAAACGCATGGCGCGTCATCTTCCGGAGGGGCCCGCGCTCCGCCTGCTCGATGTGGCCACGGGGACAGCGGACCAAATTTTTTCCCTGATGCGGCACGAACCCCGGATCACGTCCGCGGTGGGGGTGGACATGTCGGAGGGCATGCTGGAGGTGGGCCGCGAAAAAATCCGTCAGCGCAACCTCACCGAACGCATCACCCTGCGCACCGGCGACGCCACCACCATTCCGGAGGCCAGCCACGCGTATGACGCGGTGACCATTTCCTTCGGCATACGCAATGTGACGGACGTGGTGCAGTCGTTGGGCGAAATGCGCCGGGTGCTGCGGCCGGGCGGCCGGGTGCTGGTGCTGGAATTTTCGCTGCCCGGCTGGCCGCCGTTCCGCGCCCTGTATCTGTTCTACCTTCGCCATGTCCTGCCCGTGCTGGGCGGCTGGCTGTCCGGCGATCGCGAAGCCTACCGCTACCTGAATGTCACGGTGGAAACCTTTCCCTACGGCCCCGATTTCTGCGCCCTGATGAGCAAGGCCGGCCTGGTGAACGTGCAGCATCACCCACTGACCTTCGGCATCGCGACCATTTATCAGGGCGACGCTCCCGCATGAGCGAGACCACGCCTCAGTCGCGCTATGCATCGGTCCTGGAACAGGCCGTCGAAAGTGCGTGCCGGTCGGCCGGAGCGGAGGCGGCGCTGGTCCTGAGGGTGGAGATTCCCGCGCCCTCCCTGCATCCCCTGGCCTGGCTGGCCGCGCAGGCGGAACAGAAGCGCGGTTACTGGGCGGATCGGGATGGGGAGCGCGAGGTGGCGCTGGTGGGCGAGGCGGACGAAATCAAAGGCGCCACCGCACCCGGCATCACCGAATGGGCCGAGGCCATCAACGGCCGCTTGCAACGCGCGGTGGGCGATGTGCGTTATTATGGCGGCTTCCGTTTCGGGCCCTGGCATGAAACCGATCAGGCGTGGCGCCCCTTTGGCGCCTATCGCTTCATTCTACCCCGCATGGAGGCTTGCCGTTCCCGGGTGGGCGGAACCACGCTGGCTCTGAATCTGGTGCGGGACGCCGGAGGAAAATGGCCGGAGATGCGCGATCTGTCGTGGACGGACGGCCCGGCCCAGTATACGCCGCCCGCGTTGCCCCGGGTGCTGGGCCGGCGCGATGAACCGAATGCCGCGGCCTGGACCTCGGCCGTGGAGCGGGCACTCTCGCTTATGGCGAGCGGTCAGGTGAGCAAAGTCGTTCTGGCCCGTCGCGCCCTGCTGGCCTTGTCCGGGCCGGCGGATCCGCTGGCCTTGCTGCATGGCCTGCAGCAGGAAACCGGGCGATGTTTCCAGTTTTGCGGCAGCCACGGGGCGGGCTTCTCCTTCGTGGGCGCTTCGCCGGAACTGCTGTATCGCCGGGTGGGCCGCCAGCTCGACAGCGAGGCCGTGGCGGGAACACGTCCCCGCGGGGCCACGGAATCGGAAGACCAGGCCCTCGCCTCCGAACTGATGGGTAGCCCGAAGGAGGCGGAGGAGCACCGCCTGGTGCGCGAGCGCATCGTGCGCGATCTGGGCGCATTGAGTACGCACGTGGAGGCGGAACAAGCGCCGCACCTGCTCAAGCTGGGCCGGGTCCAGCATCTGCATACGCCCATCCGCGCCACCTTGCGACCGGAGACCACGGATGCCGATGTGTTGGCTCGCCTGCATCCCACGCCCGCCACCGCGGGTGAACCGGTGGCGGCGGCCCGGCAGTGGCTGGGCGAAAACGAGCCGTTTGACCGGGGCTGGTACGCCGGTCCGGTGGGCTGGGTGGGGCGTGATGCGGCGGAATTTGCGGTGGCTTTGCGCTGCGGGCTGGCCGTGCAATCGAACCTGATTTTGTTCGCGGGGGCTGGTATTGTCCCGGGATCGGAACCGGAAGCGGAGGCGCGGGAAATCGAAACCAAGCTATCCCCGTTCCTGCGCCTGATGAAGGTATGATGAGAAAAGCCCCCAATGTGAATGCCCTGTGGTGCTCGGTGCTGGCCGAGGAATTGTGCCGACTCGGGGTCACGACGGTCGGCGTGGCCCCCGGTTCGCGCTCCACGCCGCTGGCCCTGGCCGTGGCCGCGCATCCCGGTTTGTCGGTACAGGTGCACTGGGACGAACGAGCCCTGGGCTTTTATGCGTTGGGGTATGCCCGCGCCACCGGCCGCCCCATGGCCGTGATCACCACCTCCGGCACCGCGGTGGCCAATCTGGCGCCCGCCGTGGCCGAGGCCGCGCTCGACCATGTCCCGCTACTGCTGCTGTCCGCCGATCGCCCGCCCGAATTGCGCGACACCGCGGCCAATCAGACCATGGATCAAACCACGCTGTTCGGCTCGTTCTTGCGCTGGCGATTTGATGTGCCCTGCCCGGGGGCCGAGGTACCCCTGCGCATGTTGCTGACCACGGTGGACCAGGCGGTGGCGCGCTGTCAGCATGGCCCCGCGGGTCCGGTGCACCTTAATTTCATGTTCCGCGAACCGCTCGCTCCCACGCCCACCAAGTTCCCGCGGCGCGCCCTGCTGGCGCCTCTACAATCCTGGCTGCGCAGTTCCCGGCCTTTGACCCACGTCGAAGTGGCCGCGGCGAGCGGACCGACCCTCTGGCCGGAGCAGTCGCTCCAACGCGGCGTGATTGTGGCGGGGGCGCTCTCGGTGGCCGAAGCCCGGGCCGTGCTGGATCTGGCCCGACGGGTGCAGTGGCCGGTGTTGCCCGATCTCCAGTCCGGCCTGCGCCTCGGCCGATTGGAACCGGAAGTGATCGCCCATGCGGATCTTGTCCTGGGCGCCGAAGCCTGGCTGGCCCGACATCGTCCCGAAGCCGTGCTGGTGGCGGGCGGGCGGGTCACTTCCAAACGCCTGGCCGCGCTGACCGCCTCCGGTGTTCCGACCCTGCGTATGACGCCGCACCTGGAACGACAGGACCCCGCACACGCGCTGGATGTGCAATGGGTCGGTTCACTGCCGCACGGCTTGGCTGAACTGGCCGCGCACATAAAGCCAACCCCGCGCCCCTGGCTGGCGGCCTGGCAGGCGGCCCATCAGCGCGCCGCCCGGTCTCTGCGTCAAGCGTGGACGAAGCGGTCGAGCTTGAGCGAGCCCCGGGTGGCATGGGAATTGTCGCGGCGGTTGCCTGCGGATCACGCCCTGGTGGCCGGCAACAGCCTGCCCATCCGCCTGCTGGATACGTTTTCCGACCCGCACGGCGCGCGGCCCGACATCGCCGCCAATCGCGGGGTGAGCGGCATTGATGGTTTGCTGGCCACGGCGGTGGGGTACGCGGCGGGACGCGGTCGGCCGGCGACCCTGCTGATCGGAGATTTATCCCTGCTGCACGACCTGAATTCACTGGCCCTGCTGGCCGGTTCGTGCATCCCGGTGGTGGCGGTGGTCTTGAACAACGATGGCGGTGGCATTTTCTCCTTCCTGCCCGTGGCTGGCACCACGCCTGCCTTCGAGCGCGTGTTCGGTTTGCCGCATGGACGCACGTTCGAGGGGGCGGCCCGCATGTTTGATCTCGCTTATACCCGGGTGCAGAGCCTGCCCGCGTTCACGCGGGCCTACGCGCGCGCCTGTGCCAGCGGGCGAAGCGCGGTCATCGAGGTCACCACTACCCGCCGCGCCACCGTGGCGGTCTGGCGAGCCGTACAGCAGTCGGCCGCGCGCGCGGTGGATCAGGGCTGATATGGCGGGCCTGCAGGTCACCACGCTGGGCCCCGCGCAGGCCCCGCTGATTGTTTGTTTGCACGGATTCCTGGGCGACGGTTCCGACTGGCGCCCGCTTGCGGAGCGATTGTGCTCCCGCTATCAGGTCGCTCTGGTGGATCTGCCCGGACACGGCGTTTCCACCGCGCTTCCGACTGAATCCTACACGTGGGCCGGTGCCGTTAATGAAATCGGCGCGCTCGCGAGACCCGCCCGCGGACTGATCGGCTATTCCATGGGCGGGCGCCTGGCCCTGACCGTGGCGCTGACCGCGGGCCTGGAGAACCTGAAGGCCATGGTGATCGTCTCCGCCTCCCCGGGTTTGGAAGAGTCCGCCGCGCGGATACAGCGCTTGAGGGAGGACGAGGCGCGCGCACGCGATTTGGAGCTGCGTGGTTTGCCCGCCTTCCTGGAAACGTGGTATGACCAGCCGCTGTTTGCCTCCTTGCGCGGGCAGCCGACGTTGCGGCAGGCCCTCATCGATAGACGGAGTGGCGGCCGGGCGGAGGAACTGGCCAAGGCATTGCGCGGTTTGTCGGTCGGACACCAGCGTCCTTTGTGGAACGAATTGCCGGGCCTGACATCGCCGGCCCTGTTCGTAGCGGGGGAGGAGGATGCGGTTTACGGTGCGACGGCCAGGCGGGCCGCGGACTTGAGCCCGCTGGGGCGGAGCCTTATGGTACCCGCTTGCGGCCATATGCCGCACCTGGAGCAACCGGCGCTGTGTTTGGATGCCGTGGCGGAATTTGTGCAACAACACGTGGAGTGACTATGGCCAAAATCGAATGGAAATCGGCGGGAACGTATGGCGACATCCTGTACCACAAGGCAGAGGGCGTCGCCAAGATCACCATCAACCGACCCGAGGTGCGCAACGCCTTCCGGCCCCAGACGGTCAAGGAAATGCGGGTGGCCTTGGAGGACGCGCGTGAGGATGCCGAGATCGGGGTGATCATCCTGACCGGGGCGGGCGACAAGGCGTTCTGCTCCGGCGGCGACCAGAAGATTCGCGGTGAGGCCGGCTACAAGGATGAGAAGGGCGTGTTGCGTCTCAACGTGTTGGACCTGCAGCGTGAAATCCGCACCTGCCCCAAACCGGTGATTGCCATGGTGGCGGGTTACGCCATCGGGGGCGGCCACGTGTTGCATGTGGTGTGCGATCTGACCATCGCAGCCGACAATGCCATCTTCGGCCAGACCGGGCCCAAGGTGGGTTCGTTTGACGGCGGGTTCGGCGCCTCCTATCTGGCCCGCATGGTGGGGCAGAAGAAGGCGCGTGAAATCTGGTACCTGTGCCGCCAGTACAATGCCCAGCAGGCCCTCGATATGGGGCTGGTCAATGTGGTGGTGCCCCTGGCCAAACTGGAGGAGGAGACGGTGCAGTGGTGTCGCGAGATCAACGAGAAATCGTCCCTGGCCATCCGCTGCCTCAAGTCCGCACTGAACGCCGATTGCGACGGGCAGGCCGGTTTGCAGGAGTTGGCGGGCAACGCCACCTTGCTTTACTACATGTCGGAAGAGGCGCAGGAAGGCAAAAATGCCTTCGTCGAAAAGCGCAAACCCAACTTCGCCAAGTTCCCGCGCCGCCCCTGAATCCGGAGTCCCCATGTCTTCACCACTTGAAATTTGGTTGAGTGCCGCGCGCCCCAAAACCCTGTGGGCGTCCGTGGCGCCGGTGATGATGGCCTCCGCCATGGCCTGGCGAAACGGCGAGTTCCATCCGATGACCGCGGGGTTCGCCCTGCTCACGGCCATGCTGCTGCAGGTGGCCACCAACTTCTGCAACGACTATGCAGATTTTGCCAAGGGAACCGATACCGCGGAGCGCCGGGGCCCCCGGCGTGCCACAGCGGCGGGCTTGGTTTCGCCGGCGGCCATGAAACGCGCCACCTGGATCGCCTTCGGGTTGGCTGCGGCTTGCGCTCTGTATTTGGTGGTGCGCGGCGGCTGGGTGCTGGCGGTGTTGATGGGCTTGGCCATCGCATCCGGCGTCCTCTACACCGCGGGACCCAAGCCCCTGGGCTATCTGGGTCTGGGCGATCTGTTCGTCTTCATTTTCTTCGGTCCGGTCGCCGTGGCCGGCACGTATTATGTGCAGGCCCTTCAGTTCAACGAAGCGGCCGCCGTGGCGGGTATTGCCCCCGGCCTTTTGTCGGTGGCCATTCTGGTGGTCAATAATCAGCGTGATCGCGAGGGGGATGCCCGTAGCGGGAAACGCACCCTGGCCGTGCGCCTGGGTCCCACATTTTCTCGCTGGGAGTACACGCTGTGCATCGTGTTGGCTGCCGTGATCCCGCTCCTGCTGGTCCGCTATTACCAGGCGCCCATCAACTCGGCGGTGGCCGGTCTGACAGCCCTGGCCGCCATTTCGGCCCTGCGCACCATGTGGACCACGGAGGAACCGCTGCTGCTGAACAACCTGCTGGCCTACACTTCCCTGCTGTTGATTGTTTTTGCCGTGCTATTTTCCATTGGCTACGTGATGTGATGTTCACCGCCTGCGAACTCTATGCCTACCGCCTGCCCTTGACCGAACCGGTCTTCGTGCGCGGTCAGCGTCTGGAGCAGCGCGAGGGGTTGCTGATTCATCTGGTGTCTGAATCGGGCCATGAAGGGTGGGGCGATATCGCCCCGCTACCCGGCTTCAGTCGGGAGACCCTGGCGGAAGCGCAGCAGCAGGCCCGCCTGGCGTGCACCCGCCTGGAAGGCCACGGGTATGAGGATGATCAAAACCTGCTCGACTCGCTGCTGCCATCGGTGCGGTTTGGTTTTGATTCGGCCCACATGATGATGGGGGCCGACTTCTACAAAACGAATCCGGGTGAATGGCTGGGCGGGGAAACTTCGACGGTGAGCCTGAGCGCCTTGCTGACCGGTTCCACGGACGCCTGTGTGGCGGCGGCCCGGCGGGCCGTGTCCCGTGCATACGAAACCTTCAAACTCAAGGTGGGGCAGGGCACGGTGGAGGAGCAGGTGGAACGCATTCGACAGGTCCGAAACGTCCTGCCGGCAAAAGCGGCGTTGCGCCTGGATGCCAACCGGACCTGGTCCCTGGAAAGCGCCTGTGCCATCGCCAAAGCCTTGCCGGATTTCCGGCCCGCTTATGTCGAGGAGCCGCTGGCAGATAGTGCGCAGTTGACGGCCTTCCATGAGTCCACGGGTTGGGACCTGGCGCTCGACGAGACGTTGCACGGATTGAAGCCTGACCAGGCTCTGCCCGACATCCAGGGGGTGGTGGCGTGGATATTCAAGCCCACCCTGATGGGGTCGCTGGACGATATTTGCGAGTGGCAGCGACGCGCCCATTGGGCTCATAAGGTCGCCATCATCAGCGCCGCCTATGAAAGCGGGGTGGGTATCCGCATGCTGGCGGAAATAGCGAGTCGGGCTGAGGATTGGGCCGCCGGACTGGATACCTACCGCTTTCTGGCCGCGGATGTGTTTGAACCCCGGCTGGATTTTGATGCTGGTTGGATTGACCTTTGCGATGCGCGTACCCTCTTGGTGCAGCCCACCCACCTCACGCGTGTCGCATGACTACCATTCGCTGTCCGCTCTGTGAAGCGGCCCAGATTTCGCCCCACGAAGCCGCCATGGTCAGCGATGAGCGGATTATCCGCTATTACGAGTTGAACGAGCTGGCCACGCGGGTGGCCGGTCATTTGACGGAAGCCGGTTTGGTGGCGGGTGAGCGGGTGGCCATCTATTTGCCCGCGGACTGGCGTTACGTCGCCGTCTACCTCGGCATTCTCCGGGCGGGCGGCACGGCCTGCCTGATCAACACCCGGCTGCCCCGAGCCGCCGTGCTGGCGCAAATTCATCAGCTCGGCTGCCGTCGGGTCATCGCCTTCCTGCAGGATCCTTCGGCATCCGATCTGGCCGGGCTTATCGTGTATCATCCTTCGGTGCTGCTGGCCCCGCGCGATGAAGCCTCCGGGGATCGGACGTGGAAGGTGGACCTGGCCCAGCCCGCGACCATTGTGTTCACCTCCGGCAGCACCCGCGATCCCAAACCCGCGGTGTTGAGCTACGGCAACCATTATTACAGCGCGCGCGGTTCCAATGTGAACATCCGGCTGGCCAGCCATGACCGGTGGTTGCTCAGCCTGCCCCTCTATCACGTAGGCGGGCTGGGCATTGTATTTCGCTGCCTGCTCAGCGGGGCCACCATGGTGTTCCCGGAGCCGGGCCAGAGCCTGGAGCACAACCAGGGTTTCTATGCCATCACCCACCTCTCCTTGGTGGCCACCCAGTTGCTGCGGTTGCTGCGTCTGCCCGTGATGCCGGAATCGTTCGCCCAGGTGAAGGCCATCCTGCTGGGCGGCGGACCCATCCCGGCCTCCGCGCTGGTGGAGGCCTTGCGACGGGGCTGGCCGGTGCTGCCCAGTTACGGTCTCACCGAAATGGCGTCCCAGGTGTGTACGGCCAGTCCGCAAGCCCCGCCCGCCCAGCGCATGAATGCCGGGCCGGTTCTGCGCCACCGCAAACTGCGCATCAACGCCGGCGGCGAAATCGAGGTGAGCGGCGACACGCTGTTTATGGGCTATCTGGAGCAGGGCGTCCTGCGGCCTTCGCGCACCGAGGATGGCTGGTTCGCCACCGGCGATCTGGGCGAACTGGACGAACGCGGGGGGCTGACCGTGAAGGGGCGGCGCGACTTTATGTTCATATCCGGCGGAGAAAACATCCAGCCCGAGGAAATTGAACGCGCGCTCAGCGAACTGCCGGAGATTGAGGAAGCGCTGGTGGTGCCGGTGGCCGACCCGGAATTCGGGGAGCGCCCGGTGGCCTATGTGCGCTACCGGGTGGCGGCCGTGCCGGATGAGGTGGTGCGCGAGCGGCTGGCGCTACGTTTGCCCAAGTATAAAATTCCTCGCGCCTTCCTGCCCTGGCCGGACGATGTAGATTCCGGACGCAAACCCGACCGGGTTCAACTGACCCTGGAGGCCCAATTAAAACTCTTGTGAACAGGGCCTGCGGATTTCTGATGGTGACCGCGCTGGCTGGCGCTGTGGTGGCTCAACCGCCCCCCCCGGTGCGCATCATGCCCCTGGGCGATTCCATCACCCAGGGCCAGGTCCGCTTCGGCAGTTACCGGCGCGCTTTGTGGCTGCTGCTTGAGCAGTCGGGGTATCGGGTGGATTTCGTCGGTTCCGAGCAGCGTCAGCGCGGGGGCGGACCGCGCGCGGATGATTATGATCCCGACCACGAGGGGCACTGGGGTTGGAGCCTGGATCAGATTCTGCCTCATCTGCCAGCGTGGTTGGAGCAGGCCCGTCCCGATGTGGTCTTGCTGCATCTGGGAACGAACGATGCCATGCGGGGGGAACCGCTCGACGGAACCGTGCACGAGTGGATGAGCGTGTTACGCGTCATCCATGCAAGCAATCCTGAGGTGCGCGTGCTGGCGGCGCGCCTGATCCCCATGGAAGGGATGGAAAAAGAAATGGCCCAACTGAACGCGGCCATGGCGGCGGCCTGGTCCAATCAACCCATCCCCGGGTTGGACGTGCGTTGGGTGGATCAGTTCACCGATTTTATCCCGGCCGAGGATACGTGGGACGGCGTTCATCCCAATCACCAGGGCGAGCGAAAAATCGCCACCCGTTGGATGGACGCTTTGCGCACCGTACTGCCCCTGCCGGACAAGCCATAGCCCGGTGTATCGCCGCAAACGATGGTGAGCCAATGTTGGAGAAACCGATGATAACTGCATGCAAAAACGCGCAGCAGCGCTTCGTAGCCCATCCGCCGCTCACGCATGTTCGGGCTTTCATGTATGCGATCTTCGTCGGGTTGTGGCTGGCCGGTGGTCAACCTGGTCTTGGTGACACGCATGCAGAATCGGCATCGCCCGCGACCCGTCGCGTGCTGTTCGTCGGTAACAGCTATACCCATGGTGCCTTTGCACCGCTCATCACCTACAACCACACAAATATTACCGACGTCAATGGCACCGGCCATGGCGGGGTGGCCGGCATGTTTAAGCAACTCACGGTGTCCGCCGGGTTGAAGTACGAAGTCACTATCGAGGCGGTCAGCGGCCAGTCCCTGGCCTGGCATCTCGCCCACAAAACCAACCTCCTCTTCCAGCCGCATTGGGACATCGTATTTTTGCAGGATATGAGCACGGGGCCGCTGCCTGTGGAACGGGACGGCCAGCTTCCCGCCTTTCAAGCTGCGGTGGCCGCCCTTACGCTAGGCATTCACGCCGCCAACCCGCAGGCGGAGGTGTTCCTGTATCAGACCTTTCCGCGTTCGGGGTTAACCTATGTGAGCGGCCAACGCTATTCCGGCGAACCGATTGAGACCATGGCGAACGATCTTCATGCCGGCTATTTCGGCATGCTGAAGCGGGAGTCCTTGGTTCATGCCGTCTCCCCCGCCGGTGATGCCTGGGTGCGCGCCATCCAGCAGGACGTCGCCGATCGCAACCCGTACGATGGTATCGATGCCGGGAAGGTCAATCTGTGGGCGGACGACAACCATCACGCCAGCGCCCACGGCTGCTATCTCAATGCCGTGGTTCATTTTGGTGCCGCCACCGGACTTGATCCGCGCACCCTGGGCTACGAGCAGACCGCGATGGATTTGGGTATTGCTTCCAACACAGCCATCCGCCTGCAGCAGATCGCCCATGAGTCGCTGACCCAGGCGGCATCCGCTCCCTGAATGTAATGGCCGGCCTGTCTGCCGAAGCTTGGGCGAAGGATGGCGGAGAGGGTGGGATTCGAACCCACGGTACGGGTTAACGTACACACGCTTTCCAAGCGTGCGCCTTAAACCACTCGGCCACCTCTCCCGCTCAGTCCTTCAGCACGTTCGGTTGGACGAACGACGAAAACAGTTCGGCTAATTGTCGCCGTCCTGACGTACTCTTCAAAAACGACTCTCGCTGGACCCGCGTCCGGCGGACGCCTTAAACCACTCGGCCACCTCTCCACGGGAAGCGAAAGAAGGGTGGATGAGTAACCCGTAAGCGGGGCTGGAGTCAAAGCTAAAGGTCGGCCTGGTCGCCCAGAAGTTCCAACCCTTGGAAAAAGAGCATTTCCCGGGTTCCAACCATTGGAAATTCCAGGCATTGGAAAAATCGCGGGCGGGGAAGGGATTCCAGCGTGGCGGGACGGGTGGGAAGCGGGTAACATGTCTCATCATGAAACACATCATTTTCAATGGGTTGTTGGCCATGGCGTTGGCGGCGGGCGCGGGTTGTAGGGCAGGCGCAGAGGAGGCGGATATGCAGGTTACGTTTCGGGTGCAGGCGGAAGCGCCGGAAGGCAGCGCCCTCTATGTGGTGGGCAACGATGCGGCGCTGGGGGCGTGGGATCCGGCGGCGGTGAGCCTGGAGCGCCAGGCGGACGGGACGTGGGCGCGCACGGTGTCGCTGCGGCGCGGGCGGCGGGTAGAGTTTAAGATCACGCGCGGCTCGTGGGCCACGGAGGCACTGGATGAGCAGGGGCGACGGGGGCCGAATCACGTGCTGCAGGTGGGGGCGTCCGACGAGGTGGTGGTGCGGGTGGGCGGGTGGCGCGACCAGCTGGCGGCGGAGCCGGGAGTCACGGGGGTGCTGAAGTTTCATCCCGGAGTGGGCGGGCCGGGCGTGGCCCCGCGCATGATTTCAGTGTGGCTGCCGCCGGGTTACGACGCGGAGCCGGCGCGGCGCTATCCGGTGCTCTACATGCACGACGGGCAGAACTGTTTTGATCCGGCGCGCTCCGCGTTCGGCATGGAGTGGCGCATGGACGAGGAAGCCACGCGGCTGATCGAGGCCAGGCGCATCGAGCCGCTGATCATCGTGGGCATGGACTGCAACGGGGAGAAGCGGTTCGCGGAATACAGCGATGGCGAACTGGGCCAGGCCTATCGCAACTATGTGGTGCAGGTGGTAAAGCCGCTGATCGATCAAACCTACCGCACGCGACCGGAGCGGGAGCATACGGCGGTCATGGGCTCCTCCATGGGGGGCTGTGTTTCGTTCCTGCTGATCTGGGATCATCCGGAGGTGTTCAGCCGCGCGGGGTGTTTGTCGCCCGCCTTCTTCAAGCCCGATTTTGCCCGTGTGCGCGCCTACCGGGGCGAGCGCAAGCCCATCCGCATCTACCTGGACAATGGCGAGGTGGGGCTGGAGAAGAAACTGCAGAAGGGCATTGATCAGATGCTGGCCCTGCTCCCGAAAAAGGGTTTCCAGGAAGGCCGCGACTACCAGTGGTTCCTGGACCCCGGGGCCGAGCACAACGAGAACGCGTGGGCGGCCCGGGTGTGGCGTCCGCTGGAGTTTATGTTTGGATTGAACCAAGGAGACGAAAATGCCCCGCGTTAAAATTGAACTTCCGACCGCGTGGACCTTCCGCGCGGAAATTCCGGTCCGCATCACGGATGTGAACTACGGCCAGCATGTGGGCAACGACACCATGCTGGCCTTCATCCAGGAGGCGCGCGTGCAATGGCTGCGCTCGCTGGGCTATCCTTCGGAGCTGCTGGCCGCGCCGGTGGGATTGATCCTGGTTGATCTGGCCGTGCGCATGAAGGCGGAGGCGGCCTACGGGGACCGGCTGGTGGTGCAGCTTGCGGTGGCGGAGTGGAGCAAGGTCGGGTTCGAACTGGTGTATCTGCTGACCAAGGCGGCGGGCGGGGAGGAGGTGGCCCGCGCCACCACGGGCTTTGTGTTCTTCGATTACACGGCTCGCAAGCTGGCCCAGCCGCCCGAAGGCTTTCGCACCAAAGCGGGCGGGTGATTCAACTGGTCTCCGCTATTGTCTTCCCGCGCGACTCGGGTATGGTGAGGCCCAATTATGAGCAACCCAACCGCCACCGAGTTGAGCCCCCGGGCAAAGCACATCCAGGTCAAACTGGCTGAGCTCCGGGGGTATCTTTGACCTCGATACCCAACGTCGCGAGCTGGAAGAATTAGAAGCGCAGGCCACGTCGCCCCAGTTCTGGGACGACGCCAACAAGGCCAAGGCGGCCATCGCCCGCACCAATCACCTGAAGAACGTGCTGGGGCCTTACGACCGCATGCTGACCGAGGTGGAGGAGGTGGACATTCTGCTGGAGATGGCGGCCGCGGAGTCCGCGGAAGCCCAGCAACTTCCACTCGTTAAGGAAGCGGCGGCCAAGATGGACCAGGTGGAGGCGGAGTACCGTCGTTATGAGCTGCAGTCGTTGCTCAACGAACGCTTCGACGAAAACAACGCCTATCTAAACATCAACGCGGGCGCGGGCGGTACGGAGTCGTGCGACTGGGCGCAGATGCTGTTCCGCATGTACACCCGCTATTGCGAGGAGCACGGCTTCACGGTGGGCATCCTGGATTTGCAGAAGGGCGACGAGGCGGGCATCAAGAGTGTCAGCATGATGATCACCGGGCCCTACGCCTACGGCTATCTGAAGTGTGAGCGCGGAGTGCATCGGCTGGTGCGCATCAGCCCCTTCGATTCTAACAAGCGGCGTCACACCTCCTTTGCCGCGCTGGACGTGGTAGCCGAGGTGGACGACGACATCGAGATCGAGATCAACGACAAGGATTTGCGGGTGGACACCTACCGGTCCAGCGGCGCGGGCGGGCAGCACGTGAACAAGACGGACTCCGCGGTGCGCATTGTGCACAATCCGACCGGGATTGTGGTGCAGTGCCAGGCCGAGCGGTCGCAGCACAGCAACCGCGACAAGTGCATGAAGATGCTGCGGGCCAAACTGTACGAGTACGAAGTGGACAAGAAACGCCGGGAGATGGAGAAGTTTTACGGCGACAAGGGCGAGATATCGTGGGGCCGCCAGATCCGCAGTTATGTGCTGCAGCCCTACACCATGGTGAAGGATCACCGCACGGATGTGGAATCGGGCCAGACCGATGCCGTGTTGGACGGCGACCTGGACAAATTTATCGAAGGCTACCTGCGTCATCGCAAACATGAATCTGCTCAATCAAATACTGTCGGATAAGGCGCGCGAGGTCGCGGGGTTTAAGAAGCTGATGTCCCTGCGCCGGATGCAGGCGGCGGCGGGGCAGACCCCGAAGCCCCAGCCCTGGATACGCGCGCTGCGGGCCCGGCCCATGGGCCTCATCGCCGAGGTCAAGCGTCGTTCGCCATCGGTGGGGGTCATCCGCACCCCCTTCGATCCCGTGTCCATCGCGCGGGCCTACGAGGCGGGCGGGGCGCAGGCCTTGTCCGTGCTGATGGACCACAAGTACTTCGGGGGTGGGGCGGGGGACTTTGCCGCGGTGCGGGCGGCAGTGAAGCTGCCGCTGCTTTACAAGGAATTCGTGGTGGACCCGTGGCAGGTCTGGCATGCGCGCAGCCTGGGGGCGTCGGCCGTGCTGTTGATTGTGGCCGCCCTGGAGCGGCGCCAGCTGCGTTCGCTCATGAAGCTGATTGCCGAACTCGAGATGGAACCGCTGGTGGAGGTCCACGATGCTCGTGAGTTTGCGGTGGCGGTGGACCTGGGCACGCGTTGTCTGGGGGTGAATAACCGCGATTTGCGCACCTTCAAAACCACCCTGCAGACCACGTTGGACCTGGCGCAGGAAGCGCCGCGGGGAACGTTGCTGGTCAGCGAGAGCGGTATTCGCACCGCAGCCGACGTGTTGACGGTACAGCGGGCGGGTGCAGAGGCCGTGCTGGTGGGCGAGCATCTGTTGCGCAAACGGAATGTGAAGCAGGCGGTGCAAAGCCTGATGGGACGGGCATGGGCCTCTTCGTAAAAATATGCGGGTTGGCGTCCGGGGCGGACACCCAGGCCGTGGCGGCGCTGCGACCGGATGCCCTGGGCTTCGTCCTATGGCCCGGCTCCAAGCGGCGGGCCCGGGCGGAGGATGTGGCGTCGTGGGTGCGCGATGTACCGGCCGGCCTCCTGAAGGTGGGTGTATTTGTGGATGCGACGCCGGATGAAGTGGAGCGGGCGGTGGCGGTGGCGGGCCTGGATGTGGCGCAATTGCATGGTGCGGAAAAGCCGCACGATTTTTCCGGACGCTCGCTGCGGCTGTGGCGGGCCCTGGGTTTGCGCGATGCTGCGGAGCCGATTCCCTCCGGTTGGTCCGTTGACGCTTTCCTGGTTGATACCTATAGTGCGCAGTCTCCCGGGGGAACCGGGCGGGTGGGCGATTGGGCAGCCGCGCGTTCGTTTGTGGAGCGGAGTCCCCGGCCGGTGCTGCTGGCGGGCGGGCTGACGCCGATCAATGTGAAGGCGGCGGTGACCGCGGTGAATCCGTGGGGTGTGGATGTGAGTTCGGGCGTGGAAGCGCAACCGGGCCGAAAGGATCTCGCGAAAGTACGCGAGTTTATTGAACGATGCCGAGAGGAATAACAGAGCCGGATGCGCGGGGCCATTTTGGTCCCTACGGCGGCATGTACGTACCGGAAACCCTGATGTCGCCGCTGCAGGAGCTGGCGGCGGAATATGCGCGGGCCCGTCGCGACCCCTTTTTCCAGCGGGAACTGAATTACTATCTGCGCGAATACGTGGGGCGGCCCACCCCGCTCTATTTTGCGGAGCGGCTGAGCCAGCATCTGGGCACGGCCAAAATTTATCTGAAGCGCGAGGACCTGTGCCACACCGGGGCCCACAAGATCAACAACTCGCTGGGCCAAGTCCTGCTGGCCCGCCGCATGGGCAAGAAGCGCATCATCGCGGAGACGGGCGCCGGCCAGCACGGGGTGGCCACGGCCACGGTGGCGGCCATGTTCGGGCTGGAATGTTTCATCTACATGGGCGCGGTGGACATGGAGCGCCAGGCTCTTAACGTGTACCGCATGCGGCGGCTGGGGGCCACCGTGGTGGCGGTGACGGCGGGGCAGCAGACCCTGAAGGAAGCCATCAGCGAGGCCATGCGCGACTGGGTTACCAACGTGCGCACCACCCACTACATCCTGGGCTCGGCCCTGGGCTCGCATCCCTATCCCATGATCGTGCGTGATTTCCAGAGCGTGATCGGACGCGAAGCGCGCCGCCAGATCATGGCCAAGGAAGGCCGCCTGCCCAGCCATGTGCTGGCTTGCGTGGGCGGGGGCAGCAACGCCATCGGCATCTTCTATCCCTTTATTAAGGACAAGAGTGTACGCCTGGTGGGCGTGGAAGCAGGCGGGGAGGGCATCCGGGCCGGGCGGCATGCTGCGCGTTTTGCCGGAGGCAAGGTGGGCATCTTGCAGGGCACCAAGACCTACGTGCTGCAGGATCCGCACGGGCAGATCATGCTCACCCATTCGGTCAGTGCCGGCCTCGACTATGCGGCCATCGGGCCGGAGCACAGCCTGCTGCGCGACCTCGGGCGGGCGGAATATTTTTACAGCACGGACGCCGAGGCCATGGACGGGGTCAATGCCCTGTGCCGCATGGAGGGCATCCTGCCCGCCCTGGAGTCGGCTCACGCCATTGCCTGGCTGCTCAAACACGGGCGCAAGCTGAAGAAGCGCGACCTGGTGGTGGTGAATGTTTCGGGCCGCGGCGACAAGGATGTCCAACAGATGGAAGCGTGGGATTCCGCGCACGGTCGCGCGAAAGGTCAGGCATGAGCGCGCGCAGCATGACCGGTTACGGGCGGGGCGCGGCGGGCCAGCACGGGCTGCGGGTGGAGGTCGAGGTCAGCTCGGTCAACCGCAAGCAGCTGGATGTGATGTTGAACCTGCCCAAATCCATGGGTGCGCTGGAGTCGCGCATCCACGAGGATGTGGCCAAGGTGCTGGCGCGCGGCCGGGTGTCCGTGAATGTGCATGTGCAGGAATCGGCGGCCCAGCGCCGCGCCGCGGTGCGGGTGGATACCGAACTGGCGGGCGCCTATATCAAGGCGCTTCGTGCGGCGGCCCGTACCTTGAAATTGGCGGATGATGTAACCGCGCGCGATCTGTTGGAATTGCCGGGTGTACTCCGCCTGGAATCGCCGGAAGACAATGTGGAGGCCATCTGGCCGCTCCTGCAGCGCGCCCTGGGCCAGGCCTTGCAGGCGCTGGATCGCATGCGGGCCCGCGAGGGCAAGGCGTTGGTGGTGGATCTGGATCACCGGTTGGAGCAGATGACCGGGCTGCTGGGTGAAATTCGCGTCCACGCCCCCGCCTCGGCCGGGCGCTACCGTGAAGCCCTGCACCTGCGCATCCAGAGTTTGCGGCTGGAGGTGGATATACCGTCCGACCGCCTGGAGCGGGAGGTGGTGATGTTTGCCGAGCGGGCGGACATTACGGAGGAGATGACGCGCCTGGCCAGTCATATGAAGCAAGCCGCGGGCTTGCTGCACCAGCGGGAACCGTCGGGCAAGGCCCTGGATTTTGTGGCCCAGGAGATGGGCCGGGAGATCAACACCATTGGCTCCAAAGCCAACGACGCGGAGATCGCGCGCCGCGTGGTACTGTTCAAAACGGAGTTGGACCGGTTTCGCGAGCAGGTCCAGAACATCGAATGATAGAACTTCCGGCCCGCCCTCTGCTAATCCTCATCTCCGCTCCTTCGGGAGGCGGCAAGACCACCCTGTGCGAACGCCTGGTGGCGGAATTTGATTTCCTGACCTATTCCGTTTCCTGCACCACGCGTTCGCCGCGGGAGGGCGAGGTGGACGGCACGGATTATTATTTCCTCACCGAGACGGAGTTCGATCAGCGGGTGCGCGCGGGCGAATTTCTCGAGCACGCCCTGGTGCATGGTCATCGCTACGGCACCTTGAAGAAGGTGATCACCGAAGGCTTTCAACAGGGGCGCGACATTCTAATGGATATTGATGTGCAGGGCGCGCAGCAGATCCGCAGGCAGATTGACCAATGTTCACCGGGTGATCCGTTACGGCGCGGGCTGGTGGATATTTTTATCGCCCCGCCTTCCATCGAGGTATTGCGCAAGCGGCTGCAAGGTCGCGGCAAGGACGCGGCGGATGTGATCGAGCGGCGCGTGCAGATGGCGGAGAACGAATTGCCGCACTGGCGCGAGTATCAGTATCTGATCATCAACGACCGTCTCGATGCTTCCTACGATGCGCTGCGCGCCATCCTGCTCGCCGAACATCGGCGCGTGATGGGCGACGCAACGTAAAAAATTTCGCAACTCCTGTTGACGTTGCCGGTCCCCGTTCCTATCCTGTCTGCAATGCAAAGCGAGATGAGCCAGTCACGAGTGAAATATTTTTCGATGGTGATGCGCGCGATGTCTCCCGCTGCTTTTTCTTTCTCCCTTCCCATTGTTTCGTTTTCCTTTTCTCTTCAACCGTCCGGTGTGGATCAACCTGTGCGAGGTCCCACCGCATGATGTCCCGGATCTTCTTCATGCTCGCATGAGGAAGGTAAGGGCGAAGCAAGAGAACACACGAACCGATAGAAGGGAGGGAATACACATGGCGAAGAAGAAAGTTGCAGCGAAGAAAGTAGCGGCCAAGAAGCCGGCGGCCAAGGCCAAGAAGAAGTAATCGTCCCCTAACAAGGACAGCCGGCTGCTTCGGCAGCCGGGCAATGAAATGACGACTCCCGATGCAAATCGAAGGGTCGTCATTTCTTTTTCCGTTCGGCAGGCCGACGCACTGCCTCGGCCGATCGGGGTTCACCCGCATGGGACGGCCACGCTTGACAAAACCACATTCTGTTGGCTATTGACCCTGTAGTGGCGCTAAATATTGTACCCCCAGCCCAGGCGAACTTATGCGTTGTCCCAAGTGCAGTCATCAGGACGATAAGGTGATCGACAGCCGTTCGGTGCGCAACGGGGATGTCATCCGTCGTCGCCGGGTGTGCCTGAAATGCGGATATCGCTTCACCACCTATGAAGAAGTGGTGAAGGCCAGCCTGCGCGTCATCAAGCGCGATGGACGCCACGAAGAGTTGGACCGCCACAAACTGATGAGCGGTATGGAGCGCGCCTGCGAGAAGCGGCCCATCAGCGCCCAGCAGATCGAAACCATGGTGGACAGCATTATTAGCGAACTGGAGAGTGAGTACGAGCGCGAGGTGCCCAGCACGGTCATCGGCCAGAAGGTCATGGACCGGTTGGAGCAGTTGGATGAAGTGGCCTATGTGCGGTTTGCTTCCGTGTACCGTCGTTTCCGCGACGTGAATCAGTTCCTGAGCGAAGTGGAAGGATTGATCGGCCGCGAATGATCGCATGGACTTCAGATGATCGTTCGACCTCCGATCTGGGCCGCGTGTTAGAGCGTGTATTGCCCTTGCATCCGCACGCGCGAGATATTGCGAGCGCGGTGGAGACGGCACTGACCGGAGAGCCCGGCCGATCGGTGCCGGCCACAGATCGCGCTTTGTGGAGTGCGGCGTGTGCCCTGGCCGCCGTGGGCGATCGTTCCGCTGCGGCTGCGGTGTTGGGCGTGACCTCGGCTTGGGCGGACTGGTCGGACACGCTGGATCTTTCCGGTCTGCCGACCCCTACGCTTCGCCTGCTGGAATCCGGCTTGGTGCGGGCCTCGTCCTGTTCGGTGCTGGGCGGTGGAATCCTGGTTGCCCTGGACATGCGCTTGCTGCCCGCCGATGCGGCGGGGCTGGAACTTGTCTATTTTCCTCTGGCCTATCGTTTGGTGGAGGCGTGCGCACCCTTGTGGGAAATTTCTCGTGGACGGGGCGCGCTCGTGATCCAAGGTTGTTCCCGCCATGCGGGTGATGGCGAGCGGATACACCGGGCGAAAACGACCGGGGCGTGGCTGGCGCGAATGTTCCACGAGGGACTGCGTGACCAGGCGGATCGGCGGGGCTGGCCCCAGTCCCCCTTGCTGATCCAGGCCGATTGAAGGCACGTACCCTGGATTATAGTTCTGTTCTTGACGCCCGCCGCGCGCCTGCTATACCTACGCACCTTTGTTCCGGCCCAAAGCCGATTTGATCGAGGAGAATAGCGCCATGTCCATGCATACCAGTTTGAAGTCGAGTTCGAAAATTGTCGCCAAGCGCAATGTCTTGAAGCGTTTTGAACGCATTGACCAGTTGCGCAAGAAGGGCAAATGGAAAGATGGCGACCGCGCCTACAACCTGCCCAAGACCAAGATCACCTGATTTCTCTGCCCTGCGCAGAACGAAAACCCCGTGGCTCCGCCACGGGGTTTTTTATTGAGGATGCCTGGCGCCAATCTCGGCTCTTACCGAGAACGCGGCGGGAACAGGTGTGCCGGCGCCCGAGGTGGTGGTTTGGCCTAGATCAGATGCTGGGTCACGAAGTGTTCTTTGATGTAGGCGCAGGCGGTTTCCAGGTCGGGCAGCAGCTTGGTGCAGAAGCGGATCATCCAGGGACTGGAGTCCTTGAAGCTGAAGGGGGTGAAGCCGACCACGAACTTTTTCAGGTCATGGGAGGCAAAGAACACCTCCATGGATGTGCCGATGGAATTCTTGTTGTAGTTCACCAGCACGATGTCGGCATCCCGGATATCCTGCAGGTCGAACTCCACGATTTCGTTCGCACTGTCCACTTCGCGATCCTTGAAGTTCCGGCGCATGGGATCGAGCAGCACGAAGTGGGGGCCCAGCAGTTCTTTGGCCTTGGTGCGCCAGGCCCGGGCCTGGCCTTCGTGTTCATCCATGATGGGGCCGCACAGATAAATCTTCTTTTTCATACGGGTCCTGGTTGGTTGGTAACGTGTGCAGGAACTAAAGCCCGTTCGCCCCCGGGCAGGCAAGTACGAATCGCGGATCAGCGGCCGGGAACACGGCTCAGATAGTCGTTGATGGCTTGCACCAATTCGGCGAACCGGGGATCGGCGCGGATAAAGTCCAACTGGGGATCGCCTAGGGAGGCGGCGGTGGAGGCGGGGTCGGTCTGGGCGGCGATGGCCAGATTTTGCAGGGCCTTGCCTGTTTCCGCTTTCAAGCTGTAGACGCAGGCCAGGTTGAAGTGAACACTGAACATAAGGCCCTTGCGCTGCATGGCGTTGGGATAGACTTCCAGCAGGACGTTTAGTGCCTCGTCCAGTTTTCCTATGGTGATCAGCACCGCGGCCAGGTTCAACTTGGAAACCGGATCTTGTTTTTGGAGGTCGGTGGCTTTGCGCATCAAGTCGGCGGCGGCATCATACTGTTGCCGACGAAACTGATAAGCGGCGAGGCGGTTGAGGTTGAGCACCCGGTTGCGCGGATTCTGCAGGTACCGGTCCATGTCCTCCAACATGGCAATGGCGTTGGTGGTATCGCCCTGGCGGTAGAGCCGGTCGGCCAGGGTCACCCGCTCCCGCAGCATGTTGCGTTCAAACCGCTCCACCACCTGGGTGTCGGACAGGCCGGAGGATGCAGGCAATGCGGCAATACGTGTCACGATGAGAGGTGGGGCCTCGAATTCGTTGGTGGCGGAATCCAGGGCGGCCATGGCAGCCCGCGCGGGATCCATGGGGGCGGCCGGGGGCCAAACAATAGGACCCGCAGGCACCTGCTGATAAAGTGACGGATGACCGAGGGCAGGCTGGTTGGTCTCGGTGGTCGGGGTTTTGCCGGCGTCCAGCACATCGGTGGTGCGGGACGCGGGCGGCTGGCTGGCCATGACCGGAGCGGCCAGAACCAGCCCGGATACCAGCAAGCCCAGCCTACAAACGTGATATGCAACCTCCTGCACAGCATCAAAGTAGAACACGAGGTGCGGTTGGGCAAGTCCATGCCGGTTTAACTTCAGGCCGCCCGTGTGCTTGCGCCCGGCCCCGGTTCCCGCTAATGCTAGCCCACGTTTGTCCCATAAAGTTGTCGTCGGAAGGAGTTGTCCCGTGCGTTGGTCCCAACAATTGATTCCCACCCTGCGCGAAGTTCCGCAGGAAGCTGAAATTCCCAGTCACCAGTTGCTGTTGCGCGCGGGCCTGATCCGCAAGCTGGGCGCCGGTCTTTATACCTTCCTGCCCCTGGGCCTGCGTGCCCTGCGTAAGGTGGAGCGGATCGTGCGCGAGGAGATGGACCGGGCGGGGGCGCTCGAGGTATTGATGCCGGCCTTGCAACCTCCGGAAATCTGGCGTCAGAGCGGGCGCTACGAAGCGGCCTCCGAGGTGCTGTTCAAGGTGGAGGACCGTCAGGGCCGCGAGTGGCTGCTGGGCCCCACCCACGAAGAAGTCATCACCACCCTGGTGGCGGGCGAGATCAACTCCTACCGCCAGTTGCCGCGCAACTTCTACCAGATCCAGGTCAAGTTCCGGGATGAAATCCGGCCCCGCTTCGGGCTGATGCGGGCCAAGGAATTCATCATGAAGGACGCCTACAGCTTTGACGCCACGGATGAACTGGCCCAGGCCAGTTATCACCGCATGTACGACGCCTACACGCGCATCTTCAAGCGGTGCGGACTCGATGCCTTCCCGGTGGAAGCGGATACCGGCGTGATGGGCGGCAAGTTTTCCCACGAGTTCATGGTGCCAGCGGAAACGGGCGAGAACGAGGTGGCCTATGTGGACGGCGGCAGCTACGCCGCGAATGTGGAGAAAGCGACTAGTCGCGGGCCGCTGGTGGAAACGCCCCGGGTCGCCACCGGCCCCGCCCCGGAAAAATTCGCCACCCCCGGTGTCATCACCATCGAGCAACTGGCGGCCGCACCCCACGGCGTGGAAGCGCACCGGCAGATCAAGACATTGGTTTACATGGTGGACTGCAAGCCCGTGCTGGCTCTGCTGCGGGGTGACGATCAATTGAACGAGGCCAAGTTTACCGCCGCCCTGGGCACCGGTCAGTTCCGAGCCGCCACGGCGGAGGAATGCCTGGCCACGCTGGGCGCGCATCCGGGCAGCCTAGGCGCGGTGGGCGTGTCCAAGGTGCGGGTGGTTGCCGACCTGACCCTGCAAAACGGGGCCGGTCTGGTCACCGGGGCCAACGAGGATGGTTTCCATCTTCGCCATGTGGATGTGGCCCGCGATCTGGTGGCGCCCCAGTGGTCGGACCTGCGCACCGTAAGGGCAGGCGAATTGGAGGTTTCCTCGGGCGCCCCGCTGAAAATCCGTCGCGCCATTGAAGTCGGGCATGTGTTCAAACTGGGCACCAAATACAGCGAAGCCCTGGGCGCGCGTTTTCTGGACACCGACGGCCAGCAGAAACCCTGCATCATGGGCTGCTACGGCATCGGGGTCACCCGCACCCTGCAGGCGGCCATCGAGCAGTCCTTTGACGCCAACGGCATTGTGTGGCCGGTATCGCTGGCCCCGGCGGAAGTCGAGGTCATGGCCATCAATGCCCAGCATGCGGAGAGCGTACAGATTGCCGAGCAACTGGTGAAGGAACTGGAGGCCCTGGGCCTGGATGTGATGTACGACGACCGCGATGAGCGGGCCGGAGTGAAGTTCAAGGATGCCGACCTGCTGGGCGCGCCGGTGCGCATCTGCGTGGGCGAACGTTCGCTGGCCAAGGGCGCGGTGGAATTCAAGCTGCGCAAAGGCGGGCAGATGGATATGATACCGGTGGCCGAAGCGGTGAGCAGGGCCCAGGCCGTGCTGGCCGAGATGAAGGCGCTGCTGCAGCCGTAAAGAGGAGGTGCAACCATGCCGCGTAAATTTGATGTTCAGGGCACCAAGTCGTTCTACTACTGGTTTCTGATTCTGCTGGCCCTGGGGGCGTGGGCGGTAAAGGACGGATGGTTTCCCTCCCAGGCCAAGATTGATAGCAAGACGGTGCAGGAACTGGAGAACTTCCAGTTGTTCAACCAAACCCTGGCCATCATCAGTCTGATTGGTTCAGCGGTCTGCGGTTACATACACAAGGTCGTGAAATAGCGGGAGCGTCCTGCGGCGGGCGTGCGGGGTGGGATGATGGGGGCACAATGCTGAAACAGGCGGTATTTTCCATGGCGCGGGCCAGCGGCTTGAATGCCTGGCTGCGCGCCCGCACCCGGAGGTCTTTCCGGATCGTCACCTACCATGGCGTGGATGAGCAGCATGAACCGGTGGTGAATTATGACCGCCTGCACATACATCCCCAGTTGTTCACCCGCCATCTCGAATCCATGGCCCGCGTGTACCGTCTGGTTTCGCTTCGGGAGGCGGTGGAGGGCTTTCTGGCCGGGCGCGGTTGGCCGGAGCGCGGGCTCGCCATCACTTTTGACGATGGCTATGCCAACAACCTTGAAGTGGCCGCGCCCATACTGAGGCGGCTGGGGGTACCGGCCACGTTTTTTGTGACCGCAGGGTTCGTGGAGGGGCGTGCCCGGCCCTGGTGGTATGACGTGCGGGAGGTCATCGCGGCGGCCCATGCCACCGAACTGCTGCTGCCCGGCGAGGCGGCCCAGGATTTGCGTACCACCGAAGCCCGGCGCCGGTGTTGCCGTGGCCTGGAATGGGCGTGGTCCAGCATGCCGGAAGAGGACCGGTTCCGACGCCTGACGGACCTCTATGCCGCCACCCAGATTGCCGAGCGCCCGCTGCGCTATCCTTTTATGTCCCGCGAGCAGGCCGAACAACTTGTCCGGCTTGGTTTTGATGTGGAGCCGCACGGGGATACCCACTGCTCCATGCGGGGCGAAGGCGCCGATCGGGTGAAACACGAAGTCCGTCGCTCGGTCGCCTTTACGCGTGAGTTGACCGGACGCGAGCCCTGCTGCCTGGCCTGGCCCTACGGTCATATCCCGGTTACACGCGCCCTGGCCGAGGCGGCCTTGAGCGAAGGCGGTGTCGCCGCCGCGGTCAGCACCGTCACGGGTTGCAACGGTGCCGGAGCGGATCGACTCGCCCTGCGCCGCTGGGATTTACATGGCGGCTATTCGGTGGCGGCGGTGCAGGCCCGGCTCTCGGGTTTCACCTGCTTGTGGCGTGTTCCGGAAGCGACTGGGACGGAATGACCGCCATGCCGAGCGCACCGCGCATTCTACAAGTGGTCTGGAACCTCATTCGGGGCGGAACGGAGGGCCAGTGTGCGCGGGTGGCTCTGGGGCTGAACGGGCAGGGCGTGGCGGTACGCGTGGCTGTGTCGCGGCGCGAGGGCTTCTTTCTGGACGCGGTGGAGCAGGTGAGCGGGCCGGTGTACCACATGGACATCCGCCGCCGCTACGGCTGGCACACCTGGGCTGAACTGCGCCGGCTGACCGACTTTGTGCGCACCGAATCCTTCGACCTGGTGCATGCGTGGGATGCTGATGCCGCCATCTTCGGGGCGGTGGCGGCGCGGCGGGCGGGCGTGCCGCTGCTCACCAGCCGCCGTGACCTGGGCGAAATTTATGCCCCGCGCAAACTCCGCGCGATGACGCAGGCGGACCGGCAGGCCGCGGGGGTGGTGGTCAATGCGGACGCCATCGGAGCCCGGGTGCGCGCGCAGGGGGTGGCCGCGGAGCGTATTCATTTGATTCCGAATATTCTCGATGTGGACGAATTCGACCGGCAGGCCGCGCGTCCGTCGTCGCTGGAGCATCGCCTGGGCCCGGGCCGCTGGATCGGCCACGTGGCCCGACTCGACCCGGAAAAGGACGTGGCCACGCTGCTACGAGCGGCTGCCCGGGTGGTGGCGGAAGTGCCTTCCGCATGCTTCGCCCTGGCGGGTGACGGGGTGGAGCGGGCCCGCCTGGAAGCGCTGGCTGCCGAGTTGCATCTGGGGCAGCACGTGGTTTTCCTGGGTGATGTAACGGAGGTGCCCGCCTTGTTGCGCCGGATGGAGCTGGCCGTGTTGTGCCCGCACGCCAACGAGGGACTTTCCAATTCCATTCTGGAGTACCAGGCCGCGGGTTTGCCCGTGGTGGCGACGGATTGCGGCGGGAACCGGGAACTGGTGCGCGAGGGAACGAACGGGCACGTGGTGGCGGTGGGCGACTACACCGAACTGGCGGAGCGGTTGATCGGATTGCTGCGCGAGACGGATCGCGCCCGCGCTCTTGGTCAGGCCGGCCGCCGTCAGGTGGAGCAACAACACCGGCCGGAGGCGGTGTGCCGTCAATTTGCCGACCTCTATCGCCGGGTCCTTGCCGGTTAAACTTACGCTGGCTTACCGGCGCGGCATTGCCTACATTTTTGCCCCTGTTTTTAAGGACATTCCTATGATGACATCCGCCCAGATCCGCCAGTCCTACCTCGACTTCTTCCGGTCGAAGCAACACACCATTGTGCCGTCGTCCAGCCTGATGCCGGATTCGCCGAATCTGCTCTTCACCAACGCGGGCATGAACCAATTTGTGCCCATTTTCCTCGGCAAAACCCCGTGCCCTTACCAGCCTGGCCGCGCCGCCGACACCCAGAAGTGCATCCGCGCCGGCGGAAAACACAACGACCTCGAGGACGTGGGCCTCGACACCTACCATCACACCTTTTTCGAGATGCTGGGCAACTGGAGCTTCGGCGACTACTTCAAGGCCGAGGCCATCGCCTGGGCGTGGGAGTTGCTGACCCAGGTCTGGAAGTTCCCGCCCGCGCGCCTGTTCGCCACCGTCTATAAGCCGGACCCGAGCAAGGGCGACCCCGCGGAATTCGATCAGGAAGCCTATGACCACTGGACCCGCATCTTCACCGCGGCTGGACTCGATCCCGCGGTCCACATCGTCTATGGCAACAAGAAGGACAACTTCTGGATGATGGGCGACACCGGTCCCTGCGGGCCGTGTTCGGAAATCCATGTGGACCTCACCCCGGGCGGCGACACCCGCGGTTCGCTGGTCAACAAAGGCTCAGCCGAGTGCATCGAAATCTGGAACCTGGTGTTCATCCAATTTAATGCCAACGCGGACGGAAGTTTCGTACCGCTGCCCGCGCGCCATGTGGATACCGGGATGGGCTTCGAGCGGGTGAGCGGCATCATGCAGTGCACCAAGGGCTTCACCGATTTCTCCCGGCCGGTTTCGAATTACGAGAGCGATGTATTCCGCCCCTTGTTTGATGAACTGCAGCGCCTGAGCGGTCAGCGCTACACCTCCACCTTGCCCGCGCCGGGCACGGCCGGAGCCAGCGAGCAGGAGAAGATCGACGTGGCCTTCCGGGTCATCGCCGACCACATCCGCACCCTGAGCTTCGCCATCGCCGACGGCATCCAGCCCGGCAATACCGACCGCCATTATGTCTTGCGCCGCATCCTGCGCCGGGCCGTGCGCTACGGACGCGCCCTCGGCTTCCGACAGCCCTTCTTCTACAAGCTGGTGCAGGTGCTGGCCGATAACATGGGCGATGTCTTCCCGGAAATCCGCGCTCGCAAGAGCGCCGTGGAGGAAACCCTTCGCATCGAGGAGGAGGCTTTTAATCGCACGCTGGATCGCGGCATTGAGCTGTTCCGGGACGAGTCGCAGCAGTTAGCCCGCGGGGCGCAGATCGACGGAGCGTTTGCCTTCAAACTCTACGACACCTACGGGTTCCCGCTGGACCTCACGGAGTTGATGGCCCGCGAGCAGGGGCTGACCGTGGATACCGCCGGTTTCGAAGTGAACATGGAGCAGCAGCGGGCGCGCGCCCGGGCGGCCCAGAAGAAGGAAGTCATCGAGGTCTCGCAAATTTCGGCGGATGTCGCCACCTCGTTCATTGGTTACGACGTGATGGAAACCCCGGCCCGCGTGGTCGAGGTGATCAGTGTGAAGGGACGGACCGCGGTGCTGCTGGACCGCAGCGCGTGCTACGCCGAGATGGGCGGCCAGGTGGGTGACACCGGCCTGCTTCGGTTGGGCGGCACGTTGTGGCGGGTGGTGGATACGCAGAAGGCGGGCCACGCGTGGCTCCATTTTGTGGAGGGCGAGGACGCGCCGGAGAAGGGGGCCGAGATTACGCTGTCCGTGGACCTGCCGCGGCGGGCCGCCATCCAGCGCCATCACACGGTGACCCACCTGTTCCACTGGGCGTTGCACGAGGTGGCCAACCGCGAGGCCTCGCAGAAGGGCTCCTTCGTGGGACCGGACAAGCTCACCTTCGACTTTAACAGCGGTGCCCTGACCCCAGGCCAGTTGCACGACATCGAGAAACTGGTCAACGAGCGCATCCTGGAGAACGCCCCGGTCAGCTGGTCGGAAATGCCATACGCCAGCGTGAAGAGCCGGAAAGATGTCATGCAGTTCTTCGGTGACAAATATGGCGAGACGGTGCGCGTGGTGCAGATCGGCGGCGCGGCAGGCCAGATGAATGGCTATTCGATGGAGTTGTGCGGCGGTACCCACACCCGGGCCACGGGCGAGATTGGCCTGTTCCGCGTGGTGTCGGAAGGCGCCATTGCCGCGGGCGTGAGGCGTGTGGAGGCGGTGGCCGGCTTGGCCGCGTGGCAGCGTAATGCCGATGATCTGCGTATCTTGAAGAATGTGTCCGGCACGCTGAATATCGCCCCGGCGGAGCTGGAAAAGCGTGTGGAGGCCGTGCTGGCCCATCAGAAAGAATTGGAGAAACAGCTCAAGGCGCTGAAGCTCGGCCAGGCCGGTGATCAGGCGCGTGCGCTGGAGTCGCGCGGCACAATGGTGAATGGCATTCCGCTCATCGTGGCCCATCTAGGCGATGTGGATGGTGATACGGTGGCCGCGGTGGCGGAGTCCTTGAAGGCCAAGGTCAAGGGCGTGGTTGTGCTGGGTGCGGCAGCGGGTGGTTCCGTGGTGCTGCTGGCCCAGGTTTCGCCGGAATTCACGGCCAAGGTCCAGGCCGGCAAAATCATCCAGGCCATTGCGCCCATCGTGGGTGGCAAGGGCGGTGGCAAGCCGGACTTCGCGCGCGGCGGCGGCAAGGATGCGGCCAAGCTTGATGAAGCGCTGGCCAAGGTGCCGGGACTTCTGGGCGGATGACGATGTCGCCGCGTCGCTATCATCTCGGTTTGCTGATGGTCGTGGTCGCGGTGTTCATCTGGTCCAGCATTCAACCGCATGACCGGATGACGTGGGCCATGGAGGTGGCGCCGGTGGTGATCGGGCTGGCCCTGTTGCTGCCGACGAACCGCCGGTTCACCCTGACCCCGTTGCTCTACGGGCTGATCGCCTTTCACTGCGTGATTCTGATGATCGGTGGCAAATACACCTACGCCGAGGTGCCGCTGTTCAACTGGCTGCGCGACACGTTTGACCTCACCCGCAACCACTATGATCGAGTGGGCCATTTCGTACAGGGTTTTGTCCCCGCCATCTTGGCGCGCGAACTGTTGCTGCGTACGTCGCCGCTTCGTCCGGGCAAGTGGCTGTTCTCCATTGTGGTGTGCGGCTGTCTGGCCTTCAGCGCGTTTTATGAATTAATTGAGTGGCAGGCCGCGGTGGCGCTGGGCAGCGGAGCGGATGCCTTCCTGGCCACCCAGGGCGACCCGTGGGACACCCAGAAGGATATGGCCCTGGCCCTGTGGGGTTCCGTCCTGGCTCAACTGGCGCTCGCGCGCGTGCACGACCGGCAGTTGCTGGCCGATCGGTATCTGCTGTAGCCGCGGCCGGTGGCCGCGGTGGTGCAGACAGAAAAGACGGGGCAAGCCGTAGCTTGCCCCGCCGGTTGTCTGACGCTTAATTTGCCTCGATGGGGATCGTTTTGCGATCCACATGGGCCTCCGGCCGCTTGGGCAGGGTGACGGTCAGCACGCCCTTCTTGAGGGCGGCCTTGATCTTTTCCCGATCCACGCCGGCCGGGAGCGGCAGGGTCCGGTGGAACGAGCCGAAACTGCGCTCCATCAGGTGATAGTCCTTCCGCTTCTCTTCGCGCTCCTCCATCCGCTCGCCGCGGAGGGTGAGCACCTCGTCATCCACCGTGACCTGCACGTCCTTTTCCTCCAACCCGGGCAAGTCGGCGGTGACCACCACTTCGCGATCGGTTTCTTCCACGTTCACGCGCGGAAGGGCGGCCAGTCCATGCGACCAGCCGCGTCCGAGGACCGGGCCGAGCGCGGTGCGCTCGAAGTCCGTAAAGAAGTCCTCGAACACGTCATTCATGCGGCGATGGAGCTCCGGGAGAGGCGATGATTCCTCCCGCCGGGCCACCGCGCTTTCTGTGCGCGGACGCCGCCAGGGAATCAGGTTCCGTTTCATACTCCACCTCATGGTTCTTTGGTTTTCCTCAGTTTGCGTTCTCCACCGCGATCCGTCGCGGCTGGGCCTGGGCCGCCTTGGGCAGCGTGATGCGTACCTGGCCGGCCTTGATCCGGGCCGTGATCTTTTCGCGGTCGAGTTCCTCGGTCAGCGTGAAGGACCGGCGGTATTCCACCGGGCCGAACTCGCGATGCAGCGCCTCGGCTTCCTCGGGAGCGATCTCGGGGCGGCCCACCAGGGTCAGCACCTGGTTCTCCAGAGTCACCTCCAGACCCTTTTCCGAGACGCCCGGCATGTCGGCCACCACCACGACACCCTGATTGGTCTCGTAGATGTCGGTGGCCGGTGTGCGCACCGGTAGGTTCCGGGTTGGTTCCATGGTGCGAGCGGTAACTTCATGTGCAACAGCAGTCATGGGTATACTCCTTTTCAATTATTCGGCCGCGATGGCAATACGCCGCGGCTTGGTGCTTTCTTTGCGGGGCAGGGTGACGCGCAGAACGCCATGTTCGTAGCGCGCTTGAACCCGGTCGGCTTCGACTTCAAACGGCAGTCGCACCGTGCGGACGAATTTTCCGGTGGCCCGCTCGCGGCGATGATATGCCTCCGCCGCAACGCCGGCTTCATCGGCCCGTTCGCCCTGCAGGGTCAGCACATGGCCCACCACTGAAAGGTCAACCGACTTGGGGTCAACCCCGGGGAGTTCCACCGCGACCTCCGCCCGGTCGTCCGTGCTCGACAGGTTCAAGGCGGGAAAACGTTCCGCCGGTTCCGCGTAATCCGAAAACAGACGGTTCACTTCCCGCTGCAAACGATACAGGTCCTGAAAGGGATCCTGTGTCCAATCCCAACGTGTTATGTTTCCTATCATGGTCAGTTCTCCTTTTGCTTTCGCGAAAAGAAACATAGCAAAAGGCATGCCAAAATATGGATGCACTCGTAATGTATTGGCAATAAACGACAAGGGATTATGGCGAAATAAAATATGAGCCATAGTGACGCATTAACGCCGCATCTGATGCACTTATAAAAGAGTCATTATGACGCTATCTGGTCGGGCGTTTCTCTGATATAGTTATCTGATTATGAAACCGAAACCGGTCCCGTTGTTACCGCAGAGGAAGGTGCGGGTATTGATGAACCCGCGGTCTGGGCGCGGGCATGCGGTGGATGCGTTGTTGCGGGCGGTGGACGCGGCTTGGTCGGCCTATGATTTGGAAGTGACCTATCAATTCAGTCACGATGCGGACGACGGGCGGGTCAAGGTTCGTCATGCCGTGGCGGATGGGGTGGACACGATTTTGTTGGCGGGTGGGGATGGCATGGTCAACACCCTGGGCGCAGAGTTGGTGGGTACCAACGTGGCCTTGGGTGTGATACCAACCGGAAGCGGCAATGGATTTGCCCGGCATTTCGGCATCCCGTTGCAGATAGAGGAGGCGGCGGTGGCGCTGGCCTCGGCCTCGCGTTGTGCCATTGATGTGGGTGTGGCCAATGGGCGTCCGTTTTTTGTGACCTGCAGCATGGCCGCGGATGCCTCGGTGGTGAAGACGTTCGAGGCCTTTCCGTTCCGCGGCATTCTGCCTTACATCTTTGCGGCCGCGTACGAACTCTTTGACTACCAACCGCAGCCCTTCCGTGTCCTGCTCGACGGTCAGGAGGAAATACGGGTGGCCAATCCGCTGCTGTTTACGGTGGCCAATCTGACCCAATTCGGGGGTGGGGCGCAGATTGCTCCTCAAGCCCGGGCGGACGATGGTTATCTGGAGTTGGTGATTTTGCAGAAGCAGGATGCGGGGCGGGCCCTGGCCAATGTGGGGATGCTGTTCGACGGAACGATTGACGAGTTGCCCGGGGTGACCAGTCGTCGTTTCCGCCAGTTGGTGGTGGAGCGCGAGCGCGCGGCGGTTATCCAGGTGGATGGCGAACTGGTGCAGGCGCCGGCCCGGGTGGAGGTGTCGCTGCATCCACAACGGCTTCAGGTCCTGGTGCCCACCGGCGGGGTCCGAAGTTAAACCTTGGTGTTTTCTTCATATTCTGCTAGGCTTTCCGCGTTCGAGTCCAACCTTCAGAGGATCAACGCGTGGCCGTACCGGGAATAAAGCCAGTTCGTCAGTGCAAGGGTTGTGCGCTCAACCAAGGCGATCGATGTGCGATTTTCCATCACCCTGGTCTGAAGTGGAAGAATCGCAACTGCGAGGGGTACAACAACCCCATGTACATTTCGCACTACGAGAACACCCTCAAGATGGAGGGCGCTCGTGCCCGCAAGGTCGTCCGCAAGGAAACAGCCAAGAAGCGAAAGACCAGCACCCACCGCGACGGAGTGCATGTCCTGTCCGGTCGCCGTTAACCGTTGGGCCGACCGCTGCGCGGCTGTTCCATCCGTTTCCCGATCCCGCGCCTACTGATCCCACTCCACCACGAAGGGCAGGTGGAGATCGTAGCCGTTGGCGTCTATCCACCACCCGTCGGGCTTGATGGCCAGGGCGTGTTCCGAGCCGCCATTGTTGTTAGGCTCGGGCGCGGTCCAGTGTTCGAAGCGCCAGCCTTCACCGTTCTGCCAGCGCCAGAAACTTTCGGTGTTTTCATCCGTGCCGCCCAACCAAAGCTTCCGCCCCAGGGCGGCCAGACCGAAGGTGTCCGCGATCCATTGGTTTTCCGCTTCCGAAGTGGCGGTGGCCAGGTAGCCGCCCGCCTGCTGGGCATAGTTTCTCGCGTCCGGCCAGGACATGGGGCGGGCGATAAACGCGTAGCGATGCCCCTTGAATACGGCGGTGCGGGGCAGGGGCTGACCCGGTTGCACGCGGGCCGTGCGCATGTTGGCCACACTGTCGGACAGCAAGGCGCGGGCGGTTGCAAAGGCCGGCACGTGCGCGAAGTTCTGGAAGGCAAGTTCGACCGCCCGGTCCGCCCCGTCGTATTCATCGCGCCGCAACCCGGCCATGATGTCGGTGGTCAAAAACTGGAAGGTGCCATCGCTGACCAGCAGGCGGGTAAGGGTGTTTATTTCCTGCAGCGGAGATAGATCGGTCACTTTGGTTTCGCCCAGATCAAGGCTGGTCAGGGGGAGGCCGCGCAGCGGTTCCAGATCCGTGACCCGGATGCCGGGGGGCAGCGCAGCGAAAGTGAAATGATAGCGCTTCTTCTCATCCAGAGCGAGGTTGGCTCCCTGGCCAGGCCAGGCTTTGTTGATGCGTTCGCGGAACACCCGCATGATCTCGCTGTCCCCCTCTGCGCCCACTTCGGGATTGATCATGAGCAGGTTGAAGGTGGCGGTGTCGGTGACCACCACTTCTCGGTTGGCTGCGCTGGCCGGAGCGCCGACCCAGATATCCCCGTTGATCAGAAATTTGAACGGCCACTCTGCGCGTCCGGCGAAAAAAGCCAGCGGTTTGCGCAACTCATAGCGATCGGGCCCGGTCTGTCTCATCTGCCATTCCGGCGCGGTGCGCTTCCATTGGTTGATGGCTCCCACCACGGCGATGCTGTCCAGGCGGCCCAATTGGTCTAATCGCAACAGACGTCCGTCGTCGTGGCGGGCCACTTCGTAGCGGGAGGGCTCGAAGATGAAATGAACCTCGGTTCCACTCATCGCGTAGCCGAAGATGCCCTGCTCGTAGGCCACGGTGGACGGCATCAATCCGGGGCGCATACGGGTCTGCACCAGGTAGCCAAGGGCGCCCGCACACAATCCGATCAGAATGGCCAGCAACACGTTTCGCCGAATCTGCCGCACGGGTGGGGCGGCGGCGGGTCGGCGTCCCTCCAGGTAGTGCCCGATATCCCGGGCCAGCTCACCCGCGGTCTGGTATCGCTCTTCGCGCGACTTGGCCAGGGCCTTGAGCACGATGGCATCCAGCGCTTCATCCACGGCCAGCGGCAGGTGGCCCGGTGCCGTCTTGTTTTGCTGGCGCGCCTCGCGCAGAGCCGTGCTGGGCGGGGGTGGGCGGGTGTTGATGATATGACCCAGCACCTCGTGCAAATCGCCGAACACTTCGTAGGGAAAATCGCCGGTCAGCATCTCGTACAGGATGACGCCCAGGGCGTACACATCGGTGCGGGTGTCGATCTGGCCCGCCTCGCCGCGCGCCTGTTCCGGGCTGGCCCATTCCAGGGAACCCACGAATTCGCCGGTGCGGGTGGGGGAGCGGTCGGGCGTTCCCCCCTGGGCCACCGCGGCATGCGCCAGGCCGAAATCCAGGATGTGGGGTTCGCCGTAGGCATCCAGCACGATGTTGGCGGGCTTGAGATCCCGGTGCACGATGCCGCGCAGGCGGGCGGCATTGACCGCTTCGCAGATGCGCTTGAAAATTTTCAGCAGGTCGCTCACGTCCGTGAGCGCTTCGGGGGCCCCGCGATCGCGATGGAAGTCGTCGAGGTATTCGTTGAGCGGGCGCCCGTCCACATAGTTCATGACGAAATACTGGGAGCCGTCCGCGGTCTCGCCACGATCCATGACCGACACGATGTTGGGATGATCGAGGGCGGACAGGATGCGCACCTCCTGGTCCATGCGGGTGCGTTCCAGGTCGGAGGCGAAGGGGCCGTTGAAGATCAGCTTGAGAGCCACCTTGCGGCCGGTGGATTTTTGCACGGCCAGAAAAACCGCCGCCTGCCCGCCCCGCGCCAGCTCGCGCACCAGCCGGTACCCGTTTACCTCCAGGTCCTCCTCCTCCGCTCCATCGGCTGCGGCGGGGACGGCGTCAAAGCCGACCTCGTCCTCGTCCCGCTCTTCGTCATCGTTCGGGTGATGATTCATACGCCCTGCCATACTAGCACAGATGCACAAGGCCGTGCCACAGGGATGAGCAGATTCCCGGACGTTAACCGGTCGGACCGCGCCGTGGGTACGCACGTCTGCCCGAAACCGCACCGCTTTTGCCTTTTTCCCGCTTGCCTGAACCGCCCGATCTGACGAATCATCGCGGCATGAGCTCACCTCTCTATCCCCTGCGCCTGCAGCCGGTCTACAAGGATTATCTGTGGGGCGGGGATCGCATCGCCCGCGCCTTCGGCCGCACCGTGCCGCCCGGACTGGTGGCGGAGTCGTGGGAGGTGGCGGACCGCCCCGAAGGCATGAGCGTGGTGACCCACGGCCCCTTGGCGGGCCGCACGCTGCATACCCTGATGCGCGGTCTGGAACTCGACCTGGTGGGCCGTCGCGGCCGCGGCTTGAAGGTGCTGCCGCTGCTCATCAAACTGATTGATGCGCGCCAGACCTTGAGCGTGCAGGTACATCCCGACAATGCCGGCGCGGCGCAGTATGGCGGGGAGCCCAAGACCGAGATGTGGTACATCCTGGACGCGGAACCGGGCGCCTTCGTCTATTCCGGCCTGCGTCCCGGCGTGACACCGGATGAATTTCGCCGCGCCGTGGCGGACCTGACTGTGGAGTCGCTGCTGAATAAAGTTCCGGTGCAGGCGGGCGACGCGGTGTACATCCCGGGCGGCCGCGTGCATGCCATCGGGGCGGGCTGCCTGCTGCTGGAATGCCAGCAGAATTCCAACACCACCTACCGCATCTACGATTACGGCCGGGTCGGCGCGGACGGCAAGACCCGCGAACTGCACGTGGAGCAGGCCGTGCAGGTCATCCGCTGGGAAGATAATGCGGCGCCCCTGGCCATCCCACGCCTGGTGAAAACGGGGAGCGCCGGGGAACGCTGGGAGATTCTGACCTCGCCCTATTTTTGCATGGAGCAACTGCGGCTGACCGCGCCCTGGGCCTGGCCCATGGACCTGCAGACTTTTCGCGTGCTGTTCGTAGAGCGGGGGAGCGTGGACGTCGCCGGGCCCTACGGCACGGAGCGCATCCAGCGTGGCACCACCCTGCTGATCCCCGCCGCCTGCCCGGCCTTGACCCTGACCCCGGTGGCCGGCCTGGCCCGCCTGCTCGTGATGAGCCTGCCGGGCTGATGTCGTCCTTTTGCTGCACAACTTGACGTGTTCCCCGCGGGCCACTACGTTTCCGCGACCAGCGAGGAGATTTTATGATGCGTTTGTTGGCGGTAATGATGCTCGGAGTGGCGGGTTGGGCGTGGGCGGGGGACGAGGATTTTCCCAAGACGGACTGGCAGGAACAGGCCAGCCCGCTGGCCAGCCCCGACGCCGTGCCCGGGGGCGAGATTCGCGTATTCGCCGGGCCCTATCCCAAAAGCCTGAACTACTATCTCGACTCGTCCGTTCTGTCGCTGGACGTCTTCAACGCCCTCTACGAATCGCTGCTGGATCTACATCCGCTGACCATGGACTTCCAGCCCGGCCTGGCCGCGCGCTGGCGCATCGGGGAGGACCGCAAGACCTTTACCTTCTGGCTGGACGAACAGGCGCGCTGGAGCGATGGCCAGCCGGTGACCGCCTACGATGTGGAATGGACCATACAGGCCATCCTCGATCCCAAAAACCTGACCGGCCCCCACAAGGTGGACCTGGAACGGTTCGAGGCCCCGGTGGTGGTGAACGAGCGCGAGATCCGCTTCACCGCGCGCGAGGTGCATTGGAAAAATCTGCTCACCCTCGCCGGGCTGACCATCCTGCCCAAACACGTCATGGCCACCCAGGATTTCAACAAGATCAACTTCGAGTTTCCCGTGGTGTCCGGCGGCTACCGCATCGGCGAATTAAAGGAAGGCTTCTCCTGCCGTCTGGACCGGCGCCCGGATGCTTGGCGGCGCGCCCGTCCGGGTTCGGCGGGACTGGGCAATTTCGACCGCATCACCCACCTCTACTATCAGGAGCGCGACAATGCGTTCGAGGCGCTCAAGAAGGGCACGGTGGATTTCTACGCGGTCTATACCGCGCATCAGTGGGTGAATCAGACCAGCGGGGACCGTTTCGACCGCAACTGGATCGTGAAACAGAAGGTGCGTAACTACAACCCGGTTGGCTTCCAGGGCTTCGCCATGAACGCCCGCAAGCCGCCTTTCGACGACGTGCGTGTTCGCAAGGCCATGGCCCTGCTGCTGAATCGGGAGAAGATGAACCGCACCCTGATGTACGACCAGTATTTCCTGCACCGCTCCTACTACGAAGATCTATACGATCCCGAGCATCCCTGTCCGGCGACGCCGCTGTCGTTTGACAAGGAACAGGCGCGGGCCCTGCTGGAGGCGGCGGGCTGGAAGGTGGACGGCGCCACCGGGCTGTTGCAGAAGGACGGGAAACCGTTCCGCTTCAATTTCCTGACCCGCGATGCCAGCACGGACAAATTTCTGGTTATCTACCAGGAGGACCTCAAAGACGTGGGCATCCAGATGGACCTGGTGCAGAAGGACTGGTCGGCCTGGATGAAGGACATGGACGAGTTCAACTACGACATGACGTGGGCCGCCTGGGGCGGGGGAGTGTGGCGCGATCCCGAACACCAGTGGTCCTCCGCGGAGGCGGCGCGTCCCGCCAGTCAGAACATCACCGGCTTCAAGAACGAGAAGGTGGATGAACTCATCACCCGCCAGCGCACGGAGTTCGACATCCAGAAACGCAACGCCATCCTGCGCGAGATTGATGCCCTTCTGGTGGCGGAAATGCCCTATGTGCTGCTGTGGAACATCAACTACACGCGCCTGCTGTACTGGAATAAATTCGGTATGCCTGCCCACGGGTTGGGCAAGTACGGCGACGAGAGATCGGCCTACAGCCTGTGGTGGTACGATGAGGACGCGGTGGCGGACCTGGAAGCCGCGCAGGCTGAGGACCGCGCCCTGCCGCGCCGCCCGGAAACGATCGTGTTTGATGATGTGTTCCAACGATGATCGCCGGGCGTCGCGCCGCCTGCTAGACTCGCCGCATGGATCGAATTAGCTATTTCATCCGCCGCCTGCTGCTGGTCGTCCCGACCTTCATCGGCATCACCTTTGTCTGTTTTGCCATCTGCCAGTTTGTGCCCGGGGGTCCGGTGGAGCAGACCCTGATCCGCATGCGCGGCCTGGGCGACACCACGCGCGGCGCGTCGTCCGGGCCCGCCATCAGCGCGGAGCAGCGCAAGGCCATCGAGGCCCACTTCGGTTTCGACAAGCCCATCCCGCAGCGCTACTGGAAGTGGCTGGTCACCGACCGCATGGGCCTGGCTGTCGAATCCTACCTGTATCCCAACAAAACGGTCTGGCAGATGATCAACCAGCGCTTCCCGGTGTCCCTCATCTTTGGCCTCACCGGCTTTGTGCTGACCTACCTGGTGTGCATCCCCCTGGGCATCGCCAAGGCCCTGCGCCACGGGTCGGGCTTCGATGTGGCGTCCAGCGCTCTCGTGTTCACCGGCTATGCCATTCCCGCCTTCGCCTTCGGCATGCTGCTGAAAACCTTCCTGTGCGGCACCCACGACTTCGCCCTCGACTGGTTTCCCGTGTCGGGTTTCCACTCGCCCAACCACGATCAATTATCGGCGGGCGGGCGCATGTTGGATGTCGCCCACCACATGTTCCTGCCCGTGCTGTGTTACATGATCGGCAACTTCGCGGTGCTGACCCTGCTGGTAAAAAACTCCCTGCTGGAGCAGATCAGCCAGGACTACGTTCGCACCGTACTGGCCAAGGGCGGCAGTCTGCGCCGCGCGGTGTGGGGCCACGCCCTGCGCAACGCCCTCATCCCGGTGGCCACCGGCTTCGGCAGCATCCTGGGCGTGATGTTCGCGGGATCGGTGTTGATCGAAAAAGTGTTTGAGATACCCGGCATGGGACTGCTCAGCCTGGAGGCCATCATCACCCGCGACTACATGCTCTTCATGGGCATCCTCGGTCTCACGGCCCTGCTCGGCCTGCTGGGCCGCATTCTCTCCGATTTCTGTTATGTGCTGATTGATCCCCGGATCACCTTTCACCGATGAGCCTGTTCTCCACCGCCTGGATGCATCCGGTGACCCGCCGCCGCTGGCAGCGTTTTCGCGGCCTGCGCCGCGCCCGGTGGTCGCTGGTCCTGCTGGCCGGCCTGTATGCCCTTAGCCTGGGCGCCGAACTGCTGTGCAACGACCGCCCGCTGTTGGTGCGTTTTGAAGGCCGCACCTTCCTGCCCATCGTGCGCTACGTGTCGGAGCGCGACTTGCTGGGCGAGGGGCACTTGACCCGGGCCGATTTCAAGGCGGTGGAAAAAAGCGAGCGCTTTCGCGCCGATCCGCGCAACCGCATGTGGTGGCCGCTGCACCGCGCCGGCCCGCGCGAGATCATCCAGCCCGCCGACATCGTCCTGCCCGATGTGGTGGAACTGCACCTGAGTCCGGAGGCCCATCTGGGCACGGTGCAGGTGGATCCGTCGTGGGCGGTGTCGCGCGGGGTATCCGCCGGCGTCTTCTTCGGGGTGGCCGACGGCGCGGAAGCCGGGCACACGCTGGCCGAAGGCTGGGACATCCCGCCCGCGATTCGTGACGCGGTGGCGCGCCGTTTCCGTAATGAAGCTGCGCCCGCCGTGGCCGGGGAGGGCCGGACCGCGTCGGGTCAGCCCGTGGAACTTTCCCTCGCGCCCTACACACCGCGCGCCGCCGTACCCGCCACTGTGCGCCTGACCGTGCGCGATCGTTCGGCGGTCAACACGGAAAGCCTCTCCCTCACCGTGGATCGCGCGGGCCACCTCACGGGTGACGTGCCGCCCTTGTGGATGCGGCTGGGCGAAGCGGACCAGACGCGCCTGCTGGACCTGGCTCGGAAGCGCTTCGATGCGCGGGTGGAGGCACAGGTGCTCGACACCTCCGCCGGGCGGCTGCGCGCCCAGGTGGAGCGCGAAGAAGTGCGCTATCCGTTTCGCCCCGTGGCCGGCCATCCGCTCGGCCTCGACAGCGCAGGACGCGATGTGCTGGCTCGCATGCTGTATGGGCTGCGCACCGCCATGTCGTTCGGCCTGCTGCTCACCCTGGTCACTCTGGTGTTGGGCACCCTTTTTGGCGCGCTGCAGGGGTACTACGGCGGGGCGGTGGACCTGGCCGGGCAGCGTGTCATCGAAATCTGGGACGCCCTGCCTTTCCTGTACATCCTCATGCTGATGGGCTCCGTGTTCGGCCGCAGTTTCTTCCTGCTGCTGGTGTGCTACGGCCTCTTCAACTGGATTGGTATTTCCTATTACATGCGGGCCGAGTTTCTGCGTCTGCGCCGCCAGCCCTTCGTGGAAGCCGCGCGCGCGCTGGGTCTGCCCGGCTACAAAATCATGTACCGCCACATCCTGCCCAACGCACTGGTTCCCCTGATCACCTTTTTCCCGTTCTCCCTGGTCAGCGCCATCGGCACCCTGGCCGCCCTCGACTTTCTGGGTTTCGGTCTGCCCCCGCCCACGCCGAGTTGGGGCGATCTGCTGGCCCAGGCCCAGGAGTATGTGTGGGCGTGGTGGCTGGCCCTCTATCCCTCGCTGGGCCTTTTCGTGGTGATGCTGCTGGGCGTCTTCGTGGGCGAAGGCATCCGGCAGGCCTTTGACCCCAAATCCTTCAGTCGCATGGAATGAACCCGCTGCTCCAAGTCGAAAATCTGGCCGTGGAATTTTCCACCGAATCCGGCCCGGTGCGCGCCGTGGATGGCGTGAGCTTTGCCGTGCGCCGGGGCGAGACCCTGGGCGTGGTGGGCGAGTCGGGCTGCGGGAAAAGCGTCACCGCCCTCAGCATCATGCGCCTGCTGCCGTCGCCGCCCGGCCGCATCGCGGGGGGTACCATCACGCTGGACGGGCGCGATGTCCTGGCCCTGCCCATTCCCGAATTGCGCGTCCTGCGGGGTCGCCAGTTGGCCATGATATTTCAGGATCCCATGTCGGCCCTGTCGCCCCTGCACAGCGTGGGTCGTCAGCTGGTGGAAGCGGTGCGCCTGCATCGCCCGGTCAGCCGGGCCGAGGCTTGGGCCCTGGGCGAGGCGTGGCTGCGCAAGGTGGGCCTGCCCGATCCGGACCAGCGTATGCACAGTCTGCCCCACGAGTTGTCGGGCGGCATGCGGCAGCGGGTCGTGATCGCCATGGCCATGATGCTGGAGCCGTCGCTGCTCATCGCGGACGAACCGACCACCGCGCTGGATGTCACCATCCAGGCTCAGATTTTCGATCTCATGCGCCAGTTGCGGGATGCCCGCACCGCGCTGCTGCTGATCACCCACGACATGGGCGTGATCTGGGAAATGTGCGACCGTATGCTGGTCATGTATGCCGGGCGGGTGGTGGAGGAGGGGCCGGTGCGCGAAGTGTTCGCCCGCCCGCGCCATCCTTATACCGCGGGCCTGCTCGCCTCCATGCCACGTAGTCAGACCGGAGGGCGACGTCTGACCGCCATCCCGGGCCAGGTGCCCGCGCCCGGCCACATGCCCGCGGGCTGCCGCTTCGCCGATCGCTGCCCGCACGTCTTCGCGCGCTGCCGCACGGAGGACCCGCGCGCCTTCGACGTGGCCGACGATCATCGCGCCGCCTGTTTCCTGGTTCCGGAGGGACGCCGCCCATGAACGCACCCCTGCTGGAAGTGAAACAGCTCACCACGTGGTACCCCATCCGGCGCGGCGTACTGGCCCGCACGGTGGGCCACGTGCAGGCAGTGACCGATGTGAGCTTTACCCTGGGTGAGGGGGAGACCCTGGGCTTGGTGGGCGAATCCGGCTGCGGAAAATCCACCCTGGGCCGTACCTTGGTCGGGCTGGAGGAACCGCGCGCGGGCGAAATCTGGCTGCGGGGTGCGCGTCTGCCCGGTGTGCATCGAACCGCCGAACAGCGGCGCACCATTCAGATGGTCTTCCAGGATCCCGTGGCGGCCCTGAATCCGCGCCTCACCGTTCAGGACTTGCTGACCGAAGGCCTGATTCATCACGGCCTGTTGCAGGGCACACCCGCCGAGGCGGCCCGGGCTTTGCTGGCCGACGTGGGGCTGGATGATTCGGCCCGCCACCGCTACCCGCATGAATTTTCCGGCGGCCAGCGCCAGCGCATCAACATCGCGCGCGCCCTGTCCCTGCGGCCTTCGGTGCTGGTGTGCGATGAGGCGGTCAGCGCGCTCGACGTTTCCGTGCAGGCCCAGGTGCTGAACCTGCTCATGGACCTGAAGGATAAATACCGGCTGTCCTATCTGTTTATCTCCCACGATCTAAGCGTGGTGCGGTTCATCTCGGATCGCATTGCGGTGATGTACCTGGGCCGGGTGGTGGAGGAGGGGTCGGCGGGCGCGATCATGGAGCAGCCCCGCCATCCCTACACGGAAGCCCTGGTGTCCGCGGTGCCGGTGGTGGGCCAGCCCGCGCGGGCGCGTACCGTGTTGACCGGCGAATTGCCGTCGCCCGCCCGCCCGCCCACGGGCTGCCCGTTTCATCCGCGCTGTCCCAAGGTCTTGCCTGTCTGTTCCACCCGGTGGCCGGAGGAGACTCGGGACGGGCCGCGCCGGATGCATTGCCATCTACACGGAAACGGGCTATAGTCTGCCGTGGAGACGGGGCATTCCCCCGGGAGGAGGCAGGTCATGAGCAAAGTCGTCTACGTGCGCGATTTTATGGTCACGCGGGTGGTCACCCTGAGCCCGGACCAGGACATCTTCCAGGCCATGAAGACCCTGATTCAGCAACGTTTCTCGGGCGCACCTGTGGTGGATGCGGAGCAGCGCCTGGTGGGCATGCTCTCGGAAAAAGACTGCCTGCGCGTGTTCGCCAGCGGGGCCTACTATTACGGGGCGGGCGGTCATGTGTCGGACTATATGTCCAAAGCGGTGGCCACGGTGGACCCGGATGACGAACTGTTTAAGGTGGCGGATATCTTTATGTCCCAGTCCTTCCGCCGCCTGCCCGTGGTGGAGGACGGCAAACTGGTGGGTCAGATCAGTCGCCGTGATGTGCTGATGGCCAGCCTGAAAATCTGCGAAGATTCGCCCATCAAACCGCCCTTCACCGATTCCAAGTTCATCTCCGATGACATGAAGGCCGTGCTGAACCAGGGCAGCAAGCCTGCGGGATAAGAATTTTTCGATTTCCAATTTCCGATTGGCCATCCCGCCTTTTCGTTGGCCGTGGAACCTGCAACCTGGAACTTGGAACTCTTCTTCCGGCTGACCCGGCAAAATCCTTGCCCGGGGACCGCTCTTTCGGTATTTCTGGAACACCAGCCGCCGCGCGCAAAACTGACCCCGGTGGCCCGCGAAAGAGCAACAGCCATGAAAGACATTCCGGTAGCCAATACCCGCAACATCGTCCTGGTCGGCCATACGGGCAGCGGTAAAACCACCCTGCTGGATGCGCTCCTGTTCAAGCTCGGTATCAGCGATCGCCTGGGCTCGCCCGCGGCCGGCACCAGCCTGGCGGATTGGACGGACGAGGAGAAGGATCGGAAGATTTCCGCCTGGGCCAAACCCTTCACCGCGCCCTATACGGCCAAGGACGGCAGCAAGGTCAATTTCGTATTCGTGGACACCCCCGGCTACGCGGACTTTTATGGCCAGGTGGTGGCCGCCACCGCGGTGGCCGATGCCGCGCTGGTGGTGATTGACGCCGCCGCAGGCATCCAGGTTGGCACGGCCCGCGCATGGCGCCGCCTGGAAGCGCTGGGTCTGCCGCGCGGCATCGTGATCACCGGGCTGGACAAGGAGAACGTGGATTTCGATCAGACCTTGGCCGGCATCCAGGAAATCTGGGGCCGCAAGTGCGTGGCCATCGAATTGCCCTCCCACGACCGGCACGCCATCATTGATATCATCGAGGACGCCGTCCCGGACGAACTCAGCGCGGAGGCGGAAAAAGCCAAGAACATTCTGGAAGAGGATGCGGCGGAGGAAAACGACGCCCTGCTGGAAAAATACCTCAGCGGCGAGCACCTGACCCACGACGAACTGGTGGGCGGTTTGCGGGTGGCGGTGGGCCGCGGCCATCTGGTGCCGGTGTTTGAAGCGGAGCCGCTGCAGGGCATCGGCATCAGCCAGTTGCTGGAAGAAATTTATCACCTGTTCCCGTCCCCCCTCGATCACGTGGTGAACGACGCCGAAGGCCAGCCCGTGCAGACCGGCCCGGACGCCCCCCTGGCCGCCCAGGTCTGGCGCACCGTCAACGATCCCTATGTGGGCCAGATGTCGTTCCTGCGCATCTACGGCGGCACCTTGCGGTCCGACACTGAATTGTACAACGTGACCAAGGGCCAGAAGGAGCGCATCGGCTTTGTCCACGTGGTCAACGGTCGCAAGGACATCAGCATCAACGAGGCCCACGCAGGCGATCTGGTGGCCCTGCCCAAACTCAAGTTCACCGGCACCAACGACACCCTGGCCACGCCCGGGAAAAACATCACTTTCGCCCCCATCCAGTTTCCCCATCCGGTTATGACTGTGGCCGTGGCCCCCAAGACTTCGGGCGACGACGACAAAATCGGGGTGGGGCTGCACCGGCTGGCCGAGGAGGATCCTACCCTGCGCGTGGAGCGCAACACCGAGACCAAGGAGCTGATCCTGGCTGGCATGGGCGACATCCATCTGGACGTGGCGGTCACCCGCATGAAGAAGCGCAGCAATGTGGATGTGGTGCTGTCCACCCCCAAGGTGCCCTACAAGGAAACCATCACCATGCGGGCGGAAGGCCACTACAAGCACAAGAAGCAGTCGGGCGGACGCGGCCAGTACGGCGAGGTCTACCTGCGGGTGGCCCCCATGCCCAGCGGCGAGACGGAGTGGTTCGAGGACGCCCTGGTCGGCACCAACGTACCGCGTAATTTCCTGCCCGCCATCGAGAAGGGGCTGCTGGAAGGTCTGGCCCGCGGCGTGTTGGCGGGGGCGCCTGTCACCAACACCAAGGTCAGCATTTACGACGGCTCCCACCACGAAGTGGACTCCTCGGAAATCGCCTTCAAGATCGCGGCCGCCCGCGCCTTTACCGACGGCATGACCAAGGCCAAGCCGGTGCTGCTGGAACCCATCATGACCATGAAGATCAGCATCCCGGACCGGTTTATGGGCGACGTCACGGGCGACCTGAACCACAAGCGCGGCCGCATCCTCGGCATCAACAACGAGGATGGCATGCAGGTCATCGAAGCCGAGATGCCGCAGGCGGAAATGTTCCGCTACTCCTCCGAACTGCGCAGCATCACCCAGGGCCAGGGCAGTTTTGAAGCCAGCTTCGCCCGTTACGACACCGTGCCCGCGCACGTGGCCCAGAAGGTCATTGCGGAAGCGCAGAAGCATCGCAAGGCGGACGACGACGAATAAGCAGCAGGGAAACGCAGCATCTCACCTCCAACCTGACGGGTACACATGGCCGGACATAGCAAGTGGGCGAACATCAAACACAAGAAGGCCGCCTCGGACGCGGTCAAGGGCAAGGTCTTCAGCAAGATCGCCAAGGAAATCATGGTGGCCGCCCGCGCCGGCGGTGACCCCTCCGCCAACATCACCTTGCGCGCGCTGGTGCAGAAGGCGCGCGGGGTCAACATGCCGATGGACAACATCACCCGCGCCATCAAGAAGGGCTCGGGCGAGTTGGAAGGCGCGGCCATGGAGGAGATCATCTACGAAGGCTACGCCCCGGGTGGGGTAGCCCTGGTGGTGCAATCGCTGTCAGACAATAAGAACCGCACCGCGTCTGAAGTGCGCAACGTGTTTAACAAAAATGGCGGCAACCTGGCCGGGGCGGGTGCGGTCATGCGTTCCTTTCATCGGCGCGGCCTGTTTGTGGTGGCGGCCGAGGGTGTGACCGAGGACCGCTTGCTGGAAGTGGCGCTGGAGGCGGGGGCGGAGGACGTGACCCGGGAAGGAGACGTCTTTGAAGTGCTGTGCGAGCCGGCCCAGTTTGGCGCCCTGAGCGACGCCCTGACCGCGGCCCACATCAAGACGGAAAACGGGGAAATAACCATGATTCCCGACAGTTATGTGCCCGTGACGGACAAAACCCAGGCCGCCGCCTTGGTGCGGTTTGTCAGTGCGCTGGAAGAGTTGGACGATGTGCAGAACGTGTACGCCAACTTCGATATTCCGGACGACATCATGGAGGCGGTCAGCGGCTAGCCGCTGGTTTCCCCGGTGCGCGTATTGGGCATAGACACCTCGTTGCGCTGCACCGGCTACGGAGTGGTGGAGACGGCGGGCACCCGGATGAAGGCGGTGGCCTTCGGCGTGATCAAGAACCCCGCCTCCCGATCCCTGACCGGTTGCCTGCGCACCTTGGACCAGGGTTTGCGCGAGGTGATTGAAAAAACGCGCCCCGAAGCGGTGGCCATCGAGGGGATTTTCTTTTGCAAGAACGCGCGCACGGCATTGATCTTGGGCCAGGCCCGCGGGGTGGCCCTCATGGCCTGTACGGCGACCGGCCTGCCCATCTTCGAGCACGAGCCGCGGCGGGTGAAGCAGGCCGTCGTGGGCAATGGGGCGGCCGACAAGCAGCAGGTGGCGCTTATGGTCACGCGGCTATTGGGGTTGACCGTCACTCCCGAGCAGGATGACGCCACCGACGCCCTGGCCCTGGCCATCTGCCATCTGCAAGCCCGTACCGGCTACGCCGCGCTGGATCCGGAGCCGTTGTAAGGGGCTGGGCAAGCCGGCGATGGATGAATTGTTCGCGAGCGAGCATTCTTCTTAGGCGTATACGCTGAAATTGGGCCCAAAAATCGCTTCTAAGCGCTTAAAAAGTGCCCCCTATTACGCGCATATCACGTGAAATCAAGGCGACTCCTGATCCGACCCCGGAAAGAGCGGGTCGCTTGCGTTTCCTGTTGGTGCAATCACCCGTGTATGCGCGCGCCGCCGGAATCCGGGGTGCGTGCTGCTCCGTAGCAGGCGTTGTTTGACCAGGCCTGGTCGACCCCGGGCCTGGTGTAACTGCGTGCCCTCAACACGTTCCGGAATATCGCGAAGCTGCGGCGGAGCGTGCTGCGCAGCCTGGCGTCACGCTATCCGACCGAGACACAGGACCGCGTGGCGGGCTTGTTGCAGGGTTTGCAAAAGTTCGAGATCTGAACGGTCACCCCTGCGTCCCTTCCTAGGAGGGGAGCCGGGATCAGCCTGCGCGACGGTTGTGACGGACTTCGTAGTTGGGCAGGCCGATGATGGGGCAGCCGTGCGCCCGGACCCGGGCGGCAAAGGCCTCGGTTTCAATCAAACCCGCTTCCGGCCGGATGGGAAAGTGCAGGCCGGCCCGATGTACATCCGCCGCCACCAGCAGGCAGGTTCCGCCCACGCTGTGCAGCGGAATCCGGTCGTGATAACGCAGGTCCGACAGGTAGAGGCGGTTGTGCCCGACCGGAGGCTGGAACAGGCCGTCCACCAGGTACGGTCGCATCTGCTCCCGGCTCACCGTGCGTTCCCGGATCCAGGCGTTTAAATCGAAACTGGGCCCGCCCGCCGTCTGCACACAGTTGGGATGCACCACCGGCGCGCCCACCGCTCGCAGATCGTCGATGAGGGTAGGCGGGAACTGAATAATGTCCGCGTCCAGCCACAGCACCCAATCCTCCCGGCCCAGCGCGCGCTGCAACAGCCGGTTGCGGATGCGCGCGATGCCGGACCGGCGTTCCCGCTGGTGCTGCGGCTCCCAGCGGTGCGTGTAGTTCGGCGCGCGCTGGTGGTGACGCAACAGATGGATGTCACGAAACGCCGCGCGGTGCTGTTGCACGAAGTCTTCCAGCAGCGCGTAACTGTGGTCCGTACTGTCGCCTTCGATAAAGGCCAGGGTGCGCTTCTCCACGGGATGGGTCAGGGCCAGCAGGTGCTGAAACAGTGCCTCCAGTGTGGTCGCGGCGTTCCGTACGGGTATGGCAATCAACACCTGATCACCCGCGGGTGGCCGGATCGGGATCGGGCGTCGTCGCCAGGGCCAGCTGCGGTACCTGGGCGGAGGTTCCGTTTGGGCCGGAACGACCGGCGGCCGGATGGGCTGGGCGGGATCGGTTTTCCACCACGATCCGAGCCAGTGATGCTGAACCAGCGGCGGCTCGTGCGCGCCGGCGGGCGGCGGTGTGGGCTGCCCGTACTTGTCCATGGGCGAAAGCTGGTAGGCGGGCCGCACCCGCGGACGCTCGTCCGGCGGGCTGGTCGGCACGGCGGCGGTCAGCAGGAACGGCCCCGTGGCATCCAGCGGATTGGTGGCCCCGCGGCAGCGCTTCATCAGGTCCACCACGCGATCCCAGAACGGGTGGCCGGGTGGGGACAGCATGAGAGCGTTGGACACCACCTCGCGGGCAAAGCCGCGCACGCGCACAAATTCATTTTCAACATGGCTGGCCGGTTCCTCGAAGAGGATGGGACGATCCTCCGCCCGCAGCTCATCCAGGCTCCGCAACGGCTCCGCGTCGAGGTCGGCATACACGCCGCCCTGCGACTTCAGGATGAGGCAGCGCGCCAGATCCACCCGCATGATGGGTTTGGGGTAACCATCGAAGAGATCCAGCAGCGAAGGATACTCGCGTTGCACCAGGTCCCGCAGATCCTGATCGGTCCACAGGCGGTAGTGCCAACCGGGATGCAGGTCGCGCCACTGTTGCGCATACGCGGCCAGCGCAACCGGCACGTTCGCGGTCATCCAGGATTGATGGAGGATGGGCGGAATCATGGCGTGCTATTTTGTGCAGAGCGCGCGCAGAATAGAAGTGCGAAGTCAGGACGCGAAAAGTTCCAACCCTTGGAAAATCCAAGGGTTGGAACTCGGAAAATGCTCTTTTTCCAAGGGTTGGAACTTTTCGGTTGGCGGGGTAGCATGTAGGTGTTTGAGGTCGTTATGGCATCCAAAACACTGGAAATTCATTGTCCGGGCTGCGGGCGGGTCACCCTGTTGCTGCGTCAGCCGACGTACGAGGGCTTCACCAAGGTGGGCGACCAGTTGAGCTGCGCATCCTGCGGGCATGCCTTTGCCTCCGAGGAGGAGGTGCCGTACAAATTCGCCACTCCGGTGCGGGTGTTTACCGAGGCGGACAAATCCAAGGTGGCCAAGGTGTTCGATGAAGGCGAAAACGCGCGGCTGTGCCGCTATTGTGTGAACTACGTCATCAATCCCTTCATGCAATGGTGCGGACATCACCGCAAGGAAGTGGAAGCCACCGATACCTGCCCCGCCTTCCAGCTCAAGCCGCCGCCCAAGGCGGAGCCGGTATGACCCTGCTGCTGCGCCCGCTGCTGATCTTCGACGGCGATTGCGGTTTCTGCCGGGCCTGGATTGCGCGCTGGCGCCAATACACGGGCGATGCAGTGGACTACGCCCCGTACCAAGAGGTGGCGGATCGCTTCCCGCACCTTCCGCGTGAGGCCTTCGCCCGCGCCGTACATCTGGCGGAACCGGATGGCACGGTAACCCAGGCCGCGGCCGCAGTGTTCCGCACCCTGGAGTTGGGCCATCGCCCGCTGGGGGCTCGCTGCTATCGCGCCAGCGCATGGGTGCGCGGGTTCACCGAAGGCGCCTATCGCTGGGTAGCGGAGCATCGCGGTCTGCTGGGTCGGCTTACCCGCTGGTTGTATGGCCGCGATGCTGCGCGCCAGCCCTTCGCCCTGGCCCATCACCTGGGACTGCGCGGGCTGGGCTTCGTGTATCTGGTGGCCTTTCTCTCCTTCTGGGTGCAGGCCGACGGGTTGATCGGGGCGCGCGGCATACTGCCCTTCGCCACCTGGCTGGAGGCCATTCGCTCCCAGGTTGCAGCGGTGGGTTACGACCGGGTGCCCACGCTGTTGTGGGCCTGGCCGACGGACGCCGGGTTGCACACACTCTGTGCCGCCGGGGTGGGGGCCGCGCTGCTGTTGCTGGCGGGACGACGGCCCGCCTGGATGGCCTGGTTGCTGTGGGCGCTCTATCTTTCCCTTACCGTCGCGGGCCAGACCTTCATGGGGTTCCAGTGGGAAAATCTTTTGCTGGAAGGCGGACTGCTGGCCGCCCTGTCCGCGCCGTGGCGCGCGCGACTGCGGTGGGGACACGATCCCGCTCCGCCGCGGTTCGCGGTTTTTCTGTTCCATGCCCTGGTGTTCAAACTGATGTTCCTGTCCGGCTGGGTCAAGCTGGCCAGCGGCGATGCATCGTGGCACGGCCTCACCGCCCTGACCTATCACTACTGGACGCAGCCCATTCCAAGCTGGACCGCGTGGTACGCGGATCGTCTGCCGCTGCTGGTGCAGCAGCTTTCCTGCGCCAGTCTATTTGTCATCGAACTGGCTTTGCCGTTCCTGATCTGGCTGCCGCGCCGGTTACGGCACGTGGCGGGGGGCGGCTTCGTTTTGTTGATGCTGCTCATCGCGGCCACCGGCAATTTCGCCTACTTCAACCTGCTCACCGTGGTGCTGTGTTTCTGGCTGTTCGACGACCGGTTCTGGGCCTGGTTCCTGCGCCGTCCGTCGCCGCCCGAACCCGTACCCGCGCCGTGCCTTCACCGCTGGTTCGTGGCCGGGGTGGGGGGCGTCCTGCTGGTTCTGTCGTTGCACATCCTGACCCAGTCCGTGCGCTGGCGGGTGCCGTGGCCGGAGTGGGTGGGCGCTGTGCACGAAGCCGTGGCGCCGCTTCGCAGCGTGAATGCCTATGGCCTGTTTGCCGTGATGACCAAGACCCGCCCCGAAGTGGTGATCGAGGGCTCGCGCGATGGTCAGACCTGGCTGGCCTATGAATTTCCCTGGAAGCCCGGCGATCCGGCGCGGCGGCCCCGTTTCGTGGCGCCGCATCAGCCGCGGCTGGACTGGCAGCTCTGGTTCGCCGCCCTGGGCGACGTGGAGGGAAATCCCTGGGTCTACAACCTGATGGCGCGTTTGCTGGAGGGTTCTCCGGACGTACTTAAACTGGTAGCCCAAAATCCTTTCCCGGAGGCGCCGCCTCGCTTCATTCGTGCGGTGCGTTATCAGTATCGGTTTGCCACGCCGGAGGACCGCCAGACCACCGGTGTTTGGTGGAAGCGCACCCCGGCGGGATGGTACAGTCAGATTTTGCAACGGCGTATGGAGTCACCATGAAGATAGGTTTACTGATGTTGGCGATGTTGCTGGTTGCGGGCTGCGCCCAAAAGCAGCCCTCGCCCTGGCTGGAAACCGTAACCCAGGTATCCACCTACGAAGCCCTGCAAGCGGGCCGCTACGAGGGCCAACTCGCCATCTCCAATCTGCTCACGTACGGCGACACCGGGCTGGGCACGTTTGAAGGACTGGATGGCGAAATGGTGGTGGTCAGCGGCACGGTCTATCAGGTGGCCCACACCGGAACGGTGGCCCCGGTTCCGCTCGATGCGCGCACCCCGTTTGCCTGTGTCACCTGGTTTGAGCCGGATGTGCGGTACGATGTAGGACCCATGCCGCGCGCCCTGTTTGAGCGTACGCTGCAATGGAAGAATCCGGCTCCGCCCCAGGTGCTGGCTTTGCGCGTGCAGGGCGTGTTCAAGTCCATCTCCCTGCGATCCGTGCCGCGCCAGTCGCCGCCGTATGCCCCGCTGGCCGGGGTGGTGGCGGACCAGCAGCAGGTGTGGGACCGCGACGAGATCAGCGGAACCATGGTGGGTTTTTACACCCCGCACGCCCTGGCCGGGGTGGCCCCCGAGGGGTTCCACCTGCACTTTATTTCCACCGACGCCACGGTGGGCGGGCATGTGCTGGACTTTGAGCTGCAGGTGGGCCGCATCGAGGTGGATGTCACCCCGGTGGCCCACTATCTGCTGCCCCCGCCCGAGCCAAAACAGCCCTGAAGCAGAGTTGCGCCGCCGCCCGCGGACTGCTACAACGGACCAACTTTTAACTCGAAAAGGAGCGATCATGTCACGCGTCTATAATTTCAGCGCCGGTCCGGCCGTTCTGCCCGAAGAAGTCCTGGTGGAAGCCCAGTCCCAACTGGTGGACTATAAGGGCGCGGGCATGTCCCTCATGGAAATGAGCCATCGCGGCAAGGAATACGACGCCGTACACACGGAGGCGGTGGCCAACCTGAAACGCCTGATGGGTCTGGGCGATGATTTCACCATTTTGTTCCAGACCGGGGGGGCCAGCGGCCAGTTCGCCCTGGTGCCCTTGAACCTGCTGGGCGCGGGCCAGACCGCGGACTACATCAACGCCGGTTCCTGGGGCGCCAAGGCCATCAAGGAAGCCAAGAACATCGGCACTGTGAACGTGGCCGCGGACACCAGCAAGGCCAAGCCCTCCCGCATGCCCAAGGCGGGCGAAATGAAGCTCACCCCGGGGGCCAGCTATCTGCACATCACCACCAACGAGACGATCGAAGGCACGCAGATGAAGAGCATGCCCGACGTGGAAGCGCCGCTGGTGGCCGACATGTCGTCGGATATCCTGTCCCGTCCGCTGAACTTCAGCAAATTCGGCCTAATCTATGCCGGCGCACAGAAGAACATCGGTCCGGCCGGGGTCACCCTGGTGGCCATCCGCAAGGACCTGCTGGAGCGCAGTTCGGAGAAGATCCCTGCCATCTTCCGCTACAAGGTCCATGCGGCCGAAAATTCCCTCTACAACACGCCGCCCTGCTTCGCCATCTACCTGGTGATGCTGGTCACGCGCTGGATTGACCAGCAGGGCGGGTTGGACAAACTGGCCGCGCTGAATGCGGCCAAGGCGGCTCATTTGTATGCCGCGGTGGACGGCTCCGGCGGTTACTACCGCGGCACCGCGGCCGTGGAAGACCGCTCGGATATGAACGTGACCTTCCGCCTGCCCAGCGAGGAGTTGGAGGAGAAATTTGTGAAGGAAGCCTCCGCGGCCAAGCTGAAGGGCTTGAAGGGCCATCGTTCGGTGGGTGGCATCCGCGCCTCCATTTACAATGCCTTCCCGCGCGCCGGGGTGGACGCTTTGGTTTCGTTTATGCGTGAGTTTCAGCAGAGGAACGGATAGAGAAGTGATCTGTTATCCGTAATCCGTAGTCCGCACGCGGATCACGGAACACGGATTGCGGATCACATTCTTTAAAAGCGCTCGTAGCTCAACTGGATAGAGTGACGGCCTCCGAAGCCGTAGGTTGTGGGTTCGACCCCCGCCGAGCGCACCATTTTACCGCACGCACCCGCTGTCGGTCCCGTCATGCGAGGCTTGTTGGCCTGGCCACCGGACCACGTACCGTCCCCTAGCGCTGCAGCTGAATTCGGCGTTGCGAGCGCCGATTATTACCGCTGTCCGCCCAGCAACTCCCGCCGGAATTCTTTGTACGAGGTGCGCGGGTCGAGCCAAATGCCAAAATAGGAGCGGGCAAAATCTGCGCCTTCGATCACCCCCAGCGAGGTTCCGTTCAGGGCCAGCTCGCAGCCTCGACCCGGCACATAGGTGAGGGCATAAGTGTCGCCTTCCTGTACGTCAGAGTACCAGCTGTTGATGGTTTGGAGACGAGATTGCAGGCGAGCTAATTCGGCGGGCGGGACTTGCCGCTGCAGGGTTTCATCGCCGATGCGAATAATGTCCTCCGCTTTGATGTCCCGAAGATAGCTGATCTCCAGCCGTTTGGGGACGTCGTCCTGCACGTTTTCCGTGGCGTAGTCTTCGCCCACGAATAAACGGGCCTGATAGACCTTGAACAGGTAACCCACTCGCAGCAGGGACTGGCCCCGCAGGGTCAAGCGCTGATCATGTATTTCAACGGCCGGGGTGGTGGAGGCGGGGGAGGATGGCGCCACGTTCCCCAGGATGGACAGACTGAGCAGCAAGGCTTTTAATTTCATGCTCACCCTTCGTCCAGCAAGCCCGGCCCTTACAACTCGAAATTTGCGTCCGGTTCTGGTTGACCTTGCTGTCCTGGCAGGTAGCATGAGTCTTTCACGATCCAACGGGTGGTTACGCATGACGAACGATACGACGACAAAAATTGTAAACACATGGACCTGGCAGGCGGTGGGGCCTCCGTTGCCGGTGCGTCATCCCTGGTCCCCCAAGGTAAAGGCTTGCCTCCAGGCTCCCCTGATGGTGGGGGTGGCGTATGCCATTCACCACTTCACCGGGCACGTCATTATGCCCCTGATTATTGCCGGACTGGCCGCGCTCATCCTGCTGGGCGGGCTGGCTGTTCCGCCCATTTTTAATGCCTTTGAACGTTTTGGTCTGTTGCTGGCGCGCTGGGTGGCCGCGGGATTGACCTGGGGTCTGCTGGTCCCGTTTTTCTACCTGGTGTTTGGTTTTGGCAAACTGGTCCTGCTGGTCACCCGCCAAGACCCGCTGAGCGTGCGGTTCCCCGCACCGGATCACGCTACCTTCTGGGAGAAGCGCCAACCTGTACCCAGTCTTGACCAGTACCGGAGGCAGCACTGATGAACATCCTTGGTATCAGCGCATTTTATCACGACTCCGCCGCCACGCTGATCCGGGACGGGGAGATCATCGCCGCCGCCCAGGAAGAGCGATTTTCGCGCAAGAAGCACGACGAGCGATTTCCGTTCCATGCCGTGCGCTACTGTCTGCACGAGGGCGGGGTGGGTCCGGACGATCTGGATGCGGTAGCGTTCTACGACAAGCCCATCACCAAGTTTGAGCGTCTGCTCAAGACCTATTTCCAGACCGCGCCGCAGGGTCTGCAATCCTTTATGATGGCCATGCCCATCTGGATCCGTGAGAAGCTGTGGATTCCGCTGGAAATCGAAAATGCCCTCGAGCAGTGCGGGGTCAAGCCGGAGCGCGAGCTCTTTTTCCCCGAGCACCATGAGTCGCATGCGGCCAGCGCTTTTTATCCCTCGCCTTTTAAGTCCGCCGCCGTGCTGACCATTGACGGAGTGGGGGAATGGGCCACCAGCACCCTGGGTCGCGGGGATGGCAGCAAGCTCGAGATCCTGAGCGACTTGCGTTTCCCGCACTCGCTGGGCCTGCTCTATTCCGCCTTCACCTACTTCACCGGCTTCCGGGTCAATTCCGGCGAGTATAAGCTGATGGGTCTGGCCCCCTACGGGGAACCCAAGTACGTGAAGCAGATTTACGACCACCTGCTTGACCTGCGGGAGGACGGTTCGTTCCGCCTGAACATGGCGTATTTCAATTACATGGCCGGGTTGACCATGACCAACGACAAGTTTGGCGATCTCTTTGGCGGGCCCGCCCGGGCCGCGGAATCCGATATCACCCAGCGCGAAATGGACATCGCGCGCTCCATTCAGGTGGTGACGGAGGAGATTGTCCTGAAGATGGCCCGTCACTTGCACACCATCACGGGCGAGAAGAATCTGTGCATGGCGGGCGGTGTGGCCCTCAACTGCGTGGCCAATGGGCGGTTGTTGCGAGAAGGTCCGTTCGAGCATGTGTGGATTCAGCCCGCCGCGGGCGATGCCGGCGGCGCGCTCGGTGCGGCCTTGTTGACCTGGCACCTGGTGAAAGGTCAGCCGCGCAAGGCGGATGGCATCAAGGACACCATGAAGGGCTCCTATCTGGGGCCGAACTTTGATGGCGAAGTCGAAGGCTTCCTCAAGGCCCGCGGCTATCCTGCCCGCAAGCTGGCGCCTGCGGAATGGGCGCCCACCGTGGCCAAGGTGATGGCGGAGGAAAACGTGGTGGGGCTGGTGCAGGGCCGCATGGAATTCGGGCCGCGCGCTTTGGGCGGGCGTTCCATCGTCGGCGATGCGCGCTCCCCCAAGATGCAGTCGGTGATGAACCTGAAGATCAAGTACCGGGAGTCCTTCCGTCCCTTCGCCCCCTCCTGTTTGCGCGAGAAGGTGAACGACTATTTCGAGTTGGAGAAGGAATCACCCTACATGTTGCTGGTGGCCCAGGTGCAACCCGGCCGGTGCAAGGGACTGGAGCACGAAGGGCCGGTGGCCTTGAAGGCCCGCATCAACCAGATTCGCAGCGACATTCCTGCCATCACCCATGTGGATTACTCAGCCCGCGTGCAGACCGTGGAACGGGATGTGAACCCCCGCTACTACGACCTCATCAAGGCCTTTGGCGACCTGACCGGCTACTACGTGATCATCAACACGTCCTTCAACGTGCGGGGTGAGCCCATTGTGTGCACCCCGGAGGATGCCTACCGCTGTTTCATGCGCACCGAGATGGACTACCTGGTGCTGGGCGATTTCCTTCTGGCCAAGGCGGAGCAGCCGGAGTGGAAAGACAAGGTGGACTGGCGCAAGGATTACAAACTGGACTGAGCAGCGCGCTCAGGAGCGGTTGTTCACGTACCAGTCGATGGTGGTGCGCAGGCCGTCCGCGAAGGCGGTTCGAGCTTTGAAGCCGAACAGTTTTTCCGCCCGTTGCGTATTCAAGCAGCGCCGGGGCTGGCCATCCGGCTTGGTGGCGTCCCAGACCAGCCGGCCCTTGAAACCGCACAGATCGGCGATCTGCTGCGACAGGTCCTTGATGCTGATTTCCATGCCGCTGCCCAGATTCACCGGTTCGGAACCGTTATAACGCTCCGTTGCCATGACGATGCCGCGCGCACAGTCATCCACGTAAAGGAATTCCCGGGTGGCCGATCCGGTGCCCCAGCAGACCATTTCGGCCGCCCCCGACTCGCGGGCCTCGATGGCCTTGCGGATGAGGGCAGGGATGACGTGGGAGCTTTCCGGATTAAAGTTGTCGCGCGGACCGTACAGATTCACCGGTAGCAGATAGATGCTGTCGAATCCGTATTCCTGACGGTAGGCCTGGGATTGCACGAGCAGCATCTTTTTAGCCAGGCCGTAAGGGGCGTTGGTTTCTTCCGGGTAACCGTTCCACAATTCCTCTTCCCGGAACGGGACGGGGGTGAATTTGGGGTAGGCGCAGATGGTGCCCACCGCGGTCATCTTGGCCACACCGAATAGGCGGGCTTCTTCCATGAGGTGAATGCCCATGGTGGCGTTGTCGTAGAAAAAACTGCCGGGATGCTTGCGGTTGGCCCCGATGCCGCCCACCACAGCGGCCAGGTGCAGGATAATCTCGGGCTGGAAGCGCTGCAGGCAGGCTTTGACCTGATCCTTGTCGCGCAGATCAAATTCCTTGCTGCGTGGGGTGTGGATACGGGTGGCGCCGTGCCGTTGCAGTTCGGCTACCACGTGATAGCCCAGAAAACCGGACCCGCCGGTCACCAGAACTGACTTATTCTGCCAAAAGCTCATGGCACTACTTTCTTCTCGGATTTGCTCGGGGCGCTAACGTGCATAGCCGAATGGACTTTCGCAAGCTCATTTGGCGGGAGGCTTGACGCCTGCCGAGGGGTTCTTCATCTTCCACGTCATGGATGCGACTCCGCCCGCCCAATCGAATCCCGCTCCGGCGGGCAAGGTCATGTGGTTTACCGGTCTTTCCGGTGCTGGAAAAACCACCCTGGCGAAATTGTTAAAGGAACAATTACTCGCGGCCGGACGCCCGGCGCTGATTCTGGATGGCGATGAGCTTCGCACCAGCCTGTGCAAGGATCTGGATTTCTCGGAGGAAGACCGGCGCACCAATATCCGGCGGGTGGCGGAGGTGGCCCGGGTGGTTGCGGATAATGGTGTGATGTGTCTGGTCGCGCTGATCTCGCCCTTCGCCTCGGCCCGCGAGGAGGCCCGTTCGATCATCGGGGCCGAGCGTTTTCTGGAAGTGTATCTCAAAACCTCGCTGGCCACTTGTGAGGAGCGCGATACCAAGGGACTTTATGGCCGGGCCCGCACCGGTGCCCTGGCCGACATGACCGGGGTGGGTTCGCCCTATGAGCCACCGCCGCACCCCGCCCTTACCCTCGACACCGGGGTTCAATCAACCGAAACCTGCCTTCAACTCCTGATCGACCTGCTCCAAGCCCAGGGTGTAACGCTGGAACTGCCGCTCGCGAAGGGACCTCATCCGGTCACCCATGGCTTGAGCATCGTGGTGCCCTGTCTGAACGAGGAAGTTTCCATCTCCGAGGTGGTGGCGTGGGCTCAAGAGGGGATTCGCTCCACCGGTTTGCCGGGCGAGGTGGTGGTGGTGGATAACGGCAGCACCGATCGCTCCATCGTGCGGGCCCAGGCGGCGGGGGCGCGAGTGGTGCGGGAGAGCCAGCGCGGCTACGGGGCCGCCCTGTTGCGAGGCTTTGCTGAAGCCCGCTTCGACACCCTGGTCATGGGCGATGCCGATCTCACCTATGATTTCCGCAAGGTCAAGGAGTTGGCGGAACCGGTGCTGAAAGGCGAGGCGGAACTGGCCATTGGCAACCGCATGAACAACATTTTGCCCGGCTCCATGCCGTGGCTGCATCAGTACGTGGGTAACCCCGTCCTGTCCAAACTGCTGAGCATCATGTTTCATACCAAGGCCGTGCGCGATCCCCACTGCGGCATGCGCGTGATCAACCGGGCCGCCTTTGTGAAGCTGGGTTGTGTGACCTCGGGCATGGAGTTCGCCAGCGAGATGGTGATCCGGGCCGTACGCGCGGGTTGGCGCATCGTGGATCGCGATATCATCTATCATCCGCGGCACGGTGAATCCAAGCTGCGATCGTTTCGTGATGGCTGGCGTCATCTGCGGTTCATGATGCTGCACAGCCCGACCATGACCTTGCTGCTGCCGGGTCTGATTCTGTGGCTTCTGAGCCTGCTGGCCGCTGTTCCGCTCGCCTTGGGGCCGGTCATCATTCACGGGCGTTCGGTGGACATTCACTTCATGATCATGGCCGGCATGATGAATATCGTGAGTGGGCAGATTCTGATGATCGGTCTGCTCTCCAAGGCGTTTGCCCATCTCACCGGCTTGCGCAACGACCCCGTGGTGGCTTGGCTTTACCGCTTCTTTCACTACGAATGGATTTCCGGCCTGGCCGCCCTGATCTTTGTGGTGGGTGCGGGGGCGGCGGTGTGGGTGATCTGGACCTGGGTCAGCGCCGGTTTCGGCCATCTTAACGAGGCCCGCCTGTTGTTTTTTGCCCTCCTTCTTATTGTAAACGGCGTTCAGGCCGCCATGGGGGCGTATCTGTTCAGCATCATGGCGCTCCCCCGATGCAAAATCGCCGCGGGTGGTTGAGATGAGCCCCGCAGTTCCTTCGGTCTCGGTGGTCGTCCCGGTGCTGAACGCCCAGCCCTGGCTGGCCGATCTGCTGGGTTCTTTGATGGCCCAGCAGCCAAGTCCTCCTCGGGAAATCATCCTGGTGGATTCCGGCTCCACCGACGGCACCCAGGCCGAGGCTGCGCGCTGGTCGGGTGTGCGCGTGGTGCCCATCGCCAGCTTCACTCACGGAGGGGCTCGCAACCTCGGGGCTCGCCAGGCGGGCGGCGATCTGTTGTTCCTGCTGACCCAGGATGCGCGGCCGGCGGACGTGCATACACTGGCCCACCTGGTCGCCGCGCTCGATCAACCGGATGTGGTGGCCGCTTACGCCCGCCAGATCCCGCGCGCCGATGCCCATCCCATGGAGCAGTTTTTCCTGGCTGACCGTTTTCCCGCCCGTCCGGCCGTGGTGCGGAGGGCGGTCGCGGGTCGTCCGCTGCTGGTGGGGGATGTGTTTTTTTCCAATGTGGCCGCGCTCATCCGGCGCTCTGCCCTGCTGGCGCATCCCTTCGACGAAACCCTGATCATGAGCGAAGACCAGCAATTTTCGCGCGATGTGCTGTTGGCCGGGCACGCGGTGGCCTATGCCCCGGAGGCGGTGGTCATCCATTCCCATAACTATACGCTCGGCGTATGCTTGCGTCGCTATTTCGACAGCGTGTACTCTCTGCGGCAACTGTTTCATGGCCATGATTTCGGCACCACGTGGCGCATGGGATGGACGTATCAATGGCGCGAGTTGAAGTTCATGGTGCGAAAGTATCCGGGCTGGCTGCCCTATTATGTGGCATACTGCTCGGCCAAGATTCTGGGTACGCTGGCTTCACACTTTGCGGAGCGGATGCCCCGTAGTTGGGCGCGGGCATTGAGTTTGCATCGCTATTACTGGTCAGATGAAAAGAAGTTACAACATGCTGAAGCAGGTTAAAGGGATGGTCGTGACGGCCCTTTTGCTGGGTGCCTGGTCAGGAGTCGCGGAGGAGGCGGCTGTGCCACCCATGGAGAATGGTCCGCTCCGGCTCTCGGCCATCGTCAGTTCGGGGACCCGTTACTATGGCGGGTTTGTGGACGCGGAAACCGGCCAGGCCCACCTGGTTCCGGAGGGCGGTAACGTGTTGCACTGGCGGGTGATGTCGATTGATGAGGCGGCCATGACCGCCCTGCTGGAAGATTCGGAGGGCACGCAACGGATGCTGGCCCTGACCGGGGATGAGGCGTTGGCCGCCGAGGTGTTGGCCGGCCAGCAGGCTCTCCGCATTAAAACTCTGGAGGAATTTCTGGCCGAGCACCCGGAACTGGTCGCCCAGGCTGCGGATCAAACTCCGGTGCAGATCCCGGCGGCTACCAACGGAGTGGCCACCTTTGCGGATTTTTTGGCCGCCCATCCGGAATGGGCTGGAGTGAGCAACTTTGTGGCTCCTGAGTTGCTGGATAGCCAAGCGGTGCCCCCGGTCACCCTTCGTGGAGAAGATGTGGAACGCGCGCCGGTTTCCCGCGAAGAGGGGCTGCGGCGAATGGCCGAACAGACGGGTCAGCCCATTCCCGAAGCCAGGGAAACCACTTACGAAGAGTTCCTGCAGCGCCACGCGCCCGCCCTGGAGAAGGCGACACCCGCCCCATGAACATGTTTCAAGACATATGGCGCTATCGGTATGCGCTGCGCAGTTTGATCCTGAAAGACTTCCGCGTGCGTTACCGGAACATGTCCCTGGGCATCTTCTGGTCGATTCTGAATCCCCTCATCATGCTGGGGGTGCTGGTCATCGTTTTCTCCTACATTCATCCCCAGCGCCAGGCCAACTATTTCCCGGTCTTCCTGCTGCTCGGCCTGGTGCCCTTCAACTTTCTGTCTCTGGTGGTTCCTCCCTCCACGGCCTGCATTCTCGATCATGCCCACCTGATCAAGAAAGTAGCCTTTCCACGCGTGATCATTCCGCTGGCTGTGGTGCTGTCTCAGATCATTCATCTGGTCATGCAGTTGTGCATCCTGTTCCTGTTTGTCTTTCTCTTCCAGGTGCCTCTGCATGGTACGTTGGTCTGGCTGCCTTTGATCTTTCTGGTGGAACTGGTTTTCCTGCTGGGCATTGCCTACGGGCTGTCGGCCATGAATGTATTTTTCAGGGATGTCCAATATTTGGTGCAGTCCGGACTTACCGTTTTATTCTGGTTCACCCCTATTTTTTATGCCCTGCCCATGGTACGCACCAATCTACCCGCGCCGTTGTATTATCTTTATCTGCTGAATCCCCTGGCCGGGTGCATCGATGCCGCTCGACGGGCGGTGCTGGAAGGTCGTGGTCCGGACCCGGTGGCCTTCGGGATCGCGGCCGGAGTGGCTGTGCTGGCCCTGTTGGTGGGGGTGCGTGTATTCACCCGGCGGGAGGGGCATTTTGCTGAACGCATATGAGTCTGCCTGATTCAGCATCACCCTCGACCGGAACCGACAAGCCCGCGGTTCGCGTACACCACCTGGCCAAGTCCTATGTGCTGCAACGCCAGCGCCGCTATCTGCTGCATGCCGCCCTGCGCAAACTGGCCCTGCGTGGCAAACAGCGCGAGGTGTTTTGGGCGTTGGAGGATGTTTCGTTTGAGATCGAGCGTGGCGATACCGTGGCCTTTCTGGGCACCAACGGCGCCGGGAAATCCACCCTGCTCAGCATCATCGCCGGCACCATGTGTCCGAGCCGTGGCACGGTGGAGGTGCGGGGCCGCATCGGTGCCCTGCTGGAACTCGGGGCCGGCTTCCATCCGGATCTGACCGGACGGGAGAATATCGAGCTCAATGCCGCCCTGCTGGGTATGGACGGAGACCAGATCGAGCGTCTGCTGCCCAGCATCATAGCCTTCGCCGAACTGGACGAATTTATTGATGTCCCGCTGCGGTCCTATTCCTCCGGCATGCAGATGCGGCTGGGCTTTTCGGTGGCCATCCATATTGATCCGGAAATTCTGGTCATGGACGAAGTCTTTGCGGTGGGTGACCAGCGTTTTCAACGCAAGTGCATCGAGCGCACCCAGGCCATGATCAAAGAGGGTAAAACCGTGCTCTTTGTCTCACACAGTCCGGACGCCATCCGGCGTTTGTGCCGGAGGGTGATCTGGTTGCGCAACGGTCGGGTGGAGATGGATGGGCCCACCGAAGATGTGCTGGCCGCCTATACCAAGGCCGCAGGTTAACCCGTGGGCTGGCGCGGCCTGTTCGACCAACACCGGGCTGCGTAACGCAACCGCCACCACCAGCCCGGGTCGCGCGGAAAGGAGGGCCATGCTCCTTCCCACAAATCACCCAGTACGTGGCGGGCCAACGTTGGTGCTTCCGGCAGCAGGTCGGCATCCCGCGTACAGGTCAAGAGGGCACGGGCGGGTGGAAGGAGCAGGGTGGGCGCCATGGGCCGGGCCCGCCAGCCGTGCCAGCCTTTGGCCATGCTTTCGGCATCGTTGATCCGGGCATATTTTCGCACCGCCTGATCCTGGTTCAGCATGAGATAATGCTTCATGCGAAAAGCCGTGGGTGCGATCCGGCGACCCGGGAACTCCACCTGGTGTCCGCCGGTTGGTTGCAGTTGGGCCGGATGCGGGGATCGTTTCCATGCGTTCAACCGGTGGTTGGGGAAAGGGGCAAAAGGGTAGTACCAGCGCATGGTTTCCTGAAACCGGTCGTGATCGTGGTCGGGCGCCTCCAGCACGGGTATGAACGTATACTCGTTGAAGTGAATGGCGTTGAAGCCCTGCCGGTCCATGTCGGCGATGGCGGCGGCAAGGGTCGGCCAGCCCGCGGGAGGCAGGCGAAATTCGTCGCAATCGCTATGGATGAACCAATCCGCATCGAGCTGTTGCGCCGCACGTTCCTTTTGTGCGAGCAATTCGCTCCACACAAAAACGCCTGCTCGAGGGAAAGTTTCCCAGCCCATTAATCCTTGGCCGGTGAGGGTTCGCGCCAGATCCAGGGTGCCATCGGTCGAGGAGTGGTCAATCAGATAGGTCTCCACCCCTTGCTGAGCCAGGTGGCGGATGACGGGCTGGATGAAGCGCGCTTCGTTGTAGGCGGCCAGGATGGCGATGATGCGCATGGGTCAGGGTTTCTCGGGGCGGGACTCTTCGTGCAAAACATCGTGAATTTTATCCATGGGATGCAGGTTCCCTGGCCGACCGGTCAATCGGCAGCCGAGATGGTGCAGGCATCGCATGATGCGCCACAGACGAGAGTGGGCGAAGGCCGCTTCCGCCTTCTCCAGGCGATCCAGCCGGTCCTCCAGTTGCGTAACCCGTGCGGCGGCTGTCCGGCGCAGGCTTTCCGTATGACGGATATCCGTCTCCAGCGGGCGCACGATTTTTTCGTGGTAGGACAAGTGTTCCAGGGTGAACGCGGATAGGGGCGGAGGGGGAAGAATGCTGGTGAGTTGTTGCACCGGATGGATGTGGTAGTTGAGCATGTGTTGCGGCGGGCAAAGATAGCCGGCACCGGCAACGGAGGCATTGCGGATCAATCCCGGTTCGAACCATGCAGAAATGGCCGCGCGATCGGGTGGGGTGGGCAGGGGAACCCCCATGCGGCCCAGAGCTTCCGCCAGGGCTTGGGTTTCCCCCCACGGATCGGCTTGGAAGGCTTCAAAGTGGACCTGGAGGGTGGGCTGATGTTGCGACCAGGTTTGGATGGCGTGTTCGTAGACTTCCCATAGAGCCAGTCCGGCGGACACGGAACAGTCCTTTCGGGCATACAGCGACCTGGCTACCGCGAGAGGGGATCGCCGCACCCAGATCAGGAGGACGGGTTGCGATATGCGGGCCCACACGGGAATAGTAAGGCAAAGACGGGGATCTTTGATAAAGCCCGCGGGCAAGCGATCCAGTTCGGCCAGGATCCGCTGCATCCTCTCTTCCAACTTGGCATCATGGAAGTTGTCCCATGCGTTGACATTGAAGCGTATCAATTGGTCCCACGCGCAACCCTGGTGGGCCAGCAACGCATCGTTGACCTCCATGACATCCTGTCGCTCCCAATACCCCTTGGGGTTGGCCGGGGTTGGCACCATGGCCTGTTTGGTTTCGCCAAATTGATAACCCAGGGTTTGGAGTACGCCAGCAATGGCCGAAGTGCCCGAACGATGCATGCCAAGTATGGCGATCCACATCTTAACCGATTGCCTGTATGATGGTTATGCTAGAACTCACCGTGTCGTCGTCTGCTGTAATAAGGGTCAAAAGTATATTCTAAGCGCCGAATGGCATATATTATGCTTTGAAATGATAGTGAGGTGAACCTATGAAGAAATCAAATCTATATACGGCTGCTGTTCTGGTGTCATTGCTTTTGTCCGGCAACGCCCAGGCGGGTGCCTTCAACGACTTTGATGGTGATGGTAAGTCTGACTTGGCGATTTATCAGCCGTCCGTCGGCAAATGGGTGATTCGAACCCTGGACGCCCGTGCGCTGGCGTGGTTCATCGAGTGGGGCTATCCCGGTTGCATGCCGGTACCGGCCGATTACGATGGCGATGGCAAAACCGACATGGGCATTTACGACGAAGGCCGCGGGGTCTGGTTCATTCGCACCTTGAATCCGGTCCGGGCCTTGCTGTGGAATCACAAGCTCGGTGGCCCCGGTTTTGTACCTGTTCCCGGAGATTACAACGGCGACGGCAAGGCCGATATCGGCGTCTATGAACTGGCCACCGGGAACTGGACGGTGCGATCCCTCACGGATTTCAGTCTGATCTACAGCAATGCGAACTGGGGCTTCAAGGGTCCTGTGCGTGGCTGGGAACGTCCTATCACCTCCACCGTGTTGCCCATGCCATTTGATTATGACCGTGATGGGAAGATGGATCGGGCCGTCTACTATCGCGGGTTGTCCATGACAGATACGGCTTGGTTCATTCTCGGGTCATCGGGCAAATGGTGGTACAACACGGTGTGGGGTTCGTCGGGTTCCCTGCCGGCACCCGGCATGTACCGTAATGTCGTGGATGAGCCCACCTATCCGGCGGGTATAACTATTTACAAAGTCAAATACTCGGTGGATTCCCGCGGTCGCGGCGATGGGACCGACGGCACATTTAACACGCCATATATGTTCCAATTCAAGCTAGGGACGTATCCACGCTGTCTCGCCGTGGCCGGACATGACTTCGATGGCAATGGCTGGGATGACCACGCCACCTATGATTACCTGAATGGCAATTGGACCATTTCCTTCAACGATGCCGATGGCAATGGCAACCAGATGGGCAATGCCTATCAACAGCCTCCCCGCCAAGTCATCAACTGGGGCTTCAACGGTGCCGTACCGGCCGACATCTATTCGACCATCTACGCTGCCTGCAAATACACCTACAAGCCTTGGTAAAAGCATGTTTGCTGGCACTTTGGCCCCTGGGCGCTTAATCTAGGCTCCTGAATGAGCAGATTCGCACCAGGGACCGGGCATGACTGAACCGATTGTTTCCGTCGTTATTCCCGCCTATAACCACGAACGCTTTGTTGGTCCTGCCGTGCAAAGCGTGCTGGGGCAATCGCTGGGTGATCTTGAGCTGATCGTGGTGGATGATGGTTCGACCGATGGGACCGGTGAAGTGGTTCAGTCCATCCGCGATAACCGGCTGCACTATTTTCGACAGGCCAACGCAGATGCCTACAATGCCTTGAACGCCGGGCTGGCCCGCGCCCGCGGGACGTACGTTGCGATACTGAACTCGGATGACCTGTTTCTGCCCGATCGCCTGGCTGTGCTGCGGCAACACTGCGAAGCGAATTCTTCCGCGTGTGTGTTCAGCGATGTGGGCATTATCGATGGCGAAGGAGCCCCCATACCACCCGGCGCTTCCTACTGGCATCTCTGGCACCAGGCCAACCGGGACAAATACGCTTCCTGTGGCGATCTGTATGCCACCTTTTTGCACGGCAACCTGATGGTCTCCACCTCCAACCTGTTTATGCGGCGATCCGCCTTTCAGGCCGTGGGGCCGTTCGCATCTTTGCGCTATCTGCATGATTATGATTTCATTTTTCGCATGATGCTGGCTTTCCCATCCGGCGTTCATTATGTCGCGGACAAAATTCTACTGAACTATCGCATTCACGGCAGCAACACCCTCAAAGAGGGTGCCATCAAGGCGCGGCGCGAGGATCAGCAGGTCATCCGCACCTATCTGCTGGCTGCTATGCCGGACCCTGCACGCGTGCGGGTGGAGACGGGGCTGGCCCGACTGCAGGCCTTGCAGGCGGAGTTGGATCAGGTGCAAAAGGCGCTGCGTTGGGGTCGCTTCAAGCCGCTCATGGATGTCCTGTATCGGGCCTGGCGGGGCCTGCGTCCCCCATGAAGACCTTTTATCACGTTCACCGGCTGGCGCGCCATGTGGAGCGCCATCTGGATCAGTTTGACCTGCTTTCGTGCGATGTGTTTGACACCCTGCTGGTGAGGCGGGTGCATGACCCCGACGCGTTAAAGTGGGCCACTTCCCGCTATCTGGAGCGTTTGGCTGCGCAAGCCGGACAAGGGCACTGGACCGCGGACCGCATCCACCGCCTGCGCAACCGGGTCGAGTCCATGCATCGCCGTCGCAACGGTCAAACCCATCCCGACCGTGAAGCGATTTATCCCGCCTTTATGGCCGATGTGCTTGCCGTGATCTTCGGCACTTCGGAGGTGGCGACCCTGCTGACCGAGGTTACACAGTATGAGCTCTCGATCGAGAGTGCCATGCTGGTGGCGCGCTCTGATTTGGTGGCCCTGCTGAAAAAGGTCAAAGCTGCGGGCAAGCGGGTGGTGGCCATCACGGATATGTATCTGCCCGCCGCGAGTATTCGCGTGTTGCTGGATCGGGCGGGGTACCAGGATTTGTTGGATGATGTGTATTCGTCGGCGGACACCTGCCGGGCCAAAGCCTCGGGTGCTGCCTGGCCCCTGCTTTCGGAACGATGGAAGGCCAACCCGGCCCGCTGGTGGCATGTGGGTGATAACCCCATTTCGGATGGGCTGCAGCCGACCCAGTTCGGGGTGACCGCGGTGGTCCTGCGCGATGTGCGCGAACATCACCGGAAACTTCTGAGCAGATTCTACGCTCGTATCGCGCCGTGCCGCCCCTATTGGCGTGGTCGTCTGGCTCAGCAGTGGATGCTGCCGCTGGAGAATGAGAATTTCCCGCGCTCGCCACTTTTCCGCCTGGGCTATTCGTTCTTCGGTCCGCTGCTTTGCGCCTTTGTTCATCATGTATACGAGCGTGCCCGGGCTGACGGTCTCGGGCACGTCTACTTCTTTTCACGCGAGGGCCGCATTTTGCTCGATATCTGGAACGAGCTCATGCCGTTCCTGGCCGCCGGGGAGCCTTCGGTGCCGGCCAGCTATCTACATGTCAGCCGGGTGGCCCTGGCCCAGGCTGCGCATGCCCACAGCGGGTTGAGTCATGAACACGCTTCCATTGCTTTTCTTCCTGCCGCGAACCGGGATTTTCGTGATGTGGCCCGCGTATTTGGACTCGAGGTTATGCCCTTCGTCGCGGTGCTGGCGCGCCACGGCCTGTCCAGTGACACCGTGCTGAGCCGCTGGCACGATGGGTGGCGCCAAGAGTATACCGACCGCTTCAAGCAGTGTCTGGAAGATGCGGACTTCCAAGCCGAGGTACGCCGCCAGCAGGCGCCCGCCCAGGAGGCCTTGCAGCGATATTTGACCGAACAGGGATTTTATCAACAGGCTCGCGTTGGCGTGGTGGACATCGGCTGGCTGGGCACCATTCAGCGGTTTCTGCACCAGGCGGTGATGCATCGTTCCGATCATCCCGAGATCGAGGGCTTCCTGGTGGCTCACTCGCTCGGATATTCTTTCCCGCGCTCGCCTGATAATTCCATCGAGGGCTTTTTATTTGATCATCAACAGTTCAGCTTCTGCGGCAGCTTGATGTTTTTCTCGCAGGTATTGTTCGAAGAGTCTACCCGGGCACCTCAACCTGGGTTATTGAGCTATCAACTCGCCGACACGCCGCCCGGGTATCGGCTGCACTTCCGACCTGAATCCGAATCCGAACAGGAACAAAGCCGCTACTTTGCCGACCTCCAGGCGGGCGTCCGCGAGGCTGCCCGTCGTTACGGTCCTGCGGTGGCCGTGCTGGGGTATTCCGCCCAGGATTGGAAACCTTGGTTGAATGTCCTGCTGACCAGCCATATGGCCTTCCCGCGCGCCTCCGAAGTGGATGTGCTGACGCATCGCCACCACACCGATGACATGACCGTGGGCCAGCCTGGTGCACGCGCCCGGGCCGCGTCGCGACGCTTGTGGAACCGGCCGCTGTGGGCCCTGCGGGTGAATCCATTCCTGCGCGCCTACTATTATCTACGCCACGCGGTCTGGTTGTTGAGGCACTGAAACCATGAAAAAAATGGCTCCCATCACCACCCGGCGCTTCGATCTGCGCGATCACGCTATCGGCCGCACCATGGGTCAGGACCTGCGCTTCCGGTATCTACCCTTCGGCAGTTACGGCGGAGGCCCGAGTCTGTTCATTCTGGCGCGGCTTTTCCTGCTGCACACGTTGGGTGGCCTTGCCTTGCGCGTGGCCTACGCGCTTGAGGACAGCGGAATGATCAAAGGGCTAGCGCGGCTTCGTAGGCCGCCTGGTAACCCGCGCACATCGCCTCGGGACTGAAGTCTCGGGCGATCCGCTGCATCCGGAGGTCCGCCACACCCGGAACTTCCAACCGCGGTACCGCGTCCAAGGCCTGATCCACGGCTGTATCGTTCCAGCCCCGGACCACCGTACCCAGTTTGTTGGCCTCCACGTAGTCCGCCATGGCGATGGCCTCACTTACCACGACAGGACGACCTGCGGCCAGGCCTTCCAACAGGGAATGCGGCCAGGTTTTAACCAATTTTGCCGAGTGCGCCAGCAGCACCACGGCATGGCTCCGTGCCAGGAGAGTCTGGATGTCCGCCCGCTCATTGATGATGGCAACCTGATCCGCGATACCCAGCCGCTGGACCCGCGCTTGCAGGGCCTCAAGATGCAGGCCCCGCCAGAGCAAGATCAGGCGGCAATCGGGATGACGGCGTGTCCAGCTTAGCAACAGATCGAATCCCTTGGTGGAAAACTGGCCGCGCGTCCAGGGCGCGGAGGCACAAAGCAGTGTCCATGGTCCCGGGGGCGGAGGCGGGGTTGACGAGAGCCGCTGCAGGTTCAAGCCCGGTCGGATCACTTCCACCCGATGTGCGCCCGCCCGCACGATGCGTGCCCTTTCCCGCTCATGACTGACGACCCAGACCGTTCTACGGTTGAGCCAGTCCGGCACGCGAGCAAGGTGGGCGCCAGCCATCACGCTGTAAACAATGGGCAACCGCAATCGGCGCAAATATGGGAAGCCATAGGGTACCGCATACAACACATGATGCACCCGGCCCGGCTGCTCCAGGGATCGCAGGTGGGCCAAGTTTGACCAGCCATACAGGGGACGTGGAATCAAGCGCGACGGGTGGGAGCCGGGGAATACCGACGTCAGATCACTTTGGAAAGTGGCGGCCAGATGCTCAGCCTCCTGCCACATGGCGTCGGCGCCTTGAATGTGCGGGCGGGGTGCCGCCACGTGAAGGATGGGGCGAATCATGACGATGCTCCGCGAATCCGCTTCCAGATTGCGGCGAAGAGGCCCGGGGCCTGCATGCGCGGCTTGAGTAACGCGTTGATCTGTTCGTAGTCCAGCGTGGTGCGTGCCAGCATTTCGCGGCGCTGGCGACGGATGTGGGGCCAGGCTCGAATAAAGTCGAACCAACCGCAGAAACTAGCCCAAGGCCGGCGGTGGCAGAGCAGAAAAAACCATTGGCCATAGAGCAGGCTCGGCAGGTGTCGGATTAAAAGACCGGCCGGCATATTCTTGGCGAATACAGCCAACCGGTTACGCGTCGTCCAGCGGACATAGCGGGGGCCGGGCAGACCTGAGCCATGGCCATGGTGCAGCACACGTGCCGTGGGGATGTACAGGTAGCGATAGCCCAGTAACCGGCCGCGCAGGCCGAGGTCAATGTCTTCCAGGTAGGCAAAGAATGATTCATCAAAACCACCCGTGGCTTCCAAAAATGTTCGCCGGTACAGCACCGCGCCCGCGCAGCAGGAAAACAATTCACACGGCTGGAGGAATGCTTCGATGGGCGCTCCATGGCCGCGTTTTTCGGCGGCACCTTGCCAGGACAATTCATCGCCGGCATTTTCCACTCGGGCCGGGTCCTCCATCAGTTGCATCAAGCCGGCTACACCGCCAACCTCCTGACCGGCATGATTCAAAGCGCCTGCAAGTTCGGCCAACCAGGCGGCGTCAACTTTTGTATCGGTGTTCAGCAGGGCCACGAAGGGCGAGTGCGTGGCGCGTATGCCGGCGTTGACCGCCCCCGCAAAGCCGGTGTTGCGGCCCAATTCCAGGACGCGGGCCGTCGGGGCGTGTTGGCGGATATAGCCTACGGAACCATCGCTGGACCCATTGTCCACGATGACTAGTTCGGCGGCAGACACCGATAGACGGGACAAGCTTTCCAGGCAGCCCGGGAGCCAACGCATGCCATTAAAGTTGGGAATGATGAGCGCTATGTCAGGCGGGGAAGTCATGGGGATTGGGACCATACCGATCAGACCAGCCATCGCGGATGGCGAGCCAGGCTGCACGTGCGCTGGCGCCCTGACCGCGGGCCAGCCGCATCAGGATCATCGCAATGCCACGCGCGAACCACATACAACGCCAGACGCCTGCGCTGGCCTTGCGGTGACGACGTATCAACAGGAAGCGATTGCGCAGGGAATAGTACAAATACAAGGTGTCGCGTCGGGCACTGGCAGACTCCGTGTCGTGGGCGATGACCACGCTGGTGAGTACGGTGGCATGGAATCCCTGGGAGCGCGCCCGCAGACAAAAATCGGCGATTTCACCACTGAAAAAGAAGGACTCCTCCAGGCCGCCCAATTGGTCCATGACGGCGCGGCGGATCAGACAGAGCGTACCCGGCACGTAGGCGACCCGAGGCCAGGTCGTCTGAGGGGACGTCGGCGAGTTGGCCGGAATGCGCGTATGCGTCCACCGAATAGGATCACGCCCCCCAGCATAGAGTCGCGTGCCGCGGGGACCTGGTTCCGACAACAGCGGCCCGATGATGGCCGTTTCGCTGGCGCTCAATCCCTTCTGTAGCGATTGGATGTCTTTCTCCTCAACTTCCACATCGGTATTCATCAGCAGAATCGATGCCGGGCCGGGCAATGGCATGGCTCGCAATGCTGCATTAATGCCGCCAGCATAACCCAGATTGTGTGGCGGCGTGACTCGGTGAAGCAAGGGATTCGGCGGCGGATTCCGGGTCAACGGTTCATTTTCCACCACCCAGACCCCGGGGGGGTGATGCCACGCCTGCATGCGTTCAACCTGATGCCAGAGGGCATCCTCATTACGCCAGTGCAGCAGGATGACCGCCAGATCAGATGACCCGGACGTTGGTCCTGGAGATGGTTGAAGCGCAGTTGCTGGCATGGGCTAATTTTAATGTCCGGACGGCGCGGCGACGAGTGAATTGACAATCTGCTTGACCCCGGACTTTCTTTGCCCTGCCGCGCGCTGGCAATTTTATCACGTTTACGCTACATCTCGAACCACATGCGCTCCTTCATTCCGACCATTCTTGCCGCTGTATTATTCTTTGGCGCATTTTCCGTCTACCGCGAACACCTGGTGTCCCGCCAGGCCGGGCCGGAGGAGCGCGCGGCGCTGTTGACCGGCGATGAGCCCCATTACCTGCTGACCGCGCTGGCACTCGCTCGTGGGGATGGCCTGAATATCGGTCCGGCCCACGCTGAGCGGGCATTTGAGCGCTTTCAGCCCAAGCGCATATTCAGGACCGACAACAATTTCACCTGGGCCGACTACCGCGCCCGCAATTTTCGTTCCTTTCTGGATAAAACAGATCAGTGGCAGGACAAGCGCTATTCGTTGTTTTCGCCCCTTCCATCCCTGGTCATCGCGCCATGGTTCCTCACTCCGCTCAATCCGGTGCGCTGGTATATGCTGGCCACGCAGGGGCTGGCCCTGGCCCTGATCCTGGCCTGGATGCTCCAGCGCTGGCAGCCCGCGGATAGAGCAGCCTGGCTGCGCGGTGGTTTTGTTTTGCTGGCTGGATGTGCGACGATTCCAGTCGGGTACTATACCAGCCAGCTCTTCCCGGAGGTGCTGTCCGGCATGCTTTTGCTGGCGGGATTGACCCTGATCTCGGGACACGCCTCTCTGCTGGCAACCGGGGTGGGCGCAGCATTGATTTCGGCGCCTTTGTGGGCCACGCCACGCGTGTTGCCCGCGGTGGGCTTGCTCTGGTTGTGGAGCCTCTGTTCACGCCGCCCGGAACGTCGCGTGGAAGCGGTCGTGCTCACCCTGAACCTACTGCTTTATGCGGCATTTTGTCTCTGGCTTTGGGGTAATCCGGTGGCGCCCCAGGCGTCCGCCATGTTGTTCCGCCTTGGTGTCCAGATCGGCCCCGGACTCCTGCTGACATCTGCGGTATTGGTGCTTGCGGCAGGGTTCGTGCTCTATCGGTGGGGGCATTTGCTGAAAGGCAAAGGATGGGTTGTGCTGATGCTGGTTCTCCTCCTCGCGCTCGTGGTGCCGCCGCTGAAAAAATGTCTCATTGATATAGTGGCCTTCTTCCTGACCCGTCAGATCGGACTCTTCGTGCTGAATCCATTCCTGGTCGTGGGTGCGTACGCAGCCTGGCGGTGGTATCGCGAGGAGCCTGGCGAGGCTTTTCAGCGGTGGTTCATCCTTTTCGTCGGAATCATTCTGGCCGTGGCGTTTTATGCGGACCGCCGGGCGGGCACCTGTCCCGGCGGGCGGTATCAGGTCATGGCCGCCATGCTGCTGATGCCGCCCTTGCTTCGCTCCACGGTGGGATCGGGGGCCGCCACGCGCCAGCTCTGGTGGCCGGGCGCGGTCCTGTTGGGCGGCATCAGCTTGTTCTTGTCGTTCATAAGCGCTCTCAAGCCGCATTACTGGTTCAGGAACTACCCCGCCTATTTCGGCTATGCGCCGCTCGAACAGCGCTATCATCTGATGCCCACCGCCGCGGAGCCGCGCTTTCTGCTGGATGCCGCCATGTTGCTGGCTATCTTGCTGGCGATTCTGCTGGTGCCCGGCTGGCTGATCCGTCGCCAGGCACGCGCGGTCACTGAAGCCGCGTGATCGTGACGCTGCGGAAATGCAGGGCGGTCTGGCCATCGTAGCTGAACGCAGCCAGGAAGGGCAGGTTGCTCGGCACTTCAAGGGTGGTCCGGTTGGTGCCACCCGCGGTCAGTTTCATCCGGCCCACTTCGTTGCCTTCCGGGCAAGCCATGAACCACATGCCGTAGGATGTTCCCGTCGCGGCTTCGCTTTCGATCTGTACGGCGACCTCGTAGTGTCCGGCCTCCAGGGGCAGCTTGGGTCCGTAGAGAATCAAATCCTGGCGATCACGATCCGGACGGAAGTTCACGGAGTCGGTGGTCAGATCAATGGCGCCGGCATGGAAAAAGCAAGGCCCTGGAATGGTCACGGTTTCACCGGGCGCGGGCGAAGTCCATGATCCCGCCCACAGTTTGATGACATCCACATCCACCGCACCCGATGTCGCGTGAGCCTCCACGGCCACATCCTGGGAGAGCGCAAACGGCGTCAGGTGCGCCTCCAGCCATTGCCAATTCGTGGTGGCCACCGGGAAGGTCGCCAAAGCATTGGTCTGGCCCGCGGTGCGGCTGGCCACCCGGATTTCACCCTGTCCGCGCGCCCGCAGGGCCCAGCGCAGGTTGGGCAGCATGGGGGCGAAGAGCGGGCTGGTGGCCAGCGACGAACCGTTCGAAAGCATCACATAACGACCGCCGCTGGCCGCGGGATCGTCCACCCGTTGGCCATCGTTGATATCCTGGCGCTCCGCTTCCAGGCGGCGGGCCGGGAAATGATACGGCCAGGCCTGCGCCAGCGGTTTACGCTCCACCGCAGACGGCTCCAGGCGGAAGGACCACACTGGACCATCCTGGGCGAGGAACGTCACCCGTGGATGTTCCAGCAGGTTGCGCAGGGTGGTCGTCACCGGGAAGGGGCTGACTTTTTCCGGGAACAGGTCCTCGTGCAGGATGACAAAGTGAATGCCGCGCCGCAGTAGATCGTCAATCTGCCCGTCCGACAACACCCCGTGGTTGATGCTGCGGAACGGGGTGAACACGGAATCAATGTATTCCTTGGGCACAAACGGGCGGTAGCCGTTGATCATGCGGATGCGGTAGAGCGATACATAATGCTGATAGACCGAGGTGTAGTGCGAATCGCCCGGCCACAGCGGCACCACCACCACGTGCGCGGGGTCGGTCATGGTTTTCGCATCATCCGCCACGGCGGCGTAGGCGCCGTTCTGATCATCAATGAATCCGAGCAGGAGCTTGGATTGAAAATAATATTCCACCGCGAATCCCATTGCCACCACCGCGACCAGGCACCCGGCCAGACGCCGGGGCAGCCACACCTTCAGGCCGGTCAAGGTCAGGGTGACTCCCAGGGCGAGCAGGGCCGGCAACAGGACATAGATTTTCGCCGTCTGCCGGATCATGGTGTAGTTGGGGATGAACTTGCGTGCGGCGGTGAAGGCGCGCCCCTCAAAGGGGCTGAAGGGACCCAGGGCGAGCAGTACGATACCGATGACGCCGACCACCAGCATGCTCATGAGCGCGCAGGTCTGCCCCGTCGCGCGATCACGCTTTTTCCAGGCAAGGACGAGCCACGCCACGAGCCCGGCCAGCAGCAGGGCGGTGACCAGGAAGCCAAAATAGATGTGATAGGAGACGTCAATTTCATGCCAGGCAAAGAGCCCATCCGCCTTGGGCGAAAACAGGGCCACCTCGGAAATCTTACGGCCGCCCGCGGACGCGGTTTGCTTGATGTGTCGCGTGCCGAGTTGCGCTTGCAGATAGGCCAGAACGGCCAGCAACACCACCGGCGAAAGAGCCAGCGCGAGGCGCAGATAACTGCCCAGTTTACGCCACGCAAAGTCATGGCGCTGGGTGAAAGCCACGAGGCACCAGCAGGGCACCATCAGCGTGCCGAAGAAAAAGACGTGAGTGTCCGTCATACTGGCCGAGAGCAGGGCCAGGCCCGCGATCCAGCCCCCGGCCACGCGTTCATCGCGCACCGCGCGGTCCAGCCCCAGCAGCAGCACCGGGATCAGCGCCATGCCAAAGCCCGCGGGGCTGCCGCCATACAATTGAATCCACTGATAGGGGAACAGCAAGGCCAGCAGGGCACCGGTGGCCGCGATGCCGTCGTGGTCGGTGTAGCGGCGGCAGAGACGCCAGGTGGCATAGGCGGCCAGCCAGAGCGTGGCCAGGGAAATCATGTTCCAGGCGAAGGCGCGGTTACCGAAGGCATAGAAGGCCGAGAAGCCGAGCGAGAATGGAAAATAGTAGGAGCCCGGCCGGTAGCGGTCCGCGTCGTGGTCGGTGTTGAACTCGTAGACGTTGTGAAACCACGGGGTCTGGCCGGTCAGGTAATCGCTGAAAATCCACATGTAGTAAACGAATTGCAGATGATCGCCCGCCATCATATGAACGGAGGCCAACTGGTTGTTGGAGCGTTTCATGAGGCCGACCGAAATGGCCTCGTTGAGCACCTTGGGCAGGGGCCAGCTGATGACCAGCCAGACGGCCAGGGTCAGGAGGAGCGAAAGTAACGCGACGCGGAAGCGCTTCACGCGGTGACTCCCGCCAACAGATCGCGCAATTCTGCAGCCAGGGGGCGATCCAACATTTCTTGAACCCGCCGCTGCTGCGATTGGAGGATGTCCGCCCGCAGGGCTTGGTCCGTGGTGACGCGGTGAATCAGGGCCGCCAGCTCGGGCGCGGACAGATCGTCGTACAACACGCCGCCCCGGCCCATGGCCTCAGGGGTGCCGCCCACCGCGCGGGCCACCACGGGCACACCGTAGTACATGGCCTCCACCAGGGGCAGGCCAAAGCCCTCATGGGCGCTGGTGGAAAGATAAACGTCGGCTGTGCGGTAATACGCGGTCAAACCGCCCGGCGAGGCGAAGCCCTCAAAGCATACATTGGGCAGGTCCAGATCGGCCACCAGCATGCGCAGCATGGCGGCGTAGCGCGGGCAACCGCGATCGGAGCCGACGATGAGGAGCCGGCTGAAGGGATTGATGGCGCGGTGATACCAGGCATAGGCCTGGATGAGGTCTTCCACACACTTGTTGGGGGCCAGTCTACTGACGAAAAGCAGCGTGGTGAGCCGGGCGCCAAATTTCGCAGTGACCAGTGGATCCGGCGGCACATCCAGCATGGCCCGGGGCAGGGGCAGGGGCACCACCCGCACGTTTTTTGCGCCCAAAGCCTCCAGCTCGGAGGCATTGAAACGCGACACGGCCCATACCGCATCCGCGGTGCGGCTCATCTCGGCCAGTTGTGCGCGGGCCTCGGTCAATTGGCACACCAAGTGGTCGTCGAACGGGCGGAAAAAGTCTGCGGGCGTGATGTTGTGATAGATCAGCACCTTGCGGGCCGCGCTGCGCAGGTAGGCTTCGGTGGCGGGGGAGGCGATGCTGTAGTGGAAAAGGCAGACATCGCGCGGTCCGGCCGCGTAGTCGGCCAGCGGTTTGAACTCGCCGTGCAGGGTGGGAGAAACCCGCGCTGCGTCCACATAGATGTCGGAGGCGTAACCCAGGCCGCGCAGCAGGTCGCGCAGCAGCCGGGCGTGATGAGAAATGGCGTCGCCGTCCGCAAAGCCCGCCAATAATTGATCGATGTGTTGAGGAGGCGGCATTTTATTTCAGTCGGGCTTCCAGTTCGGCCAGCCGTTTTTTCAGCGTCTCGGTTTCACGCCGCCGTTCTTCGTGTTCAAACTCCAGGGCGCGGGTCAGCTGGCCGTTGATATGGTTTTGCCGGAAGGCGATCCGGTCCACCAGGAAGCGGAGCAGTTGCCATAGAAAAATACGCAACCGGGCCATGACCGCACCGGAAAAACCCGGCTTCCGTGGCATGAGGAAGGGACTGGAATCCACGTTATCGCGGTATTTCAGCAGGCGGATGAACCGTTCGTTAAAATCCGTTTCCGAGGTCGCTTGGCCCAGGGTCAGGGCCCCGATTTCAGTGGAAAGGACCGGTGGCCGGAGCCCGTGCCGCCAGCCTTTTTGCAGCTTGCGGATCAGCACGCGGGTGCGCAGCAGCAAGGCACCCACATGACCGGGGCGTGGAATCCGGGGTGCCGTTGCGTGATCGTCGTTCAAACTGCACTGAACCAGGCGTTCAATCCAGATATCGAATTCAGCTTGGCTGCCACTCTGTTGCCAAGCCAGGAGGCGGACCTCCGGGGTGATCAGCTTCGCCGGATTTCCAAGCGTCATGTCCCGGCCAGCCTGGCGCAGTTCGGCGCCCAGGTCGCTGGTGCGGTCTTGTCCTGAAATGACGATATGCATGATGGATGGCGGCCCACGAGTCGGCTCGCATTCCGGGTAAGGTGCTAAAAATATGCCCTTTATGCAACGCTGCAACTTGCTACCGTCGGCGCCTGAACCCATGACCGATAATTCTCAGATCGTAAAAGAACTGTCCGGGTCGCGCGTGCTGGTCACGGGCGCCACCGGCTTCACCGGTACCGTGCTGACCCGCAAACTGGTGGCCTTGGGCGCACAGGTGGTCGCCATCGCGCGATCCAAGCCGCCCGCGGGCCTGCGCGATTTGTCCATCCGCTGGGTCAAGGGCCAGGTCTATGACCCTGCCGTGGTGGCGGACGCGATGCGCGGGGTGTCCTATGTTTTTCACGTGGCGGCCGCCTATCGGGAGGCGGGCATGGCGGACGAGGTGTATCGCAACGTCCACGTGACCAGCACCCGGCTGATGGCCGAGGCCGCGCTCAAGGAACCCGCCTTTCGACGCCTGATCCATGTCTCCACCGTGGGGGTGCATGGGCATATCGAACAGCCCCCCGCCGATGAGACCGCGCCCTTTCACCCGGGCGATATTTATCAGCAGACCAAGTTGGAAGCCGAGGCGTGGTTGCGCGAATGTGCCTCCCGCCACGCCCTGGACTACACCATCATCCGGCCCGCCGCCATCATGGGGCCGGACGATTCCCGGTTGCTCAAAATCTTCAAACTCGCCACGAAACCGGTTTTCCCCCTCCTGGGCTATGGCAAGTGTCTCTACCATCTCATTCACGTGCAGGATCTGACCGACGCCATGCTGGTGGCGGCCACGCACCCGCAGGCCCGGGGGGAGGCCTTTATTGTGGGGAATAACGAGCCCGTCCGCCTGGAGGACCTGGGCCGGTTGGTGGCGCAGACCCTTGGCTATCCTTTCCGTCCCCTGCGCATTCCCGTCACCCCGTTCTTCTGGGCCGCCGCGCTGTGTGAAGGCGTATGCAAACCCTTTGGATGGGCACCCCCGCTGCACCGGCGTCGGGTGGCGTTCTTTACCAAGGATCGCGCCTTTAACACGGCCAAGCTGCGGACCCGGCTCGGTTTTGAACCACGCTATAGCAATGAGCGCGGCATTGTGGAGACCGCGCAGGGCTACGTGGCCAAAGGCTGGCTCAAGTCCCGCGTGTAGGGAAAAGAAAAAGGGAGGCGTTTCCGCCTCCCTTCGTCATCGAATGCAGGGCGTCCGCTATTTGAAGGCGTACTTGAGGCCAAGGCCTGCGCCGAAGTAATCCAGATTGAAGTCGCCGACCTGGCGCGGCCGCGAGGGGTTGTCGGAGTTAAAGTGTTTGCCGTCAAGAGTAGCGCCATCCACCAGGCGGGCGTAGAGGTTGATCGAAAGGTTGTCGGTAACGGCATAGTCACAACCCAGGGCGAGTACCAGCGCCTCCGTACTTTCGACATCCATGTAGCGAGCTCCGCCATCCGCCCAATCCTTGCTTTCCTCAAAATAGGCATGGTAGTAGGCCATGCCGACTTCGGCGAAGGGGGTGAATGCAGAGTCGTTCAGGTAGCGGCCCACCAGGTAGAAAATGGGTCCATCCACGCCCACGATGCCGTCGCTTCCACCTTCGTCCGCAGCGTCGGCTTCCACCTTGTCGTACGAAGCGCCAATGCCCAGAACATCCAGAAAGAAGTATTGCGCATAGATACGGGTGGGTGCGTAGTCCTGCTCCGCGTCGAGCATGTCAATGGAGCCCAGGAAGTTATCTTCGCGGGTCCGGGTTCCGGTGCCGCGCGAATCTTCGCGAAGCTCAACGTGGATGCTGCGGGTGCCGATTTCCAGCCCGTTCCAGATGCTATCTCCCTGGGCGGCGTCGGCGGTTGCTTCGGGCTGTGCGGCCTGGGCGGCCCATGCGCTGAACATCACTGCTGCTGCTGCGATCCATGCTGTTTTCATGCGTTCGTCCTGTACGGGGGCGTTGGTTGCTAAAGAAGGGCGCCATCCCGCTGGTTCCCCGGCCCATGCAGCAGGAACGTCCTTAAGGAACGTACGCTAACCAGCCCGGGGGTGTTTTTCAATCTTGAACTATCCGGCGTAATCCCCCTTGTTTTCCATTGCTGGGAAGGGAGTTGCGTTGCTAACGTTACGTCCGATTGAGCCCAACCAGCATGACCCGATCTTTATCAGCCGTGGCCACCTCCGGGGTCGCCGCGCCCCGGCTCTCCAATGAACGCAAGTTCGTTGCGCCGGAGCCGTCAGCGGATTTTGCCATCGCCCTGCTGGACCAGTTGCTCCTGCCCGATGGCGAGTATCCGGTCAATACCATCACCAGTGTGTATTACGACACGCGGGACGGGCACCGCTTTGCCGAAAAACTGGACGGCGACAACCTGAAGCACAAGGTTCGCCTGCGCTGGTACAGTGCAACGCCCGGGGAAGCCTCCGCTTCGGCCCGTGCGTTTCTCGAAGTCAAATTCCGGGTGGGCAGCGCCCGCCATAAGTCGCGGCATGACCTGGTCCTGGATCGGACCTGGCTGGAGACCGCGCCGTTGACCGATCTGGATTGGCTGCGCGTACTGGCCCGGGCCGGCGATTCGGAGGCGCCGTGGATGGCGCCTTCGCTGTTGCCCGCGGTTTGCATCGCCTACGACCGCCACCGCTTTCGCTGTCCTTATACCAACAGCCGGGTGGCCGTGGATCGGGCCATCCGCATCGGCCGTTTTCATCCTGAACTGTTTCCGCTGGGCGTGCCCCTGCGCCTCCACCAGACGGTGTGTGAGTTCAAAGACGCCGCCCAGGTGGACATTCCGTGGGCCCGACACCTGTACGAAGCCGGCTTCCGGCTGCGCAGTTTTTCCAAATTTGGTGAAGCCGTTCGTTTGCTGCAACTTGGAGGAACCCCCGCATGAAGAGTCCGAGCGTGTTTAAAGCCCTGGAAGATTTTCAACAGGTCCGGGATCATCTGGATCCGACCCTGTTCGTCCTGGCCCTGTCCGCATCCCTGGGCGCAGCTTTTGTAACCTCCTGGCTCTACCGGTATTTTTATGAGCGGCGCGGCACCGGCAGTCAGGTGCACCGGGCCTTCCCCTTGCTCGGTATTTCCATCACCACGCTGTTTATCGCGGTACAACTCTCCATTCCGCTCTCCCTCGGCTTGCTGGGCGCCTTGTCCATCATCCGCTTCCGCACCCCGATCAAGGAACCGGAAGAGGTCGGTTTCATCATGCTGCTGATCGCGGCCTCGGTGTCCGCGGCCACGTTTAATTTCCTGTTCATGACCCTGCTGATGGGCATGGCGGTGGCGGCCTTGCTGCTGGTGCGCGGGGCGCGCACATGGAAGATGGCGGTGCGGGATGGCGTGCTGGTGGTGCAACTTCCGGATGTGGAGGTGGCCCAGGCCTGGCCGCGTGTGCAGGAATGCCTGAAAACGCATATGCGCCGCACCATGATGGAAAGTTCCTCCAGCCGGGACGGCCAGACCAGTTTTCACCTGGCTTTTTCAGGATTAAAAACCAGTCTATCCGACCTGCAGACCGGCCTGCGCGCGGTGGCGCCCATCCAGACGGTGAATGTGTTTCTGGATCGTCCGGGTGGTCTGCGCTAGCCATGCTTCGCCGCGTTTTAAAAACGCTGCTGCTGTTGGCCATCTTGGCGGGACTGGTGGAGTTATACCGCTCGGATTCAGCCCTGTTTATCTATCCCCAGGACAAACTCGCCCGGGCTAATGTACGATTGCGCCGCGCTCTGGCGAAACAATCAGATTTGGCTCTGCTGTATTCGGCCGACCAGCCTCCGGGCCGGGACTGGGTGAGCGATCAGCCGGTGGAGATCGCGGGTGTCACCACCCATCGCGGGCAGTATGGCACCGCCTTGCGCTTTGACGGTGGCCGCCGGAACTTTGTTAATCTGCCCCTGCGCTGGCAGGATTTGGGCCCCTCGTTTTCCATCGCCCTCTGGTTACGACTGGATGATGCCTCTCCCGATCAGGAGATTGTGTTCAGCCGGAAGCCTGAACCGCTCGGGCTCAAGCTGGACCGCGGGCAGATGTCGTTCTTTCTCTCGACGAATCGCCATTGGCAGGTGGCCTCCTATGCGTTCACCAACTACCATCGCTTTGTCCAGGTGGCGGCCGTGGTGGATGGCCAGGCCGGGGTAACCCGTCTGTATGAGGATGGCGTGCAACGGGCCGAGATCCCATCGGCGGCTTTCGTTCCCCCGCTAAGCCGAATAGCGATTGGCAAGGGTGATGGCCAGGTCATCAGCGAGCCCCTGATGGGGGATGTGGACGAGGTTTTGATTTGGAAGCGGGCCTTATCGGGCGGAGAGGTGGCGGACTTGGCCGGTCGGGGTAAACCAGCGCTGGACTGGATGACGCCACGTGCCAGGCGCTCCTATGGTTTCGCGCTGGCGTTGCGGTCGGGCATCCAGCGGACGTTGAAACTGGTGGATATGTTCAATCCCGCCATGCATCCCGGACGGGTTGAGCGCGAATCGTGGCCGGAAGTCAATCTGGTGCTGTCCAAGAAGGATGCGCAGTATTTTGCCCGGGCCCATCGGCGCGCCTTGCGCGATGGCCGTCAATCCGAAGCATCTGCGGAGCGCCGCACCATCGACGTGCTGGAGCACGGGCGGGGCTTCCGTGGTCACTTGAGCCTGGCCGGGTCCGATTCGATCTATCCGACCAGCCCGCGCAAGCCCTTCATTCTGGAGCCGACTTCGGGTGAAACGGTGCTGGGCCTGCCGCGCTTGCGTCTGCTGCCTCCGGAGTCCGCGGGCTGGATCGGTCCCTTGGTGGAGACCCGGGCGGCGCGTGAATTGGGGATTCCCACCCTCAGCAACGGCTGGTGCCAACTGGTCATTAATGGGGAGCGGCAGGGGCTATATTACTTCGAAGATTACCAGACCTTGGGCGTACCCACCGGATTTGGCGCCCGTCGTTTCGAGGGCGTACCGACCCGCACCTCCTGGCTGCGGGTGTGCCTGGCCGAGCCCCCGCCACTAACGCGCGATGACTTGGTGCGAATCCGCGATGAGGTGATGAGGGAGAGCCGGGGTGCCTTGGTCAGCGATGCCCAAAGTCCGTTCAGCGGGCGGGAAATACAGTATCGCTTGCGCGAGGAGAAGAAGCGGATCGAAAAGTGGCCGCTGGACGAAAAGAATGCGCAACGTCATCCGGTGGCGGGCTGGGCGGAGCGGCTGACCGAATTTTTTATACTGGGTTCCAACCGCGCCCCCGAGTTCCTGGTCTACAACCTGAATTTGCAATTGAAGCTGCCGCCCGGCCTTCAGGTGACCTGGCGTTCCCAGGATCCCTCGGTGCTGACCGATGACGGGACGCTGGCGCCTCCGCTCGCGGGCAAACCGCGACCGGTCGTGCTGACCGCTATCTTTTCCGATGGCGTCACCAATCGTTCCGTCGATCTGAACTTTCGGGTCATGCCGATCCGCCGCACGTTGCCGACATATTTCTTGTGGGCCGACACCTTGCCCCAGCGCCTGGCCCGGGTGGATTGCGCCGTGGAATACCTTCCGGAAGGCACGGGCGTGCAGCCGCGCCGCTGGCTGGCCGGCCAGGAAAACCGGTCCGGTTTGTCGTGGCGGGGTCACACCAGCCTGGATCAGCCCAAGAAGCCGTTCGGCCTTCGCCTGCCCGAACCGCACGGGTTTTGGGGCACCACCAATGTGTTCAAAGTGAATCTGGTCAATCCCTTCCGCGATCCCACCTTCCTGCGCAATCGGTTGTCGTACGAAATGTTTTCCCGCATGGCCGGGCCCGGCCAGCGTCGGGATGGGCTGCCCGTGGGTTGGGCCGAGGTGTTTGTGAATGGAAAATACTTCGGCCTCTTTGAGGCCAGCGTGCCCGTGCGCGCGGAATGGCTGGGCTTGCCGCCCTTCGAGAAGGATCAGGCCTATCCCACGGTGATGTACAAGGCCCAGTTACGCCCGCCCAGTACGGCAAAGGAAAACCGATGGATGATGCGCCAGACCGAGCCCTCACGACGGCACGGCGTTTTTTCGGAGCCCCTGTTTGATCTGCACCGCTTCCTGGAATATTCCACCCCGGAAGAATTCGTGCGGGGTGTGGACCAGTGGCTGGATGTGGATAATCTGCTCGATTTCCATCTATTGTTGAGCGCGACCGAAAACTACAATGGCTGGCCTTTCAACTATCCCATCCACGACATTCTGGTGCGCCCGGCGGGCGAGGGGCAGCGGTTCTTCCTGGTGCCTTTCGATTTCGATACCACCTGGGATCCGCATCCGGTGGGCTTCTACTACAGTCAGGTGTTTATCCGGCTGAAGACGTTGTATCCCGGTTATTCCGAGCGCCTGGCCCGGCGCTGGTTCGAACTGCGCCGGGGTCCGCTGGATCTGGCTGTTCTGGAGGCGGATATCCAGCGCTATGCAGCGCAACTGGATGGCTATGTGGAACGGGATGACCGGCGCTGGTTCCGCTATGAGGATCAGCCCTATGCCCAGCGGGTGGATCAACTGCGGACCATCATCCGCGGGCGGTTTGCCCAGTTGGATGCCGAATACGCCGCGCTGCTCTCCGCCCAGGATCAGGGTGGCGTGACCACAAACGCATCGCGCAGATAAATGCTGCGGTCCCACCGCACATGGGATCCCCAGGCCAGCACGCGCTTGGCTTTGGATTTCCGCACCAAACCGAGGGCCAGGTCGTAGGAGCCCGGCGGGGCATCGGGCGGGATCACGGTTTGCCTCGTCACGACCAAGGGGGCGTCGTAGGGCGGGCGGCGAATGCGCGATTCACTCTGGCCGGTCAGCGCGGCGTGATCATCCTGCCAGATCAGTTTTTTATTCCGGACATGAACGAAGGTGTTCAGGTCGGCATAGTCCACCTCGCGGGGCGCGCGCCAGTAATAGGTAACGGTCAGGGTGCTGCCCGGAGCGGCGGCGGCAGGTTCCACGGTGCAGCCTTCAAAGCGCATGCCGTTGGAGAAACGCACGGCGCAGGGAATGTGCGGTTGGGTGAGCTGGCGCAGGGTGGTTGCGCGTACCGGCCGGTCGGGGTGGGCGGCCTCCGCCACCTCCAGGAACCGCTCCAGCGCGGGCACATGCAGCGGATCGGTCAGCAGGCAGGCTTCCAGCAGTCGTCCGGCGGCGACGGGATCCGTTTTTTGCGCACGTTCGGACTGCTCAAAGAGGCCATGGGCTACATAAATTTCATCCCCGGGGGAGCGCAGCGAAAACAGGGCGTCCCCGAACCAGGCCAGCGGTCCCGGACGGGCCACGCTGTCATTCTGGTCATCCTCCAGCAGGATCAGGGTGCCCAACCCGGTGGTGTGCCGGGTGGGATGAAATCCCAAGTCGCGTAAGCGGGCTTCGGTGGTGGCGGTGGCGCCGGGCGGAACCAGGAAGGCGGTGCCGCGTGCGGGCTCGCACAAGGTATAGATGGGTTCGTCGTCCTGGGGTGAATCATCCACATCGCGGTTCAGGTCGGCTGAACTGCGCACGCGGATGGTATGGCCGGTCGAAGCGGCCACGCGGTCCGACACCCAGCGGTCGGCCAGCAGTTCGGTGGTGCCTTTCGTTTGCAGGAGCTGGATCAGGTCGGCCACTTCGTTGCGGGCCGGGATGGGGCGGGGATCGGTGCCCCCGTGTCCGCCATCCAACAAGGTTATTTCCGAGAGGCGGATGCGGTAGGACGACCGTTTGGCCGAGGGCGGGAAGCTGATGCGCAATTCGGTCACCGTGGTGGGCGTGAAGCGCGCTTCCACGCTGAAATACAGATTCTGCCAATACGCCAGGGCGCCGCTCCAGTGGTACCGATTCACATAGCGCGAGGCCTGCAGTTCGATCCACGGCGCATCCGGGCCGTTCCGGCCGGCGATGGCCAGGTAAAGGGGATAGGTGGCGTTGGCGCTGTAGAGTTTCAGGCCGCGCAGGGTGGTGGGCTGGTTCAGCTGCACCAGAAGTTCGGCGGGCTCCCGCTGGTCGCTGTCCGCGCGCCACGTGGTGGCCAGATTGCCATCCAGCACCAGATCCTGCACGTCCTCCTTGTCCTGATCGGTGACGCGCGTCACCTGGCCGGAGGTTACCAGATTCCAATCCGTGCTGGGCGCCTGGGTATGGTGGATCAGAGAGCCCAGCGGGGAAGGCGAGGTTTGCCAGGCGCTGGCGGTGTGCTTGAGAAAACCGGACACCCCCTGCGGATCGGCCAGCCAGGCCGGTTGTTCGGAAAGCAAGCCCTGGCGGGCATAGATCGAATAACGTTCCCCGCCCGGATCCACCACCGGGACCGACTCGTCGCTGCCGAAGTTCACCCAATGCAGCGCGTAGACCGCGAAGAGGGTGTCGAATCCTTCCGCCTGCGCCTGCCGTCCGAGTTCCCGTCCGCGCTCCTGCTGCCGTTGCTGCGCTTCGTCCACGCGCAATCGAATGTTGCCCGCCGCCAGTTGGCCACCCATCACCACCAGTAGAACTGGAATATGGGCGGCCAGGGGAAGGCTCCGGGTGAGGGTGCCCAGGGCCAGTCCCGCGAGGACGGCCAGCACAGGAACCAAGGGCAGCAGATAACGCAGCGTTTCAATGCGGGCAAAGGAGGAGATCACGTAGGACAGGATGAAGAGCAGGGTGAAGGCCAGCAGGGCGGTGAACTGGAACAGGGGGCCTGTGGCGCGCTGGCGGATCGCGTTGCGCAGCGGCACGAAGACGCTGGCCGCGATAAGGATCAGCATCAGGCCGCCCAGCAAGGCCGGCGACCACGCCGGCTGACCCAGGCCGGCCAGTTCACATACGCGGCGCAGCAGCATGGGGACCGAGTCGCTGAGCCGCATGGCGCCCAGACTGCTGCTCATGGACATGGAGGCCCACGCGTTCTGCACATTCCAGAGCAGCCACGGCGACGCGCCCACCGCGAAGCCCGCCAGTCCGGCCACGATACGCAACTTCAGCAGGCGACCCCGCAGCCCGATGGCCACCACGAGCGCAGCCGCGGCCAGGGCGGCGGCCACGATGGCGCTGGTCCACCACGCCGCGCCTGCCACCAGGCCCAGCAGGGCATACCACCCTAGCGGCGGCCGGTCGCCCTTCCATTCGCGTTCCGCGATGCGGGCGCCCAGGTACAGGCACCACGTGCCCAGCAGCAGAACGAAGGCGTAGCCGCCGCGAGGATTGCCCATGTAGGATGAGAAGGCGGGTGACCCGGTGACAAAAAAAGCGGCGGCATACAAAGCGGCCCACGGCCCGGCCAGGACCCGTGCGATCAGCCAGGCCAGGAGGGCCACCGCGGCGCCGGGAATGGCCGTGCCCAGGGCGGCGGTGAACGCGGAGGTGCCGAGGAGGCGACAGAATACCGCGCCGCACAAGGGCTCGAGGGAACCCATGTAGCACTGGCCGTAGAAGAAGATCGGCCATTCCCGGCCTTCAGCCACATGCCGGCTCATCAATTGGGCGATGTCGCGGTCGGCGTCGGTCGAGAAGCGCTGCACCCAGGCATGATGCAGGCGCAGGGTGAGGACGAGGGCGAATACGATAAAAACCAGCAGGCGTGGCGGGGGCTTGGTCATACGTGTCGAAAGCATAGCAGCAACCACCCACCCTGAAAACACCGCTTGTACCGTCTGTTAACCGGCCACGGGGGGTCCGCGTCGAACGACCATCCGACGTACGATCCCTTCGGCCAGTCCGATGACCGCCAGCGCGAACAGGGCATCGTTGGCCAGAGTCCACCAGTGGTCGCTGGTGTGCAGTCCCTTGGACCACGATACGCCGCGAAACAGCAGGATCGGGCTGGAAAAGCGTTCCGGAAGTATCGGCCACCACAGCATGACCCCGCGCCCGCGGGTGACGTAATCCACCAGGATGTGGGAGGCGTAGCAACCGAAGGTGTAGGCCCACAGGGGCAGAAGGCGTAGTTGTTTCCAGGCCGTGGTGGCCACGGTGGCGGCGATCAGGCAGGCCAGCAGGCCGAACGTGAAGCTATGGGAAACGTTGTTGTGGTAGGCGGACAAATCGTTGGCCAGCCAGCCCGCGATGAGATCCAGGTCGGGCGCCATGGAGAAGAAGGCGGCCGTGGCCAGGCGGGTGCCCCGCGGGAGGCCGGCCACCTTGGGATGGGCGGCGACCAGGATGCGGTACACGGCAAAACCGCAGGCGAGATGGGCAGCGGGCGAAGACATGGCCGAGCAAGGTACGAGGTGAACAGATGGGGTGCAAACTCGAAGTCCGTTTCCGGCGCTTGAGGGCGGGGGAACCCTCTGGCATCATGGTCACCACATGAATCCAAACCGCGTACCCGAATCCCTGGCCATCATTGCCGGCAAGGGGGCCTATCCCATCGCGTTGGCCCAGTCTGCGCGTGCCCAGGGGGTGAAGCGGATTTATGCCGTGGCCTTCAAAGGCGAGACCGACCGCGCGCTGGAGCGGCTGGTGGATGCCATGGAGTGGATATATGTGGGGCAATTAGGTGCCCTGTTGGACCGCATGAAGAACAGCGGGGCGCGGGTGGCCGTGATGGCCGGGCAGATTACGCCCACCAATTTGTTCCGGGTCCGCATGGACCGGCCTATGCTCGAACTGCTGGGACGCCTGAAAGAACGGAACGCCGACACCATTTTCGGCGCCATCGGGGATGAACTGAAAAAAGTGGGCGTGGAACTTCAGCCCGCCAGCCTGTTTATGGAAACGTCCATGCCCACACCCGGGCGGTTGTCCCGGCGTGCGCCCACGGCGGAAGAGCAGGCGGATATCGCGCTGGGCCTTCGCGTGGCCAAGGCCACCAGCGGGCTGGACATCGGGCAGACGGTGGTAATCAAGCAGGGCACGGTGCTGGCCGTGGAGGCGTTTGAAGGCACGGATGCCGCCATCCGGCGCGCGGGTGACCTGGGCGGTGAGGGCGGGGTGGTGGTGAAGGTGGCCAAGCGCGGCCACGATATGCGCTTCGATATACCGGTGGTGGGTATGCACACCATGAAGACCCTGCGCAAGGCCGGCATCCGCGTTCTGGCCGTGGAGGCGGGCCGCACGATTTTGCTGGAGCGAGAACGGGTGGTGCAGGAAGCCGACCGGCTGGGCCTGAGCTTCCTGGCCGTGCCCACCGAAGAATCAACCGGATAGGATGGATGGTATGAGCACCCGTAAAATTCGTGTGGGCGTGATGGGCGTGGGCGCGCTGGGCCAGCACCATGCCCGCATCTACGCGCAGTTGCCGGAGACGGAACTGGTGGGCATTTACGATGTGGACGCCGCGCGCGCGGCCCAGTTGGCGGCCCAGCATGGCTGTCGCGTGTTTTCCAGCCTGGATGAACTGGCTTCGTCGGTGGAGGCGGCCAGCGTGGTGGTGCCCACCCATCTGCATCATGCGGTGGCCTTGGACCTGCTGGAGCGGGGACTGCATCTGCTGGTGGAAAAACCCATTGCCTCCACCATGGAGGAGGCGGAAGACATGGTGGCCCGGGCCAAGGCCAAGGGCGTCATTTTGCAGGTGGGCCACGTGGAGCGGTTCAATCCCGTACTCGGATTTCTGGAGCAGCATGCCCAGGCCCCGCGTTTTATCGAGGCCCACCGTCTGGCCCCGTTCCCGCCCCCCCGCGAGGGCCTGCATCCGCGCGGCACCGAGGTGAATGTGGTGCTGGATCTCATGATTCACGACCTGGAAATTATTCTGCATCTGGTGGGGTCGCCGGTGCAGGAGGTGCGCGCGGTGGGCGTACCCGTGCTCAGCGGCAGCGAGGACATCGCCAACGTGCGCCTGCTGTTTGAAAACGGCTGTGTGGCCAACATCACGGCCAGCCGCATCAGCCCGGAGCGCATGCGCAAGATCCGCGTCTTCACCTCCGACGCCTACATTTCCCTCGATTACCAGAACCAGGCCGGCGAGCTGTTCCGCAAGGCGGCCACCGGGATCGTGCGCGAGGACGTGCCCATCGAAAAGGGCGAGCCCCTGGCTCTGGAGCTGCGTTCCTTCGCGGGCTGCGTGGCCCGGCGCGATCAGCCGGTGGTGAGCGGCGAGCACGCCGCGGAGGCCCTCAACCTCGCCGTGTCCATCAACCAGCGCATGCGGGCCGGCGCGTCCTGAGCATGAAGTCACTGCTGGTCATCGCGGGCGAACTTTCCGGTGACATGCATGCCGCCGGGGTGGTGCGCGAACTCAAGGTCCGGGCGCCCGATCTGCAGGTGTGGGGCATCGGGGGCGACGGCCTGCGCGCGGCCGGCATGGACATCGTGGTGGAGGCCCGCGACATGGCGGTGTTGGGGCTGTGGGAAGTCTTGAAGCGCTACGGCTTCCTGCGCGGGGTGTTTCATCGCATGGTCCGCCTGGCCCGCGAGCGCAAGCCGGATGCCGTCCTGCTCATTGATTATCCCGGCTTTAATCTTCGCTTTGCCGCCGAGATGAAAAAACTCGGCATCAAGGTCATCTACTATGTGTGTCCCCAGGTGTGGGCCTGGCACCGGTCCCGCATCCCCAAGATGGCCCGCATCCTGGACCGCTTGCTGGTCATTTTTCCCTTTGAGGTCGAGGTCTTCGCGGGCACCGGTTTGCGAGTGGACTATGTTGGCCATCCGCTGGTGGACGAAGCTCGTCGGGAGCGTGCGGCGGAAGCGGGACCGTCCCTGCCGTGGCGCAGCGCGCGGCGACTGGCCATCCTGCCCGGCAGCCGGCGTCAGGAAATTGAACGCATCCTGCCCCCCATGATTCAGGCCGCGGGCATCCTGCAGCGGCGCGATCCGGATTTGTCGGTGGTGGTGGCGGCGGCTTCCACCGAAATGGCCACCCAGATTCGGGGCCGTCTGCTCGGCATCACCGGCCGGCCGCTGGCCTTGGACGTGGTGGTGGGTTCCACCCGGCGTATTCTTCGCGAGGCCACGGCGGCCTTGGTGAAGTCGGGCACCTCCACCATTGAGGCGGCACTTATGGGCTGTCCGATGGTGGTGGTGTATCGCACCGCCGGCCTGACCTACTGGCTGGGCAAACGTCTGGTCAAGGTGCCCTATCTGGGCATGGCGAATCTGATCGCGGACCGCGAGGCCTTCCGCGAACTGATACAGGATGCCGCCACCCCCGAAGCGCTGGCCGAGGCCGTGGGGCCGCTGTTGCGCGAAACACAGGAGCGCGCGGCCAGCCTGGACGCGGTGGCGGAAGTTACCCGCAAGCTGGGTGAGGGTGGCGCCGCCCAACACACCGCCGCCATCGTGTTGGAAGAACTGGGCGCCTGACGTCAGTCCACCGGGCGATGCTGATCGTCCAGTTTCACCACGGGCAGTCGGATGCTCCAGCGCAAGGCCGCAAAACGGACCGCCGCCACCATGGCCATGCCCAGCAGGGCGGCCTGTTCCCGCTCCACCCCCGCCACGCGCACCAGCAGCAGATAACCCACCGCGCCGGCCAGCGCGGCCGTGGCATAGAGTTCGCCATCCCGCATCAGCATGGGTATTTCCGCGCTCAGCACATCGCGAAGGACGCCGCCGGCCGCGCCCGTGATGCCGCCCATCAGGATGGCCACGCCCGGCGAGGCCCCCGCGCTTTCCGCGATTTGCGTTCCGCTGATGGTGAACAGGGCCAGCCCCAGCGCGTCCGCAATTAAGAGCAAGCGCATGGGCGGACGCTGTATCCGCACGTAGAGCAGGGTCAGCAGGGCGGCCCCCGTGGTGACCCAGAGGTAGCGGGTGTCCGTAGTCCAGAACACGGGCCGGTTCAGCAGCAGGTCGCGAATGGTGCCACCCCCGATGGCTGTCACAATGGCGATGACCAGCACGCCGAAAATATCGAAACCCTTGCGGCCTGCGGTGAGCGCACCGCTGATGGCAAACACCGCCACGCCGGACAAACTCAGGATATCCAGCAGATGCATGGGATGCTCACAAGCCCAGTTCAGCCCGACGGCACAGGCCTTCGATGGCGCGCCCGTCGGACAGGGTAAAGCGGACGCGGACCAGAAGGGGCGTCTCGGCACGCAGCACGGTGATGTTCATGCCCGGGGTCAGGTTGCCCATCAACCGCGCGGCATTGTCGGTGGCAAAAACGGCCGTGGTGCGTTGCACGGTCAGAGCCTGCTCCGTGATGGGCGCCATGCCGGGCATGGTGTTGCTTTCCTGCGCATACGCCCACGCCCCGCGCTTGTTCTTTTTGGCGTCCGCTTCCAGGCCCTTCAGGCGCAGCCGCATGGTGGAAATACTGGGCCCGTCCTCCGGCAGTTCCTGCAGGCCGAAGATGCGCGCCAACCCGTTGGACACCAGCGCCTCCATCAAATAAGTGTCGCCCGCCTTGATGACCGCGTAGTCGCGGTCCTTGTTGCTGGCTCCCATGGCATCGTCAAACTGGGTGTACAACGTGAAGGGCTCCTTGAGGAAATTCGCGCTGAACTTCACCGCCTCCTTGCCCACCCGGGTGGCCTGCTCGGGCGTAATGCCGAAGTAGGCCGCCTGTTCCGCGACGCGCTCGGGGAAGCGTTGCTCGGTCTCGGGCGTGTCCACCCAGAGTAGTCGGAAAATATAATGCCGCTTGGCGACCCGGATGTGAAAGCTGTCCCCGTCGTTGGATTCGTTCTCGATGAGGGTGCAGTTTTCCTTGGTGCGCCATTTCTTGTCGGCGCGGGCCGCGCCCGGCCATGCCAGCAGAGAGGCGAAAGCAATCAGGATGAACCACCGGGCGAACATGGGTACATCCTACGCGAAGGTCAGCGGTAGAGCAATCCGATCCGCGCGAACCAGGTGTCGCCGATGTCGTAGTCGTACAGCTTGTCCCGCCCGTCGCGCACTTCCAGCTCACGCCCGAACACCGCCCCCGCCTGGGCCAGCAGGCCGACATGCCGGGTTAACATCCACTCCGCACCGCCGCCCGCCCGGTACTCCTCGAGGGACAAATCACGCGAACCTTCCGGCAGTTCGATGTTCCACTCGTCGCCGCCCGGCTCCAGCCCGATGTGGTAGCGCGCTTTTTCCGAGGCTTGGTAGGTCACGCGCGGCCGGGGAAAAATCAGGTCGACCTGCCAGCGGTGCGCCGGCAACCAGGTGGCGCCCAGGGCCGGGAAAAGTTTATCCCGCCCGAAGGAGCGTGAATAGACGAGCCCCACCACCGTGGTTAGGTTGGAGCGCGCGGGATAACTGCCCAGCACCAATCCGGAGAGCCCGAGATCATCCGTGGTCACGGTTTCGAAATCCGAACGCAGGCTGGGGCTGAATATCACCGAACCGGACCAGCCCTTTTTGTCGCCAAAACCCCAGCGCAGCGAGAGCCCAACCGAATCGGTGTCGAAATTGCTGGGCTGCGTGTCTTCGGTGCGGAAGTCGTAGTGCGTCCACTCGAAACCCACGTTGAGCATGTTGTCATCCCAACGGAAGGGCGGCAGCCCGGTGGACAGCCGGCTCTCCCCAAGGGTCAAGCGCCCGCCACCTTCCACGCGCGCGCCGGGTTCGTACAGAAACGAGAAGGTGCCCCGGTCCCGGCCCTGCGCGAACGACAACAGCGGCGCGAGCAGCAGCAAAAAGAGTGAAAGGTAAAAACGCATGCGAATCATTCGGGATGGCACACGTGAGCTTACGTTATTTGTACGCAGGGCACCCAGCCGCCGGTGACGGTGGAGTGGACCCCGGCCTCGATGTCGGCCCCAGTGATTTCGTGCAACGCCTCCGCGTAGGCGCGTAACTGCGGCTCATAGATGGCGCGCAGGTGTTCATGTCCGTCGGGCCCGATCAGGTTGGTTTTCCAATCCACGATCAGCCAGCGCTGGCCCGCGGGATCCCACGCGGCCAGATCGATCACGCCTTCCACGCATTCCGTCGCCGAGCGCCGCCACAAAATCGGCATTTCCCGATGCCGCACCAAACCCGGCGCGGCCAACCGCCGGGCCAGGTCCGAGGCAAACAACGCCGCGCCTTCCCGCGCCCCGCGCGCGGGATCGGGACAACCGGCCAGCGCCTGCGTCCACGCGGTCGGCCAGGCGTCGGGCCGCGTCCAGTCCAGATGCTCAATCGATTCGTGCCACCAGATACCGTACAACCGCGCCGATTCCGCACCCACCGAGCGCGTGGTCTCCGGCTCCGTCATCGCGCGCTCCGTACGGGCCTCCGCTTCGCCCAGTTGATAGGGCAGCACCCGACGCGGCACCGCCTGGGCCTGGGCCGCCGCCCGGGCCACCGCATCCGCGGGCCCGGCATCGAAATCATTCGGCACGGCCGTGGGCGCGGGCGCTGCGGTGGCGCGGACAGGCTGCAGCACGTCGGCCAGGCGTTTCCAGGTCTCATTAAAAATCCGGTGGCCTTCGGTATCCAGCAGGCCCAGCAGATCCGCCTGGCTGCGGTTGGGCTTTTTCGTCGGGAACAGCGCGTAGTCGTCCACCACCACCAGCGTGCGCTTGGCGCGGGTGAGGGCGACGTAGAGCAGGCGCTGCAATTCCTGGCGGCGGCGCTGCTCCACGCCGTCCCGCGCCTCGCCCATGTCGTGCGAGGAAAACGCCACCAGCGGCGGGGCCCCGGGCCGGCTGCGGATGAGCGCCGGATATTGTTTATTGTCGCCGATGGGCCGGAACATCAGCGGCACCACCACGGTGTCCCACTGCAACCCCTTGGCTTTGTAGCTGGTCAGCAGCTGGACCGCATCTTTTACCACCGGCCGTGCCGCCACCGTATCGGTCATGCCTTCGCGCAGTTGCTCGGCGAATTCGGCCAGCGAAAGGCCCCGGTCCTCAGCCATGGCGGCCTGTACCAGCAGCCGCTCCAACCTTTCGTCGAGGTGTTCCTCCACGCCAGGCAGGGTGGCCAGCCGGTCCCGCAACGCGGTTTGCTCCACCACCCGCCGTGCCGCATCGCGCAGCGGAAGCCCCGTGACCTCGCGCCACATCCGGCCCAATGCTTCCAGCACACGCGTAACCTCATCCGACGCCACCACCGGGCGGGACAAATTCCAGCACGTGCCATCGCCCTTGGCATGGTGGGCCAGCGCGGCGTCGGATAGCCCGTAGATTTCGCGCAGCACCCCGACCATTTCGAAGCCGTCAGCCGGGCGGGCCAAAATGGTCATCAGCGCGGTGAACCACGCATAGACCGGATCGTCCGCCTGCACCGAGCGCTCGGAATGCACCTGCGGCAGCAAGCCTTCCTCGCGGAACGCGGCGGCCAGCGTCTGCAGCCAGCGCGTACGCGGAGCCAGCACGGCCACCTCCGACCACGAGCCCGCCCCGAGCCCGGCGTGGCCCTGCTTCCGCAGCCACTGCGCCAGCTCGCGCGCTTCGTGCATGCTCACCGGGTCCACGCCCTCGACGCCGTCCGGCAGCGGGGTCGGACTCCAGCGCACCACCTGGCCGGGCCCGGCGTTCGGACGCGCGGTCAGCGGGTGATACGTCACCTGGCCCTCCGCACGCTCGAACATGGGCTGCACCAGATCGTTCACGGCCGCGATGATGGCCTGGTCGCAGCGGAAGGTGACGGTGAACACCACCTCGTCCGCCGCCCGCGCCTTGGTCAAATTCTCGCGCACCTGCTGGTACCAGCCCAGGTCCGCGCGCTCGCCGTAAATGGATTGCTGGGGATCGCCCACCATGCAGAAACGACCCGGCTCCGGCGCCGCCCCGCCGCTTTCCATCCAGAGGCCGCGCGCGCTGGCCGGGCGGGCCAGCTCCAGTAAAATGCTGAATTGCACCGGGTCGGTGTCCTGCGCCTCGTCGAGGATGATGCGATAGCCCTGCTCGCGCAGACGCCGCCCGGCCACCGGGTCGCGCACCAATTCCCACGCCAGCTCCACCTGGTCGTCGTAGGTCAGCGCGCCGCGCTGTCGGCGATAGGCGCGGTAGGCCGCCGCCAGTTCCACCGCCACGCGCAGGGAGGCCGGGCCCAGCCACGCGCGCAACGGCGCAAAAGCGTTCTTCCACGATTCCGCAAACGCCTTGGCCGAGCTGGCCGGCTTGGGCAGCGGGGCATAGGCCGCGCCCTCCGTCCACGCCGTCTTCCACTCGCTGGCCCTACGCTGCGAACGCTCGATGTTGGCCGCGCTCCGCTTGTCGCCCTCGTGGCCCAGCAGCCCGCGCAGGTCCACCTCCGGCGCGGGCGGGAAAGGCTGGTCCAGCACGGCGTAGGCTTCCGGCCGCACGCTGCGCGCAAGGTGCAACACGTGGTCCATGGGCACCAACCGGGTCACCTGTTGCACCAGGTCGGACGGCGCGCCCGGGGCGAGGCGATCGGTCTGGCGGATGAATTCCTGCCACAGTTCGTCGTCGTTCTCCACCGGCTCGAATTGCGCAGGCAGCCCGCACAGGTGCCCGTGGGTGCGCAGCAGGCGCACGCAGAAACTGTGCAGGGTGCCGAAAAAGGCGTGATTGAACTGGGTCAGCACGGGCAGGCCCACGCGCTGCTCGATGATGGCGTTGCGGGCGCGCTGGTACATTTCGTCCGCCGCCTTGTTGGTGTAGGTCACCACCACCAGTTGGGGCAGCCACTCCGCGGCGCGTGCCGGATCACCGGTGGCAATCTGCACCACGCGGTCCACCAGGGCCTTGGTCTTGCCCACGCCCGCCGGGGCCAGCACGGAAAAATTGCCGTCCAGCTCCGTGATGAAGCGGGTGCGCGCGGCCTGGTCGGCCGGAAGCTCGTGAGGTGTTATTACTTTTCCCGTCATGATCTTGCCCGCCAGAAAATCGTTCTCTCGCCAAGGCGCAAAGGTCGCCAAGAAGGAAGAATAAAAAGGGCCTCCCTTTGCGGTCGTTGCGCCTTGGCGAGAAACTCACTCATCAGCGTCCTCCTGCGGACCGCGCAAATCGGGATGGGTGAGCGCCCACTTTTCCTCCAGCGTATCCGGCTCCACCGGCAGCGTGGCCAGGGGCAGCTCCAGCGCGATGCCGAATTCCGCGCGCAAGGTGCCGCGCAGGCCGAACACCCCGGTGTCCTGCAACGCGGCCAGCCCGCGCCAGATGGAGGCCTGGGCCTGTACGTCGGCCAGGCTGATCTGCGGACGCAGGCTGCTTTCCGGCGTGAGCAGGCTCACCTGAACGTCGCGCGCCCCTGCGGCCGCGAGGACCAGCGCGTACAGCGCCAGTTGCACGCCTTCGCCCTGCGCAAATTTCTTGGGCAGGTTTTTGAGCGACAGCTCCTGGTCGCTGCCCGTCTTGAAATCGGCCACCCAACAAGCGTCCGGCACGCCCGTGCACGCGCCCTGGGCCAGCAGCAGATCCACCCGGCCGCGCAGATGCAGGGTCCGCTCGCCGCACGAAATCTCCGCCGGCTTGGGCAGCTTCCATTCCGTGGCCGCCCACGTCCAGTCCTCCAGTTCGCCCAGCCGCCGCGCGAATTGCAGGGCCATCCATTCCGCGTGCGACCAGCGGGCCAGCCACCACTCCGGCACCGCCCGCCCGCCGCCGGCAAAGGATTCCGCGATGCTGCCCCGGGTGCGCGCCGCCGCCTTGCCTACGCCCTGCGCGATGGCTGCCCCGCGCGTCCGCGCCTCGAAACGTCCCGCCACCGCGCACAAGGAGCGGGCCAGCCACGCATGCACCCACGTGCCACGGGTCAGCGGCCAGCAGTCGCGCACCGCCGTATCATCGGCCGGGGCCACGCCCAGGAATTCGGCCAGCCAGAGGCCCGCCGGGTCGCGCAGCGCGTCCTGCCACTTCTTGCACGACAGCTCCAGCGTTTTGGGCGGCGGTCCATCGAAGGCGCATTCATAGATGCCAAACCGGCCGGGCGCACGCCGCGCGTCATAGGCGATACGCGTCTGCGTGACCGGCGCGGGCTGCGGTACGGAGGCCGCCGCCGCGCGCGCGGGCTGCGTGGCCAGCCACTGCTGCGTACCCGCGTGCCGCGCCTGCATGGCGGCCTCGGTGAGCGGCTGGCCGAAGGCGACGAAATAGAGGTGGGACAGGAAATCGCTGGCCGGCTGGATGCGTCCGCTGTTTTCCTCGCTCTCCAGCGCGCAGGTCAACGCCAGTCCGCCGCGCGCCGATTCCACCAGGTTGTAGAACTGGCGACGGCAAACCGCGCGCCGCTCGTTGGGGCCCATCATCAGGGATAAATCCCGCTCCACCATGGTGTGCCCTTCACCCTGACGGCCCGTGGTCAACGCGGCGCGATTCAGCGCGGAAATCTGGTCGTCGGCCAGATAGCCGGACGGCTCGAACGGGGGCGGCCAGCAACCTTCGTTGAGATCGGCCAGGATCAAGTGCGACCACTCGAGACCCTCGGCCTGTACGTAGGGCAGCAGGTGAACCAACGCCAACGGGTGCGCCGCCTCCGGGTCGCGTATCTGGGCCGGACCGGGCGCCACCGCTTCCAGCCAGTCGAGATAGACGGAGGCCGGCACCTCCCGGTGGTGCAGCGGACGCACCGCCGCGGCCTGGCGCTCCAGCTGTTCCAGCAGATCGGTCCAGCCGAGTTGACCCCACGCCGCGCGGGTGGCGTCCAGCAGCACGTGCAGCGGTGCCTGGTCGGGCAGACGTTGGAAGTGCTGGATAAACTGCGCGGCGGCGCGGGTGTCATCGCGACCGAAGTGTTGGGCGCGGGCGGCGAGTACCTCGAGGTCGTCCACCAGCACATCGGTGAAGGCCCGCTGCACGGCCGACGCGAAATCCGCGGGGCGGGCCAGGTCCGGGACCAGGTCCAGCAACCGGCGCAGCGGGCCGAGTCGGAAGGAACGCTGCAAGGCGCTCCAGGCCCGCCAGCGCAGGAGGACGGGGGAGGGCGGGGTGGGGTGCCCGAAGGTGTCGTAGTGCGGAAGGTTCAGTTCCAGCAACTGCACGGAAATTTCGCGGGCCAGCGGGCCCGGCCCGGGCAGCAAAATGCCGAGCCGCGTGACCGTGCCGCTTTGCAACCAGGTCACGCACTGGGCCACCACCGCCTCGGCCTGCTCGCGTACGTGGCGGCCGATGAGCACGCGCACCGGGGCCTCCTGCGCGGGCAGTTCGACCTCGGGATGTTCCATGCGCTGGGCCAGATTATGGAAGGGGCCGGACTCGGCGGACTCGTCTATGGGCTCCGCCTCGCCGTACTTATCCTCCCAGGTACCGACCCAGGCCTGGTCGAGATCCTCCGCCTTGGAGCGCGGGCGGGTGAGGATCACGTGCGCCTCGCGCGCGCTATCCACCGCGGCCTGCAGCAACGGCCACAGGTCCCAGTGCGCGGCATCGAAACCCAGCATCAACAGGCCGTCGATGGCTTGCCGGGGCGGGTGGTGGGCGAGGTGCCAGTCGAGGTGCTGGATGGTGGTCCAGCCGGCCTCGTGTACGGCGGCGCTCCAGGTTTTCGCCAATTGCTCGGCGGGCGGGAAATGGAGGTCATCGGCGGTACGACCCGCCGCGTGCAGTTGGTCCAGCGTGCGCAGCAGGCGGGAGGGATCGCGCGCCACCGCGCGGGCCTGGTTTTCCTCCTGGCCGCTGGCTGCGCTGGACAGCAGCAGGTGCAGATGCTCGCGTACAGCCACCACGGAGTCCGGAGCGGCCAATCGCCGCAGATGATCGCGCAGCTCGCCCGGGATCCAGAAATAGAGCCCGCCCACGCTGCGCCCTTCGGCCAGCAATCGCGCCTTCAGGGCCTGCGCAAAAGCCCGGGAGGGGGTCAGCACCACCCACGGCAGCTCGCCACCGAGGGCCGCCCGGGTTGCGCGCTCTAACCAAGGCCCCGCCACCTCGCACCAGCTATCGGCAAGGTTCAGCCCCAGATGAAGATGGACGGATTCGGCCATGCCGCGAGTTGTAGCAGGTTATGCCCGCGAGATCACCTGCCGGGTGAGGGAAAGTGCCCGCGGAAAGCGCGAAAGCACGCGGAAGGGTAGGGCTTACCCGCCGGCAAAATTTCCAATCATTGGAATTTCCAATCGTTGGAAGTCCGAAATTGCTCTTTTTCCAATGGTTGGAACTTTTCGCCCCGCCCGAATTACACTTTAAAGCCTAGCCGAAACACGCCATGCTACCTCGCGATTTGCAGGGGGTTTGCGCAGTAAGCCGTAGAACACCGCAGGATAAGAAGAAAATCGGTCAAAATATTCTGGCCACAAGAAGGATTAAGCAAATGAAGACGATCTTGGTTTTGGCTGCGAATCCCGTTGATACCTCCCGGCTTCGCTTGGATGGGGAGATACGGGAGATTACCGCGGGTTTGCGCATGGCTTCGAATCGAGACGACTACGTTTTGCAGCCTGTTCTTGCGGCGCGTCCAGAAGACGTTCGCCGAGCAATGCTGGAATCCAAACCAAACATCGTACATTTCTGTGGGCATGGATCCGATAGCGGTGGCATTGCCTTTGAAGATCAGTCTGGGAAATCTATGCTCGTTACTTCGGATGCGCTGTCTGGATTTTTTAAACTCTTTGCAGATCAAGTTGACTGCGTTGTTCTGAATGCCTGCTATTCAGAAGCGCAAGCCGAGGCGATTGCGGAGCACATCAACTATGTCGTTGGGATGCACGGGCGCGTCGATGACGCGAAGGCCATCAAGTTCGCAGTCGCTTTCTATGATGCTTTGGGAGCGGGACGAACTGTAGATTTCGCCTTCGATTTGGCTCAAAATGCCATTCAATGGGAGCAAGGCGGGGAGGCACTAAGACCACTCTTGAAGACCAAGAGTACGAGAGGTGTCGTGAAGTTGAGCGCCTCGCACACAACTAGGGAAAAATTGGAGCGTGACCTAAAAACGGTACTTTCCGCCTACAAGGGCCAGCCAGAAGTATTTGTCGAACCAACGGTGACTAAAGACCGCGAAACTACCGGTAAAGAAAACCTACTCTTAGAGCTAATAGCCAAGCCGACATCGTCTCTTGTTTTGGCCCAACCGCAGTTTGGCCAAACATGCCTTTGCCATTATATGCGCCTTGAGGCTTACAAACGTGGCGCATTCTGGGCATACATTGATGCTAAGCATACGAAAACACGCAAAGTATTGGCCTCCATTCAGGAGCAGTGCGAAGCTAGTGGTGTAACGTCTCAGCGCCCCGAATGTATTCTCGTTGACTCTTGGAATGGCAGCATCATCGACCATGCAAATATGTTGAAGTGCCTTGATGCCGAATTCCCTGAGACGCCGATCATGGTAATGATCAACTACACGGAGCCTACTTTTAGTGGCGATTTCGACTTCTCGAAGTTGAAGCACGCGTTTCAGTCGACACACCTACAACCTCTCCGCCGTGAACGGGTAAGGGAGTTGGTGACGAAGTATGGTGAAGCCAAGCACCTACCAACCAGTGATGCTGTTGTCACAAAGGTGGTTAGAGATCTCGCTGCATTAAATGTACACAGAACGCCGCTTAACTGCCTCACTCTGCTGAGAGTCTTTGAGAAAGATTGGAGCGAAGAAATTATAAACCGAACGAAGCTAATTAAAGCCGTTCTCTCTATTCTTTTTACGGACGCCGAGTCATTTACATACGCGAGTTCGAGGCCTGATGTGGATGATTGCGAATATATTCTCGGTAGATTTTGTAGATCGCTTTTAGAGTCGGGCACGACAACCTTTACGCGCCAAGACTTGATGCGTGCGCTAGAGGGCTATTGTCTAGAGAAGTTAATCTCGGTCAAAGTTGATGTGGTGATCGATATCCTTGAATCCAACAACATTCTTTTGCACTTCGGAGATACACTGGAGTTCAAGCATAGTTATTGGATATTCTACTTCGCTGCGACATACATGCTGCATGATCCAGAGTTTGCAGTCCATATTTTAGGCAAGCGCCAATATATCAATTTCCCCGAGATCATAGAATTCTACACTGGCTGTGACGGTCGACGAGTTGATGCAGTAAAAACTCTTGTCGCAGACACGGATGCACTGGTCGTCAGCGTCGACGGCAAGATAGGTATTCCAGAAGACTTCAATCCATACGAGCAGATCGTTTGGAATCCATCGGACGAAGCGGTTGAGGCAATGCGTACGGAGGTGTCGAAAAAAATAGAGGAATCCAAGCTTCCAACAGAGATCAAGGACCGTCATGCCGATGAGACATATAACATCGTAGCACCCTACGATCAGTCGATTCGAAAGTTCCTACACGAGTACTCTGTTATCAGTCTGATGCAGTCCATTAAAGCCGCATCGCGCGCTCTACGGAACAGTAGATATGTGGACCCTGAGTTGAAGCGCGAGATGCTGAAATGTGTTGTTAAAGGCTGGGCGTCTATGGCTCGTGTTATATTCGTCTTGGCACCTACTCTCGCGCAACGGGGGAGAGCGGCATACGATGGGTTCGGTCTAATTCTTGGCGAGGGCTTTGAAGGGTCGTATCAGAAGAAGCTCAGGGACATTCTTCTCGCTGGGCCTCTAAATGTTGTCGAGTATCTGAAAGACGACCTTTCCTCCGGGAAGATTGGTCCGCTAGTAGCGGCGTTATTGGTAGACAACATTCCTGACATTCAGAAGCACTTCTTAGCGCACTTTTTGGTGCGAGAACGCCCCGAGGGATGGTATCAAGCTGTATCACAGTACATGAATCTCCTCCATCGGAACTCCTTCTATCTATGGGACCTGGCTGGCGCCGTCAATTCCGAGCAGACGCTTGGGTTCACTTCACCAGAAGAATTGCGTCAACTTAAACAACTGACAGAGATTGTGCTCGCCAAGCACGTTGAAGCTCCTCGCAAAAGTTCTTTGCGTGCGGAGACACTCTTGCCCGGTCAGGCAATAAGCGAGGAGAACAGACTTCCGATTGACAAAATCCGTGCGGCGGCAAGAAGAAGGCCTCTTGGATCTCCGCAGCAGAAGGCGGCGGACGCTGGAACCGAGGCGGGCGGCGCGGAGCGGGTGGTGTCGAGCGAAGTCGAGAAGGCGGGCGGGGCGGGGGCGGGCGTCGTCGAGTCTTGAAATTTGGGTGCCGGGGTCGGACCTCGCTAAGGCCGGGCAGGGGGCCGGGCGGGGGGGCGGGGGCGGGCAGGGTCGGGGGCGGGCAGGGGGGCGGGCAGGGTCGTATCTTGACATTTGACAAATGCGGGGCGGACTGGGGTGGGGTAGAGTTCCAGGTTGCAGGTTCCAAGTTCCATGTCCGGCTTGTCCTGTTCTCCGGGGTCGGACCACGAGTTGCGTTGATTATCAATGGGTTACGCCGAAGAACGGCCATTTTCTTGGCCTTAGCGACGATATTTGAGGCTGGAAATCGCTTGTAAGCAGATTCCGGCGGCGGGCGGATGAAGCGAGTTCCAAGTTCCACGTTGCAGGTTCCAAGTCGCCCCTCATCGGTATCGGGGTCGGTATCGGCTATCGGAATCGATTCCGATTTTTCGTGCACCTCACTATGATGAACGACTTGAACCACGGATTTGGCGAGGCTGAGGGCCTGTCCGTGTGTATCGGTGTTCATCCGTGGTTAATCCCCGCGCGTTTCCTAATGGGCGGTGGGGGCCTCGGGGAAGGAGATGGAGCGTGAGAAGTCTGTTGGCGGTGTGCTATGCGAAATTGCTGTGGGCTGTCCTCCTGGTTGGTGCGATGCAACGGGGGGTGGCTGAGGAAGCCAGGACTTCACCGCTGCGGGTCGGGGTGGACGCCAATTATTCCCTCGATATGGAGTCGGGCGGTTCAACCTGGATGTGGGAGGGGAAGCCGCGCGACCTGTTCGATGGCATCAAGGCGCAAGGGGTGAGCGAATTCCGGGTCCGGCTGTGGACCAAGGATGACGGTCCGCACGGCAAGGCCTATGCCACGGACGTGGTCAAGCGGGCGCTGCGCAGCGGGCTGAATCCCTACCTGGTGATCTTCCTGAGCGAAGACTGGTCGGACATGATGAAGCAGCCCATCCCCACGGCGTGGAAGAACCTGTCCTTTGCGGATCGGCTGGCTGCTGTAAAAGACTATTCCCGGGAGGTGGTGACGCATTTCCGGAAAGAAGGCCTGCACAACCATCTGTATGAAATCGGCAACGAAATCGACTATGGCATTTGCGGTGAATATCCGGGCAAGGGTACCAAGAAAAACCCGGAATCGCTGAGCCGGAATCTCTGGCCCCGCTCGGCCGAGATTATCCGGGCCAGCCAGGCCGGGGTCCTGGAGGCCGACCCGGAGGCCAAATTCCTGCTCCATATCGCCCACTGGTGGGACCTGGATTTCTGCGTGGCCTTTTTCCGCTTCATGGTGAATCACGGGGTGCAACTTGACTACGCCGGCTTGTCCTATTTCCCGTCCTCCAATATCGGGGGCTCCCTGGATCTGGAACAATTCGGGACCACTATCACCCGGCTCAACGAAGCCCTTGACCGTCCCATCATTATTCCGGAAACGGCCTATCCCAGCACGCGCGAGTTCAGCGGTCAGTTTTCCCGCTGGAAGTATGAGGTCATGGGGTATCCGATGACCCCCGAAGGCCAGCAGCGCTGGCTGGCGGATTTCCTGGCCTATTGCCATCAGCACCCCGCGGTGCACGCCGTGTATTACTGGAGTCCGGAATGGTTTGGCGAAGGCATGTGGAAGGGGTTCGCGCTTTTTGATCCGAAGGGGGAGGCCAAGCCGGCGTGGGCTTCGTTTGCCGGTCCGGCATGGGAGAACCGGGCGGTCAAGGAAGCGGTGTTCGTGGAGGTGCAATCCAACCGGCTCCATGTGGTGCCGGTGCAGGAAGCCAAAGCGCAAATGCTGCCCCTCATCTCCCGGTTGCGCCAGCAAACCGGCGGGGTCACGGTTGAGCATATTGCCTTGCTGACCAACACCGACTTGCGGGTGGGTGGTTATGCCGTCAACCTGAAGGGCTCCCTGCAACAAAACCTCAACCTGGATCTGGTCGAGCCGGGTTCTGGATTTTCGCTGGGGGGAGAAGACGCCGATGCAAGTTGGAAGTCGGTGGTCGCCCAACTCGATCCACTACGGCAGAAATTGGTCCTCATTCTGCGCCAGGAAGTGACCCCGGAGCTGCGGCAGGCTATCCATAATTTTGAGCAGACCGGCTTGCAGGTGGCACTGCATCCCAAGGCCGAGCGCCTTTCGTTAAAATTCGGCATGAGCGGTGAGCTTGCCCAATGGGAGGCCCACCAAGCCGTAAGCGCACCCGACCGCTTGACGCCGCGTTCCAACTGAAGTCGGGCGGGGCAGGTCTGTTTCTATCGGGAGAGAGCCGGAATTCCTATCGGAATCGATTTGCGTTCAGGCGGTGCTGGCAAGGCCCGCTTCAAGGGCGTCGCACATGTAGGTTATCTCGGCTGGGGTGAGTCCTGGATACATCGGCAAACTCAGCACCTGGTCGGCCCAGCGGTGAGCGCGCGGAAAATGTCCGGCGCGACTCCAGGGCCCGGCGACCTGATCCAGCGCGGTGCTCCAGTGAATCTTCGTCTCAATTCCCCTGGCCCACAGGTGCGCCCGAAGCTTGGTTCGATTCGCCACCCGGATGGCATAAATGTGATGGAGCGACTTGCCGGCCAGGGTCACCCCCAGCGGTAGCAAACGGTTTTGGTACCAACTCGCAATCTCAGCGCGCTGCCGCAGCCATTCATCCAGGTGCCTGAGCTTGACGCGCAAGACCGCAGCCTGGACTTCATCCATGCGGGATGTGATTTGCCGCTCATGCCGCATCATGTCGTCGCGTCCGCACAGATCCCGCATCGCCGCCGCCAGGCCGGCATCCTGGGTGGTCACCGCGCCCGCGTCCCCGATGGCGCCCAGCGACTTGGTCGGATAAAAACTCCACGCCGCATGCGTCCCGGCGGGGGGACGCCAGCCATGGGCATGCGCGGCATCCACCAGCTTCCCGCCCGGATGGAAAGCCTCGGGCAGCCGGCCATACAGCAGTACGGGTACATCATGTGGCGTTGATTCGGCCATCCAGCCATCCTCGCCAACTTCGGCAAGAGCGACCCGGGTGCCGGCTCTGTTCAAGCCAATCCCGGTCAGCGGCAGGGTGTTGGCCGGGATGGTGGCGCGGTCCAGTTGCATGGCGGTGGCGGCGATGGTCAGGGCGTCGGTGCCGCTGTTGCACGCCACGGCATGGGGCTGTCCGCAATAGGCTGCCCATTCCGCTTCAAACGCCTCCGTCTCCGGGCCGCGCAGATAGGACGACCGGCGCAGGCAGCCATCCACGGCCTGCTGGATTTCCTGGCGCAACGGATCGTTGGCGCGCCGCAGGTCCAGGTAGGGGATCATGCCAGCCGCTCCAGCACCAGGACGCCCGGCAGGGGCTGTTCCATCAGGGTGCACTTCCATGCCGGATCGTGCCGGAGGTGTTCAAAGAGCCGGTACACGCCATCTTCGTGGGCCCACTCCTTGATGGTGTGCAGGGTGGCATTATCAACCAGCACCTGGCCGCCCACGGCCACCCGCTTGGCCACCAGCGGCCACAAGGATCGCCAGGTCCGCCAGCTATTGCCGTGCAGATCAATGCAGATGGCATCAAAGACCGTTGCGGTTTTTTGCAGATACGCCTGAGCGGACATCACCACCACCTCGGCGGCCAGCCCTTGTAGATTCGCTTGGGCTCCCCGATCAAACTTGTCCACGGTGGTGACCCGGGCCCCGAGCTGGCACAAAATCAGGCTAAGAAAGCCGCGCGATGTGCCCAACTCAAGAATGCGTCGGCCGGTGATGTCGCCCAGGTGCTGCACAAATACCCGCGCGACGCCCTCGGTCATGCCCCAGCCGCTGAAACCCCATTGACCCCATCCGCCGGATAGCCAGGTGGCCTTGGCTATCGCATCGCGTTCCTGCGGCCGGTCAATGACGCCGGCGTCTTGCAGGGCCTGAACATGTGGATTTTCCATTACGAAAGAGTTCCCGAAGTGATAGCCCCACGGCGCGTAGGGGCCCGGCTGATCCCCGAAGTCGAGCGTAGGTTGGAATGCCCGCGCAAACGGGAACTGATCCAGCGGAATCGGCAGGGGGTTATGCTTTTGCAACGCCGCCACCATGACGCCTTGTTCGCAAAACTCTTTTTGCCCGTGGTGCGGTACCGCCAGGGGTTGCGTTTTGAGCACCCTCTTGACGGATGGCATATACCGCAGCCCGGGCGGCAGGCTGACCAGCCCCGAATACAGTTTCAGGGTTGGATCAACCAGTTGGCTGTACCGGCCATAGATGTGGTAGTCCTTCTCCGGCGACTCGCTGGTGGCGGCCATACGCACGCGGTCCACGCCGGCGGCCCATCGCTCAAACCATTCCGGTTTGCCCGTGATGACCATGTCGCCATCGAGAATCCATTCCGGCGCACGTCGGCGCACGCGTTCTGGAAACCACTTCCACCAATACCCGAAGTGCTGGTCGGGGCATCCGGCCGCGTGCAGAAGTTTGGCGAGCTCAGGATTATCGCGCGCGGAGATCGGGCGCCAGTCCACCGGAACGTGGGCATGGGAAAGAATCCAGCGCGCTCGTTCCGCGGAAATTCCCTGGGTTAGCAGGACGTAATCAACCTGGTAACCAAAAATTCGGGTGGCCTGGGCGAGGGCGGCCGCGGTGACCGCATCATCCCGGCCATCGCCCTTGATCCAGCGGAAGAGCGGCTTCGTGCCCCGGGTGAAGGGGTCACATCCGGTCAAGGCATGCCACTGGCCCAGGACGTCCAGCTTGGCCCATTTCTCCCGAAGCCACATGTATTCGTTGCCGATCCTCTTGGTCACGACCAGGCACGTTGCCGGACGACGTGAACTACTAGCTGCGCCGCCACGTTATCAAGTCTCGAAACAAGGTCCCCCCTCGACCGCCACGGTGCGCCCGGGTGAGGCGCGGTAGCGTTGGACAGGGTAAACGTCGACTAGAGCAGGGGGTCCAGGGGCAGCAGGCTCAGCAGGAAAAGCATGGTGCTTTTCATGACGCCGACGCCAGGTTCCTCATCAAGGCGGACCACCTTGCCATCCTCCCAGCTGATCCATTGCAGCTGGCCCTGGTCGCCCATCACAACCTGCCAGCTGTTCTGGGGCAGGCATTCCTCCTCCATGATCCGGCGCAGCTCACGGTTCAGGGTGGGGCTGTGGATATAAAGCCCGAGTTCCGTGTTGAGATGGGTGGACCGGGGGTCGAGGTTGAAGGAACCGATGTAGACATGTTCATCGTCGAAGATGCCGCCCTTGGCGTGCAGCGAGGCCGGAACCTCGGGGGCGTCCTCCGCCCGTGAGCTTACCGTGGACTTGAACACCTGGCCGTCCGGGCGCAGCTCGAACAGTTCGACCTGGGCCTTCAGCATGTCGGGGCGTTGGCGCGCGTAGGCTGTTACCGCGAAGGGGTTCAGGCTCGACAGCTTGGAGTTGGTGAGGATGCGCACCTTGACCCCCTTCTGCTGGAGCGCGTTCAGCAGGTCGAAGGTGCCCGGCATCAGCACCGCATAAGGGGTCTGGATGATGAGTTCCTTTTTCGTGCTCAGCGCGAGCTCGGTCAGGCGCTGGCTGGTGGTCCCGAAGGCGGTCATGCTCTGCGCGTCCTCGTTCTTGCCAGGTTCGTCCACGATGATTTCCGCGGTGCCCCGATGGGCATCCGTCCAGGCATTGGTCAGCAGGGAAACCATGGCCGCGAGGTCGTCCCCCAGGCGCAGTTTGCGGGTGGCCTCGGCCATGCGTCCCGGGAGGGCGGCGATGGTCTCCGCCATTTCCCGGGCGTCCGGGCGATAGGAGATGGTGTCCTCCAGATCCAGCACCCACGCGCTGTTCCAGTAGACGTCAAAGGTGGCGGCCAGGTTGGTGGCCACCGGACCGATGGCCAGTACATCGCGGTCCCGGTAATTGTGGTCGGAGGAGAGATCGAAATATTTATCCCCGATGTTGCGTCCGCCCACCAGGCCCATGCTGGCGTCGGCCAGGAAAAGTTTGTTGTGCATGCGGCGCTGCATATGGGTGAAATCCTTCGCCACCTGCAGGTTTCGCTGGATGACCTTCTCGTAGTCGCCGCGGACCGGGTTGTAGGTTCGCACCTCGATGTTGGTGTGCGCATCCAACCGGGCCAGCAGGCGGGTGCCGACCTTCAGGGACAGGTCGTCCAGCAGCAGGCGAACGTAGACCCCCCGTTCGGCCGCGGCCAGCAGGTGATCGGCCAGCAGCAGGCCCGGGGCGTCGGCATACCAGGCAAAGTATTGCACGTTGAGGGATTGGCGGGCCTGGTCGGCCAAGGCACACCGGCAGGCGAGCGATGACCAGCCGCGGTCCATGAGCAGGAAGCCGGATTGTCCCTTCTGGTCCTCGTGGAAAGCGGTTTGCGTCAACACACTATCAGGGGAGGGGGGCGGGGTGAACACTGCGATGTGTTTCGTGGGTGGCGTCGCGGGCGTGGTGCAGCCCGCGAGCGCGATGATCATGGCCGTGCCGATGGCGTACCGGCAGGCGCGCGACCCGCGGCGGGTCAGCGCAGAAACAGTGTTGTAGTGCAACGACGTTTTCATGTCTTGAGTGTGATCCTGTATGCAACCCTGGTCAAGCTGGGGATATTGTCCGCGGTCGCCTGTGGTGCGGTAGCGCCCAAACTTTTCCTATGGCACCGGGCGGCGGGCTGCGTATGATGAGGAAACTTTTTGAGGTGCTGCATGAAGAAGGCAAAAATCGTTGGTGCGGGCGGCTATGGCGGGGTGGGGATCACGGAGTTGCTGCTGAGCCATCCCGAGGTGGAGGTGGTGGCCTTGGTGGCGGCCACCGAAACCGGCATGAAGATGAGCGAGCTGTATCCGCATCTCGCCGGCTTCTGCGATCTGCCCATCCTGACCCCGGACGACCCGGCGGCCCAGGTGGATGCGGATGTCGTGTTCTTCTCCACCCCCGACGGCGTGGGCATGGTGCAGGCCCGGGCGGAAATGGCCAAGGGGGCCAAGATCATTGACTACAGCGGCGATTTCCGTTTCCAGACCGTGGAGGAATACGCCGAATACGCGCGGCGGCTGGGCAAGCCCACCGAACACAAGGCGCCCGACCTGCTCACCCAATCCATGTACGGCGTGCCCGAACTGCGGCGGAGCCAGATCAATCCGTCGGTCAAGTTGATCGGTAACCCGGGCTGCTTCGCGGTGGGGGTGGAGATCGGCCTCGCGCCCGCCATCGCGCACAAGCTGGTGCAGTTCGACAGCATCATCTGCGATTGCAAGAGCGCGGTATCGGGCGCGGGCAAGAAGCCCAATGCGAGTTTTCATTACCCGGCGCGGTACGACAACATGAACGCCTACCGGCTCACCGGTCACCAGCACGTGGTGGAGGTGGAGCGGGAATTACGGCGGATTGCCGGACAGCAGATCAACATCCTGTTCACCACCCAGGTGGTGCCGGCGTGTCGGGGGATATTGTCCTGCCTGTACGGCACCTTGCAGCCCGGGGTGACCGCGGAGTCCGCCCTCGAGGCCTACCGGGAATATCACAAGGGGAACTGCTTTGTGCGGGTGTACGACCGGACGGCCACCATCGGCACCTCCAGTGTGCGGGGCAGCAATTACTGCAATCTGATTGTGGATGTGGATGCACGGACCAACAAGTTACGGGTCATCTCGCACATTGATAATCTGATGAAGGGTCAGGCGGGCAGCGCCTTGCAGAATATGAACCTGATCCTCGGTTTCCCGGAGACCATGGGCCTGGACCGGCCCGGACAGTATCCGTGAAGAAAATCAACCACAGATGGACACGGATGAACGCAGATGGCGGGCGTGCTGTTCGCTCGCTGCATGAGATCGAAAATAGCGGATAGACACCAAGGAGAACCTGACTATGGCCAATGAACCGAATTCGCAGTCGCTGATTGCGGCGGATGTACAGATCACCGGCACCATCAAGAGCAACGGCTCGGTGCGTATCGACGGCAAACTGGAGGGCGACCTGATTTGCGCCTCCGACGCCATCATCGGCAAGACCGCGGTCATCAAGGGCAACATCACGGTCAACACGGTGACCATCGAAGGCACCATCAACGGCAACATCACGGCCAAGGACAAGATTGATATGAAGTCCACGGCCAAGGTGAACGGGGACATCGCGGCCAAGCGGCTGGCCGTGGAAGACGGCGTGACCTTCATCGGCCGTTCCGAAGTGAACCCGGCGGGATCGACCGCAGCCGGGAATGCGGTGCCCGCCACGTCCGCGGAACCGCCGCCCGCCAAGGACGGCAGCGGCTCCTTCTTCGGACGCCGCTAAGCGCGCGCGGAGACGGCATTGGCCGCGCTGCGAAAATCAAACGAGGTGGACGGCTTTTCCCTGGTGAAAGCCGTACGCCACGCCAAGGCGGAGGGGCACGAACCCAAGCCCCCCTCCACCGAACCGACTCCGTCTGTCCCGCCGCCTCCTGTCGAGAAAGCGCCCGCCCGCATCGGGCGCACCGCGTTGCCCAGCAAGAACGACATCTTTTGCTACAACTGCGGCTATACCTTCCAAATCACGGGCCAGGTGCAAACCCTGTATTGCGCCAAGTGCCGGACCATTTTGGAAAAGAAGGATTACGTGGTGGAAGGTGACTCCACTGCTGATCTAACCACCACGGGTAACATTCGGGTGGGGCCGGAGGCCGTGCTGAAGGGCGGCACGCTGACCGCGCGCGATGTCATCCTGGCCGGTCGCATGGAGGGCGGTCGCATCAAAGCCTTTCGCCGCATCGAGCTGGAGCCGGGTTCGAGGTGGGTGCAGGAGGATATTACAGCCACCGACCTGCGGGTGGCGGTCGGTGCCACCGTGGAGTGGAAGGGCAAGGTGCTGTTTCGCAACGTGGATGTGATGGGAGAATTGCAGGTGGATCTGGCCTGCAGCGGGTTGCTTTCTGTTTTCCCGGGTGGCCATTTCCGCGGCAAGCTGCAAGGCGCGCACCTGATGGTGGAGGAGGGGGGCGGGCTTAACGGCGAGTTTCGAGTGGAGCCGGGCGCGGTGGAGGTGCCGGAAACGAAACCGAACCCTGTCCTTCCGCCGAAGCCTGCCGCACCCCCGCCTGCGGCGCCTGCGGTTACGTCGGGTAAAGAGCATCGCCGCGTGGTGAAACCGAATGAAGGACGTCCGCCTCATGCCCGATAAACCACACATCCATGTATCCGGCGTGGCCGGGGTCGGCATGAGCGCGTTGGCCGAGGCGCTGCTCGATCAGGGCTGGGAGGTGACCGGGTCCGACCGTTCGCATGACCAGGGCCTGGTTCTGGAGGTCTTGCAGAAATTGCAGCGCCAGGGGGTGAAGCTGGTTCCGCAAGACGGCTCCGCGCTGACCGCGCAAACCACCGCTCTGGCCGTCAGCACGGCCATCGAAAGGGACAATCCCGAGGTGGCGGCGGCGAATCGTTTGGGCGTGGAGATTGTACATCGCGCGGAAATGCTAGCCCGGCTGGCCGCGGGGAAGCGGGTGGTGGCGGTGACCGGCACGGCGGGGAAGACGACTATTACCGGCATGCTGGGCTTTTTGCTGGAGCAGGCGGGGCTTGATCCCACGGTGGTGAATGGCGGAGTGGTGCTGGACTGGTCGGGGCCGGACCGGCTGGGCAATGTTCGGCGCGGGCAAAGCGATCTGTGGGTACTGGAGGCGGACGAGAGCGACCGCTCCCTGCTGCGGTTCCATCCCGAACACGCGATCCTTTCCAACGTGTCGAAGGACCACTTTGAGCTGGCGGAGGTGCAAAAACTTTTCCGCACCTTTGCGGGCCAGGTCCGCGGCACCCTGGTGGCCGGTCCGGGGGTGGGGCGAAGTCTTGATATCAAGACCACCGAGGTGAACGTCGAGCCGCGGATTGCCGGGGGGCGGTGGACGTTCCGGTGGGCGGGCCGGGAGTTTGTGGTGAGCCTGCCGGGGCGGCACAACGCGGAGAATGCGGCGCTGGCCGTGGTCATGTGCGAGGTGCTGGGCGCGGACCTGGACCGGGTGGCGGCGGCGTTGCCCACGTTTCGGGGGGTGCATCGCCGACTGGAACGGGTGGGCGCGTGCAACGGGGTGGCGGTGATTGACGACTACGCGCATAACCCGGCCAAGATTGCCGCGTCGTGGCGGGCGGTGGCGGAGACGGCGCGCCACGTCCACGGCTACTGGCGTCCGCACGGATTTGGTCCCCTGGCCTTGATGAAGGACGAACTGGCGGACAGTTTTGCCGCGGTGTGCAAGCCGGGTGACCGCCTGTATCTGCTGCCGGTATTTTATGCGGGCGGCACGGCCAACAAGACCATCACGTCGGATGAATTTGCGGCGCTCCTGCGCGAGCGCGGGGTTCGCGCCGAAGCGGTGCCGGATTACACGGTGCTGGCGGAACGTCTGGCAGCGGCGCAACCCGGTGATGCCATGCTCGGCATGGGCGCCCGTGATCCTGAACTGCCCTTGTTTGCGCGGCGGATGGCGGGCACGGGAGCGTCCTGATGCGTGATCGCCGGTTTGTGGCCGAGCATCGGGGTGGGCCGCTCTCGAAGGCGCATCATCGGTTGTTAGCCAGCTGGGCGGCTGATTGCGCGGAGCATGTACTGCCACTCTTCGAGGCCGGAAGCCGGGATGCACGTCCCCGTCAGGCCATCGAAACGGCGCGGGCTTGGGCGCGGGGCGAGGTGACCGTGGGAGCGGCGCAAAAGGACTCCGTGGCCGCTCATGCGGCGGCGCGTGCCGTTAAAGACCCCGCCGCGGTGGCGGCGGCGCGGGCGGCCGGGCATGCGGTAGCTACGGCACACATGGCGGAGCACAGCCTGGGTCCGGTCATCTACGGGGCCAAGGCGGTACGGGCGGCGGGCGGTTCCATCTCCGAGGAACGGGCCTGGCAAATGAAACGACTGCCGCGCGGTGTCCGCACGCTGGTCAAATCGGCCGTGGCCAGACGACTGGCCCCACACGCCTTGTGAATCGCTTCTACTTCTTGGCTTTCCAACTGGGTTTGGCCTGGTGCAGACCCAGCAGATCAATGCTGCGGGCGAAGCCGTAGGCGGTGTAGAGCACACACAAGCCGGGGAAATAGCGAGCGGTGCGGCCGCGCCAGCTCAACAGGGCTGCCGGTCCCGCGATGAGGCCGAGGAAGGGGAGAAAGAGCGTGATCAGTGACCAGTGATCCGTGATCAGTGCGGCGGCCAACCCCAGAAGACCGAGGGAAAGGGTGCTGAGGTAGAGGGCGGTGAAGCGCGGGGCGTTGCCGCCGATTTTTCCGCCGCTGATGTTCTGAATGTGCCGGTAACTTTTCCGGTTGGCGTGCCAGAGTTGCTGTTTGTACCACTGGCCGAAGGTGGCGGGTTCGCCGTAGTGGGCCACGCGCAACGCGGGCAGGCCCAGCACGGGAATACCGGCCTGGTCGGCCCGGAAGGCGAAGTCGGTGTCCTCACCCGTGGTGAGTTCCTCGTTAAATCCACCCAACTGATCGGCGACCGCGCGGTGCAGGAGCATGTTGCGCGTGGTGGCGAGGCGGAATCCCTCGCGCGCCACGACCTCGCGGCCCAGCCGGATTTCACGATGGGGATTTTTCTGGCTCCAATGAAACAGCCACGCCGCCTGCACCCAGGTATGAGGTTCGGGGGGACGGGCTGGCCAAGCCACTAGTACGCGCGATTCCTGCTCGAGAAAAGGGCGCGCCTGCTCCAGCCAGTCGGACGCGGGCTCGCAGTCGCCATCCAGAAAAGCAATCCAGTCGCCCGTCGCTTCCCGCAGTCCCGCGTTGCGGCAGACCGGGATGCTGGCCCCGGGCCGCATCACGATCCGCGTGAAGCCGGCCGCGCGGGCCGCCTCGACCGTGCCGTCCTTGCTGCCGCCATCCACCAGGATGGTTTCCACCTCCACTGAATCCGGGCGCTGCAAGCAGTTCACCGCCTGCTGGAGACGGGCCACGTGGCGGGCCTCATTGTAGGTCACGCTGATGATGGATAGACGATGGCTCATGTCGGGAAGGATGCTTGTGCCGTATGGAGCTAGCCCGTAGCATATTCCCACGAAGCAAGGCAACGGCGGAGCGAGATGTCGGACTTACCATCGGTCACGTTTTTACTGCAGGATGTGCCCGCGCTGTACGGCGCGGAGCGGGTGTCCCTTGAACTGATGGTGGCCTTGCAGGCGCGGGGCTTGCGGGTGGAAACCCTGTTTATGGGCGAGACCCGGTTGGGTCCGGGTTCCGATGCCTTCGCCCGGTCCGCCCGCGCGGCCGGGTTGCCGGTGCAGCGGTTCGAGGTGGAGGGTCGCTTCTCCACGGCGTTGGTAAAGGAAATTCGCCGTCACCTCAAAGCCCGACCGGGCGCCATCCTCCACACCGTAGGCTACAAGGCTCACCTGCACGCTTTGCTGGCTGCCCGCGGCCGGGCCCCCGCCGTCACCACCATGCACGGCTGGCTGGTGCGCCCGGAGCTCAAGGAGCGCCTGTACGAGTGGCTGGAAGTCCAACTCTTGCGCCGCGACCAGGCCGTGATCTGCCTCACCCGCTTCTACGAGGAGTTGCTGTTGCAGAAAGGAGTGAAGCGGGAGCGGGTCCATCGCATCCCCACCGGTCTGGCTCCGGCCCAGGTGCCCTCGTCCGCGCAAGCCACGCCCTGGCCCGATGGAACGTTTACGGTGGCGCTGGTGGGGCGCTTGAGTTGGGAGAAGAACCACGATGTTTTCCTACGCGCGCTGGCCCGGTTGCGGGCGGCGGGGTTGGAGATACGGGCGGTGCTGGCGGGCGAGGGACCGGATCGCGCGCGCGTGGAGGCGAGGATCCTGGAACTGGGCTTGCAGGATCGGGTGCGGTTGGCTGGTTATGTGGCCATGGTGGACCTGATGCCTCAGGTACATGCGGTTTGTCTCTGTTCTCGCATCGAGAACCTGCCCTTGAGTCTGCTGGAAGCCATGGCCTGGCAACGCCCAGTGGTGGCCACCCGGGTGGGCGGCATACCGGACGTGGTGGAGGATCAGGTTAACGGATTTCTGGTCCCCGATGATGACGAACAGGCCCTGGCGGCCGCCTTGGCCCAGCTCCAGGCAGACCCCGCGCGTACTCAGGCCATGGGCCGGGCCGGCCGGCTAAGGGTGGAGCAGGAGTTCACCCTGCCGCGCTGCGTGGAGCGGCACGTGGAACTGTATCGTCGCCTGACCTCCTCCGGTGGGGGTCAGTTTTCTTGAGTACCGGCGTGGGCCGCCGCCCAGAGGGACTGGATGGCTTCCAGCTTTAAACGAGCATGGCGCTCCGCGGAACCCAGTTCGATCATGTCCGCCACGGCCTGCTTTCCGATGCGCGCGGCCAGCTCGGCATCCCGCACGAGGACGTTCACCTGATGGGTCATTGCGGCCGCATCCTCTTCCTCCACCAGGAAGCCGTTTTCACCATGGCGAATGGTATCGATGGTGCCCGGTGATTCAGTGGTGACCACCGGCTTGCCCATGGCCATGGCTTCCAGCATGACCACCTGGCCGGTCGAACGCTGCGTAGGCATGAGAGGTAGGGCCACCACGCGGCAGCGTGACAGGTGATCCAGATACACCTCGCGCGGTACCTCGGTCAGCACCTTCACGTTGGACGGCATGGGCAGGGTGAGCCGGTTCAGGTCGTTGGCGCCGCAAATGACGCGCACGGGGGCCGCGATGTGACGGGCCGCCAGCATGAGGGTGGAGTAATCGCGCAGGGTTCGTCCGGCGCACAGCACAAAGCCTTCATCGTGCGGGGACACCGCAGGGGCCTGGATGTTCGTGTTCAGCGGTACATAGCGGAGTCGCTCCAGGGGAATATGGTAGCGCTCGGAGATGGTGGTCAACTCAGTGGTGCTGTTGGTCAGCATGCCGAGGGCCCGGCGGGCCAACCAGCCGTGGCACCAGATTTTCAGTCGCCACTGAAAATCGTCCGGCCGGACTTCATCAATGAAGACTTCGCTCATGATCTGGCGGGACCGGCGTCCGGTGAGCCAGCAAAGGAGGGCGTAGGCCATGGAGGTGCGCACGCCTTCGGTCATGACGATGTCGTTGCGGAAACTGCGCCACCACAGGGCGCGCGCCTCCCGGGCCGGGGACATGAATTCCGGATCCTGCTGCTGTCTGGTGTCGTACAGAGAGGTGGTGGCCCGGCACCAGGTGGGGCTTTGCCAGAAGGCGGAGTTGGTAACAATGCGCAACGATGCGGGCATGGCTCCATCATTCAAAATTGCCGTGGCTATCGCAAGCGTCTAAAGTCAGCCCTACGCATATGGCTTTTCTTCTCTTTTGGCTCAGTCTGGCCGGCATCGTTTATACCTATGCCGGTTATCCGGCGCTGGTGGCGTGGCTGGGCCGGGTGTGGGGTCGTCCGGTGGACAAGACCCCGTACCGGGCGTCGGTTTCGGTGGTATTGGCGGCGCACAACGAGGCGGGACGTCTCCCGGCCAAGGTGCGCAGCCTCCTGCAGGCCGCGGGCGCGGAGCACGTGCTGGAAATCCTGATCGGCTCCGATGGCAGCACCGATGATCCGGCCGCCGCCCTGGCTGGAGTGGGCGACCCGCGGGTGCAGGTGGTGAATTTTCCTGAGCCGCGCGGCAAGCCCGCCGTGCTGAACGACCTGTTGGCCCAGGCGCGCGGGGACATCGTGGTCATGATGGATGCCCGCCAGGAGGTGGACGCGGGTGCATTGCTCGCACTGCTGGCCAACTTCGCCGATCCCCGGGTAGGCGTGGTGTCGGGTGAGTTGGTGTTTCGAACCCCGGAAGACGCCACCGCCACGGCGCGTGGCATGGACGCCTACTGGCGGTACGAGAAATTCCTGCGCCGCCGGGAGGCGCTCTTCCGCTCCGTACCGGGGGCCACCGGGGCCATCTATGCCTTTCGCCGCTCCTTGTTCCTGCCCATCCCGCCGGAAACCTTGTTGGATGACGTGGCCATTCCCATGACCATCGTGGGGCAGGGGTACCGCTGCGTCTTCGAGCCCGAGGCCGTGGTGTATGATCGGCCGTCCACCCATCTGGCCCAGGAATCCGCCCGCAAGCGACGCACCCTGGCTGGCTGCGCCCAGCTGGTGCGCCTGATGCCGTGGTTGATTTTGCCGTGGCGGAATCCCATCTGGTTCGAATTCGTCTCCCATAAATTGCTGCGTCTGGTGGTGCCCCTGTTCATGGTCATAGCCCTGGTCAGTAATCTTTTCCTGCTCACCTCCTGTTTCTATGTGGTCACTGCGGCCGGGCAGGCGCTGTTCTACAGTCTGGCCGGGTGGGGCGCTCTGCGGAGCCGGTTCGGGCACCGGGGCGGTGTGCTGGCCATGCCCTATCTGTTTGTTTCACTGAATGTCACGGCGGCCCTGGGGTTGTGGGACGCCGTGCGCGGACGGACCCGGGTGCGGTGGGCGCGGGCGGGAACCGGTGCGGAAAAATAGCGAAAATACTTGCCACCCCACGGGCGGTTTCGCGCATCATGCTCTGCTCTAGATCAGGAGTTGAACGGTATGGGCTTGAATCTCGCGGTGATCGGTTTGGGTCGTTGGGGCCCGAACCATGTACGTAACTTTGACGCCATTCCCGGTTGCCAGGTGGTGGCCGCCGCCGATCCCGTAGAAGCCACGCGGAAGCGCCTGGCCCAGGGATTCCCGCGCGTCGCCATGGTGGCCGACTATCGGGAGGTTCTGGCCCGCCCCGACGTGCAGGCCGTGGTGGTGGCCACGCCGACTGCCACCCATAACGAGATTGTGCGCGCGGCCCTGCTGGCCGGCAAACATGTGCTGTGCGAAAAGCCGCTGACCAACCGCAGCGCGGATGCGTGGGCGTTGGCCCGGCTGGCCGAAGAGCAGCAGCGCGTGCTGATGGTGGGTCACGTATTTCTGTTTAATGCCGGCGTGGTCTATCTGGCCAAATACCTGCATGGCCAGGAGGCGGGCCGGCCCTATTACGTCAATGCCGTGCGCACCAACCTCGGTCCGTTTCGGTATGACGTGAACGCGGCCTGGGACCTGGCCTCCCACGACATCTACATCATCAACCATCTTTTGCAGCAGCGGCCGGTGGGCGTTACCGCGGTGGGCGGCAGCTATCTGAACGCACCCATCGAGGACATCGTTTTTCTCACCCTGCACTACGCGGACGGACTGCTCGGCCACATCCACGTCAGTTGGCTGGACCCACGCAAGGTGCGCACGTTGACCGTGGTGGGCGAAAAGAAGATGATCACCTGGGACGAGTTCGGGGTGCCCGGTCCCATCATGATCCACGACCGCTCGGTGGTGAAGGACACCACCTACAACACCTTCGGGGAATTCCAGTTGCTGGCCCGCGAGGGCGACGTGATTCTGCCCCGGGTCCCCATGGCTGAACCGCTGGCCGCCCAGGCCCGTCATTTCGTGGACCTGTGCGCGGACAAGATACCCGCGGATGACCAGCGGGGCCGTCCCCGTCAGGGCGCGGAAGTGGTGGACATCCTGGAGGCATCCGCAAGGTCACTGGCCGCGCGGGGCGCCCGGGTGGACATCGTGTACGGCGACCACGCGTAGCCGGGCGGCTGGACCAGCAAAAGCTGGCTTCCCCGCCCGGGCATCCTATACTGCGGACGTGTTCGCTCGGAGGTGCGATCGATGAGGAGGGTGAGAACGTGGATCTGGATCTGATTTTCATGGCCTGCGCTGGCCTGGGTGGGGCGCTGTTCTTCGTCCAACTGGTGCTGCAATTCCTGGGTCACGACGCGGGGGACGGCGGTATCTCCGCCGACCACGACATCAGTGGCACGGCGGATGTCAGTTTCAAGCTGCTTTCCTTTCAGGGGCTGACCGCCTTCTTCATGATGTTCGGCCTGGTGGGGCTGGCCATGCATCGTCAGAGCGAGGCCTCGGTCGAATGGTCCACCGCGGTGGCGGCGGGCGCAGGCCTGCTTGCCGTGTGGGTGATCGGGAAGCTGTTCACCTCCCTGCGCAAGTTGCAGTCCACGGGCGGCTTCGTGCCGGACAAGGCGGTGGGGCTGGAAGGTGAGGTCTACCTCAATATTCCGCCCGGCGGCAGCGGTCAGGTCCGGCTGCGCGTGCAGAAGCAGCTGCGCACCATGGATGCGGTGACCACGGGCGACACCTTGTTGAAAACCGGCGAGCGCGTGCGGGTGGTCCGGATCGGCACCAGCGGCGCGTTGGAAGTGGAACGTATTTAGGAGGGTTCGACATGTATTGGATTCTGGCTATTGCGGCGGCGGTTGTTCTCATCGTATCCAGCTTGATGTTCATGGCCGCGCGTTTCCGGCGCTGCCCCTCGGACAAAATCCTGGTCGTCTACGGGCGGGTGGGGGCGGGGGAAAGCGCCCGCTGCATCCACGGCGGCGGCGTCTTTGTGTGGCCGCTCATTCAGGATTACGCCTACCTGAGCCTGACTCCGCTGACCATTTCCATCCCGCTCCAGAACGCGCTGTCCCAGCAAAACATCCGCATCAACGTGCCCAGCACGTTCACCGTGGGCGTGAGCACGGACCCCGACATCATGGCCAATGCGGCCGAGCGTCTGCTCAATCTGAACGACACCGACATCGAAAGCATGGCCCGCGAAATCATTTTCGGCCAGTTGCGCCTGACCGTGGCCTCCCTGACCATCGAGCAGATCAATCAGGATCGCGAAAGTTTCCTGGCCTCCATCCGCAAGAACGTGGAGCCGGAGTTGAACAAGGTGGGTCTCTACCTGATCAACGTCAACATCACCGACATCACCGACGAGTCGAACTACATCCAGAGCATCGGGCGGAAAGCCGCCTCCGAGGCCATCAACCAGGCCCTGGTGGACGTCTCCGAGCAGGACAAGCTGGGCGCCATCGGGCAGGCCCAGGCCAACCGGGAGCGGGAGATCAAGGTAGCGGAAAACGCGGCGGCATCGGAGAAGGGCAAGAAAGCGGCGGATGCGGATCGTCGTATTTATGTGGAGAACCAGGAAGCCACCGCGGTGGGCGGGGAAAACAAGGCCAAGGCGGACATCGCCGAGGCCAACGCCGAACTGCTGATCCGTCAGGCCGCCGCCTACCAGCGGGGCGAAGTGGCCCGGCGCGAGGCCGAGGTGCAGATTCAGAAGGCCCAGTACCTGGCCGAGCAGGAACGCTTGAACGCCGCCGAAGTGGTGCGTCAGGAAATCGAGAAGCGCAAGATCGAGATCGCGGCCGAGGCGGAGGCGGAGCGGACCCGACGCGAGGCGCGCGGCGTGGCCGACGGCATGCTGTTGAAGTACGAAGCGGAGGCCAAGGGCTTGCGCCAGGTGCTGGAAGGCAAGGCCAACGGCTATGCCCTGCTGGTGCAGAGCTGCGGGGGCGACGCCAAGGCCGCGGCCACCCTGCTTATGGTGGAGAAGTTGCAGGAGGTGGTGGCCCTGCAGGTGGAAGCCATCAAGAACATCAAAATTGATAAGATCACGGTATGGGATTCCGGGGCGCCTGGGTCCAGTTCCACCGCGAATTTTGTGTCCAACCTCATCAAGAGCGTGCCGCCGCTGCACGACGTGGCGGCCATGGCGGGAGTGGAACTGCCGGACTACCTGGGTCAGGTGCGCGATCCCGCCGCAGCTTCCAAGCCCAAGCCGACCCGCCCGCCCGCGAGCTGAGTTTTTTTCCAATCCCTGGAATTTCCAGGGGTTGGAAGTCAGAACATACTCTTTTTCCAAGGGTTGGAACTTTAGAACCCACCCCTCAATCCCCTCCAGGGAGGGGACTTTACGACGGCTGGTCCCTTCTTTTCGGGGTCGCTATCGCTATCGGAATCGGAATCGATCCCGAGACCCGATACCGACGCCGACCCCGATGGGGCTGGTCGCGAAATGCGTAATCCCCTCCACCGGAGGGGACTTTACGAAGGCTGGTCCCTTCTTCTCGGGGTCGCTATCGGAATCGGTATCGGAATCGATCCCGAGACCCGATACCGACGCCGACCCCGATGGGGTTGGTCGCAAAATGCATAATCCCCTCCACCGGAGGGGACATGCAGACGGCTGGTCCCTTCTTCTCGGGGTCGCTATCGGAATCGGTATCGATCCCGAGACCCGATACCGACGCCGACCCCGATGGGGCTGGTCTCGAAATGCAGGGAGGGGCCCCGGGGAAGGCGTCCTCCGCCCTTGAAAACGGGCCGATTTAACGCTTGAGCCCGCCGCGGTCTCCCGCTACCTTCGCCCCCCTTTACGTCGTCCTCTGTCCCGTACCAGTTGTCCGGGAGGGAGGCGGCCGTCGCCGGCCGGGTGGCCGGCGATGTAGTACCCAGGAGATACGAGAGTGGCCAAGAAAACCAAACAACCAACCGGCGCCCCCAAGACCAGCATGGAAGCGCTGTACGAAGCATCCCTCCAACATATCAAAGAAGGCGAAATTGTTGAGGGACGCGTCATCGACGTCCGCGAAAACGAAGTCATTGTAGATATCGGCTATAAGTCCGAAGGCCTGATTCCCGTGGCGGAATTCAAATCGGCCGACGAGGTGAAGCCGGGCGATCGCATCGAGGTGCTGATCGAGAAGCTGGAAGACGACCATGGCATGGTGGTAGTCAGCAAGCGCCGCGCCGAACAGCAGCGCAACTGGGACCGCGTGCTCGCCAATTACCAGGAAGGTGGCACCATCAAGGGCGCCATCAAGGGTCGCGTCAAGGGTGGTCTCATTGTGGACGTGGGGGTGGATGCGTTCCTGCCCGGTTCCCAGTTGGACGTGGTGCCGGTGCGCACCCCCGAAGAGATGTTCGACCGCGAACTCGAATTCAAGATCATCAAGATCGTGCGCGAGCGCCGCAATATTGTGGTGTCCCGCCGCGAGCTGATGGAAGACAAGCGCAAGGAGCAGAAGAAGCTCCTCATGACGGAAATCCAGATTGGCCAGGTCCGGCACGGCGTGGTGAAGAACATCACCGACTTCGGCGCCTTCGTGGATCTGAGCGGCATGGACGGCCTGCTGCACATCACCGACATGGGCTGGGGCCGCGTGAACCATCCGTCCGAAGTGGTCAAGGTGGGCCAGGAACTGGATGTGATGATCCTGGACATCGACCGCGACAAGGACCGCATCTCCCTGGGCTTGAAGCAGATCTCCCGCAATCCGTGGGATGACATCGAGCGCAAGTACCCGGTGGGCAGCAAGGTCAAGGGCAAGGTGGTCAACCTGGTTCCCTACGGCGCCTTTGTGGAAATCGAAGAAGGCGTGGAAGGCATGGTACACGTGTCCGAAATGTCCTGGACCAAGCGTATTGCCAAGGCTTCCGACGCCCTGGCGGTGGGCCAGGAAGTGGACGCTGTGGTGCTCAACGTCAACCGCGACGAGCAGAAGATTTCGCTCGGCATCCGCCAGACCGAAAACAACCCGTGGACCAACGTCCAGGACAAGTTCCCCATCGGTTCCCGTATCAAGGGCACGGTGCGCAACTTCACCTCCTACGGCGCGTTCGTGGAGCTGGAACCCGGTATCGACGGTATGATCCACGTGTCCGACATGTCGTGGACCCGCAAGGTCAATCACCCCTCCGAAGTCCTGAAGAAGGGCGACGAAGTGGAAGCGGTGGTCCTGGAAGTGGATGCCGCCAACCAGCGTATCAGCCTCGGCCTCAAGCAGGCCCAGAACGATCCGTGGTCCAGCATCTCCGGCCGCTTCAAGGTCGGTCAGATCGTCAAGGGCAAGGTTTCCAAGCTGGCTTCCTTCGGGGCCTTCGTGGAGATCGAAGAGGGCATTGACGGCCTGGTCCACATCAGCCAGATCAGCGACGAGCGCGTCCAGAAGGTGCGCGATGCGCTGGCCCCCGGCCAGGACGTGGAAGCCCGCGTGATCAAGATTGATTCGGTGGAACGCCGGATCGGCTTGAGCATCAAGGCGGCCAAGCTGTCGGACGAAGAGTTTGTGGTGGATGACTCGATGCTCGAGGGCCTGCGGCCCGGCGAGGATCTGGTGGATCTGGCCGGCGCCTTTGACGAGGCGTTCGGTGCGGTCACCCAGGCCGAGGAATGGCACCCCGGGCAGAAGAAGAAGGAATAGTCCTTCTTCCACGACGGAACTGACAAGGCGCCGGGTCGCAAGACCCGGCGCTTTTGTTTTTATTCGAGCAGATTAAATTGATCTGTAGCCGGATTTTTTCATCTCGCAAAGGCGCCAAGACGCAGAGTTTGGGTGCCAACCCCCACCAACTACTTGGCGTTCTTGGCGACTTGGCGAGAAAACAAGAAAAGGTAGCAAGGCGCTTTCGAAATTCTACCCCTGAGGCCCCCGCAACCGTTGGTTGGTCCGGTTAACAGGTTGTCGTCTTGACGCTTATCTTTGCGCTGGCACGTCTTGGTTGTGCCTGCGCATCTTCAGAACACGGACGTTCTGGTCAGCGTAAACAAGGTCATACTCTTTGCCGGCCGGCCATGCGTCGGTGTTCTTCGTCGCGATGACATGCGATGGCAAGTCCGCTTCCGTGGCGAGAACCCTCGATTGTTCGGTGACGCCCACATGATGAAACGTGATGCCGGAATCGTGTCCTAAAACCCAGAACGGATATTCCCCGTCATCCAACCCAAGATACAATCCAACCCGCTGCCCCCCGGATGCCGCGACCACATTCATCGCCGCGCTGTAGCTCTCATAGAGATGAGGTTTATTTGCAAAGTAGCGTTCCGCTCGACTCTTGCGCAGCCCTTCGGTGTGCAGCAACGAGCGAGACTGGTTGTTCAGAACAAACGGAATGCAGTAGATGGCCATGCACGCAATCACGGATAAGGCAATGTACCTGCCGGCACCCTTGGCATAGTGGCTGAGCGCCATGGCAATAACAGGGGCGCCCAAAGCGAAGAGGGGCGTATGCAGCCTGCTGGCCCACGGTTGCCATTTGAAACACAAACAATACAGCAGCGCCGCCACCAATACGCCGCCCACATAGCACCGGGCGTGGAGTTGGCAGCTTGGTATCCACCGGAATGCCGAAACGAGAGCGAACACGATGGCTAACATATGAATGAGATTTCCAGCAGTATCCTCATGACGAGAATAGGAGATGCTGAACGGGGGGCCGGGCCAGGTCGTATGCGGGTTGTTCAACTCCGCTCCTAAAGCATGGCGGAATGCGCGATAGATGTGCCGGTTGAGAGGTCTTGATGGTGTGCCAAGATGTAAGCCGATATTCCTTGCGATGTTGCCGAGCATCGCGGGCGCGGACCGATCATGATTTGAATAGTTCTGATCGCCCGTGGCTAGAGGCGTTCCATAGAGGCTGTAGGTGCGCGCAAAATGTCCGGCGTTCAGCACGATGGCCCCGGCCACCACAAGAGAGAGACCGGCTATGCGCCGAAGCAGTAACGCATGATTCGACCGGGCTGCGTACAGCATGGGGACGGCTAGAGATGCGCCAATGGCAGCACCATATACGAAGGCGGTCCCTTTGGTCAGGCATGCCAGCCCCAAACTGAGTGATGCGAAGAGCATGTTGGCGGGGGTGGCGTCCCGCCGCAGGCGCAACATAAAGAGGGCAAAGGAGAGTACGAAACTGGACAACACCAGGTCGTTCTGCGTGCTCGTGCTCTGCAGAATCGCCATCGGTAGTGTGGCCATGACCACGGATGACAGGAGTTGTTTCTTCCCGCTCAACCCCAGTTCTGCCGCAAGGAGGGCCCCCAATCCAATGGTTACGATAAAGGACACCCATTGAACAAGGTTGGCCGACCAATCCGAGCCGGATAGAACGCGCAGGTGCAGTATGGCAAACTCAGCCAGAGGCGGTTGGTAATTCTGTCGAGAGATCGACGTCGGGTAGAATGACACGCTGCTGTTGTTGATCCAGTTCGCCACGCGAGCCATATGGTATGTCATCGAGTCCCAGTTGGCCGGCGGGTAAAGAAGTGCGATGGCAAGTGTAGTTGCTAGTATGAATCCCAAACCACCGAGGGCAACCACGGCTGGCCGTGACATGCCGCATGGTATTGCCAGGGGCGCGACGATGCCGGATTCGCGCCTCAAGAATGCGCACAGAAGTACGCACAGACACAAAAGGCACCACACGCCCAGTAGGTGCGGATAATCAAGTAGGCTGAGTATCGAGAGACACTCGGTTGAGAGCGCAACCGTCGCCAAAAGAAGCAGATGGGTTTTGACCACCGCATCCAGGAGATCCTCGATGCGTGTACGTTTAGTCAGCAGGAAGATCAGCGTGGCATACGTGATGATGGGTAGCATGACGGCGAGCGCCATCCGATTCTCCTTGTGGCCTAACGTCGAGGGTGTTCGTTCGTGAAGCCGCCGCGGGGCCGCGATAAGCAGCGCCCTGTGGTTCGGTTATGTCGTTCCGCTTACAATGTTTTAGAGTCTGTCCCAGGCATCCCGGCACGAGCCTTTTTAGGCGTCGGATTTCATTGAGGCCTTATTGAGTCGTTTCCCTGTTGAGGCCCGGGCACCAGCTTCACAATGTGATTGAGGACTGTGAACAGTGGCTTCTTGATGAAGGCATCGATATGTTGAGCCTGCACAATGTAGATAGTCTCTTTGTAGGTGTCAGCGGTCGAGGAGTCTGTACCCATGCAGGCAGAGATGTAACTTTCCGTCGGACTGATCAAGCGCCGATCTTCGTTACGGTCGCTTGTTGTCGGATGACATGGAAATCGATACGCGAGCCACGGAGTAGGCGTCGGTTCCTTCATGGCGCATAGTCCAGTGCGCAGATCGACATTGGAGCCATCCTCGTTCGATATTAGCAACTCCGCCGATGTGATAATGAGTGGAAGCACCACAAGATGCCGATGCGGTATTAAGGCATCATCAGTCAGTGGCGCCGACGGAGTGCGTTCTTGGAGGAAGCTCAAGTATCCAAGGGCCGCCTGTGTGGCCGCCTTGTGTATAGGTTCGGTGGATGACTTCAACTTGATCTCTTTCTGATTGTGCTCCTCCTTCACTTCACACCCGTCCGAGCAGAACTCTATATCTGGCAGCCAGTTGCGATGAGAAGCAACAGACAGAGAGGTGGTCTTTGAAACCCAGCGCCCAAGTTTGTAGGTTCTCGTTGCTGTCTCCTTGAAAAAGACCCACTTCTTGTAGGCTGCCAATGCTCTCTTGCACTCAATTGTCAGGTAGCAGATGCACGAGCTATGTTCCAAGGATGCTACGATATCAATCGCCGTACGCTCGTCACCGAGGCCTGCGGGGTATTCTTCGGCAATGATGGAAATGCCGTCATAGGCCATCAGTGCCTTCATGACGCCCTTCTTGAACGGTCCGCCATACTGATTCACTGCGTCGTAGAACTGTTTGTTATTCGTATTCATAGATGTGCCCAACAAGTGATTGAGCAGTTTTATGCACTTTGCCGGGTTGGGCGGGGGGGTGTCGAGCGGATTGGCGCTGCACTGGTTTTTGGTGCTGGGGGGAGGCCGGCGCGACGATGGGTCGCGTGCGCGGCATAACCCGTTGTATGCGCGCATGATCCGTCTGACGGTTGGCCTCGAACATGCGGTTTCGCTTGGAGGCGGGGTGTTTAGTCACGGATGGATACCACGCGGCCGCTTAATCTGCCCCAGGCGTTGACGAGTGTCCCTTCTGCTTCTTGCGGCTTCGCCTTGTCCCGCGTGCGCCCCCTGTGGCACATTCAGCTTTATGTCAGCTCTAGCCACCTTAACCGCCCGCGCCGTGGACGTTATCTCCGCGGACGAACTCCGCGCCAAACTCGCGCTCGGCCGACCCCTGCGCATCAAGTACGGGGCCGACCCTTCCGCCCCCGACATCCACCTCGGTCACGTGGTCGGATTAAACAAGCTGCGCGAGTTCCAGGACGCCGGGCACACCGTGGTGTTTATCATCGGCGATTTCACGGGCATGATCGGCGATCCCTCCGGCCGCTCCCAGACCCGCAAGCCGCTCACCAAGGAGCAGGTGCTGGTCAACGCCAAGTCCTACCAGGAGCAGGTGTTCAAGATTCTCGACCCCGCCCGCACCGAGATGCGGTTCAACTCCGAATGGCTGTCGCCCATGACCTTCGAGGATGTGGTCCGGCTGTCCGCCAAGGTCACGGTGGCCCAGATGCTGGCCCGCGAGGATTTTTCCAAGCGCTATGCCGAACAGGCACCCATCTCACTGGTGGAGTTCCTGTACCCGCTGGTCCAGGCTTATGACTCTGTCATGGTGCAGGCTGATGTGGAAATCGGCGGCACCGACCAGTTGTTCAATCTGCTGCTGGGCCGTGAGCTGCAGAAAGCCATGGGCCAGTACCCGCAGGCCGTGCTGACCCTGCCCCTGCTGGAGGGGTTGGACGGGGTACAGAAGATGAGCAAGAGCCTGGGCAACTACATCGGGGTCAACGAGCCGGCCCAGGAGATTTTCGGCAAGGTGATGTCGGTCAGCGACGATCTGATGTGGCGCTATTTTGCGCTGGTCCTGTGCACCCCGGAGACAGAGATCGCGTCGCTGAAGGCCCAGCATCCCCGCCAGGTCAAGGACCTGCTGGCCCGTCGTATTGTGGCCCGGTTCCACGGCGAGGAGGCGGCCACGCGGGCCTCCGAGGAATTCGCCCGCATCTTTGCCAAGAGCGAATTGCCCACGGACATTGCGGAGTTTGACGTGCCGGAGGCCGAGTTGTCATTGCCGGCGCTGCTGGTGCGCTGTCAGTTGGCGGCCAGCAACGGCGAGGCGCGCCGTCTGGTGGAGCAGGGGGCGGTGCGCATCGACGATCAGAAGGTGACCTATTTGAAGGCCCCGGTGGCGGTGCGTCCCGGCATGGTCATCAAGGCCGGCAAACGCGGTTTTGCCCGTATCCGGGGTTAGTGCCGGATATTGCCCGCGGGGCCCCGCATGCTATGCTGGGCGTGTTTTCAGGGCACCCGTAGCTCAGTTGGACAGAGCAACGGATTTCTAATCCGTCGGTCGCAGGTTCGATCCCTGCCGGGTGCGCCAATCCCGGTCCAGCTTTCTTTGCCGTTGCCAGCGGGGGGGTGTCGCTTCATTATTCAACCCACTTATGTCATCTACAGCGCCAGCCCCCGCCGTTTCCGTGGTCATCCCCGTCTTCAATGAGGAGGAGAGTGTTGACCTGCTGTGCGAAAAGCTGCACGCCTCCCTCTCCACCCTCGGTCGAAGCTACGAAATGGTGTTGGTGGACGATGGTAGTTCCGATGGCACCTGGGACAAGCTGGTGGCCCAGACCAAACGCATCCCGCATCTGCGGGTCATTCGCTTCCGCCGCAATTTCGGACAGACCGCCGCCATGAGCGCGGGCTTCCACGCCGCGCGCGGCGATGTGGTGATCACTCTGGATGCCGACCTGCAGAACGATCCCGCCGATATTCCGCTGCTGCTGGCCCGTATGGACATGGGCTATGACGTGGTGAGCGGCTGGCGTAAGAACCGCAAGGACACCTTCATCAACCGCAAGCTGCCCTCCATGATCGCCAACGGGCTGATCAGCAAAATCACCGGCGTCTACCTGCATGACTACGGTTGCACGCTGAAGGCGTACCGCCGTGAAGTGATCCAGAACGTCCATCTGTACGGCGAGATGCATCGCTTCATTCCCGCCCTGGCCAGTTGGGTGGGGGGGCGTCTGGACGAGGTGGTGGTGAATCACCACGCGCGCCAGTTCGGCCAGTCCAAGTACGGCATTTCCCGCACCTTCAAGGTGGTGCTGGACCTGATGACGGTGAAGTTCCTGCTGCAATACAGCACGCGGCCCATCCAGATCTTCGGGCGCATCGGCCTGGTTTTTGCCTCCATCGCCCTGGCCATGCTGGGCGGCATTGTGATCGATCGCCTGTTTGTCGATCACATCACCACCGACTTTCTGATCAAGCGCCCGTTCTGGGTCATCACCCCGCTCATGCTGCTGGGATTCTGCATTCAGTTCATCAGCATGGGTCTGCTGGCCGAGATGCAGATTCGCACGTATCACGAATCCCAGGGCAAGCCCATCTACGTCATCCGCGAGTCCGCCGCCTCCCCCGGCGCATGACATGAACGGAGTCCGGATGCTGCCCAGCCTGGCCCAGGCGGACGTGTCAGCGTTCAGCGGTCTGGAAGGCCAGATCGTGGAACACGCGGCTTGGATTGGCGCCCTCTATGCCGGCATCGTTTTGTTTGGTTTGGTGGTGCTGGGTTGGTTCATTTTCCGTCTCCGCCGCCAGCCCCTGCCGTGGGCCACCTTCCTGAGCCGGTTGTACTGGCGGCCATGGAGTCTGACCGACTGCCAGCCCATCCTGCTGGTGCTGGTCGGTGCGTTCCTTTTTTCGCTGCTCGTACAGGCGGCGTGGCTGGCCCTGGCCGCGGATTCCGCGTCTGCCAGGACCGCGCATTTGGTGGTGGTGCAAAGCCTCCTGTTTCACTGGACGGGACTGCTGACCGTGGCCTGGTTTCTGCGCCGCCGCCGGTTGCCGTGGCGGAGTGCGTTTGGGTTGGAACCCGCCACCCTGGGGCGTGATCTCGGGCGCGGTTTGCTTATTCTGGCCGGGACCATGCCGATCTTGGTCGGGTCGGCGGTGATTTATAATTTGTTCCTGCAGTTGTTCGGATTCCAGCCGTCGCTGCAGGAGGTGGCCTTCATTATTTCGGGTGAAACGTCACCCTGGCTGCGCGCCTATTTTATCTTCCTGGCTGTGGTGCTGGCCCCGGTGGTGGAGGAAATCCTGTTTCGCGGCATGCTGCTGCCTGCCTTGGCCAAGCGCTTCGGAGCCGCGGCCGCCGTGGTGGTCATCGCTGTGGTGTTCGCCGCCATCCACGCTCATGTGCCCTCGCTGGTTCCGCTTTTCGTTCTGTCTACTTCGCTCAGTCTGGCCTACATCGGCACCGGCTCCCTGGCCGCCTCCATCATCATGCATGCGATCTTCAACAGCATCACGGTGAGCCTGTTGTTCGCCGTTCAGGGACCGTCATGACCACCTTGCGCCAAATCGGTGAACGGGGACTCATCCGCCTGCTGTTGCCCGGTCTGCCGCATCGTCCCGATGTGGTGGTGCCGGCGGGTGACGACTGCGCGGTGGTGCGCCTGAATGCCCGCTGGGATGGCGTGGCCAAGTCCGATGCGGTGGTGGAGGGGGTCCATTTCGAAACGGATGCCCCCGCGGCCCGAATTGGCCATAAAGCCCTGGCCCGCGTGCTCAGCGATTTCGCCGCCATGGGGGCGGAACCGCAGTTCGTCCTGGTGAATCTGGTCGCCCCCGCGTCCACCCCGGTGCGCCGCATTCAGCAGGTGTATGCCGGGCTCAACCGCCTGGCCCGTACCTGGGGGGTGGCCGTGGTGGGCGGTGAGACGGTGACGGGAACGGCACTGGAATTGCATGTGTTTGGCTGGGGCCGGGTGCCGCGCGGGCGTGCCGTGCTGCGATCCGGCGCGCAGCCGAATGATGTCGTTTTTGTGACCGGCGCCCTGGGGGGCAGCATCCTGGGTCATCATCTCCGGTTCGTCCCCCGCCTGCGTGAGGGGCAGTGGCTGCGGGCCCGGGGCGGGGTCACCTCCATGCTCGATATCAGCGATGGTCTGGCCACGGACCTGCGCCATGTGCTGACGGCTAGTAGGGTCGGGGTGACCGTGGACCCCGCTGGTGTTCCGGTGTCCGTCGCCGCCCGCCGCATGCAGGATGGTCGCACGGCTCTCCAGCACGCCTGGAGCGACGGGGAAGATTTCGAATTGTTGTTTACCGTTTCCGCGCGGCGCGCTGCGGCCCTGGAAAAGGCCTGGGCCCGCACCTTCCCGTTGCGGCTCACGCGCTTGGGTTGCATCACCCGCAGCCGCGCCCAGGTGGGTTTGCCGGCGGCTCAGGGGTACGAACATTTTCGGTGAAGGGACCCCGCCCGCTTGACCGGCTCCGCCAAAAGCGGCATCTTTGCGGGCCCTCATTTGCCCATGCAACTTGAAAACGCCATTGTGGTAGACCATCAGCCCATCCAGGGCGGCTACGCCTTGCTGCACATGAAGGCGCCCGCAGTGGCTCCGCACGTGAAACCCGGGCAGTTTATCCACGTGCGGGTGCCGCACCTGGAGGAATGCGTATTGCGCCGTCCGTTCAGCGTGTTTCGCGCCGATGGCGACAACCTATCCATCCTCTACAAGGACGTGGGCAAGGGCACGCGTACCTTGCGCGATCTGCGCCCGGGCGAGACCCTCAGCATTTTGGGGCCGCTCGGACGCGGGTTTCCCGCCCCGGATGCCGATCACTTTCCGCTTATCGTGGCCGGCGGCTACGGCATGGCCGCGTTGTATCTGACCGCGCGCAGCGCGCCGGTGAAAGGCGTGGCTTTTTTCGGCGGACGGGCGGCCAAGGACATTTTATGCGTGGACGAATTCAAGGCCCTGGGCTGGGACGTGCGCGTGTCCACCCAGGACGGCAGCCTGGGCCATCGTGGTCTGGTCACCGAGTTGGTGGATGCGTGGTGGAACAAGGAATCGGCGGGGCGCCAACCCGAACTGTTTACCTGCGGTCCGGGCGGCATGTTGAAGGCGGTGGCCCAGCGGGCCCTGCAGCACGGCTGGACGGCGTGGACCTCCATGGATAACGCCATGGCGTGCGGAGTGGGGGCCTGTCTGACCTGCGTACTCAAGGTGCACGAGGGCGACACCTGGGCGTGGGCTCGCGCCTGCCGCGAGGGGCCGGTGTTCGAGTGTCGCGAAGTGGTGTGGGAGTCGTTGCCATGAAGCCCGATCTTTCCACCAACATCGGTGGCATCCGCATGCGCAATCCGGTGATGACGGCCTCCGGTACGTTTGGTTATGGGCCGGAATATGCCGACTTGGTCGATCTGAACCAGTTGGGCGCCATTGTGGTGAAGGGCATCCGCTCTGAGCCCACGGTGGGCAACGCCACCCCGCGCACGGTGGAAGTGGCCAGCGGGTTGATCAATGCCATCGGTTTGCCCGGCCCCGGCGTGGATGGTTTTGTGGACGAGTATATGCCGTTTCTGCGCCGCCATGATGTGCCGGTGATCGTGAATATCTGGGGCAAAACCATTGAGGAATATGCCGAGGTGGCAGCCCGTCTCGATGCCGTGCCCGGGATCGCCGGGCTGGAAGTGAACGTGTCCTGTCCCAATATCAAGGAAGGCAGCCAGTTGTTCGGAACCAATCTGGCTTTGTTTGAAAAAGTGGTGAAGGCCATTCGCACCGCCACCCGACTGCCCATGATGCCCAAGCTGGCTCCCAACGTGAGCGACATCACCGAGTATGCGCGGTGCGCGGAAGCGTGCGGGGCGGATGCCCTTTCGCTGATCAATTCCGTGCCTGCGCTGGCCGTGGACCTGGAGACCCGCAAGGCCAAGCTGGCCAACATCACGGGCGGCCTCACCGGACCGGCCATAAAACCCATCGCGCTGCGCCTGGTCTGGCAGGCCGCGCGTGCGGTCAAGATTCCCGTGGTGGGCATGGGCGGCATTACCACCGCGGAGGATGCGCTGGAATACCTTTTGGTCGGGGCCCGCGCGGTGGCCGTGGGCACGGCCAACTTTACCGATCCCGGAACGGCGGTGCGCGTGGTGCGGGGCATAGCGGATTATCTGACCCGGCACAACCTGACCAGCCTGGACCCCCTGGTGGGCGCTTTCCAGGCATGAAGCTGCGCGCCCTGCTGTTCTGGCTGCTCGCGGTGACCTTCACCGCCGCCTCCCTGGCCTGGCTGTTTTATGTGCCCGGCCAGCCCGTCCGGCTGCATCGCGCCATTCCGGTCAACGCCACCCTGGTCAGCGCGCACCACGATATCAACGGACGCTGGGAAACGTGGGCCGCGCATCCGCTGGTTCTGGAGTTGTTGGAAAAACAGGGGGTGACGCGCGAGGCCGTGGCGAAGCTGGGGCAGGACCCGGTCTTCCGACGCCTGCGCCAGCAGGTCGCCTCCCATGTGTTGCTGGTGGCGCAGGTGCCGGAAATGCGCAGCACGGGCGAGCCGGCCTGGGTGTTTGCGGCCTGGCTGGGCGGGCATAGTCAGCGCGTGCGCTGGATGCTGAAATCGTTGCGTCATCCGGACCTCAAACGCGCAGCCACCCGCAACGGCTGGCTGGTGTGGGTGTGGACGCCGCGCGAACTCAAGGGGCAGCGGGTAACCTTCTCGCTGGTGGAGGGCATGCTGGTGGGCTGTGTGGCGCAGGAAACCCTGGGCATCGACGATGTGCTGGCCGGCCTGGACGGGCACACGACCACCCTGGCTGATCGCGCGTGGCTTCAATTGACCGACGACCGCGAATCGCCGGACCGCGGCTGGTACCGCGATGCCCGCGGCGCCTTGTTTCCCTTTCAACTGGACCTGCTCACCAACGGTGGAGCACGTCTTCGTGTGGAGACGCCGTGGACCGTACCTGTGGCGTCGACGTCCCCCGCCACGGGTGAGGTGGTGCGCATGGATGGATTCGCCCAGTTGATGTCATCCAACGCAGTGGCGCTCGCCGTGATCGACCAGCGCTGGGTGCAGGACTGGCTGACCGATCATTTAACCAACGCCGTGGGGGCTGAGCTCGGTGAACTGATGCAAACCGTGAGCCAGGGTCCGGTGGCGCTCGCCCTGTTGGCGGGCGATTATAGTGGCCGTTTTATGGCCGTGCGTTTGCCCACGTTGATGGCCGGACTGGCTGGATCGCCGGTGGCGCAGAATCGTTTTGTGCTGGCTGCCATGGATCGTCTCAACGCGCAGACCCGCTGGGGCCTGGTGGCGGCGCCAGTGATGGTGGCCTCTGCGCCCGCGTTTGCCATCGAAGCCACGGGTGAATGTTTGTATGCCCGCCTGAACCGTGAAGAGCACATGGCCTATACGCCTACCTCGGATGGCCTGGTGTTTGCCAGCAATCTGGCCACCTTGGAAAGATTGCTACGGGAACGGGCCGGCCCACCGCACCGTCCATCCACCCGAGCCGCCAGGATGCTGGCCGGGGTGCAGGCCGGTTCCGCGCGCGCCTGCCTATGGTTCGATGCCGCCGAAGGCGCCCGGGTGGCGCGGTTGGGGGTGACAGCGTGGTCGCTCAAATTACTGCTTGAGGATCCGCAGGGCTCGCAGCCGACCCGGCAGCGGCTCAATGATTTTAAGGCCTGGATGGACGCCCTGGCGCCGCTGGGTCAGCTGTGGATTGAGGTTGCCGAACAGGATCAGCGCGCCATCATCACCGTGGAAACCGGAGTACCCTGATGCAAAAACTTCTCGCTTTCATGGCCAATGGATTCGGCCTGGGCCGCAGTCCGTTTGCCCCCGGCACCATGGGCTGTCTGCTGGGCCTGCCCCTGGCCTGGTTCATCAACACCCGCTGGGGGATACAGGGCCAGATCGTAGCCGCCGTGCTGCAAACCCTGGTGGCCATCCCGCTGTGTCAGGCGGCGGAAAACGAATTTAAAACCAAAGATCCCAAGCCCTGTGTGGCTGATGAATACCTGACGTTTTCCCTGTGCATGATCGGGCTGCCCGTCACCGGCACGGCGGGTGCGGTCATGATGGGCATATCCTTCGTGACCAACCGCTTCTTCGACATCGCCAAGTTCTGGCCCGCCCACGGGCTGCAGCGACTGAAGGGTGGGGTGGGTATCGTCATTGACGACGTGTTTGCCGCCCTGTATGCGCTGGCCTTCAACCACCTGGCCTGGTTCCTTTTGCGCAAACTGGGCTGGCTGTAAACTTTTCTCGCCGAATGCCCGCCCGCCCGCCGCCCCGCACTTGCTTTCGATGAAGTGCAGGCGCAAGGGTGCCCTGGGTCGTTCTTGGCTCAACCCCTGCGGGGGGTGGGGAAATGGCTCCAACGCGGGCTTTGCAGGTAGGGATTGGAGTTCCGCTCCTGAGCCAGCGTGGTGGCAGGGCCGTGACCGGGATAGACCACGGTGTCGGGCGGGAGCTGCATCAATTTTTGCAGCGAGTTCCATAACGTGGGGGCGTGACCGCCGGGCAAATCGGTGCGGCCAACCGCGCCTGCGAACAGAACGTCACCCGGAAACAGGATGTGCAGATCGGGAAAATAGAAACTTACGCTGCCCGGGGAGTGGCCGGGCGTTCCCAGCACCTGATAGCGCAGCCCGAGATCGGTCCAGGTTTGCCCCTCCGCCAGGTCGCGGTCAATGGCCCGCGGTGCGCGCGGGATTTCGTAGTAAGGTGGCATGGCGTTGACATCGGTGAACGCCCAGCGGGCATCCGCGGGGTGCAAGGCGATGGGGGCCGGCCATTTTTCTGCCAACTCGGCCAGGCCGGACACGTGGTCCATGTGGCCGTGGGTCAGCAGGTAAAGCGCCGGTTTCAGCCGGTTCTCGCGCAAGGTGGCGGCGATGCGGGGCGCTTCGTCGCCGGGATCAATTACCAAGGTCGGGCCGGTCTCCTCGGGGGCGAGGAGATAGCAATTGGAGGCGAAGACCCCGACCGTAAGGGAATGAACCACAGCGGCTTAGAACAGGGTATAGATAAAGGGCGCCACGCTGGAACCGGTGATGATAAAGAAGGTCAGCAGCAGCAGCACCAGCACAATGGGAATGATCCACCAAGCCTTGTTCTGCCAGGCAAAGGTAAAAAACTCGCCCAGCAGGCGGCCGATATAGCGTAGTGTGCGCATGGTAGTTCTCCCGTAAAAACCCTAACATATCGCCTTTGTCGCCGCTGGCAAGTCCGGGCTGCAAGATAAAACGCCTTGGCCGGTCCGGCGGTATGCACTTCCTCCCAGCATGAAAATGAGTATAACCAGCACGTCATGAGTCCATCATTTTCAGACCGGCTGGCCCGGGTACAGGAGCGGGTGTCGGCTGCGTGTTTGCGGTGTGGACGTTCGTCTGATGAGGTGGCGTTGATTGCCGTCTCCAAGACCCACGGTCCGGAAGCAGTGGCGGATGCGGTGGCCTGCGGTTTGCGCCGGTTCGGTGAAAATAAGGTGCAAGAGGCGGGGGCCAAAATTCCGCTTTGCCCGGGCGGACTGACCTGGGATCTGGTCGGCCACCTGCAGAGCAACAAGGCCTATGCCGCGGTGGAGCTGTTCGACCTCATCCATTCCGTGGATTCGATCAAGCTGGCCCGGATGCTGGACCGGGCCGGCGATACCTTGGGCAAGCGGGTGCGCATTCTGTTGGAGGTCAATGTCTCGGGCGAATCGAGCAAGTTCGGGCTCAAGCCGGAAGAGGTTCCTGGCCTGCTGGAGGAGGCCAATGGATTGCCGCGTTTGGAGGTGGTGGGGTTGATGACCATGGCCCCGCTGGCTCCGGAGGCGGAAAAGGCGAGGCCCCATTTTCGGCGTCTGCGCGAATTGCGCGACCAATGGTCGAGCCAGCTCGGCACCCCGCTGCCGGAACTGTCCATGGGCATGTCGCATGACTTTGAAGTGGCGATCGAGGAGGGGGCCACCTGTATCCGGGTGGGTACCCTGTTGTTCGGAGAACGCAGCCGGAGTGAAGTGACATGACGAATCAGCGGTGCGGTACGGTGGCCTTTCTGGGCGCGGGCAACATGGCGGAGGCGCTGGTGCGCGGTCTGTTGGCCGGACCGGTATGCGACTCCGGCCAATTGGTCGTGACCGACGTCCGACCGGAGCGGCTGGCCTATTTCCAGTCCACCTTCGGGGTCAGCGGAACGGCCGACAACAATGTGGCGGTGGCGCAGGCCGACGTGGTTTTTCTGGCCGTTAAGCCGCAGCAGTTGCGTGAGGTGGCGGAGGGCCTGACGGGTCACCTGAAGGCCGACGCGCTGGTGCTCAGCATTGCGGCCGGGGTGCGTACGGCCACCCTGGAACAATGGTTGGGACCGGACGTCCGCGTGGTGCGGGCCATGCCCAACACCCCGGCCCTGGTGGGCGCAGGCATCACGGCCATTTGTGGCGGGCGCCGGGCGACGGCGGCGGATCTGGCGCTGGCCGAAACGCTGTTGCGCGCCGTGGGGGCGGTGTTGCAGGTCAATGAGCCGGACATGGACGCCGTGACCGCGGTGAGCGGCAGTGGGCCCGCCTATGTTTTTTATTTCATGGAAGCGCTGATGAAGGGCGCGCAGCAACTTGGCCTTACTTCTGCGGTGGCGCGCCAGTTGGTGTTGGGCACGCTGGCCGGCGCGACCAAGCTGGCGGAGCAGAGCGACGTGGGGCCGGAGGTATTGCGGGAGCGCGTGACCTCCAAGGGCGGTACCACCGCGGCCGCGCTGGAGGTGGTAAAAGCCCGCCAGGTGGCCGAAGCGTGGGTGGAAGCGCTGGCGGCTGCGCAACGTCGGTCGGTGGAACTTTCCAAGGGTTGATGCGGTGAGTCGACGTCGCAAATGGGAAGAGGATGAAGCCCCGCCGGTGCGCCCGGGTTTCTGGGCCCGCACCCGCTATCTCTCCGGGGTGGTTTTCGCCTTGCTGGCCATCGTGTACGGCACGGCCCAGGCGATGGCCCGGACCGCGGGTTTTCGCGATCTGCTGTCCGAGCGGCTGGAGGCCCGCTTCGGCCTGCCGGTCAAAATCGAAAACAGCACGATCAACTGGCGCTTTGATCTCACCCTGCATCATCTGGTGACCGAGGGCACCAAACGGCCGGACAGCCCCGGTTTGCGGGCCCAGCGTATTCATCTGGCCTGGTCCTGGGATCGTTGGTGGCGCCACGGGATTGGTCTGCGGTCGTTGGAACTCGACCGGTGCGTGGTGGTACTGGCCCGCCAGGAGGATGGCACATGGGCTCCGCGCGAATTTCAGGGCCTGTCCGATGTGCTGGGGCCGTGGCTGGAATTTGATCTCAAATCCACCTCCGGCCCGGCCAAAACTGACGGCGCGTCTGCAGGTGACCGGTCGGCGACGCAACCCGCTGATGACATGGTCGCGTGGGCGGATCGGGTGAAACAGTCCGGCCTGCACGTGGCGCTGACCCACAGCGATATCCAGTGGTGGGACGGGGGAGATGAGCCGCGGGCGAGCGTGCAGGGGGTGGGTCTTTGGCTGACCCCGGTGGCGGTGCCCGGGCGCACCGTTCAGCATGTGCGACTCACTGTGCAGGAGGCCTTGGCCCGGACGGGTGATCGGGTGCGCAATCTCCAGGTGGAAGTGCTGGACGTGGGCTCCCAGCAGGTGGTTCTGGGCCTGGAGGCGGAGCGGCAGCGGGTCGCACCCGGGTTACAAATCCACCGTCCTTGACATTGATTCCAACCTCTTTAGAGTTGGCGGCTTCACCGGGCCAACATAGCTCAGCTGGTAGAGCAGCTCATTCGTAATGAGCAGGTCGTCGGTTCGAATCCGACTGTTGGCTCCAGGTTTATCGTTCCGCGCCGGCTGGCGGGGCACAGGAGTTCGTTGTGGCACACCGCATATTCAACCTGTACGAAGTGGCGGATTATCTCCACCTCTCCCGTGGCGACATCGAGCGGCTGGTCCGGCGCAATGAGATTCCCTTTGAGCGCAAGGGCGAAAAGCTGGTGTTCAATCGCAACGACATTGATGACTGGGCCTCCAAGCGCATCATCGGCTCCGGCAAGGACAGTGAGCAACTGGCCGAGTATCACAAGAAGACTTCCGCCTCCAAGGGCCACAACCTGGCCAAGAATCACGCCATCATCCCGGACCTGTTGAAGGTCGCCTTCGTGGATGCCGCGTTGAAATCCAAGACCAAGGCGTCGGTGATACGCGACATGGTGGCCTTGGCCAACAAGACAGACCTGCTGCTGCACAAGGCGGATTTGCTCAAGAGCCTTCAGGAGCGCGAGCAAATGTGCTCCACCGCGCTGGCGGGTGGCATCGCGCTGTTGCACCCGCGCGTGCACCAGCCCTACATGTTTGACGATTCCTTCATCGTGCTGGGGCGCACCGTGCAGCCGATTCCGTTCGGTTCGCCCGACGGAATGACCACCGATTTATTTTTCCTGGTGTGCTGCCAGGATGACCGCACCCACCTGCACGTGCTGGCCCGCTTGTGCGTCTTGTGCTACCAGACCACCATGCTGCTGGATTTGCGCGAAGCCGAATCCGCGGAGGCCATGTACCAGGTGCTGATCAACGCCGAGCAGGAAGTGGTCAAGGACCTGTAAGTCCACCTGAAACGCCGCTCGCGACAAGGTTGCGCATCAGGACCTGGCTATCCGGATACCACGGAGACACGGAGTTCGCGGTCGGCGGATAGGAAACGAGCAGGATTCAGCGCGAACATTCACGTGCAGGCCTTCCCTGCGACCTCCGTGCCTCCGTGGTGAATATCCGGACTAGTCGCGCTGGTTCAGGCCCGGCGTCCCGTTCCACAGGGTGATGCCGGTTTTGCCTTTTTCCATGAACTTCAGGTGGGTCGCGGCGGCGACCACCACGATGGAAGGGTGTACCCCCGATACATCGGTTTTGATGGTGAAGAGGACGTTGTCGTCATGCATGACCGTGGCCAGTCGGGCATCTTTGCGATCAACGACAATTCGGACGTTTCGCCGGGCAGGAGTCTTCTCTGGCTTCTTCATATCCGGACACCGTATCAGAACGCCGCAGAAAACGCGACTAAACACTCATCAAACCTGCACGGAAGGTGATTACTCGTCCCAGACCTTCTGGAAGTCGCCCAGGACGGCTTGATGGGTTAGGTCGAACCAGATGGGGGTCAGGGAGACGTAGCCATCTTCCAGGGCGCGGATATCGGTGCCCTGACCGTCGCCCAGCAGCTGCATCTGGCCGTCCATCCAGTAGTATTCATTGCCCCGGGGGTCGGCCCGGCGGTGAAACACTTCGTTGAAGCGGGAGCGGCCCATGCGGGTGACCCGGTAGCCCTTGATCTGGTCGAAGGGCAGGTTGGGCACGTTCACATTGAGCAGGGTTTCGGGCGGCAGGCCGCGTTTGACCACCTTCTGGGCCAGGTCGCGGGCCACCCGGGCGGGGGCATCCCACAGGGGGTCGGTGAAGGTGTTGAGCGAGATGGCCATGCTGGGGATGCCCAGGATGGTGCCCTCGGTGGCGGCCGATACGGTGCCGGAGTAGATGACGCTGATGCCCGCATTGGGGCCCAGGTTGATGCCACTGATGAGCAGGTCGGGCGGGCTGGGCAGCAGCGAGGTCACAGCCAGCTTGACGCAGTCCGCAGGAGTGCCGCCGATGGCGTGACCGAAGAATTTTCCATTCTTGTCCTGGCGTCGGCACTTGATGGGATTGGAGAGGGTGATGGCGTGACCGACCGCGCTTTGTTCGGCGGCGGGCGCGGCCACATGGGTTTCGCCCAGGTCGCGGACCGCTTCGTAGAGGGCGTTGATGCCGGGGGCGTGGATACCGTCGTCGTTGCAGATGAGAAGACGCATGGGTGCAATCTGGCATGGTCGCGGGACGGGAACAAGCGTAAGCGTGCGGCTTGGTTGCTGCTTGGCTTGCCATGCCGCGGCGGGGGCGGTACGGTTCTTGCAAGGCCGTGCTAGATGGGGCAGTAGCGGCGCCCCGATTTCCCGTTCCAACGGGAATGACCTGCAATCCGCTCCAGCAGGGTTGAATCCCCGCGCCCGACAGGGACGGAAGGACTGGCTGTTTTGAGTGACGGTGTTGAACGTTGGGCTTTGGGTGACGGAGGCAGGTGAATCCCGCCAGGACCGGAAGGTAGCAACGGTAAACCAACGTCCTACGGGTGCCCAGATCACCTGACGGGAGCCGTTGACTTGAACACAGCCACTGGATGAAGCTGACAAACGCGGGTGCACGGCCCCTCAGCAAACGCGACGGATCCGGGTCGCGGAAGAAGGATGGCGCATGAGCGAGAACGAGAAAAAATACGAAGTGCTGGCCCGGAAGTACCGGCCCAAACAGTTTGAGGAAGTGGTCGGTCAGCAGCACGTCACCCAGACCCTGATCCAGGCCATCGAACGCAAGCGCATCGCCCAGGCCTACCTGTTTGTGGGGCCGCGCGGGGTGGGCAAAACCACCATCGCCCGCATCCTGGCCAAGGCGCTGAATTGTGAGAAGGGTCCCACCGCCACCCCGTGCGACACGTGCGACAGCTGCCGCCAGATCGCGGCGGGCAGCCATCTCGATGTGATGGAAATCGACGGCGCCTCCAACAACGGGGTGGACCAGGTGCGCGACCTGCGCGACAGCGTGCGCTACTCCCCGGCCCGCGGCCCTTATAAAGTCTACATCATTGACGAAGTCCACATGCTCACCATCGGGGCCTTTAACGCCCTGCTCAAAACCCTGGAGGAGCCGCCCGATCACGTAAAATTCATCTTTGCCACCACCGAGCCGCAAAAGGTGCCGGCCACTATTTTATCCCGGTGCCAGCGCTTCGACCTGCGCCGAATTACCACCCGCGATATGGTGACCCATCTGGCCCTTATTGCCAAAGCGGAGAAGGTGAATATTGATGAATCCGCCTTGCTGGCCGTGGCCCGGGGCGCGGAGGGTGGATTGCGCGATGCCGAATCAGCGCTGGACCAGTTGATGACCTTCTGCGGGAAGGACATCACGGAGGAAAACGTGCTGTCCGTGTTCGGCCTGGTGTCGTGGAAGAACCTGGAGCAACTGGTGGAAGCCCTGCTCAAGGCCGACCTGGCCGGTTTGTTGCGGCTGGTGGCGAAGCTGGACGAAGCGGGCAAGGATTTGCAGCGCCTGGGCGTGGAAGTGCTGGAGTATCTGCGCAACCTGCTGGTGGTGGCTTATGCCGCCGATGTGCTGGGTGAGCGGGAGCTGGCGGATGCGCAGCTCACCACCTTGCGCCGTCAGGCCGGGCTGGTTCCGACCGGGCGCCTGGCCCAGGTGGTGGAAGTGCTGATTGAGGCCCAGGGCCAGATCCGCAATGCCCTGGCCCGTCGTACCATTTTGGAAGTGGCTCTGATCAAAGCCGCCCGCGCGGCCAGCGTGGCCAGTCTGGATGAGGTGCTGGCCATCTTGGGCGGCCTGGAAGTGGCGGAAGGTGTTTCGTCCTCGCCCGCCCCGCAGGTCAGCGAAGTGCCTGCATCCTATGGCGAAGAAGCGCCCGCGCCGCGCCCGGCTGCCCGCCCGGTGAGCGCACCCGCGCCCGGCCAGGGGTTGGCGGTGGTGAAGCAGAAATGGAGCCAGATCGTCGAACGCGTACAGACGGCGGCGCCGCTGGCCAAGGGGTATTTGAAGGATGCCGTACCCGCGCGGGTGGACGGAAATCGCGTGACCCTTTCCTTTGATCCCGAGTTTGCGGACAGTTGCGAAAAACTGAACGTACCGCGGGCCCTGCGCGCGGTGCAGACGGCTCTGGAATGGGCGCTGGGCCAGGAGGTGATTCTGGAGTTGATCGTGGGCCATCCGCCGTCCGCCTCCGTGGCGACCGTCCCGGCCCCCGCCGAATCCGCCGCGAAACCGACGGGCGCGCGTACCAGCAAGGAGTGGGTGAAGGATCCCGCGGTCAAACGTACACTGGAAGCATTTAACGGTAATATTGTGGATATCCGGGAATAAGGAGCAATCGGACATGGTTAACATGATGAAGTTGATGAAGCAGGCCCAGGCCATGCAGAGCAACATGCAGAAGCTGCAGTCGGAGCTGGCCGAGCGTACCTATGAATTTTCCGCCGGCGGCGGAGTGGTGAAGGCGGTGGCCAAAGGCGACATGACCATCGTGTCGCTGCACGTGGACCCGAAGGCGGTGGACCCGCAGGATGTGGAGATGCTGCAGGATCTGGTCATCAGTGCGGTGAACGGTGCCTTGCAGCTGGCCCGCGATACCGCGGCCGAGGAAATGGGCAAGATCACCGGCGGGCTGAATCTGCCCGGCATGTAAAATGCCGGAGCCGATGGATAGATTGATTCAGCTCCTGGCGCGCCTGCCCGGAGTGGGTCGTCGCTCCGCCGAACGCATGGCGTGGGCGCTGGCCCGCGATGCCAACGGCCTGACGCGCGAACTCTCTGCCGTGCTGGCCGACACCGCCCAGCGCATGACGGTGTGTTCGCGTTGCGGCAATCTCACCACGCGTGCGGAAGATCCCTGCCGTTTGTGCACCGACACCCGTCGCGACGACCGCGTGCTGTGCGTGGTGGAGGATCCGGCGGACCTGGTATGGATCGAGCGCTCGGGTGGATTTCGTGGCCGCTATCACGCTTTGATGGGCAAGTTGTCGCCCATGCGCGGGGAGGGCGTGGCCCAGCTGCGGGTGGATGCGTTGCTGGCTCGCTTGAAGCCGGAGGGCGTACAGGAAGTCATTCTGGCTCTCAACAGCGACACCGAAAGCGACGCCACATCCAGTTTTCTGCACGAAGCCCTGACCGCCCAAGGGGTCAGGGTCACCCGCCTCGCGCGCGGCCTGCCCACGGGCAGCGGGGTCGGTTACGCCGATGGCGCCACCCTGGCCCGCGCGCTGGAACACCGCCAGACGTTCTAGTGAACACGAAGATTCTGCCTCTCGTTTCCATCGGAGTATTGGGCTGGAAAACGATCAGCGTGTGATCGCGAGTTGCCGGGCGCGCTGGATGATGTCGCGCTGGGTGGGCGTCCGATAGGAGAAATACCAGGCGACCCAGGCGGCCAGAGTCAGGGAAAAAAGGTCCAGCCCGGGCTGAACGGCACCAGCGGAAGCGAGGTGAGAAGTGCCGGGGCGGAGGACGCGTACGATGAGGCTGCTGTGCCAGCCGTCGGCCGCGAGGTAGGACCAGGAAAGATTACACACCACGACGCCGAATAAAGCCGCGGCTACGGCGATTATGCGCCAGCGCATTTCCATGGGGCGACCGGCCAGACGAAAGGTGCCCCCGCAGAGCAGGCCGAGCATGGCCCCGTTGATGCCGTGCAGGGTCAGGTGGTAACGGGCCTGGATATTTCCCAATGCCAGACCCGCCAGCAGTGCGGTGAGGGTGCAGACGATGGCGCCGATACGGGGACGTTGCTCCTGCAGGAGCAGGGGATGAACGGCGCGATAGGCGGCCAGGAGCTCCGAGTTAAAGATCGGGTCCGGCCGGGTTTTCATGTTGGTTTAACGGCCCATGCGCCGGATGACGCCCACCACGGGTCCGGCCAGCGCGAAGTGCGAGCTGTCGGACGTGATGTGGAGGGGGTGGTAGGACTCGTTTTCCGGGATGAGGTCGTAGCCGGATGACGTTTTGCGCACGCGTTTGACCGTGGCCTCGCCATCCACATAGGCCACGCCGACCGCGTTCTGTTCCACCGGCCCGCCTTTTTTCACCACTACGAGATCGCCCTCGAGAATGCCGGCATCGCGCATGCTGTCGCCCTTGACGCGCACCGCGAACAGATCGCCCGAACCGAACAGCGCCGCCATATCTACATGGCCATCGTGGTTTTCCACCGCCGTGATGGGCGTGCCTGCGGCCACCGTACCCACGATGGGGATAGCATCCGGTTCGTAGGTCAACCGGATGTTGCGGGCTTGTCCGGGCTCGCGGGACAGGTAGCCTTTACGTTCCAAGGCGGCCAGGTGATCGGTGACGCCCTTGGGGGAGGCGATGTGGAAGTGAGCGGCGATTTCGCGCACACTGGGGGACGCCCCGGTGGACCGGACCGTATCCTCGATGAAGGATAAAATGGCCTGTTGGCGTGGAGTCAGGGGCTGCATGGCTTCGGGTGTCATCATACGATTTCTCCGCCGGGTCACAACATTTCCTATTGACTATACAAGTGTATAGTTTACGGTGGGCGTGTCAACCGGAAAGGAAGTACATCATGTATGCCACACCGTTGAGCACAGGACGAAATGATTTGAGCGCGGTTCAGACGTTGAGGGAGACCTTGTTGACCTCCGCGGAAATTCACCGGGTATTCGGGCAAACGCCGGGGGCTTATCGCTTGATCGGCGAGGTGTTGTATGCCACGGGCATGCGGCTGGAGGAACTTCTGACCGTACGGGTGCGCGATGTGGAATCAGACGGCTGGTGTCTGGTGGTACGCGATACCGGAGGCCAGGTAGTGCGTCGGATGCGGCTGCCGGCCCAGGTGCGCGAACAGCTTCAGAAACATCTGGGGCGGCTTCAGCATTGGCACACCCAAGAGTTGGAGCGGGGTGGTGGTGGCGTGGATCCCGAGGGCCTTGATGTTGAGGGTCATCCGTTGGCCGGACGCCGTTGGTGCTGGCAGTATGTTTTTCCATCCGCGCGAACCCGCGTGGATGCGGTCACCGGACGTACCATTCGTCCGCATTTGGAGCCCGGAAGTTTGCAGGCGGTATTGGCCAGGGCGGGCCATGCCGCGGGGGTTAGCAAGCCGGTGCATGCCCAGGCCCTGCGTCACGCCTTCGTTTTACACTACCTGGCCAGGGGCCGTCCGCCGGCCGACTTGCAGCGTTTGTTGGGTCATCGCAACCCGGCCACGACACAGCGTTACATCGAGGTTTTGCAGGCGGCGCGGCAGCGGCTTTCCGCGGAGCATGCCGGCCAACCCCAGATGCGTGGGATCGACACGCCCTTCCGCCAGCCCACCTTGTTTGAGGCTCGCGAACGGGCGTGGGCGAGTGGATAAGAATACTCGCCACCGGGCAGTGGTACGTTCGCTAATCGTTGTGGCTGGGGTTGGTTCGCTCGTACACATCGATGGCTTCAATCGTCCAAAATCGGTCCGCACGCTGACAGGTGGAGACCAATCGGATTCCATCTGCCTTCACCCCGCCCAGTTCAATACGCTGGTGTAAGCGGCCGTAACGCGGTTGCTGTTGGATGAATTCCAGCGGTTGCAGGCGGTCGTCCAAGGCTAGGATCGGTTTATTCCATTCTCCCTGCTGGCGCAGGGAAAGTTGCATGGTGGAAGCACGGTTGCTGTGGGCCGCGTAATAGACCAGTAGATGATTTAGGGGCGCCGCGTTCGACCAGGTTAGGGTGTAGGCGTTCTGATCATCCGGCACTCCGTCAGGAAGCGAAAGGGGGTGCAGGTGTGGAGGGATGACTGTTATTTCGGAGCTATCAAGTTGCCGGGTGGCTGCTTCGTCCGCTTGCTGGAAGTTGAAAAAGATGCGGAACGCGCCCGCCGTTCGCACCTCGGCCGTCAGGCCGGAATCGCGCAAATCGCGCTCAAAGAATTTCGGCTTAAGGAAGCTGATGGAATCGGTGAGAACGAAGGCGATCCTCGGTGCTGTCTCCACCTCCTTCTTGTAAGGCAGTGTCCAGCCCGTAAAACGCTCATTTCTGGGCTGACAAGCGGTGATGGAACCTCCAGACAGATAGGTGATGCGATAGGCCGCACCGTAGGAGGCGACGGCATGGCGGATGTTCAATTCACGAAGCATAGCCAGGGCAGGCTTCAGATCAGGCACACTCACGCGCAAGGCAAAGTCGGGCTCGTGCCATTTCTTCCACACCGCCCAACTGGTTGGCCCTTGGGCTAGCAGCAGGGCACCGCCGGCGAGCAGTCCGGTCACCCGGGCCAGACGATTTCCGGTGCCGGCCATGCTGGCCAGCAAGAGCGGCAGAGCCAGGGCGGTGGGTGTGAAGTAGCGGCTGGCGCCGGAATGGGCCCGGGGCGCGGCGGCAAAAAGAATGACATTGAGGCAAATGGTGGCGAGTAGAAGATCGGGAAGCTGCCAGCGCGGCCAGCGGGTCCGTGATGGTGAGCGCCTATGGACGGCGACACGCCAAAGCAGAGCGATGACCAGCACGAGGGCCAGCCCGCAGGCCACGCCGAACCCGTTGATGGGAAGAATAAACGGATCGGCCTTGGTGGCGGGATGGAAACTTGGCCTTAGGCCCAGCGCCACCGGCAAGGCCCCTTGCGGTCCGACCGTCCACATTCGCTCGATAATATCCGCGAGTGGGAGCGTTTCGGTGGCCAGTCGATGCGCCCCGTGAATGGTCCAGCGGCCCAGAAGTTTCGGGAGCAAGCCGATTAACAAGCCGCACGTACTCCACCCCCAGCGCCTGAGGTTGCGGTTCCATCCAATGGCCGGTGAAAGCAGAGAAATCCATGCAGGTGCGCTGGCACAAAGGGTCAAGGGGTGCGATGCGAAACCCAGCCCGGTGAGCAAGCCAAGAGCGAGCAATGACCACGAGCGGTCTGCGGAGTTGATGTGTAAGGCCAGCAGCGGCATGGCCATGCTGATGAGCATCAAAACAGAGTAACCGGGCAAGGCATAGAAACCCTGTAGGATGACCACGCTGACCGAAGGCAGAACAGCCAGCCCGCCGCCCAACCACCTGGCCAGGGCGGAGCCCTCGCGCGGAACGAGCCGGAGGGCCATGGCGGTGGTGATTAAGCCCATCAGTAAGGCGAGCAGGCGGCTGGCCAGCGCCCCCGGGGGTAGGCTGGATAAAGGCGCCGCCAGGTACGATTCCAAGGGAAACATATAAGGCTGGGCCATAAACAGCAGGGGGAAGTGACCGTGGCGGATCTGGTCCGCCATTAGCATGGCTATGCTCTCGTCCGAGGAGGGCGGCAGGACCTGGTGGCCGGTCAGCCAGATCAACAATCGCAGCCCCAACGCGATGGTTATCATGATGGGTGGCATCCAGCGCGATGGCTTTGAGGATGCAGTGGTCAAGATCGAAGAATTAAATATCAATCGGCTTGGTAACGCCATAATTATTACTTATTAAATAAAAACCTTGGCCTTCACGGGTTGATCGGGTATTCAGCTCCACGTTGCCTAGCAGCAACGTCATGGCCAATCTTCTCCATAATCGACGGTTCTCCCAGGTATTGATTCACTTGGTCTCCACCCTGACCTTGCTGGTTGTATTGGAGGGTGCGGCCGCCCTCCTGATTCGAGGGGAACCGACAGGGATGGAAAAACCGATCTCCACCCGGCATCGGCATCTGGCGGAACGCAAGCACACGCGATACGACGCCGAGTTGGGATGGGTGAACATGCCCAACCTCGCCATCTCGAACCTGTACGGAGCCGGCAAACATCTGCATATCAACAACCTTGGTTTTCGAGGTCGTGAACGGGTGGATGCCGTGGTGGCGCCCATGGCGCGCCGTATCGTTCTCTCCGGAGATTCCTTTACGTTTGGCTACGGGGTAGGGGATGAACATACGTGGGGGGCTGGCCTGGAACGCCGATGGGAACACGTGGACGTGCTCAACCTGGGGCTGGGTGGCTATGGGGTGGGCCAGGCCTATTTACGGTACCTGCGCGACGGGATGACCCTGGACCACGACCTGCATGTATTTTCTTTTATCACCGAGGATTTCAATCGCATGACCCGGCCCCGGTTTATGGGCTATGGAAAACCCGTGGTGACCGTGCGGGATGGCCGGTTGGTGACCGAGCACGTGCCGGTGCCACCGCCCTCGGTCACGGATGGCCCAACCCGATGGCAGGCGGCGGTTCAGAAGCTGAAGTTGGTGCAATATGTGAACATAAAAGCCCGGCAGCTACAGGCCAAGAAGTTGACTTTCTGGGCCGGTGCGGCCAAAGAAACCGCGCGCCATATATTCATGGATCTCCACCAGAAGCACCGCGACGCGGACCGTGCCCTGGCCCTGGTTTACCTCCCGGTGGGAAAGGACTATGACGACTCGGAATCGGACCATTGGCGGGCCTGGTTGCGCGATCATGCGGTCCAGCATCAGTGGGTATTTATCGATCTGGTGGAGGACTTGCGCCGGTTGCCAAAGGAACAAATCACCGGTTTCTTTATCAAGGGTGCCGGCCTTGAGTTCCCCGGCGCGGAAGGGCATTACACCGAGGCGGGTAATGACTGGGTGGCGGACACCTTGCACCGTCACCTGGCTTCCCACTCCGACATTGCGCGCCGACTGGTTTTGCCCGCGGCGCTTTAGCGGCGCTTCAAGGCGGGTCCGCGTTGACCCGGTCGGTGGGTTCGGCCGGGAGACGTTCGTATACTTCCACTTCCAGGATATTCAGGTCTTTATTTTCGCGCGGCTGGCTGATGTCCACCCGTATGCCGTCCCCCGTGCGCCCCCCCAGATCCAGTCGCTCTTGAAAACGGTCATAGCGCGGTTTCTGATCGACCAGTTCGAAAGGAAGCAGCGTGCTTTCGCACTCCAGGATCGGACCGTTCCAGGCGCCCTGCAGATGCAAATAAATGCGTGTGGTGGCAGGGCGGTCGCGCGGCAGACCGTAATGGATGCGCAGGTGATCCAGCGCGCATTCCCGGGTAATCATTAGGGTAAAATAATCATTTGTGCTTTGTATACGGCGCAGACGATAGGGTTCTAATCTTCGTCCGTCGGTCAGACGGTAGGCCACTTCAGGGCGGGACGCGGTGACGGTCAGTTCCGCGGGGCGCAACCGTCGGATGGGGTGCGGATGAAGTTCCTTGAAATCGGCATACACGCGAAAATCTCCCGCGGTGCGAACCGTCGCCGTGGCCGGAATCTGCGCCAGTTGTTTCTCGAAGCGGTCCGGAGTCAGCCGGCTTGAGGTGTCCTCGGTGAGAACGAGCGCCACCCGGGGGGCCGCTTCCACCTCGCTTTTGTAAGGGTAGGGCCAGCCGCCGAAACGTTCATTTTTTGTCTGGCTGGCCAGCACGCGGCCCCGGGACAGGTAGGTGAGGCGATAGGCGATGCCATAGGGAGCCAGCGCGTAGTGAATATCCAACTCGTCCAGCAGCGCGAGGACGTAGTTCAGGTTGGGTACATGGGCGGTCAAATCGTAGCCGGGTGCGAGCCAGGTTTCGATGACCGACCAAGCGGTGGGAACTTGAATCAGCAGGATTATCATGGCGAAGGTCGCCGCCAAACGCTGAAGGGGGCGGATGCCCTGCGCCATCATAAAGGCCAGCAGCAGGGGAAGGCCCAATGCCGTGGGTAAAAAGTACCGGCAACTTCCTTCGTTGGCGCGCGGACTGGCGGCAAACAAGGTCATATTGATCAGTATGGCAGCCAGCAGGAGATCGGGCGCCTGCCATACCGGAAGTTTGCGATGAGCCAGGGTTTGTGCGTGAACGACGAGACGCCAAACCAGGGCCGTTGCGAGCAGAATACCTAACATAATCGAGCATATCGTGTCGTTTATGGGCAGAAGATATGATCCGGCATCGATCATGGGATTCGTGGCGGGGCGGAAGCCCATGGTGATGGGCAGGGTGTGAACCGGGCCCAGCGTCCACCAACGCTCAAGGGTTTCCGGCCAAGCGCGCGTGGCTGTGGCCAGCTCGTGCGCACCGGGAAGGATCCAGCGGGCCAGTTCATACGGCACCAGTCCCAGGGCCAAACCAGCCCCCGCATAGGCCAACCGACGCATGGTGTGGCCTACTTGATCGGGAAACGTGAGCAAGGCAAACAAGGCCGGTACACTGGCACACAAGGTGAGCGAATGAGCGGCAAAGCCCAGGCCGGACAATACACCCACCGCAAAAGCTGGAAGCCCGTGGCGTTTGCTTCGAGCGCTCAGCGCCATGGCGGGTAGAGCCAGGCACGCGAACATCAGGATGGAATAGCCGGGAAGCGCATAGAAGCCCTGCAGCATGAGCACATAGAATGAGGGCGCTACCGCCAGTAACCCACCCAACCAGCGGGTCAATTTCGAGCCATGGCGAGGCAACCACAGAAGCGCCAGCGCGGTGGTGGCAAGCCCCAGCAGCAGGGAGAGAAGGCGGCACGCCAGCCCGCCGGGCGGCAGCCAGGCCAGAGGCGCTGCCAGATAGGCCTCCAGAGGAAATAGATAGGGTTGAGCCATAAACAGCAGGGGAAAATGACCCCGCGCAACTTCCGCGGCCTGCAGCATGGTGATGCTTTCGTCGGAGGATGGCTGAAGGACCTGGCCGCCGATCAGCCAAAGCCCCACTCGCAGACCTGCTGCCAGTGCGAAAAGGACAAGAAACATTCGGCTCGCTGAACGTGCCGGAGTCATGACGCCGTGGTACGGCTATTCATCATCTATGTCAAGTAGTTGGCCACTAAGTATTTACGTAGAAACCTAGGTGAAAACCGGGTTCCGGGATCCGGATGGACGATGTATATGCGCTTGGTTCCGTTGGCGGATCAGGCTTGATCTGGGATTCATCCTTGACGGAGGGGCGGCTTTTCCAGTGTCCTGATTGCAGGTACATCCCTATGGCAGCGCAATCCGTTGAGATCCAAAAAGAACTGTTCGGCGCCAAGAAGTCGGCTTTGGCCAAATACCGCGATTTGATTGTCGGTAGACCGGGGCTGTGGGCGTTGCTCAAGTTCGAGTTCATCACCGCGTTCAGCTATGTGCCGGGTGCACTGGGGCTGTTCCTGCGCTCCAAACTGTATCCCTGCCTTCTGGGCCGCTGCGGGCGGGGCGTGGTGTTTGGCACAGGGGTGGTATTGCGGCATCCGCACAAGATTTTTATCGGGGACCATGTGGTGGTGGATGATCACTGTGTATTGGATGCCAAAGGCAGCCAGAATCACGGGATCGAGGTGGGGGATCGTGTGTTCATCGGCCGCAACTCCATCCTCAGTTGCAAGAACGGCGACATCACCTTGGACACGGAGGCCAACATCGGGTTCAACTGCGAAGTATTTTCCGGGGCCAAGGTCGTGGTGGGCCGGCAGGTGATGCTGGCCGCCTATACCTATTTGATCGGCGGGGGCCACGAGGCGGGGGACGCCGCGCTGGCGCCTCTGGAGCAGGCCCGTACGGCCAAGGGCATTACCATCGGGGATGGGGCATGGCTGGGCGCGGGCGTGCTGGTGCTGGATGGTCTGAGCGTGGGCGAGCAGGCGCTGGTGGGAGCGGGAGCGGTGGTGACGCGCGATGTGGAAGCCTATGCCGTGGCGGCCGGCGTTCCGGCGCGCTTTGTGCGGAGTCGTAAATGACCCCGGACGGCCGGATTACCGTTCTCCACCTCTGCGAACATTTTGGCGGCGCCGAGGCCAGCCTGCACGGGGTGGCCCGAGGATTTCAATGGTGGATTCCCAATTTCGACGCCCGACGATTCCGGGTGCTGCTGTGCAGTCGCAAGGGGTGGGACAAGGCGGCCGAGCAAATGGAAAAATCAGGGGTGCGTCCGCTGACCCTTGGCTACGGTAAACTGGATCCGCGCAATCTGTTCCGCCTTCTCAGCCTGATTCGACGGGAGCAGGTGGATATCCTGCACGCCCACGGCTATGGTGCCTGCCTGTGGGCACGCCTGGCCGGACACCTACTGCGCCTGCCGGTGATCGTGCATGAGCGCTGCAATTACCGCACGGTTCCTCTTCTTCAGCGCCCGGTGGAGTTTCTGCTCGGTCCATTCACCCGGTACGCCTTCGCCGTTTCGGAATCCACCCGCCAGTTCTGCATCCAGCATCGCTACATGCGGCCGGAGGTGGTGAAAACGCTGTACAACGGAATTCTGCTGGAAGACATGCCCCCTGCCGATCCGGCCTGGATTCGCCAGCAGCGGGCGGACCAGCAGGTTCCGGACGGTGCCAGGGTCATCGGAGTCGTGGGGCGTATCGAAAGCCACAAGGGGCATCTGGATGCCTTGCGGGCGTTGCGGCGGCTGGTGGACGAGGGCCGCCGGGTCCAGTTGTGGGTGGTGGGTGATGGCGCCTTTGAGCCGGAGGTGCGGCGCTCCCTTCAGGAACTCGGGCTGGCCGATCACGTCCGCATGTTGGGCTTCCGGAAGGACGCGCGACGCGTCATCCGTTGTTTCGATGTACAACTATTTCCCAGCCACATGGAGGGCACACCCAATACCCTCTACGAGGCCATGGCAGCCGGACAGGCCTGCGTGTGTTCCCGCATTGACGGGCAGATGGAATTGCTAACCGAGGAAACGTCAGGCCTGTTTTTTGATGCGGGCGATGACGCCGCCATGGCCCGCCAGTTGGCGCGGGTGTTGGACGATGAACGGCTGGCCGTTCAGTTGCGCGCACAAGTGCGGGAACGCATCAAGCAATTTGACGGCCGGAGGTGCCTGCGCACCATGGAAGAAACCTACACCCGCATCATGGCGGAACGGGGTCGCTGTTCATGAATTGCCGCGCGACTTTTTGGACGCGGTCGCGCAGGGACACGTAGAAGCCGGTCAATCGCCGCTGATCGTCTTCCAGCAGCAGCGCGCGCCAGCAGCCGACCACATGGGCCAGTACCAGCGCCGGGTCGGCCAGCAGACGAACCCAAAGCGGGCTGGGCAGGGAAAGCAGGGCCAGGGCCAGCACATCCAGCACGGCAATCCACTTGAAGCGCTGCAAATTATCCGGAGGCTGGTCCAGCAGGCGCAAGGCGAAGCGCGAGCCAAAATAGACGTCCACCCCCGCCCGTACCAGCCAGGCGGCGCCCGCCCCCACAATGCCGAAGAAGTAGATCAGGGTGGAGGAGACGACCACATACAAGGGCAGTTCGATCAGGTTGAGTTTCGCGGCGTAGTCAGGGCGGGCGGCCGCCTGCAGCAGGGACATGGGAACGAACGCCAGGCTGTGCAGGAACACGCCGATGGTGAGCAGCCGCATGACGGGGGCGCTGCCGCGGGCAAAATCCTCGCCCAGCCACAGGAATAGAAATTCCGGGGCCAGGGTGACCACCCCCGCCACAATGGGGAACAGCGCGAACAGCAGATAGCGGCAGGAGCGCGAAAATAGTTCGGCCGTCTCGACTGGGCGCTGGCGATAGCCGCCGGCGAAGGAAGGGAACAGGACCGAAATCCAGGCCCGGGGCAGGATGAGCAGTTTGATGACGATTTCTGCCGGAGTGGCAAAAAAGGCCACGTCACTCGCGGTGCGCAGGGAACCGATCAGGAATCGGTCCACATGCATAAGCAGGGGCGAGACCAGATTGGTCACGGTCATCCAGCTGCCGAACCGGAACAAGCCACCGAGGTTACGCTGACCGTGGGGAATGGGGCTGAACGCGCCGGGGATATTGCCCAGACAGCATACGAAGAAGAAAATCCATTCGGCCAGGCGGCCCAGCAGAAGAACCAGCACCACATCCGACAGGCGAGAGGAATAGGGCAGTACCAGCAGCGGTCCGACAAAGGTGAAGATGCCGGTCGGAATGCGGACCACGTTGACCAGCTTGAATTTTTGGAAAGCTTCCAGGGTGCCCACCAGGCCGGTCACCGATATGAGCACGGGCAAGCCCAGCGCCACGGCGCGAAACGAACGCACGGTTTCGGATTGCAGCGCGGGCTCGATGTTCAGCAGTCCGTGGGCCAGCCAGGGGGCCATATTCCACACCACCAGGCCGCCCAGTGCACCCAAGCCGCTCATGATGCCAATGGCATGCCAGAACACGCCGGCCACTTCGATCAGTCGACCTTCCCCCAGGCGCTGGGCAACGGTCTGTGTCAAGGCCCGGCCCAGTCCGAGGTCGAAGACGCCCAGATAGCCGACCAACATCCAAATCAGGGTTAATAGCCCGAAGCGATCTTTGCCCATGCCCTCCACCAGCAGGGGAATGGCAAACAGGGCCACCACCATGGGGGCGCACATGCCGAGAAGATTCCACGCCGTGTTACGGGCACGATGGTGCGGATGGACCGCAGCTTGGGTAAGGGTGGCACTCATACCGGTTTCAGCTGGCGGAACATGTTTTCGTGGCATGAAGCCGCAGATTCAATACTAAAGATTTCGCGTGCGGTGCGCTGGCCGGCCTCCGACCAGGCCTTCTGGCGGGCCGGATTGTCCATCAGCGCCAGCATGGCGTGCGCCCATGCCTCGGCGTCGCCCACCGGCAGAAGGCCGCCGTTGCGCCCGTCCTCGATGATGTCGAGGATACCGCCCGTGGCCGAGGCCAGCGCCGGCAACCCGCACGACATACCTTCGATCAGAGCCAGACCCAGAGCCTCGCTCTCGCTGGGAAACACGAACGCATCGCAGGCGCGCAGGAAGTCGGGCACCCGGTTGACATAGCCGGTGAAGGTGATGGAATCGGCCAGATTGAGCCGGGCCGCTTCCGCTCGAAGTTCACGTTCGCAGGACAGGAACTGCTGGCCGCCCGCCCCGATCAGTACCAGATGGGCCTGCGGTCGCTCCGCCTTTACACGAGCCCAAGCCCGGATCAGCATCTCCAGCCCCTTGCCGCGATTCAGCTTTCCAGAATAGGCGAATAGGAAGGCGGATTCCGGCAGACCGAGAGAACGCCGCAGAGCCGGTCGTGCGGTCGCGGGAACGGGATAAAAGGCGGCGGTATCAATGCCGTTCGGAATATGCACGATACGTTCAGGCGGGACACCGCCTTCCACAAACTCGGTCCGTATCACATTGGAAATACTGAGGAAGCGCTGGGCCTTCAGATAAAGCGTATTGCGGGCGGCGATCAATTTCCGGATCAGCCATCGGCCCCGCAGGGTGGCCTGATGCGGACTGTTGAAGATGAAGTCGCCCGACCATTCGCCGCATGCCTCGGAGCGCAGAATCACCGGGCGTCCGCTCAGCAGGGAAAATACAACGCCCGCCAGCCCCAGTACGCGGAGGCCGCATACATAGAGCACGTCAATGGAAGCGCGGTGCCGCCACAGAGTGAACAAAGCGGGCAGCAGCATACCGTACTTGCCCAGTCGCGGGGCGCCCGCCGGACCCACCCGGCGTATGGTGCTGCCTTCCAAGGTTTCCACGTTGGGCCAAGCGCGGTCCCGTTGCCGGGTCAGGATGGTGATGGGCCACCCGCGACGGACCAGTTCGCGAGCCAGCAGGCGGGCATGAGTTTCGCCTCCGCCCACGGTGGGGTGATAGGAGCTGATCAGAAACCAGACCGCCGGGCGGTCTGACTCCTTGCCGGGGGCCAACTCGGCCCGGGTCCCGGTCATAGACCTCCGCGATCAAAACGGGCCAGCACCGGCGAACCCCAGCACCGGTTCAGGCCCAGTAACCCACTGGCCCCCTCCAGCGCGGAGGAGAGCAGCGGGAGTTGCAGGGTGCGATGAATCACCATGGGGAAGAAGAATTGACCTTGGCGTTTCACCGGATGGAAACCCTGGGCGGAAAAAGCCTCCGCTACTTCAGTGTGTCGGAAGTTGCGCCAGGCGCGGGTGTTTTTCTCCAGGCGTTTCTTGGCGCCGAACAGCAGGGGTGAAAGCATGTTCATACCGCTGACCGTAGGATAGTCCACCAGCACCGCATGGCGGGCCACCCGGCACATTTCGGCTATCAGACGAGGCCACTGATCCGTGTGCATGATGAGGCGGACACTTACCACGGCGTCGAAACTGCGGTCGGGAAAGGGCAGGGCCAGGAACGAACTGGTCACAAACTGGCATTTGCCCGCGTCCACCAGGGGGGCGATGCGTTTCCGGCAGATGTCCGCACTGCCGTGCACCGTGACGTCGTAGCCCGCCCGTACAAGGGAACCCGTCAACTGGCCATGCCCGCCACCCACGTCCAGCACCCGGCGAGCACCGCTGGTCTTCAGCAGGTCCAGGGTAATACGCTGCTGGCGGTCCAGCATCCACTCCCCGGCGGGACCTTTGAATCGGGACGCGTAGTCTTCGGACGAGGTTTCAATGTCCGCGGGCACCTCGATGGTTGATTCAGCTATGAGGTTGGCTTCCATGCGGCAGATCAAGGATTGAAATTCAAAGTACGGCAAGCATACAGGATGGAATCGCACTCGAAAACAAAAAGGAAGGCCATCCTCGACGGCGGGCAGCCGACAGGCAGGGCGGAGACCTGTGGCGGGTCCTGCGCGTATGGGCGGGGAACTGTGGTTGTCGGATTTTGGAAATCAACACTTGAGTTTAGGGGCGTATCCCGTTTAACTCCCACCTTGCTTTTTACCGGTCCTCCCGCGGCCGGTAAGTGACATCGGGGCGTGGCTCAGTCTGGCTAGAGCGCTTGGTTCGGGACCAAGAGGTCGCTGGTTCGAATCCAGTCGCCCCGACCACTTCATCCGCCGTGACGGCTAGCGAACCTGCTGATTCCACTTGTTCCAGATATAGGGCCTGGCTTTCCAACAGCGCTCGAATTCCCTTGTGAAGGCCCGAGCCAGGGGCGGACAGGTGAAAATCAGGCAGTTCTCGTCGTTCTGTTCGAAGGCCGATTTGGAGAAATTGGGCGAGCCCGTGATGACCACGTTGCCGTCAATCACGATCACTTTGTGGTGCATCTGGCCGTTGTTGCTGCTGATGCGCACCGTAGCTTTGGCCTCTTTGAGCGGTTCACTCTGGGAGGAACGCTGGCGCGATAGCTCCAGGTCGAACAGGGCGTACACTGCCACCCCCTGGGCCACCCGGTTGGACAACGCCGCGAACAGTTCGGGGTCGCTCAACCCGAAAGCCATGATGTAGATGGAATTGGTGGCCTGATTGATCTCATGAATCATGGCTCCTTCCACGTCATCCTCGGGACTGAATAGGCTTTGCACCAGGGTGCCGCCGAGCCGGATGGAGGGATGCGGGGTAGGGGTGGAATTCTTCTTCCCGTGCAAGTCCGCCCATATTTCCTCGAATTCCGCCGTATAGTTGGCCGCCAGCAAGGTGTTGGAAAAGGTGAGGGCATTGTTGTCATTCAACTCCGTGTCGTTACGGGTCAGGTTGTAGGAGCCCGTCCAGATGCGGCGTCCGTCCGCCACCATGAACTTGTTGTGCATGAGTCCGGACTTGGGGGTGCTGTAGCGGATGATCTTTCGCCGTTCCAGATCCTTGAAGTAACCGTGGATGATCTCGTCATACGGGCTGGGTTTGGCGCTGGGCGGGGCGGCCAGCCGGACCTTCACCCCGCGCTGGTGCGCATTCAGGAGCCGCAGCAGGAGGGTGGGCAGATTGATTTCGTACATGCAGACATCCAGGGTGCCGGTGGCCGAGGTGATAAACTCGCCGGCCGCGTCCCGAATGTAGGGTGAGGGCGCCAGATAGAGGTTGACCGTGGTATCGCCGATGCTGCCCGAAAGCACGGATGCCTTAAATGCCTCCGCATACTGCGGCGCGGCCGACTCCCCGAACGCAGGTGCGCCGAGGCACAGGAATAGCATCACCAACAGGCACCGACTCATAGCGGCAGCATATGCTGGGATGACGAACGGGTGGAGCACAATTGTTAGGAATAGGTTAAGGGGCGTAAAGGCCTTCCGACCGGGAGAAAGGGTGGAAGAAATTCGCCCGGGTCAACGAGCGTGCGAGCGTAGCGATACGCGCGGGGAATCAGGTCTATTGGGCCGCGGCTTGCAGACTGGTCCAGGTGTCGGGGCGGCGGGGGGGCAGGGAGACCAGCCAGTTGTTCAGGCTGCCATCGGGCGCACGCTCCAGGCGGTATTGTTCGATGACGCCCGTGATGTAGCTCACCACCATAAAACTTTCGGAAGGTTTCTCGGGGTTGATGGCGATGGATACATCGGGGGATTGACCCAGGCCCGCGAAGTGGATGACCGCATGCCCGCGTGAACTGACCTTGGCCTGGTAGGCGAAGGGGATGGGCAGATCAAAGGTGCCCAGATTATCAAATTTTCCCGAAACGATGTTGCCCGCCAGCACGGCCATGCGGGTCAGCTTGGATCGATAGACCAGGCCGGAGCGGGTGCGCAGAATGACCGCACTCACGGAGAACTCCTGATCAATATCATCGGTCATGATGCCGTTGGGGGCCACGGCCACGAAGACCAGTTGTACGATGGGGTCGCCGCCCGTTTCCGTGCTGTAGAGCAGGGTGGTGCGGGAGTCGGCGGCCATGATGGGCACCTTGCGGGTCAATTCGGCCAGGATTTCGCGCGGGCTGACCGCGTTGGTGGAGGTCAGGCCAAGATCTATGAGCGGGGTCAGGAATTCCGGCACATAGTCCGGGACATGGTGCACCGAGCCTTCCATCACCACGGGCGCGGCCGCCATGGCGTTTTGACCGGCCGGCCAGGGTGCTTCCACGGGCAAAGCGAGGATTTGGCCCTTGCTGTCCGAACTCACCAGCAACTGGTTATTGGCGGCATCCCAGATCACGGATTCAATCTGGCCCAGGTCGTCCATGATGGTGCGGTTGGCGTCGCGGCGCGGGTCCAGCAGAACCAGGCGGCCCCGCTCCTCGGCCACCACCAGGCGGCCATCCGGCATGACCGCCAGACCTTCGGGGGAGCGGGCTGAGTAGTAGCTGGCGCCTTCCCGTAGTTCGCGGGTGGTCAGATCAATCCACGATACCGCGCCGTTGATTTCGTCCGTATAGATGGCATATTCGCCGTCGGGCGAAAAGGCCACGGCGGACACCCCGCTGGCCGGGCGCAGACTCAGCACCCACCAGGTTTTCTCCGCGTCCCGGTAGAGCAAGGCGCCTTGGAACAGGGTGGCCCCCTCCTTCATCTTCCCTTCCGCGGAGGAACCGCCGAGCAGGATTTCGCCCCGGGGGCTGACCGCGACGGCTTCCCATGCGAAGGGTTCCCAATGGCCGGGCAAAGGAATCATTTCCACCTTGCGGGCTTTGCCGTCCTCGCTGCACAGCACGCGCATGAGGCGGCCACCCGGACGATCCTCCACGATGTAGAGCCACCCTTCGCTGTCCATGGCCAGTCCTTCCGGCGACTGAAGGGGGGGCTGGCGCACGCGGCGTGGGCCGGAGTCATCGGGCAGAAGTTCATCGCCTTTCAGGACCACGCGTTTCCGGCCTTTGGGGGTGATGACGAGGATGCGATTGGCCTCTTCCTCGCTCACGTAGAGGTTGCTGGTGCGGGGATCAATGGCCAGGCCATCCGGGGCGAGGAGGTCTTCGGCCAGCACGGCGATCCGGAGGTCGGGGGAGGGCAGCATTTCCGCCGGTTTGGGCGGGGCGGGCGGGGGTGCCGCTTGAACCGGCGGGGCCGGCGCGTCATCGTCCTGTACCAGCTCCAGTTCCGGTTTGTCTTCGGTCAAGGCTTCCATTTTGGTGACCAAGCTGGCGATCTGCTGGTCGGTGATGTTGCCTTTGCCCAGATCGCGCGAAACCGGACCGCTGCGGTCCAACAACATGCTCGGGGTGGGTAGTTCCCGTCGGATAGCCTTGGGCGGCAACTTCATGGGGTCGTAGTTGGAATGCATGGAGACGTAGATCAGGCCGAACGCCACCACGGGCAGCAGCATCAGGGTGAGCAGCCCGTTCCAGTCTGTCTTGTGTTTATGGAGATTCATGCCGACCTCGTTTCAAAAGCGTGCGCCTCGCGTCTGCATGGTAGAACAGTGGCCGGAATCTGACAGTTCAAAACGTGTTAAATCTACAACGCGGGCTGTTCCCGGGTTAGACAGTGCAGGGTGCCGAGCCCCCACACCAGATCCAGGGCATGCAGGCCGATGACGGGCCGGTCGCGGATGAGTTCAGCCAGGATGCCCAGGGCCACCCGATCGTTGGGATCGTTGAAGGTGGGCACCAGTACAGCGGCATTACAGATATAGAAGTTGGCGTAGCTGGCGGGAAGGCGCTGGCCGTTGAATACAACGGGGGCGGGCATGGGCAGGGCCACCACTTCCGGACGGGTGCCATCCTGCAGCCGGAAGGCCGGCACCCGTTCCCAGTTTTCGGCCAGGGGACGATAGTTCGCGTCCGTGCCATTCTTTTCCTGTACCAGAACGATGGTGGTTGGATTTACAAAGCGCGCCAGGTCATCCACGTGGCCGTGGGTGTCATCGCCCACGATGCCTTTGCCGAACCACAGCACCTGCTTCGCGCCCAGGTAGTCGGCAAACACGCGGTTCATGTCGGCCCGGGTGAAGCCCGGATTGCGGCACTGGACCTCCTGATCAAGGAAGCACTCCTCGGTGGTCAGCAGGGTGCCGCGGCCATTGACGTCGAGCCCGCCACCCTCCAGGACTACCGTCCGCTTCTTATGCGTGACCGGAAACAGGCGGTGCTGAAAGCGGCGGGCCATCTGCGCGGGCACCGCATCGTCCAGTTTCCAGTCGTGGTATTTAGCCCAGCCATTGAAGCGGTAATCGAGGATGGCGCTTTCCGGGCGGGTGCGGTGGCGCACAAAGAAAGGACCGAAATCGCGCGTCCAGCCGCGGTTGGTGCGCACCCGGATGAGTTCCACGCGGGCCGGGTCCAGGGCCAGTTTGCCCAGCACACGGCGGGCCGCCGCTTCGTGGGTGGCATCCTTGACCAGGATGCGCACGGTTTCGCCGGCCGAGATGCGTCGCACCATTTCGCCGAAGGCCCAGGGCACGGGCCCGAATTTGCCCGGCCAGTCCGAGGTGTTGTGCGGCCAGCCGATCCAGGTTGCGTGATGGCGTTCCCATTCGGCCGGATAGAAGAAACCAAGGCGGGCGGGCGTGGAGGGCATGGGCAGTCCTTTAATCCAGGAAGCGGCGAGTCAAGTCGCCGTAGGCATCGATGCGGCGGTCGCGCAGGAAAGGCCAGTTGCGGCGCACTTCCTCCACGCGCGCGGTGTCGGTTTCCGCCACCAGGATTTCCTCGTCGTGGGTGGAGCCTTCAGCCAGCACGAGGCCGAAGGGATCGCTGACGAAGGAGGTGCCCCAGAATTCGAGGCCGGCCGCCGCGGGGTCGGGCTGCTCGTGGCCGATACGGTTGACCGCCACCACATAGACCCCGTTGGCGATTCCGTGGGCGCGCTGGGCGGTGCGCCAGGCGTCGCGCTGGGCTGCGCCGTACTGGGCTTTTTCCGCGGGATGCCAGCCGATGGCAGTGGGATAGAACAGGATGTTGGCGCCCTTTAGCGCGGTCAGGCGGGCTGCCTCGGGGTACCACTGGTCCCAGCAGATCAACACTCCGATGGTACCGAAGCGGGTGGCGAAGGATTGGAAGCCGAGGTCGCCGGGGGTGAAGTAATATTTTTCATAGAAGCACGGGTCGTCCGGGATGTGCATCTTGCGGTACAGCCCGAGCTGGGTGCCGTCGGCATCGATGACCACCACCGTATTGTGATAGAGCCCGGGGGCTCGTTTTTCGAACAGGGGTGCGATGACCACCACGCCGGCCTGGCGGGCGGCCGCGCTCAACGCCTCGGTGGAGGGGCCGGGAATGGTTTCCGCCAGATCGAACAGGGCGGCGTCCTCCTTCTGGCAGAAATACGGGGTGCGGTACATTTCCGGCAGGCACACCACCTGGGCGCCGGCCCGGGCCGCCGCGGCAATATTCTCCGCCGCCCGCCGGGTGTTTTCCGCGGGATCGGTGGAACAGCGCATCTGGATCAAACCAACCTTGGTCTTCATGTTCGTGTCTCCTGAACCGGCCACAGGGTATATCGATTGTTGTGCAGAATACATTCCCGTCCACCTTCCGGGTAGACCAGGGTCACATCGCGAACGGTCACCGGGCAGCCGTCGGCATATACGATGTCGTGATGCACCACGTGGGACGGGTCGCGGAAGGCGTCCGGACCGACCACTCCGCCCAGATGCTCACTGCGTCCGTAGGCCCAGTGGAAGCCGGCCTTCTCATCTTCCAGCACGCTGCCCATGACCACCGCGGCATCGTTGCATCCCAGGCCCAGTTCGGCCACGTTGCGGCGCGCGGGATCCACTTCAAAGTGAGCGCGCAGCTTGTCCGCATAGGCACCTCCCTCGATGTCCTGAATGCGATTCTGTCGCACATGAAGCAGGGCGGTTTCGCCGTTCCAACGGACCGGGATCACGCCGGCGGAGCAGCTGGGATCGCCCTTTCGCTCGCCTTCGTAGGGCACGATGAAGGCCTCGCCGCTGGGCAGGTTGATGAGACGGAAGCCCTGCTTGTCGCGCGTGCATTGGCCGTCATCGGCATGTCCGGTGCGGTAACGCAGGTCAAAGGTGAATCGGTGTCCGGTGGCGAAGGTGACTTCGGCGGATGTGGCGCGGGTCAGTCGTTCTGCCAGCAGGTGGGTGCGGCGGGCCACCTCGGCGTAGTCGGCGGCGAGGGCAGAGCGTTCCATGCGGCGCAGCACGCCGGGCATGCTGGCCACACGCAGGTCGGTGCGCTGTTTGACGCAGGCGGAAAGGGGTGCGGTGGCGGAATGCGTGGTCATCGCGATCACGATATGGGCTTCTGCGATGGCATGAGCCACGGCGATGCTCTGGCCGTCGGATTCACCAAATTCGACCAGGTCCGCGTTGTTGCCCGCGCTGGCCGGGTAGCTCAGCAGCGGGGCCACCGGGCAGCCGAGGCGCGCAAAACCAGCGCGCCATTCTTCGGCCATGACCCGGCGCTCCGCCCAATCCGGGTTATCCGGCAGGCCGGGGCGGGGAAGGTCCACCATGATCAACACGCGTTCATGTGGGGCGGGTGCGAATACATCGCGCAACAGCTTGTCGAGTTGAAACGGCATGACGCCGGAAAAGATAAGGTGCGCGCGCCGGTTGGCCACAAAAAAAGGTGGATGAAATACGGGCTGGAGGCGGGATTAGCGTCGCCCGCCACCGGGACGTCCGCCGCGTCCGCCGCCAGGACCACCGCGACGGCGCGGGCCGCCGAAACCACCGGGACGACGGGTTGGACGGGCCCGGGGTCCGGGGTCCACCGCGCCCGCAGTGGGCGGGGGCAGTACCAGCCACTCGTCTTCCGGATGCGTACATACCAGCGTGTTGCCCAGATATTTTTCGATGGCTGGAATGTAGAACGAGTCGTCTTCGCAGGCGAAGCTGACCGAAATGCCGGTTTTGCCCGCCCGGCCTGTGCGGCCGATACGGTGCACATAATCCTCGGCATCGAAGGGCAGATTGAAATTGATGACGTGGGACACGCCGTCCACGTGGATGCCGCGGCCCGCCACATCGGTGGCCACCAGGACCTGGACCTTGCCTTCGCGGAATTGCTCAAGCACGCGCAGGCGTTTTTCCTGCGGCACGGCGCCGGAGAGCAGGGCGCCGTTGATGGCGTAGGCCTGCAGGCGGGCCAGCAGATGTTCGGCATGATCGCGCCGGTTGACGAACACGATGACGCGCTGGGCGTTTTCCCGCTTCAGAATGTTGTAGAGCAGGGCGAACTTCTCATCCGCGGTGACGATGTAGACCACCTGGTCCACGGTGTCGGTGGCCACCTGTTCGGGTTCGATTTCGATGGAGACGGGATCCCGGGTCCACTGGGCGGCCAGTCGCTGCACGTCGGGGGTCATGGTGGCGCTGAAGAACAGGGTTTGGCGGTGTTCCTTGTTGGGTGTGCTGTGTACGATGGTGCGCACGTCGGGGATGAAACCCATGTCGAGCATGCGGTCGGCTTCATCAATGACCAGGATTTCCACTTCGCGCAGATCCAGATCTCCGCGCTTCTTGAAGTCCAGCAGGCGGCCGGGCGTGGCGGCCACAATATCGATCACCTGTCCGCGCAACTGGCGTTTCTGCTTTTCGTAGTCCATGCCGCCGAATACTGCAGCCACATTGAGGCCGGTGTAGGGCATGAGGGAGGTGGCATCCTTGTGAATCTGGATGCACAGCTCGCGGGTGGGGGCGAGGATCAGGGCGCGCGGGGTACCGGGCTTGCGTTCGGCCCTGCCGGGTTGGGCCATGAACCGGTTCAGCATGGTGATGAGGAAGGCGGCGGTCTTGCCGGTGCCGGTCTGGGCTTTGCCGAAGGCGTCTCGTCCCTGCAAAGTATGAGGCAGCACCTGGGCCTGAATGGGGGTGCAGTATTTGAACCCGAGATCGGCGATGGCGTGCATGATTTCGGGGGCCAGGGCCAGGTCCTGGAAGCGGGTTTTACCTTCGGCAGCTTCCACGTTGAACTGGCTGGGATCCCAGCCCGCGTGGGCTTTGCGGGAGGTCTCGGCCATTTCCTGCACAGACGGAAGGTTGGCGGGGTGGCTTTCGGGCGGGCGCGGGGGGCGGGGTTGGGCGGGTCGGCGATCCGGTCGCGGAGGCTGGCTGCGCGGGGGTGGCCTGCCGTGGCCATCGTGACGTGGCTTGGCGGGGCTGGTTTCCGCCGCTGCTTTTTCCGAGTGGGCGCGGCGTTGGGGTCGGAACTCGCTCTCGCCCTGCTTATGCTTGGGTTGATGAAGCGTGGGCGCCGAAGGCGCGGGGGAAGCGGGTTTGGACGGGGCGGGCTGCGTGGGCGTGGCGGCTTTGGGGCCGCGAAGGTGTTTCAGCACCTTTTCAATAAGGCGTTTGACCATGAGGTTCGTCTGCTCTCTGTAGGCGGTGATGCATAATCGTTAGACAGCGTGTTATTAAGACAGCAGCGCGCCCAGGAGTCAATGCGCAACGCCATATCGGATCGCAAGTTGGGCGTATATCTCCACCTATTATCAATTGGATGGGCTAATATCATGAAGTTTATATGATTGCGAATTGACAAGGACGACGTCGCCCCCCTATCTTCACCACACATTTTGACTGCGGGGTGGAGCAGCCAGGCAGCTCGTCAGGCTCATAACCTGAAGGTCGTTGGTTCAAATCCAACCCCCGCTACCAAATTACGGCCCTGAAACTACGGTTTCAGGGCCGTTTTGTTTCTTGGGAAACTGCTTGTTGGGGAAGAGCCGGAGAGCCGAGGGATGGCGGAGAGGGAGGGATTCGAACCCTCGGTACGGTGTGACCCGTACAACGGCTTAGCAAGCCGTCGCGATCGACCACTCTGCCACCTCTCCTCAAGGAATGACCGACCGTACCCCAACCGGCCCACTCAGGCAAGGGGATGTTGTGGCGGGACTCAATTTCGGGTTACGCTCGCGAAGGATATGAAGAATGCCCCCAAACTATGCGCATCCTGCGGAGCTTTGATGGATGCGCACGACCGTATTTGCGCGAGGTGCGGGGTGACAGCACCCAGCGTGGCCCGGCGTTCCGTGCAGCGCACCCTGGGGCTGATGCTGCCGACTTTTCACCCCGCATCCACGGTGTTGCTGGCCCTGAATCTGCTAAACTTGGGCGTGGTGTTGCTGCACTTTGGGCTGAACCAGCTCTTCAAACCCGATAGCGTAATGCTGCTCACCATGGGTGCCCTGGATCCCTACTCATTCTTGCAGGGCGAATACTGGCGTATCATCACCTACGGGTTCCTGCACATTGGGCTGCTGCACATTCTCTTTAACATGATGGCCCTGTCGCAGGTGGGGCCGGTGCTGGAGCGCGAAGTGGGCAGCGCACGCTTCCTATGCGTTTATATGCTTTCCCTGTTGGGTGGCGGGGCAGCGGATGTGCTGGTGCGCGGGCCGGTGATCATGGTGATTGCCGGTGCCTCAGGAGCTTTGTTCGGCCTAATCGGGTTCGGCATGACCTTTGCTCATTTCTACGGTGGACCTGCGGGACAGGCCCAGCGGAACTTCTTCCTGCAATGGGCACTCTATGGATTTCTGTTCGGGTTCGTGGTGCGGGCGGACAACATCTGCCACCTGGGCGGCTTCATCACCGGCGCCATCCTGGGCTACATCGTGGAACGGGAACGCCCGCACCATGCGGAGCTAACTCCGATCTGGCAGGCGGTGGCCACGGTGTGCGGTCTGCTCACTGTGGCGGCGTTCGGCTGGATGATTTGGGCGCAGCGGTAATTCCCGGCGTGTCGGATCATCGCCCACGCCGGGAACTGAATCAGGTCGTGGCCAGCACCGGCTCGGCGTTCATCACATAGGCCCGATTCATGGTCACGCGCGGCATCATGTCGGCGACGAATTTCTTCACCACCATGCGCTTGTGATCCCACTTCTCCGCCTGTTCCAAGAGGAGCAGGGACACATATACATCAATGGCGATGTCCACCGCGTTCTTGGCCACCCATTCGCGGTACTCCGTGCTCTTCCCCTGCAGGAAGGTCACGACTTCCTTCAGCGTGGCCAGAGCGGCCCGGGCCTGCTCGGCCAGCGGAGCCAGTTCGAGGTCCGTCACCGGCCGGTTGGCCAGCTTCTGCAGCATGTCATCCAAGTCGCCGCGCACCAGGCGGGTGATGCCCCAGATGATTTGAATCTGGGAGGTACCCTCGTAGATGTTGGTGATGCGGGCGTCGCGGTACAGGCGTTCCACCGGATACTCGCGCATGAACCCGTTACCGCCGTGAATCTGGATGGCGTCGTAGGTGATGCGGTTGGACCATTCGGTGGTGTAGTACTTGGCGATGGGGGTCAGGGCCTCGGCCAGCTTGGTAAGCTGCTTCTCTTCGGGCAGGCCTTTGTGCTCGGCGCCCTGCTGCTGGTCCACGATCTGGCTGACCGCGTAGAGCAGGGTGCGGGAGGCTTCCGTGTACACCACCATGTTCTGGAGGATGGCGGCCACCTGGGGGAACTGGCGGATGGGTTTGCCGAACTGCTCGCGTTCGTCGGCATACTTGTGCGCCGCCTGCAAGGCCGCCTCCGATATGCCCTGGGCTTGGGCGGACACGGCCAGCCGCGCGGCTAGCATGAGCCAGCTCGTGTAGCGGGCCAGCCCCATGCCGCGCTTGCCGATCAGGTAGCCGGGCGCGTTGTCGAAATACAGTTCGCAGGTGGGGGAGCCGTGAATACCCAGCTTGTGCTCGATGCGGCGCACCTGCACATGCGGCCCTTTTTCCACCAGGAAGAAGCTCAGTCCGCGGCCGCCGCTCTTCTTGTCCGGGTCTTCGCTGCGGGCCAGCACCAGGATGACGTCGCCGCAGCCGTTGGTGATAAACCGCTTGGTGCCGGAGATGGTCCAGGCCCCGGTGACAGGGTCCTGCATGGCTTCAAAGCCGCCCGCCTTGGTCTGTACATTGGCCAGGTCGCTTCCCGCGTCCGGTTCGGTGAGGGCCATGGCGCCGGTCATTTCGCCGGTGGCCATGCGGGGCAGGTACTTGTCCTTCAAATCGTCGGTGCCGAAGTGGGCGATGGTTTCCGCGATGCCGCCCTGCAGGCCAAAGAAGTTCATCAGCGAGGCGTCGGCGCGGGAAACCATTTCGATGGCCGCGATATAAAAGGTCTGGGGCAGGTTCAAGCCGCCGTACTGGGTGGCGGTGGTGAGGCCCATCAACTGCGCGTCGCGCAGATCCTTCAGGTTACGCTGCAGTCCTTCCGGGAAAATCACCTGGCCGTCCTTGAACTGGCAGCCGATATCATCCACTTCCACCGCGCGTGGCGCGATGCGCTGGGCGGCCAAGGAACCCACGGGGTCTTCCAGCATGGAGAGATAGGTGGCGATGGCCTCCTCGGGCGTGCTGTAGGGACAGTCTTCCGCCCCGATGTTTTCCTTCACGGCGATGATGCTTTTCCAGTCCACCACCTGTTCCATCAGGAATTTCAGGTCGGGGCAGTCGGTGTAGAAGTTTTCGTTGGCCATGGTGCAGTCTCCGGGAAGGTTTCGTTTACGGCATTAATTTGATGAGTTTCGGGATCACCGCGTTGAGGTCGCCCGCGATCCGGTAGTGGGCGCGCTTCATCAGGGGCGCATTTTTGTCGCTGTTGATGGCGACAATGGTGCGGGAATCCATCATGCCCACCCAGTGTTGTACCGCCCCGCTGATGCCGCAGCCGATATACAAGTCGGGCCGCACGGTGGCTCCGGTCTGGCCGATCTGGTGGTCAGCGGGCAGCCAGCCGGCATCCACCACGGCGCGGGTGGCTCCGATCTGGGCGCCCAGTTTGTCGGCCAGGTCGCGGATCTTGCTGAAGTTGTCCTTGTTGCCCACACCGGCACCCGCACCCACAATGATGCGCGCGCCTTTGAGGTTTACGGATTGCTTCGCGACATCGCGGCTGAGCACACGTGCTTTACGGTCCGCCTCACTCAGGCTGACCGCGACGGTGGTGACCGAACCTGTGCGGGCCGCGTCGGGAGCGATCGTCTCGGCGGCACCATCTTTCAGCGTGCCCACCAGGGCCTTACCCGTCGCTGCGTTCATCCAGGTGGCCACCTTGCGATCGAATTCGGTGCGGCGCAACTGTACCGCGCCGTTGGCTACGCGGGCGCCATCGGCGTCCAGTACGCAGGCCGCACCCAGCTTGGCGGCCAGCAGGGGCGCGAGGTCGTTGCCCATGGTGGAGGCGGGCAGCAGAATGACGGTGTAGCCGCCGGATTGTACCACAGCCTGGGCCACTCGCAGGTAGGGGGTGGACACGTAAGCCTTCAGGGCGTCGTCCTCCGCCACTTGCACGGCATCACAGCCGGCGGCGATCAGGGACGAGGCCAGGGCGGCCACGCCTTGTCCCATCAGCAGGCCGTGTACGGGCTGGCCGAGGGCGCGGGCCTGGGCCACCGCCTGCAGGGTGACATCGGTGATGTGTCCATCGAGAACGTGGGCGATGACGAGGGTGGTAGACATGTTCAGGCTCCCTTCAAAACGGTGTCGAGCATGGCCTTGAGGGCCGTTTCGCTTTCCGGATCCACATCCACGGACTGAATTACGCGTTCCGCCACGGCCTCGCGCTTGACCACCACGGTGGTGCGCAGGGCGGCCACCTCGGGCACGCCCAGGTCGGCGGGTTTGTGCAGGGGGATGTCGGTCTTTTTGTGTTTGAGTTTCAGCATGGCCTTGGCGCTGCGCGGGGTGCGGGGATCGTCCTCCAGCAGGGCCACGCCGGCGGTGATCACGGCGGGGCAGGGCACCGCGACGGTTTCGTAGCCCATCTCGATGGCGCGCCGGGCGGTGATGGTTCCGCCTTCCACTTTTTCCACGCTGTCCACGTAGGAAATCTGTTCCACGTCCAGCAGGGCGGCCAGATGGGAGCCCAGCAGCGAATTTTCGCCTTCGGGAACGGTGACCCCGAGCAGGATCACATCGGCCCCGCCCAGTTTGCGCACGGCTGCGGCCAGCAGGGTGGCGGCGCCCTGGGTGTCCACGTCGCTGCGCTTGACCTCGATGCGGTGGGCTTCGTCGGCGCCCCGATAGAGGGCTTCGCGCGGCACGTCCACCGCACCCGCTTCGCCGAAGGTCAGCACGGTGACCTTGCCGCCCTGGGCGTCCTTCAGGCGCAGGGCGATTTCCAGCGCGTTCAGATCCTCCGGCTCAAACCGGGTTTGCAAGGCGGAGGCGCGAACCTCGCCCTGTTCGTCCACCACCTGGGTGGCGAGGTCGCGGGTATCCCATACCTCGCGCGCAATTACGATGCAGTTGCATGCCATATGTTGTTCTCCTGCCCGCCGGAGGCGGGTCCGCCTCTGGCGGAAAACTTCACTTCCTCTTCTCAGCCAAACCTATACTTCACGCCCATGGCCCCGTCCGGATAGCGCCAGTCAATGGCCTGGAAGGGGCAGCCGTAGCGGCAGGTGCCGCATTCCAGGCAGTTTTCGTGGGACACGGTGATGAGTTTCCCATCGTTCGGGTTGCGGCGGTACACCTCGGCCGGGCAGAAAAAGAGGCAGGGCTTGGTATCGCATTTCACGCAGCAGTCGCTGTTCACCTTGATGTGCGGATGGGCGGCGTCCGGCTCATAGCGCGTGCGGTAGAGTTTGTCTTGCAGAGTCAGGTTTAGCACATCGGTCATGGTGGACTCCTCAAATCATTTTCCGGGCGCGGAAGATGTCGCGCAGGAATTGCAGTTTGGGCAGGTCGCGCAGGAATTTGCGCAATGCCTTCTTCTGGGTTTCCGATTTGGGTTCCTCGCTCACCGTGAAGTAGTCCACCAGCAGGCGGGTTACCTTGTCGGGATAGAGGGAGAACAGGGCGGGGGAGCCGTTCAGCACGTCGGGCACGTCGGAATATTTGCGCAGGTCCTTTAGGGCGATGCCGCCGTGCAGGCGGGTTTCGTAGCCGGCCAGCCCGTTGCGCGAAAAGTCGCCGCTCTTCTTGGCCTCCACCGCCGTCTGCCCGGCGTAGCGACCGGACTCCATGGCGTGGTTGGTGCCTTCCTTGTAGAGCGACATGTTGAGCAGGCCGGCGGCGTCGCCCACGATCATCAGGCCAGGCCCGGTCAAATCGCCGATCGCGGAGAAGCCGCCTTCGGGCAGCATGTGGGCCGAGTATTCCAGCAGTTCGCCGCCCTGGATGAGCGGGGCGATGCGCGGGTGTCGCTTGAACACATCGAGAATCTCGCTGGGGTTGCGCTTGGCTTCCACCAGGGAGGCGATGCGCATGACGGCGCCCACGTGGATGGCTTCCTTGGCGGTATAGATGAAGCCGCCGCCCACCGTGCCCTTGAAGGGAACGCCGACAAAATCCATGGCCGCACCCTCATGGGGGGCCAGGTTGAACCGGTCCTGGATCTTCTCTTTAGGCAGGCCGATGATTTCCTTCACGCCCACCGCATATTCCTGGGCGTGTTTGCCGACCCGCAGTTGCAGGGCTTCCCGTGCCTTGGCCGTGACCAGGCAGTTGGCGCCTTCGGCCAGGATGACCACCGGGGCTTTGAAAATTTCGTCGCCGCGCAAGCGGACACCCGTCACCTTGCGGTTCATGCCTTCACCTTCATAGACCAGGTCGTCCACCACCATGCCTTCGATCAGGTTGACTCCGGCCTTTTCCACTTCCTTGGCGAACCAGCGGTCGAATTGGGAGCGGTTGACGATGTAGGTGTGGTTGAAGGGTGGCTTGGCCCATTCATCCGCGCCCCAGTCCACGGCCATAAACTGGTCTTCGCCCAGGTAGGCGATGCTGCGTCGGGAGACCGGCCGTTCGATGGGGGCCTTGGTGAAGGCTTCCGGGATGAGGTCGTTCAGGACGGTGGCATAGACCAGGCCGCCCACGTTCTTGGAACCGGCATATTCGCCGCGTTCGATGAGGATGACTTCCATCCCCTGCTGGGCCATGGTCATGGCCGCAGCCAGACCGGCCGGACCACCGCCCACCACAATGGCATCTACAGAAACGGTATCGTCTGACATAACGCGGCGATAGTACTCATGCCACGCGCGTTGCCAAGCAAGGGGGAGGGCAGGGACACCACTAAATATGGATCGGGGAAACCCCGATGCCATCATTACATATGGTGATGTTCGCCGTATTCGTCCGCCCCATCGTAGGGATGATGGCGTTCTTCCGGCGTCAGCTCGCCGCCCATGATGGAGGCGCCGCCATCCACCCGGATGACCTGGCCGGTGATCTTCTTGGCCAAAGGTCCGAGCAGGAAGGCGGCGGCATTGGCCACCTGGTCTTTCTCGCCGTGCACGTCCCACGGCAGGGGGCTCATCTTGCGCCAGGTGCGGGCGAGCAGGGCGAAATGCGGAATGGACTTGGCGGCCTTGGTGCTGACCGGACCGGCGGAGACCGCGTTCACGCGGATCAGATCGCGGCCATGACGGCGGGCCAGGGCGCGCACGGTGGCTTCCAGGGCCGCCTTGTTGACGCCCATCCAGTTGTAGTACGGGTAGGCGAAACGTGACTCAAAAGTCAGGGCCACCACGGAGCCGCCATGGCGCATGTGGGGATAACCATACCGCACCACCGAGGCCAGCGACGCACAGCTGATGTGAAAGGCCTGTTTCAGGTCTTCGATGGCGTCGGTGTGGAACTCCGAGCCCAGGCAGGTGTTGGGATTGGCGAAGGCGATGGAGTGCACGATGCCGGAAATTTCGCCCAGGCCGCTGAAGAACCTTTTCAGATCCTCTTCCACCGTCACGTCGCAATACTGGATGTTGACCGCGGTTTTTTCCTGGTCCGACATCTTCTTGCTGCGGTCGAAGAAGATCTTCTTCATGCGCTCGTTCTGAACGGTGAAGATGACCTTGCCGCCGTGGTGTTCGATGGCTTTGCCGATGGCGTAGGCGATGGAGTCGCTGTCCAGCAGGCCCATCACGATATAGGTTTTTCCAGCTTCAATCATGGGAGGTTCCTTCCTGCCGGGACTAGTTGATGATCAGTTCGCGCGCCGGCCGCTTGGGCACATGCAGCACCCCGGCCTGATCGCGGTAATACTTGATGTCGCCCCCCTGGGCGTCTTCCACCATGGCTTTTTCCGAGGGCCGACCCAGGGCCAGCACGACCAGGATTTCGTAGCGGGTGGACAGGTCCAGGGCGGTGCGCAGGCGGGGGCGGTCAATGGAGCCGATCAGGCAGCTGCCGATGCCCTTTTCGATGGCGGCGAGGCGCATCAGTTCGGACGAGATGCCGTGGTCGATCATGAAGTTGGTGGTGATCTCGTTGTCGCGCAGCAGCACGATATAGGCGGTGGGCCGTTCATGATCGGCGGGAACCCAGTCCTTCAAATAACCGGCCCAGCGCAAGGTGGGAAATATTTTTGCGTTGGCTTCCGGGTCAGCGGAGAGCAGGTATTTGATAGCCTGGATGTTGCCACCGGATGAGGCCAGGCGGGCGACTTCGACCAAGTGCTCCAACTCCGCCCGCACCACGGGCGGCTCCTGATAAAAACGTCGATAACTACGGTTTTTCTGCACTAATTCGCTCAGCATATGAATCTCCCCCGCATACCGTGGGACGGTCACTCGTGCGGCCCGAAACTTGTACCTTTCAACCTACAGGGGTTCAAGCGGTAAAGCAAACGTGGCCGGATGGCGGGTTCGATCGGGACAGAGGATGGCGGCCACCTGCGTGCCGGGTGGCGACGAAGCGTAATCGTGGGTGGTTCGGGCATGGGCGCTTGCGGCCCATTCAGTTCCGGGTGCGTGGCGCCTAGAGCCCGTTGGTGGTTGATGCGTCGGACGGCCCTTCGGCACGTTCCAGAGGCCAATCGGGTAGACCGAGTTCCCAACGTAGGACGAGCACCTCGTGTTCGCCTCCCTGGTCGTCGTAGGCTATGCGGATGAAGCCATCGCTTTGCTCGTCCAGAATGTGAACGTGGACATCGCGGGGAATGGTGCCCATACGCCGACGGGGGAGTTCGGGGGTGAAGGTGGTCACGGTGCGCGGGGTCATGATCACTTTGGTTCCGGTGCGCAGCGCTTCCGCCCGGGCTTCGGCCACATTCAGTTGGCTGGAGGTGACCCAGGCTCCCAGCTTTTCGTGGCGGGCGGTATCCTCCAGGGCCAGCAGGGCGGCGCGGACGGTTTCCGGGGCGGTGCCATCGGGCGAAATCGCGCGCACGCCGTAGACACGGGCCAGCCCCTGGCTGACCAGCATCTGGTTGAGGTCCTGACCGCCTTCTGTTCGGATGAAGGCATAGAAGCGCGGCATCTTGCTGCGGCCCTGGGCCGCCTGCCAGCGCGTGACCACGGTGAAGGGACGGCTTAATTGGTCGCGCACCAAATCGGCCGCCTGCTGGCCTATGTGCAGCACCGTGTCTGAACTCACCCCGAAATAGGCGGCCTGCTCATCCACCCGTTCCGGAAAATTTGCATCCCGCTCCGGGGTATCCACAAAATACAACCGGAAAATATACTCGCGATCCCCCTGCCGGACCCGGAAGCTGTCGCCGTCGTTGTAACGATGGTCAACCCAGGTGCACCCTTCGAGGGTTTCCCAGGCTGATTTTCCCGCCGCCCGCCCGGCCAGGGCGACCAGCATGACCAGCATTAAGTTGACGATCCGGTGAAACAAGGGCGTCTCCCCACATGCCTTAGTGGCTCACTGACAAACTATAACAACACCAGAATCGGGCCGCCGTCCAGAGCATTCCGGCGGGGTGGGGGCATAAAAAACGCGCGGCCCTTGCGGGCCGCGCGTTGACGTCACGCTGAACGCAATCTTACTTGTCGCCGATCAGCACATTGACCGTGGCGTTGGAGCGCAGATTCTCGACATATTCCTGGGCCGCGGTCTGGACTTTGCGCATGGCCAGGAACTGGACCAGGTTGGTCTGCACTTCGTCGAACGGAATGGTGCGGGCCTCGTTGCGTTCGTCCACCTTGATGATGTGGTAGCCGAAGCGGGTTTCCACCAGGGGACCAATGTCGCCGATATTCTGGGTGAAGGCCGCGGTTTCGAATTCCGGTACCATCTGGCCGCGGGGGAAGGTGTAGACGCCGCCCTTGTCTTTGCTGCCGGGGTCATCGGACTCGGTGGCCGCCAGGGCCACAAAATCGCCGCCCGCCAACAACTGTTCGCGTACCTTTTCCGCCTTGGCTTTCTTTTCTGCTTTGGCTTCGTCGCTGTCGCTGGGGTCAAACCCGATCAGGATGTGACGTGCGGTGGCGGTTTCCGGCTGGGCGAACTGCTCGGGGTTTTCCTCGTAGAACGCCTTGGCTTCGTCTGAGGTCACGTTGGTGAGTCCCTTGGTCTGCTGCTCGATGAGTTTATTGATGCGGAACTCTTCGCTGAATTCCTTCTCAAACTGCTCGGGCGTGATATTGCGCTGGGCCAGCAGATCGTTCAAGGCCATGCCCGGGGGCAGGCTGGCTTCGATCTTGGCCTTGGCTTCCGCCAGTTCCTCGGCGTCGACTTCGATGTTGGCCTTGGTTACTTCCTCGTTCAACAACTGCTTGGCCACCAGTTGATTGATGGCCTGCTCGCGGAAGCGCGGGGCCAGCTGGGCCAGCTGCTCGGGCGGCATGCGGTTGCGCATGCTGTTCATGACCATGCCCATCTGGCGATCCAGGTCGGCGGCCGTGATGGACACGCCGTTGACCGTCACCACCACGCTGGTGGGGCTCAGTTGGGTGGGAGCGGGCACCGGCTGCTGGAAGAGATCGGATTCCGAAAGATTCACTTGGGGGGCTTCCTGGGCTGGAGTCGTGGATTTTTTGTTACAGGCGGCGAGGCCACCGACTACGACCAGGGCGGCGCATAGCGGCAAAGTTCGGGACAGGGCGAAACGCATAGCTGGACCTTTCATGATGGTTGCAACGGGGGCGCATCCTGCAACAGGGGGCGGGGCGTGTCAAAAGCGAATTCATACCGCTTTTAACCGTGCCACGGCCACCGGAACCGACCCTGCTGACAGAAATGCACCAGCTGTTCGACCGTGTTTTGGCTTTTTCGTTCAACCGCTTCCAGGGTATTGAACGCATTGTGGGGGGTGAAGATCACATCCGGGCGTTGGACGAGCTGGCGCAATTGTGCCACCGCGGGTGTGGGTTCAACCAGGCCGCGCAAGGCGTCGGCGACCCGGTTTTCCTCCTCAAACACATCCATGGCCAGTCCACCCAACCGGCCTTGAGCGAGCGCGACCTCGACCGCCGCGAGATCCACCAATTCGCCTCTGGCCACATTAACCAGCACCGCTCCGGATTTGAGCCGGGCCAGGGTTTCGGTCCGAAAGTAATGATGGCTGGTGGGGTTCAAATCCATGCAGGCGACCACGATATCCGCCTGGGGCGCGGCATCCGTCCACGTTGCATACGTGAGGTCGTCGTGTTGAGGCTTTACCTCCACACCCAGGACCCGAAGACCCAGGCCGCGTCCAATCCGGGCCACCTCGTATCCGATGCGGCCCACGCCCACCACAACCAGCGTGCGTCCCGCGCACTCGCCCCCGGTCAACCCGTCACGATTAAAAGCCGGCCATTGTCGGAGTTGGGCGGGCAGGTGGCGCAGCAAGGCCATCCACAGCAGGGCCGCTTGTTCGGCCACCGCCCGGGTGCAGTATTCCGGCAGACAGGCCAGAGGCAGGTTCGGTGCCTGGATCGGATATCCGCGCAAATGGTCATAGCCGGTGGTGCGGGCCAGGATGCCCCTCAGGTGCGGCAGCCAGCCGGATGGAATGACGGATTGAGTGCGGATGCTGAGCAGGGGGGCGGGCGGTTCCGCCTGCGCCGCCGCCTGCACCGTATGGGTGGTGAAACCGGCGCGTAAAGTGGTGGGCAGAAGGCGTCGCAGCGATTCCTCTTCCTCGCGGAACGCTTCATAAAACATGACATCATACAACATGGGCACGATTTGGTTCCACGGGTTACATCCTGATTGACTTGCGTTGCGTAGCTGGCAATTATACGCGCCACACAACGGGGCGCAACCACAGGGAAGCGTCTCCACCATCAGCCGTCGTTGACCAGTTTCAACAGGGGAATTCGCGTCATGGACAAAGTTGAAGAAGTTGCCGCAGAAGCTGCCGAGGCCGTTGAGTATCAGGAAGTCCAGTCCTTGCGAGGTTCCCGACCGGGTACGGACGCCAATACGTTTATCCAACTTTTGGTGGGTATTATTGGCACCATTGTCATTGCCGTGGCCGTGATGCCGCTCAAAGGAACCAAGGCGGACTATCTCTACGGCATCATCAACCAACGTGGTCCGGTGCAGTACCTCGAAGTGTTGATGGCGGTGATGGTGGCGACCACCATTTTTCTCAAGAGCCGCATCGTAAATCGCAATTTGCAGGTGATCGCCTCCAATCCCATTCCGCACGACCTTGATCTCAATGACGATCAGGCTCTGCAAAGCTTTCGCGACAGCCTGCCCCAGCGCCCCGAATTCGGTTGGAGCATCCTGTTGAACCGGCTGGATCGTGCGCTTTCCTTGTGGCTGGGTTCCAAGGATGTGGGCCGCGTGGCCACCTGGCTGCAATCGGAATCCACGCGTGATCAGGGCTCCTCGGCCTCCTCCTACGCCATCTCGGGCGTGCTCATGTGGGCCATTCCCATTCTGGGTTTTATCGGTACCGTGCAAGGTCTGGGCGTAGCCGTGGCCGGCTTCGGCGTGCTGGGCGGCTCGGCCGATGTGTCGGCCATCAAGAGCGCCATCGGTCAGGTGACGGTGGGTCTGGGCGTGGCCTTTGACACCACGCTGCTGGCCCTCGTTTTGACTACAATCCTGATGTTCCCCCTGATTTCCTTTCAACGAAAAGAGGAAGGGTTGTTTGGGGAGTTGGACAACTATATTGACGATTTGCTGCTGGCCCGACTTCCGTCTCCCGAGCAGAAGCCCATCGTGATCGAGAACCTGGAAGATTCCATCGAGGCGGGTTTCCGCCGCTACATCCCGGATCCGGATCGCTATGACGAGGTCTTCACCCGCTCCATCGAGAAAGCGGCCGCGTCGGTGGAGGAGCGTTTCCGTGGCCTGGCCACGAATTACGAGACCACGCTGAAGGAATTGAATCAAGGACTGGCCACCAACCTGCTAAAAGCGGGTACGTCGTTTGAAGCCACCCTGCGCAACGTGGCCGATGAGATTCGCCGACAGGACGAAATCACCCTGAGCGCCCGGCAGCAGCAGAGTGCCAAGGAAGCTACGCAGTACCAAGGCATACTCTCCGAAATCCACGGCACGGCGGATCGTCTGGCCAAGGAATACCGCGCCGGTGCCGAGACCCTGCAGGCCAGTGCCAAGGATAGCCTGCAGACCACCATGCAGGCGGCCCAGGATCTGGCCTCGCGCATGGCCGAGGTATCGCGTCTGGCCGCCGGCATTCAGGACTTGCTGAAGATCAACCAGGCGGTGGAGAAGAGCATGACGGGTCTGGCCGGTTCCCAGGCCTTCCAGGACACCATGAGCGACATCCGCAAGCATCTTAGCGCGACCACCGACTTCTGCAACCGCATGAGCAAGCCGCGCGTGATTACACTGCGCGAAGAATAAGGGGAGTTCGTCGGCGATGGGCAAGAAACGCGACTCCACGAAGACGGATTTTTCGTCCTTCATGTGCGTCATCTTGATGCTGACGGGCGCCTTGGTCACCATCATGATCAGCAACGTGGTCATCATTGCCGCCAACCCGGAAAACGTGCAGATCACTTCCATCATCCCTTCCGGCTTCGATCCTTCCACGGAAAAAGAGGTCGAGGATAGCACGGGGAATGTGACCAAGAACCCCTGGTACCTGGAAGTATGGCGGGATCGCATGATCATCCATCCGACCGGCGAAGAGATCATCATGTCGGAACTGGAGCAGAAGGGTAACACCTTCGAGAAGTTTCTGGACCGCGTGGCGGCCAAGAAAAACAGCCAGTACATCGTGTTGTTGGTGCGCGAGAACTCGGCCTCCCTGGCGCGCCGGTTGAAGCAGGCCATCCGTGATCGCCAAATCGACACCGGCATGGATCTGCTCTTCAAAACCGACCCCGTTATGGTGCGCAATGCCAGCGCTCCAACGAACAAACCGGCGGGAACCGCCAAATCGGGAGCACCCTAGCCGTGGCCAAGAGCAAAGGGCCATCAATCAACCTGGACTCCTTCCTGGACATCCTGACCTGTTTGCAGGGGGTGCTCATTCTGGTCATTATTTCCACCGGCATTGATGCCGCCCAGACCAAGGTGCTGATTCCCACCCCCATCGAACGGCTCAGCACCAAAAAACCCATCTATATGGAATGCCGGGGGGATTTGATTTATCCCATGGATATTGCCGCCTTGGGACGGGATGCCAAAAGCAAGATCACTCAGATGACGGTGGCCGCGGGCGGGGACCAGATGAAACTGTTGCAGGCCATGACCGAGACCCGGGTCATGAACGATTATTACGAAGTGGATTTGTCCTACTACATGCTGGGCCAGTTGGTCATCAAGCCGCGCAAGGACGCCGTGACACCGGGCTTCGCCCTGGAAGAACGAGCCACCATGGGCTCGGATAACTTCATGACCAGAGCGCTCAAGAATATTGATTTCGAAAAAGAGCGGGTGGTTTTGGTGGTGCGCGATGACAGTTTTAATGTCTTCAAAGTTGCCCAACGACTGTGCTTCCTGGTCAAAGTCGAGGTCGTGGTGCAGATTTACGACGTACGCGAACCCCTGCGGTTCAACCAGAACGCCGTATTAAGCGAAGGTTAAACTTCAGCGTTGGCCCGGTTTGCATTTTTCCCATGACAGCGGGGGCGGAATCTGCCCAAATAGCCCGCGTCTTTACCGGAGGTTGTTTTTATGTCCGTGTACGATACGAAACAAATCATGACGATCTTGCCCCACCGCTTTCCCATGCTGTTGGTGGATCGGGTGGTGGAAAGCGACGGCAAAGAACGCATCGTGGGCATCAAGAACATCACCTACAACGAACCCTTTCTGCAGGGCCATTTTCCGGGCGACCCCATCATGCCCGGTGTTTTACAACTGGAAGCCATGGCTCAGGTGGCGGGCATCCTGATGAGCGAGTTGTTTGGCAGCAAGGGGCGCATCGCCTATTTCCTGGCCGTGGACAACGCCCGCTTCCGCCGCGTGGTGCGCCCGGGTGACCAGTTGCGCATCGAAATCCAATTCATCCGGGCCCGCCTGGGCATGTCCCGGGTCCACGGCAAAACCTTTGTGGGGGATGAGTTGGCCAGCGAGGCCGACCTGATGTTCGGTTACCAGGATCTCTGAGGCATGTCCCTGATTCATCCCACGGCTATTGTTGCCGCCGGAGCCGAACTGGGGCCCGAGGTCGAGATCGGTCCCTATTGCACGGTGGGCGCCCGGGTTCGTTTGGGGGCCGGTACGCGCTTGATCTCCCATGCCGTGCTGGACGGCGATACCGAACTGGGTCCGGGGTGTACGGTATTCCCCTTTGCCAGCGTGGGGTTGCAGACCCAGGACCTTAAGTTCAAAGGCGCCCTGACCTGCACGCGAATTGGGGGCGCCACCACCATCCGGGAATGCGTGACCATCCACGCCGCCACCAGCGAGGGCGGGGTGACCCGCATCGGCGAGCACGGCCACATCATGGCCTATGCCCATGTGGCTCACGATTGCTGCATCGGGAACCATGTCATCCTGTCCAACGGGGCCCAAGTGGCCGGCCACTGCGTGGTGGGTGACCGGGCCATTGTCAGCGCCATGACCGGCGTGCACCAGTTCGGTCGGGTAGGCACCTTCAGTTTCATCGGCGCCTACTGCAAGGTCACCCAGGATGTCCCGCCCTATATGCTGGTGGATGGCACCCCGGCGCGGGTTCCATCCATCAATGCCGTCGGCCTCAAGCGGGCCGGCCTTTCCGATGAGGTGCAACGGGCGCTCAAGCAGGCCCACCGGTTGCTGTATCGCCAGGATCTCAGCACCAGCGATGCCCTGCGGGAAATCGAGACCACCCTGCCGCCGCTGGATGAAATCCGGCATCTGGTGGCGTTCATTCGCGAATCAGAGCGCGGTATCGTCAAATGAACCTTCATCTATCAGGCCGGTGGCTGATAATCGCGCTTGCTCTGCTGGCCGGGCCCGCCGTGCCGGCCGCCACCAACACCATGGGTGCCCAGGTGAACTTCAATTTCGAGCAGGTGGAGTTACGCTTGCTGGTTCGCCTGGTGGGCGAAATGACGGGCCGTCGCTTTGTCATGGATGAAACCCTGGCTGGCAAGGTCACCGTGGTGACGCCGGATCGCATCCCGGTGGCCGATGCTTATCCGCTGTTGGTCTCCATTCTGGAAGCTTCCGGCTATACCATTTCCGAACAGGGCGGCACCCACCGCGTGGTCAAGTTGGGCGAGGCCGGGGTGGCCTCAGCCCCCGTGGTGGTGGATCCGGAGGGAGCGGGGGCGCCCGAGACCCGGGCTGGGTTGATCACCAAAGTCATCCGGGTACAGAACATAAGCGTGGTAGAATTGCGCAAGCTGCTGGAACCTCTGGTCCGTGGCGGCAAAAGCGGTGCATTGTCCGCCTTCCTGCCCACCAATCACCTGATCATCACCGACACCGCGGAAAATATCCGTCAGATTGAACTCATTCTGGCCGAACTGGATCGTCCCGGTGCATCGCGCGACATCGAAGTCATTCCTCTTCAGCATGCATCTGCGGCCGACCTCGCCACCCAGCTGGCGGCCGCCATCAAAGGCCGGGATTCCGCCAATGATCGCGTGGTGGCCCGACACATCGCCCAGGTGGGGGATGGCATGGGATCCCTGCCTGCCGAGGTGGTGATCGTGCCGGCCGCCCAGGCCAACAGCCTGGTGGTGGTGGGTACGCCGGTGCAGGTGAATGACATCAAGGCCATCGTGGCCCGGCTGGATGTGGAGCCCGCCTCCGGCTACGGCCGTTTGCACGCGGTGTTCCTGAAATATCTTTCCGCGGAGGAGGCGGCCAAGAGTTTGAACGCGCTGCTGGCGAAAACGGCCGAAAAAGAGCAGCGCGCCGCCATCGCCCTGGAGCATAGCGTGGCCAACAACGCCCTGATCGTGGATGCCTCGCCCCAGGATTTCGAACATCTCAAGAGCCTGGTCGCGCAACTGGACCTGATGCCGCAGCAGGTGCTGGTCGAGGTGCTGATTGTCGAAGTCAGCGAGGAGCGGGCCCTCGATCTCGGGGTGCGCCTGGCCACCGTGGATCAACCCAAGGACGGATCCACCACGGTCATCGGCGGGTCGCGGCCCGGCGAGGTGGACTTTGTCATGGATGCCATACAAAAAGGCATTCTGCCCCAGGGGTTGGCGGTGGGTGTGGCGCGCGGGACCTATACCGCGGCGGACGGCAGCGTACTGCCCAGCATCCCGCTGGCCGTGCAGGCCCTGGCTCGCAATCGCGACCTGAAGATTCTCTCCAATGTGCCCTTGTGGGCGCAGAACAATTCCGAGGCCAGTGTCAACGTGGTGCAGAATATTCCCATCCTGCGCTCCACTATTGAAGGCGGATCGGGTACGGCCCGCGATACCATCCAGAATATTGACCGCCTTGACGTGGGCATCAAATTGAAGCTCACCCCGCTGGTGAATCCGAACAACGAAATCACGCTGAAGCTGAATCCCAGCATTGAGGCGATTATTGACGACGGGCCGTCCGGTACCACCTTCGCGCCCACCATCGCCAAGCGCGAGGTCTCCACCACGGTCACGGTCAGCAACGAGGCCACCGTCATCATCAGCGGCCTGATTCGGGAAGACCGGGTTAAGGATGTCTACAAGGTGCCGTTCCTGGGCGATATCCCGATTCTCGGCCTGCTCTTCCGCAGCAAATCCGAACGCACGCAGCGCACCAATCTGCTGATCTTTGTCACCCCGCACATCGTCACCGATCGCGCCGAAGCCGAGCGTCTGCGTGCGCAGTTGGAGTCGAAGAGCTCCATCACCAACGTGACTCCGGTGGTGCGGGCGGATCAGCCGGTACCCCGGGAGTAACCATGCGTCTGGGCGAGATCCTCGTGGGCAAACGCTACGCCACCCCGGCGCAGGTGGAGCAGGCCCTGCAGCAACAACAAGGCGAACACCCGCGCCGCCGCCTGGGCGAAATTCTGCTCGAGGGCCAGGTGGTGACCGAGGTCATGCTGGCCGAAGTTCTGGCCGAGCAATTTGATCTACGATTCCTGTCCGAACTTTCCGATGACCTGCTGGCCCCCGATTTGGTGGCCTCTCTCACCGTGGATTGGGCCCGCCAGCACGTCATCCTGCCGTTGCGCGAAGACGGGCGCGTGTGGGTCGCCCTGGCCGATCCCACCGATGTGGGTGCCCTGGACAGCGTGGCTTTGATGCTGGGCCAGGAACCGACCCCGGTGGTGGTTCCACGCGGAGTGCTGCTAAAAGCCATCGAGCGCTGCTACGTGCGGCGCGGCGATGCCCGCCGCGATGCGGCGCGCGTCTCTGGCCCGGTTCGCGCGTCCTCGGCTTCGACGGCGGATGACCTGCTGCGGGAGAGCAGCCAGGCCCCGGTGACCCAGCTGGTCAACACCATGCTGTTGGAAGCGGTCCGCCAGGGCGCGTCCGATGTCCACGTGGAGCCGTTCGAAAACCGGGTGCAGATCCGCTATCGCGTGGATGGTTTTCTCTACGAGCAGTCGGCTCCGGCCAAGGAACTGGAAGCGCCGCTGGTCTCGCGTTTGAAGGTCATGGCCCGCCTGGATATCGCGGAACGGCGACTGCCCCAGGACGGCATGGCCAAGGTGCGGGTGGGGGAACGGGAAATTGATATCCGCGTCTCCACCGTGCCGGTGGCCGAAGGGGAGCGCGTAGTGCTGCGCCTGCTGAACCGCGATGCGCTGTTGCTGCCCCTGGAAGCGCTCGGCATGCCGACCGCCATCCAGTCGCGTTTTGCGGAAAAATCGCGCTCGCCCAACGGCATCATCCTGGTCACCGGTCCCACGGGCAGCGGGAAAACCACCACCCTCTATGCGGCGCTGCGCGGGCTGGATACCGCCCACGTCAACGTGCTGACCATCGAAGACCCCATCGAATACCAGTTACCGGGCATCGGCCAGATTCAGGTGAAGCCCAAGATCGGGCTGACCTTTGCTCAGGGCCTGCGCCACATCCTGCGTCAGGACCCCGACGTGATTTTCGTGGGGGAAATCCGCGACCTGGAAACGGCGGAAATTGCCATCCGATCCGCCCTCACCGGGCATCTGGTCTTCAGCACTCTGCATACCAACGATGCGGTGTCGGCGGTGGTGCGTCTGGTCGATATGGGCATTGAGTCCTACCTGCTCGGGGAGGCGGTACACGCCGTGCTGGCCCAGCGTTTGGTGCGCCAACTCTGTCCACTCTGCCGCGTTCCGGGCACCTGGAGTCCGTCCGAACTCGATACGTTGGGTGCGGCCGCGCGCGCGGTGGCGGCCCAACCCATCTGGCGGGCCCGCGGATGCCCGTCCTGTCTGGGTGGTTATAGGGGCCGCACGGGTGTGTATGAATGGCTGGAGTTGGGCCCGGAATTGCGCGACGCCATTCGCCGCAGCGCACCCGCCTCGGAGTTGCGGACCCTGGCCACCCGGCGCGGGTTCCAGACCTTGCTGCACGATGCCGTGAGTCGGGTGGTAGCCGGCCAAACCACGCCGGAGGAAATCATTCGCGTGCTGGGCGCGGCGGAGCGCAGTTAGGCTCATGTCCACCTTTCGCTACCGGGGTTTTGATCCGACCGGCCGGGCGCGCCAGGGTTTTCTGGAAGCGCTGGATCGCAAGGATGCACGCGAGAAATTGGCCGCGCGCGGTGTGCTGGCGGAATCAGTGGAGTCGGTAACCGGCGAGGCGGCGGCCTCCCGCGGTCGTGCCATCTTCGGGGTGGCGCAGCGTGCCACCTTCTATCGCGAACTGGGAGCGTTGCTCAAAGCGGGTATTCCGCTGGCGGCCGCGCTGGATTTGTTGCTGGAGACCCCGGAGCAGGAAAAGCAGGCCGGACGCATGGCCTGGTTGCGCGATCGCATTCGCGAAGGACAGACCCTGGCCGCCGGGCTGGTGGAATCAAGTCCCCAGGTCTCGGTGTTTGAACGGGCCGCCATCGAGGCGGGCGAGCGGTCCGGTCATCTTGATGCCGTGTTGGATCAGCTGGCTGATTATCTGGAAGGACAGGCCCGCCTGCGCGAGAGCCTTACCTCGGCGCTGCTTTATCCCTCCCTGGTGGTGGTGCTGGCCTTCCTGGTGGCGGTGGGCCTTATGGGTTTTGTACTGCCCATGCTGAGCGGCTTGTTTAAGGAGAGCGGAGCGTCGCTGCCCTGGCTGACCCGCGCCCTGTTGGCGGTCAGCCGAAATCTTCCCATCTGGCTGCCCGCGCTTGTGCTGATGGGGGCGGGTGCGGTCGTGGTGGTGCGTCGGCGTTGGCGCGGCGATGTCGGGGTGCAGGTACGTGGACTGCGAACCTTTGATCGCTGGCCAATCTATCGCGCGGGTTCCCGCACCCTGGTCGCGTTGCGCTTTTCCCGCACCCTGGTTTTGTTGCTGCGCGGCGGGGTCAGCGCGGTGGACGCCCTGGCGCTGGCGGGGCAGGCCACGGGCAATGCCTGGGTGGCCGAGTTGATTCAGCAGCAGGCGGATGCGGTTCGCCACGGCACCAGCCTGTCCCAGGCCATTCGCGCCGTGCCGCCGCTGGAATCACTCACCGGGTGGGTCAAGGCGGGTGAGGCGTCGGGCGACCTGACTGCGCTGCTCGACAAGGCCGCGGACCGCCTACAACAGCGTTGGCAGACCTATCTGACCCGTACCACCAGCCTATTGGAACCGGTGTTGATTCTCTTGGTGGGCGCCTTCGTCCTGCTCATCGCCCTGGCCATTCTGCTGCCCGTGCTCTCCCTGAACCAAGCCGTGCTCTGACCCGAAAAGCGGGGCTAATAACCGCCGATGGACGCAGATCAGCGCAGATGCGGAACAATTTCTGAGGAAAGGAACAGAAACCGGAATACACTTCTTTCATTCGTTATCTTCACGTCACGACGCTATTCCATCCGCGTACCTCTGCGTGAATCTGCGGTTCCAACTTCCGAATTCAGGTCTAGCCGGGCAGTTCCTGCGGGCGCGCTTTGCGCTTACGGTAGACCCAACTGTGCGTGTAACCGGCCTGGCGGGCCAGGGCTACCGCATGCTCGAAACCTGCACCCACGCGTTCGGGGGTGTGGGAATCGGAACCGAAGGTGAGGCCCACTCCGCGCTCGCAGGCCCAGGTCAGGATGGACAGGGAAGGGTAGCAGGACTGACAGGGATGATTCAGCCCGGAGGTGTTGATCTCCAGGGCCATGCCCGCGGCGGCCAGGCGGTCCAGGGCGGGCAGGGCATGTTCGCGCAATCGCTCCTTGGCCAGTGCATTGCCGAATCGTTTGGGCAGATCGAAGTGCGCAGCCACGTCGTACAGGCCGGTGTCAGCCAGTTCGCCCATGAGCTCAAAGTAGCGGCCCCACAGGGCGTCGGGTTCCATGCCGCCGGCCAGGGTGCGGCGGGCGGGTTCGGTGGCCCAGTAGTCCAGGTAGTGCACCGAGCCCAGCACGATGTCGAAGGGATGCCGTTCGATCCAGGGAGCCAGGAAACGCTGGCAGCCGGGATAATAATCCGCCTCGATGCCCAGCAGGACGGGCACCCCGGTGGCGCGCGCATCGGCCACCCCTTGCAGATACTCATCAAACTGCTGGAGGATCATGCGGTGTTCCCGCCCGAAGCCGTCATCGGTGGGACAGTGATCGGTGCAGGCCAGTTCCGGCACGCCTTTGTGACGGGCGGCCCGCGCATAGTCGGCCGGACAACCCACCGCGTGTTTGCACAGGTTGTTGTGCGAATGATAATCGGGCGGGAGTTGGGGGTTGGGATTTGCAGCCATGACCCTGCCAACGTACGTTTGAGGGCCTTCAACTGTCAACGACGGGAGAGTCAACATGCGTGCCATTGTGATCGATCAATTCGGGGGACGGGACCAACTGCATCTGGCCGAAGTATCTCCGCCGGTGCCCGGCCGGCGGGAGGTGGTGATCCGGGTGCATGCCGCGGGGGTGAATCCGGTGGATTGGAAAATCCGCGAAGGCCTGCTGCGCACCCGCATGCCGCACCAATTCCCGATCATTCCCGGCTGGGATGTGGCGGGGGTGATTGAATCCACGGGTCCGGGCGCCCGCCGCTTCTCACCCGGCGACGCCGTCTATGCCTATGCCCGCAAGCCCATCATCAAGGATGGCACCTATGCCGACTATGTGGCCGTGCCGGAAACTTCGGTGGCGCGCAAACCGGCCAACCTGGATTTCGCCGAGGCCGCAGCCGTGCCGCTGGTCGCTCTCACCGCGTGGCAATCCCTCTTTGATGCCGCCGGATTAAAGCGTGGACAAACGGCATTGATTCACGCCGCCGCGGGCGGAGTGGGTGGTTTTGCCGTTCAGTTGGCGCGCTGGAAGGGCGCCCGCGTCATCGCCACGGCCAGCGCGGCCAATCATGACTATGTGCGCGGCCTGGGCGCGCATGAAGTGGTGGATTATCGGACCGACGATGTGGCGGCGGCCGTGCGGCGTTTTGCCCCGGCCGGGGTGGACGTGGCCTATGACACGGTGGGCGGCGAGGTGCAGCAGCGCAGTGCGGAGCTCGTGCGCCCGGGCGGGGTTCTGGTTTCGATTCTCGCCTATGCCGATGCGGAAGCCGTGCGGGCGCGCGGAGTGGAACCGAAGTATGTTTTTGTGGCCCCCTCTGCACCGCAGTTGGCCCGGTTGGCGGCCCTGATAGAGCGCGGCCGTTTGAAGGTCACCATCGCCGCCCGGTTGCCCTTGGAGCAGGCCGCCCAAGCCCACGAGATGATCGAGACCGGGCACACCCGGGGCAAGCTTGTGCTGACGGTGGTGTGACGGTAAGCGCCGCATCCGGCACTTGCGTTTTACCCGCGCCGCTCGCATCATGCGCCCCCATATCAGGAGACCTTTATGAGCGCTGCATCCGTTCCCATGCTGGATTTTGTGTTGTCGAACTACATGAATTTCAACGCCCGCGCCACCCGCGATGCGCTGCTGGCCTACTGGGACCACATCGAGCGCGGGGGCAAGATGTTCTGGGCTGTGGCGGGCGCTATGTCCTCCGCCCAACTCGGCATCACCCTGGCCCCGGCCATTCGCGCCGGCTTGATTCACGGACTGTCCGTCACGGGGGCCAATCTCGAGGAGTCGCTGTTTCGCCTGGTGGCCCACCATCACTACAAGGATTTCCCGGACTACCGCTACCTGCGCAAGCAGGACGACACGAAGATTCTGGACCAGCGTATGCGCCGGGTCACCGACACCAGCATCCCGGAGGATGAGGCGTTTCGTGCGGTGGAGAAAATCATGGTGCCCATGTGGCAGAAGGCGAGCAAAGACGGGACCCGCCGCTTCTGGCACGAATATTTCTACGACGTGATTCTGGCCCTCAAGCGCAAGCAGTACCAGGGTGACCCCGAGCAGTGCTGGTTGCTGGCCGCGGCCAAAGCCGGGCTGCCCATCGTGGTGCCTGGTCACGAGGATTCCACCTTTGGCAATATTTTCGCCTCGTACGTAAAAACCGGCGAATGCAACCCCAGCATCGTGAAGTCCGGCATCGAATACATGGCCGAGCTCTACGGACAGTACGCCACCCTGTCCAAAGGGCGGGGCATCGGTTTCTTCCAGATTGGCGGCGGTATCGCAGGGGATTTCCCCATCTGCGTGGTGCCCTCCATCAAATACGACCTGCAGAAACCGGTGAAACCCTGGGCCTACTTCTGCCAGATTTCCGACTCCACGACCTCTTACGGTTCGTATTCCGGGGCCACCCCCAACGAGAAAATCACCTGGGACAAGCTGACCGAGAAGACGCCCATGTTCGTCATCGAGTCCGATGCCACCATCGTGGCCCCGCTCATGCTGCGCGCCCTGCTGGAGTGCCAGGCCAGTCCGGCGGCCGCGCGCCAGCGCATCGCCGCCTATCGGCGCTGAGGGTGAGTTGGGATTTGCGGCCGGGCGGGGATTGGCGTAGTTTGCGGGCATGGATTCCATTTTGTCCATGGCCTTGATCGTTTTTATATTCTACATGGTTTTCCATGTAACGAAGGGTATGTAGCCCGGTAACGTACATGGCGCAAAATCCCATCCAGGTCCAGGTTCGCGGCATCGTGCCCACCCCCACGGGATGCGGGGTTTTCCTGGGTGCGGGCAGCAAAGTCATTGCCATCTTTGTGGATCACAGTGTAGCCGCCGCCATCACCATGGCCCTGCACGGGGTCAAGAAATCGCGCCCGCTGACCCACGACCTGATCACCCACATCCTGGCCGGCCTGGGCGCCCGGGTGGAGAAGGTGGTCATCAACGATTTGAAGGACGACACCTATTTTGCCCGCCTCTATCTGGTGCAGGAGAATGAGCTGGGTCGCAACGTGGTGGAAATTGACGCCCGTCCCAGCGATTCCATGGCCCTGGCCCTGCAGCATCAATGCCCCATCCTGGTGGCCCGCGCGGTGTGGGATGCGGCGGACGACATGACGTGGGCCCTGGAGCAGGCCACCCAGCCGCCGGACGAATCGGGGCCGGCTCAGGCCTGACACTTTTCACTCGAAGCAGACGAACCTCTGCCTTACCCTGCAAACCCTATGAAAATTCTGGTCACCGGCGGCGCGGGCTACATCGGCAGTGTCACCACGGAGCTCCTGCTGAACCAGGGGCATGAAGTGGTGGTGTTTGACAGTTTTGAGCGCGGGCACCGCGATGCGGTGGACACGCGAGCCAAGGTGGCGGAAGGCGATCTGCGTGATCGCGACCGCATCACCGAGGTCATGGTTCGGGAACGTCCGGAGGCGGTGGTGCATTTCGCCGCCTATGCCCTGGTGGGCGAGTCCATGGAAAATCCGCCCATGTACTTCCGCAACAACACGGAGGGCGGCATTCACCTTGTGGAAGCCATGCGCAAGGCCAGCGTGGGCAAAATCATCTTTTCCTCCACCTGCGCCACCTATGGCGTGCCTGATCGCATGCCCATGACGGAGGATCTGCCCCAGCGGCCGGCCAATCCGTACGGCGAGTCCAAGTTGCAGTTCGAGAAAATCCTGCGTTGGTGCGACGAACGACTGGGCACCAAGTCCGTGTTCCTGCGCTACTTCAACGCGGCGGGCGCCACGGAGAAATTTGGTGAGGACCACGATCCCGAAACCCACCTGATTCCTAACGTGCTGCGGGTGGCCCTGGGTCAGTCCGAAAAGGTCATGGTGTTTGGCGATGATTATGAAACGCCGGACGGCACCTGCATTCGCGACTACATCCACATCGTGGACCTGGCCCAGGCTCATATCCTGGCCTTGGAAAAGGACGTCAGCGGTCCGTTCAATCTGGGCAATGGCGGTGGCTATTCGGTCAAGCAAGTGATCGATGTGGCTCAGGAGGTCACCGGGAAATCCATCCGCGCCGACATGGCCCCGCGCCGTCCGGGTGATCCGCCCCGCCTGATTGCCAGCGCCGAGAAGGCGCACCAGGTGCTGGGCTGGAAGCCGAAATATCCCGATTTGCGGACCATCATGGAACACGCCTGGAAATGGCATGTCCGTCATCCGCACGGCTACGCAAAATGAGGCCGGGCGTCGAGCTGGTTTCCACCGGGCTCGAACTGTTAACCGGTCGAACGGTCAATACCCACGCCCATACCCTGGCCCGCCAACTGGCCCCGCTGGGACTGCGTTTGCTGCGCGATACCACCGTGCCCGATGACCGGGAGGTCATCCGTCAGGCCGTTTCCGAGGCCTTGCAGCGGGTGGATATGGTGGTGGTCAGCGGCGGACTGGGTCCGACCAGCGATGATCTTACCCGCGAAGCGGTGGCCGATCTCGCCGGGGTGGGGCTGGTCATGCACGAACCGTCGCGCCAGGCCATTCGCGACCGCTATGCGCGGGTTGGCCGGGTGCTCAATGATTCCGTGGAGCGGCATGCCTTGGTGCTGGAAGGCGCGGAGGTGATGATGAACCCGGTGGGGCTGGCCCCCGGGGAGGACATCCGCGTTCAAGGACAGCATATTTTCCTGCTGCCGGGCCCGCCCCATGAATTCGAGGCCATCCTGGCCGAGCATCTCGTGCCGCGCCTGGCCGGGCTGGCTCCCGCGCCCCCGCAGGAGATGCGGCTGTTCCAGATTTGTGGCATCGGTGAGTCCGATTTGATTTCGCGGCTGGGCGGGAATGATTTCCCGGGCGCGGGGCTCGAGGTGGCCTATTGCGCGGGTATCGGGCGGGTGGAGGTACGGTTGTGGGGGCCGCCGGAGAAACGGGCGGAACTGGATCGCGTCGCCGGGCAACTCCGGGCCGTGGCCGGGCCGTGTGTTTTTGCCGAACGTCCCGCGCTGATGGAAGAGGTGGTCGCTGAACAGTTGACCGGTTCCGGTTTGACCCTGGCCACGGCCGAATCGTGTACCGGCGGGCTGGTGGCGCATCGCCTCACCAACATCGCGGGCAGCAGTGCGTGGTTTCGGGGCGGGGTGGTGGCCTACGCCAACGAAGCCAAGGTGCGCGATCTGGGCGTGAGCGAGTCCATTCTGCAAACGGACGGCGCGGTGAGCGCGACGGTGGCCCGGGCCATGGCCGAAGGCGTGCGGGCGCGGTTTGGAACCGACCTGGGACTGGGCATCACGGGTATCGCCGGGCCGGGGGGCGGTACGGCGCAGAAACCGGTGGGGCTGGTATTTTGTGCGGTGGCGGACGCGCGGGGCACGGACGTCAAGGAGCACCGGTTCAACGGACGGCGCGCCATCATCAAGGAGTGGAGTGCCCAGATGGCGATCGATCTGGTGCGGCGCCGCCTAGCCGGACTCGCGCCATGACGGACGGCGAAAACTACCGCTGTTTCATGGCCCTGGAGGTTTCCGAGGGCATCCGGCGGCGCGTGCTGGAACTGCAGTCCCGGCTGGCAGGCGCGGACGCGGAATTACGGCTCACCCGCCCCGAGGACCTGCACCTGACCCTGGTGTTCCTGGGCGCGACACCGGTGGAGGAGGTGCCGCATCTGGCCGAGTTGATGGACGGGGTGGCCCGCTTCCATGATCCCTTCACGTTTACCGCGGCCGGGGTTTCGGTGTTTGGCCCGCCCGGTCGCCCGCGCGTGATCTGGGGCGGCATCCAGCCCTGCCCGCCCTTGCTTCGTCTGCAGCAGGTGTTGACCGAAGGCATCGCGCGCATGGGCCACCCGGTGGAGGAGCGGGGGTTCGTGCCGCACCTCACCCTGGCCCGGGTTCAAGCGATAGGGAACGATCGTTCCTTGACAACGCTATTGGGCTCCATTACAGATAGTTCCATTGGAGAACAGAACGTGACCCGCCTCGTGCTTATGCGGAGCGGGTTGGCCTCGGCGAACGCGCGTTACATACGACTGCACATATCACCCCTGAAAGGATCCTGACCCCATGCCCCCCAAAGCCAGTTCCAAAGAAGTTGTCAAAGAAGAGGCCGGCAAGAAGCTTCCGGCCGCGCTGAGCGCGGTGTTGGCCCAGATCCAGAAGGAATTCGGCGATGGCGCCATCATGCGCCTGGGCGCGGAGGACCATACCAAGCAGGTGCCCGCCATTCCGACCGGCGCGCTGACCCTGGACGTTGCGGTGGGTGTGGGCGGGGTGCCGCGCGGCCGCGTAATTGAAATATTCGGGCCCGAATCCTCGGGCAAAACCACCCTGGTTCTGCACATTATCGCCAACGCCCAGAAGATGGGCGGTCTGGCCGCTTTTATTGACGCCGAGCACGCCTTGGACCCCGCCTACGCCAAAAAGATCGGGGTGAACCTGGATGAACTGCTGGTCTCCCAGCCCGACTCCGGCGAGGAAGCCTTGCAGATCGCCGAGACGCTCGTGAAGAGCAATTCGCTGGATGTGGTGGTGATCGACTCCGTGGCTGCCCTGGCCCCCAAGGCTGAACTGGAAGGGCAGATGGGCGATTCTCATGTGGGCCTGCAAGCCCGCCTGATGTCGCAGGCCCTGCGCAAGCTGACCGGCGCCATCAACCGTTCCAAGACCTGCTGCATTTTCACCAACCAGATCCGTGAGAAGATCGGCGTGATGTTCGGCAGTCCGGAAACCACGCCCGGCGGACGCGCCCTGAAATTCTACGCCTCCGTGCGGCTCGATGTGCGCCGCATCGGCACCCTCAAGGATCCCGCGGGCAAGGTCATCGGTAACCGCACCAAGGTCAAAGTGGTGAAGAACAAGGTGGCGCCACCTTTCGTGGAGTCCGAATTCGACATCCTGTACGCCGAGGGCATCTCCTACGCCGGGTCCATCGTGGACGCCGCCATCCAGTACGGGTTGCTGGAGAAGCGCGGTTCCTGGTTGTCCTTTGAGGGCGAGCAGTTGGGCCAGGGTCGTGACGCGGTGCGCGACATGCTGCGGACCGACAAGGAGATGGCGGAGAAACTGGTGACCAAGGTGAAGGAAAAGGCCCGCGAAGCCCATCTGGGCGTGGTGACGCCGCCCGCGGCGGACGAAGCGGAATAGGTTTTGGACGAGCGTCTGCGAACGAGCCCGGACCGCATGGTCCGGGCTCGTTTCTTTTTCATGAATAAACTTCCCGCGCCTGCGTCCTACTCACCGGACACGAAAGGAGTCCATAATGAAAACGATCATGATGATGGTGAGTGCAGTAACGGCGGCCGCGGTGTTGACGGGATGTGCGAGCCCGGGCTATCAGGCTCGTCCTTCTGAATACAACGGGGCCATAGCCGGGGCGTTGACCGGCGGCGTACTGGGCGGGGTCCTGGGGAACAATGTGGGCGACGGAAAGAACGATGTGTTGGGCGCGGCTCTGGGCGCACTGGCGGGCGGCTGGGCAGGCCAGCAATACGGCCAGGGCCAGGACTATACCCGGCATCGTATCGAGGCCTTGGAGACCCAGAACCAGATGGAGACCGTGATGATCCAGAACTCCAATGGTTCCTACACCCCGGTCACCCTGAACAAAGTGGGCTACGGCCAGTTCCGCGGTCCGCGCGGCGAGATCTATACCGCGCGTCCCGGCGAGGACCAGCTCAAGTCCGCCTACGGGTTCTGACCTGAAACCTCAATCCGACCGCCGCTCCTTCCCCGGGGCGGCGGTCTTTTTTTTCCCAACCATTGGAAAATCCAGGGATTGGATATCTGGCGAGTGGCTTAACGGACACGTGACCCCAATCGTAGGATCGCGGCTAATCTTGACCTTCCCGCCTGGTTTCCGCATGGTCACCACGATAAAAAAATGTTTCAGGCTGGTCTCAACCGTTTGTTTAAATTCCTCTTCGCCCTGCCGTCCCAAGTTTCTACGGGACCTGTAGGTAACAACGCACGTCATCACCGCAGGATTCTGAGATCGCCGCCCGTCGAGTGCGGTGAAGAAACCGATTTCGAAGTCCACATACTGACCTGCCACCGCGACCTGCTCGACGCGCTCTGGTGTCTGAAGACCTTTTGCCACTTCAGCGATACACGCCCCGCCATCGTTATTCACGACGACGGCACTCTGGAGCCGACGGACTTCGAGACGCTGCTGCAGCACTTGCCCGGATGCCGAATCATCAGGCGTTCCGATGCCGATGCCGAGCTCACCGAGTTTCTCTCGGCTTACCCGCACTGCCTGAGCTTCCGGCAGCGAGCGGACTTCTATTGCGCGCTGAAGCTCTTCGACGCCTTTCATTTTGCGCGTGCTGACAAGCTCCTCCTTCTCGACTCGGACCTGCTGTTCTTTCGCCGCCCGGTGGAACTGTTACAGCACATCGCAACCGGCCAGCCCTTCTTCCTGCGCGATTACCAGGACGCCTACGCCATGCCTCGGGATGCGCTTGAAACAAAGTTCGGGATGGCCGTAGAGCCGATGGTCAATGCGGGGCTGATGTTCCTCCGAAGGCGGCACTACCGCGACCATATCGATCTCATCGAGCGCTATTTCGAGATGGAGGGCTCCTCCCCGGTCAGGGATGTCAACCGGCATGAGCAGACGCTGCATGCACTGCTCCTGACGAAGGTCGGCGCCGTATCCTTGGGCGATAGCTATCAAATCTCGAACCGGAGACCCATCACCGGCCAGACGGTCGCTCACCACTGCGTTTCCGACAAATCGCGCGCGGAGATGCAGGACGCGAGCCACCAACGACTCCGGGCGACCGGCTTCCTGGCCGCGCTGGCTCGAAAGGACGTGGAACGATCCGCTAAAACCGCCTCGCGGTCGCCGATCATCATCGCCGTCACCTGTGATCGCAAGTTCGCGCCGCCCCTGACCGTCATGCTGAAATCGCTTCTCGCCCATGCGAACGGCGCGCGTCGTTTCATCATCTACGTTCTCTCGGATGGGCTCAGCACTGATGTGCGCAAGACGATTCAGCGTTCCTTGATGGACCGTCGCGCCGAACTCCGCTTCGTCGAACTCGATGGGCGCTCCCTGGAGAACCTGAAGCTGTCGCGTCACGCCAGTCCGGCCGTCTACTTCAGACTACTCGTTCATACCGTGCTGCCAAAGGACGTCAACCGTCTGATCTATCTGGACTCTGACCTGATCGTGAATACCGACGTGCAGCCGCTCTGGGAGATGGACATGCGCGGCAAGATACTGCTTGCGGTTCAGGAGCAGTGTCGTGATTCCCAGGTTGTATCCGGCCTCCATGCTCTGCCGAGCTACCTGGAATTGGGACTTCCCCCGGACGCCAAGTATTTCAATTCGGGCGTGATGCTCATCGACCTGAAGAAGTGGCGGGACACGGATGTGTCCGGTCGGGCTCTCGCCTACCTGCACACCCATCGCGAGAAGGTGCTCTGGTGGGATCAGGACGCGCTGAATGCCGTTCTCGCAGGCGAGTGGGGAGAACTTGACCACCGGTGGAATGTGCTGACCCAGACGTTTACCAACCCGAACTGGCACGACGGCCCGGTCAAGGACCGCTCGGCGTACGAGGCGATGGTTCGCCAGCCCTACATCCTGCATTTTAATACACGATCGAAGCCATGGGACCCCGGCAATCAGCACCCCCGTCGCTCGCTCTTCTTCCACTATCTGAGCCTGACCCGCTGGGCCGGGCACTGGCCATCAAGGCCGAGCTAAGACGCGCGTCGTCGGGTCAGGTTTCGAGTGAAAGACTACTGACACCGCGCGCGTGCCTCGTTCAATACACAGTTCAATTCCGTCCAACGTCAGGGGTGTGCAGTACCCTCAACCGCGTGGTTGGAACCTCTATTTAATTTCCGGATATTTTGCCCTTTTACGAAGACGGAGTAATCCAGTAATGAGAAATACGAGCCCCATGGCCCCCAAGAATAGCGCCCCTTTCTCTCCGGAAATCGCATATGGAAGAAATCCGAATGCGCAGAATAGAATGCCGAGCACGATTATAAAGATTGTGCCACTCCGAATTTGTACATTTGCCGCTGTAAGCACCTGCTTGTTGCTATCAATAATGTGATTGATGAGCGTAACCCGGTCCTCGCATTTATTCTTGCAGGCAAGTCCGTCGGGTAGCTCGGTCATACAGGACCGGCATAATCCGCGACCGCATGATTTGCATATTCCGAGCGCCGATTGATCAGGATGATTGAAGCAGTTCATATATTCTCTGTATACTTGTCGATTCCAACGTTACGCCTCACCGGTCGGCGAACCCGCCGCGGGTAAACCGTGCGGTGAAGGCGATGGTTGGGCGATTCTTTTCCGAATCGTCTTTCGGAATCTCTCTGTTATCGGGCGTAGGCGCTTTGTCACATCGCCAAGAGTCGCAGCGTAGAGTGGATAGCCTTGCTTGGTCTTGCGAACTACGACATTGAACCCGACGGCACGGAGCAGTCTTTCGCTGTGAGAAACACGCTTGCCGTGTTTTGACTTGAATGATGGAATTGGCATCGCATATAGGCGTGTAGAATGTGAGGCGGTGTTGAAGGCGAGCAGACAATCTTCTAGGTGGGAGAGGATTTCCTTGAAACCCCATACACATGGCTCGTTGTCGGTATTCACGGACATGATGTTTTCAATGTAGATGATGTTAACTGTCCCTGTGTAGTCCTTACTGACAATGTCATCTGGGGTCTTATCCTTCTCGGCGAGAGTGCGGTTCATGATCTTGAGTAGCGTAGACTCTTTGATCGGAAGCAACTCCAAGCTGCCGACGCGTGTCCCATTATGATCTTGCAGCACCCAGAATCCCTTTGGATTCTTCCCAAACCACGACAGCTTTGTGGACAGGGGTACAGCATCTCTCCGACCGTATAGTTCAGTCGCCGTCGCGGCTATCCAATCTATGTCCGCTCTCTTGCACTTCTTGGTCCTGTATGGAGCCATTTCCAGATGGTCCAAGAATTCATCGTGAAGGGTATCGTTTGCGATTTGCTCCACCACCAACTTCTTGCGCTTGCGGACGCTGATCGATATGGGAATTACTGCAGCGCCAACGGCTGCAATCCCTCCAATTATAGCAGCAAGTATTTGCGGGTCAGTACTCATACTGTGTACGCCCAACGAGTTAGTGGACAGTTTTCTTGTGTTCCTGCCGGTTTACAAGTCCGCATTTCCAACTGGCTGGGGAATCATGGATTAGTGAGCGGGTGTTCCTGCCGAATTCGGAGGTAATTCTCGCAACATGAATCGAATCAACAGGTTGCGGAGCGGGTGTTCCTTCCAGCCGTAGAAGGTGAGGTGGCCTGAAGCCGGTGCCCGAAATCTTGGTCCGAGCTTTTACGGCGACGTGCGAAAGGAACGCTGAAGCCACGGCACTGCTGGGAGCGTATTTGGGGTGGCTCCGGTTCTATCTGGATTTTTGAGGGTCGGAAAAGGGTCGGCCCTTGGTTTCGATCACGCGCGCAGGCACATACCCATTCCAGGTTAATACCGCACGACGTGCGGGCCGTCTTTTTTCCAGATGAAGGATCCCACCCGCCAGGCGCCGCGTGTTCCGATTCCCATCACGTCAAAGCGCTCACCACCCGTCAGGTTGATTCCATAGATATCCACGATGGCGTGAAAGCCCAAAGAAGCCCCGTTTTGTTCGGGGCGAACCTTGTCCACCCGGGCCGAATGCACCAGGGTATTGAACAGGAAAATAGCCAAACCAGCGGCGGGATTCCTTTGAAGATGCTCTTTGGCTGGTGGGCAGGAGTTCGGGACTCGCCCCCCTCCGCGTACCCGTGAGCGTTATCCCATGAACGAGGCGGCGAGCTGGTAGGTGGCAAAGGCCGCCACGTAGGCCAGCACGCTCATGTAGATGAGCTGGAAGGCGGCCCATTTCCAACTGCCGGTTTCCTTGCGGGTGGCGGCTTGGGTGGGCAGGCACTGGGCGGCCAGCACATAGAACACCAGCAGGCTCAGGCAGGTGGCGATGTTGAAGACGGGCGTGCCATCCGCACGGGTGGAAGCGCGCAGGGCATCGAGCAAGGAACGCGGCTCTTCCTCCGCATGGTCGGAGCCGACCCCGTAGACCACGGCGAGCGTGGAAACAATCACTTCGCGGGCGGCGAAGGAGGTGATGATGCCGATGCCGATCTGCCAGTTGAAGCCCAGCGGCGTGAGGACGGGCTCGACCAGCCGGCCCAGGCGTCCTGCCACGGAGTGCGCGAGCGAATGCTGGTCGGTGAGGTGGGCGGCCTCGGCTTCCAAGGTGGCGGCGGCGTCCGCATCGGTAGCGGCCAGCGTTTCGGCTTGTTGCTGAAGAGCCACCGCTTCCGGCGGGGGTTCGCTCTTGGGATAGGTGGCCAGGGTCCACAGGCCGATGGAGAGGAGCAGAATCAGCGTGCCGGCCTGACGGACGAAGACGCGGGCCTGGTCGTACATGTGGAAGAAGGCGGTGCGCAGGCTGGGCAGGCGGTAGTTGGGTAGTTCAAGTACGAGGGGGCGGGTTTCGCCGGGCAGGATGGTGCGTTTAAACAGAAAGGCCATGGCCAGAGCGGCAACGATGCCGAGGGCATAGGCGCCGGTGAAGGTGAGGGCAGCCCAGCCGGGCTGGTGGGGAAAGAGCAGGGCGATGACCATGGTGTAGACCGGAATGCGGGCGGAGCAGGACATGAGCGGGGTGATCAGGATGGTGATCAGCCGGTCGCGCCGGTCCTCGATGACGCGGGTGGCCAGGATGGCGGGGATGGCGCAGGCATGGGCGGAGAGCAGGGGCACGAAGGCCTTGCCGGGCAGGCCGATGCGGCGCATCAGGCGATCCATGACGAAGGCGGCGCGGGCCAGGTAACCGGTGTCCTCGATGAGGGCGAGGAAGAAGAACAGGATGCAAATCTGGGGCAGGAAAACCAGGATGCCGCCCACGCCGCCGATCACCCCGTCCACCAGCAGGCTGCGGAAATCGTTGTCGGGCAGAATGCGGGTCATAAAGGAACCCACCACGGCAAACAGGTGGTCGATCAAGTCCATGGGGATGGAGGCGATTTGGAAGATCAGGAAGAAGAGCGCGGCCATGACGCCGAAAAAGGCCAGCAGGCCGATCACGGGATGGGCCAGCACGCGGTCGATGCGTTCCGTGCGCTCCCCGCGGACTACACGCGAGGGGGCCATGCAGCGCGAGGCCACGTGTTCGGTCCAGCTGTAGCGGTTCTGGAAGGGGCAGGTGGAGCAGCCGTGGCAAGTGATAGCCTGCTGCACAATGGGGATGCGCAAGCTGCCCTGCTGCAGCAGATGATCGAGCGCGGTGGTCAGTGCGTCCACGCCCACGCCGGTGCGGGCCACCACGGGCACCACCGGGCAGCCGAGATCCTGGGCCAGGCGGGCGGGGTCCACATCCATGCTCTCGGCCTGGGCGACATCCCACATGGTGAGGGCAATGAGGGCCGGTACGTCGCGTTCCAGGAGCTGACTGGCCAGGAACAGATTACGCTCCAGGTTGGTGGCGTCCATGACCAGTACCACCGCCTCCACCGGTTGTCCTTCGAGTCCGCCGTCAATCACATCGTGGGCGATGCGTTCCTCCGGTGTAGTGGGCTGGAGACTGTAGAGACCGGGCAGGTCGAGCAGGGTGATAGGTCCGCCCGGCAGGTCGAGCGGCGCACTTTTTCGGGCCACTGTGGTTCCGGGAAAATTGGCCGTCTTGGCCCGCAGTCCGGTCAGGGCATTAAACAGGGTGGTTTTGCCTGCATTGGGATTGCCCACCAGGGCGACCAGACGGCGACGCCGGGCCGTGCTGGGGACGGGGCGGGTGGATTCCAGGACGTCGCTCATAGCGGCCCCAGCGGGCACTCCGGACGTTCGCAGGTGGACACCAGTACCCGCGCGGCCAGGCGACGGGACACCCCCAGCCGCGATCCAAAAACCTTCAAAATCAAGGGGTCGCCATGTTGAACCAGCTCGATGCGCCGGCCTGCACAAATGCCCATGCTCATAAGGCGGCGCATGTCATCGTCGGACGCCTCCACATGGTGGATCATGACGCAGGACCGCTCGGGCAATTGATCGAGCGGACAGGGCACCACAGGCTGTGAGAATGCGATACGCATGGCGAACGGTTGGAATGTAGCGCACTTGTATTACATGTCAAACATAGCTGGCGAAAAATGCATCCAGCAAATGGTAGTGCTTCTGCCTAAAGGCGTGACAAGCAGGGGGCGCGTGGGTAACAGTTGCGCCCGTTGCACTTAGCATAGGAGTTAGGGTCTTATGAATTTTGCGCGTGAAAGCGGTATACTGCTGCATCCCACATCGTTGCCGGGTCCCTATGGCATGGGGGACATGGGACCGAGTGCCCGGGCTTTTGCCGATGCCCTGGTGGATATGGGCCAGCATCTCTGGCAGATTTTGCCCCATGGCGTGACGGGGTACGGCGACTCGCCGTACCAGTCGTTTTCCACCTTTGCCGGCAACCCGCTGTGGATCAGCTTTGACCAATTGGTGGACGACGGTTTGCTGAGCCGTTCGCATCTGGATCGCTTTCCCAGCTTCCCCGACGACCGGGTGGACTACGGGAATGTGATCCCGGCCCGGATGGCCATTTTGCGTACGGTCTGCCGTGCCTTTGAGCGGCAAGCCACTCCTCAGCAGAAGCAGGCGTTCACTGAGTTTTGCGATCGCAACGCGGACTGGCTGGAAGATTTCGCCCTGTTCATGGCTCTCAAGGAGGCGCACAACCTGGAGCCCTGGCATACGTGGGAACCTGAACTGGTGCGGCGTGATCCGGCGGCCTTGCAACAGGCGCGGCGTCACTTTCGGACGGCCATCCGCAACGCCAAGATTTTGCAGTGGATCTTCGACAGCCAGTGGCACCGGTTGCGCGCCTACAGTCGGGACCGCGGGATCAAGATCATCGGTGACATACCGATTTTCGTGGCCCATGACAGCGCGGATGCCTGGGCGCATCCGGAACTGTTTTATATCAACGAGCAGGGCAAATGCACGGTGGTGGCGGGCGTCCCCCCCGACTATTTCAGCGCCACCGGCCAGTTGTGGGGCAATCCGTTGTACCGATGGGATGTGCACCGCCAGCAGGATTATACCTGGTGGGCAGCCCGCCTGCGCAAGATTTTCGAGATGGTGGACATTGTCCGCATCGACCATTTCCGCGGCTTTGCCGGTTACTGGGAGATTCCGGGGGATGCCGAGACCGCCATCGATGGCAAGTGGGTGCCCGGACCGGGTCCCGACCTGTTCCACGCCCTGCGCCGCCATCTGGGGCAGATGAACATTATTGCCGAGGACCTGGGCGTGATCACGCCCGACGTGGATCTGCTGCGCGACACCTTTAACCTGCCCGGCATGCGCGTCCTGCAATTCGCCTTTGGCAACGATGCCAAGGCGGCCGACTATCGCCCCGACAGCTATCCCGCCAACTGCGTGGTTTATACCGGTACCCATGACAACGACACCACGGTGGGCTGGTTCAAGAGCGAGCCCGGTCAGGATAGCACGCGCTCTCTGGAGGAAATCCAGAAGGAGCGTCAGTCCATCCTGGACTACCTGGGTTCCGACGGACACGAGATCCATTGGGACCTCATGGCCCTGGCTCTTCGTTCCAAGGCCAACACGGCGGTTTTTCCTTTGCAGGATCTATTGGGCCTGGGCACGGAAGCCCGCATGAATGTGCCCGGCACCAAGGGCGGCAACTGGCAGTGGCGCTTCCGCTGGGACCAGTTGACCCCAGAGATCAAGCAGCGTATGCGCGCCTTGGCTGAAGCCACCGGCCGCATTCACGATTAACCGCCGGTGGGGGTGATCGCGCCCGCGCTGGCGAGAAGGAGTTCGCATTGTTTCAGACGCCTCCGCGCGAAGGGCCGGTGCGCTCATGGCTCCTGGTCGGGGCCGGTGCGGCTCTAATATTTTCCGCCATCCCGGTGGCCCGTCGCTGGCTGGGTTGGCTGGAAGGCCATGGCGCCCGTGACCTCGTGCGCTGGGGGGCGCTGGTCGTCATTGTTCTAGCCGCCACCCTGGCTGTTATCTATCTCTACCGCCGGTTGCGTCAACTGACCTGGCCTCGTCTGTTGTGGATGATCGGGGTGGTCGGGGTATTTAGTTATTTCGTGTCGGTCAAAATGAAAACGCCGGGCGAGGCGCTCCACTTCGTGGAGTACGGCCTGCTCGGTCTGCTGGCCCTGCGAGCCCTCAGCCATCACCTGCGCGATGGACTGGTCTATGTGTGCGCTTTTCTGCTCTGCCTGCTGATTGGCACCGTGGATGAAATCCTGCAGTGGCTCACCCCGGGTCGGGTCTGGGATGTGCGCGATGTGCTGCATAACGGTGTGGCGGCTGCGCTGGCCCAATTGGTGGTGGCGGGCGGCTTGCGCCCGCCGTTTATCCGCGGGTTCGGACGCCCCCGCTCGGTGCGTTGGTTCTGTGCGCTCAGCGCATGCTGGCTGGTGCTGCTGGGTTGCTGCGCCTCCAACACCCCGGTGGCGGTGGAATGGTATGCCTCCCGCATCCCTGTGCTCGGGTTTCTCCGCCATCAGGACCACCCCATGAGCGAATATGGTTTTCGTCACGATATTCCAGACCTCGGCCGGTTCTATTCTCGCTTCCGCCTGGATGACCTCGCTTGGATCGATTACCAGCGCGGGGAGGTCGCGGGTGGCCTCATCGCCCCCTATTGGAGTTCGAACTCCTATAGCAACTTCCTGCAACGCTATACCCCCGCCACCGATCCGTTTGTGCACGAGGCCAACGTGCACCTCTACCGGCGCAACCATTATCGGAGCGTATTGTGGAAACATCAGGCCCATCCGGATATCTATCAGCGGCATGTCACGGTGGCCGTCCGTGAACATCAAATTCTCGAGCGCTTTTTCCCCCGTACCCTGGCTGCTTCGGGGCAGGCCTGGCCGCCGTCGGTCGTGGCCGAACTGCAGGCCCATATGAACACCAACCGATTCTACAAGAGCGAAGTGAGTCGCCATCTCATCACCCAGTTCAGCGAAAAACAAATCTGGCACTTTATCTTGATCCTCTTGCTGGCCGATCTGGCTTTGCTGATCTGGAAAGGTCGGGAGCACACAGCTCCGGCATGAACGCACCCGCGTCACCTGCACCGAGTCGTGGAGCCTGGTGGGCGGTGGTGGCGTGGACCCTGTTCATCTATGCCACCATTCCGCTGGCCCGTGCCCTGCAGGCTTGGGTCTATGACCATCTGGGACGGAACACCTTTCTGGTGGTGGTGGGCCTTTCCTTGCTGGCGGGTCTGACCGCAGCCTTGCGCGCGGTTCGACATCAGGCCCATCCGGCCTCGCCCTCCGCCCGCGCCTGGTTGTGGGGCGTGGCGTTGGTGCTGGCCGCGGGCACCTGGCACCTGCGCCGCGGTCCCGAGGAAGCCATGCATTTCGTGCAATACGGGGTGCTGTCCGTGCTGCTCTACCGCGCCCTGCGCACCCGTTATGCCGATGCCGGTTTGTATGTCATCGCCTTCCTGCTGGGCGCCTTGCTGGGCACGTTGGACGAGGTGATCCAGTGGATCATTCCCCGCCGCTTCTTCGATTTTCGGGACATCCTGATCAATGTGAGTGCGGTGGGTCTGGTGCAGGTGGCCCTGGCTCGCGGGGTGCGACCGGAAGGCATTCATCCGAGCCCGCGGCCCGCAACGTTGTCTACGGCCTTACGATGGGCTGCGGGCTTGGCTTTCGTGCTGAGTGTAATGGTACTCGCCACTCCGGCCCGCGTGCGCACAGTCACCCAGGCCATGGGCTGGCCGGAAGTCGGTGAGGCCATGGTCGAGTACGGATACCGCCTTTACGGGCCGGATGGCCTGATCTTCTTTTCCCGCTTTTCCGCCGAAGAATTACGGGCCCACGACCAACAGCGGGCGGCGGAACTGGGTCCTTTGCTGGCGCAGTATGCCCGCGATAAAGACTACGAGGAATTTCTGCGCCTCCATCCCGCCGTGCTGGATCCGTTTGCCCACGAAATGCGGGTCCATCTGTTTCGCCGCGACCGCCATTGGAAGCTGGGGCGACATTCCCGCCCGTCGGCTGGGGGCGGGGCGGAGGAAATGACCGTGGCCTATCGCGAGCAGCAGATTCTCGAAACCTATTTCGGTCAAACCCTGGCCGCCTCCGGTCTGATCTGGCCGCCCGACCTGCGCGAACGCGCGCGGCAGCAGGTGCAGCCCGGCCCCTACGTCAGCCCGGTCAGCGCGCAATTGATCGTACGCTTCCGGGCCTGGCAACTGGTGCTGGGCGCCGCACTGGCATGGTTGGCCTTCGCGGGTTGGGTGCGCTATACTGTCACCCGTACCAGCAAACCGGCATGAACAAACACGCTCCATGCAGTCGACGCCATTTCCTGGGCGCGACTTCTGCGCTGGCTGGGGCCGCCGCCCTGTGGCCCTGGTCGCGCGCCACCAGTTGGGCCGCGGAAGGTCCGGCCGCCCCGATCCGGATTGCGTTTTTCACCGACATCCATGCCCGCCTGGAATGGGACACCCCGGAGGCCATGGCCCGTTGCGCCGACCGCATCCGCGAGCAGGCCGCGGACCTGGTGATCTGTGGTGGCGATGTCATCACGGACGGCTTCACCTCGACCTCGGAACAGGTGGCCCCGCGCTGGCCGGTGGTACGAGAAACCCTGCTGGATCGCTGCGGGGCGCCCGTCCATGTCGCCCTTGGCAACCATGATCTGGTAGGCGTGGCGCCGGTCGACGGCAGTCCCGCCAATCCCGATCCGCGCCGCGATTTTCTGCATGCCATCAGGCTGGAGCGGACCTATCGCTCCCTGGACGTCGGCGGCTGCCACTTGATTTTCCTCGATCCCGTGGAGCCCACGGGCGATGCCCTGCGCTATCGCGGCAATATCAGTCCCGAGCAGCTCCAATGGCTGCGCGACGATCTGGCCGGGGTGGATGCCACCACGCCGGTGATCCTGACCGTTCACATGCCGCTGCTCACCAGCTTTTTCCAGGCCACCCAGGGCGCCACCACGCCCGCGCCGCCCAACCGGGTGGTGATCAACAGCCTGGAAGTGCTGGAGCTGTTCCGTGAACACAACCTGGTGGCTGTGCTGCAGGGTCATTTGCACATCAACGAACTGCTGCGCTGGCGGAATACCACGTTTATTACCGGAGGCTCGGTCTGCGGACAATGGTGGCGCGGCCCCTGGCAGGGTACACCGGAGGGATTCGGGGTGATGACCTTGCGGAGCGAGCGCGTGGACTGGGATTATCACACCTATGGCTGGCAGGCGCGCCGTCCCCGTGACGCCTGAGTTCCAACCATTGGAATTTCCAAGGGTTGGAAACCGGAAAATGCTCTTTTTCTGCCTGAGGCAGACAAGTCCAATGGTTGGAAAAACATGGATGAACCGTTGAATAGCACCGACCCCGGGACGTCCAACCCGGTGGATGAAGATGCGGCGGAGGCGGCCCGAGTGGCGGCCTGGGTGGAACTTGCCCAGGCGGGCGACCAGGCGGCCTTCGGCGAGCTGGTGCGTCACTTTCACAGCCGCGTTTTCGGGGTGGTAGTGCGTATGGTTCGCCAGGCCGAGGATGCGCGCGAGGTGGCCCAGACCACGTGGGTAAAAGCATGGCAGCGACTGGACAGTTACAAGCGGGAAGCGAAGTTTTTCACCTGGATCTATCGCATTGCCGTGAATACGGCCATGGATCATCTGCGCAAGGTCAGCCGCCAGCGCGAGGTGCCGTTGGAGGATGAGGAGGGGCGCGAGGCCCGGCCCGCCCCGGAGTGGAGCGGGAGTCTGGTGGCCAGGCCTGATGAGGCGGCGGAACAGGATGACGTGCGGCGGGCCTTCCGGGAGGCCTTGGACGGACTGAGCCCGGAACATCGGGCGGCCCTGGTGCTGCGCGAGGTGGAAGGTCGAACGTACCGCGAAATTGCGGAACTGCAGGGATGCCGGACGGGCACGGTGATGTCGCGTTTGTTCTACGCGCGCCGGGCCATTCAGGAAAAGTTGAGGAGCGTACGATGAACGAGCAACAAGCCCAGAAATGGATGAGCCGGGCCCTGGACGGCGAACTGAATGCGGCCGAGCAGGCCGAACTGGAACGCTATCTGGCGGACCATCCAGACCTCCTCGCCGACCAGGCGGAATGGCGCCGGGTGGGCGACCTGTTGCGCTCGGAGCCGGCCCAAATGCCGACCGCAGAAGCCATGTGGGCGGATGTGCAGCGGGCGTTGCGGGTGGCCGAACCGGAAACCCTTCCTGCCTGGTCGGGCGGGCGATTGAAATGGGCGGCCGCTTTTACCGGTCTGGCGCTGGTTGGCATGGGACTGTGGGCAGCCCTGCAGCCGCGGTCGTCGTCCGTGAGCCTGGCCCAGGAAATGTCCACGCCGGTGGTGGAGTGGGCGGAGGCGGAATTGCCGGGCACATCAACCATGGTGTACGAAGACGCGGAAAGTGATACCGTAGTCATATGGCTGATGGCGGAAAACGGCGCGGAAACGCCGAAAGGAAGCTGAACATGCAACGCTGGCTCATCGTAATGCTGCTGGTGGTGCTGGGGGGCGTGGCTCCGGCGTGGGCTGGCCCCGTGCGCCTGGACGCCATGCTGATCATGGCTTCCAACGACCCCGCCCCGCTGGATCGCCGCCTGGAACGGGTGGAGTTCAAGCTCCGTCCGCTGTTTCGCTTCGAGTACTACCGGTTTATGGGCGAGGGCACGGGAGTACTCAATATGCCGGGTGAAACTTCGGTAGCGCTGGGGGATGGACATTATTTGCAACTACGCGGCAGCGCCAAGGATGGCGGGACCCGCCTGGAAGTACGCTGGTTCCGTGGCGAGCAGGCCCTGTTGAATACGGCCGTCAACCTCAAGCCGGGCAAGCCGGTCATTTTGGGCGGGGTGCCGCAGGGCAACGGAACGCTCATCGTGACCCTGACCGCGCAATAAATGAATAACCGGACCGCGCCCGGCGTCTACATCCGCAACACGGAGGAACGATCATGAAGAAACTCTGCAGTGTGCTGATGGTGCTGGCGTTGGGTGGCGCGATGGCGCCGGTGTGGGCAGGGGGTGCCTATCGGGTGGTGTCGCCTTGTGCATCTCGCGTGGTGTTTGTCCCGTCCCCGCCGGTGGTGTATGTCTCATCGTATGGTTCCGCTTATCGACCGGCGCGCGCGTGTGATTCGCACTGGGGTGCTTCGCGCGGTGTCGTCTATGCGCCGCGGGTGATGGCCCAGCCGGGCTATTGGGTCTATCGGGAGGTTGGATGCGGCCGCAGCCAGCGGGTGTGGCAGCCCAGTCGGCGCGTCACTGTACCCTCGCCTTATGGCGCACATGTGGTACGAGCCGGTTGGTAGACCGGTTGCCGGTCTGGCCGGACTCGCGTAAAGTGGAGGGGTGAAGCGTGCCCGCATAATCATTCTTCTGTTGCTGTTCGGCTTGGTCTGGTTGATCTGGCCTTCGCCCGAGCTGGAAACGGTTGAATCGCCTGTAGCCCTGACTCCGGAAGCGAAATCCGCAATGCACCGCGTGTCCGTCCCGGTCGACGGCAAGGATAGAGCAACCGAGCCGGAACCCGCTATCGCGCCGCCTTCGCTGGTGTTTAACGGACAGGTGTTTTCCCATCGCATGGATGATGCCCCGCAGCGTGCCATGGTGGCGTCGCGCGCGGCTTGGGGCACCAATCGGGCGGAGCTGGTGCTGGCGGGATGGTCGAAGATGTTGAGTGCCGCCGAGCGGGCGCAATGGCGCGATCAGGGCATTCAGGTGCTGGCCTATGTACCGGATGCCGGTTGGCTGGCCCGGGTACGGGGCACCGACGGGGAGCAACCCGAGGTCAGTCCCCCGATAACCCTGTTTGCCCCGTTGGACCGCCGCTTACGACTGGATCCCGCGCTATGGGCACCGTGTGATTGTGATGAATTGCCGGTCTACATTCATGTCGCGCGCGATGCCGATGCCCGCATGCTCCAGCGTGAATTGCGTGCGCACGGCTACGTTGGATTCACCGTGCATGAGGCGGGGGAGGTGTCGTATCTGGCCGGCCGGGTTGCCCTGGACGAGCGGGAGAAGTGGGCGGATCTGGTGGGCGGGCATCCGGATGTGCAGTACGTGACGCGCGGGCAGGGCGCCCGGTTGATGAATTTTCAAAGTGCGCGCATCCTCCAATCCGGGGCCCTGTCCGGCGGGCTGCCGGTGTGGGAGCACGGTGTGTACGGCTCCAATCAGGTGATCGCCGTACTGGATACGGGGCTGGACGCGGACAGCTGCTATTTCCGCGATGTTTCGGGCACGTGGCCGGCCACCAACCGGTTGGGCCAGACCAATGTGAATGGAGCCCTGCGCAAAGTCATCGCCGCGGATTTTCTCTATGCGGGGGACAATCCCGCCGTGGTCACGCATTGGGATAATCAAGGACACGGCACCAGCGTGGCCGGCCATGCGGCGGGCGCCGACCTGGCCGCACCCACCGGCACCAATGGCTACAACGGCATGGCCCCGGGCGCCTACGTGGTGGCTCAGGATGGCGGCTTTACCGCGCTGGATGATTGCGCTGACCTGGTGGGCCTGGGTTGCCCGGTGACGAATTTTCTGCCCGCCATGGAACAGGCGTATCGTCACGGGGCGCGCATTCACAACAACAGTTGGGGCGACAACGAGAACGGCGTATTCACCAATCTGCATGCCTATACCCAGGCCGCGCGCGATCTGGATGCGATGACGTGGTCTCATCGTGACTTTCTGGTGGTCTGTGCGGCGGGCAACAGCGGATCAACCCTGAACACGGTGGCCAGTCCGTCCACGGCCAAGAACGCGCTCAGTGTGGCCGCCACCCAGCCGGGAAGCGGCCTGGAATCACTGGCCAGTTTTTCCAGTCGCGGTTGGACGGAGGACGGTCGCGTGAAGCCAGACCTGGCCGCGCCGGGCGGATTCAATGTGACCAGCAGTTCGTCCGATGGCTCGTTGGCCACGTCCAATTGCGCGACGGCGGGTGGCGGAGGTACGAGCTTTGCTTCGCCCATGGTGGCCGGGCTGGCCGCGCTGGTGCGCGATTATTTTGCCCAGGGTTTCTATCCCACCGGCCAGCGCGTGGCTACCAACGCCTGGTCCGGGATGAGCGCAGCCCTGGTCAAGGCTCTGCTGATCCACGCCAGCGTGCCCATGAGAAATGCGGTGGCGGCCCCGCCCGCCCGTGATCAGGGCTGGGGTCGGGTCCATCTTTCCCGGGCCCTGGTCTTTACCAACGCCGCGCAGGTGTTGTGGGTGGCGGAGGAGGGGGCGCGTACGTGGGACGAACGTCCGGGTCAACCGCTGGTGCGCTATTTTGCCATCACGAATACGAACCAGCTGGTGAAGGTGACCCTGGTGTGGACGGACTATCCGGGCACGCCCGGGGCGGGCAAGCAGCTCATCAATGATCTGGACCTGCTGGTGCGCTGGGGCACCAATCAGTTTCGGGGCAACCTGCTGACCGGCGGTGTTTCGGTGGCGGGGGGCTCGTTCGATCGAACCAACAATGTGGAACAGGTGATGTGGCGTCCGGTGGAGACGGGGCTGGTGGAAGTCAGTGTGTGGGCTCACGTGGTGCCCGAGCCGACCCAGACCTGTGCCCTGGTGGTGAGTGGCCCCCTGCACGTTCTGGACCCGACGGAGGATTCGGATGCGGATGGCATTGCCGATGTCCTGGAACGCTGGCATCTGGGATCCCTGGGCGTGGCCGATGCGACCAGCGACGCGGACGGCGACCAGGTCCGCGATGGCGATGAGCTGGTGGCGGGGACGAATCCCAGCAATGTCTTTTCGTATCTGCGTTGGGAACAGTTACAGGTATCCACCAACGAGGGATGGGAATTGAGTGTGCAGGGTGTGCCGGGTCGCCGGTACGAAGTGCAACTGGCCGAACCGGCCGAAGCGGGGTGGGAGGTCTGGAATACATACTCCAACGTCGGTGCGGGTAGGGGGGTGGCGGGTCAGCCGTTCAGTAATATTTGGCTGACCTTCCGGGACACCTTCAGCAGCAACGATTCGGGAAGGGCTGACAATAGCGGGGCGCGGGTGTATCGTGTGGTGGTGGAAGCGCCCTGACGGGCGTCGTCTGAACCGCAGGAGGCCACCATGAAAAAGTTGCTCGTACCGGTGGATTTCTCGAAGGTCACGGAGGCTGCCTTGCGCACCGCCGCTGCGCTGGCGGGCCCTCTGCAAGCGGAGTTGATCCTGCTCCACATTGCTGCTCCCGACCCGGAATTCGTTGGTTATGAAACGGGGCCAGCCTCGGTGCGGCAGGCGGTGGCCCATCAACTAGCTGCGGAGCACAAACGGCTACAGGACCTGCAGCATGGCCTGGAAAGCAAAGCCCTGCGGGTGACCGCACTGCTCATTCAGGGTTACACGGTGGAGAAGATTCTGGCCGAGGCGGAGCGTCTACCGGCGGATCTCATTATTATGGGTGCTCATGGGCACGGCGGGCTGCATCACCTGCTTATGGGGAGCGTGGCCGAGGGCGTGGTGCGCAAGGCCCCCTGTCCGGTAGTGCTGGTGCCGCCGGTGCGCTGACTCAGCGCTTCCAGAAACTGGGCATGAGAAGAACGAGCAGGGTATAGAGCTCGAGTCGGCCCAGCAGCATACAGACGATGAGGACCACTTTGCCCAGTCCGGGCACTCCCGCGTAATTCATGAGTGGACCCACACTACCGAAGCCGGGGCCCACGTTGCCCAGGGAGGCGGCGACCGAGGAGACAGCCACTGCGAGGTCACGCGTGAGATAGGCCATGATCCCGGAGGCGGCCACGAAGGTAGCCATAAAGATGAAGAAGAACGCCGTGATGGTGGAGACAATGTCACTCTCCACCAGTTGGCGTCCCACCTTGATCTGGTAGACCGCCTGCGGTTGCAGAAACCGGCGCACCTCGCGCGCCATTTGCCGGAACAGCACGAGCAGGCGGATGTTTTTCAGGCCGCCTGCCGTGGAACCGGCGCACCCGCCCACCACCATCAACCCGAGCAACACCAACTTGGACAACGCCGGCCAGGTGTCGAAATTGGCGGTGGAAAAACCGGTGGTGGTGATAATGGACACCACGGTGAAGAGGGCCTGGTGGGCGGAGGGCGGGGCCTGGGTCCAGCCCGACCAGCGATCCACCACGATAGTGAGCACGGATGCGGCAATGATGAGGGCATAGAGGCGGGTTTCCGCATCGCGCACGTGACAGGTGAACTGGCCGCGCAGGAAGCGCAAGTGCAGGGCGAAGCTCATGCCGCTGAGAAACATGAAGAAAATAATGACCGATTCGATGGCCGTGCTGTGGTAGGCCTCGATGCTGACGTTGCGGGTGGAGAAGCCGCCGGTGGCGATGGTGGCGAAGGCATGGCAGACGGAGTCGAACCAGTCCATGCCGAACCACTTGAGCAGGAGGATTTGGGCGGCGTTCAGCAGTACGTAGACGCCCCACAGGAGTTTGGCCGTGGAGGCGATGCGCGGGGTGAGTCGGTCTTTGGACGGGCCGGCCATTTCCGCACGGTAGATTTGCATGCCGCCCACGCCCAGGAAGGGAATGACGGCCACGCACAGGACCAGGATGCCCATGCCGCCCAGGAAGTGGGTGACGGCGCGCCACAGCAGAATACCGCGAGGGGCGGCTTCCACATCCGCGATAACCGACGAACCCGTGGTGGTGAAACCGGACACGGACTCAAACAGGGCGCCGATGGGATCCTGGATGGCGCCGCAAAGCAGAAAGGGCAGGGCTCCCAGCAGTACGGTCAGGAGCCACCCGAAGATGACAATGCCCACCCCGTCCCGGCGGGATAAATCCACCGGACCGCGGGTGGAGTACCACATGGCCAGCCCGATCACCATGGAAATGCCGGCGGATTGGGCCAGGCCTCGTTGCGCGGTGGCGGAATCCCCCATGGCATATGCGGTACCCCAACAGGCCAGCAGAAACAGGCTGATCAGGATGGGGACAAACGAGATAAGATGGAAGACCGGACGCGCGTTCACTGGGCGGCCAGTGTAGGCGAGAACGTGCTACGGCAACAAGCGCAGGTTACCGTCGCCAGAAGCGGGGGAACAGGATGGCGAACAGGGCGTAAAATTCCAGGCGCCCCATGAGCATGCATAGAATGAAGATCACCTTGGCCGGCGCGGCAAAGGGGGCGTACGTTTCCATGGCACCCGCCACGGAAAAGCCGGGACCCACGCCGCCCAGGGTAGCGGCCACGGCGGAGAGGGCGGTTTCCCCATCGGTAAAACAGGAGACGCCCAGGCTGGCCAGGGCAAAAACCAGCAGATAGAGCCCAAAGTAGGTGCTGATGTGATCGGCGACGGTGGGCTCAATATGCTGGCGGCCCAGTTTGAGGGGCAGTACGGCCTGCGGATGCATGAATTGCCAGATACCGCGCACGATACGTTTGAGCACCACCAGCACCCGCACCTGTTTGATGGCTCCGGCCGTCGAACCGGCACAGCCGCCCACCAGCATGGCCAGCACCAGGATGATTTTTGCGGAGGCAGGCCAGAGATCGAAATCAGCGGTGCAAAATCCGGTGGTGGTGAGCAGGGAGGTACCGGAAAAGAAGGCGTCGCGTGCCGCCTGGGCCAGATTATCCGGATGAATGGAGCGCCAGACAATGAGGGTCAGCAGCAAGCACGAAATCAGCCAGTAGAAGAAGTAGAAGCGGAATTCCGCATCCTTGGCGTAGGGCCACCGGCCGTGCAGGGCACGATAGTGCAGGGCGAAATTGGTCGCGCTCAGAAACATGAACACGATCAGGCAGATTTCGATGTAGAGGCTGCTGTAGGCCGCCACGCTGGTGGACTGGGTGGAGAATCCGCCGGTGGCCACGGCGGCAAAGGCATGGCAGGTGGCATCGAACCAGGACATGCCGCCCGCGCGCAGGAGCAAGGTCAGCACGAAGTTCAGCAGCAGATAAATACCCCACATGAGTTTTGCGGTGGATGCGATGCGTGGCTTGAGCCGGTCCTGCGCCACGCCTGAGGCTTCGGCCCGGTAGATCTGCATGCCGCCCGATCCCAGGAGGGGGAGGATGGCCACGCACAATACCAGAATGCCCATGCCACCGTAGAAATGAGTCAAGGCGCGCCAGAACAGGACGCCACGCGGCAGCAGGCCGGGATCCGGTATGATGGAAGCTCCGGTGGTGGTCAATCCGGACACGGTTTCGAATAGTGCGTCCACGAAGGTGGGTGTGGAGGAGGTCAGCAGAAAGGGCAGGGTACCGAACAGGCAGGCGGCCAGCCAGCCGAAGGTGACCACGCCGATACCATCGCGGGTGGATAGTTCCGCCTCGTGGCGTGTAGTGGCCCACAAAAGCACGCCGGCCACCGTGGTGAGAGCGGCGGCCAGTCCCAGCCCGGTCAGAGCCTCCCGGGAATCGCCATGGATCCAACCGATACCCATGCAGAAAGCCATGGAGAGGCCCAGGACCATGAGCAAAAATGAAACCAAATGGAGTACGGGGCGAGGATTCATGGAGGGGTGGGGCAGATCAGGAGCGGAACAGGGCTTCCACCTTGGCCACACTTTGCGGCAGAACAAACAGCACCAGACGGTCGCCCGCCTGCAGCACAAGTTCGCCGGTGGCGGACAACACTTGATCGCCGCGTAACACGGTGGCCACCAACAGGCCGGCGGGCATGCGCTGCTGTTTGATGGCCTTGCCGCACCACTCGGAACTGCCCGGAACCACCACGTCCAGTAACTCGCCGGGCAGCCGGTGCAGCAGGGCGGCGGCGCGAACGTTCTTGCCCCGCACGAAGTGCAGAATGGCATTGATCATGGACATGTGGGCGCTCACTGCGCGGTCGAGCAGGCTCAGACTGCTGACGATGGGTACATACTCGGGCCGGGTGACTTGGGCCAGGGTGAAGGTGGAACCGGCTTTTTCGGCCAGCAGGCAGATCATGATGTTGTTTTCGTCACTGCCCGTGACGGCCACGAAGGCGCTGCCGTGGATGACGCCGGCGTTTTCAAGGGTCTCCTGGTCCAGGGCGTCCCCATGCATGACCAGCGTTTTATCGAGCCGGCGCGAGCACTCCTCGGCGCGTTCCTTGTTCTTTTCGATCAGCACCACCGGCATGCCGGACTTTTCCAGCAGCAGGGCGAGTTGCAGGCCGAGATCACCGCCGCCGGCCACGATGACCTTCTCGAAGCGTTCGTGCTCCGGGCAGGCCCATTCCAGAAACTCATGCACCGCCGGGGGTTCGCCCACGAAGTAAATGTCGTCCCCGATCATCAGTTGGGTGTCGCCCCGAGGTACCAGCAGATCATCACCGCGCATGAGGGCGATCAGGCGCACCTTTTGCAGCATCTCGGGATGCGAAAACGATTTAAGGCTTTGCAGGACCAGGGGGCTGTCCATGTGCACTTTGATGCCCACGGCCAGCACGCGTTCCTCCAGCATGTCCACCGCTTCCAGGGTTCCCGGCATGCGCAGGATGGTGAAAATTTCCTGGGCGCATTCCTCTTTCTGGCTGATGACCAGATCAATACCCATGCGGCGCAGATCAAAGCGGGCGTCGGAGTGGATGAAGTCCGGATTGGAAACCCGGGCCACCTTGTGGGCGACATTGGCGGCCTGGGCGTAGGCGCAGGCCAGAATATTGACCTCATCGCGATCAGTCACCGCCACCACCAGGTCTGTTTTGCTCAGTCCAGCTTCTTCCAACACGCGCGGGCTGGATCCCTCGCCATGGATGGTCTGAATGTCGTATTGCGAAGCGATTTCCTGCAAGGCAGCGGCATCGTTGTCCACGATGACAATGTCATGCCGTTCCTCGGAAAGTTTACCGGCCAGATGCCGACCGGCATTGCCGGCGCCAATGATCAAAATTCTCATAGATTAGGTGCGAAACTAGACCCTCAACCCGTCTAGGTTGCATCAGGGCGGACCCTGCATCAATAAGAATTCTGAGCAAATGGTTGTAAGGCACTCATGTATAACGAGTAGCGACGATTGCTGCCGCCGTAACCGGTGGGTTGAGTTGGTTTGTTTTGAAGGCCCGCCAAGCCGGAGACCTGGGACGCGCTCACCTTTGCGACGAGACCCCGCAAACCTAGCAAATTTTGGCTTTGCCGCGCTACGGCGAAGGCTGGTGCCCAGGGCGGGACTCGAACCCGCATGACTTGCGTCGAGGGATTTTTCCGCCCTAGGCGGACCTGCCTCTGGCAGGAAGTCCCTGTAAAAGTATGGTGCCCAGGGCGGGACTCGAACCCGCATGACTTGCGTCGAGGGATTTTAAGTCCCTTGCGTCTGCCATTTCGCCACCTGGGCTTTGATGAAAACACGGCCTACACCCGTTTTGAGGAAGATCTCTCTTCGTCTCGCATCGGTATACTGGTCAAAATATTCGACGTAAACCAGTTTCAGCGGGTGACGACACCGGGTTCGAGGAACTCGCCCTGCAGCATGTTCAGCCCAGCGGGCCGCCAAATCCCTTGTCGACCCTTTGTAGAGATACCCTCCATTATCCCCGCTGATGACGTAAGCGGCTGGTTGTGCGCGCAGTTCCATGCTTGATGTCCGGTTGGGGATTTTTCCGCCAGAGGCGGATCTGCCTCCGGCAGAAAGTCCCTTGCGTCTGCCATTTCGCCACCAGGGCTGCTTGCGTGACTAGGTGTAATCACCCGCGGCCCAAGAGGGAAGCGGATTCCCATGACCACGTCACATGGACTACGTGCCGGTCAGCAGGGGGAAGGTGCGGCCGAGGATGGGCGCGCTGGGCGCTTTCAGGTGACGCTCCAGCAGGGTGGCGTAGACGGATCGGAAGTCCACCGTGTGAACCAGGTCGCCGGCATCCAGTTTCCCCGGGTCGAGGTCGGGTGGCTGTCCAAACAAACCCGCCTTGAATCCGCCACCGGTGATAAAAACCGGGGCTGCGGTTCCGTGGTCGGTTCCCCCGCTGGCGTTTTCCTTCACCCGTCGCCCGAATTCGCTGAAGGTGAGCAGGGCTACACGTTGATCGTTACCCTGCGCCTTGATCTCGTCATGGAAGGCCTTCAGAGCATCGCCCAGTTCGCGCAGCAGTCGTTCTTGGGCGCCCAACTGATTGCTGTGCGTATCGAACCCACCATGGGAAAGATAATAGACTCGGGTGGTCATACCGCCCGCGATGAGGCGGGCAACGAGCTCGAGGTCGCGCCCCAGGCGAGTGGCGGGGAACCCGGGTCGTTCGGGGCGGGCGGCGATGGCACGCACGCGCGCGGAACTGGCCTCCGCATCCATGGCCACGCGCTCCAGAAAATCGAGCGGGGCCCGGGCGGTGGAGGTTTTGGAGCCGAGGTTGAGGATGGAGCCGCCCGCGTTGTCGGAATCCTCCGTCATTCCGTTCATGCGCCGGTAAAGGTCCTCCTCGACCGAAGCTTCCGCGCCCGACGTTGTGTTGCGTTTGAATTGGCGCGGGTTCTGAAAAACCACTCCGTGCGGCTGGCGGCCGGAGAAGGCCTGGGGTGTTTCCTTGACCAGTCCGATGGCGGCATCGGCGTCGCAGCCCGGGCACTGGTTGTCGAAGTACCGACCCAACCAGCCGCGCGATTCCACCCGGTGGGCATCGGTGGCGGTTTGCCAGATTTCCATGGAACGGAAGTGGGATCGATTGGGATTGGGATAACCCACACCGTGCCACACTGTAAGGGCGCCCTCATCGAGCAGACTCTTCAGACCGGTCAGTGACAGATGGAACCCGAAATCATCGTTGATGCGCAGAACCGCGTCGGCGGGCAGGGCCAGGCGGGGCCGGGCGCGTCGGTAGAAGTCGTTGCCATAAGGAACCAGGGTGTTGAGCCCATCGTTGCCGCCTGCCAGTTGCAGGATGATCAGAATGGGGTCGTCTTTCCCGGTCCGACCGGTGACGGCAGCCCCCGCTTCGCTCACGAACAGGGAGTTGATGGTGCTGCCGACGAAGGAGGGCACGGTCCAGGTGAGGGCGCCTCCCAGCAGGGAGGAGCGCAGAAACTCGCGGCGTGTTTTCAGGCTGGCGCGGTTCATGGTGAATCTCCCTTCACGTGAGTTGGAACAGCGGTGTGCTCATCATGGTGTGCAGCAGGTGGCGGACATCCTGATCGGACCAGTCGGCGGGTTCAGGCATACGGGCCATGGCTTCGGTCACCGCCTGGCGATCCTGGGCGCGCAGGGGACGCTGGTAGAGACGCCATTCCAGGGCTTGTTGAGCGGTGGCCCGGGTGGCGCGTTCGCGGGCGGACAGTATGAGATCAGGGTCCACCACCGGTTGGGCGCGGGCCGCGGCCATCCGGGCGCGCTGCTCGGGGGGTGGGGCCTCCGGTTGGGCGGAGGCGCCCCGGCCCGGTCGGCCGTTGACCAGGAAACCGGCGTAGTTGTAGCGGTGGAACAGGGTGGTGGCGGTGATCCAGGAGGCGCCGCCGTCCCACCCTTTTACGTTGGGTGGTGCAAACAATTCCTGACCCAGTTCACGCAGAGCCAGGGTACAGAGGGGGCCCGCGGGCAGGGGCGCTTGCAGGCTGCGGGTGGCCCCGATGAGCCACTGCACCGGGCTCTTGATCTGGGTGTGCAGGGCACGCGCGCGATAAAATTCTTCGCTGAGAAATACTTCCCGCAACCAGGGTTTGAACGCGTAGCGGTGATGGATCAGCCGGGCGGCCAGGGCCTGAACCAATTCCGGCTCTGGCTCGGGGTAGGCAAAAAAGGACCACAATTTTGCGACTATCCATGGGGCGGCCGCCGGTTGATCCAAAATAATCCCGATGGCGTCGCTTCCCTTCCAGGCCCCACGCTGCCCGAACAGTGCTTTGGTACCGTCGTCGTGCATGCGCGGACGATCCTCAAAAGCAAACTCATCCGGATGGAGTGTCCAACCAGTGAAGGCGCGGGCGGCGGCTTTGATGTCATCTTCCTGGTAGTTCCCTTCGCCCAGGGTAAACAGCTCCATCAGTTCGCGGGCGAAATTCTCATTGGGCTGGCCGGCCCGGCTCTGGGCGTTGTCCAAGTAGATCAGCATGGCGGGATCGCGCGCCACCGCCTCCACCAGGGTGGGCCAGTGGCCCGCCGCGTGGGTGCGGAAGATTTCGTTCTGCCGGTACATGCAGTAGGTGAATCGTACCTTTTCCATGCTGGTGGCAAAATGGCCGTGCCAGAACAGGGTGAGTTTCTCTTGCAGCGGACGCGTGCTGTACCGCATTCGGTAGAGCCACCACGCGCGCAGTTCGGCCATGCGTTCGCCTTCGCGCTGGCGCATTTCCCGCTGTAGGCGCTGGCGCTCTTCCTCGGGCAGGTCGCGCATGGCCCGTCGATTGGGTCGCAGGTTGACCGCGGGCTCGTTCAGCCACGAAGGTGGTCCGAAGTCGGCCATGGCGGAAAAATCCAGCAATTCATCCACCACCTCGGCCGGCGATCGGGCCACCGCTCCGGCGATGGTTTCGGGATCGGCCCCGAAGCCGGCCCGGTTGAGCAGGTGGGCGGCGGTGTCTGCGTTCCAGCGTGATTGGATAAGCGTGGTCAGCATGTTTGAGTGTCGCTTCCGGAGACAACGCATGTCCACCCCGGATTATTGTCAGGCGATTTCTATGTGTGTCCAGTCGGAGCTTGACCCCGCCCTAATAATAATACGATATTGAGAAAAGTAATACGAAGAGACCGGCGATGAAATATGGTTGGCTTATAGGGTGTTCGTGCTTGTGGGCGGTGAGCGGTGTTTCGGCGGCGCCGAGTGGGCTGGCGTTGATGCCGACCGCGGATCGGGTGGCGGACCAGGAATATGTGGCCGAACTGCAGGTCGACGGATCGCTTGAGCATGGTGATGCCGACACCCGGTTTATCAACCTGCAGGTGGGGGCCTTGACGATTATGGAGTTCGGGGTGGATTACGATGCCAGCGAAGAGACGGCGGAGCCGTGGCTGTTCAACGCCAAGGTGATTGCGCTCAGCAACGAGCCGGAAACCTCCCAGTTGGCTCTGGGCTTCCGCAATCTGGGCGACGAGGAGACGCCGGAAGGTTATGCCGTAACCACCTGGACCCGGGACATGCTGCGTGGACATGTTGGCGCGACGGTCAGCGAGGAACGGCATACGGATGCCATCGTAGGTCTGGATTACGAATGGAGCCCTGGTTGGTGGGGCTATGCCGAATGGACGAGTGGCAAGGAGAACGCCGGGGCTTTCGGGGTCAATATCCCGCTGCCCGGTCCCTTCGATTTGATGACCGGCGTGGTGGTGCCCAATAGGTCTGCCGAGGACGTTGGCTACACGCTTCATCTGGTTTGTGGCGCCCCGTGGCCCGGTTTTGGAAAGAAAGACTAGGAGAACGACCATGCATATGGCTGATGCGTTAATTTCACCGGCGGTAGGCGGTACGATGTGGGCGGTAACGGCAGGTTTGCTGGCCTATGGCGCCCGCAAAACCAGGGAGTTGCTGCGCGACAATCTGGTGCCGATGATGGGCGTGTTGGGGGCCTTTATCTTTGCCTCTCAGATGATCAATTTCACCATTCCGGGCACGGGCTCCAGCGGTCATCTGGGCGGCGGGTTGATCCTGGCCGTGCTGCTCGGACCCCATGCCGCGTTCCTGGTCATCGCTTCGGTGCTCACCGTGCAGGCGTTCTTCTTCGCCGACGGCGGTTTGCTGGCCCTGGGATGCAATATTTTTAATCTGGGCTTCTTCCCCTCCTTCATTGCCTATCCGTTGATCTATCGGACCATCTCGCGCGGTGAATACGGTACGACCTGCGCCTGGCTGGCGGCCATGGTGGCGGCCGTCGTGGGTCTGCAGCTCGGCGCTTTCAGCGTGGTGCTGGAGACCAAGGCGTCCGGCATATCGGACCTGCCCTTCGGGGCTTTTGTCCTGCTCATGCAACCCATCCACCTGGCCATCGGAATCGTGGAAGGTCTGGCGACCGCGGCGGTGGTGACGTTTGTGGCCCGGGCCCGTCCCGAAGTGCTGCCCACCGCTCCCGCTGGACTACCGGCTTCCCCGCTTCGCCCGGTGTTGCTGGGCCTGGTGTTGGCGGCCGCGCTGGTGGGCGGCATCCTGAGCTGGTTCGCCTCCGCCCATCCCGATGGATTGGAATGGGCGTTGGCCCGGACCACCGGGCAGGAGGAGGTTGCGGGACCCGAGGACGGACTTCACGGCGAGCTGGCCCGGGTGCAGGAACACACCGCTTTTCTGCCTGACTATGGATTCAAGACCACCGAAGATGCCGCACCAGAAGCGGAGTCCTGGCCGGCGATCAGCGCCGGAACCAGCGTATCCGGAATTGTGGGCGGCGGCCTCACGCTGGTGATTGCGGTGCTGATCGGCCTTTTGCTAAGGCGACTTGGCGCGCATTCGCCGAAGCCTGCCAGATAGGTGGTACTCGAGAGAATGGGCTTAGGGCATTGGATCGAAATCGGCAGCATGGATGAGCTGGGGCGGATGGACACCCCGGTCCATCGTCTGGATGCGCGGGCCAAGTCCTTGGTCACGCTGGCGTTTATCGCCGTGCTCATGTCATTCGACCGCCATGAGCTGTCCGCGCTGACGCCCTTCGCCCTTTTCCCGCTGGTCATGTTGTCGCTGGGCCAGCTGCCGCTGCGAACACTGCTTCGCAAAATTGCCGTAGCCGCACCGTTCGCCGTAATGGTGGGATTGTTTAATCCCTGGTTGGACCGCGAACCGGTGGCCGCCGTGGGTGGCTGGGTGATCACAGGGGGCTGGCTTTCGTTTGCGTCCATCCTGGTCCGCTTCCTGCTGACCGTGGGTGCGGCGTTGATTCTGGTGGCCTGCACCGGCATGTACCGGCTGGGGGCCGGCTTGGAACGGCTGGGCGTCCCGCAACTCTTCGTGACCCAGCTGCTGTTCCTCTATCGCTATCTCTTCGTGGTGGCCGACGAGGGCAGCCGCATGGTGCGCAGCGTGCGCCTGCGCTCCGCCGGCGCGGAGGCGCTTTCGCTGCGCGTGTACGGGTCGCTGGTCGGTCATCTTTTGTTGCGCTCCATGGACCGCGCGGAGCGGGTGCACCGGGCCATGGTGGCGCGCGGATTCGATGGCGAAGTGCGCACGCTGGACCCCGGTCGCTTCCGCGGGACGGACGCGCTGTTTGTCGCGGGTTGGCTCGCTTTCTTCGCCGTGGCGCGGGTGTGGAATCTGGCGGAGTTGAGTGGGCGCTGGCTCACGGGAGCGCTTTCATGAGCCATCACGTGGTGGAGGTGCGCGATCTATCCTATGCCTATCCGGACGGCACGGAGGCCCTGAAAGGCGTTTCCTTCCGGGTTGAACACGGTGAGGCGGTGGCCCTGGTGGGCGCCAATGGCGCGGGCAAATCAACCCTGCTCCTGCACCTCATCGGCTACCTGCCGGTGGCCCGCGGCGAGGTCCGCATCGGCGAGGTGCCGCTGACCCGCGAAACCGCATCCACTATCCGGCGCGCGGTGGGCATGGTTTTTCAGGACCCCGATGACCAGTTGTTTATGCCCACGGTGGGCGAGGATGTGGCCTTCGGTCCGCTGAACCTGCGCCTGCCGCCGGCTGACGTGGAACAGCGGGTGGCCTCCGCCCTGGAACGGGTGGGGATGTCCCATCGCGGTGAGCGCCCGCCGTATCGTTTATCGGCCGGCGAAAAGCGGTCCGCTGCCATCGCCACCGTGCTGGCCATGGCGCCCGATATCCTGCTCATGGATGAGCCGTCGTCCTACCTCGACCCGCGGGGGCGCCGTCGTCTCATCGACCTGCTGCGATCGTTTGAACACACCCGCATCATCGCCACCCACGATCTGGAATTGGTGGTGGATGTTTGTTCGCGGGTGATGGTGATGGATGGCGGGCGTGTGGTGGCCGATGGCCCGACCCGGCACCTCCTGAATGACGTGGCGCTCATGCAGGCCCACGGGCTGGAGCGCCCGCACAGCCTGTCCCATCATCATCCGCACTAATGCAGATGCGGACCCGCGCCGCTCATGTTCAGAGCGCCGTCCTTGACCCCGCGCAGCGCGACTAGCTGGTCGGCCAGCTTGCGTACCCGGGAGGACTTGCCGCGCACGATGATGACCTCCAGGCAGTCGTCGTGATTCAGATGAATGTGGGTGGTGGAGACCACGTCGTGGTGGAAAGCGTGCTGGATTTCGGTCAGCTTGTCCTGCAACTGGCGCTGGTGATGGTCATAGACCAGGGAGATCACGCCCACCACCTCCCGGTCCGCCTCCCAGTCCTCCTTGACCAGGGCCTTGCGGATGAGGTCACGCACCGCCTCCGAGCGATTCACGTACTGGTGGTCGCCAATGTAGCGGTCGAATTGCTTGAGCAGTTGCGCTTCCAACGAAACCGAAAAACGTTCCAGCATGACGGATTCTCCTGAAAAGATGATAATAGGCGACCCCGTGCCGGAGGTCCAGCACGGGACGTCCGTGCCCCAAAAAAGGACTTGAAAACAGGGGCCGGATTCGTATCAATTTCGGCCATCACGCCGGAGTTGCTCGTCGCTGGCTCAACGGGTGATTGTTCAGAATACCACGCGACGGAATGAGCAAGGATAGGTTGGTTGTGAATATATTCGTAGGTAATCTGCCATACTCGGCCTCGGATGCGGATCTGCGGGACGCTTTTTCTGCGTATGGTCAGGTGAGTTCGGCCAGTGTGATCATGGACAAATTCACGGGCAAGTCCCGTGGCTTCGGCTTCGTTGAGATGCCGAATCGCGATGAAGCCCTCAATGCCATTGCCGGCTTGAACGACAAGGACCTGAACGGCCGGCCCATGCGCGTCAACGAAGCGCAACCCCGCGAAGAACGTCCCCGCCGCGACCGCGGCGATTGGGGTGGAGATCGCGGCGATCGTGGTGATCGGGGTGGTCGTGGCGGTGATCGTGGAGATCGCGGCGGGCATCGCGGCTTCTAAGCCTGACCTTGCTTGTTAACCAGCGGCCGACCGGGAAACCGGTCGGCCGCTTTGTTTTCGGTGTCTGAACCTGATTTCACCCTGCGCATTGACCCCGCAGAAACCCTTCGCTACGTTGCCCTCCGACTGCTGTCATGTGATTTCTACCGATGAGGTGTTCCGTGAGTGATGGATTTCTGCCGTTTTTGCCGGTGGCGGATTTTATGTATGCCTTCCGGGTCAGCGGCTTTTTGTCGGGTAAACTGATCATTTACATTCTGCTGGCCGCCTCGGTGGTGGCGTGGACGGTCATGGTCACCAAGTGGCTGGAATTACGGGATGCCAAGGCGGAGACCCGCAAATTTCTGGCCGCCTTCCGTCGCGAGCAGCATCCGCTGGGCCTGTTTCTGCGCCATCAGAAGTTTTCGGTGAGCCCGCTGTTTCAGATTTACAGCAGTGCCTGCCAGTCCCTCGGCACGGAACTGGAGGCGCGTGGCGAGGAGGGCGAACTGTTCCACGCGGGACTCGAGAATAAAACCAGCCTGAATCTGCTGCAGTTGAATGCCGTGCGCAACGCGGCGGAGCGCCAGATTGCCGACCAGCAGCTCGGCCTGGAAAGCAAGATGGGCTTCCTCTCCACCGCAGTCAGTGCCAGTCCGTTGCTTGGACTGCTGGGCACGGTGTGGGGGGTGCTGGATTCGTTCACCCAGATGGCCTTGCAGGGCTCGGCCAATCTATCGGCCGTGGCCCCGGGCATCGCCAGCGCGCTGTTGACCACGGTGGTCGGCCTGCTGGTGGCCATTCCGTCCTCCATTGGCTATAACATGCTCATCGCCCAGATCCGAACCATGGCGGTGCAGATGGACAACTATGCGGATGAGTTCATGTCCCAATTGCAGCGTACCTTCATTCGCGAATAGGACTTGCCATGGCCCGCCGCTCTTCCATCCGTCCGCTGCAGGAATTGAACGAGATCAACATGACCCCGCTCATTGATCTGACCTTCCTGCTTCTCATCACCTTCATCATCACTATGCCCATGGTGGAGCAGGGCATCCCGGTCAACCTGCCCAAGGGCAAGGCCAAGGATCTGGATCAAAGCGAAACTCGGTCCATCACCATTGACGGAACAGGCGGGCTGTTTCTGGACCAGGCCGTTATCACCCTGGAGCAACTGGGAGCGGAGATGAAAGCCCTTTCGGCCAGCGATCCCGAGACCACGGTGCTGGTGCGTGCGGACGACAAGCTGGCTTACGGCCGGGTGGTGGAAGTGATGCGCATTCTGAACGAAGCCCAGATTACCCGCATGGCCCTGGTGACCACCCCGGATGGGCCGGCGCCGCGATGAGCGATCCCCGGTTCAGGCGCGGCCTGAAGGTCAGCACGACGGTTCATCTGGTGGTGCTGGGATTGCTGGCCGCGTGGCCGTTGCTCGACCGGTGGGTTCATCCGCCCAAACCACCTGAACTTATCACCTTTGTTGAACTGATGGCTGGATCGCCCGCGCCGCCCGCGCCAGAGCCCGAAGTGAAAAAACCCGAGCCGGAACCCAAGCCGGAGCCGAAACCTGATCCCCAGCCCGAGCCTGTGCCGGAACCCAAGCCGATTGCGGAGACGCCGCCCAAAACGGAAAAACCGAAAATCAAGGTCAACACGAACCGCATTGTTCGCAAAGCCGATGTGGTACCGCCCAAGCCTGCGCCCAAACCGACGTTGACCCGGGAACAGATTGCCCGTGTGCTGGACCAGAATGTTCGTTTCACCTCCGTGGGGGGAAGCGCGGGGGGCGATACCTCGGCGCTCGCCTACTATTATGCACAGGTGCGTGAGGCCATGTATGCGGTGTGGCGTCAACCCAGTGGCGCGGGCGCTAGCGGCATTCGCACCCAGGTTCGGGTGAAGGTACTGCGGGGAGGCGGGGTGGTTTCGCGCCAGCTGGTGAGTGGATCCGGCAGCTCCGTCATGGATGCCTCCGTCATGCGTGCGGTGCAGTCGGTGTCCCGCCTGCCTCCGTTACCTGCGGACGTGTCGGGCGATTCGCTGGAGATCGTGGTGGAGTTTGTGCTGGAAGGTCCATGATCGTTTCGGGTTTTGCTGGTCAGTCACGCCATGGGTTCGTAGATTCCCGCCCATTGATTTACGGGGAGAGATTTTCATGAAGAAGCAATGGTTGGTGATGTTGGTGGTGGTGCTGCTCTCCTGGGTTCAGGTGGAGGCCCAGGTGCGGGTGGTCAAGGGCGCGGGCGAGAAGAGTTCCATGGATTGGTCCGCCTTCAACGCGGGCGGGGATGCGGTGGCCCAGACGTTTTTCAAGACCCTGACCGATGACCTGCTGCGATCGGGCTGGTTCAAGCGCGGCGCTCCCGGCAGTTCGGAATTTATTTTGACCGGCAACGCGGCCGGCGCGGGTGGGCTGCGCGTCCAAGCCACCGTGTACGGGCGGGTGGCCGCCCGTCAGTTGCTGGGCAAGAGTTACGCGGCGGATGTTGCGGGAGCGCGGCGGCTGGCCCATCAGGTGGCGGATGAAATCATCGAGGCGGTGACCGGCCGCAAGGGTATCGCGGGCGGGCGCATGGCCCTGGTGGGTACGCGTAGCGGGAAGAAAGAACTGTATATCTGCGACGCGGATGGACAGGGGCTGACCCAGGTCACACGTGACAACTCCATCAGCATCGGGCCCAACTGGACCCCGGACGGACGCCAGATTCTTTACACCTCCTACCTCAAGGGATTCCCCGATGTGTATGCTATTGAATTGTCCAGCGGGGGCCGCCGCCGCCTGACCAATTTTCCCGGTCTCAACACCGGAGCCACCGTTTCTCCCAACGGCCGGGAGGTGGCGCTGATCCTATCCAAGGATGGCAATCCGGAGCTGTATGTGATGAACATAGGCGGAGGCGGACTGACCCGGCTGACCCATACCCGCCGTGCGGCCGAGGCCAGTCCCAGCTGGTCACCGGACGGCAGCCGCATTGTCTACGTGTCTGACCAGGCCGGGCAGCCACAGCTCTATATGATGGCGCGCTCCGGAGGCGAGCCCCGTCGCCTGACCAGCCGCGGTTCGCAGAACGTGGCCCCGGACTGGGGGCGCAACAACCTGATCACCTATGCCAGCCTGTTTGGCGGACGCTGGAACATCTGCATCCTGGATCCCGACTCCCTGCAGACCAAACAAGTCACCCCGGGCGATGCCGACTACGAAGATCCCAGTTGGACCTCCGATGGCCGGCACATTGTGGCCGCCCGTTCCGTGCGGTATCAATCGAAGGTTTACCTCCTTGACAGCATGGGAGATGCACCTATAGCTTTGACTGATTCTCCCGGCGATTGGTATTCGCCCGCGTGGATGCCCGGTAAGTAGTTTTAACAAACCTAAAGATTCGGAGACCGAGACATGATCAAGAAGGGCTGGATGATGGTGGCGTTGGGTGTGGCGGTGTGCGCGTTGGCGACCACGGGCTGCAAAAAGAAACCCAAGGCTGACGCGGGCATGAACGGCATGGACGGCGTGGGCGCCTTGAACGGTACCGATCCTTATGCGGCGGACGCCTTGTCCGGCCGTCCCGATGCCCTGGTCGAAGCGGCCAGCCAGTTTGGCGTGGTCTATTTTGATTTCGACAGCGCCCAGGTGAATCCCGGCGAGCGCTCCAAGCTGGAAGCCGTCGCGGCTTATCTGCGTGACAACGCGGGCGTGGGGCTGGTGGTGGAAGGCCACTGCGACGAGCGCGGCAGCAACGAATACAACCTGGCCCTGGGTGAACGCCGTGCCCTCGCGGTGCGCGCTTACCTGGTCGGCTTGGGCGTGGATGGCAGCCGCGTGCAGACCAAGAGCCTGGGCGAAGAACAGCCGGTGGCCCTGGGTCACGACGAAGCGTCCTGGTCGCAGAACCGGCGCGCCTCGTTCGGCCTGTTCCAATAAGTTGATGAGTTGGATTTACGAGCCGCGTCCGGAAGGACGCGGCTCGTTTTGTTTGTGCGGATGGGTTAGTGTGCGGACATGAACATCCTGATTCAACCGGCATTCATAGAAGGCATCGGGGGCGGCGAACTCCTGCTGGTGCTGGTGGTGGCCCTCATGCTGTTCGGGTCCAAGAATCTGCCCGATATTTTCCGCACCATGGGCCGCACCTCGGAGCAAATGCGCAAGGCGGTGCGCGAGGTGAAGGATGAAATCATGCGGGTTGATATCGATCCGCCGCCGCCGCCCGCACCCTTACCCACCATCAAACCCGCGGCCCATCTGCAGGCCAGTGTGGAACCGGTCAAGGAAAAACCCGATGAGCCCGTGGCCGGTTGAACCCAGCGAGGCGGGTGAGGTAAAACCGTTCCTCGCCCATCTGGAGGATCTGCGCCAACTGCTGATCCGGTGCGCGCTGGTCATGGCGTTGGGCATGGGCATCGCGCTACCCCTCGCGCCCTGGATTTTACGCCTGTTGCGTGCGCCGCTGACCGGTCTGGTGGAGAACCCGGATGCCTTCCTGTGGTCCATGGATGTGGCGGGCGCCTTCACCTCCACCATGCGCATGGCCATGTGGAGCGGTCTGGTACTGGCCGCGCCTTTTCTGTTGCTGATCATCGGCGCGTATCTGATGCCGGCCCTCACAGCGACCGAGCGCAAGGCGGTGCGCGGGGTGGGCGTGCTCAGCGTTCTGCTGTTCGCCTTCGGGGTGTGGCTGGGCTACCGCTTCACCCTGCCCTTTGCCCTGTCCGCCATGTTTACCCTCCACGATTGGCTGGGGGTGCAGGCCCAGTGGACGCTTACCAGTTATGTCACCTTCACCACGCAAACCCTGGTGGCCTTCGGGCTGGCCTTTGAAATTCCGGTGGTGCTGCTGATTCTGGGTCGCCTGGGTATTGTGACCTCGGCCTGGCTGCGCCGGTATCGCCGGCATGCCGTGGTGGCGGCGTTGGTAGTGGGGGCGGTGCTGACCCCGCCTGACATATTTTCCCAGATGATTCTCGCCGGTCCGCTCATTCTGCTTTATGAAGGGTGCGTGTGGACGGTGTGGGCGTGGGAGCGCTCCGCGCGGCGGGCCGCCCCGGCCACCTCGACCTCGGCATGACACTTCGCCTGGCCAGCTTCGGTGTACGCGGTTTCGTGGGGCAATCGTTGACCCCGCGGGTGGTCATGGATTTTGCCTCCGCTTTCGGAAGTTTTGTGGAAGGCCAGCGCGTTCTGCTCGGACGCGACACCCGCTATTCCAGCCCCATGATTCATGCCGCGGTTACGGCCAGCCTGATGGGCTGCGGGTGCGAGATCCTCGATTTCGGTATTTGTCCTACCCCGGTGCTGCAATTCGCCGTGCGTCGCCGGGGCGCGGCGGGTGCGGTTTCCATTTCTGGCGGACACAACGGGATGGGCTGGAATGCCATGACCCTGCTCGGTCAGGACGGCGCCTTCTTGGAACCGGGCGGCGGAGAAACGGTGTTGGATCGATTCCACGCCGGTGATTTTCGAAAATGTGACGCGCAGCATCTGGGAGCGGTGGAAACCGTGTCGGGTTACTTTGACGAGTATGTGCAGGCCCTATCCCGGGTGGTGGATTTGGAAGCCATTCGCCGGTCTAACTTCACGGTCTTGATTGACCCGGTGGGCGGAGCGGGCTGTCTTTTCCTGGAGGACTTTGCCCGGGCCCTGGGCTTCCGACTGGTGGACATCAACGGCCAGCCGTCCGGCTATCTGGCCCGAGAACCGGAGCCGCGTCCGCGCAGTGCCCTGCAAATGGCCTCCTTTATTCGCCACGTCCAGGGGCACATCGGGTTTGTGTTGAGCAGTGATCTGGGACGGCTCTCCCTGGTGACGGAGGCGGGTGAACCGGCCAGCGAGGAATATACCTTTCCCATGGTGGCGCGCCATCTGCTCAACAAACGACCGGGTACCGTGGTCACCAACTGCTGCACCAGCCGGATGGTGGACGATCTGGCCCGCCGTCATGGCGTGGTGGTGGAGAAAACGCCGGTGGGTCAGGCCTACGTCATGGCCCGCTTGGCCGACGAGCAGGGACGGGTGGGCGGTGAGGGCAGCGGCAGCGCGGCCTTGCCGGAGTTCAGTCCGGCCTTTGACGGATTTCTAATGATGGCGTTGATTCTGGAAAGCCTGGCCGAAACGGGGGCCTCTGCTTCCGACCTGGTGCGCAGTCTGCCGCGCTACCACATGATCAAGCGCCGGGTGGTATGCAGTTCGCGACAGGCCTATCGCGCCCTGGAGGCGTTTCGCGGCCAGGCCGCCTCCCTGAAACCGCGGGCGATTGAGCTGACGGATGGTGTGCGGCTGGACTGGGAGGACGGCTGGCTGCACGCGCGGGCTTCGCACACCGAACAGATGATCCGCGTCATTACAGAGGCGGTAAGCAAAGAGGTGGCAGGCCAGCGCAGCGAGGCCGCCATGCGCTTGATCGGACAGGTGACCTGACCATGAAGGAAGCGCTCAAAGTAGGGGTGTCGGGCGTGCGCGGAGTGGTGGGGGAAACCTTTACCCCCCAGTTGGCGGCTGGCTTCGCCCAGGCCTTTGGCGCCTTCGTGGGGCAAGGGCCGGTCCTGGTGGGGCGTGATACGCGACCTTCCGGATTGATGTTTCAGCATGCGGTGGTGGCCGGCCTGCAAAGCGTGGGCTGCAAGCCGATCCTGGCCGGCATGGTGCCGACGCCCACCGTCCTGCTGCTGACCCGTCACTTGGGCTGTCGCGGCGGTATCGCCATCACGGCCAGCCACAATCCCGCGGAATGGAACGCGCTCAAGTTTGCCGATCGGGATGGGCTGTTCCTGGACGAAAGCCGTACCCAGGAACTGCTCGATATTTATCACCAGCAGGATTTTCCCCTGGTCGCGGAAACTGATCTTCCCGCTGTGGCCTATCAGGACTACCCCATGGAGCCCCACTTCAAAGCCATCATGGGGTATGTGGATCAGGCTTTGATCCGGCGGCGGCGGTTCAAAGTAGCGGTGGATGGGTGCAACGGCGTAGGGGCGCTGCACAGTTCGTTCCTGCTGGGCAGCCTGCTCGGATGCGACGTGGTTCCCGTGTTTGACACTCCCTCCGGCATCTTTCAACGCAATCCCGAACCCATGCCCCAGCACCTCGGTGCCTTGGCTGAGGCGGTGGTGCGGGAGGGATGCGATGTGGGTTTCGCCCAGGATCCGGACGGTGACCGGTTGGCCATCGTCAATGAAAAGGGGGTGCCCATCGGGGAGGATATCACCTTGGCCCTGGCCGTCTGGCAGGTGTTGGAGAAGCACGACAGTGGTCCGGTGGCGATGAATCTGATCACCAGCAAGGCCGTGGAAGTAGTGGCGCGCCAGTGGGGGGCCGACGTCGTGAGGACGCGGGTGGGGGAAACCCATGTATCGCGGACCATGCTGGATATCGGTGCCGTGGTGGGAGGCGAGAACAATGGCGGGGTCATTGTCCCACGCATCCATCCCTGCCGCGACAGTTTCGCCGGCATGGCCCTGGTATTGGAATTGATGGCCAGCACCGGACAATCGATATCGAGCTTGCGGGCCACCATCCCGGAATTCGCGGTGGTTCGGAAGAAGCTGAACGTGCGGCCGGAACAGGCGCCGGGTCTGTTGCGCGGCCTGCGCCGGCACTATGCAGGACAGCGCCTTAGCTTTCTGGATGGCGTTTTCGTGGACCTCGACGATGCCTGGGTCCACGCCCGCCGCTCCAACACAGAGCCGGTGATTCGCATCACGGCGGAAGCGGCAACGCCGGAGCGGGCGAATGGTCTAGCCGAGGAGGCCCTGACCTTCCTGGCCAACGCGGCCTCTGGTTCCGATGGCCAAGCAACCCCCGGACATGTTACATAATCCAGGCGCATGAAACCGACGGTCCTGATAGTGGATGACAACGAGAAGGTGTTGCTTGCCGAGCGACGTCATCTGGTAATGGCGGGGTACGAAGTCTACAGCGCGACCACGGTCGCGCAGGCCCGCGAGGCGGCGGCGGAGCGGCGGTTTGACGCCGTGCTGCTGGATTTGAATCTACCCGACGGCAGCGGCCTGGACTACGTGGAGGAATTGCGCCACACCAACCGGGCCATGGCCATCGTGGTCATCACCGGCCAGGATGATATTTCGGTGGTGGTGGATGCCATGCGCCGGGGGGCCGATAATTTCCTGGCCAAACCGGTGGATATGGAAGCGCTGCAGGTGTTCCTGAGCAAGGCCCTGGAAATCGGCACCATGCGGCGCGGGCAGATGACCCGGCGCCGCACGGTAAAGATGATCGAGCCATTTTTTGGCGAAGCTCCGGCCATGCGCCGCGTTCAGGATCTGGCCGCCTCGGCCACCCGCAACGATGCCACGGTGGTTATCTATGGAGAAACGGGCGCGGGCAAAGGGGTGCTGGCGCGATGGATTCACGAACATTCGGATCGGGCCAGCGCGCCTTTCGTTGAAGTGAATTGCTCCGGGCTTCGCGGGGAATTGCTGTCCAGTGAGCTGTTCGGCCATGTGCGGGGCGCCTTCACCTCCGCGGTGGAAGATCGCCAAGGGCTGATCGAGGTGGCGGATGGCGGCACTCTTTTCCTGGATGAAATCGGAGACATGGATATTGGGGTGCAGGCGCAGTTCCTCAAGGTCATCGAGGAAAAACGCTACCGCCGTCTGGGTGAAGTGCGTATGCGCAGCAGCGAGTTTCGCCTGATCTGTGCCACCAATCAGACCCTGGAAGAACGGGTGCAGGCGGGGGCCTTTCGGCGCGATCTTTTTTTCCGCATCAATGTTTTCCCGATCACGGTGCCGCCGTTGCGGGAGGTGACGGAGAATCTACCCGGGCTGGCGCGCAGCCTGCTGCACTATCTCGCGTCGCGTGACGTGGAGATGGATCCGGCCGTCCTTCCGTTGCTGGCACGCTATCCCTGGCCGGGCAACGTGCGTGAATTGCGAAACGTGCTGGAGCGGGCCCTGGTTATGAGCGCCGGCCGTTTGGCTCCCGAGCATTTTCAATTGCTGGTGGACACGAACATCCGCACCAACCCCGAAACCCGGCGGGTCACGCTGAATCTGGCCGACCTGGAGTCCAGCCGTATCCAGGAAGCCATGTCACGATTCGGCGGGGATACCCGCCAGGCTGCGGAAGCATTGGGCATTTCCCGCGCGACCCTCTATCGCCGGTTGTCCGAGTTGAAGAAGACCTGACGTCCACCGCAGCGAGACAGCCATCCCGTTCTCACGGCTCATTCTCATTCTGATAAGAATTGTCTCATTCTGCATAAAGTACATGATTGGCTATTATTCATAACTATAACACTATCAATATGTAGCATAATTATCAGAGCCTTGGCATAGCTCCTGCATATCTGCTGGTCGCGCACAAGAACGCGCGGGAAACCAGCAGATGAAAAAGAATCAAGAAAACGGGCGGAACGAAGGCGGGCGGTGGAACTCGCTGCTGCTGGGCGCGCTGGTCTGGAGTTTGGTTTCGGTGGTGACGGCTTCCGCGCAGACGGTGGCCACGGTTACGCCAGCCGCTTCGAAATCCTGGTTTTCCAAGGCGTTTGGCCGCACCACGTGGAGCGAAGTGGCCAAAGCGTATGACACCCCGCGCGAGATCTGCCGGGTGATGGATCGCAACATTCGCTATGTGTCGGAGAGCCAGGATCAGTGGGCGGCGCCCGAGGCGACCTGGGCTCGTGGTCGCGGGGACTGCGAAGACTTTGCGATTGCCATCCAGGAGTTGTGCCGCCTGAGTGGGATCCCGGCCGACGTGCATCTGTATTTTCCGGCGGGCGCGGGCCGTGAAGGTCACGCCGTTCTGGTGGGCGAATGGAATGGTAAAATCTGGTTTTCCAGCAACGGCACCTACGAAGAAGTGAAGTCGGAGCAGGACGTTCGCAAGCGGGTGGCCAGCATGCTGTCCTGCAAAGAAAAGCAACTATGGGGCATGAAGCTCTCTCAGCGCGACGTAGTGGCCTATCTGGATAAGGCACCCGGCCGCCCGGTGGCAACCCGTTGATCGAATCGCAATTTTCGCCGCCCAGCCTGCAGCAGCTAACAGCATCAAGGCGTGGATGTCGCGTCGCGAGGACCACCGACCACATTCTGGGCGGTAATGTCTTCCACCAGGAAATAGACCCGCTGGGTGCGGCCTTCCGTGGTCATGGCCTTGACCCGATAACAGTGATTGGAGCGGGCGTCCACCCAGACCGGCCCGCGCGCCACCCCGTGCACGTATTCGAATTGCACGTCCACCTTGTGTCTTCCCGGCAGCAGGTGCAGTACGTTGGGCGGGTCAGAAAGGCTGAACCAAGGGGTGGTGTTTCGATCATTGACCGCCACAAATGTAATGTTCTCTGAGGACCCTGGCAGCAGGCGGAAACCGGTGTTGGTGGTGCCGAACACCACCGCTTGGTTTTCCATGGGCTGTGGTTCGCCGGGGTAGGCCTGATGCACGCGGGTGGACGCACACCCGATGCTGATCCCTAGACTGATCGAGGCAAGAACGAGCTTCATCCAACGTTGTTTCATAACAAGACTCCTGTTGCTTCGTTGCACTTTAGGCGGTGCCACACGAGAAGGCAAGGGGAGGGGGCGTTCACTGGTTAAAAGCATGTTCAACTCACAAAGGGGATTGCGTGCGCCGATAGAGTTAGTATGCTTTACCCATTGGAGAGGCTTTGGGCCGGTTTACCAATGTGTTTTACTCAGGAGAATGAGCGTATGAAGCGTCTGGTTTCGTTGCTGGTAATTGCGGGTATGTCATTGACCTTGGTCGGTATGGGCATGGGTTGCGCCACAGAACCGGTTCCAGGCAAAGTGCCGGTGGCCAAGAGCCCGGGCCGTGTTCCGGAGGCCAAGCCGCCAAGCGCATCCGATGAAGGTAACGTGAAGTCGGTCGCCAAGGAGGAAAAAGGGACCGCCAAGGACGGGAAGTCCATGCCGGCCGCCGAACCCGCTCTGCTGGTGGCCAACGGCCCGGCCTCGGGGCCTGCCCCGTCCCCCGAAAATCCGGCCGAGGCGGCCGCGCAACCCATCGCGTTTGCCAATACCCAGTCCTTTCTGGCCACCGCCGAGGCAGACGGCCTGTCCAGCGACATCAAGACCCTGATGGAAATGGTCCGCAACGTTTCCGTGATGGTTACGGCCAAAACCGAAGTGGTGGAGCGGATCGTCGAGAAGCCGGTGGAAGTCATTGTCGAGAAGGTGGTGGAGAAGCCGGTGGATCGCGTGGTGGAGAAAATTGTTGAGAAACCGGTGGACCGCATTGTGGAGAAGAAGGTGGAAGTGGTGGTGGAGAAGATCGTGGAAAAACCGGTGGAGAAGATCGTCGAGAAACCCATGACCCCGGCGGCCATGCTCAAGAAGATTGAGGATGGCTTGGCCTCTGACATTTCCGGTCGCCGTAGCGGCCTGAAGCCCTATCTGGCCAAGGCCAGCCTGTGCTTGTTGGATGACGACTGTCGCCTCAAAGATGAGGATCTGGCCCAACTCAGCGCAGATGACCGTGCCGTGGTGGAGGAATACCGAACCTTGTTCGCCCAGTTGGGTCAGCGCCTGGGTGGTACCGATCGAAAGGCAGATCGCGAGGCGTTGATGGCGTCCGCGCAGACCCTTTCCTCGGCACTCGACGCGCGCGAGAAGGTGCGGATCATTCGTGCGCTCTTGTGCAAGAACATCGCCGGTTTTGGGGGCTACGAACCATACCCCAAGAATGAATTCAGCATGACGGCCGTGCCTCGCATCCTGGTTTATACGGAATTGGCGAATTTCAAATCTCAGCGCCAACCGGACGGACAGATGGCGGTGAAGTTGGTTCAAGAGCTGAGTCTGCACAAGGCGGGTAATGGACAAAAGTCTGCCGTATGGACCGAACAACCGGTACAGATCACGGATTTGTCGCGCACGGCCCGCAATGACTTCTTCCTGGGTCAGGTGCTGCGGATACCGGCCAATATTGATGCCGGTGAATATGAACTACAGGTCAAAGTGTCGGATCTGGCCGATGGCGGGTCATCCATTTCCGTCATGCCGTTGCGACTGACCAAGTAGACCGAAACCATGGACGCGGTGTCGGTATGCCAACCTGAGGAAAGAAAAAGCATGAGTCGTTGTCTGCTTACGAAACGGTCCCCGCATCGGTGCAGGCAGGTCGTTGCGCACGTGCTCGGTGGTTGGGTCATGATGGGGTTGTTCACGGGATGCCAGTCCATTTCGAACAAACCCTTGATCGGCTCCCAGTACGAGAACATGGCCAACTTGGCCAGTGCGTATGTCACGGATTTCGATGACGGGAAATCCGAAGGGTGGCGAAAAGATGATCCCCCGGTATGGACGGTAAAAGAGGGGCGTCTTCGGGCGAAAACCAGCGGTGATCAGGCCGTCGAGTCTTTGTACGAAGCGGCCTCTTATTCCAACGTGTTTTTTGCTGCTGATTACCTCCATAATGTTACGGATGGCGGATCAGGCGGTGTCGTGGTGCGGGCCAGCCCTGATTTTCACGCTTGGTCGACGGGTTCAGGCTATCTATTTGCCTTGGGCTCCGATGGCGCGGTGTGGAGTTTTGCGGTGTATCGCCAGATCGACGGCACCATTGAGTACCTTCATCCATGGGCATCGCATGCCGCTTTACAGCGATCCGAAAATCGGTTGGCCGTGGTGGCTCAGGATGACCTGATTCAGTTCTACATTAATGGGGACCTGGTGTGGGAAAGCCGGGATGGTAGTTTGACCAACGGTTATATTGGACTGCTGGGAAGTACGTCAGAGGGGGAGGCGACCACCCATGATTTTGATGGCGTGGTGGTAAAAACGTTAAAGTCACTGGAACCGAGTGACGAACCATCCAAAGTGCCATCGTCCGCCCGGCAACCTGGGCGTTCCAACTCCAACGAGGACAAATCTCCCGTCATGCGTCCGGGCTATTTGGTTCAAGTGTCTGTGCTAGCTTCGGGCAAACGCGAGGTGGACGCCCAGGTGATCCGCGTGACGGATAATAATCAACTCGATCTTCCCTTGATTGGCCCCGTAACCGTCAAAGGTATGACGTTGAGCGAACTCAACACGAAACTCCAAAAACGCTATCAGGAATTTTTCATCGAGCCGCAAGTGCTGGCGGAATTCGTGGTCGAAGATCGCCCGGACGCCATTTCGCCCTGGGGATCCGTGGTGGTGTTGGGACGGGTGCGCACGCCTGGGCGGGTGAATATACCTCCTACGCAGGACCTTACGGTGAGTGGCGCTATTCAGCAGGCTGGCGGTTTGGACACCAGTGCACGGTCATCGTCCATCCGGCTGACCCGCCGCCAGACCGATGGGAAAACCGAGCGCATTTCCGTTGATTTCACCGCTATCGGTGAGGGCAAGGTGGAGAACGATATACTGCTTCAGGCTGGCGATGTGATTTATGTGCCGGAGCGCGTATTCTGAATATTGTAGTGGTTTTCTAGATAAATTGGTATAAGCTTAAAGATTAAGTGCTGTGGTGACGAATCGCAAGGGGGTATACGGTATGAAAAGTTGGATAATTGCTGGCAGTTCCATGTTGCTCACGCTGGGCGTGGCTTTGGCCGTGGACGATGGAATTCAAGTCGGTCCGTTACGTCTGAACATTTGGGGTGAAATCAGCGGTACGTACGATGACAACGTGCGGCTGGTTGTCCCGGAAGGCGAGATTCAGGACCGCACCATCTTCGAATCCGATGCCACCGACGAAGCAACGGAAACCGAGGAAGACATCTATTTCGAAGGTTCTGTGGGCGGCCGCTTGTATCGCGAAACGGATGGTTTTATGGCCAGCCTTTCTGGAATCTTATCCGCCCGTCGTTACACCGATTTCGACGAACTCGATAATGAAAGCTATATTCAAGAAGCCGAAGTGCTGCTGGGCGAGCGCGAGATCGACCGCTTCACCCTGGGTTTCCGTCAGGCCTATCGCGAAGTATTCGATTACGAAGAGGCGGCCTATCCCGATGATTTTACCAATCCCGACACTCGCGAGGTGAATCTGGCCGAAGACCGCACGGAGCGGGTGAGCCGCCAGTTGTTGGATTTGGCAGGTATTCTGAGCTGGCGCACCACGGACAAGCTGAATACTGACTTTTCCGTCGGTTATAGCACCATTGATTACGACACAGAATTCCTCTTCGACTGGGAAGACATCAAGGGGCAGATCGAGTTGGATTATGCCATGACCGACAAATCCGCCGCCTTGCTGACGGGGCAATACGGTCAGCAGGACAGTGACGCACTGTCCAACGACCCGGATTACTATGTGATCCGGGCCGGCTTGTTGAACCGCGCCACCGACAAACTAACCTTCAAGGGCGGCGTGGGTGCTGGCAGCTACGATCGCTTCCGCAAGAGCGAAGCCGCGTTGGATCAAGCCGATGTCGCCGACGAGATCGCGGATGACAGTGAAGGTTCCATTGATTATGTCAGCTTTGACGTGGCCGGCGATTGGGATGTCAGTCAGCGCACCAAGGTGCAACTGATCGGACGCAATGCCGTCCAGCCCGCGGCTCAGTATACCGATAATGCCAAGCTGGTGACCGTGGCCTCGCTGGGTGTTTCCCACCGGTTCCGCGAGAAATACAAGCTGGCCGGAACACTTTCCTACCGCAACGACGATTATGAAGACCCGGTGGAGGTGGATACGGATGTATTCATTGATCAGGAAGATACCATCTGGGGCATTGGGGCGCGATTCGATTATGAGAAGCCGAATGGCTACCTGAACCTGTTCGCCGAAGCGAAATATGAAGATCGTGAGACCAATGTTCCCGACCAGGATTACACCCAGTTGCGCTTAACCTTGGGCATCCGCTTGAAGATTTAAGTTTGAACGTGCGATGGAATTGGCGTAACAATAATGACCATAGGGAGTGTGACAGTATGAAAACTACGAATTGGATGGTTGCTGCGCTCATGATCGGATCATCGGTCATGCCCGTTTTGGCGTGGGATGCGCCGACGGATACTCAACTAGCCACTGTGTTAGCGGACCACAACCAACTGGCCCCTCTGGTTCAGGGTGCGAGTCCGAGCCAATTGGCTTCGGTCATCAGCCGTACCTTGGCTCAGGTGGACGCTTCTGCGCTGCCGGCGGACGGCAAAAGCCAGGTCGTTGCCTTGTTGTATACACGTGGCCTTCTATTGTCCGGCGAATCGGCTCCGCAAATGGTGAGCAGTCTGGCTGGCCAGGTTAATGCCAATGTGCTGCCAGTGCTGGCTGCTTCCACTGCTGTGGCGGTAGGCAATACCGAAGGCGTCGTCATGGATGCGCTGATCAACGCGGCCGGTGCTGGCACGGAAGCGGCGGCCGCAGTTGCAGTGGCCGCCCAGGATCCAGCCTCCGCCTTGAGCAGCGACAGTCTGGCTCTGGTGCAGCAACTGGTGATCGAGATGCGTGGGGTGGCCGCTCCGGTTATTCCTCCGCCTGCGACCGCTCCCTTCAACTTGGTGCCTCCCGTGGTGCCCCAGGGTGAAGGTGTTCCTCCTCCGCCGCCGGTGGCCGGGACCTATGCCGGTCAATAGTTGACTCGTTAACATCCGGCCATAGGGGCTGGGCCGGGCAAGTGAAACGCGGACGACTCGTTCCGCGAGTTGCTTGCCCGGTTTTTATTTGAGGTATGGCGTGGCTTTTCCGGTCGTAAATACTCGTACGTGGGACGAAAAAGCAGCCCTCATTGCCATTTGCATTCTAATTCTTTTGCCGGTATGGCTCCGTGCCGGTACCAATGCGGAGTGGTCATGGCCTCTGACGTGGGTGGCCCTGCTGGTTTTGGGCATTCTGGTCCTTCTATCCTGGAATCGTCGGCGTTCTGTTGCGTCAGGAGCCTCCTCGTCTCCCGCACCCTTCCTGCGCCTGCGTGACCCAGTATTCGGGTTGGGATTGCTGTTCATGCTTCTGTTGATCGCACAGTGGTGGAATGCCGGGCGTTTGCTGTACTACGATCCCGTGACCACCTCGTGGAATTACAGCGAACCCCGCCATCCCGGCTGGCCATCCGCCATTACTCGGTCGGAAGCACGCCAGATGCTGGACTGGTTTTTGCCGGCTTGGATCATCGTTATGGCAATACGATCGCCGGGTTTCTCCAGTCGGGCCATTCGTAAAATGTGGAGGGTGGTAGCTTATCACGCAGGTATTCTGGCCATGTTCGGGCTGGTGAATTATGCCGTCGGCTCCACCCACATGCTCGGATTTGTGCCTATGCGGTTGCACTTCTTTGCCACCTTCGGCTATCCGAATCATGCCGGTTCCTATTTTATGATGGGTCTGTGTCTGTCCACCGCTTTGTTAAGTTGGGAACTGGGTGGAGGTCGGGAGGGGGTCCATCGGGGGCGGATGGTTGCCCTGATCGCGGTCATGATCTTATGCTACGTGGGAGCCGTATTCTCCTTGAGTCGCCTGGCCATTCTTCTGGCCACCGCCCTTTTACCGGTGCTGGTGTTTTTCCTGATCGCATCCGTCTGGGCAAAATTACCGGCCGTTCAACGGGTGCATGTTATCGCCATCAGTCTGGCCATGTTAGGACTGGCCCTCGTGCTCACCTTGGGCCTGGGTCGGGAAGCCATCCGTCGCGAGTTCAAGCCCGAGGCCGACAACAAAACCTTCATGGAGCGGGAAACCTCGTTCCGTTTATTCCAATTCACCTCCGCCATTCATATTTGGATGGATCATCCTTGGGTCGGAGTGGGCGGGTGGGGCTATCGCTACTTGATGGGGCATTACGTGCCGGTGGATCAATGGCGGCGTATTACCGAAGGGAAAGCCAATGTGCACAATGACCCCGCGCAATTTCTGGCTGAATTTGGTTTGGTGGGTGGCGCCTGCATGACCGGCGTGATTGGCATGCTCGGTCTGGCGGCATGGCGGAATCGCCATCCCCGCGTACCCCTGTGGTGGATGCCGCTGCTCGGTTGCGCCCTGGTAGGCGGGCAAAGCCTGATTGACCTTCCCTTTCGCTCGCCTGCGGTACTGGCCCTGTGGCTGATGCTGCTGGCCGGGACGTCGCGGGTGATTCCCCCGCGCCGCCCGGCCGGCACCACCATCGGTCATTCATCGTAAACAGTTGAATGCATGCTACCCTGTCGCTACCTTGATACCACAACACTAGAAACGAGATCACGCCATGGCGATTCCAGAACAACCCGAGCAAACCCGACCGCCTGAACGCCCCGCACCGTCCGCGCCGGTATATAGTTCCAGAATCCAATATTCCGATCCCTACTATGGTGAACAAGCGGCTGGCGTGCCGGATGAGGGGTTGTTAGGCAAGGTGACATTGACCCGTCTGATCCGGGTGCTTTCCCGAAAATGGCGGGTGGTGGGTGCTGTGGTGGGCTTTGCCGTGGTGGCCGCCGCGCTCTATCTTCTGTTTGCGCCTCGTGTCTACCGGGCGGATGCCGTTATTGAAATGAGCACCCGGCGCCCGCGCATTATGGGTGCCCAGGGTGCCATTATTGATGATGCCTCCACCACCTGGGGCTCGGAGGAAGTGTTTAATACCCGGTTGGAAAAATTCAAAAGTGATGATACGCGCAAGATAGCCGCAGAGAAACTGCGGAACCTGCTGCAAAAGCCCGTCACCCTCGAGGAGGCGGAAGCCTTGTTGCCCGCGCCCTGGCTGGTGGATTTCCGCCTGGTGCCGCGCACCCGCCTGCTACGGATTGCCGTAGATTACAACGATGCCAAAATGGCTGCGCGCGTGGCCAATGCCTTTGCCCAGGCGGCGGAATTTATTGCCTTCGAGGAGAATCGGGAAACTTCGGATAGCGCCGTTTCCTGGCTGCAGACCCAGGTGGCAGCCCAGCGCAAAGCACTGGAAAAATCCGAACAGGCCCTGGTTGAATTCCGAAGCGCCAATCAACTGGATGCCCTGGAATCTCGGAAGAAGAATATCGAAGAGTCGCTGGTGGAGTTCAATACCACCCTCATTAAACTGGAGAGCCAGCAACTGTTGGCCCGGGAAATGGTCGGAGTGCTCAATAACATTGATCGCAATCCTGACAGTACGGGCCACATCCCGTTGACCATCCCCCGCCAGGAGGAAATCAACGAGATGATGCGCAAGTGGATGGAGGCTGTGGCTTCCCGCGACGCCATGCTGGCGCGGTTGACCCCCAAGCATCCGGATGTACTGGCTGAGGAGGAGAGCATTCAGATTCTGCGGCGGCAGCTTCAGGAAGCCATTCAACGCGCCCGGGACACCGTGCAATCCGATCTCGGCCTGGTGGAAAATCAGATCCGCGGTCTGAAGGACGAAAGCGAAGCCCGCCGCAAAGAACTGGCCAAGTTGGAGTTGGAACTCGTCAAAGGAAAGGCCACCCAGTCTTCCCTCGAGCGGGAACGCGATGCCAGTGATTTGAGCTACCGGGGTGTACTCAACCGCATCGAAGAGGCCCGACTCTCCGCCGATGAAAACACGGCTTCCATCAAGGTGGTCAAGCAAGCCACCCCGCCGCCGCATCCCATCAAACCGCGCAAGATGCGCATCCTGATGGTGGCGTTCTTCCTGGGGTCCCTCGTAGGCGTGGCCTATGCCTTGTTCACCGACGCCCTGGAAGACTACATTACCAGCACTCAGGATTTCGAAGGTGACCTCGGCTTGAAGGTACTGGGCCTGATTCCACATATGCCGGTTTCATCCCGCGAGGAACTGGCCATGGCCAGCATGAACGATCGCTTCAGCCAGGTGGCGGAGGCCTTTGCCGGCATTCGCAGCCTGATTGATTCTCTGGCCGGGGCCAAGCTGGGGCGCAGTGTGCTGGTGGTCAGCACCACCGCCGCCGAGGGCAAAACCATTACCTCCTGCAACCTGGCCATCATGACGGCCAAGCGCGGGCTGAAGACCCTGCTGGTGGATTTCGATTTGCGCCGGCCCCGCGTCGGCCGCATGTTCAACGTTTCGCCCCAGGCGGAAAGCCTGATTCATGCCTTGAGCCAGCAGGATGCAAAGGAATTCGACAAGCTACCCCAAGCCACCGCCTGCGAAAATCTGGAAATCATCACCAGTCGGCCCACCCGTGATATCAGCGCGGCAGAAATCATGGGGTCACGGACGGTGCAGGAATTCATGAAATGGGCGGAAGCCCGCTACGACCGGGTCATCGTTGATTCACCGCCGTACGGAATCGTCAGCGATGCCGTTTCCCTGGCCGGCTTGACCGGTTGCCTGGTTATGGTCTGCCGGCCCAACAAGAGTCGCAAGCGGGCCACCCGCCATGCCATCCGCCGCCTGACCGAGGCAGGTGCCAACATCCTGGGCGTGGTGGTGAATGACGTTGATTTCGGCAAGGGCGACATGCTGAGCAATTACAGCTATCGTGACACCCATTATAACTACCGGGACGCCTACGGCGCAGACGAGCACCGCGACTAGCCCGCGCCGTCTCGGGCTCGGCCTTCCAGGGCGCCTCCGTCTGACGGGGGCGCCCGACCTGCCATGACCGAACCCGAAACCATCAATTCCAAACGGTTGATCGCCATTAATTCGGCGGTCAAATATGCGTCGCTGGTGGTGATCAATGTGCTCACCTTTTTTCTGACCCCGTATTTGATCCGAACGCTGGGCCCAACCCTGCTTGGTCTGAAGACCCTGGCTTTTCAGGCGCTGCAGTTCGTCGGTCTGGCTCACACCGCCATGGGGATCAGTTATGAGCGCTATGCCAAATTGAATTACGCGCGCGGTGACTTCGATGAAATGAACAGCAACCTGTCCGCGGGCTTTCTGGTCTCTGCGGCGTCAGCGTTCTTGTTCGCTACGGGCAGCGCCCTGCTGGCCTGGCATGCGGACACGCTTTTTGGCCTCACGCCGGATTTGCTGCCGGTGGCCCGCCGCGTATTTATTCTTATTGGGTTCACCACCGCTTTTCTCATTCTGACCGGGGTCTGGGAAACGCCGTGTTTTGTCACCGAACGATTTTATCTGTTGGAACTGGGCAATCTGGTTTGCTCCATCGTGGCCGCCGTGGCCGTGGTTCTCGTATTCGAATATGGGCGCCCATCCATCGTGGCGTGGGTCATTCTCAGCAATGGTTCCCTGGTGGTTTGGCGCTTGGTGTTTATCATGCCGTGGGCCCGGCGAATTCTACCGGCCTTTCGCCTGCAAATGTCCCTGATCCGATCCTCCGGCCAAATCCGCGAGTTGATGGCCTTCGGGGGCTTGAACTTCCTGGGCGGGATCGGCTACCTGCTCTACTACGCCAGCGACTCCATCATTATCTCGAATTTGCAGGAGCTGGGACCGGACCAGATCGTATTCTACAATGTGGCCCAGCGGTGGGACCCCCAGATTCGCATGCTGGTCATGGCCTTTGTGGGCACCACGTTGCCTCTGATGACGTCCCTGGTCTCCCTGCGGCAAACCGAACGACTGCATTCGGTTTTCCTGCGTGGCACTCGCTATTCCCTGCTGATTGGTCTGCTGCCCGCCGGTTTGCTGATCGGTTTGGCCGAGCCTTTCCTTCGCCATTGGGTGGGTGCGGACTTCGCGCGCGTCAGCGCTCCTGTCATGCAGTTGCTCATGGTACAGTTTATGCTCTGTCTTCCAGAACGCATGGCGTACAACGTCAACATCGCATACGGACGCATGGGAGGCCCCGTCGCCATGGCGCTGGCGGGAGGGCTTTTGAATATCGTGCTGAGCATCGGCTTGGTGAAGTCTTTTGGCCTCGGCCTCACGGGAGTCGCTCTGGGCAGTGCGGCCGCGCTGCTGATGGTATCCGGTTATGTAGTCTTCTATGCCTTGCGCTTGATGCAGCTTTCCCCGCTGCAATGGCTTCGCCAGGGCTGCGGGCGGGCAGTTTTGTGTCTTGTGCCGCTGATCGCGGTGTTGTTGCTCTTGCGCGGGTGGTGGTATCCCGCCAATTTGCTGGCCGTTTTCGTTCAATTCGGGTTGGTCAGCCTGGCCTACGGCGCCGGCGTGTGGGGCTGGGGGCTCACCGCCTCGGAACGGTCGCAACTGCTCGATCTGGTGGTCCGCTTGGCCGGGCGCATGCGCGGAGGCACTGCCCATGGGTGACGCGAAGCAGGTGCCCGTTCTTTCGGTGGCCATTTGCACCTACAATGGAGCTGAACGCATTGCCCTGGTGATGGAGGCGCTCGGTCGCCAAACCCGCCGCGCCACGGATTGGGAGGTCCTGGTGGTGGACAATGCGAGCACGGACGAAACTGCCCGGATTGCCGACCAAGCACTCGCTCACCATCTTCCGGATCGCGGTCGTCGGATTCATGAGCCACAGCCTGGCGTCATGTTCGCACGGCGACGGGCCACCCTGGAGGCGCGCGCGGAGTTGATCGCCTATCTGGACGATGACAATATTCCCGCCCCGGATTATGTCGACCAGGCCATCGCCATCATGCAGCGCCATCCGGAGGCTGGTATTGCGGGCGGGAAAGTGCTGGCTCAATGGCTGGGCACACCCACACCGCTGGGCGAAGCGGCGGCGCCGTTCGCGCTCGCCATCCGTGACCGGGGCGAACAGTCTTTTGCCTACTCGGAGATCACCGGCGGGCCCGATACCGCCGGCATGGTGGCTCGCACCGCCTTGCTGCGCACCATTTTCACGGACACCCACCTGGCTCGCAAAATCACCGGCCGAAAGGGGAAGTCGCTGATCAGCGGCGAAGATACCGCCATCGTGATCCGGGCCCATCAGTTGGGCTATGACTGCCGCTACGAGCCGCAACTCGTGATATACCACCGTTTGCCCGCCTCCCGCTCATCGCTGGATTATTTACTTCGTTTGTACGAAGGCATCGGGCGCGGACAAGCCTCCATGCGGCCCTTGCTGGATGCCAAGGCGCAAAACCCTTTGCTGGCCCTGCTCATCGCCAGCAAAGATGGAGGACGCTGGTTGGTGCGCAGCCTGCGCGGACCCCCGCCGTCCTTGCGGAAAGAGCGGGGTGCCTTGGCGGATGAATTTCACCGGCTGTATCAGGCCCAGGTCTGGGGTCGCTTCGTGCAGGGCTTGCGGGAGCCCTTCCGATGAAGGTGGCCCACATCACCGCCTATTGTCATCTGGGTTCCGCAGGCGGAACCGAGCGGTATGTACGTGACCTCATGCTGGGACTGAACCGATTGGGGCACGCGAACCAACTGGTCTGGTTGACCCCGGACCCCCCTCTTGAGACGCCCGTCTGTCCGGACGCCGCGCTGTATGTGTGGCCCCGGTCACCCATGCGACTGGATGATCCACCCCCGGATTTGGCAGAACGGGCCGCGCGCTGGTTGTCCGGTGCCCAGGCGCCGGATGTCATTCACTTTCATACGCTCGGTCGCAGCGAAGCCGTGTTGGCTGAGCAGGCGCAACGCCTGTCACGACCCTATGTCTTCACCTACCACAGTCCGGCCTGGACCTGTCGGCGGGATACCTTGCTGCTTTGGGGGCTTGAGGTGTGTGATGGCGAAGTACGGGCGCTCCGCTGTTCGGCCTGCAAAGTGCAGGAGCGTACCGGGGGGCCACGCTGGCTGGGCTATGCGGCCGCGGCGGCCTCGGCGGCGGTAACGCCTGTTCGAACCTTGTTGCCGGATCGCGCCCGACGTCGCCTGGCCTTTACCGCGGAGAGCGCCTTGTACGGCCATTGTGTGCGCCGCTTCTTGCGCTCCAGCCGGGTCACGGTGGCCTGCGCGGAATGGAGCATTCCCGTGCTGCGAGCGAATGGGGCGGCGTCGGACCGCATGGTCCATCTTCCGCAGGGCGTACCGGATGATTTTCCTCCGGCGACACCTGTCGCGACCGGGGAAACCTTTACGGTCGGTTACATCGGCCGCATGAATGAAGTGAAGGGAATCCACCTCCTGGTGGAGGCTTTTCGTCGCACCTCCTATGACCGGGCTCGCTTGAAAATCTATGGCTGGAGCGACGCTCCGTCGTTGGCCGCCTATGGTTGTGCGTTGAAACGGTTGGCCGGCGAGGATCCGCGCATTGAGTTTATTGCTGAGAAAAAACCGGCTGATATGCCGGCGGCGTACGCGGAACTGTCCCTGCTGGCCATTCCATCCGTGTGGCTGGAAACCGGGCCGTTGACCCTGTTGGAAGCGCTGCAAAGCGGGGTTCGGGTTTATGGTTCAGCCCGCATAGGGCAGCGTGGCTTGCTGGAGAAGTACGGCCGGGTGATTGACCCAAACACACCGGACGCGTGGGCCCGCGCCCTTGCCGAGGCGTTTGCTGAGCATCAATCGGGCCGCTGGTATCCGGTGACGTTGCGGGAGCCTTTGCTCACCATGCGCGACGTGGCGGTGCGCATGGCGAGCCTCTATCGCGGAGTTCTCGCCTCATGAGTGCCCCGCTTCAGGTCGTGGTGGCCCATAAGGGCTCGCGCGAGCACTATTTGGCCGCCCGCGCGTTGTACCGCAAGGGTATGCTGGCCGCCCTGGTGACCGACTGGTACTCGCCAATTTCACCCGGCCTGGCGCAGCGTCTCAAGACCCTGAGTCCGGGTCTGGCCCGCGCTTTGGGCGCGCAGGCGGCGGATTTGCCACGCGATCGCATCCGGGCCATGAATGGTTTCGGGATATACTCACGCTGGAGCCTGGCCCGGGCGGAGCGTGCCGGTCACCTCATGACGGCCATGGCTCGCGATGACGAAAGATTCGCGCGCCGGGTGGCGCGCCTGCCCTTGCCCGATCATCAAGCTTTCCTGGGCTTTTCCTATGCGGCACTGGAAGCGTTGCAGGCGGCCCAGATGCGGGGCGCTTTGACCCTGGTGGATCAGATTGATCCCGGACGCGTGGAGTGGGATCTAGTGCGGGAAGAAAGCTTGCGCTGGCCGGCCTATGGTGAGCCCATGGCGGAGGCTCCCGATGGTTATTATGAACGGGCACGCTTGGAGTGGTCGCTGGCCGATGTCACGCTGGTCAATTCTGAATGGTCGCGCACCGCGCTCATTCAGCAGGGCGCCCCGCGGGAGCGCATCGAAGTCATACCGCTGGCGTACGAGGCGGAAGCCACCACGCCGGATGTCGTCGAACGTACGGCGGGCGGGCTCATTGTTTTGTGGCTGGGCTCGGTCATCCTTCGAAAAGGAATTGCCTATCTGGTGGAGGCGGCGCGTGAGTTGGCCAGCGAGCCGGTAAAGTTTCTGGTGGCTGGACCGATCGGGATTTCCGAAGCGGCGATGCGTCAGGCCCCGGCCAACATGCAATGGCTGGGCGCGGTGCCGCGCAGTGAAGCGCATCGGTTGTACCGCGCGGCTGATGTCTTTGTATTGCCCACTCTGTCAGACGGCTTTGCCATTACCCAGGTGGAAGCGCTGGCCCACGGGGTGCCCGTGGTGGCCACTCCGAATTGTGGAACAGTGGTGAACGATGGGCGCACCGGATTTCTGGTTCCGGCGCGTGATGCCCGTGCTTTAGCCTCCGCGCTACGCCGCTTTATCCGTGAGCCTGGACTGGCTCAACGCATGCGTCCGGCCTGTCTTACGGAAGCGGCCCGCTATTCGGTGGCCGCCTATGCGGATCGTCTGGAGTCGATCATGAAAGTCCGGCGGGCCACGCAAACGGTGGGTCGGTCATCATGAGCGCTCTCGCCCAGCCCGCGATTTTGCATGCCGCCCTCCATCCGGTGACGGGGCCGTGGAGCGTGATGCGCGAACTTGCACTGGCCCAGGCTGCATCCGGTCGTTTTGCCGGGGTGGGGGTGGCGGTCATGGTGGATCCATCCTGGCCGGACGAATACCGTGCGGACATGCGCGGTACGCCACTGGCCTTCTATGAGTCGGCCTGTCCCCGCACCTTCGGCACCGCCGCTTTTCTTTGGCAGCGGGTGAGCCCGCCCGATTGGGCCAAGTGGATCCGCGATCTGGCGGAACGATTTAAGACGACGCGGGTGATGGTACACCTCCACAACGCGTGGCTATCGGGCGTTTTTCTCCCGTTGCCTGTGGTGCCCGGCATACAGGTTGGCGTCGTGGCGACCTTCCACGGGGTTAATGAACACTTCGCGGGCAAGCCGGTGCGACGTTGTCTGCATCGCTGGATGGCGCTACGCCTGCCTCGTTATGGCGCGGTGCTGACCTCGGTGGACGGAGTGAATACCCGCGTGGCCGAGCAGGTGTTTGGCCTGCCCGCCGCGTCGTTCCATGTGGTGCCCAATGGCATGCAACCGGTTGACCCAGCCGCCCTCCATCTTCGCGCGCGCGCACCGGGAGCGCCGTTCGTTCTCGGCCACGTGGGCAGCCTGATTCCCCAGAAGGGCTGGGCCATCCTGGCCGAGGCTGCGGAGCGTTTGAATCAACATGAACTACGCGTGCGGGTGGTGCTGGCGGGGCGAGGGCCGGACGAAGAGGCGGCTCGAGCCTGGGTCAGCCGCCATTCCGCATGGGCGGAATTTCGGGGGTTTGTGCCGAATCCACGCGTGAGTGTCCTGCCGGACCTCGATATACTGTGCCTCATGTCGCAATGGGAAGGTTTGCCCATGTCCATCGTGGAAGCCATGTCGGTCGGCTTGCCCGTCATTGCCACCGATGTGGGCGGGGTACGGGAGGCGGTCGTGCAGGGCGAAACCGGATTCCTGGTGCCGCGCACGGCGGATGCGCTGGCCGATGCGGTGAGCGGGTTGATGGCGGAGCCCGTCCGGTGGGCGAACATGCAGGCGCGCGCCCGGCAGGTCTTTGCGGAACGATTTACCTTGGCCCGGGTGGTGGAGCAGTATCAGCTCGTATATGAAAAGGCGTTGGCGTGAGTGTCCCGTGTTCCATTTTAATCGCCACCCGGAATCGACCCCAGATTCTAGCCGACACCTTTGCCCGGTTGCGCGAGAAGGGATTCGGGAGCTATCCGCTGTGGGTTTATGACGATGCCTCGGACGACCCGCCGGCCATTCAAGCCGTGGTGCAGAGTTGGCCAGGGGCACAACTTCGGAGGGAGGACCGGCAGCGTGGCCAGGCGCATGGCCGCAATGTACTGCTCCGGGCGTGCGGTACGTCCTATGCCATTTGTCTGGATGATGACCAGTACTTTCTCGAGCCGGGGCAGTTGGCCTCCCACTTGGTCGAACCGCGGCCCGCTGATGCCTGCGCGGCCATCTCCTTCCAGTGCGTGGCCAAGAAAGACGGGCGCCTGGACCGGCCCGCCGAACTGCCTTCCGGACCGACCACCTGGTTCATGGGCGGTTGCGTGTTATTCCATGTTCCTTCAGTGCTGAAGGTGGGAGGGTATCGCCCGTGGTGGGTTTATGGGTATGAGGAACCGGAACTGGCCCTGCGTTTGTATGGTGCCGGTTTCGGGCTCTGGTATGACGCAAGTATCCTGATTGAGCACAACCAGTTCTATAATCCATCCGAGCGACGGGACTTCGCCGAGTATGATTATCTATATGCCCGTAATGCCGTATTGCTGACCTCCATGAACTATCCGCTCTGCTACGGACTGCCGCTGGGTATCGCCCGCTCCATACGCCGCGCCTTCCTGTTTCGCCGCCATGCCGCCAGTAAAATTCGCGGTCTGTGGGATGGGGTAGTTACGACGTTCACCCGCTGGCCGGAACGAACGCCGCTGACTTGGGAGCGGGCCCGGCAGTGGAACCGCATGAATAGGGCCACCTGACCGGCATTACCATGGCTTCCTTCAACGCCATCCTTCCCGCCCATCATCCGCTGACCCAGCGCTATGGCAGCGCCTATTGGGACTGCTCGTTGACCCGCATGGAAAAATGGATACTGCCCGTGTGCATAGTCATCAGCATGATGTTGCAGATCAAGGCCGTCCTCTATTCCGCCCTGGCCCTGCCACTGATCGGTTTGATGGCCGTGCTGTGCTGGCTCACCCCTACCACCGGTTTTTTCTACATCGCCTGCGCCCAGTTTCTACCTTTTCCGGAAGGCACCAGCCTAAATCCAGCCCAGATCGGCGTGGCCACCTGGCTGGTGGGCACCTTTGTTCAGCACCGCAAGATGGACCTGGCCGGCCTGGGCATGTTGTGGCCGGTACTGCCGTGGTTGCTTTGGTTCTGGCTCATCACCGGGGAGCCCATCTATCAACCCAACAGCGAATATTTCAAAGCGATCATCTATTCGGTGATTGCCTGCCAGCAGGTGAATACGGCCAAGGGACGGCATCTGAAATGCCTGCTCGGCATGTGCCTGGGCACCTTGATGGCCACCACCGCCTTCTGGGCGTTCCAGATGGGGTTGGGGGTGGATCTGTCCACGTGGGGCGGCGAGCGAAGCGGCTTTGCCCGCCTGGGTGGCGTACGCGCCGATGCCGTGATGATCTGGCCGCCGCTCCTCATGGGCTGCTTCGGCATTCTGGGACTGACGCTCTCGGCCATGGTGTCCAATCGCTATCCAGAGCAGATCAAAAAACTGAGGCACCTCACCTTGGTGGCCTTTTTTGTTTCCGTACCCCCGCTGGTGGCCACCATGACCCACGGGGCCTACGCCGGCTTTGCCCTCATGTCCATGTTTGTGATCGCCGCCTACGCCAACCTCAAACGACTCAAGATCATCAACAGCCGGAACAGCCAAGTGGCGCCCATCGTCATCTCCATGATCGCCGCCATCGGCATCATGTATGTGGGCAATCTTTTCCAGACCAAGAGCCGCATCGATGCATTGTTTGATTACTACCAACGCACGTCCAGCGAGTACGGTGCGGCGGCCTCCCGCAGCGACGTGTGGGAATACTCCATGAAGACCATCCGGACGTATCCTTTGCTGGGCAAGCGGTTCAACAACGATGTGGAGGATATTCCTCCCGAGTACGCAGTGTATGGGGACTATCTGTCCCACAATGTCTTTCTCGATTATGGCCGGAACACCGGAGTTCCGGGCATGACCCTGGTCGTATTTTTCTTCTTTTATCCATTTGTAAAGCTGTGGCGGCGCGCAGACAGTTGGCGCTTCCTGGGTTTCTATCTGTTTCACTTTGCGCTGTTGATCTTCTGGATGTCGTTGTCCTTTCAGTTCTACAAAACCTTTTGGGGCTTCTGGATGCTGGCTGCCATGGTGGCGGAGCGCGAACCGGTGGCCGTACCCTACGGTAGAAAGCTGGAGTCGTGAATTTCAAATCGCACAAGACCAAACGGCCGGCCCAACCACCCACCATCGTGGTGGTGTTCGCTCGTCTGGGCCCTTACCATCTGGCCCGCTTGCGCGGCGCCGCCGAGGTGCTGGCGCAAAAAGGTGTAGCTTTGGCGGCCATTTCCATTGCCGGTACTGATCGTGTGTACGCGTGGGACAAGGTGGAGGATCCCACGGTCTGCCCCACCCGGGTTCTTTTTCCCGAGCAAGCCTATGAGCAGATATCGCCCCGGCAATTGGCCCGTCGCCTGCGGGACTGCCTGGATGAACTCTCCCCCCTGGCTGTAGCCTTGCCGGGCTGGGCCTTCACCGAAGCCCGCGTTGGCTTGGTGTGGTGCCGCCAGCATAATCGGTCCGCCGTCCTGATGAGCGAGTCGTCCCGTGGTGATCATCCCCGGCTGTGGCCGCGGGAGTTTCTGAAGCAGCGCATGGTCCGCCATTTTGGCTCCGCGCTGGTGGGTGGGAGCAAGCATCGCGACTATGCCAAGTCGTTGGGCATTCCCCAGGCCGCCATTTTTACGGGCTACGATGCCGTGGACAATGAGCATTTCATTCGCGGTTCCGACCAGGCGCGAGCACGTGCGGACGAAGTGCGAGCGGCTCTTCGATTGCCCGCGCGCTATTTCCTCTCCTCCAGCCGCTTCATCCGGATCAAGAACATTGACGGTTTGTTGCGCGCCTACGCGCAGTATGTGGCCCGCGTCCAGAACCCGCGTGATCTGGTGGTGTGCGGGGATGGCGAGTGCCGCGACGCCTTGCACCGGCTGGCCCGCGAACTTGGCCTGGAGCAACGGGTGCATTGGCCGGGCTTTGCGCAGTATCCCCAGTTGCCGCTTTATTATGCCTTGGCCGATGCCTTTATCCTGGCCAGCACCACTGAACCCTGGGGCTTGGTGGTCAACGAAGCCATGGCCAGCCGCCTGCCCGTTCTCGTGTCCTCCCGGTGCGGTTGTGCGCCTGACCTGGTTGAGGAAGGTCAGAATGGTTTCACCTTCGATCCGCGGGATACGGCGTCCATGGTGCAAGCCATGCTCAAGCTGCCCGACGATCCAGCCCAACTCGCCATCCTGGGCAACCGCTCCCGGGAGATTATCGGGCGTTTCGGAACCCAGGCCTATGGCGAAGGCCTGCTGGAAGCCGCACGTATGGCCCTGGCGCGCAAAGGGCGTGAAGATTTCGGGCCGCCCGGGGGACGCAGGTGAACGTCACACATCTGCTCTCCTCGGTTTCGCGGGCCAATGGCGGGATTTCGGAAAGCGTGCGCCGACTGGCCCAGTCGCAGCAGGCCACGGGCATGGTTGATGTAGCCGTGTTGAGCCTGCAGGACAAATTCACGGACCAGGACCTGCCACGCTGGCGGCCACTTCAGCCGCAATGCCATTCCGTCTGGGGTCCGCGCGCCATGGGCTACGCGCCCGCCTTGCTGCCGGCCCTATTCAAGCAACCCGCGGACGTGACGCATGTGGCCGGGCTCTGGATGTATCCGTCGGTGGCCAGCCTGCGGGTGGCGCAGCGCACTGGAAAACCCTATGTGGTTTCACCCCATGGCATGCTGGATCCGTGGGCTTTAAAAAACTCTGCCTGGAAAAAGCAGTGGGCCTCCCGCCTCTTTGAGCGACGTCATCTGGAAGGCGCGGCTTGCCTGCAAGCCTTGTGTGCGTCAGAAGCGAATTCCATTCGCGCGGCGGGCTACGCCAATCCAATTTTCATACTCCCGAACGGCATTGATCTGCCGGCCTCCTCTGTACGTGGTGATACCGCGCCGGTCTGGGCAGGACGGTTTCCCGCGGACCGGAAAGTGATGCTTTTCCTGGGGCGAATTCATCCCAAAAAAGGTCTGCGTCCGCTGGTGGATGCCTGGGATGCCATGCGCTCAACCGGCTGGCAATTGGTGATTGCCGGTTGGGATCAGGGTGGGCATGAGGCTGAACTACAGCTTCTGGTCCAGAAATTGAACCTCTCTGATCAAATCACGTTCTGCGGCCCGCTCCATGGTCCAGCCAAGGATGCGGCCTATGCGTCCGCGCAAGCCTTTATCCTTCCGTCATTTAGCGAGGGACTTCCCACCACGGTGCTGGAGGCGTGGGCGCATCGTTTGCCGGTGCTGATGACCGCAGCGTGTAATTTGCCCGAGGGTTTTATCAATAGAGCTGCTCTCGAAATATTCTGCGAACCGGCCCACCTGGCACAATCAATGCTTCTTTTTGACCGTATGAGTCTCTCCGAACAGGCCGCCATGGGCCAACGGGGTCGGATTCTGGTCGAACAGCAATTTAATTGGGCCCGCATCGCCAGGGAAATGGTGACGGTCTATCACTGGGTGGCGGGGCAGGGGCCTCGACCCCCGTGTGTGCAGGAGTAGCGGGCGGAAGGTGTGGCAGCGAATGGTTTTCGAATTCCAAAACGAATGCGGCGATGGCATCAAGATCGCATTTGAAGCGCAGGTTCGGCATACGCCCGGGGCTGTGGCGGTTATTTGCGGGGACGCCTCGATCAGCTATGCCGAGTTGAATGCGCGCGCCAACGCCTGCGCGGCGCTGTTGCATGCCCGTGGAATGGGCCGCGGTTCGTATATCGGGTTGGGCTTTGAACGTTCGGTGGACATGCTGGTGGCCCTGTGGGGCGTGGTGAAAGCGGGCGCCGCCTATATCCCCGTGGACCCCGCCTATCCGGAAGCTCGTATTGCTCACATGGCTTCGGCCGCGCAGTGGTCGGCTCTGTTGGCGGGACCTGCGCTGCTGGAAAAGTATCAGGCCGCGACCGGTTCCGCGCCTGTCCTTTCCCTGCCCGCGCCGGATGGGCAGCTTCACCATCCCGACCCGGCGTCGAACGCCGGCCCGGATGATCCCCTGTATGCCATCTTCACCTCGGGCTCAACCGGACAGCCCAAGGCGGCCACCGTTTATCGCTCGGGTTTTGCCAACCTGTTGCATTGGTATCAGTCCACTTTTTCCATCAGTGCTTCCACGCGAGCCCTGGTCATGACCTCCCTCAGTTTCGACCTGACCCAGAAGAACTTGTTTGCTCCTTTGCTGGCCGGTGGCGCGGTGGTCTTGCAGCCACCCGGTCCCTATGACCTGGCCGCACTTACCCACCAGATTACCCATCACAACGTGAGCCTGTTGAACACCACGCCGAGCGCGTTTTATCCGCTGGTGGATGCCGCGGCTTCGCGTGGGTATGCGGATTTGTCCTCGCTGCGCGCCGTGGTGCTGGGCGGCGAGCCCATTTCCGTGCCGCGTTTGCAGGCCTGGTTGCAGGCTCCGGCCACCCAGGCGTTTGTTGCCAACACCTACGGTCCCACCGAATGCACCGATATTTGCGCCTGGCACCGGCTGGACCGTACCAATCTCCACGACTGGCCCTACGTTCCGCTGGGGCGCGAAATCCCCGCGGTGGGCATCGTCCTGCTCAATGAACAGCTGCAGCCGGTAGCCCCCGGCGAACAGGGCGAACTGTGCATCACCGGTGCGGGGGTGGGGGGGGGCTATCTGCACGATCCGGCCCGTACGGCAGCCCGTTTCATCGCCAATCCATGCCCGTCCGTGGTGCCGGGGCCTGTGCTCTATCGGACCGGTGACCTGGCCCGACGCGATGCCGGCGGGGTGCTGGAGTTTCGGGGCCGCATGGACCACCAGGTGAAGGTCCGTGGGTTTCGCATCGAGCTCGGCGAAATCGAACTCACCCTCACCGGTTATCCCGCCGTGCGCGAAGCAGTGGTAACGGCCTCACATGCGGGTGATGAAGATGCACAATTAACCGCGTGGTTGCTGCCCGCCGGGGCCGCGGCCGACCTTGCCGATGTGCGAGCCTATCTGGCGGCGCGCTTGCCCACCTACATGGTGCCGCAGCGGATGCAGTGGCTGGATGCGTATCCCATGACCCCCAACGCCAAGGTGGACCGTCTGGCCTTGCAACAGCGCACGCCCGCGGCCAGCGCTGGGGCGCCATCCGCAGCACCGGTTGGATCCGCATGGGAGGCGCGCCTGCTGGGCCTGTGGTCCGAGGTCCTGGCCCGGCCGGTGGAGGATCCCACCGCCAACTTTTTTGATCTCGGCGGCAACTCGCTCCAGTTGGCCGTGCTGCACACCCGCCTGTGTGAATGGACGGGCCGGGCGCTGCCCATTACCGATCTTTTTGCCCACACCACGGTGCGGGCCCTCGCGAACCACCTGGCCGATCCCGGCCACGCGCACAATCAGCGGGCCGTACTTGACCGCGCCCGCCGCCAACAAGCAGGATTTGCCCACCTGCGCCGGACACCCAACTCATGAGCGATATCGATTCCACCTCACCTGAAGCCATTGCCATCATCGGCATGTCCGGACGCTTTCCCGGGGCGGCCAGCACGGATGAATTCTGGCGGATGCTCATCGATGGCATCGATGGCATTGAGAAATTCGATCCGACGACGCTGGAATACACGTGCGCCAACCCGGAAGACATCAGTGCGGGGCGTCGCTTTGTCTGCGCCCGCGGCACCTTGCCGGAGGTGGATAAATTTGACGCACCCTTCTTTGGCATCTACCCCAAAGAAGCCGAACTGATGGATCCCCAGCACCGCTTCTTTCTCGAATGCGCCTGGGAATCGCTGGAGTCCGCCGGGTACGACCCCGGGCGCTTCCCGGGTCTGATTGGGGTGTACGCCGGCGTCAGCCTCAACACCTACCTGCTGTGGCAATTGGGCCGGGGCCGCCTCCTGGCCGGCAACTACCAGGTCGGCGAATACCAGACCATGCTGGGTAATGACAAAGATTTCATGCCGGTGCGGGTCTCCTACAAGTTCAACCTGCGCGGTCCCAGCATGGGCGTACAGTGCGCCTGTTCCACTTCGCTGGTGGCCATCTGCCAGGCCGCCACCTCACTGCTGACGTATCAATGCGACATGGCGCTGGCCGGCGCTTCCTCCATCAGCTTTCCGCAACGTCGCGACTATCCTTTTGAGCCGGACGCCATGGTGTCCGCCGATGGCGAGTGCCGGGCGTTTGATGCGGGCGCCAATGGCACCATCTTTGGCCACGGATGTGCTGTCGTTTTGATGAAACGCCTGCGGGAAGCCGTGGCGGATGGCGATACTATTCTTGGCGTCATTCGTGGCTGGGCGGTGAACAACGACGGATCGGAAAAGGTTGGGTTCGCGGCGCCAAGCGTGAAGGCCCAGGCCGATGTCATCGCCATGGCCCAGGCCGCGGCCGGCATCCGGCCGGACGATGTTTCCTACATTGAAGCCCATGGCACGGGCACTCCCATGGGTGATCCCATCGAAGTGGCCGGGCTGACCGAAGCCTTCCGGGCCGGTGGCTCCACGCGCAATGCTTTCTGTGCTCTGGGCACGGGGAAAACCAACATCGGGCATCTGGATGTTGCGGCGGGTGTGGCGGGCGTGATCAAAACCCTCCTGCAATTTCAGCACGAACGCATTCCCGCCCTGCGGAACTTCACCGCGCCCAATCCGCGCATTGATTTTGCCAACAGCCCGTTTGTGCCCGTGGCCAAGGCCCTGCCCTGGCCGCGCGGCGCGCAACCACGTCTGGCCGGGGTCAGTGCTTTCGGGGTTGGCGGTACCAATGCGCACGTGGTGATGGAAGAGCCGCCTCTGCCCGCGCCTTCCGGGCCCGGACATGCGCGTGAGATTCTGGTGTTGTCGGCCCGCACGCCGGCGGCACTGGATGCCATGACGGCCCGACTGGCCGATCATCTGGCGGAGCATCCTGAGCTGGCGCTGGCCGATGTGGCGTTCACCCTGGCCCTCGGGCGCAAGCGCATGACGTGTCGGCGCGCGGTGGTGGCGTCCTCGATTGAGGAAGCGGTGGATCGGCTGCGCGCGGCGGTGGGCGGAAAATCGGCCAGTCATCCTGCGCATGCCGATGTATTGCCCGTGGTATTTCTCTTCCCGGGGCAGGGGGCCCAGTTCGTCGGCATGGGCCAATCGCTGTATCAGGCTGAACCGGTGTTCCGCGCCTGTGTGGATGAATGTTCCGAGGCCCTGCGCGCTCATCTGGGCGTGGATATCCGGGCCACGTTGTTCCCCGCTCCGGACCAGCGTGCCGAGGCGGAAAAACGCATTCAGGAAACCTGGCTGACCCAGCCGGTAATTTTCACCCTGGAGTTGGCCCTGGCGCGTTTGTGGATGGCGCGCGGGGTGAAGCCCGCCATGGTTATGGGCCACAGCGTGGGAGAATATGTGGCCGCCGTGCTGGCCGGGACCTTCTCCGTGACGGACGCCCTGCGCCTGCTGGCCACGCGTGCCCGAATGATGATGGAATTGCCCGCCGGCTCGATGCTGGCCGTGCGCATGGCCGCCGACGAAATAGCGCCGCTCCTGCCCGAAGGTGTATCGGTGGCCGCGATTAACAGCCCCAAACTATGCACCGTTTCCGGGCCGACTCCCGCCATCAAGCAGTTGCAACAGACCCTTGAAACCAAGGGCGTCATGGCCCGGCTGTTGCCCACGTCCCATGCTTTTCATTCCGCGATGATGGATCCCATGTTGGAGCCGTTTGCCCGGGAGGCGGCGTCGGTTCCGCATCAAGCGCCGAACCTGCCGTGGATTTCCACCTGCACCGGCCGCGAAATGTCCGCGACCGAAGTCGCCGATCCGGCCTATTGGTCGCGGCAGATACGCCAGCCCGTTCAGTTTGGTCGGGCGCTGGAAAAAGCTTTTGCGCTGCCCGGAGCAGTACTCCTGGAAGTGGGACCCGGTCAGGCCCTGGCCCAGTTTGCGCGCCAGCACCCCGCCAAGCCTGCCGCGCTGGACGTGATCGCGTCGTTGCCGGGCCAGGAAGGCGCCGACCGAGGTGAAGAGGAGTTCGCCCAGGCGCACGCCCAGTTGTGGTGTGCGGGTTGGGAACCGGATTGGGTCGCCTGGTTTGCCGAAAGCCGCCGCCATCGCGTTCAACTTCCGACCTATCCCTTTGAACGGCAGCGTTATTGGATCGATGCGCCCGAGACCGGGGATGTGGTTGCGGAACCCAGCGCCGCGAGCGATCGTGAGGCCGCGCCGCCGGCTGGCGCACCAGACGCACCCGTTGCGGCGTTGCCGCACGAGACGGTGTTGCAGGATGTGCTGGAAGTGATCCAGGAATTGTCCGGCCTGGACCGCGAGTCGCTGGACCCCCAGCGGTCCTTTTTGGATCTGGGTTTCGATTCCCTCTTCCTCACCCAGGTCAGTCTGGCTTTGCAGAAAAAATATCAGCTCAAGCTGACCCTGCGCCAGATGCTGGACGATCTTTCCACTCCGGCCGCCATCGCTCAGCACATTGCCACACATCGTCCGGCCCCCGTCGCGCCATCCGGGGTTGCCGCGCCCGTCGATGCGGCAGCGGATAAGGTATCGCTGGCCCAGTCGGGTCCCTTCGGCCCGGAAGTTCAACCCCCGGCCGCGCCCGCGGTGGCCCGGCATGGACCCTTCGCTCCCATCAACAAGGCCGCCGGTGACGCGCTGACGCCCAAGCAGCAGCAGCATCTGGATGCCTTGATGGCGCGTTACAATCAGAAAACCCGGCGCTCCAAGGAACACACCCAGAAGCACCGCGATCATTTTTCCGATCCGCGCGCGGTATCGGGCTTCCGCGTCACTTGGAAGGAAATGACGTACCCGGTGGTTTCGGCGCGCTCGCAGGGCTCCCGAATATGGGATCTGGATGGCAACGAATTCCTCGATGTCACCATGGGATTCGGCACGTATTTATTCGGGCATAACCCGGAATTCATCCGTGTGGCCATTGAAAAACAGCTGGCCACCGGCATCGAAATCGGTCCGCAAAACGCGCTGGCCGGCGAGATTGCGCAAACCATCTGCCAGCTCTCAGGCATGGACCGGGCCACGTTCTGCACCACGGGTTCGGAAGCGGTCATGGGTGCGGTGCGCGCCGCCCGCACCGTCACCGGTCGCCACAAGGTGGTGTATTTCAGCGGCGACTACCACGGCATCCACGAGGAGGTGCTGGCCAAGGGATTGTGGGTCCAGGGCAAGTTGCGCACCCTGCCCATTGCGCCGGGCATTCCCAACGAGTTGGTGAGCCAGGTCCATGTTCTGCCCTATGGTGATCCCGCTTCGCTGGAGTGGATCCGCGCCAACGCCGATGCGCTGGCCGCGGTGCTGGTGGAGCCGGTGCAGAGCCGGAAGCCGGAATTGCAACCGAAGGAATTTCTGCTGGCCTTGCGCGAGTTGACCCGCGATCAGGGTATTGCCCTTATTTTCGATGAAATCGTCACCGGCTTCCGCCTGCACCTGCGCGGGGCCCAAGCCTGGTATGGCATTCAGGCGGATCTCACCACCTACGGGAAAATAGTGGGCGGCGGCCTGCCCATCGGCGTCATCGCGGGGCGGCGTGCCTATCTGGATGCCTTTGACGGCGGGGCCTGGCGCTATGGCGATGACTCGGTTCCCGAAGCGGGCGTGACCTTCTTTGCCGGCACGTTTGTGAGACATCCCCTGGCTATGGCGGCGGCCAAGGCCGTGCTCGATCATCTGCAGGAACGAGGGCCCGCGCTACAGGAGCAGTTGAACGCGCGCACGGAGTCGTTGGTGTCGATCTTGAATGAGTACTTCACGTCGGAAGGCGTTGATCTGCACGTCAATCGCTGTGCCTCGCTGTGGTACTTCAGCCACGGCGAGAATTTCAAGTTCTACAGCCTGATGTTTCACTTTCTGCGCGATCTGGGCATCCACATCTGGGAAGGACGTCCGTGCTTTATGTCCACCGCGCACACGGATGCGGATGTGGATCGACTGATCGCCGCCTTCAAGCAGGTTGTCGTTTCCATGCGCGAAGGTGGCTTCCTGCCCGAGCGACCCGTGCAGATCCCCACCTCCGGCCCGTTCCCGCTGACCGATGCCCAGCAGGAAATATGGTTGACCTCACAACTGGACGAAGAGGCGAGTCCCGCGTTCAATGAATCGTGCGCCCTGACGTTCCGCGGGCCCTTGCAACGCGCCGCGCTGGAAACCGCGCTGCACCAACTGGTGCAACGCCACGAGGCCTTGCGTACCACGGTGGAAGCAGGGGGCGAGCGACAACTGGTTCATGCCGCGGCCCGGCCGGCGTTTATCTTCGAGGACCTGAGCAGTCACCCCGGTTCGGAGCGTGACCGGCGCTACGATGCCATCGTGCAGGATGAAGTCCATCGGCCCTTTGATCTGGCGCAACCGCCGTTGATCCGGGCCCGCCTGCTGCGCCTGGCCGGGGATCACCACGTCCTCTTGCTCACCGCGCATCATATCGTGTGCGATGGCTGGTCGTACGATGTGATGACACGTGACTTCAGCGCACTGTATTCCATGGCGATCAAAGGGGAGCGGGACCAGCGCCCATCCCCCACGCAGTTCCGCGACTACGCGCGCCGTCTGACGGAGTATCGGCAGGAAGCCCGGTACGATGTGGATCTGGGCTATTGGTTGAAACTTCTGGCGCAGCCGCCCCCGGCGTTGCAACTCCCGGCCAGCCGACCGCGTCCGGCGTTGCGCACCTTCTCGGGCGCCATGGAAGTTACCCGGGTGGACGAGGCGTTGCTCACGTCCATCAAGGACTTGGGCGCGCAGAAGCGCTGCACGCTGTTCTCGACCCTGATGGCCCTGTACGCCGTTCTGTTGCACCGGCTGACCGGCCAGCAGGACCTGATCATCGGCATCCCGGCGGCTGGCCAGCAATTGATGGAGGGTCAGGATCTGGTGGGCCATTGCGCCAATCTCCTGCCGTTGCGTTTGCAGGTTACCCCGGACCAGCCATTCTCCGCGTTGCTGGCCTCCGCGCAGCGGGCCATGCTCGATGCGTATGAGCATCAGGGCATCACCTTTGGCACCGTGCTGAAGGCCCTGCAATTACCGCGCGATGCGTCGCGGCCGCCCTTGATCCAGGCCACCTTCAATGTGGATCCTGCCATGCACGGACTTAACTTTGCCGGGCTGGAAACGGACGTCACCATCAATCCACGCACCGCCTATCAATTCGAATACTCCTTCAACATTGTGGCCTACGCCGACCGGTTGCGGATGGAGTGCAACTACAATACCGACCTCTTTGACCGGGATACCGTGGTGCGCTGGTTCAGTCACTACCGGGAAATTGCCCGGGCAGTGACGCGCAAGCCGGATCTACCGTTGTGTGACATACCATTGCTGACCGAGGAGGAGCGGCGCGTGCTGGTGCTGGATTGGAACCGCACCCAGGTGGCGTATCCGGCGCTATGCATCCACGAGCTGTTCGAACAGGAAGCACGTGCACATCCGGATCGGGTCGCCTTGTCACTGGGAGGGAAGACGGTCAGCTACGGTGAGCTCGACCGGCAGGCCAACCAGATGGCGCGTCAGTTGCGAGCGTTGGGTGTGGGCCCGGAGCAGGCGGTGGGCCTGTGCACCGAGCGCTCGGTGGAGATGGTGGTGGGCCTGCTCGGCATTCTCAAGGCCGGCGGGGCCTATCTGCCCCTCGATCCCACGCACCCGGTGGAGCGCCTGAAATTACAGGTGGCAGATGCGCAGATGCGGGTGGCGCTGGGTCAGGCCCGATACGATGGTTTGCTCGAAGGGTTGGGGATACAACGTGTACTGCTGGACCAACCTGACGCGCCGTGGCGCGCTCTGGAAGGCGGCGTCCTTCCCGCGTCCCCCGCAAAACCTTCGCAGCTCGCCTACATCCTGTATACCTCCGGCTCCACGGGTCAGCCGAAGGGTGTGCAGATTGAACACCGCAGCGTAGTTCGCCTGGTCAAAGGATCCACGTTTATGACCTGGGGTTCGGAGGTCTGCATGCTGCAACATTCGCCGCTGGCGTTTGATGCCTCCACCCTGGAGCTGTGGGGTCCGCTGTTGAACGGATGCCGCATGGCGATTCTGCCCCCGGGACCCTTCACGTTTGAATCGTTGGCGCGCACGCTCCACCAGGAGCAGGTGACGGCCTTGTGGCTGACCGGGAGCGTGTTCCATCGCATGGTGGATGAAAACCCGGCCGGGCTCGCCCCGGTGAAGCAATTATTGGCGGGGGGCGAGGTGTTGTCCGGAGCGCGGATTGCCCGCCTGCTGAAAATGCGGCCGGATCTCAGGATCACCAACGGCTACGGCCCGACCGAGAGCACAACCTTTGCCACCACGGAAACCTTTACGGCCAAGGATACGGTGGACGATCCGCCTCCGCTTGGTCGACCCATTGCCAACACGCAGGTCTATGTGTTGGACGAGCGGCAGCGGCCGGTGCCGGTGGGCGTGGCGGGCGAGTTGTGCATTGGCGGGGACGGGTTGGCGCGCGGGTATTTGAACCGGCCGGACCTGACCGAACAGGTATTCATCCATAATCCGTTGCCCGGCACACCGGGAGAACGGTTGTATCGCACCGGCGACCGGGCGCGTTGGCGACCGGATGGTCGGCTGGAATTCCTGGGCCGCCAGGATGACCAGGTCAAGATTCGCGGATTTCGCATTGAACCGGGCGAGATCGAGGCCGTTTTGGCAACCTATCCTGGTTTGCAATCCTGCGCGGTGGTGGTTCAAAACGATGCGTCCGGAGAGAAGCAGTTGGCGGCGTACGTGGCGATGGCGCCTGGTCAAGCCGCACCCAGCGTGGAGTCATTACGGGCCCACCTGCGCAAGACCATGCCCGACTTCATGCTGCCCGCCGTTTTCTTCGTGCTACCATCGCTCCCAATCACCACCAGCGGGAAGGTGGACCGCCGTGCCCTGCCGGATTTGGCCACGGGGGTCGCTTCATCGGCCGGTGACTTTGTGGCGCCGGGTACGGAATTGGAATGCAAGGTTGCCGACATTTGGGTGCAAACTCTGGGGGTACCCCGGGTGGGATTGCGCGACGACTTCTTTGCCCTGGGTGGACATTCCCTGGCTGCCCTGAAATTGATCACCCGCCTTCGGGACGCTGGATATGAACTCGATGTGGCTGAGCTATTCCTGCATTCTTCTCTGGGTGGCATGATCGGGGCTCTGAAGCCCATCGCGACCGACACGGTTACCATGAAGAGCGATGAATATGTGGTCCGGCTCAAGGAGGGGCGTCCCGGCGTCATGCCGCTCTGCCTGTTGCCCTCCGACTTCGGTGATCTGCTGATCTATGCCAATTTGATTCCGCTGCTCTCTCCGGATCAACCGTGCATCGGTCTGCAATGTCCGCACATGTATGAAAACGATGAAGGATTAACCTCCATGCCGGATTTGGCGTCGTTCTTCATCCGTCATTTGCAGACCGTGCAGCCTCAAGGCCCGTACATGCTGGCCGGCTACTGCTTCGGTGGATTTGTAGCCCTGGAAATGGCCAAGCAGTTGAGGGCGGCTGGACATGCGGTGGCTATGCTGGGTTTGATTGATGCGCGGCCCTATCGGCCGCGAGTGGAGCGGGGCGAGTATCTGATGATGTTGATGCAGGGGGCGTTCCATGCCCGCCCATCCGATTGGTGGCGCTATTTTTCGGCCCGCTGGGCCATGCGGCGCGAGACCAAGCTGATAGATTCCATGGCTCGCTTGCATCCCGATCAGCTGGACCGGCGTGAGTTGAATCGCTGGGTTCTGGAAACCCGGGTGATGCACAACTATCGCAGCGAGGGTTATGCTGGTCCCATCACCTTTTTCTATCCGGAGGAAAGCCAGTATCAGCTGTACGGCGACCCTTCGTGCGGTTGGCTCTACCAGGCCGAACAGGTATTTCTGCACAAGGTGCCGGGCTCGCATTTGACCATGATGAAAGATCCGCATGTCCGCAAACTGGCCGAAAAGATGGCGTTATGCATCCAGCAGTCCACGGAGAAGGCGCTGTGAATCCGAATCCTTCCAACGGGTTTGATCTCTCCGGATTCCAGAGCGAGCTGAGCCTGGCCAACCGGATGGGACGTGCCCTGTGGGGCGTCGTGTGGCTGGTTTTGTTCAGGCCCAGTCCGCGCCCGCTGCACGTTTGGCGCGTCCTGTTGCTGCGCCTGTTTGGCGCCCGCCTGGGACGCGGTGTGCGCGTCTACAATTCCGCACGCATCTGGGCCCCGTGGAATCTTGTCATGGGCGACTTCAGTGTGCTGGGGGACCGGGTGGACTGCTATTCCGTAGCGCGCGTCGAGATCGGGGCCCACAGCATTGTCAGTCAATACTCCTTCCTATGCACGGCCACCCATGACGCGGATCAGGCCCATTTCCCCCTGATTACGGCGCCCATCCGCATAGGTGACCGTTCGTGGGTGGCCGCGGATGTTTTTATCGGTCCGGGCGTGATGGTGGGCGAGGGGGCCGTGGTGGGCGCACGGGCAAGTGTGTTCAAGGATGTGGAGCCGTGGACCGTGGTGGGCGGGACGCCCGCGCGGTTGATCCGGAGTCGCGGTGCTCCGGGGCAACGTGGTCCGGCCTGAATTCCATTTGTGAAACCAAGCATGGCCAGACATTGGGCGGGTTGGCTCGCCCTGGGATTGATCGCGCTGGCGTTTATTCCGGTGTATCGCACCACCTTCGATCTGCAATGGCCGAACGAATATGATCTTTATCGCGAGATGGCCTCCGCCCGCAGCCTGCTCCAGGAGGGCTTTGGCCATGATCCGTGTTATGCCGGCGAACGCCTCTGGTACAACCCGCTGACGCACATGGCGCTGGTCGCGCTGCACCGGATCACCGGTTGGTCTCTGCCGGTGACAACGGTTCGCGGAGGCACCTATCTCAACCTGCTGGGACCGGTTGCGTTTTTCCTTATGGCGGTAGTGCTGCTGGGGCGCCGGCGCGGCCTGTTGGCCCTGGTCGGCTATCTATTTTGTATCGGTGGTTCCTTCCCGTCCTGGGCCGCCGCCACCTATTCACCCTGGCTGTACCCGGTCAATTTTGCCCAGGGCTTTTTCTATCTGCTGATTCTGATGCTGGCTTTGTGGCGGTGGCCGCAACCACGCCTGCGCTGGGCGTTGCTCACCGGACTCCTTTTGGGGATTACCTTTCTTGCCCATACGGCACCCGCCCTGCTGTTCGGTGGTGTGTTCGCGGGCTATATGGTGATGCGCCTGCTGCAGGCCCCGGAAAGTTGGGCGACCCTGGCCCGACGCCATCTGCCGGCCGCATTGATCCTGGTCGGCGGCGCGTTGCTGGTGGCCCTGCCATTTTTGCTTTCCATTGTCGGTCACTATGGACTGCGCATCCGCAACTCTTTGCCCAATGGATATGTGCCCGATTTCCTCGGCTATCGCCATGTGCCGTTGATGATCCTGCGGCATTTGGATGTGCCGGTGCTGGTCGCGTGGTTGGGTCTGGTGCAACTGATCCGCGGTCGCTGCCCACCGGTCGCCCGCCGCATCCTGATGCCTTGGCTGATCCTGTCCGCCGCCTATTTGTTCTACAGTTACGTGGTGGTTGGACTGGCCAAGTTGGGCCTGCACGCGCCCATGATTGTGCCGTCATTCCACGCCTTATTCTATTTCAAGGCTGCCCTGAGTCTGCTTTTTGCCCTGGGTGTGGAACAATTGGCGCGCTTCCTGCACTCGAAATGGGGGACATATCGTTTGCCCGGCAAGGCGCCTGGGCTGGCGATACTGGGTGGTGCGCTGGCCTTGTTGATGGCCCTGCTGGAGACGCCTCAATATTGGATACGTTATGATTACAACCTGGCGCGCGACGAGGCTTTGATGCGCGGTGCGGAGACCAACCGGATGGCCGTATACACCTGGCTCGAGCAGCATGCGGGGCCGGGCGATGTAGTGCTGGCTTCCGACGATCTAAGTCTGTTCGGCATTGCCCCGGCCGGGGCCAAGGTGGTGGCGGTGGATCCTTATCTATCGAACCCTTACGTGGACGTGCAACAACGACGCCTGGATCGGGACCGGATGGATGTGTTCCTGGCGCAGGGCGACGGAGCGGCATTTGCAGACGTGGCAAGCCGGTACGGAGTGACCTATGTCATGGAGGAACCGGAGCGACCCCGGCCCGCGCCCGGTCTGCAGGGCGACTGGCTACAGGAAGTGATGCTCGCCGGCCCGCTGCACCTTCATCGAGTTTTGGCTCATCAATAAGCGGCGATTTGATAGAAGGCCGCTTCATCACCGGCGTTTGCATCGGTATAGGCGTTCTCAGGAGGGGTGGCCTCCAGGTTGTCCGCCACCAGGGTGTAGGCCCCGCAGATCTCGCTGGCCCGGTACAGGGCGTAACGTTTGCCTTCTACACTCGGCCAGTTCAGGCACAACCCCTGGCTGGTCGGGGAAAAGCCACAGGCAGCAAAAAAGGATGCGGGGTCCAGTTCATCGGTACCGGCCAGCAATTCGTGCAGATCCGAGGCGCCATCCCAATCGCTGTCGATGCTGTCCGCCGGATTGCCCTGGGCGGCGAAATCATACACCCGGCTCATCATCATGCGCTGCGGAGTGGGAGCGAGCGGTGTTTCCATTTTACGCAGGGTAATGGGGTACACACGGTAGGGTCCGTCGTTATTGAGATCCTCCACGGCGACCTCAAAAACACCGGCCGGGATGTCCACCAGCAGGGTGTAGGTGTCGATGCTCACGTGATCAATCTTGAAGGGACCGTAGCTCATGGCTCCGATGTAAAACATCATTTCGCGTCTGTGATGGGGCCGCGAATCGGCATCCCACATACCGGCTCTGAAAGTTACTTCGTAGCGACCCGGGCTGGAAATACGCACAAAGTCGCCCACCTGGGCCCAGCTGTACATGAACCAGGCGTCGCCCACATCCTGGCCGCCGGTCTGGATGCGGGCCTCCCCGAGGTCGAGGGTAAAGGGCTGGGTGGGGGTGACGCTCGGAAAAGCCGTGGCGCTGGTCAGATCGTTGAGCGAGAGCTCACGCTGATCCATGATCCACTGGAATCCTTCGCGGATTTTCTGGATACGTTCCCGGGTCACCCAATAGGTGGCCAGGCCTTCCGCGGCCAGCAGATGCTGATGCATTTTGCGCAACACATTGATGGGATAGGCGCCCACTCGCAAGCCGTAGTCGTAGCCGCGCGCCTGAAGCGAAACATGGTTGGCGATCAGGTACCGCTCCACCGTGGTGTAGTAGTTCTGCATAGGGCTGGCGGCTTCCCGGAAGTAGCCGGTGAAAAACTCCTGGCGCACGGTGTCGGCGTTCAAGCCCACATTCCAATGGAACCGTGGATAGGCGTAGTAGTTCCAAGGATTGTAGGGCAGGGTGTCCAAGTCGGCCTGAGTGCCGCCGGCCAGCATGTGGTTGCGGTCGTAGAAGCGCGCGCGATCCGCGAACGCGCTGATCATGGGGACCGGCATGCGCAGGGGGCCGGTTTCGCAGTGAATTAGATCGTAGTCGTAGTGGCGCAGGTTGTTGACCAGTCCGGACCACGTTTCCAGCCGCTCCCGCATGGCCGTGTTCTTGGGGGAACTCATGGGCAGATTGCGCGCACCATAGACACAGACATCAACCACGACATTGTCGGGGAAAGGCTGGGTGCGGACGGGCGGTTCGTGGGTGTTGGAATAAGCCATGGCTCCCACCTTGGCTTCCGGTAAAGCCTCCCGGATGCCATCCGCCACGGCGATGATGAAGTCATAATAATCACCGGAGACCGTGTGCGAATAGGGAAACGCGTAGGGAAGGTAGTCCTCACGGAGCGGGGCGCGCAACGCCACCGAAGCGGGATCCTCGCTGAAAAGTATCGAGTCATCGGGCAGCAGCCAGTAGACGGGCCCGTTCCACGGCAGATGACCGTTCCAAGACGAGATGGCTTTATTGATCACGAACTGGCGTAGCTCGGGATTGGTCATGTCGAAGGTGCAGTTGTTCTGGTTGACGGGCAGGCGGCGGTTGAGTTTGTCGGCGCCCACCCAGGAAGCCCATTGTTGATTGGTCAGGATGCCGCACCAGGCGGGATGCTGGTCCAGCAGGCGGTCGGGCACCACGTTGCGGAAGTTGTGCGGGTAGCCATCGAAACCTTCCACATAATCGGGCGGCGGGGTGTAGGGGGGCAGGGGACGCGCCGGCACTTCGGTTCCGCCGAAAGCGTCCCGCTGATGGCCGCCCCAGGTAGTGGTCCAGCGGTTGCGCCAGAAGTGCAGGAAGGCATCCGGATCGTCGCGCAGGTATTCCACGCCGAAGTTGGCGTAGATAAAATCCGTACTCGGTGTGTACTGAAACGGCGCCACGTCCAGATCGATTCCTCGTCCGGCCGGCACGTAATCCCCGTGGGCATCCGGGAAGACGAATTTGACGCCTTGCCGATCCAGAAACTCCCAGACACTCCATAACACGTTGCGATAGGGCCAGGCCCGGAAGACTATCTCGCGTCCATGGCGTTCCACGTTCACCGGGGTGACCGGAAAGAGGCCTTGCGCCTGGTGGTTGGTCATGGCGGCATACGTGGGTGCTAGTTCCTTCAGGTCCACAAGCTTGAACAGGGTGCCCGTATAGGACGAAGACTGATTGGGGGTGATGACGGGTACGGGCCGGTCGGACAACTCGCCCAGATAATAGGACAATTCCTGGGCCGCCAACTGCAAGGGGTCGGGCGCGGGCTGCTGGAGCACCACAGCGTCATTGCGTGCTTCCAGCCGGTTGCCGGACCAGCCATATACTTCAATCTCGCCCAGATTCCACCGGTTGTTGAGTGCCGTCCCGCGGTCGAGATCCAAAGCCAGGTAGCGCGCCGCAACCGGCGGAAAGCGAAGGTTGGCCTCCACCCGAATCTCGCGGCCGGTCACTGACCGTACATCGCGCGACACCAGGACCGGCCCGGTCGGGGTGGGGTTGGCTCCGGCCGAAAGGGTAACGCGGAAATACCGTGAACCCGTCAACTCGGGAGCCTGGCCGGTGGGGCCAAGTTCGGCTGGTGTCGCTGTGAAATAGATGCGATGCACCGTGGTTACCGTGCCCAGATCAATCAGGCACCGCACCTTGGCTTGCGTGTGATTCAGCAGGGCGCCCGTGTGCCCGTCGTTGTCCCGCACCGCACCAAGCGGTACGTCCTGTTGATCGGCCGCCTGCCAGTGGGAGTCATCCAGAAGAGCGGCGCGCGCCGGATGCGCCGGCCATGCCCACGGGCTCAGCATCCATAGTATCGCGCAGAAGGTCCGGAGTTGTATGGAAGGCCGGTAGTTCATGAGTGTTGGCTGGAACCCGATAAAGCAGTTGATGGGCCAAACCAGCCGATCCACCGTCGAGCTTATGGCGATTGATCGTAAACACCCTTGGCCACGAAGATTGAAATTACTCGACTTAATAAGGGATATCGCCACCTCTTCTCATACATGAGAAAATAAAATCCAGGCATTTATCGCTGTTCATGGTGACCGGCTGATCTTCACATGGATCGTGCCGATTAAATTGAGTAGAATGTGTATACGCGACCTAGTGGCATGAAGATTATTTTACTAAACCAGTATTATCCGCCCGATACGGCACCCACCGGTCAGTATTTGCACGATGTGGCCAAGGCGCTGGTTCAGCGGGGCCACACCGTTACCGTCTTTTGCTCCCAGCGGGCCTACAACGGGGATGGACGGTACCCTTTGGAGGAGATACGCGATGGGGTTAACATCCACCGTATCCGGGCCAGCGGGTTTGGTCGTCGGCACGGGATCGGTAAAATGCTCGATTATGCCTCGTTCTATCTGGGACTGATGATGCGACTTCTCGCTTCGCGTGGTCAGCCGGACATTGTGCTGGCCCTCACCACTCCTCCGCATCTGGGACTATTGGCGGCCTGGGCGGCCCGGGTGAGGGGATATGTGCATGCGCACTGGGTGATGGATCTCTATCCGGACGTATTGGCTGCGCATGGCGTTTGCTCGCATCGATCGTGGCTGTTCCGGTTTCTGGGCTGGTTGACCCGCGGTGAACTGCGCGACAGTCCGCTCGTGGTGGCGCTGGGCGACGATATGGCCGATCGACTGCGAGGCTACGTGCCAAAGGATGCCGCCGCCTCGGTAGTGGTGAGCCTGCCGCTCTGGTTCGATCCGGTTCTGCAACCCTGGCCGGAGGGAAAAGCGTTGCCCTTCCGGACCCAGCAAGGTTGGAGCGATCAGGACCTGGTAGTGATGTACTCCGGCAACATGGGGCGGGGTCACCGGATGGGTGAATTTCTGGAGGTGGCCAAACGTACTAGCGGGCAAAACGATATAAAATGGGTTTTTGCCGGCGGGGGCAAACGTCGGGCTGAGGTGGAGGCCTTTCTCCACCAGCATCCGGATGCACACGTGCGCTTGTTGCCCTATGCGCCCGCGGAACGACTGGGCGAACATTTGAGTAGTGCCGATGTACATTTGGCGAGCCTGGATCTCCGGTGGCAGGGTTGCATGGTGCCCAGCAAGGTGCAGGGAATATTCGCGGTCGGACGACCGGTTCTTTTTGTGGGGGGCGGCCAAAACAGTCTGGCCTGCTGGATAGAAGAATCAGGCGGGGGTTGGGTGGTGGCGCCCGATGATACCGAAAACCTGCTCCAGGCACTGACGCAAGCCCGCAACATGGAAGAACGGCGGCGTCGGGGGCGGGCCGCCCGTGCTTTTGCCGAAGCACGCTTTGATCGCGAGCGGAATATTAATTTCCTGTGTGCCCGACTGGAACTGGCGGTGCAGGAACGGTCCGGCAACGGCGTTGCAACCAGCGTGGCAACCGCCTAATAGTATCCGCTGCATTTGATCAACCATGTCACGCTCAGCCATAGAGCAGGAAAGTAAACTGCGCCGACTCTTCCTCCGCCTGGGATTTCTGGCCGCCCCCAAGGACTCGGATCGGCGCCGGTTCGAGAGGCAGGCCTGCTCGTTTCCTGTTCAATTGACGTTCCAGATCGGCGGCCAGGAACACATCATCCCGGCCACTGCGCTGGATCTATCCATCGGTGGCATGCTGGTGGAAGGGGTGCAGGTACCGGATGGCGTGATCCGGACCCAAGTGCAGTTTGAGATACCGGACGACGTTTTACCGGACGAACGCTTGGTGCGGTCGGTCAAGACCTCCGCTGCCATCCGGTATCGCGATTTGGAAAACAAAACCCTCAGCTTGTCCTTTGCCGAAGCGCTGCACAGTCAGACCTCCGGCAGTTTCATGGGCGAACACTGGCTGAGCCTGTTGTTGGTCATCCTGCTGGCCGTTTTGGTGCCGCTGGCTTTGTGGATCAAGCCGCTGGCCAAATACATTATGGTGTGGGGCCTTGGGTTCGGCGTGACCCTGGTGTTAACACCCTTGGTGCGCTGGATTGCCCTCAAACTGGGGGCGGTGGATGTTCCGGATGAGCGGCGGACCCATCGCGTTCCCACTCCGCGCGGTGGTGGCCTGGCGGTGGTGATCGGCTTCTATGTGGCGACGCTGGTCGCTACGTCCTTTTCCTGGGAAGGCCGGGTGGCCAGCATGAACAGCGCTTGGCTGAACGGGTATCTGCTGGGCTCGGCCGTGCTGGTGCTGGTGGGTATTCTGGATGATCTGAAAGGCTTGCGGCCTTTCACGAAACTCGGTGGTCAGTTGCTGGCGGCGGGGATCATGTTTGCCCTCGGTCACAGTATGGGGCGCCTGCTCGGCTTTGCCCTGCCTTGGTGGTTGGATCTGGTAGTGACCCTGGTCTGGTTTGTGGCGCTCACCAATGCCTTTAACCTCATTGACGGTCTGGATGGCCTGGCCACCGGCCTGGCCCTGGTGGCGGGCCTGGGACTTATGGGCGCATTCTTTCTCCGCCGCATGCCAGGCGACGCCCTGGTGCTGCTGGGCTTAATTGGAGCCTGCATGGCCTTTCTGCGCTATAACTTTCATCCGGCCAGCATTTTCCTGGGTGATACCGGCAGTATGTTTTTGGGCTTCACCTTCGCCTCCATCGCCCTTTCCACCGGATCCAAAGGCACCTTCATGGCCTCGCTGGGTGTGCCCTTGCTGGCCGTGGGTATTCCGGTGTTTGACACCATTCTGGCCATCTGGCGCCGGTCCATGCGCGCCCTCGTATCCGCGGGGGCCGGCCAGGCCAAGTCCGGATTGATGCAACCGGATGCGGAACACCTGCACCACCGGTTGCGCAAACGCGGACTCAGCCAGTACCAGGTGGCCGTCCTGCTCTACGTGTTCAATGGACTTCTGGTGCTGACCGGCCTGCTCTCCATGGTGTTCCGGGACCAGGCGCTGGGCATCTTTCTGGTCGCCTTCGTCGCTGGAGTCTATGTGGTCATGCGGCATTTGGCGGAAGTCGAACTTTGGGACACCGGCCGGGCCATCATTCAAGGGTTGCATCGGCCCCAGCAGCGGGTGGCGGCTTTTCTGTTTTATCCGGTGTTCGATGTCCTTTGTCTGATCCTGGCGCTTGGCCTTGCCACCGTGGTAGTTCAGTTGGTGGAACCCGCCGGTGTGGGGTGGGAAGGATGGATTGCCAGCATTCCCATCTGGGTGGCCCCGGTATTTCTGGCCTTCTGCCTGACCCGCATCTACAGCCGGGTGTGGTCGCTCGCCCGCACCAACGACTATCTCCTGCTCAGCGTCAGCCTGCTGGGCAGTGTACTGGTCAGCTTGGGAGTAAGCATTCTGATTTACCCCGACCAGTGGAAGCGCTTCTTGGTCCAGACCTTCGTGTTCACCGGAGTGGCGCATGTCCTGGTCGTGGGCAGCCGTATGTTCCTGCGTGGACTGTTGGATGGCCTGGCGGCTTGGGGCGATGCCCAGTATTACCGGCGCGGTGGCGTGGTGCGGCGCGTGTTACTGTATGGCACAGGTGGCAGCCATTTACTCTACTTGCGGGAACGTGCCCTGCAGGCGTATGACGCCTCGCGCCACCGGCTGATCGTGGGCCTGGTGGATGACGATGCCAACCTGCGCTCCCGACGGGTGGGGGGCTTCGTAGTCTTGGGCGGCGGCTCCGACCTGCCGGCGCTGATCACTAAATACCGGATTGATGAGCTGATCATCACCGGCCCCATGTCCGAAGATGCCCATCGGGTGCTGATGGACATCTGTCGGGACCACCATCTGCAGCTTTCCCAATGGCACCGCGAGGAACGGGTGTTGCATGCCGTGGAGTCTGACCCCAAGGCGGCGACGGAGGTGGCCAGAATTACGTCGCCTGCCACCAGCCCGTAGCATCCCGTACGCCCAGTCCGGCCATGGTGCCTTGAGTCGCCAAGGCGCCCGCCCAATCCGATGAGGTGGGAAAGGCATGGATCAACCATGGGCGCCCGTGCGACGGGGTCATGATGTGGGCCGAGGTTCCTTCGGTCCAGCGGGAAAAATCCGGATGGTCCGGTGTGCTTCCTATTCCGACCCCCCATGCTTTTAGGGCCGCTTCCTTGGCGCTCCACCAGCGAAAGAAAAGAGCCCGCCGCTGGTCCGCTGGTCGCGCGGTCAGGGCGGCGACCTCGGCCGGATGATAGAATCGCGCCGCTACTGCATCCAGATCGGTGCATCGATCCATGCGCTCAATGTCCACGCCTACCGGCTGATAGCTGATCGCCACGGCCAGACGTCCTCCGGCGTGGGCAAGATTGAAGTGGATGGGGATCGGGCTTACGAGCGCGGGTTTGCCTTGCGGGCCGTACCTAAAGCTCAAGGAACCGGGTGAAGTATTGTCCATGTAGCGGGCTAACAGGCCCCGCAACGCGCCGCGAAACAGCCTGAACGTGCGCTGATCCTCTTCCCGCACCAGTCGTTGCGCCCGCATCCGCTCATCCGTTTGCAGAAATTCCTCCAGAAGCGCACCGACAGGCTCCAGGTGCTCCCGGTCGGTGATCCAAAGATCCGTTTGCCCGGGATCGAGCTGAAGGGCAGGCCCCGGCCAGAGGTCGACATCTTGGTTGATGTGTACCCGTAGTTGCTCGGGGTGAGCGAGTGCCTTGGGTTGGGTAAACGAGTCCATGCCACGGAAGGTAGAATTTGTGTTGGATGGTGGTACGCCCCATCGTGACTGGCAAGCTCGGACCGAGTCCATCAAGCATTACCTAATCTTTATCAAATGGTATTTGCCCCACCGCCCCGGGCGGGGTATGCAAGCAGGATGCTTGCCTGAATGGGGATGATTTTAATGACCATGGGTCACGGTAAACGATGGTGGCACACTGGATTTGTCTGGGCCGGGTTGCGCGTCATGAACGCCCTGGCTCTGACCACCCAGGTGGATGTGGTGACCATGCACCACGGCCAGAAAGCCGCCATCCCGGTTTTGAAAAACGATTCCGGCGACCTGGTCACCAGTTCGCTCGCCATCGTTTCCGCGCCACTCTACGGGACGGCAACGTCACAGGAAAACGGCCGCATCCTGTATCACCACACCATCGGCACACCTGCCATGGATATGTGGACGTACCAGGTACAGGATCTGCAGGGAGCGACCAGCCTGCCGGAAACCGTTTCCGTCACCTTCAGTACACAGGGACGCATCGCCGCATCCCTAACCGATATGCCGCTCGCTCCACCCGCCACACCTTATGAGGTGGTGGAGGCCTTCCCCGGTCTTGCCTTCAATGTGCTGTCCTCCATGGAAAGTGTGCCGGGCGAGTCCAACCGACTCTTCGTGGTGGAGCGAGCGGGACGCATCTATGCCATCACCAACAGCGCGGGCGCGTCCTATGGTGCGACCATGTTCCTGGATCTTTCGGAGCGCGTCCGCAGCGTAAATGAACTGGGTATGAAGGGGATTGCCTTTCATCCCGGGTATGCCACCAACCGCACGTTCTTCGTTACCTATTGCACCACCCAAGGCACCGTACGCTTAAGCCGGTTTCAATGTTCCACCAACGATGCCCAAGTGGCCGATCTCGGCTCGGAGGTCGTATTGCTGGACCAGGTGAACGATGGCGAGATTCACAACATCGACGATGCCGTCTTTGGTCCTGACGGATATCTGTATGTGGGCTTCGGAGATGAGGGAGTGACCAACTCGGCGCAGTCCAATACCCAAAATATTACCAACGATTTATGGTCCGCCATGATCCGGATTGATCCGGACAAGCGACCGGGCAATCCGCCGCCCAATCCGCATCCCGCCATCCGTACCAATGCGCTGGGGGAGGCGTTCTATGCGGTGCCCGCAGACAATCCGTTTATCGGGGTCACCCAATTCAATGGCATGGCGGTCAGCCCTGAACATGTTCGCACCGAGATGTATGCGGTGGGATTGCGCAATCCATGGCAATTCAGCTTTGATGCCCTTACCGGCGAACTATGGGTGGGTGATGTCGGGCAGACCCAGTGGGAGGAAGTGAATCTGATTTCCCCGGGGGCAAACGGCGGGTGGAGCTATTGGGAGGGAACTCACCCTGGACTGTCTACCCCCCCGCCCGGCGTTACTTACGATGCGCCCCTCTGGGCATATTTCCATGACAACCTGAACCCGCTGGGCGGATCTGCGGTGATCGGTGGCCTGGTGATGCGATCGACCAACTATCCCGATCTGGTGGGGACGTATGTTTTCGGCGATTTCATTTCCGGGAACATCTGGTCCCTGTTGCGCGTAGGCCCCACGGTTCACGTGCAGCGCATCACGGGACATTCCTATGTGGCCCAATACGGAATGGATCCGGCCGATGGCTCCCTGCTGCTTCTACAATACGAACCAGGTGCCCTGTATCGACTGAAGATCGGGGCCAGCACCCAGTCGTTTCCCGCCACCCTGTCGGATACCGGCGTTTTCGCCGATCTGGACGATCTGTCGCCCAATCCGGGCCTGGTCCGCTATGAACTGAATCTGCCTTTCTGGTCCGACTATGCCATCAAGCGGCGCTGGTTTGGTCTCACCAACCTGAACGACGGCATCGGATTTGAGCGTGAGGGACCGTGGACTTCGCCTACCGGCATGATCTGGGTCAAACACTTTGACCTGGATTTGGATCGAGGCAACACCAATACGCGCAAACGCGTCGAGACCCGTCTGTTGGTGCGAGGAACCAACGGCACCTACGGTGTGAGCTATCGCTGGAATGAGGCGGGAACCGAAGCTTCTCTGGTCCCCGACCAGGGTGAAAACTTTGTTTTATCGGTGACCAATGCTGGAATACCCGGCGTGCAGCAGTGGCGGATTCCCAGCCGGGCCGAGTGCATGGTGTGCCATCAAGCGGGAGGAGGCCATGCCCTGGGTTTCAACACCCGGCAGTTGAACCGCGATGGCCAGCTGGCGGCCAGTACGGGTAATCAACTGGATTTGCTGGCGGCGGCCGGATACTTCACGAATACCGTGGTTGCGCCCGGCCTCGTGCCGCGCTACGTGCGGCCGAATGAAACCAACTACAGCCTGGACGTGCGGGCCCGCTCCTATTTAGCAGTCAATTGCGGCTACTGCCATTCCGGCCTCTCCAGCCCCGTGCCCGCGACGTGGGACGCCCGGGCCCATACGCCGCTCTCTTCGTGCGGCATGATTCGGGTGCCCGCTGTGGACAACGGAGGCGATACCAACAACCTTCTCTTGGTGCCGGGGTCGGTCGCGCACAGCATTATCTGGAACCGCATTGCGGTGAGTAACGGGTTTACCCGCATGCCGCCGCTGGCCAGCAGCGAAACCGATCCGGCCGGTATTCAGTTAGTCGCGGAATGGATTGCCGCGGAATTGCCGGCCTGGCAGTCGTATGCGGACTGGCGCCTGCTCCACTTCGGCACCAATGCCGTGCTCGGTGATCCCCAGGCCGATCCTGATGAAGACGGCCAGAACAACTACAACGAGTATCTGACCTATGGCAGCCCCACCAACGCAGACTCTGGATGGGGGGGTGCGATTCAGCGCGGGGCCGGTGGCGTGGAAGTTGAGTTTGATCTTTTCAACCGGCGGGTGAAGGTGGAAAGCAGCTCAGATTTGGTGCAATGGCAGGAGTGGCCGGTGGCGGGCAATCATGGCCTGTCCCTGGCCTCCGGAACGGTGTCCCGCATCGCCGCGCCCGCCTCGGGAACGGGCACGTTCTATCGTTTCCGGGTGGAAGAACCTTAGACCTCGGCTACTTCTTCCACTTGATCGAGCAGCCCATGGGAGGGGTGCGCGGCCGGGGTGGGGGATTTCCGGCCAGCAGGGCAACCAGCGCATCGCGCAAATCATGGGCCTTGGCCGCGGCGGGATCCTTCCAGCTGTCGTCGATGCGACCTTCGTAGGCGATGGTTCCCCGCGCCACCACGAACAGATGCGGCGTACAAACCGCACCATAGTCGCGCGCCACCACCTGGGAGTCATCGCACAGGTAGGGAAAATTAAACCCCCGGGCGGTCGCCCGCTTCTTCATGTTGGCCAGGCTGTCGTCCGGATAACTGGTTGCGTCGTTGGGATTGATGGCGGCAAACGAAATACCCACCGGACCGAATTCGCGCACCAGGGCCATGAAGCGATCCTCATACGCCTGGGCATACGGACAATGATTGCAGGTGAAGTTCAGCACCAGCAGTGGGCCGGTGGAAAGGGAGGCCAGGGAATGGGTTTTACCGTCCACGTCGGGCAGGTGGAAGTCGGGGGCGGGAGAGCCGATGGGCAACGTTTCGGGGCCGCTGGACGTAATCAATACCATGGGTGTTTCCTCCGGCGAGATCAGCCCGCGACGTGCTTGTCGGGGGGCCGACGCCACACCCATAAACTAACCCACATCATTGGCAAAGCGAGCCAGTATGCGAGCATCAGACCGGGATGCTCCCACCAGCGAATGCTATCCAGACCCCAGGTGGAGAGGGGATAGAAAATCGGGGTTTGAAACCGCCCTGTGCCGTGGGTCAGGGCATCCATGGCTACATGCAGGGGCCAGGCGAGGGCGGGTGCGAACAGCGGTTTCCATATCAGACGTATCAATCCCGCGCCGCCCAGAGAGAGCATCAGGCTGTGGGTGTACCGATAGCGGGCGAGGTCGTCTTCGCCGATGGATAACCAATAACTCCCCTCCCTGCCGTTAAGCAGGTAGGCCACCCAAGGCGGGCCGAGGGCAATCACATCCGGGAGCAAGCCCATGATCAGACCGCACCACACCGTCCAGTCCGTGGCCCAATGGTGCTTCATTTTCCGACAGGTGCCGATCCGACCGCCCGCCAACCCGGTCCGGCTGCACACGGTGGCGCCGTAAACTGCATGGGCTAACAAATCCATGGTGATGCTTGTGGAGTGAACGGCTAACGGAATGCTAGGTGGTGGAAGACGTGGGACTTGAACCCACAACCCGCTGATTAAGAGTCAGCTGCTCTACCATTGAGCTAGTCTTCCGCGCATCGAGTCAGCGTTCATACCTGCATCGCCCCTAGTTTGACAAGTAAAGAGTATCGCTTTATAGGGTAGCACGCTCATCCCCGCTCCCGTGGTGGAATGGCAGACACGCAAGACTTAGGATCTTGTGCCGTAAGGCGTGGGGGTTCAAGTCCCTCCGGGAGCACCAAATGAATCATCCATTACCGGTCATGAATGGCGCGGCGTCACCCTGATCGGTCTGTTCACGGGGCAGCGGTTATCCATAACGAGAAATGACTTGTCTCTCGCTAGGGAGAGTGACGTCCCTGTTTCAACGGCGGCCTTGCTTTGACGGATGGCTCGTTTTACCATCGAACGTGCACGCAGCGATGGGCTCGGGAGATCGAAATTGTGGCCACCATCTGGGTTGTTGATGATGAGGAACCGGTGCGCGAAGTGTTGGGCGCCATGCTCCAGCAATTGGGTCATGAGACCCGCCTGTTTCCCGATGCGGACGCCTTGCTGAAAGCGTATCACCCCGGTGTGACCGATGTGGTGCTCACCGATTTCCGCATGCCCGGCATGGATGGGTTGACGTTGATTCGCAATCTGCGCGCGAAGGATGCGCGGGTGGTGATCATGATGCTCACCGGCTTTCCCTCTGTGCAGGATGCGGTGGAGGCCGTCCGGTTGGGTGCCTCGGACTATCTGTCCAAGCCGTTTCGCATGGAGGAGATCCGGATGCGACTGGCGCGTGCTCTTGATGTACGTGACTTGCAGCAGAGCCTGCGGCGCAGTCGTATCCTGGCCTGGTTGCTCATAGGTTCGATGCCGTTCTGGTTCGGACTCGGACTGGCCCTGCGCTCGCTGCTAGGAAGTCCTTAGGCAACCCGCCCGGACCCCGGGAACAGCGTTGCCCGCGGCTACGGTTCCTCCTATGCTTCCTTCACACCGTCGCCACGTCATGCGCTATATCTTCTATAAAATCGGGCTCTGGATCCGGGACAGCCATCGCACCGGCTACTGGCGTCCGATCCTGGTCACTGCCCTTGCCACGGCGGCCTTCATCCTTCTGTTCAGAATCGGGGAGCACCGGCTGTTTCCCGGGCTCACCCTGTGGCAGTCCCGGATTTCCAGCATGTTGTTCAGCAGCGTGCTGGCCGGCATCATGGCCTACGTGGTGTTGCGGCTGTATCGCCAGCTGGCCCAGGAAACCATTGATGAGCTGACCGAGCGTCTGCGTTTGAGCGAGGAATTGCTGGGCGAACGCAATCTGATCAAGTCGCTGATGGAGACGGCGGTGGATCGGATTTACTTCAAGGACCTGGACGGACGCTATCTCCGGGCCAGCGCCTCGGTGGCCAGCGCCTTCGGACTGCCCGCGGCCTCCGACGTGATGGGGCGCAGCGATCAGGATTTCTTTGCCGGGGACTATGCCCGGCATCTGCGCCAGGATGAGCAGGAGGTCATCCGTTCCGGCCAACCCATCATCAACCGCTCCTACCGTGAGCTGCGGGTGGATGGGCGGGAGACCTGGGCCTCCATCACGCTGGTCCCCCTGCGCGACCGCCACGGGCATGTCATCGGCACCCTGGGGGTGGCACGCGATATCACGGAGGCCCGCCTGCGCGAGCAGCGTTTTCAACAGATGTCGCGCGCCCTGGAGCAGAGTCCCAACTTGGTGCTCATCACCGATCGCAACGGAGTGATTGAGTACATCAACCCCACCTTCACGGCCGTGACCGGCTATGCGGAGGAGGAGGTACGGGGCCAGAATCCGCGCCTGTTGAATTCGGGCTGCAACGCACCCGCCGTCTACCGACAGCTGTGGGAAACCATCATGACCGGGCGGGAGTGGAGGGGTGAATTGCTGAACCGGAAGAAAAACGGGGAGCTCTATTGGGCGCGCCTGGTCATTTCCCCCATCCGCGAGGAAGGGGGCAGCTTGACGCATTTCGTAGCGGTGACGGAGGATATCACGCAGGCCCGGCAGGCGGCGGATGCGCTGGAAAAGGAGGGGGTACGTCGCCGCGAGCTCGAGCGCATCATCACCATCAGTCCCGCGGTGGCGTTTTTGTGGCGGGCCGTTCCGGGCTGGCCGGTGGAGTATGTGTCCGACAACGTGCGGCGGTGGGGTTATACGCCGGAGGATCTGATCAGCGGACGGGTGGCTTTCTCGTCGCTGATACACGAAGAGGATTTGGCCCGGGTGGGGTCGGAAGTGGAGGGATTCACCCGGGAAGGCCGGCATGAATTTGTTCAGGAATACCGGTTGATGGACCGGTCGGGCGGGGTGCACTGGGTGGAGGACCGCACCTGGTTGCGCCGGGATGCCGAGGGCATGCTGACTCACTATCAGGGGGTGGTGATTGATATATCGGAACGGCGGCGGGCGGAGATGGCGCTGCTGGAGAGCGAGCGCAATCTGGCCGAGGCGCAACGTATCGCGCGCCTGGGCAACTGGGTGTTGGAATGGCCGTCGCGGCAGATGATGTGGTCGGAGGAGACCTTTCGTATTTCAGGTATGGAACCGGCCCGCGAGGCCCCCGACTTTGAAACCTATGTGCAGACCCTGCTGCCCGAGGACCGCCCGGTGCTGGAGCTGGCCCTGCGGGAATCCGTGCGGCTGGGCAAACCGTTTAATCTCGAAGTAAGGCATGCTGCGCCGGGCGGCCTGAACTACATTGCCGTCAAGGGCCAGCCTGTTTCGCGGGACGGTCAGGTGGTGCGGTTGTTTGGCACCTTGTTGGACATCACGGAGCGCAAGCGCGCAGAGCTGGCCCAGCAGGCCCTGACCGAAGGCTTGCGAACGGTGCTGCAACTGGCCGACGAGCTGATCGCCTGTCCCAGCGAGGATGCCCTCTATCTGCGCGCGGTGGAGTTGGCCCGGCAGCGCCTGGGACTGGAGCGGTGCGGCATCATGATCCGGCTGGAAGCCGACATGGCTGGTACCTACGGCACCGACATGGAGGGACAGACCACCACCGAGCATGCGCACCGCATTCCGCTGAATGATGTCTGGCGGGAGCGTTTGCGACTACGGGAAACCCAGGAGCAACGGTGGACGGTGGTGGAGGAACCCTACGGGGTGTGGAAGGAGGGCCGTTTCCAGTTGGGCGGTGCAGGCTGGATCGGCATCACCCCCATTCAGTCCAGCATGCAAGGAGCCATCGGTGTCTTCTGCAACGACACCGCCATCACCGGTGCGCCCTTGGATCCCATCAAGCAGGAAGTGCTGGCCGTCTATTGTTCGCTGCTGGGCAACATGGTGGCGCGCAAGCGGGCGGAGGAGGAGCAGGTGAAATCCCTGCAGCATCAGCGTGAGTTCATGGAACGCACAGACCGCCTGAATTCCCTGGGCCTGCTGGCCGCCGGCATGGCCCACGAAATCAACAATCCCTTGCAGGGCATGGTAAGTCATTTGCACGCCGTGCAGCGCTCCCTGCCCGAGAGCTTTGCGGCTCGCAGCAGTCTGATGATGGTGGAGCGCGGCATCGATACCATTGCCATGCTGGTGCGGAAGTTGCTCTCGCTCAGCACCACCGATCAGGGCGGGGAGATGGCGGACGCCGGGGAAGCCATGGATTTTGTGACGCAATTGCTGGATGCGCAGTTTCGTCGCGCCCGCGTGCGTATGGTACGGGAGGCCGCGGCGCAGCCCGCCGTGCTGGCCATGCCGCGCCGGGAGCTCATCCAGGTCCTGCTGAACCTGATGATCAATGCCCGCGATGCCATGAGCGCGGGCGGCACCCTTACCCTGGGCTGCCGGAACGACGGCGAATACGGTTTCCTGACCATCGCCGACACCGGGGCGGGCATCGCCCCGGAAATCCTGGACCGCATCTTTACGCCGTTCTTCACCACCAAGGGCACCAAAGGCACCGGCCTGGGCCTGAGTGTGGCCGAATCGCTGGTGCGGTCCAGTGGCGGGGTGATACAGGTCAAGAGCAAGCTGGGCGCGGGCACCACCTTTACCGTACAGATACCGCTGGCTCGAAAGGAACGTGTATGAGCGAACATATTCTTGTAGTGGATGACGATGAACTGGTGCGCACCGGCATGGCGACCAATTTGGAACGTTCGGGCTTTCGGGTGACCATGGCGGCCAGCGGGGAGGAAGGCATCCGGCTGGCCCTGCAGCAGCACATGGACCTGGTGCTGTGCGATCTCGTCTTGGGCGATGTGGATGGTATTGATGTGCTTCGGCGCATCAAGGCCCAGTCTCCGGCCACCAGCGTGGTCATGATCACCGGCCATGGTTCCATTAAGAATGCCCTGGACGCCCTGCGCAGTGGGGCCAGCGATTACATCCAGAAACCAGCCGACCCGGAGGAGGTGGAACACCGTCTGCGCACGGTGTTGGATTCCGTCCACCTGCGCAACACCTTGAGCGCAGAGCGCCATCGTACGGAATTGCGCAAGCGGGAGACCAACGAGCAACTCATCCGGGCCGAGCGCATGTCTTCCCTGGGCACACTGGCTGCAGGTGCGGCCCAGGACCTGACCGAAATTCTGGCGCCTGTGTCGAGACATGCGGGTCCGCTGCGTGAAGCGCTGCCTGCGGGTCATCCCGCCCTCGAATGGGTGGGGGAGATTGAGGAGGCGGGACTCAAGGCCTCGGCCATCCTGCACGATTTGCAGGCCATTGGTCAGGGGCGCGAGCACGAGACATCCGAGGTGAACATCAATCATGTGGTGGACCACTACATGAAATCGGACGACTACCAGGCCCTGAAAAAACGGCATCCCAAGGTGCGGGTGGATATTGAATTGGCCCCCATGCTGCCCCCGGTGCAGGGGGAGGCCGGCCCGTTGGGTTTGTTGTTGGGCCATCTGGTGACCCATGCCTGTGAAAGTATGCCGGGCGGCGGGCTGGTGAATATCTATACCACCAGTGGACACATCGACCGGCCGGTGGGCCGGTACGGTTGCGGGCAACCCGGTGACTACGTGAGCCTGCGTGTTTCCGATAGCGGGCCCGGCCTGAAAGCGGAGGATGTGGAACGCATATTCGAGCCGTTTTATGTGCGGGCCGTGCTTGGTCACCGCACCTTGAGCGGACTGGGCATGACGCTGGTGTACCGGGTGGTGGAGGACCATCGGGGTTATATCGATGTCACTACCCGCACCGGCCAGGGGACCAGTTTCACCGCGTGTTTCCCGGTGGCCACGGCCGGCGGCGCCACCCTGGAATTAAAGGCGGACTATACCGGGCGGGAAACCATCCTGGTGGTGGATGACTATGAGGAGCAGCGCAATACCGCAGCCGAGCTGCTGCGCGACCTGGGGTATCAGGTGTTTACGGCCAGCAACGGGCGGGAGGCGGTGAAGCTGTTCGAGAGTGCCATGCGTGCCGGCGACCAGCCGATGGATGTGGTGGTGTTGGATCTGGTGCTGGGCGACGATTTTGATGGCGTGGAAACCTACAAGTCCATCATTGCCCTCAAGCCGGGCCAGAAGGCGGTGCTGGTCAGCGGCTTTGCCGACATCGCCCGCATTGTGGAAGCACGCAAACTGGGTTTGCGCCAGTGCATTCCGAAACCATACAGCCTGGATACCCTGGGCAAAGCGGTGCGCAGCGAATTGGATGGCTGAAGCGCGCCCCGGGATTACTCGAAGCCGGGCAGGGCGACCTGCGGGTCGGGCTGTGGATCGGCCAGGCAGGCGGCGTCATCATTTCGCACGGAATTGACGCGATCGGAGACGCGGCGTGCGGTCATGGCCACGGCGGGATAGGGGACCAGTACATCGTCCAGGGCCTCCGGAGCGATTTCGCGTGGATCGAGCCAGCGGTTGCGGTGGGCCGGCGGCACCATCACGGGCATGCGGTCGTGCAGGGGACGCAGCAGATCATTGGCGGTGGTGGTGACGATGGCGCAGGCCAGGTGGTCGCTCCCATCCGGGCCGGGCACGCGGTCCCACAGACCGGCCAGCCACAACAGGGGTTCATCGCGCAATTGAAAATAGTAGGGCCCGCTTTCCCGGCGGCCGCCCAACTGGGGCCACTCGTAGAATCCAGTAGCCAGGACCAGGCAGCGCTGGCGCAGGTAGGCGTTTCGAAAGGTGGATTTTTCCGCCAGGGTTTCCGCGCGGGCATTGATGAGGGGCGCGCCCTGGCCGATGGGGCGAAGGTCCCAGCGTAGCCAGTGCACGTCCGCGGGCTGGTCGTTCCTCACCACAGGGACGGTCTGGGTGGGGGCCACGTTGTAGCGGGGGGCAGGCCACGCGGTGAGTCGGAAGCCGGGCAGGGCCGCTGCGGCTTGCTCAATGGTCAGGGTGATGGTCATGCGCCCACACACGGCACCGCATCTCCGTTTACGTTTCCATCAACTCGGCGTAGTGACCGGCCACGAATTGCCAGTCCACCACATTCCAGATGGACTCCAGATATTCGGCGCGGCGGTTCTGGTAGCGCAGGTAGTAGGCGTGTTCCCACACATCAATGCCGAAGACGGGTTGGCGGCTGAACATGAGCGGGCTGTCCTGGTTAGGCAGGCTTTCCACACGCAATTTGTGGGTGCTGTCCAGGGAGAGCCAAGCCCAGCCGCTGCCAAACACGCCCAGGGCGGCCTTGGTCATCTGCTCCTGGAAGTTGGCAAAGGAGCCGAAGGTTTCCACCACCGCGTTCAGAAAGTCACCCTGGGGCGGTTCACCGCTGGCCGGGGTCAGGCATTTCCAGAACAGGGAATGGTTGGCATGGCCGCCACCGTTGTTGCGGACGGTGGTCATGATATCGGGGGGGAGCAGGTCGAGATGCCCGAGCAGGACGTCGAGGGGCTGCGAATGGTATTTGGGATATGGCGCCAAGGCCTTGTTCAGGTTTTGGACGTAGGCGGCGTGGTGCTTGCCGTGGTGCACGGTCATCGTCTGGGCGTCCAGGCGCGGTTCCAAGGCGTCCGGCGCAAAGGGCAACGGAGGCAGTACAAACAAATCCGCCGCGGGTGCAACCGCAGGCGTTGCTGTCTGGGCGGATGCCTGAAGGCGCCCGGCGAGGGCGGCCGCCGTGGTGAGCGATAAGGTTTTTAACGCGTCGCGACGATTGAGCATGATGAACTCCGTGAGTGAGTGGATACCGTACCGCAGAGACTCAAGGATTTCCACTGCTGATGGCTATTGGCTTGGCAGGGTGGCGATGAGAATGGCGGCCAGCGTGCCCATAAACAGGACCAGCAAACCGATGATAATCGAGCCGCGCCGGAAGCCGATGGATATTCCAGCCTGATCGCGGGCAATCCATCCCGTCAAACCCGCCGAGGCCACCAGGGTAACGACCACGATGGATGCGAAAACGGGCAGGGGTGGTGGCGCATCGGCCCCGTAGATTCCGCCTGCCGCCAGGAGCAGCCCGCGATACAGAAAACACATCAGGGCGGACAGTCCGAAGGCGCGCCCCCACGGAAGATCCACGCTCGCGGTCAGTCGGCCACACAGGCGGACCAGCGCAGCCAGCATCAGCAAACCCATGAGCAGAGAGAACGTCGCCTGAAACAATGTCATACCGGAGCATGTTCAGGGCCGTTTGGCCTAGGCAAGCCTGAATCATCCGACCGGTTGACAAGGAGATGGGCGTGCCGTAGGTTCCGATGTGTGCGGCATGCAGTGCCGCCTTTGTTTTTGTGATAATGGCGACTAATTAGGTCGGATATTCATGCTGACGCTGAGCAAGAAAGTTGAATATGCGTTGATTGCCCTGCTGCACATGGCGGGGAAGCCACCCTCCGACCTGGCCACGGCCAAGGAGATGGCGGAACAGTTTTCCATTCCGGGCGAATTGCTGGGCAAAGTGCTACAGTCGCTGGCCCGGGCCAAGCTCATCAGTTCTACCCAGGGCTCCCGAGGTGGCTACCATTTGCAACGACCGGTGGAGCGTATCACGTTGGGCGATGTGATTGAAGCGGTGGAGGGTCCGGTGGTGCTGGCGTGCTGCCAGGAGGATCCCTCGCATTGTGGTCAGTTTCACACCTGCACCATCAAGGAGCCGGTGCATCAGATTCACGGGCAGTTGGTGCGCTTCGTACACGGCATCTCGCTGGGCGCATTCCGTCCCGTGGCGTCGCCTGCCCTGGCCCGGTTGGAGAAAGCGGTATGAGCGACGACGCAACTATCCGGCCGGCGGACGAGACGGCGGCAACCTCGCCAGCGTGGAGCTCGGATCAGGTTCGCGAGGTGCTGCGCGGGGTGTTCGATCCTGAATTGCACATGAATATTGTGGATTTGGGTCTGGTCTATGAAGTCTTGGTGGAGCAGAGCAAGGTCCAGGTCAAAATGACGCTAACCTCGCCGGGATGCCCCTATGGCCCGTATTTGATCCATCAGGTGAAGGATACCGTGCAGAGTTTGAAGGGCATCCAGGAGGCGCGGGTAGAAGTGGTCTGGGAGCCGCCCTGGGGGCCGGACAAAATGACGGAAGAGGCCCGGTTGGAACTGGGCTTTGATTTGTAAGCACGGATGCGTGTCAACGAAACGAAAGAACATTATGAGCACAGTCACGCCGCACTTTGAAATTCGAAACCTGCACGCCCGTTGCGAAGCCAAGGACATCCTCAAGGGGGTGAACCTGACCATCAACTTCGGGGAGAACCATGCCTTGATGGGGCCCAACGGCTCGGGCAAAAGCACCCTGGCCAGTGTGATCATGGGCCATCCGGCTTACGAGGTTACGCAGGGCCAGATTCTGTTTGAAGGCCAGAATATTCTGGACCTGGAACCGGATGCACGGGCCCGCCTGGGCTTGTTTCTGGCCTTCCAGTATCCGGTGGCCATTCCCGGGGTGAGTGTGGCCAAGTTCCTCAAGAGTGCCGCGGATGCCCGCTTTGGTCAGGAGGCCCTCAAGCCGGCAGCCTTTATCAAGGAAATGCGCGAGAACATGAAGTTCCTGGAAATGGATGAGGTCTTCCTGAACCGCTTCCTGAACGATGGTTTTTCGGGCGGCGAGAAAAAGCGCATGGAAATCCTGCAGATGCTTACTTTGAAGCCGAAGTTTGCTGTGATGGATGAAACGGATTCCGGGCTGGATATTGATGCCTTGCGCATTGTGTCCAAGGGGGTGAACCGGCTGGCCGGGCCCGCCTTCGGTCTGCTGGTCATCACCCACTACGAGCGCATCTTGACCCATATCAAACCCGACCATATGCACGTGCTGATCGACGGCAAGATCGCCCTTTCGGGCGGCCCGGATCTGGTGCAGAAGGTGGAGAAACAGGGTTACGACTGGATTCGCGAGCAGTTCGGTCAGGAAGTGTTGGTCTGAGATCGCATCCATCTGAAATTTGCCATCTGAAAGCATCCCATGACTGAAACCACGCATAAGCTGGAGACGGACAGCAAACTGGTGCAGGAGTACCAGTTCGGCTTTGTCACCGAACTCGCCACCGATGAATTGCCCAAGGGCTTGAGCGAGGAGGTGGTGCGCGCCATCTCCCGTAAAAAAAGCGAACCGGAATGGATGACGGAATGGCGCCTGAAGGCCTACCGGCGCTGGCTGAAGATGACGGAACCGACGTGGTCCCGCTGCAATTATCCGCCCATTGACTACCAGAACATCCGCTACTATTCCGCGCCCAAACAGGCGGGGGAGGGCGGGGCGGAGATGGATCCCGAACTGGCCAAGACTTTCGAGAAGCTGGGGGTGCCGTTGTACGAGCGCGACCGGTTGGCCGGCGTGGCCGTGGATGCGGTGTTTGACAGCGTTTCCGTGGCCACCACGCACCGCGCGCAACTGGCGGAGAAAGGCATCCTCTTCTGCTCCATGTCCGAGGCCATTCACCAGCATCCAGAGTTGGTGCAGAAGTATCTGGGCACGGTGGTGCCGCCGGGAGATAATTTTTTTGCCGCCCTCAATGCCGCGGTATTCAGCGACGGCTCGTTCTGCTTCATTCCCAAGGGTGTGAAGTGCCCCATGGACCTGTCCACCTACTTCCGCATCAACGCCCGCGACACCGGCCAGTTTGAGCGGACTCTGATCGTGGCTGAGGAAGGCGCCTCCGTGTCCTACATCGAGGGCTGCACCGCACCCATGCGCGACACCAACCAGTTGCATGCGGCCGTGGTGGAGTTGATCGCGCTTGATCAGGCCCAGATCAAGTATTCCACGGTGCAGAACTGGTATGCCGGGGACGAGAACGGCAAGGGCGGCATTTATAATTTCGTCACCAAGCGCGGACACTGCCGGGGCAGGAACTCTAAAATTTCGTGGACCCAGGTGGAAGTGGGTTCCGCCATCACCTGGAAATATCCCAGCGTGGTGCTGGAGGGTGACGGCTCGGTGGGCGAGTTCTATTCGGTGGCCTTCACCAACCACAAGATGCAGGCCGATACCGGCACCAAGATGATCCACCTCGGGGCCAACACCAAGAGCACCATCATATCCAAGGGTATTTCGGCCGGCGAATCCGACAACAGCTACCGTGGCCTGGTGCAGATCCTGCCCGGCGCAGCCAACGCGCGCAATCACACCTGTTGCGATTCCATGCTCATCGGCAGCAAGTGCAAGGCCAACACCTACCCGGTGATCGAGGTGGAAAACAGTTCGGCCATCACCGAGCACGAGGCCACCACCTCCAAGATCAGCGAGGAGCAGTTGTTCTACGTGCTGAGCCGCGGCATCGATGAGGAAAGCGCGACCTCCCTTATCGTAAACGGATTCTGCAAAGACGTGTTCAAGGAGCTTCCCTTGGAGTTTTCTGTGGAAGCCATCAAGCTGCTGGAACTAAAGCTCGAGCACAGTGTGGGCTGAGCGAGGAATGACTATGCACCCAGTATCCCACCCCGCGCCCGCCACCGTACCCGGTTACGACCAGGCGGCCATGAGCGCCCTCCTGGAGACGCAACCCCTGCTGCACGCCAAACGCGAAGAGGGTTTCGCGGCCTATGCTGCGCTGCCGGTGCCCACGCTGCGGCATGAGGAATGGCGACGCACCGACCCCGCTCTGTTTCCGTTTGAGAAGTTTACCGCACCGGCCCGCCTTTCGGCTTCGGCCGCCCCCACGCCAGGCCCCATGGATGACTTGTTCGATGTGGTGGTGGCGGTGCATGACGGAGGCTTCTCCATCACCGACCGCACCGGCCAGTTGGCGGCCCGCGCCTTCACCGTCTGCACCCTCGAAGAGGCTGCACAGCAGCACCCTGAGCTGGTGCAGCGCTACCTGCAGGGCTCCAGCCGCTGCAAAGGCCCGCGCAAATTCACCGCGCTCAACGACGCGTTCTGGAACGTGGGCCTGTTGATCCACGTGCCGGCCAGTACGGTGGTGGAGAAGGGCATTCTGATCCGTTACGACCACCAGAAGCCGGGCGCGGTGGTGCCCAAGCTGGTGGTGGTGGTGGAGCAGCAGAGCCAGGTTACGGTGGCCGAGCATTACCAGTCGGGACCGGACACCGCCCTGCTGGCCATCGGCGGGCGCGAGTTGTATGCCGGGCCGGGGGCCCAGCTGAAGGTGGTTTCGCTGCAGGAGTGGGGCGGCCAGACCTATCATATCGGCGAGGACTGGGCCCGGGTGGAGCGCGATGCCCGGATCGATTGGGTCACCATGCTGCTGGGTGGACAGGTCAGCAAAATGATGGTGGGTTGCGATGTGCAGGATGTGAACTCCAACGCCTATCTGAGCGGGCTGTTTTTTGCCGACGGGCAGCAGCACGTGGACCAGCGCACCTTGCAACTGCATTCCGCCCCCCACACCTACAGCAACCTGCTTTACAAGGGCGCGGTCAAGGATCAGGGGCACTCGGTGTACCAGGGCATCATCGATGCCGCTCCCGGGGCCATCAAGGTGGACGCCTATCAGATGAACAACAACCTGGTCCTGAACGACGGCGCTCGCGCCGATTCGCTGCCCGGCCTGGAAATTGATGCCGATGATCTGAAGTGCAGCCACGGCTCCACCATGGGGAACCTGGATCCGAATCAGGTGTTCTATTTGCAGTCCCGCGGTCTCTCGGCTGTGGAGGCCCGCCAGTTCCTGGTCATGGCCTTCTTCGAGGAAGTGATTGCCAAGGTGCCCTACGAATTCATGCGCGAGCGGGTGCGCGAGCATGTGAAGCGGAAGATGGGGTAGGGTGGCATGAGTACATGGGTTGAAGTGGCCGCCGAGTCCGAGTTTCAGCACTCCGATCGCAAGCTGGTGGATCTGGGCGGAAATCTGCAGATCGGCCTGTTCAAGTGTAACGATGGTTTTTTCGCGGTGAGCGCGTGGTGCAGTCACCAGAAGGCCACCATGTTTCACGGCGAAGTCGTCGATCACACGCTGGAGTGTCCACTGCATGGCGCCCAGTTCTGTCTGCGCACGGGGAAAAATTTGAGTTTGCCCGCAGTCCGGCCGGTGCCCCACTACGATGTGAAAGTTGAACAGGGAAAGATCTTCCTGAAAATCTGATCCCATGCCCGAATCCGTTCCAGCATTTGATGTCGCCGCCGTGCGGCGCGATTTTCCCATCCTGCACCAGGTGGTGCGGGACGGAAAACCATTGATCTATCTGGACAGCGCAGCCACTTCGCAGAAGCCCGTGGTGGTGATCGAGGCCCTGAGCGCCTATTACCGGGAAATCAACGCGAACGTGCATCGCGGCATTCACCGGCTGGCCGAACTGGCCACCGAGGCCTATGAGGAGTCGCGCCAGAAGGTGGCCCGCTTTATCGGGGCCCCGTCCGAACGAGGCGTTATTTTCACCCGCGGCACCACCGAAGGCATCAACCTGGTGGCCTATGCCTGGGGCGGGCAACACATCCGGAGCGGGGACGAGATCATCGTTTCCGGCATGGAACACCACAGCAATCTGGTGCCGTGGCAGATGCTGGCCCAGCGCCAGGGGGCCAGCCTCAAAATCATCCCCGTGGACGAGAGCGGTCAGCTGGATCTTGCCGCCTACCATGCCCTGCTGGGACCGCGCACCAAGCTGGTGGCCGTCACCCACATGTCGAACGTGCTGGGCACGGTGAATCCGGTGCGGGACATGATCCGGGCTGCGCAGGCGGTGGGGGCGCGGGTATTGGTGGATGGCGCGCAAAGCGTGCCTCATCTGCCGGTCAACGTGCAGGAACTAGGCTGCGATTTCCTGGCCTTCTCCGGGCATAAAATGTGCGGGCCCACCGGCATCGGGGTTTTGTATGGGCGGGAAGAATTGCTAGAGCAGATGGACCCCTTTATGGGGGGCGGCGAAATGATCAGCAAGGTCACCTACGAGCGTTCCACGTGGGCGGACCTGCCCAACAAATTTGAAGCGGGTACGCCGGATATCGCCGGCGCCATCGGGCTGGGTGTGGCGGTGGATTATTTGTCCGGGCTGGGCATGGATGTACTGCACGCCGCGGAAAGCCAGTTGACGTGTTATGCCTTAGGCCAGCTGGCGGGCGTACCGGGGCTAAAGGTGCATGGTTGCGCACCCGAGCGGGGTGGGGCCATCTCGTTTGAACTGGCGGGTGTGCATCCGCACGACGTGGCCCATTTTGCCGACAAGGACGGCATCGCCATCCGGGCCGGGCACATGTGCGCCCAGCCGCTGATGAGGCAACGCGGGGTGGGCGCCCTGAGCCGGGCCAGTTTGTATTTCTACAACACGCGCGCGGAAATCGACGCCTTGGTGGCCAACGTGAACCGCACCCGGGAGTATTTCAACCGTGGAACTCGATGATCTCTACCAGGAGATCATCCTGGATCATTACAAGCATCCTCGCCATCACCAGGCCATCCCCGAAGGCGCGGCCATGGTGGACGAGGAAAATCCCACCTGCGGGGATCACATCAAGCTGAACGCCCGTGTGGAGGAGGGCCGGTTGGTCGACCTTACGGTGGATTGCCAGGGCTGCGCCATCTGCACCGCTTCCGCCTCCATGATGGCGGAGAAAATGGTGGGCACTCCGGTGGCCGATGTCCACCGATGGGTGCACGATTTCAACGTCCTTATGCGGGGCGGGCCGGAAATGAGTGACGACGTACTGGGCGACCTGATGGCCTTGCGCGGGGTGCGGCAGTACCCGTTGCGGGTGAAGTGCGCCACCATGCCGTGGCATGCGCTGGATGCGGCGTTGAATAAACTGGGCGTTTGAGCCAAGGTACCGGCATGAACGTGGTGGCGGCATTGTTTGGCTTGGGCTGCGTGGCGCGGGGCGTGCGCGAGGCGGATCTCCAGCCTGACCCGGTGGAGATGTTCCGCCGCTGGTTTGCCTTTGCGAAAAAAGCCCGCCTGCACCAACCCAACGCCCTGTGCATCGCCACCGCTACCCCCGACGGCGCGCCGTCCTCCCGCATGGTGCTGCTGAAGGGATTCGATGAGCGGGGTTTTGTTTTCTACACCAACTACGAAAGCCGCAAGGGCGGCGAACTGGCGGCCAACCAGAAGGCGGCCATGCTGTTCTTCTGGTCCGAACTGCATCGCCAGGTGCGCATCGAAGGCACCATCACACAGGTGACGCGCGAGGAATCGGAGCGCTATTTCCATTCCCGCCCGCGGGGCAGCCAGTTGGGTGCGTGGGCGTCCCATCAAAGCCGGCCGCTGGCCAGCCGGGAAGAACTGATGCAGCGCGAAAAAGAATTTGAGCAGAAATATGCGGGTCAGGACGTTCCGCTGCCGCCCTACTGGGGTGGCTTCCGCCTGGTGCCGCGCACCTTCGAGTTCTGGCAGGGCCGGGCCTATCGGCTGCATGATCGGTTCGTCTACACGCGTTCCGCCGCGGGCTGGCTGACGCAACGTCTGTCGCCTTAGCCGATGGACTCCGCCGCGTAGCGCCAGAAGCGAAGGGTGGCGCTCCAGTGATCAGGCGGCAAGCCGGCTTTGCGTTTCAGGTGGGCCAGAAATTGTTTCGGGTCAGGCAGGTCGGCCCATACGGCGGGTAGAAAGGTGGCGCGATGGGAGCCGTCGCGCAGGATCAAGCCGTCGCGCCCGGGCCGCAGCTGGGCCAGCAAGTCCGCTTCGTCCCGGCACGGGAAGGACGCAGGCGGGGTCAGCACGGAAATGTGCACCTGCAGGGCGTCCACTTCGTCCATCGTCACGGAGGGAAAGCGCGGATCCTCGAAGGCCGCGGCGTAGGCGTTGGCCGCGACGTCTTCCACCAGGGATTGATGCGCCTCCAGGGTGCCGATGCAGCCGCGCAGGCGGCCGTGCAAGTGCAGGGTGACAAATGTCGCGCGCGGATGGCGCAAGTCATCGGGTTCGGCGAGAGGATCGGGTGTCCACGCTTCGTGGTGCTGCAGTCCGTACGCGATGGAGTGCCGGGCTACGTCGAGCAGGCGGCGGGCGCTGGGTTCAGGCAAAGGCATAGGCTCCATATCCCACCACCTGATCACGCGAATCGGCGGTGTCTCCTGAGTTGCGTACGTCAAGCGCGCGCGCGGTGAGGCCGTGCTTTTTCGCGGCCAGGATCAAGCCGCGCACGGGCAGCCAGCCGCAGGCGTGCGCGGAATCCACGGCATCGTCCTTCAGTTGTTCGATGGCGCGCGAGGTGGTGTCGTCCATGCGCCGGGCTTGGTCGTAGGTGTGGTAGTGGCTCAGGTCGGAGCTGACGCAGATCAGGGTTTCCGGTCCGCCCCACAGGCGTTCAAACACGGAGGCGATGGCGGTGGGAGTGGTGTCACCCACGACCAGGGGCACGATGGAGAAATGCTTCAGGGCCACCTGTAGAAAAGGCAGATGCGTTTCCAGGCTGTGCTCCTGGGCGTGCGCGTGGTCGAGCAGTATGACATCCGGCAGGTCGGCCATGCCGGCCACCGCATCGTGGTCCACCGGCACCGGACCGAGCGGAGTCTGGAAGGTGCGCGCGCTGCTGAGGGCGAGTCCGGGAAAGGCTACCCGATGGGAGGGGCCGGCCAGCACGACACGGGTGATGGAATCGCGCACGGTTTGCAGTTGCGCGAAGGCGGTGCCGGCGATGGGGCCGGAGTAGGGGTAGCCCGCATGCGGGGCGATCAGGGCCTTGGGCGCGGGCAGGGTGAGGGCGGGGCCGGTCAGGAATCCGCGCACCATTTCCAGCAGCTCGCGCCGGTCATCCGGATAGAATAAGCCGGCCACGGCGGGGGATCGGATGACATAGCCATGCAGCATGTTGTTCTCCTGCGGATATGGTATCCTTTATCAGGCTACTGAGCATGCAAAAAAGCGGGCACCATCCGACCGTGTTCTGGGAGGCGCTGCCCAACGGGCGCGTACAGTGCAACGTGTGTCCCAACCATTGCCGCCTGGCCGACGGGCAGCGGGGCGCCTGTTTTGTGCGTATGGCCGAGAGCGGCCGGGTCGTGCTCACCACCTACGGGCGCTCCAGCGGGTTCTGCATCGATCCGGTGGAGAAGAAACCGCTGAACCACTTTTTGCCCGGCACGCCCATCCTGTCCTTCGGCACCGCCGGGTGTAACCTGGCCTGCAAATTCTGCCAGAACTGGGATATTAGTAAGTCACGCGAAATCGACACGTTAAACGACGAGGCCGCGCCGGACGTCATCGCGCGGGCGGCGAAGGCACACGGTTGTTCCAGCGTGGCCTTCACCTACAACGACCCCGTGATCTTCATGGAGTATGCGGTGGACATCGCCCGGGCCTGTCACGTGCTGGGCCTCAAGACGGTGGCGGTGACGGCCGGCTACATGTGTGCGGAGCCGCGGCGGGAATTCTATCGGCACATGGATGCGGCCAACGTGGACCTCAAGGGGTTCACGGAATCCTTCTATAAGAAGATCTGCGGCGGCCGCCTGGACACCGTTTTGGAAACGCTGGTGTACCTGAAGCGGGAGACCGGAGTGTGGCTGGAAATTACGACCTTGCTGATCCCGGGCGAAAACGACAGCGATTCCGAATTGCAGCAACTCACGCGCTGGGTGATGGCGGAACTAGGTCCGGACGTCCCCCTGCACTTCACGGCCTTTCATCCCGACTACCAAATGATGGATCACCCGCCCACACCGCCGGAGACGCTAACGCGGGCGCGCCGCATCGCCCTTCAGAACGGTTTGCGTTTTGTCTATACGGGCAACGTGCACGATGAGGAAGGCGGCAGCACGATGTGTCCCGGTTGCGGACGGCGGGTGATTGGGCGCGACTGGTATACTTTGACCGCGTGGGCGCTGACGGACGATGGCCATTGCCGCCACTGCGGGGCGCGGGTGCCGGGGGTGTTCAGCGGTCCGCCCGGAACGTGGGGTGCGCGGCGCCAGCCGGTTCGCCTGCGTGATCGCATGTAGGCGTCATCTCTTTTTCCAAGGGTTGGAAGTCGGAGAATGCTCTTTTTCCAAGGGTTGGAACTTTTCGGCCGTCCTAAAAATTCTCGCAGTAGTCGCACAGCAGTTTGCCGGCTTTGGCGGTGCAGCGGATGGAGTCCCGAGTGCCTTCGGGGAGCTCAAAGAATTTGACCCAGATGCGGTAGCGGTCGGGTTCGGGTTCGCGCTGGCAGCGGACCACGGCCCCCTTGCAGGTGACTTTGCGGGGGGCGCCCTGGGGGTCCGTCACATCCACCTCGAGTTCCACCAGCTTAAATTCCTCCATGGGCTGGGGGGCGTAGAACTGCACGCCCAGCGGACACAGATTGAACGTGGACGGTTGCTGGGTCGACTGCGCGTGGTCCATGTCGATGGTGACTTCGCGACGGGCCGGTTGAGGTGATGGAGTGGAATGTGCCATGCGTTTTCCTTGTCGATCGTGGGGCCAATATACCGCGGCCCGGAGGATCGTCAACTGGCCGGCTTCAACGCATGCGATAGACCATGACCATGCCGATGCCCAGGAAGATGAGGTTGGGCAGCCAGCCTCCCACCACGGCGGGTACGAGCATGCTTTTGGCCAGGCCGAGGCCGACATTGACCAGCACGTAGTAACCGAAAAAGAGACCGATGGAGAGAGCCACGCCGAGGAAGGCGCCTTTGCGGCCGGTCTGGGAGCCGAAGGGGATGCCGAGCAGGGTGACGATGAAGCAGGTCCAGGGCATGGCCAGCCGGCTGTGCAGATCGGCCTGGATGCGGGCCAGGGCGGGTGCCTCGCGGTGCTGGTGGGTGTTCAGGTAGTCCATCAGTTCGAGGGAGGACAGGAATTCCGGATCTTTGAACTCATTGAGGAACAGGCTGGGTTGCTCGGTCAGTTCCTCCATCTCCTCGGTGAGGGCGAAACGGGGCGGGCCCATGGGGTTGCCGTCCTGGTCATAGACCTGTTCCACCACGTCGCGGAACCACCAGTGCCCATCCAGCCACTGGGCCTCCTTGGCCCGGATCTTTTTGGCATCGGAGGTGTCTTCGCGCTGTTGAATGACCTCGATCTGCTTCATGCGGTAATCGCGAATGTCGAATTCGCCCACCAGCCAGATGCGGCGGGTGCCCTGGTGTTTGATGGCCAGGTCGTGTTTGATGTAGACGGCGGCGGGGTCGTTCCGCTTCTGTTCGCGCACGAAGTTAAAGCACCAGTAGGCGGCGCGCGGGGAGACGGTTTCGTGCACGATGCCCACCACCAGGGTGAACAGGAAGCCCACGGCCAGGAAGGGGACCATGAGGCGCAGGATGCTGATGCCGCTGGCCCGCATGGCGGTGAGTTCGTTGTTTTTGGTCAGGGTGGACAGGCTATACAACACGGCCAGCAGCAGGGAGATGGGCACAATGCGGATGAGCACGGACGGGAACAGGATCAGGTAGTACTTTACCACCAGCAGCAGCGGGGTCTGTCCTTCCACGAAGTCGTTCAGGTTATCGAACAGGTCGAAGATGACATACATCATCATGAACGCGGTCAGACAGTAGAAGAAGGGCACCAGGAAGGTGCGGAGCAGGTATCGGTCAATTATTTTCATGTCGGGTCGTTTCGGAGGGCAAGGTACAGTCGGGTGAGAGGCAAGACAAGGGGTTTGCCAGCGGGGTTGACGGTCACCTCAGGGAAACCCTGATTTCTGCACTTGCAGTTGACGGTGCCCCCCGGGTGCGGTAATCGTACCCGACTTAAGTATTTGCGGCCGGTCCAGCGGGCAGGCCGACTCAAAGCCTATTACAAAGGAAAAGGGAGACTCAGATGGCGATCAAGGTTGGTATCAACGGTTTCGGCCGCATCGGCCGCATGGTGTTCCAGGCAATTTGCGATCAAGGCTTGCTGGGCAAGTCCATTGACGTGGTGGCGGTGGTGGATATCTCCACCGATGCGGACTACTTCGCCTACCAGATGAAGTACGATTCCGTGCACGGCAAGTTCAAGCACCCCGTGTCCACCGAGAAGAGCGACGCCTCGAAGGAAGAAGCGGACACCCTGGTGGTCAACGGCCACAAGATCAAGTGCGTGATGGCCACCAAGACCCCGGACCAGCTGCCTTGGAAGGCTCTGGGCGTGGACTACGTCATTGAAGCCACCGGCTTGTTCACCGATTCCGAGAAGGCCAAAGGCCATCTGGCCGCGGGCGCCAAGAAGGTCATCATCTCTGCCCCCGGCAAGGGCGAGGTCAAGACCCTGGTCATCGGCGTGAATCACGAGGAATACGACAGCGCCAAGCACAACATTGTATCCAACGCCTCCTGCACCACCAACTGCCTGGCCCCTGTGGTCCATGTGCTGTTGAAGGAAGGCTTCGGCATCGAGACCGGTCTGATGACCACCATTCATGCCTACACGGCGACCCAGAAGACGGTGGATGGCCCTTCCAAGAAGGATTGGCGTGGCGGTCGTGCGGCGGCCCAGAACATCATTCCCTCCACCACCGGCGCAGCCAAGGCGGTGGGCGAAGTGCTGCCCGCCACCAAGGGCAAGCTGACCGGCATGGCGTTCCGGGTTCCGGTGCCCGACGTCTCCGTGGTCGACCTGACCTTCCGCACCACCAAAGACACCTCCATCGAGGAAATTGATGCGGCGCTCAAGAAGGCCTCACAGTCCTACCTCAAGGACATCCTGGGCGTGGCGGATGAAGAGGTGGTATCCACCGACTTCATTCATGACGAGCGGTCATCCATCTATGACTCGCTGGCCACCCTGCAGAACAACCTGAAGGGCGAGAAGCGCTTCTTCAAGGTGGTGAGCTGGTACGACAACGAGTGGGGCTATTCCAACCGCGTGGTGGACCTGGTCCGTCACATGGCCAGCAAAGACTGATCGTCCAACCCCGCGTTTAGCACGAGCGTAATTCCGGACCCGGTCACGGGAGAGGTTTGTATGAACAAAATGACCATTCGCGATGTGGATGTGAAGGGCAAGCGCGTCATTATGCGCGTGGACTTCAATGTGCCGGTCAAAGACGGGAAGGTGGGTGACGATACCCGCATCCGGTCCGCCCTGCCCACCATCAAGTATGTCCTGGATCACGGTGCGTCCGTGATTCTGATGAGCCATCTGGGCCGCCCCAAGGGCGGCAAGGTGGAACCTGAGTTCAGCCTCAAACCCGTGGCCGAGCGTCTCTCCGAACTGATGCGCCGTCCCGTAACCTTCGCGCCCGATTGCATCGGGCCGGAGGTGAAGAAGATGGCCGAGGAACTGCGCCGCGAGCAGCACATTCTGCTGCTGGAAAATCTCCGCTTCCACAAGGAAGAGGAGGGCAAGGTCAAACTGCCGGAAACCGCCACCGACGAGGAAAAGAAGGCGGCCAAGGCGGAGATGAAGAAGAAGCAGGAGGAGTTCGCCCGACAACTTTCCGAGTTGGGCGATCTCTACGTGAACGATGCCTTTGGCACCGCGCACCGCGCCCACGGCTCCACCGCCGTCATCTGCAAGTTTTTCGACACCAATGTGGCGGGCTTCCTGATGGAACGCGAAGTGGAATACCTGGGCAAGGCGCTGGCCAGCCCGGAACGTCCCTTTGTCGCCATTCTGGGCGGAGCCAAGGTGAGCGACAAAGTCAACGTCATCACCAACCTGCTCAACAAAGTCAACGCGCTGATCATCGGCGGGGCCATGGCGTATACCTTCTACCGCGCCATGGGACTGCCCACGGGCAAGTCGCTGGTGGAAGAGGACAAGGCCGCCCTGGCGGCCGACCTCATCAAGCAGGCCAAGGAAAAAGGGGTCAAGCTGTTGCTGCCCGTGGATCACGTCATGGCCGACAAATTTGACGCGGCGGCGGCCATCAAGACGGTGGGCGAGGCGGGCATCGAGGAGGGCTGGATGGCGCTGGATATCGGGCCCAAGTCGGCCGAGTTGTTTGCCAAGGAAATTGCCGGAGCCAAGACGGTGGTATGGAACGGGCCTATGGGCTGCTTCGAGATGGAACCCTTTGCCGCCGGCACCATGGCCGTGGCCAAGGCCATTGCCGCCACCAAGTGCCTGAGCATCATCGGCGGCGGCGACAGTGTGGCCGCGGTGAACAAGAGCGGACTGGCCGACAAGATGAGCCACATCAGCACGGGCGGCGGGGCCAGCCTGGAATTTCTCGAGGGCAAAGCACTGCCTGGCGTGGTGGCTTTGACCGACAAGTAGATCAGTCTTCAACCTGGGAACCAACAATGTCCAAGAAACGTAAACCGATCGTAGCCGGCAACTGGAAGATGAACAAGACGGTGGCCGAGGCCATCGATTTGGCCAACGCCATCAAACGCGACCTGTCGGGCTGCAAGGACGTGGACGTGGTCCTGTGTCCTCCTTTCACCGCCCTCAAGTCGGTGGGCGAGGTGATCACGGGCACCCACCTGGATCTGGGCGCACAGAACATGCACTGGGAAAAGAACGGCGCCTTCACGGGCGAAGTGGCGGCCGGCATGCTGCGTGAACTGTATTGCCACTATGTAATCCTGGGCCACAGCGAGCGCCGGACTTATTTCGGGGAGACGGACGAGATCGTCAACAAGAAGACCAAGGCCGCCCTGGCCTCGAATCTCAAGCCCATCGTTTGTATCGGCGAGACGTTGCAGGAGCGCGAAGCGAATCGCACCGAGGAGGTCATCACCACCCAGGTGCGGGGCAGCCTGGCTGGCCTGTCGCCGCGCGAACTGGTGGAATGCATTCTGGCTTATGAGCCGGTATGGGCCATCGGCACGGGCAAAACGGCCAGTCCCCAGCAGGCTCAGGATGTGCACGCGTTGATACGCGGACTGCTCAAGGGCATCGCTGACGAGGCGGTGGCCCAGTCCGTGCGCATTCAGTACGGTGGCAGTATGAAGCCGGCCAACGCGAAGGAATTGATGAATATGCCGGACATTGACGGCGGATTGATCGGGGGCGCGGCCCTGGAAGCGCGTTCGTTTGTGGAAATAGTTCAGGCCGCGATCTAACGCGACGCCTCGGGGGAGTGCATCATGGGTATCTTGCGTATTTTGTTGATTGTAGTGGAAGTGGCGACATCGCTGCTGCTGATCGGGGTCATTCTGTTGCAGAAAACCAAGAGCGAAGGTCTCGGCCTGGCTTTTGGTTCCGGCATGGGGGAGACCCTGTTCGGTTCCCGGGCCGGCAATGTGCTGACCAAGATTACGGTGACCCTGGCTCTGGTATTCCTGGCCAACACCACCATCTTGGGCGTGATCTTCACCAATGCCCATGAGACCAGCATCATGGACCAGCGCCTTTCGACCATGCCGGTAGCGGCTCCGGTTGCACAACCCAATGCGCCGGCTCCGATGACGGCGCCCCAGACGGCGCCTACCCTGATGACGGCCGAGACGCCGGTGGAAGCTCCGGTGGCTCCGGCCGCCGATGTGCCGGTGGAACAGCCGCAACCCTGATCGCCCCCGTGATCGGGCGCTGCTTTAAGCAACCGAGGGCCGCTCTTTGGGCGGCCCTTGTTCTTTGTGGGCTGGGCGGGTCGGGCTGCGGCGGGTTGGCTATCGATCCGGTGGAGCGGGCATCCACGCTTTATCTGAGCACCCTGCGCATCCGCGGATTTGATCCGGCTAAGGTGGGGGATGTTTCCTCCGCACAAGCCTTGCAGCGCATTTATGAAGGGCTGGTCCAGGTTTCCTATCTAGCCCGGCCCTACCAGGTGGAGCCGTTGCTGGCCGAGGCACTGCCCGAGGTTTCGGAGGACGGCCTGACCTACACCTTTCGACTGCGCAAAGGTCTTCATTTTCAGGACGATCCCTGTTTTACGGCCACAGGTGGACGTGGTCGCGAGGTCACGGCAAGCGACGTGGTCTACAGCCTCAAGCGCATCGCCGATGCGCGCAACGCCTCCACGGGCTGGTGGGCGTTTGACGGCCGCATCGTGGGCTTGAACGAATTCCGCCAGCGCACCCGCGAGAGTGACGTTACTGACTACGATGAGGAAGTATCGGGCCTGGAGGTGATGGATCGGTATACCGTGCGCCTGCGCCTGACCCAACCGTACCCGCAGTTGCTATGGGTGCTGGCCTTGCACTATGGATCCGTGGTGCCCCGGGAAGCGGTGGAAGGATACGGGGAGCGTTTCGGTCAACATCCGGTGGGCACGGGACCCTATTGCTTGCAGAAATGGAATCCGAATTATCAGATGGTCTTTGTACGTAATCCGGGGTGGTCGCAAACAGGACGGGTGGATCGCTATCCCAGCCTGGGTGCGTCAGGTGATGCGGAACAAGGTTTGCTGGAGGATGCCGGAAAGACTCTGCCGCTGATCGATCGTATAGTGGCCTACGTGGTGGCCGATTCGGCCACGCAATGGATGATGTTTTTGAGTGGGCAGTTGGATGAGTCGGACATCTCGCGCGACAACTGGAGTGTGGTGCTGGATGAGCAGCGCGAACTGGTGCCTGTGTTACGTACACGTGGGGTCAAACTTTCCGTATCTCCACAACTTCGCATATCCTATATCGGTTTCAATGCCGACGATCCGGTGCTGGGCACCAATGTACTGCTGCGCCGGGCCATGACGCTGGCCTTCAATTCCGAGCAATGGATTCGGCTACACAACGGTCGGGTGCGTCGGCCCAATAGTCCCATCCCCAGCACACTGGCTGGCTACGAGGCAGACTATAACCCCTGGGCGTTTGATCTGGAGCGGGCGCGGAAGGTGCTGGCCGAGGCGGGTTATCCGGAGGGGCGCGATCCGGCCACGGGGCGGCGGCTTGAACTGACGCTGGATCTGGGCCGGGCGGATGATATTGAACTGCGCCAGTCGGCCGAGCTGTTTGTCGCCTTCATGGAACGCCTGGGCATCGTCGTCCGACTCAGCCTGAATAATGGTCCGGCCTTCTATGAAAAACTGGAGCGGCGTCAAGCCCAGATGTTCTTGCTAAGCTGGCTGGGCGACTATCCGGATGCGGAGAATTTTCTGCAATGCTTCTATGGACCCAATGCCAGTCCGGGGCCGAATCGCGCTAATTATGTAAATGCGGAGTTTGATCGGCTGCTGGAGCAGGCACGGATCATGTCAGACCGCCCGGAGCGAACGGAGTTGTATCAACGCATGGCGCGCATGGTGGTGGACGATTGCCCTTGGCTGCTGGTCTCTGAGCCGCTGACCTACACGCTGCACCAGAGTCGAGTGGCTAATTTCAAATCGCATCTATTCCCGTATGGCATGGAAAAATACTACCGGTTGAAACCCTGATGGCCGCGTTTATGGTCAAACGCTTGCTGCAGATGATCCCCACCTTGCTGGGGGTCATGCTCATTACGTTCGTCCTGTTCAACGTGGTGGGCGGAAGCCCGGCCCGCATGAAGCTGGGGGACCGTGCATCCGCCCAATCGCTGGAGGATTTTGATGAGCAGCGGGGCTTCAATAAGCCGCTGTTCTGGGGCCGGCAGGTGGCCACCCGCGCGTGGCCGGAAACGGATCTGGATCGGGAGGCCGGGCCGTGGGCCCGGGTGGCGGGGGTCGTCCATGTCCCGGGCACCACGGGCGAGCGGGGGTATGTGCGGTTGCCGGCTTCGGACTCGTGGCAGGTGCCGCTGGCTTTTCCGCTGCGCGCGGACCGACGGTACGATGTTCGCTGCACCTGGCGTGTGCTCGGACAAACGGCGTGGACCAACACCACGCTGGAGCTGCCGCCTTCGGGGGACATCAGCCGGGTCTTGCGCGAGCTGCCCGGGGTGCCCGCGGTGATGGAGGTGGCGCAGTTGCGGGTGCGCCGGGTGATGGACCGTCCGTGGGATTCACAGCTGTGGTTCTATGTGCGGAATCTGGTGCGCTTGGATTTCGGCGTTTCCAGCAGTGCCAATGAACCAGTGCTCGATATTCTCAAGCGGGGCCTGGGACCCACCCTGGCGCTCACCCTGCCCATTCTGGTGCTGGAAACCTTGATCGGGGTTTCGCTGGCCTTGTGGTGTGCCTTCTATCGCGGACGCTGGTTGGATCGGGCTCTGGTGGTGGGCAGCGTGGCCCTCATGAGCGTGAACTATCTGGTGTGGATCGTGGGCGGCCAGTATGTGCTGGCCTACCGGCTGGGCTGGTTCCCGGTGTGGGGTTTTGCCTCCTGGAGTTATCTGATCCTGCCCGTGCTGATCGGGACGTTCAGCGGACTGGGCAGTTCGGTACGGTTCTACCGCACGGTGATGCTGGATGAAATGTACAAGGATTACGTGCGCACCGCTTTCGCGAAGGGAGTCAGTCGTTCCGGTGTGCTATTCCGTCATGTCCTGCCCAATGCCATGATCCCCGTGATCACCAACGTGGTGTTGTCCATCCCATTTCTCTACACCGGTAGTCTGCTGTTGGAGAGTTTCTTTGGCATACCGGGGCTGGGCTATCTTGGTGTGAATGCCATCAACGACAGCGATGTGGATGTGGTGCGGGCCATCGTGGTCATCGGGTCGGTGCTTTATCTGACAGCCAATCTACTGGCGGATCTGTGCTATGCGTGGGTAGACCCGCGGGTGAGGGTGGAATGAGCTTCCACCTTGCAGGTTTTAAATTGCAGGTTGGACAAAAGCTATGTGTCCTGGTGGTGGCGCTTTTTGTGCTGACCGCGCTGGTGGGGGAAGGGCTGTACCACTGGTACCGTTGGAAGGATGTGACGCCACCCTATCAGGTGCAGGATTTGGCGAAGGCGTATTTACCGCCGGGGCCGGGACATTGGATGGGCACGGATGCGCTGGGGCGCGATGTGGCCCAGCGACTGGTGCAGGGCGCGCGGGTGGCGTTCCAGGTAGGCCTGGTGACGTCCATGATCGCCATTCCCATCGGTCTTATCCTGGGTCTGCTGGCCGGCTATTTCCGGGGCTGGGTGGATGACGTCGTGGTCTGGCTCTATTCAACCTTTGCCTCCATACCCGGGTTGTTGTTCATTCTGGCCATCTCGTTAGTCGTGGGAAAGGGCTTGCTGGGAGTGTATCTCGGCATCGGGCTGACCACGTGGGTGGGGGTGTGCCGGCTGGTGCGGGCGGAGACGTTGAAGCATCGGGAGCGGCCGTATGTGCAGGCGGCTAAGGTGCTGGGCTACGGGCCGCTCCGCATTCTGTTCCGGCATGTACTGCCCAATGTGTTTCACGTGGTGATCGTGGCCTTTACCCTGCGTTTCCCGGCCTCCATCGGGACGGAAGTGTTTATGAGTTTTCTCGGGTTGGGGGTGCAGGGCGAGCCGTCGTGGGGCGTGATGATCAACCAGGCGCGGGCCCGGCTATGGCAGGGCGTGTGGTGGGAAATGACCTTCGTGACCCTGGCCGTATTCGTGCTGGTGCTGGCCATGAATCTGTTGGGGGACGCCCTGCGCGATGCCCTCGATCCGCGCACCCGCGAAACAGCGCGCTGATCAACGACGCGGCGCCGTTTCCGGGGTGGCGGTCAGGGCGGCGGTTTTGAGCAAAGCACTGGAACGTTGTTCCAGTTGATCAATCACACTGGTTTCCCGCCAGCGTGTCCACAGCCGGCTCCAGCGCGCCGCCCAACTTTCACGCGCGTATACCGTCAGGGCCGCGCAACTGGCCACGGCGCGCTGGTGGCCCGGCGCACCGCCCCAAGCCATCACGGGTGCCGCTTGTTCATCCACGTGTTCCACCCACGAGGCCAGATCCGGGAGCGGGCTCGGAGTCCCGAGTTCGCGCATAAGCGGCGCATCCAGGGCCAGCGGGAAAGGTTGGAACCGGACGGGCGGAAAATCCAACTGCCGCAGGAGGGCTTCCCAGCGGTCGCGTTCTCCCCGCTCTTCGCCGGGGCCGCCCAACCAGCCACGCACCAAAACTTCCAGGCCGGCCGCGGCCAGCGTGCGGGTGACCGTGCGCAGGGCGCGGGCATCGCCACGCACCCCGTAGCGGGTCAATTCGGCTTCTCGGGCGGTGGGTAGCAGAAGTTCGACCCGGCGGCAGCCCGCCTCGCGCAAGGTTTCGCCCTCCTCCGGGCTGAGCAGATGGGGCATCATTTGCAGCGACCATGGGTGGGTGTTGCGCAGGTCCAGTAAACGCCCGCACCACGCGGCCAGTCGGTCTGCGGTCCAGATGCCGGGAGGGTCCACGATGAGCGTTTCCACCACGCCGAGATGAGCGCATTTGCCGAAGGTCGCGGCCAGCCTTTCCATGGGAATGAAACGGAGCGGCTCGCTGGACCCGCCTAGAGCGCGATCGGCCGGTTGCCCCGGGTGTCCGCGCGAAAGCCTCATCAGAGCGCGTAGCCCACCCTGGGCATGGGTCGTGTAGGACTTCCACGGAAGACGATCCCACGCCGGTGGAGGCAGGTAGTCGAGATCAGGTGCCCATACGGCGGTGGCGTTGTCTCCGCGCAGGGCGAGTCCGGGGATTTGGCGTAGGCGACTGGTGGCGTAGCGATTTTCCAGCAAGGCCCGCAGGGGCAGTTCTGGATCGCCTGCGATCACGGCATCCACTACGGGACAGCGTGCACAGGCTGCGGACAGATCGGTTGGCAGCGGGCCACACAAGACCCGCAGCGAGCCGGGGGCCAGGGTGGTGATGGCGCGCAAGACCTGGAGTGCGGCCGGCCATTCAAAGGGGCGGGCCCGCACCACGAACACCACCTGCCGGGTGTCGTAGGGCAGTTGCTGTTCCAGGGCGGCCACCCACGCCGGATGTACGCGGGCGTCAAACAGCTGGCACTGATGGCCGGTGCGGCTCAACAGATAGGAATGCAGGCAGACCAGATCCCACGGCGGCACCGGCGGCTCCCGCGGCGGCATGGTCGAGGATTCCGCGATGGTTGCAGGGGGCTGAACAAGAATTACATGCATGCGTTTGGGTCTCGCGGGCGCGTGTCCAGTATCACTCCAGGGTATCTTTTGCCACCACTTCTTCGCGTGGCGGCATCTTCCTCAGGATGTGATCGAGAAACAAGATGAAGCAAGTCAGGACGATCAGCACACACGGCAGCCAGAGAAAGATGGAACCGGTTGCCGGGGCCGGGGTGCTTTGGTGGTCGGTCTGGCCCTGCCGCGCGATGCAGGTGGTGATCAGAATAGCCAGCAGGGAATAGTAGGTGTAGCGCAGACCCTCCATGAGGATTTCGCGTCCGGCGGAGGCGGCCTCGGTATGGGTTCCTTCCAAGATGCGGCGCCAGGGCGCCAAGCCCAGCAAAAGCAGGAGCACGACATGCATAAACGGTGAAGCCGGGAAGCCCAATTCCGCGGTGGCCCACCAGAGCGGGAGCAGGATCAGGGCGATAAAATAATTCTGATGCAGGATCAGGGCGGCTGGGAACCACGCGTCGGCACGCGTCTTCAGGTTGTGACCGGGGCCGGTAAGCCGGGATTCGTGCAGCAGGCCGCGAAGTCCGGCCAAGCTGAGCAGGCCGGCGCCGGAAAGTCCCAGGCCCGCCACCAGACCGGGACCGGGATCAGGCCGGGCCGTGGCCAGCAACACGTTCACGCCCAGCGCCACCATGCCGGAATAGAAGGTACGCTGGTAATGAATGGCCATGCGCCGGTGGCGCGGCCGCAGTTCATCATAGAATAGACTGTTCACGATTACAGATTGCCCGGACCGGCGGCATATTACAGGATGCCGCTCCGGACCAAAACCTTTTGATGCAACCAGCTTATGGCGCAAGACATTCTTGATACGGCGGTGCGATTTGTCAAAGGGGTGGGGGAGGTGCGGGCGGCCCAATTGAATCGCCTGGACATTCACACCGTGCGCGACCTTCTGTTCACCCTGCCCCGGCGCTACGAAGACCGGCGGGTGGTGACCCTGGTGGCCGGATTGCATGCGGGCGAATGGGCGACCGTGGCGGGGACGGTGCGCTCCGTAAGCTGGCAGCAGCCGCGCTTCGGACGCGGCTTTGTAGAAGCCTTGCTGAGCGATGCATCCGGCACTCTGCTTTGCCGGTGGTTCGGGGCACGCCATCTGCAGAACCAGTTGGTCACGGGTGAAGCCCTGGTGGTCTATGGCAAACCGGTCCGCCGCCGCGGGGTCCTGGTGCTGGAGCATCCGGATCTGGAGCGCATGGACGAGGAGCGTGACGAGTCCCTGCACACCGGGCGCATCGTGCCGGTCTATCCGCTCACCGAACAACTGGCGCAACGCACCTTGCGGCGCATCCTCTGGCAGGCGGTGGAAAAGTATGCCGACCTGGCGGTGGATGTGCTGCCACCCTCCACCCGTCAGTTGCAGGACTGGATGCGGCTGGGCGAGGCCTTTCACGAGGTGCACTTTCCGACCAGCCTTGCGGCCGCCGAACGGGCCCGGGCCCGGCTGATCTTCGAGGAATTCCTGTGCATGCAACTGGTTCTGGTGGCGCGCAAGGTGCAGGCGGAGAAATTCCTGACCGGACGCGCCCTGGTGGCGCCGGGTCGCTGGGTGGAACAATTGCGGGCCCAGCTTCCGTTTCAATTGACCGAGGGCCAGGAACAGGCGGTGCGCGAAATTCGCGCCGATATGGCCCGCCCGCGTCCCATGCACCGCTTGCTGCAGGGTGATGTGGGCTCCGGCAAAACCGTGGTGGCCGCGTGCGCCATTCTGGACGCGCTGGAATGCGGAGTCCAGGCCGCGGTCATGGCGCCCACCGAAATCCTGGCCGTCCAGCACGCCCGCACCCTGGGCCGATATCTGCAACCTCTGGGCATCCGTATGGGCGTATTGAGCAGCAGCCTGGATGCGCGCGATAAAATCGCCGCCCGGGCCGCCATGGCGGATGGACGCACCCAGCTGGTGATCGGCACCCACGCCCTTATCCAGGAGCGGGTCGTCTTCAAGGATCTCGGCCTGATCATAATTGATGAGCAACACAAGTTCGGCGTGGAGCAGCGGGGATTGCTCTATGGCAAAGGCGTCACGCCCGATGTGCTGGTGATGACGGCCACGCCCATACCACGCACCCTGGCCATGACCCTGTACGGCGATCTCGATGTGACCACCATTCGGGAGTTGCCTCGCGGACGCCAGGACATTGTGACCCGGGTGATCGGGGAGGCCCAGCTCGACAAAGCCTATGGATTTATCCGGGACCAGGTGGCCAAGGGGCGCCAGGCCTTTCTGGTCTATCCGCTGGTGGCCGAAAGCGAACAACTGGAAGCCAGGGCCGCGACCGAAATGTTCGCACAGTTGCAGCGACACCAGTTATCCGGCCTGGCTCTGGGCCTGTTGCACGGACAAATGGAGGCCGACGACAAAGAGAGTACCATGGAGAAATTTCGCCGGGGCGACCTGAACATCCTGGTGGCAACGAGCGTGGTGGAGGTGGGGGTGGATGTGCCCAATGCCTCCGTCATGCTGGTGGAGAATGCCGAGCGGTTCGGTCTCGCGCAACTACATCAGTTGCGGGGCCGTATCGGCCGGGGGGAACATCGTTCGTACTGCATCCTGCAAGGCCAGCCGACCAGTCGCGAGGCGTGGCAGCGGCTGAAGGTCATGGAGAAAACGCGCGATGGGTTTGTCATTGCCGAGGAGGACTTTCGCATCCGTGGCATGGGAAATCTTCTGGGCCGGGAGCAAAGTGGCGCCCTCGTTCTGAGGGCGGGCGATCCCTTGCGCGATCAGGCGCTGCTGGAACAGGCGCGGACGGAGGCCTTTCGGCTCATTGAATCGGATCCTCGTCTGGAGGCGCCGGAGCACGCCGCGTTACGTCAACGGGCCCGCGCCCTCTACCGGTCGGCATCGACGTTCGTAAAAGTCGGATAGAGGTGCGAGTTTTTTCATCCCCAGCATTGACCATGACGCAGGCCATTCCTATACTCGCCCTATCAATTGATCCCATGCAGCGTGCCCACCCAGTCCAAAGCGTCCGGAGAGCCTCAATGAATCCTTTGATTAAGAGTCTAGTCCTGGCCTTGGTGATTCACTTGGTGGGTAGTGGGATCAGCATTCTGGCCCAGGCTCCGGCAGGCGTCCCTGCGACCGACCGCATCTTGAACATCAAAAAAATTGATGCCGGCAAAGTCAAAACTCCGGATTATGTGGTCAAGCCGGCGCTGCCCACCCAGCGCACCCGGGAATGGTACAAGATGGAAGTCATCTACGATACCGATCCGGAGTGGGTGGATGAAGTCAGCTTCACCTACTATGTGGTGGTAAAAGCCAAGCAGCCGATGCCCGGCCGATCCGCCTTTACGCTTTTTAAGGGTGATGTGACGTACATCAATGTGGAGAAAGGCCGCCACAAAAGTGACATCTATCTGCACCCCAGCACCCTGGCCCGGTTTGGCGACGTGGAACGGGTTGCCGCCCTGGTCAGCGTGGGAGGACGTTTGGTGGGGATGGAAGGTCTGCCCTCCGGTTCCACTTCCACGCGCTGGTGGGAGCAATTGCCGCCTCAGGAAGGCTATTTGTTAAACCGCACCCAGACCCCCTTCGCCATGATCAACTTCGATGATTATGAGGCGATCAAGCCCAAGAACTAGCATCCCGGACCGCCTTTCGTCATGCAGCGCATTTTAGCCCTCGATATCGGAGCCAGCAGCATCAAGCTGGGTGAATTTGTCACCCTTAAGGCGGGGGGCATTGAATTGGTCGGCTTCGGGGTAAGCCCTCTGCATGTTGACCCGCAGTCGGACAGCGACCGCGTGCCCCAGTTAATTTCCACCATCAAGGAACTGATGCATGACCGGGGCATCAAGTCCGGCCCGGTGACCTTGTGTGTGTCCGGCCAGTCGGTTTTTTCCCGTTTTGTGAAGCTGCCGCCGGTGGACAAGGAAAAGGTCTACCAGATCATTCTCTACGAGGCCCAGCAAAACGTACCGTTCCCCATGAACGAAGTAGTTTGGGATTACCAGCTCATCGGCCGCGGGGAAGGGGAGTTGGACGTGATGCTGGCCGCCATCAAGTCAGACATCATTGTTGAACTGACCGATGCGGTGGAAGCGGCCGGGTTGCAAACCGACCTGGTGGATGTTTCGCCCATGGCCCTTTATAACGCCGTGCGCTACAATTACAGCGACCGGGCCGAGTGCACCTTGGTCATTGACATCGGTGCCCGCTCCACCGATCTGATTTTTCTGGAACAGAGCCGGGTCTTCATCCGCAGCGTGCCGGTGGCGGGCAACGCCATCACCCAGCAGATCATGCGGGAATTTGATCTTTCGTTTGATGATGCGGAAGAGATGAAGCGAGCCCACGCGTTTGTGGCGTTTGGCGGCGCCTACGAAGAGCCCAAAAGCGAAGTAGCCGACAAGGTTTCCAAAATCGTGCGCAATGTGATGACCCGCATGCACATGGAAATCGACCGCTCCATCAAGTTCTATCGCAGCCAGCAAAACGGGCAAGCGCCTTCGCTGGTCCTGCTGGCCGGTGGAAGTTCGGTGATACCGCACACCGACACTTTTCTGCGCGACAAGTTGAAGGTGGAGGTGGATTACCTCAATCCGTTTATTAACGTACCGGTCAGCAAAGAGATCGGAGCGGACGAAATTGGACGGCACGCGCACGAACTGCCGCAGTTGGTTGGCCTGGCCCTGCGCAAGACCCTGGCCTGTCCCATCGAAATCAACCTCTTGCCCCCCAAGGTTGTTCAAGCCAAGGCGTTTCGCCGCAAAGAGCCCTACCTGGTCATGGCCTTGTTTGGTTTGGTTCTGATGGCCCTGTTGTGGTGCGCGTATCTGTTTAAAAACAATCGAATTGCCTCCGCCCAGCTGGCGTCCACACAGGCGCGGGTCGCGGCTTTGGAGCAGGTGGAAGCTCCGTTGCGACAGGCCGAGGGGGAAATCAAGAGCCTGCTGGACAAGGTGGAGCGCATTCAAGTCGTAGCCGAAAAGCGGGTGGCCTGGCTGGACATGCTGGCGGAGATTCAAGCCGTGCTGCCGGCCGATGTTTTTCTCACCAGCGTGGTCGCTGTGCGAGCTCCCATACCGGATCCCAATCAACCGCCACCCGGGCCGGGGGCGTCAGCACCAGGCAGCATCGTGAGCTTGGATATTACCGGTGGTGCTTATAAGGACAAGGTACCATCGCCAACCCCCATTATCGGTTTTCGTGATGCCTTGCGTCAGTCGTCTTGGTTCGGCGAGACCTCTGACTTTCAGCGTCTGTCCACCCCCACGGGCGATCAATATATCCGTGAGTTTAAGCTGACCCTCAACTTGAAGAAACCCTTGTCCATATGAACTGGCGCAAACACATGGTGCTCATGGTCGGTGGTGGTATTGCCATCGCTTTGTTGATCGCCGCCTTGGTCGTGCTGTTCCGGTTCCAAGGCCAGTACGGGACCACCGCGCAGGCGTTAGAGTCGGCCAAACTTCGCCTGCAACAGTTGAATGCCCGCAATCCCTACCCCTCTGACGACAACGTCAAGAAAACACGCGCCAACCTTTCCTCCTTGACCGCCCAGGCGTTGAGCATGCAGGACGTGCTGCAGAAGAACAAAATTGAGGGTGCCCGGATTGAACCCGCTGAATTCGCCCAGTTGCTGGAGAAAACCAGTCGCCGCCTTCAGCAGAAAGCCCAGGAATCTGAAGTTCTTCTGCCTGCCGGTTTTGCTTTTGGCTTTCCCCGCTACGCGGAAGGCGCATTGCCCTCGGCGGATGCCGTGTTCCGGCTGGTCGGTCAACTGAAGACGGTGGAAACCTTGTGTGAAACCGTCTTTCAGGCCCGTATTGCCCAACTGGACACCCTGGAACGCGAGACCTTTGAAGAGGGGGAGGTCGTAGCAGACACGGGGGCCACGGCCAACCTGCGCAGGCGCACCGTTACCGATTCCGCTCCGGTGGTAAGTCGAATTCCGCTGGTGGAGCCGAATGATCTGTTTTCAGCGGAACGGATCACCCTGACCTTCCAGGGGCGCGAGACCGCGGTATGGGATGCCATCAACGCCATCGTCCGGCATCCATCGTTCATGGTGATCGCCGATCTACGCCTGGAGAACAGCCTGGCGCTGGCGGGCAGCTTGGGCAAGAAAACCCCGGTTACACCCATTACCGGTGAAAAAATTATCGTCCCTCAATACCCCAGTCATGATGATCGTATCGTGGCCGGGCGCGAACATGTTATGGCCACGGTGGTGGTGGATCTCTACCACTTCAATGCGGCGTTTGCCGCGGAGGCCCAGCCATGAGCGGGCGACTTCGACCGGGCAACAGTTGGTTTGGTCAGAATTACGACAAGCTGGCCTTGGCCATCGTGTTGGCGCTTCTGCTGGGGTCAGCCATCCTGCTCCTGACGTGGACCACGCAGGCTCAGCAGGCGGCCGTGGCGGATCCCGGTTTGCAGATCGGGTGGGTCGGCAAAGCCACGGCGGAAGCGGATAGCACGATGTTGACCAATACGCTTCACTTGATTCAGCAACCGACCCAAATGGGCGCGCAGAACCGGCGCATGCTGGTGGGTGAGTTGCGTGTGGCCAGTATCCCCGACGGTGCGCCCATCGCCTACAATGCGACCAAAGACCCGTTTAACGGGGTGACCCAACCCGCGGTGGATTACGATCCCGATAGCGATGGCGATGGCCTGACCGACAAAGTCGAACTGGCGGCGGGGCTGAACCCCGGCGATCCGTCCGATGGCTCTGCTGATCAGGATGGGGATGGCTACAGCAATGCCGAAGAGCTGCAAATGAGCACCGATCTGCGCAGCGCAACCAACTATCCTCCGCCCATCGCCAAACTGCGGCTGGCACGTACCCTGGTGAATCCGTTCCGTTTTCGTTTCCTGGGCGTGTCCAAGCTGCCCGATGGCGATCGCTTCCAACTGAACCTTCGTTCCTTGGAGCGCACGTATTTCGCTCGATTGGGTGACTCTGTGGAAGGTTATACGGTCAGTCAGTATGAGGAAAAAACACCGGAAGGCCCGGTCATCACCCTGAAACAGGGGTCGACGGTCATGCGCCTGGTACAAGGTAAGGTCATCAATCAGGAGGCGCGAAGCGCTGAATTGGTCTTCATTCTGGATGGAACCCGCTATCGTCGCCAGATCGGTGACGAGTTGAAGCTCAAGGACTTGCTATACAAAGTCGTTGACATCAAAGCAGACCGTGTCGTACTACGCGATGAGCGCGACGGCAAGGAATCTGTGGTTTATGCCCTGAGTCAGGAAGAACGAGCCCGGTTGCAAGCCGTCGGAGCGCCGTCTGCGCCGGCCATTGGCACGGGGGCTCCGGCACCTGAAGTAGCTCCGTCGGATTTTCCGTTTTAGTTATGAAGAAGTATCAGATTACACGTCGGTTTGTTCTCTCTCTCGTAGAATTGCAAAGGAGTCTGTCCATGAGTCTCATTCGCTGCACGTTGCCGCTGATCCTGATGTTGGGGTTGGCTTTGTCATCCATCGGTTCAGCGCAAGACGACGCCAGTCTGGACGCGCTTCTTCAAGATTTGACCCTGCCCGCGACCAGCGCGCCCGCACCGGAAGCCACAGCCGATGCCGTGGTCGAGCCTGTCGCTGAAGTTGAAACCACCCCCGCTGAGATGGTGGAAGAAGTCATTCCCGCGCCGGTTGCCCCGGCACCCGAGGTGACGCCCGTGGTAGAGGAAGCTGGTGCCGAGGTCGTAGCGGAAACAGCACCGGAAATGGTGATTGACGAACCCACGCCCGTCGTCGCGACGGATGCGGTCACGGAAACTGTGGTGGAAGAGCTCCTCCCGGTGGAAGAGGAAACGATGGTGGAGGCTGAGGTGGCGGCAGAGCCAGAACCCGTTCCCGTGGTGGAAGCAGGGGAAGTGATCGAAGCGGCTCCGGAGGTAGTTTCGGACGTGGTCGTTGAAGAGGAAACGGACATGGCCGCGGAAGAACCGACCGAGGAAACCGCCGCCACGGAAGTGGAAGCGCCGCTGAACGAATTGCCGGAAGGCATGGATCCAGCCCTGTTTGCCCAGCAGGAAGAGGCTCGTCGGCAGATGCGTGAAAAAGAAGGGAACAAGAGTCTGGCCGATGGATTGGCCGCTTTGCAGGCAGGCAAGCTGGATGAAGCCATTATGCGTTTACAGGAAGCGCAGGCCAAGATTCCCGCCCGTTCATCGAACGCGGAACGTCTGGAACAGGCCCGCTCCTCCCTTGGAGTAGCCCACACGCGTAAAGCGGAGGAGGCGTTTGAGAAGAACGATTTGAAAACAGCCCGGGCGAGTCTGAGCCAGGCGAAGAGCTTTGTATCGGCCGACGCGCTGGAAGAGTTGGATCGCAAGGTCTCCCGCGGTGAGGCCAAAGCAGCTGCCATCGCCGCCAAGCCTATTCCCGTCAAAGATCTACCGGAGGTGGTGGAACGTGAAAAAACCATCGACGAATTATTGTCTGAAGGACGTCAGTATCTGGAGTTGGGCGACTTTAACGCCGCCGAGGTCAGGTTTGAGAAGGTTCTGATTCGGGACGAATACAACATCACCGCCATGCGTTATCTGCGCAAATTGGACAACCAGCGTTATAAAGCCCGTTCCAAGGAACGCGAGGCCACCGAAGCTGACATGATGCAGCGTGTGCGCGACACCTGGAATCCTCCTGTACGTGAGGACACGCCGCTGCCGCAGTCCGTTCAAAACCGTGGCGCGGTGGAAACCAAGACCTCGGCCCAGAAACTACAGGAGAAGATGGAGCAGATCATCATTCCCTCCATTGAATTCCGTCAGGCGAACATCACCGATGTGGTCAACTTCCTTGTAGAAGCCAGTATCTCCGGAGATAAAATTGATGGCACCGGCGTCAATATCATCTTGAACCTCAGCATGCCCGGCGGGGCCGAGGCCGCCACCCCGGCGGCGGCGCCCAGCGAACCCGCGGAAGGTGGCTTTGGCGGTGAGTTTGGCGGCGGATTCGATGATTTGGGTGCAGCACCCGCCGCGCCAATGAATTCATCCTCGCCTGGCATTCCCACCATCACCCTGAATCTGCGCCGGATATCGTTGCTGGATGCCGTAAAGTACATCACGGAAGTGGCCCGGCTTAAATTCCGCTTGGAGGAAAATGCGGTCATGATCACGCCCGAAGGCGTAGTTTCGGGCCGGGTGATTACCCGTCTCTACCCGGTGCAACCCTCCATCATTGATGTGGTGGTGGATCGCGAAGAAGCTCCCGAGCGTACCGGTGAATTCGTGGAGATGGGGTCGAGCCGATCCGCTATCAAGAAGAGCGACGTTAAGGAATTCTTCGAGAAAACCGGCGTTCCCTTCCCGGCAGGCACCTCCATTACCTACAATCCCGCCATCAGCCAGTTGATCGTGGCCAACACTCCTGAGAATTTGGAAGTGTTTGAGCGCATCTTGTCCCGCCTGAACGTGATTCCCAATCAAGTGGAAATTGAAGCGCGCTTTGTGGAGATCTCGCAGGATGATCTCGAAGAGCTTGGCTTCCAGTGGATACTCACCGACAACTGGGAAATTGCCCAGAAGCAGGGCATTGGCGGGGTGGCCGGTCAGGAGATGCTCATCGCCAATGCAGATGCGAATGGATTCACCAAAGGGCTGCGTTTCTTCAATCAGGCGCAAAGCTCGGGCGCCATTCAGCCTCTATCTTCTCCTCTCGTCGGATCTGGCAACACCCCGTTGGGCGGCATCCTGAGTTTCGCCAGCGTGTTGACCAATCCGGAAGTGAAGGTGGTGTTGCAAGCGCTTTCCCAACACGGCGGGACCGATCTTCTGTCTGCGCCCCGGGTGACCACCCGCAGTGGTGTAAACGCGCAGATTCAAGTGGTGCGTGAAATCATCTATCCGACGGAGTTTGAAGTCTCCGAGCCCACCATCTCGGCCAGTACGGTGTCCACCGGAACCGGCACCGCTGGTGGCTTGGTCACCCCGCCCACCGTAACGCCGGGTTCCTTTGAAACTCGTGAAACAGGTGTGATCCTGAATGTGACGCCTACCGTTGGTCCCGATGGCTACACCATCGATTTGACCATGGTCCCGGAAGTGGCGGAGCTGGTGGACTGGATTCAGTATGGCTCATCCGCCTCCGCGGGTGGCGTGAGCTTCACCTACAACATTCCGCAGCCCGTGTTTGCCAGCCGCAACGTGACGACCAGCATTGTGATCTGGGATGGTCAGACCGTGGTGATGGGCGGACTTATTCGCGAAGATCTGGTCAAGGTGAAGGACAAAGTGCCTTTGCTGGGTGACATACCTTTGATCGGACGTCTGTTCCGCAGCGAAGGCGAATACAGCAAGAAGAAGAATTTGTTGATCTTCGTAACCGCGCGCCTGGTGGATCCTTCCGGCAAGCCGATTCATCGCGGAGAGGCGGTAGGCGCCTCCGAGAATACGGCCACGCCCGAAGTTCCGGCGTCCCAGCCCTAAGCGAGCCGTCGCGTAGAGCGGACGGCGGGTCGGCACCGGAGCACGAGCGCTCCGGTGGCAAGATATCTTCGAAACCATCGATGGGATGGTAACTCACGCATGCCCAAGTCCCTTATGCTGCTGGTGGATGGATTGGCGGTCGCCTATCGCGCCTTTCATGCCATTCCTCATCTGTCCTCTCAACGGGGTGAACCTACCAACGCCTTGTTCGGGTTCATCAAAATGCTTCGGCAGATGGATGATCAATGGCATCCCACCCATCGTGCCGTCGTGTTTGACGGAGGCTTGCCCGCGCATCGCATGGCCTTATGGCCGGACTATAAAGCCCAGCGTGATCCCATGCCGGAGGCGTTGCGCGCCCAGTTGGAACCCATCACCCGTTTCCTGCAGTTGGCGGGATGGAGCAGTGTTCACCCGGCGGAGGAAGAGGCCGATGATGCGCTGGCCACCCTGGCTAGGGCGGCCGCCGGTCCGGATATGCGCGTCTTGATCGCCAGCAGCGACAAAGACCTGCTGCAACTGGTAACCGACGATGTTCAAATCCTGCCTCCAACCAAGGATGGGGTGCCAATGGATACGGCGGCGGTACGTGTCAAATTCGGGGTGGCGCCGGACCAAGTGGTGGACGCTCTGGCCTTGATTGGGGATACGGCGGACAATATTCCAGGTGTGCCCGGGATCGGTCCCAAAACCGCGGCTCAATTGCTGAGCCAGTTCCCACGGCTGGACGACGTGTGGGCTCATCTACCATCCGTCGAACCGGTGCGAATTCGGCAGTTACTGGCCGAGCATCGTTCCACGGTCGAACGCAACCAGGCCCTCATGCGGTTGCGAATCGATCTTCCGGATATGCCGTCGGTGGACCAGTTACTGGCCCGCCGACCGGACTATGGCCCTCTGGTGGAGTTTCTTGAAGAACGAGATTTGAACGGGCTGGCCCGCGCCTACCGGGAATCTGAAATGGAACTCTTCTAGGCATGCAGGTGAATACGCTGCAACATAAATTGGCCTGGCTCATGGGACTGGTGCTCCTGTTCCTGCTCGCCCTGGGTGCGCGTCGGGCCGTGCTGGAGGCCCAGTACCGAAAAGTAGGGGATGATCTTCCCTTCACCCTGGAAAGCGCTCTGCAGTACCGGCGCATCAAAATCATCCATGATACCGGACAATTACCGGCCCGCGATCCTATGGTGCAATATCCGGAAGGGATACCCAACCGGACCAGTTACAATCTGGGCTCGGAATACCTCTATGCGGCCGCCGCGCAGGTGTTCCCGGACTCCATGCCTTTTGCCAATCGTCTACGCTGGCTGGAAAGCGGATGGTTCTGCCTGGGGATTCCCTTACTGGCTCTCTGGCTGCGGGTATGGCGTCGCAACAGCTGGTCCGCCGGGGTGGGGGCCGCGTTCTATGCTGTAGCGCTTTCCAGTGTCATGCGTTCCACCGGACAGGAATTGTCGCGTGAGAATTTTGCCCTGCCCATTCTGATCGCCCATTTACTCGCCGATGCTGTAGGCGCCCGCAGCAACCACGGTTGGTCGCGCATTGCATGGAATTTACTTTCGGCCAGTCTGCTGGCCCTAGCCCTGGCCTCGTGGGACCTGGTTCAGTATTTCATCATGCTGCGCATGGTCTGGATGGCCGGTCGTACCATTCTCGGCCGCACCTCTCCGTTGGACCCCGTTTTTCACGCCTGGTTCGGGCAGATGGTTGCTTTATTTGCGGTGGGGGCCTTGCACCCCTACTATCGCAGCCACGGTTGGTTGCTATCGCCGGCCATGCTGATGGGATACTCCACCCTGGGTCTGACCTTGCTGCGAGCACGGGCGACGGGATCCTGGTTGCGCTGGAGCATCGGCACCCTCCGCTCGGCGGGAACCTGGATGGGCTGCTTTGCCGTGGGATCGGTGATAGGGCATGTGACAGCCTATGGCAGTGCCTACAACCATTTCGGTTCCCTGCTGTGGGCCAAGCTCCGCTTCCTCAATGTCAAGCCCGTGGACCCGGCCCTGCTAAGTTTTGACCAGCGGATCATGTGGGTACCCGCCCTTCACTCGGCCACCCCGGGTTTGGCTCACCTGCTCTTTCCCTGCATCCTCTATTTGACAATTCCCGCCTTTTTGCTACTACTTTGGTCCATCCGAAAGCGGTCCGACCAAAAAGTTGGTGAACTGCTGTTCTTCTTCGGAGCATCTTTCATCGCATTCTGGTTTTTCGCCCGTTTCCACGTTTACCTGTCGCTGTTTGCCTCTGCGCTGGTCGGAGTTTGGGCGGGTGCGGTGACGGAGTACCGGGGCTGGCGACGAAGTCTGGCTGCTGTGCTGCTGGGACTGGGGTTGACGGGGGAGGCCCTTCACACCCTGCAACAGCCGGAGCGCTGGGGCCGCATCAATGTTTATTACAAGGAGTTGGACGAGTTGGCGGACTGGCTGAAGCGCGAAGTAGCGCCGGAACCTGTACTGGCTAATTTTGGGGCCAGTGCTTTTATCGCCGCCTACGGAAAGTGCGCCGTCTTGCTGCACCCGAAGTTTGAGGACCGATTAATACGGCAGCGTGTGCTGGAGTATGGAGAGCAGTTGTTTAAAGGAACCGAAGCATCGTTTCGCGCATGGGCGGATGATCAGGGGGCGCGCTACTATGTATATGCTCTGGGTGAGTTTGCCCGCGAGTCGCCGGAATTGCAGATGCGCTATTTTGTGAATGCCCTAGAGCCAGCACCTACCGCACCGGCCCGCCTGTTTGAGGCCGGCCGGCGTGATCTGCGCTATTTCCACTATCGCTGGAGCAACCATAAATACGCAGTCTACCGCATTCTGACCCGGGAGGATGAAAAGCTAGCCGCGCAGGCTCTGGACGACGCCCGTAGCGCCTTTGAAGCGGGCGATCTTGCTGCGGCCCGCCGGTCGGGTGAAGAGGCGCTTCGCCTGGATCCAGGGTTGGTGGCGGCGGCGGAGATTCTGGGCCATATCGCGAGCCTGCAGGAAGCGGGCTTTGATCATCAGCCGACAGGGAATTGACGTGGGCAACTATCCAGTGGTGGGCATAACCGGTGGAGTTGGATGCGGCAAAAGCGAAGTAGGCCGCCTCCTGACCGAACGGGGTGTGCGGGTGGTGGACGCTGACGAGGTGGTGCATGAGTTGTTGCGGACGGAGGCGGAAATCCGGCGTCAGCTGGTCAGCCGATTTGGTACCTCCATCGAGAATGTGGACGGTGGCCTCAACCGAGCCCTCCTGGCCCGACAGGTGTTTGCGGATGTCGGAGCCCGTCGTTTCGTCGAAGCCCTGATTCACCCCCGGGTGCTGGAACATTTACGCCAGTGGGTGCGGGAACAGCGAACGCGTGGGCCGGGGGCGGTGTTGGTGCCGCTTCTGTTTGAAGTGAATTTCACCGAGGGCTGGGATGCCATCTGGTGCGTAAGTGCGAAACCCGATGTGGTGCGTGCGCGTGTACGTGCGCGCGGGTGGTCGGACGAACAGTTGGAGCAACGGCAGGCGGCCCAATGGCCGCTGAACGAAAAAGAGCAAAAGGCTTCCCTGGTATTACTGAACAATGGAAGCCGGGACGAATTAGCTGCCGCAGTGCGGCATGCTTGGGATGACGTGTTGAAAAGGAGTACCTGACTATGGCGGACGAAATGGGCGGTGGTGGCGGCGGTGGTGGTGGTGGGCATAAGATGAGACCGGGGGGCGGCCGGAGGGGTCGTCCCAATCGCGGTCATCGCGGCCCCCATGGTCCGCATGGTCATCGCGATGGCAACAGTTCTCTGATCTGGAGTCCACCGCGCGACGAGATGCCGCGCGATTACGATCACCAGCCGGTCGTGCAGTCCGCGCCCGCTCCATTGGGACCGGATGGACTGCCCATGGAAGGGGAAAACGGAGTCGCCCCAGTGCCCCGCGCCCAAGGCACACCTCAGGTGCTGAAACTATTTGAACTGCAGGCCCAGACCGTGCCCGAGCTCAAAGCCTTTGCAGAAACATACGGCCTGATCGAACTCGGAGCCATGCGCAAGCATGAGCTCATTTTCGAGATCCTGAAGGCCAATGCCCGGGTGGGTGGCCAGATGTTCGGCAAGGGCATCATGGAAATTCTGCCCGACGGTTTCGGGTTCCTGCGTTCGCCTCTGTACAACTATCTTCCCTGCCCGGAGGATATCTATGTCTCACCCTCCCAAATCCGGCGTTTTTCCCTGCGCACGGGCGACCATGTGGACGGCGAAATCCGCCCGCCCAAGGAGAAGGAGCGTTTCTTCGCCCTGTTGAAGGTTGATGCGGTCAATCAAGAGGCGCCGGAACAACGGCGCAGCAAGATTCCGTTCGAAAACCTGACCCCCATGTTCCCGGATCGGCGCATCCAACTGGAAACCAAGCACGACGAAATATCCATGCGGGTGATGGATCTGCTGACGCCCATCGGCTTTGGCCAGCGCGGGCTGATTGTGGCCCCGCCGCGCACCGGAAAAACCGTATTGCTGCAGAAGATCGCCAACAGCGTTTCGGCCAATCATCCCAAGGCGCACCTGATCGTGCTGCTGATAGATGAGCGGCCGGAGGAAGTCACGGACATGGAGCGTAATACCAAGGCCCAGGTCCTGAGTTCCACCTTCGATGAACCGCCTGAGCGCCATGTCCAGGTAGCGGAAATCGTCATTGAAATGGCCAAGCGCATGGTGGAATGCGGGCGGGATGTGGTCATCCTGCTGGACAGCATCACCCGCCTGGCCCGCGCCTACAACACGCTGCAACCGCATAGCGGCAAGATCCTGTCAGGTGGCGTGGATGCCAATGCCCTGCACAAGCCCAAGCGCTTTTTCGGGGCGGCCCGCAACATCGAAGGCGGGGGCAGTCTGACCATCGTGGCCACGGCCTTGGTGGATACGGGCAGCCGTATGGACGAGGTAATCTTTGAAGAATTCAAAGGTACCGGCAATATGGAACTCGGTCTGGATCGCCACCTGGTGGACAAGCGCATCTTCCCCGCCATCAACATCGAGAAGTCGGGCACGCGCAAAGAGGAGCTCCTGCTGCACCCGGATGAGCTGGCCAAGATATGGATCCTGCGCAAGGCCTTGAACGGGGTTCCGGCGGTCGAGGCCATGGAACTCATCGTGAACCGTCTCAAGAAAACCAAGAGCAACGCCGAGTTTTTGTTGGCCTTGCAAGGCTGAGTACCGTGTCCGAGACGCCGTTTAGCGTTGCCCCGTCCCTGCGCCGACATGGCGCCTGGGCGTGGTGCGCTATCGGTTTGTCGGTGTTGCTGCACGCCCTGCTGCTCTCCCGCCTGCCCGATCTACTGGTAGGCGCGATGCAGAAGCAACCGTTGTTCCCTGACTATCCGGCCATTGCGCTGGATCGGGTGGAACGCATCCCGCGCCCTCCGGTGGTGGAGCCCGACCGCTTCCGACCTGAAAATCCCGGAGAGGTTCGGGCCTTGTGGGCAGACACCCTGGCTTCTTCAGCAACTGCCGCCCCCGATCTGCCGGTACCGGAAATGCCGGAGGTATCCACCGGCCCGGTCAAGGGTGAAGCCGAGGTTCTGGTCGAGCCGGAGTCTGCCCCAGCCGTTCCCTCGTGGGATCCCCGACAAGATGTATTGCAGATCGAACATCCCCAGTGGGATGAACGGGACAGCGCCATGCCACGACGGTGGTCCACCGCCGCGGAGCGCACGGATCGAGTGCCGGATGTGGTACTGCCGGTGGAGCCCTCTGCCCACCTGGCCATGACGGCGCCCGCGGGTTTGCCTACGGGTATTGAATCCTTGAGTCGGCCCACCGTCCGCGCTGACGGTTTGCCGGAAGGCGCCACCACGGCTTCGCCATCGGATAACCGCTCTGCGGAACCGGGTTATCTGGTTCTGCCGCGTCTGGATGAGGCCGCGCTGCCTGAAGAGCCTCGCGCCTTGGAACCGGTGGAGAGCTATCTCACCATTACCACCCGTAAATATCGTGCGGCGGATGAGCCGGAATACCTCTACCTGGAAATGAACATCACCCGCAAGAGTGCCGAAGCTTTGCCCATTCTGTCCAAGGATGTGCTGTTTGTGCAGGACTGCTCGGAAAGTATGACCCCGTGGAAGCTGGCCGAGTGCAAGCGCGGGTTAATTCGATGGCTGGACCAGTTGAATCCGGGCGACCGCTTCGATGTGCTGGCCTTTCGAGACCAAACCACACGTTGCTTCGGGGAATGGCAGGCTTTCACCTCTGCTTCCAAAGCAGCTGCGCTGGCCTTCATTGATGGATTGCGCGCCCAGGGTAACACGGATGTGTTTGCCTCCCTGCAAGCGGCCCTGTCCGTACCGCAGGAACCCGGCCGTCCGGTGGTGATGGCCCTGATTACGGACGGACGGCCCACCACGGGGGAAACTGAAGGGTCTGCGATTATTGAGGGATTCACCCTGGCCAATCAGGGTCGTTTGTCCGTTTTCGGGCTGGGCGGTGGGCAGCGGGTGAACCGTTTCCTGCTCGATCTGCTCAGCTATCGCAACCGGGGCGATGTGGTGGTGGAGGAGCAGACGGACCAGATTCCTTATGCCATGGAACGCCTGGGTTCCGAAACGCGTCGCCCGGTACTCAGCGAACTGTCCTATCAGTTCAGCGGAGTGGAGGCGGCGGTGGTCTATCCTTCCACCCTGACTCATCTCTACCTGGATCGCCCGCTTACCTTGTATGCACGTGTGCCGTTCGATCAGCCGTCCGCAGCCTTTCAGGTGGTGGGGCGGAGCGGCGGGAACTATCGTGACATGGTTTTCCCGCTGGAGGTGGCTCAGGCCGAAACGGGTTCGCCGGACATCCGGGCGCGCTGGGTGCGTCATCGCTTATACGACTGGATCGGCACCTATTTACGCACGCCCCGAACCGAGGACCTTGCCCGCATCCAGAATCTGGCTGATCGCTACGGGCTGGCCGTGCCTTACGGTTTCGGTACCGCGGTTCCCCGTTGGTAAATCGTTCGCACGGATCGGTTGACGGGGCGGGGTGGGGCGTCTACCTTAACCCGCTTTGGTTGACCCGAAAGCAGAGGAAATTGGAATGAATGTACGCGTAGAAACTGCAGGACCGTGCCGCCGGGAAGTTCACATCGAAGTGCCCGCCGACCGCGTAAACAGTGCTTTTGACGAAGTGGTGAAGGCCTATTCCCAGGTGGCCCGCATACCCGGCTTCCGACCGGGCAAAGCGCCGCGGGATCTAATTCGCCGACGATTCCAGAAGGAAATAGCCACCGAGGTCAAGGAACGCTTGATCCCGGCTGCCTACCAGGAGGCGATACAGCAGGAGAAGCTGGAGACCATCAACGTCCTGGATGTGAAAGAAAAGGAGCTGTCCGAGTCCCAGCCGTTCGCCTTCTCCATCACCCTGGATGTGCAACCGACCTTCGATCTGCCGTCCTACAAGGGCCTGGCCGTGGAAGGCGAAGCCGTGGCGGTGAAGGACGAGGATGTGGATGAGGTGCTGCAGAACATCCGCGAACAGAATGCCCGCTACGAAGAAGTTCAGGGCCGCGCCCTGGCCAAGGGCGATCTGGCCCAGATTGACTATGCTGGACAGCTGGACGGGAAACCGGTGGAAACGGTATCCGCCAAGGCCAAAGGCATGGGCGAAGGCAAGGACTTCTGGCTCATGGCGGACGAGCAAAACGAATTTCTGCCCGGATTCGCCGCCGGCCTGTGGGGCGCCCAGGCGGGTGAAACCCGTACGGTGACGGTGGATTTTCCGGCTACCTTTATTGAGCCATCTCTGGCCGGCAAGCAAGCCAGCTACAAGGTGACGGTCAAAGCCATCCGGGAGAAGAAGCTGCCGGAAATCGATGATGAGTTCATCAAGGCGGTAGGGGCGGACAGCCTGGAGGCCATGAAGACCCGGGTGCGTGGCGATCTGCAGAATATGCGCGAAGAAAACGAAAAGCGCCGCCAGCAGAACGAAGTGGCCCGGCTGTTGCTCCAAAATACCACGCTGGATCTGCCGGAATCGGTCTTGCAGGAAGAGACCCGCCAGCAGGTGTATGAAATGGTGCGCCAGAGCCAGACCAGCGGGGCCAGCAAGGAAGACATCGAGACCCGCAAGGAAGAGCTTTTTGACACCGCGGCCCGCACCGCCGGCGACAAGATCAAGCTGCGCTATATCCTGCGCCGCATCGCCCGCGAAGAGAAGATCGAGTGCACCCAGGAAGAGGTGGAGGCCCGCATGGCCATGCTGGCCCGCAGTTGGGGCGTGGCCCTGGACAAGTTGAAAGCGGACATGCACAAGCGCAACGCCCTGCCGCAGGTGCGGGAAGATGTATTGTTGAACAAGACCCTGGTGTGGTTGCGCGACCAGGCCAAGGTCACCACCAAGTCCTGAGGAGTTTCGTCATGAACGAGCAGAGTAATATCCTGGTGCCCATGGTCATCGAGCAGACCGGGCGGGGCGAGCGGGCGTTTGACATTTTTTCCCGCCTGCTCAAGGAGCGCATCATCTTCCTGGGTTCCGCGGTCAACGATGATGTGGCCAATTTGATCATCGCCCAAATGCTGTTTCTGCAGGGGGAAGATGCCGAGAAGGACATTAATCTCTACATCAACTCGCCCGGCGGTTCGGTGACGGCCGGCCTGGCCATTTATGACACCATGCAGTACATCAAATGCGATGTGGTGACCTATTGCGTGGGTCAGGCCGCCAGCATGGGCGCGGTGCTCATGGCCGCGGGCTCGGCGGGCAAGCGCTTTGCTTTGCCCAACGCGCGCATCATGATCCATCAACCGTGGGGCGGCGCCCAGGGTCAGGCCACCGACATCAGCATCCAGGCCAAGGAAATCCTGCGCCTGCGCGACCGGCTCAATGAAATCCTGGCCTTCCACACCGGCAAGCCGGTGGCCGATATCGCCAAGGATGCAGATCGTGATTTCTTCATGTCGGCGGAAGAGGCCAAGGCGTATGGGCTGGTGGATCAGGTCACCGCCAGCCGCAAGATAGCCAAGGGAAGCTGAGGAAACGTTTTATGCCCGCTCGTGGCGAACCAACCAAATGCTCGTTTTGCGGCAAGTCGCAGGCTGAAGTCGGCCGATTGATTGCCGGTCCCGGTGTCCACATTTGCGATCAGTGTGTGGACCTGTGCCACTCCCTCATCACGCGGGAGGACAAGGGCAAAGGCAAGGCGGCATCGGAGGTGCGCAAGGCGAACGATGTTGAGGTGCCCAAGCCCCACGAGATCAAGGCGGCCTTGGATGAGTACGTCATCGGTCAGAACCAGGCCAAGAAAATCCTGTCTGTGGCCGTGCACAACCACTACAAGCGCATCCGGGCCCGCCAGCATCCGCATCCCCAGGATCCACATCCCGAGGTGGAGATCGAGAAGAGCAATATCATGCTCATCGGACCTACCGGATCGGGCAAGACCCTGCTGGCCCGCACTCTGGCCCGTGTACTCGATGTACCGTTCAGCATGTCGGATGCCACCACCCTGACCGAGGCCGGGTATGTGGGGGAGGATGTGGAGAACATCCTGCTGCGGTTGCTGCAGGCTGCGGACTTCAATGTTGCGCGCGCCGAAATGGGCATCATCTACATTGACGAAATCGACAAGATTTCCAAGAAGGGCGCCAATCCATCCATCACGCGCGATGTGTCAGGCGAGGGCGTTCAGCAAGCTCTGCTGAAGATTCTGGAAGGCACCACGGCCAATGTACCACCCCAGGGTGGGCGCAAACATCCCCAGCAGGAATACATCAAGCTCAACACGGAGAACATTCTGTTCATCTGCGGCGGGGCGTTCATCGGTTTGGAAGACATCGTTAAACGCCGGCTGGGTAAAGGAGCGCTGGGGTTTGGCACGGACAGTGTCAGCAAACTGGCGGAGCGGGCAGGGGCCCGGGTGGAACCGGAGGATTTGGTGCAGTTCGGGCTTATTCCCGAGTTTATCGGACGTTTGCCCGTGGTAAGCACCCTGAACCCGCTGACCGAAGATGATCTGGTGCGCATTCTCACCGAACCACGCAATGCCATGACCAAGCAGTACGCCAAGCTGTTGCACATGGAGGGGGTGGATCTTTCCTTCACCGACACGGCCTTGCGGGAAATGGCGCGTATTGCCATTCAAAAGGGGACCGGGGCCCGTGGTTTGCGTGCCATTCTCGAGCACATCATGCTCGACCTGATGTACGAAGTGCCCATCAAGGGAGACCTGAAGGAGTGCCGGATCACCAAGAGCATGGTGGTCGCATCCCACCAACCCGGCGGTTCATCCGTGGAACCCTCCAAGGTGGCCTGATCGACCTTTGACTATTCGCCATGCGAGCGGCCCACTCATACTGCTGCTGGTTGCCGGAGGTGCTTCTGGCGGTCTGGTTATGCGGTACAGGGATGGTGGGCGCCCGTCCCGTGGAGATCACGGTTCTCCACACCACGGACATCCACGGGAACCTTTTGCCGACCTCGGATTATGATGGCCATCATGATGTGGGTGGCCTGTTGCGTTGTGCCACGCGCATTGAAGAGATACGTGCTGAAAAAGCGAATGTGCTTCTGGTCGACAGCGGTGATTTGATTCAGGGCAGCGCAGTCAGCTACCTGACTCAGGGCCGCTCCACCATCCGGGCCATGGAGTATCTTCGTTACGACGCCTGGACGTTCGGTAACCATGAATTTGACTGGGGGCTTTCTCCTTTGCTGGCCTTGCACAACGCCACCAAGCTGCCCATGCTGGCCGCGAATATTGTGGGCCGGCCCGGGCAAGCCAATCCGTTCGGGCGGCTGAAGCCCTATATCGTCCGCGAAGTGGACGGGGTCAAGGTGGTCATCGTGGGCCTCATCACGCCCGGGGTACCCACCTGGTCCACGCCGGATTTGCTGGGCGACACGCTGTTTGAACGATCGCTGCCCGCCCTGAGCCGTATCATGCCCCACGTGCAGGCTGAGAATCCGGACATCCTGTTGTTGACCACCCACCAGGGCTATCGTCCGTATGGGGATGATCACGCCAATGAGGTGAATGCCATTGCCCAGGCTTATCCGGAATTTGATGCCATCTTGGGCGGTCACTCGCACCAACCGGTGGAAAAAGCCCTGGTGGGCGGGCATACGTTGTACAGCCAGGCGGGCTACTATGGCATCTGGCTGGGCCAGCTGGATCTGACGTTCGACACGGTGACCCGGCAGCTGGTCCAGAAGCAAGCCCGCCTGCATCGCATGGACAGCGGCATTCCCCTGCACACCGGATTAATGGCGGTGGTGGAGCAAGATATCACCGCCTCACGTGCGTATCTGGAACAAGAGGTGGGGGAAACCGCCGCCCCCCTGACCGAACGCAGTGATGCCCTGGGGCGTTCGGATATACAGCAGTTGATCTGTCGTGCATTGGCTGAGGCCACCGGTGCGGACCTGGTGTTGCACGGGGTGCTGGACGAGGCCCAACTGCCCGCAGGCCCTGTGCACATGTCCGATGTATGGGGCATTGTGCCCTATGAAAACCGAGCGGCCATGATCACGGTAACGGCCGGTGAGTTAACGGACATCCTGAACGAGAATCTTGCCCATCGTGGTTCCATCCAATTCATGGGGCCTTATGGATTCACCTATGCCACCGAAGGGCAGGGCGGTGCCCAGCGCGCGATTCACATCCGCCTGGCCGACGGTTCCATTCCTCATCCGCGCCAGCGTCTGAAGTTGTGCGTGAATTCCTATGTGGTCGCCTCGGGCGGGAAACGCTTTCCCCGCTTGCGCGAAATCGCCGAACAACCGGAATCCCGCCTGCGCCTGCTGGAGGTGCAGACCCGGGAGGCCGTGGTATCCTATTTGAAAGCGCATCGCGGGCTGTCGCCCGAAAGCCTGCGGCAAGGAGCGCGATGACCGGGCCACGCACCGAGCGCTGGCTGGTGTGGTGCGTGCTGGCTCATGTGACGTTACTGCCCATCTCTATTGCGTTGAGCCAACCCTTCGCATTCGTGGCCGCGGTGCTGGTGGTCTGGGTGGTTTGGTCCCAACGGGGCACGCCTCATCCTCTGCATCCTTTGCGCTGGTATGTATTGGCCTTTGCGGCGCTGGCCGTGGCCAGTCTTGGGTGGAGCATTCGTCCGGCCCAGACGGCCGACAAACTCGATCGCATGCTTCTCCTGGGTATGATCATGGCCATTCCTTGGCTGACCATCCGCGGATCGTCACCCTGGTCGCGGGATGGACTCTGGCATCTGGTGCTTCTGTTTATAGCCGGTGCGACCATACAGGCGGCCATGGATGTGGTCCGAATTCCTCTGGCGTTTCACTATGCCCTGCAGAACCACGATGTGTTGGTGCAAGCCGGGGAACGTTCTGCCCGTGCCCTGCGACCGACCTGGTTTGACATGGGAAACATGCGCGATCCGCAGATGTACATGGTTTCACTCAGTTTGCTGGTGGGCTGGATGTTGTACCGGCGTTCCGACGGCGGACTTCGTTGGTGGTGGCTGGCCGCGGCATTGAACAGCGCAGCCTTCGTACTGCACTTCAAACGCGGGGCCTGGCTGGCCTTTCTGGCCAGTGCGGCGCTGATGGCCTTGCTAGCCCGGCGACGACGCATACTGCTGGTTTTGGTGCTGGTTGCGGCCAGTGCACTAGCCATGCCTCAGGTGCGGGAACGTCTTTCCCTGCTCAAAGATGAAATGCGACTCAAGACCGGCGGGCGCTATGCGTTATGGACCGAGGTGGGACCGCGCATGATGGAAGAGTATCCGTGGGGACTGGGATGGAAGGCAGCCCGGCATGAAGACTTCACCCGCTACTCGGTGCGGATTCAGCCCAAGTTGAATCATCTGCACAATAATGCCCTGCAAATGCGGTTGGAACTGGGCTGGCCTGGTCTGGCGGCTTGGCTGGCCTGGATGGGGGCGGGCGGATTCCTGATGATCAGTGGTTATCGGAGACTGGCCGGGAAAGGCGATAGCTTGGCCGGTATCGGCTACGGCGTGTCGGGAGGCTATCTTGCCCTGCACTTCAATGGGCTGGTGGAATACAACTTCGGGGACGCCGAGATCTTTATGCTCTTCAATGTTCTGTTCGGTCTGGCGGTGGCGCTGGCATGGGTGCAGGTTCCGTCATCGAACGTCGTTGCTCCAACCAATTCAAGGCCGCCTCGCGCGTCGATAGTTGGCCTTCCAACTGCAGATCGTAGCCCTCCTGCAGCAGGCGTTTGACCTCGGGGCCGGGCGACACACCGGTGGCCAGGACATCACCGCCGCGCAGCAGGGGTTCCGGCTTGACCGGCTCATGCTCAAGAGATTCAGCGTAGCGACGCACGAATTCATAGTTATCCAGATGCCCGTGGCTGCCCAGGCAGTCCACCCGGTGCAGTTCCATTTCGGTGGCAAAGGTGGGGGCCATAACCATGCGGCGCAAGGTAGCTTTCCGCATGCGCGTTACATCCATGAAACGCATGTGCTGGCGCACGCAGGTCACCACGTGAGCGGTCAACGCATTCGAACAGCGCAAACGTTGCATCATCTGCTCGGCCAGCTGAGCGCCCACTTCCGCGTGGCCATCAAACCGGATGCGCTCCCGTCCGTCGGCCTGCAGCACGCGTCGTTGCGTGGATGGTTTTCCGATGTCATGCAGCAGGACGGACCACGCGAGCTCGGGGGTGGGTTGCTCGAGTTGATCCAGCATCAAGACCGTGTGACGGAATACATCCCCCTCGGGATGATACTCGGGCGGTTGTTCGACGCCCCGTAGCGCGGCAACCTCCGGCAAGACCACGACGCATAAACCAGTATCCGCCAAGAGGGCCAGGGCCTGACCGGGTTGTCGGGCTTCCGTCAAGATGCGCGTGAGTTCCTGCTGGACGCGCTCGGCGCTGATACGACGTAATTCGCCGGCCAGGGCTTGCATGGCCTGCCGGGTGCCGGGATCGAGGGAGAAATCCAACGTGGTGGCGAAGCGTACGGCGCGCAGCAGGCGAAGGTGATCTTCGGCGAAGCGTGCGAAGGGATCGCCGATGGCGCGGATGATGCGCCCCTTGATGTCGGCCTGGCCTTGCACGTAGTCATGAATCTGCCCGGTGAGCGGGTCGAGGAACAGGCCGTTGATGGTAAAATCACGTCGGCGTGCGTCCTCTTCGGCGGTGGTGAATTCGACCGATTCCGGGTGGCGTCCGTCCACATAGCGGACATCGCGTCGGAAGGTGGCTACCTCGAAGGTGTGGGCACCCTGCTGGACCAGCACCACGCCGAAGGACCGGCCCACGGCATGGGTGACGGGAAATCGGGATTGGACCTGTTCGGGCCGGGCATCGGTGGCGATGTCGATGTCTTTGGCCGGGCGACCCAGCAAGTGATCGCGTACGCAGCCACCGGCCCACAAAGCTTGAAATCCTGCGGCGCGCAGTCGCTCGACCACGGCCCGCGCGTCCGCCTCCAAGCCGGCGCTGGTAGCCGGGTCAGTCATGCTGCTATCGCTGGGGTGGGCGCAGGCCCGCTTGTGTATCGCGCTCGTGGAGAGCGGCGTGTGTGTCACGCGCGGTCACCCCGGGGTGGGTTCCGTGGCGGCTGCGATGTTGCTGGGATGGCCGCATGTGGGCGGTGTAATGCGCGATGTATTGCACTAATTCATCGCGGCCTTCCGGGGAAATGAAGAGTGGACGTGGACTGTCCACCAATTCCAAACGGACCAGATTGGAAGTGTTGGACGTATAGTAGTATCCGGCGGCTGTAACCGCACTTGCCCGGACCGCGTGTACCGATTGGATGCTGGTAAAGGGAATGACGACCGAATAGCACCAGCCTTCGATCAGGAGTCCCTGATCGCATACCCGGTACCGACGCGGTGGATACACAAGCGGACGAAACTCGGCCATCAAGCTGAAATAGCTGGAATCATAGCGGGCCGCGCATTCCAAATCCCATTGCGTATCGCGAAAACGGTGAAGGTGGCGCGCCAGTCGCAAGCGGGCCACAATAAATGTTATCAGCATTACCACGACTAGAAAGACCAGGATTTGTCCCGGATGTCCGGTCAGCATGGTAGTCTGCTGCATGTCGGTGGCCACGGTGAGAATGCGATAATAGGCCAGACTGGCGAAGAGCGCCGGCGACACCATCTGCACCACCGGGATGGAGAGGGCGTCATCACCGGCGCCGGAGAGAGCCAGGTGCATGATGTACAGCAGGCAAAGTCCGATGGACCATAAGATGTAGGTCTGTTCTTTTAACTTCACCGCAGCCTGGTTGGCAGCCAAGCTGGAATCCGCAATGTTCTGCGTAAACAAATTATAGGGAATCAAGACGCCGATCACCAAAAAGGCCAGTGTCAGTAAGTCTAGCTCCCACGGCCAACCGGGCGGAGTCCACGTTTTGTTCTTGCTCATAGTCGCTAGTGTCGAAATCCTAGTTGCATACGGAAGGTTGCCATGCTAGGTCACGCGCCCATGTCACTCAAGCAAGATATTTGCCGCGATTTCGCGCTCATCTTATGGAACAAGCCCAGTGGCAGGCAGTTGCAGAAAAGGAGCATTCCGATGAAACGTTTGATCGCTTGGTTCATCGTCCTGGTGGCCTCTTCCGGGTGTGAATTACGCCCTCCTTCAGCAGGCCATTCTTCACCAGGCACTACATCAGGTGGCGCGGAACAGTCCGCCACGTCGACGACGGCCGAAGCAACACTGGAGTATATTCAAGGCGGACGTGGAACCTTTTCCATGACCGATCTCAAAGGACGAGTAGTCTTGTTGGATGTCTGTGCCCTGTGGTCGCCAGCCAATCGGGCGCTGATACCCGAACTTAACCGTCTGCACGATGAAGAACAGGCCGCGGGACTCACCGTCATTGGTCTGGCCGTGGATGCTAATGCTCGTGCGGGACTGACGGCGGAATGGCAGGAGTTGGGTGCCCGCTACCCGATCGTAGCAACCCCGCGCGCCAGTTTGTCGCGGCTAACTTCCGTGCGATCAGTGCCCGCGCGGTTGTTGTATGACCGCAAGGGGCAGTTGAGAAAACAGTACCCTGGCGAAGTCAGCCCGGACGTACTTCGTGCTGATGTAGGTGAATTGATCAAGGAATGATACGTCCCCTGCGTTGACTTGGATATCCGGGGTTCGTTATACCGCAGCGTGCGGTAGCTCTGGGTCATCAATACTGATGACACAAGGAAGGATATAGTTATGGATGTGCAACGAATTGCCAACACCGTGCGCGGGCTGGCCATGGATGGTGTGCAGAGAGCCAATTCCGGACATCCTGGCATGCCCTTGGGTACGGCCGATTTTGCCAGTGTGTTGTTCTTCAAGTTCCTGAAACATAATCCGATGCATCCGATGTGGGCGGATCGTGACCGGTATGTGCAATCGGCCGGTCACGGCTCCATGCTCATCTACAGTTTGTTGCACCTGTCCGGCTATGACCTGAAACTGGAAGACCTCCAGCAGTTCCGGCAATGGGGCAGTCGCACACCGGGACATCCTGAATACGGGCACACGCCCGGCGTGGAAACCACCACCGGTCCTCTGGGCCAGGGTTGTGGCAATGCCGTGGGCATGGCGCTGGCCGAAGCCATGTTGGCCGAGCGGTTCAATCGACCCGGTCACACCGTGGTGGATCACTATACCTATGTCTTGTGCGGCGACGGAGATTTGATGGAGGGCATCTCGCACGAAGCATTCTCGCTCGCCGGTCATTTGGGCCTGCACAAGTTGATTGCGTTCTATGACTGTAACCGGATCACCATCGAAGGCTCCACCGACCTCGCCTACAGTGATGATGTTCGCAAACGGTTCGAAGGCTATGGGTGGAATGTACTGGAAGTGAATGGGCACGATCTCGCCGCGGTGGAACAGGTTCTGCATACCGCACGCGCGGAGAAGCAGCGCCCGACCATCATCATCGGACATACCCGGATCGGCTTCGGTTGCCCGGAGTTGGAAGGATCTGCCGAGACCCATGGCAGCCCTCTGGGCGAGGAAAACATCCGGGCCACCAAACGTGCTTTGGGATTGCCCGAGGATCAACACTTCTATATCCCGCCGGAAGTCCCCTTATGGTTGGACGCCTGCCGCGCTCGCTGGCAGAAAGAACAAGCGGATTGGGATTCAAGGTTTGCGACGTATGCGAAGGCTTACCCAGAACTGGCGGCGCAATGGGAGCAGGCCCAATCGGGTTCGTTGCCCGCCGATTTGGCCGCCCGACTGCCGGTATTTCCGGTCGGCAAAGCCATGGCGACTCGTGCCGCGTCGGGCGCCGTCTTGCAGGAATTGGCCAAGGCCATTCCGCATCTGGTCGGCGGTTCCGCCGATCTGGCCCCCAGCACCAGCACCCTGCTGAAGAACCTGCCCTCGGTCGGGCCGGGTTCGTATGGCGGGAGAAACCTTCACTTCGGCATTCGTGAACACGGCATGATTGCGGTGATTAACGGCATGTGCTTGCACCGGGGGTTTTTGGCCTATGGAGCCACTTTCCTGGTCTTTGCCGACTATTGCCGGCCCTCGTTGCGCCTGGCTGCCATCATGGGCGTGCCGGCCATCACCGTGTTCACCCATGACAGCATCTTTCTGGGCGAAGATGGACCCACCCACCAGGCCGTGGAACATCTGGCCTCGCTGCGTGTGATACCCAACATGTCGGTTATCCGTCCGGCGGATGCGAATGAGACAGCTCAGGCATGGCTGGTGGCGCTCCGTCAGCAAAGGAAGCCGACCTGTCTGATCCTGACCCGTCAGAATGTGCCGGTGCTGGATCGAACGGTGTGCCAGCCCGCGACCGGTTTGCAACAGGGAGCCTATGTCTTGTGGGAGCAGGGCAGTGATCCGGAACTGATTTTGATGGCAAGTGGATCCGAAGTGGCACTGGTCCTGGCGGCCGGTCAGGAACTGGCCAAATCCGGCCATGCGATTCGCGTGGTCAGCATGCCCTCCTGGGATTTGTTCGAAGCGCAGACCACAGAGAACCGTGAGCGCGTCCTGCCGAGGGCTTGCACACGGCGGCTGGCCGTAGAGGCAGCCTCGACCATGGGCTGGGAGCGCTACGTTGGTGGAACAGGCGCCATCCTGGGCCTCAACCACTACGGCGCTTCGGCACCTGTATCCGTGCTGGCCGAAAAATTAGGATTCACGGTGGCCCGGGTGATCGAGGAAGCACGGCGACTGCTGCAAGCGACATGATTGACCTGCACATGCATTCCATGTTCTCCGACGGCACCTTCACGCCGGAGGAGCTGGTGGCGGCGGGCGTCCGAAATGGCGTCAAGGCCATGGCCTTGACCGATCACGATACCACGGCCGGCGTGCCACGATTTCTGGCGGCAGCCGAGGCTGTAGGTATGAGAGCCTTTTCCGGAGTCGAAGTCAGCGCCGAGGTGGAGAGTGGAACGTTGCATGTGCTTGGCTATGGGATCCAGCCCGAACATCCGGGCCTCAAGGAGAATCTGACGTGGATTCGGAAAGGTCGGGAGGACCGGAATCTCGAGATCCTGCGCAAACTGAATGAGATGGGCATGGCGCTGACCTACGAGGAAGTCACCGCATATGCCGGAGCCGATGTGGTGGCCCGGCCGCATTTTGCGCAGGCCATGATGGCCAAGGGCTATGTGGGCAATAAACGGGAGGCCTTTGACCGTTTTCTGGCCCGTGGCAAACCGGCCTATGTCGAGCGTAGCCGAATGGATGCCAGTGATACATTTTCCTTAATCCGGCAAGCTGGTGGATTGCCGGTGTTGGCCCATCCTTTCAGTCTCAAGTTGAGCGGCGAACCCTTACGGGCCAAGGTGGAAGAATTCACGCGCCAGGGCCTGGGTGGCATAGAAGTTTATTATCCCGAACACAGCCCGGAGCGATTGCGCGCCTATCTCCGCCTGGCGCATGAGTTTGATCTGGTTGCAACCGGAGGCTCTGACTTCCATGGCGCGGTATCACCCGGGGTTGAGATTGGCCGAGGATCCGGCCATTTACACGTGCCGGATAGTGTGGCCAACGCTCTGCAACAGCGATTGGGCACCGTATAGTTTCGCATATCCATCGAAAATAGATGTTGCGGAAACGCTTCCACTCCTAAAAAATCCGCCTCCGCTGGTGGAAATATCCGCCGACCCTGCAAGGCTTTGAGTATCGTATTAGGCGGCATAGTAACCTGTTGAATTGAAGTGAATTACCTATATGGCAACATCCAATAAAACCGCGCAACTCGCTGCTTCGAAATCGTCCCCGCGTTCCATCCGGGACCGAATGCTCTATCATCTGACCTATACCCGATGCAAAGACTGGCGGAGCGCCACCGACTACGACAAAGAGGTTAGTTTTGCCCTGGCCATCCGCGAATTGGCCATGGACCGCATGATCGCCACCCAGCGCGCCTATGTTGATCATGACGTAAAACGGCTCTACTACCTATCCATGGAGTTTCTCCTGGGGCGGCTGCTGGAGAACAACATCGCTGCCTTGGGCGTTACGGAAGCCGCGCGCGCTGCGCTCAAGGAACTGGAGATTGATTTTGACGGCTTGTTACGGCAGGAGCCGGATGCCGGATTGGGCAACGGAGGCTTGGGCCGCCTGGCCGCCTGCTTCCTCGATTCGTTGGCTTCCATGGAGTATCCGGGCTACGGCTACGGACTCCGCTATGAGCATGGTTTGTTCCGACAGGAATTTGAAAACGGCTGGCAGAAAGAGCGTCCCGACGATTGGCTCAAGTACGGCAATGCGTGGGAGATGATCCGCCCCGAGTACACCGTGCCGGTGCTGGTTTATGGCCGCATCGAAAATGTACCCACCGTGGGCGGGGGCAAGAAACCGGTGTGGGTGGACTGGCAGATGCTGGAAGGTGTGCCCTATGACGTGCCCGTCATTGGATTCGGGGTCAACACCGTCAACGTACTGCGCCTGTGGAGCTCCCGCGCCACCGAAAGTTTCCGACTAGATGTCTTCAATCAGGGTGAGTACGTCAAAGCGGTGGAGGAGAAGAACTGGGCCGAAACCATAACCAAGGTGCTGTATCCGTCCGACGCCACCCACGCGGGCAAGGAATTGCGTCTGATCCAGGAGTACTTCCTGGTAACCTGCACGATTCGCGACATCATTCGCCGCTATCGCAAGAACCATTCCAACTGGAATGCGTTTTCCGAAAAGAATGCCATCCAATTGAACGACACCCATCCCGCGCTGGCCGTGGCCGAATTGATGCGGTACTTCATGGATGAGACGGATCTTCCTTGGGACAAAGCTTGGGACATCACCACCAAGACCCTGGGCTACACCAATCACACCCTGTTGCCGGAAGCCCTCGAACGTTGGCCGGTAACCTTGATGGAACGGGTGTTGCCCCGCCATCTGCAGATCATCTACGAAATCAACGCACGCTTCCTCCAGCAGGTGACGCTGCGCTGGCCGAACGACGTAAACCGCATCCAGAAGATGTCCCTGATTGAGGAAGGCGAACACCGGCAGGTGCGCATGGCCAATCTGGCTATTGTGGGCAGTCATTCCATAAACGGCGTGTCCGCTCTGCACAGCGAGTTGTTAAAAGAGTTGGTCATTCCCGAGTTCGCGGAAATGATGCCGGAGAAGATCAACAACAAGACCAATGGCATTACCCACCGCCGCTGGCTGCTGGTGTGCAATCCCGGCCTGTCCAATCTTATCACCCGTCGCATCGGTGATGGTTGGATCAAGGATTTCGAGCAGCTGAAAAAACTGGAATCGTTTGCCCAGGACAAGGGCTTCCGCGATGAGTTTCTGGCTGTGAAGCGGCATAACAAGGAGCGGCTGGCCGCCCTGATTCAGGACCTGGTGGGGGAATGGGTGGATCCCGACTCCCTGTTCGATGTGCAGATCAAACGCCTGCATGAGTATAAGCGGCAGTTGCTGAACGCCATGCACATCATCGCGCTCTACCAGCGCATCAAGGATGACCCCAACATCGAGGTCACGCCGCGCACCTTTATCTTCGGCGCCAAGGCGGCCCCCAGCTATTACCTGGCCAAGGTGATTATCAAGCTCATCAATGCCTTGTCCCGCGCCATCAACAACGACCCGGATGTGGCCGACCGCATCAAGGTGGTCTTCCTGCCCGACTACAGTGTAACCCTGGCCGAAACCATCATTCCGGCGGCCGATCTGTCCGAGCAGATATCCACCGCGGGCAAGGAGGCTTCCGGCACGGGCAACATGAAGCTGTCCTTGAACGGCGCGCTCACCATCGGAACCTGGGATGGCGCCAATATCGAAATCGCCGAGGAAGTCGGATTGGACAACATCTTCATCTTTGGACACAAAGCGCACGAGTTGCAGGTCCTGCAGGAACGCTACAATCCGTGGGACTACTACCATGCCGATCCGGAGTTGCGCCGGGTCATTGATGCCATCCGCGACAACGACTTTGTGCCCGAAGAGGGCCCGGTGTTCATGGATCTGTACCGCACCCTCATGGAACACGGTGATGTGTATTTCCATCTGGCCGATTTCCGGGCCTACATGCAGTGCCAGGGCCGCGTTTCCGAATTGTACCGCGACCAGCAGGAATGGGCGCGCCAGGCCGTGCTGAACGTGGCGCGTATGAGCAAATTCTCCAGCGATCGCACCATTCGTGAATACGCGGACGAAATCTGGAACCTGCGCAAACTGCACGTCAAAATGCCCGAAGGCACCGTGGTCGAATCGTTCGGCCCCGAGTCTGTATAGGCGGACGGCGAAGCATCATGGATGTGCACTATCGCAGCACCGCCTATGTCTGGTTCGACACCGAGTATTCCGATCTCGATTTCGACCGGGCCCGCCTGCTGCAAGTGGCCGCCATCCTGACCGATGCCGACCTGCAGCGCCTTCATCCGCCGGAACAGGATGTGAAGCTCTATGTGCGTCTGCCGGACGATGTCCCGGTCAGCCCCTGGGTGGAGGACAATCTGAAGGATGTCCTTCGCATTTGCCGTTCTGAGCTAGCGGAACCGGTGGCCGAGGTGGAGCAGCATCTACTGAACTGGCTGGATCGCTTCGTCACGCTACCCGGCGGAGAGGACAAGCGTCGACCCATCCTGGCCGGAAACAGTGTTCACGCCGATTGGTGGCTGGCCCGGCGCTATCTGCCTCGCTTTCTGGCCCGGCTGCATTATCGCCACCTGGATGTCACGGCCTTGAAACTACAGTGGCAGGATTGGCGGGGTGGGGCGGCCTTTGACAAGGACAACGCGGAACTGATGCGCAGCTACTTTCCCGGTGCCCTGGTGGGGGCGGATAGTGGCCGTCACGATGCCCACTACGATGTGCAGGCCTCCATCGCCGAACTCAACTACTACCGCCACACCCTGCTGGCCCGCTGACCATGCTGAGCGCGCCCGTCCAACTGGGCTCCCTGACCCTGCCCAATGCCGTGCTGCTGGCCCCCCTGGCCGGAGTGAGTGATGTTCCGTTCCGCCGCATTTGCACCGAACTGGGCGCAGGCTTCACCTATGTGGAGATGCTCTCCTCCATCGCTCTTCTGCACGGCAATCGGCGCACCCGGGAAATGCTGGGTCGTCACGCCGACGAAAAAATACTGGGTGTGCAGGTGACCGGACCTCGTCCCGACCTGGTTGGCCAGTCAGTGCGCCTGCTTCACGATCACGGCTTCGAAGCCATCGACATCAATATGGGCTGTCCGGTGCGCAAGATTGTGGGCTCGGGTTCGGGAGCGGCCTTCCTGAAAGATCTGGACCGCATCCGGCAAACCGTGGCCGTTGCACGCGCTGCCACCTCCCGCCCGCTCTCGGTCAAGATTCGCATCGGTTTCTCACCGGACGCCATCAATGTGGAGGAAACGGTGGCCCTCATTGTCGGGGAGGGGGCGGATCAGATCACCATTCACGGACGGACCCGCGAGGATTCCTATGGCGTGCCGGTGAGCTATCCCGGCATTGCCCGTGGCATACAGGTGGCCCAGAGCCTGCAGCCGACGCTCTTTACCGTGGGTAATGGCGATGTGATGGACGCGGCATCGGCCCAGACCATGGTGCGGGAAACCGGCTGCCGCGGGGTTATGGTCAGCCGGGGCGCCCTGGGAAATCCCTGGCTCTTCGAGGAAATACTGGGTCGCCGCCAACAGCCACCCTCGCTGGCGGAATGGGGCGAGGTGGTGCTACGACACCTGGACTATCACCAGGAATTCTACGGCGATAATGAACTGGCGGCGCGCCTTACGCGCAAACATCTCATCTGGTATGCCAGCGGCTTTCCCCATACCCACCGCTTACGGGAGCAGATCAATCACGTGGCGTCCCTGACCGAAGCCAAAGCCATCATCCGCCGTTATGTGGCGGAATGGCCGGGCGAGTTGCGCCGGTTTTCTGATACTGGGCCGGGCGCCCGACTGGCCCGCGATCATGATCCCAAGTACGAAATGGATCGCCAGCTGGACCGTGGAGTGGGGACGGAAGAACTACCGTGACGCAGAAGCGGCTATGATATCCATCTACGATCTGGATGGCATGGATTCGTGGGTGCGAAAGAACGGCATCCCCGACCATGGGCTGCGCCGGTTCCGGGCCGCCTTTTTCAAGCAGGGGCTCACCCTGGATCAGGCCCTGGATCGACTTCCAGCGGACAAACGTGCGGTCGTTTTAGACCAGATTTGCTTTCATTCCCTGAGTCTGGCCGAGCGGCATGACTCCCGGCGGGATGGCGCTACCAAGCTCATCTTCCGCACTGCGGATGATCTTCGACTGGAGGCGGTCATCCTGCGTATTGCCTCCGGTCGGACCAGCTTGTGCATCAGTTCGCAGGTGGGCTGTGCCGCAGGCTGCGCCTTTTGTGCCACCGGGAAAATGGGTTTGCTACGCAACCTGACGGCCGGTGAGATGCTCGACCAAGTCATCCTGGCCCAACGCATGGTTCGGGAAGAGGGGCGTACCTTGCGCAATGTGGTCATGATGGGCATGGGCGAGCCCTTTCACAACGAAACGGCTGTGTATCAGACCCTGGACGTGTTGCGTGACCCGCGGGGTTGCCACCTGTCCGAGCGGCATCTCCTGGTCTCCACCGTGGGTATGGCCGCGGCCATGGTGCGCTTCGTGAATCAGTATCCGCGCGTGCGGCTGGCCCTCAGTCTGCACAGCGCCCGCCAGGACGTGCGCCGGTTGATCATGCCCGCGGGTAAATCACAACGTTTGGAAAAGTTGAAGGCGATCCTGCCTCCGTTGACCCGGCATCATAATTTCATGGTGGAGTACGTATTGCTCCGTGGCGTGAATGACGGTCCGGAAGATCTGGCGGCCTTGATTGACTTTTTGCAGGGTTTTCCAGTGCATATCAATTTGATCCAGTTTAATGCCCATGACGGCGCCGAATTCCATCCCGTGACCAAAGAGGCACGGGAAGCATTCGGAGCGGCCCTGCGCAAGGCCGGCTTCAAAGTGACCCTGCGCTACTCGCTGGGCGATGATATTGCTGCCGCCTGTGGTCAGTTGGCTGGCCTGCCTGCCCGCACCATTACCGGACACCTTTAGGCAGAGCGGTCCGTCATGGAGACGTGCTTGCACGAACCTGCAGGCTGTCGTATTCATTTCCCCATGAACACTCGATGGTTCGGAACACGTTGGCTGGGTGGATTGTTGCTGGCCTTGCTGTCCAGTTCATGCGCAACCGTGGATCCGGTGACCGGGCGCAAGGTAAACAACATGTACCTGATCGAGGACGATATCCAACTCGGTCGCGAGGTCATGGCCGACACCGTAAAGAGTATGCGGGAGTCCGGGGTGCCGCTGAATGCGAACCGGACCCGGGTGCGGCAAGTGGAGGACATCGTAAAGCGCATAGCCGCGGTATCGCATCTGCCCAACCTGCCCTATGAAGTGACGGTGTTTGAAACCAACATCGTCAATGCCGCTGCTGCGCCGGGCGGACAATTGATGGTCTTCTCCGGACTGTACGATCAAAAGAAGGGTCTGGTGGCGGATGAGGATGAACTGGCCGCGGTGATCGGTCATGAAATCGCCCACGTGACGTGTCGTCACACCACGGAAGAAATGACCCGCCAACTGCCCATGCAGCTCATTCTTATGGGCGGGGCGATCTATGCCGAGGCCAAGGGTGATGATGATCTTGCCCTGGCCCTGGGAGCGGGATTCCTGATCTATCAGGGTCTGATCTTGCCTCGTTATTCACGCACCGATGAGAGCGAAGCGGATGCGGTGGGCATGATGTACATGGCTAAAGCAGGATTCGATCCGCGCGCGGCCATCCGGGTCTGGCAGCGTGCTGCGGAGCGGGACGGTGATCCAGGGCTGATGGCGATGTTTTCATCGCACCCAACCAACAAGACCAGAAAGAAGTCCCTGGAGGCGATGCTCCCGGATGCCATGGAGGCGTACCGCCAGGCTACCGGGCACTATCCAAAGGGTTATACTCCGTCCGGTCCCTGAGTCAGCGCTTTAGTCCGGGCGGGGTGCGAACAGGTAATGGCTTACATACCATTCCTTGCCTTCCCGGTAGTTGAAGAGTTCAGCGCAAGCCAGGAAGAAAATGCGCCAGTACACCCACCACTTGAGGGCTTGATCAGCCCCGTAGGTCTGGCGGAAAAGCGGCATGAGCTCATCGCGTGCGGCATCCATGTTGACCAGCCATGCTTCCAGCGTCTTGGCATAGTGGGTGCCGTTGACCATCCATTTTTCCAGGCAGACCAGATCGCGATCAAAGCGGGGTAGCAGGTCCGCCGAGGGCATGATGCCTCCGGTGAAGAAATAGCGGGCCATCCAATCCTTGTCCCCGTTCACTTCAAACGGGTAGGCGAACCGGTCGTGGCAGAACACATGAACAAAAAGTCGTCCATCCGCTTCCAGCCAGGTGCGCAGGCGGGCGAACAGGGTGTCGTAATTGCGCACATGTTCCAGCATTTCCACCGATACGATGCGATCGAAGCGCTGGTCGGGAACGAAGGCATTGATGTCGCAGGTGATGACACGCAGATTGGTCAAGCCGCGTCGTGCCGCCTCGGCATCAATGAAGGTTTTTTGCGTCCGTGAATTGGAGACGGCGGTAAAACGGGCATTTGGGTAGCGGGGTGCGGCATAGAGGCTGAACGATCCCCAGCCACAGCCCAGATCAAGAATCTGCTGACCATCGGTCAGTTGAGCCCGCTGGCTGGTCAAGTCGAGCATGGCGATTTCGGATTCGGCGAGGGTACGCACCGATCCTTCCCACAAGCAGGAACTGTATTTGCGACAGGGACCGAGTACGCGCAGAAAGAAGTCGGTGGGAACTTCATAGTGCTGGGCATTGGCATCCACGGTGTGAATGGCCACCGGGCTGGAGCGCAGTTCCGCCATGAAGGCGGCCACAGGATCCGTATAGCGGCGGGTGCTCAGCGCTTCCTGCTTCAACCGGTCCCGCAAGAGGCGACGAATGCCCCAGCGCAAAACCGGATCCGGCAGCAGGTCGTGTTCCATCATCCAAGTAGCAGGCATCATAATCCTTTCCGGGGAAACCAAGGTACGAACGCACTGGTGGTTCGCTGATAGTCGCGATAGGCCTCGCCTTTGGAGCGTACCGCCTGAGCCTCCGTGGCGGGTATTCCGGTGACTTTCAGCAAGAGATAAAGGATGGCGGCTGGAGCCAGCAGGGCCAGGTAGCCTCCAGCGGCCTGAACCGCCAGCAAGGCAAAGGCACACCAATTCAGCCACTCAAAGAAGTAATTGGGATGTCGGGAATACCGCCACAGACCCCGCCGGCAAACCCGCTCTCCGTTTGCTGTCCGCTTGAACGCGGATAGCTGGGCATCGGCCAGGGATTCACCCATCACGGCCAGCAACCAAAGAGCGAGGGCCAATGCATCGAGCAAGCCGGGTGGCTGGTCATGATGTGCGGCCAGGGCAAACGGCAGCGCGAACAATGCCACGGTGAAAGCCTGGATTTGATAGAATCTGAACATCCGGAATTGCACCTGGTCGCCCCATTCGCGGCGCAACTGCTGGTAGCGCCCATCTTCCGGTTTTCCGTGCGAACGGTGGTGAATATGGAGGGCCAGCCGAAGTCCCCACACGCCGCCCATACCGGCCACCATGGCGCGGCGAAGCGGGTCGCCTTCCACCATTAGCGCCAACAGAAGGGCGGCTCCTCCGATACCAGCCGCCCAGCCTACGTCGACCACGCCGGCATTTCCGGTTCGCCGCTGCACCATCCACAGCACCGTCATGAAGGCGGCCGCAACCAGCCAAACCACGCCAAGTCCCTGTAAAATGTCGTTCATGGCAAAGGAACCTCCCGGGCATGGAAAGGGTGTCGCATGCGGAGGGACAGGCGGAAAAATACCGAGGCGAGTATGCGTTGGGTCAGGAATACGACGGGCAACCCGATGAGAAACCAGACCACCACCGCGTGCCATGTAGTACCCCAGAGGGTTTGAATGCTGCCCCAGGTATCGTGTTTGATCATGGCCACCAGTTCATCCGGGGAGAGGTCCAGCGCGGGTTGCCGGAACAGCCATTCGCCCGCCCGGAAAAATGGAAGGATAAGCACAAACTGGAGCGGGTAGACCAGCCAGTTGACAGCCTGAATGGCCACCAGGTTGAGCCGCAACGGCAGCGCAACCAGGGCGCACAGGAGGGTGGTCACCCCCAGGACCGGGATGATACCGAGGTAGGCGCCCAGAGCCACGCTCTTGGCGAGTTGGCCGGGAGCCATTCCGTTGCGCAACAGGTGGGCGAGGGGCTCCCACACTTTGCTTCGGATGAAGGAAGGAACACTCATGAATAGCGTCGGGTTAACAGTGTCGCCAGGCCGGCATCAGAGGGCAGGCGGGCCAGCTCACGCAACACATAAAATGCCATTGCAAAGTTGCCCAGGGTGAGCACCAGGGCCAGCCAATACATGCGGGGCCACCAACGTTGTTCTTTGTAGGCCAGCCAGAGATAGAAGGTTAAAAAACCGAAGTAGGCATCGAACAGGGTGGCCAGAGCCCATGGATTCTGCAGCAAAGGGCCGGCGGCTGTGATCACATTTTCGTGAAGGCTGGCCCGCACGGTGACCCAGGTCATGGCACCCAGCACGGTAAGGAAGAAGATCTGAAGCAAACGTTTGATAACCATGTTACGTTTTCGCAGATGCGGGCCATAGCTTACAGAAGAAGCGGGAAGCCATCGTTGACTTTGCTGCTCATGCTGCCTAGCATCGCCCCCCTGATCTTTGCCGTTTCAAGTGAGAGGGCCCCACGTTGACCACCATTGACAAACTACTCGTCGTCCAGGACCGGGATCGCCGCATACGCCAGTTGAGCCGGGAGTCGGAAGATATTCCGGCCCGCCGCAAGCTCAGCGAAGAGCGTCTGAAAGAGCACAAGGAAGCGCTGCAGGCGGCCCAGGAACTAGTAAAGAAGAATGCCGCGGCCATCAAGGGCGTCGAGCTGGAAATCGATACCGCCAAACAGCGTATCTTGAAGCTGCGCGAGCAGCAGGTCTCCATCAAGACCAACGATCAATACCGGGCCATGAACAACGAGGTGGCCGGGGTGGAGAAACAGATCCGCGAGTTTGAGGACCGTGAGATCGTGCTTATGGAAGAGACCGAGGGCTTGCGCGCCAACGTGGCTCATATGGACCAGCGCCTCAAGCAGGAAGATGTCATCGTCCAATCCGACCGGGTCCAATTGGAAGAACGTCTGCAGTCCATTCAGGCGGAAATTGAGCGGCTCAAGCAGGAGCGCGCCAGTTTGGTGACCGATGTGGATCCCGATTGGCTTTCCCGTTATGACCGAACCTTCAAGCATCATCCTGACTTTGCCTTGGTTCCGGTGGACCAGGCCGCGTGCGGCGGATGCCATATGAAGCTGCCGCCCCAGGTGATCCAAAACGTGAAGCGCAATCAGGCCATGGTGTGCTGCTCCTTCTGCGGACGTATCTTGTACTGGCGGGCCTGATCGGTTAGGTTGTTCGGGTAACGATGCCGTGGAGTGACTGGTCGCTCCGGCCGCCGCGAGGTGGCGGGAGAGGAAAGTCCGGACTCCATAGGGCAGGATGTCCCGCCCGGTGCAAGCCGCGATGCGGGAGGGGCCCGGTAAAACCGGGTTTACGGAAAGTGCCACAGAAAACAGACCGTCCCGGGAAGGCCGCAAGGCTGGATCGGGATAAGGGTGAAAAGGTGGTGTAAGAGACCACCGTGCGGGGGTGCGAGCCCCTGCGCAAGGCAAACCCCATCCGGAGCAAGATCAAATAGGAGGCCTGAGGCGGCCCGTCTCCTCCCGCTTGTCGGGGGACCGGTTGACGCAAGTTGACCGGGAGGCTTCGGGTTGATCGCAGACCCCTCGCGAGAGGGGAGATAAATGACTGGTGCGCGCAAGCGTTACAGAATCCGGCTTACCGCTCCACGGCACGTTACGTTGATGAGATATGGCAGCCACCGCGCGAATAGTTAAAACCGCCACCGGCACTCTGCTGGTCCTGGCCGTGTTGCTGGCCTGTGGCTACGGCTGGCTGTCCCGTCGCGTTCCCCGGCAGCCCCGGTCGCCCCAGCTTTCCGAAACTACGTTGAGCTGGCCTTCGACCGATCTTATTCCCACCTCGGCCTGGCAGGTGGTGGTGGGAACTCCCCGTACGGCGGAAGCGGCCACCTCGGGACCGCTGGCCAACCGTTTCCGCTTGGCTGGCACTTTTTTCCTGTATGGCGGGGAGGGGACGACCAACGAGACCAACCGGCGCGCCATCTTGGACGATGTGCAAAAGAACCAGCAGTCCATCGTGCGCGAAGGTGACACGCTGGAGGAATTTCGCGTGCACAGCGTCCAGACGGACCGGGTCACGCTGCGCGCGCAAAACGTGGACTATGAATTGGCGCTCAGTTTCTCGGATAAGACGGAAGCCGCGCCGGAGCCGGCCGCCGCCACCGGGGAAACCCAGGTTGTTTCCATGGAAGACATGCCCGCCCTCGAAACCAGCCGTTTTGGCAAGCGGGTGGGGGAGAATCGCTGGGTGTTCAAACGCGAAGAGCTGCTCAAGTTCTACCAGGAGGTGTTGGATGAGCCGGAGCGCATTGCCAAAATCTATCTTTCCTTGAAGCCCGATTACCAGGGCGAAGCGGTCGAAGGCTATCGTCTGACGGATGAAGGCGAGTCGGAATTCTTCAAGGCAGTCGGTCTGCAGGAAACGGATACCATCCGCAAGGTCAACTCCATGCGCATGGTCAGCCAGCGCCGGGCCGAGTATTTCCTGAGCGAGTTTCTGAAGAACCGGGTCAGCGCCCTGGTACTCGACATCGAGCGCGAAGGCAAACCGGAGAAGCTGATCTACCTCATCCGCTGACGCCGCCGCTGAGGTTTCTGTTTCTTGCGCGCCGGGCGCCGGGTTTGCGGCGGAGCCGGGGACGCCTCGTAACCGGCCATGCGGAAATCCACCAGCTTGCGCTGGGTGTCCACCCTCAATAAGCGCACCTTGATCCGCGTGCCAACCCGGAAGGTATGGCGTGCTTGCCGGCCCTTGATGCGACCCATGTTCATTTCAACTGTGTAGTAATCGTCAGGCAGGCTGGAGAGCGGAATGAGGCCGCGCTGCAAGGAATCCTCGAGTTCCACCAGCAGACCGCGCGGCACCACCCCGGTGATCAGCGCTTCGTAAACGGTCTCGTCACCCGCTTCCAACCGGGTCGCATAGTAGGCCAGGCGCTGCTCCTGCAGACTCTCGTTCTCCGCCTCGTCGGCATTGCGTTCCGTGATGGAGCAGTGCTGGGCCAGGGCATGCAGGTCCTGATGGCCCAGGGAGGAGCGGCGCCGTTCCTCGACCGCGCACAAGATGCGATGAATCACCAGATCCGGATAGCGCCGGATGGGCGAGGTGAAATGCGTATAGTGCGAGAAGCCCAGGCCGAAATGCTCCACCCGGTTGGCCGAATACAACGCACGTTTCAGGTTCCGCAGCACGGCCAGATTGGCCGGATACTCCATGGGCGTGCCCGCCACTTCTCGGCAAAGTTGGTTGATGCTGGCCGGATCGGTCGGGGCGCGGGTCAAACCCAACTGGGCGAGGTCCTCGGCCATTTTGGCCCATTGCTCGTCGGTGGGCGGCTCGTGGATGCGGTAGAGGGCGGGCACCCGCTGGTCGGTCAGAATCTCCGCCACCGCCACATTGGCCAGCAGCATGAATTCCTCGATGAGGTGATACGCCTCGGGCGAACCCCGGCGATGGAAGGCCGTGGCCTTGCCCTCCGCGTCGAGGTCGCACGTCACTTCGGGCATGGCCAGATCAATGGAGCCCGCTTTCATGCGGCGTTGGCGCAATCGGCGGGCCAGCGGAATGATGTCGCGCAGTACGGTCTGCACCGCCTCCGGCATGGCTGCGTCAGCCGTGCCGTGATCCATAAAAGTCTGGACCTGATCATAGTTGAGTCTGGCCTTGGAATGAATGACGGAGCGCGCGGTGCGTTTGCTCACCACGCGGCCTTGATCGTCCAGTTGCAAAATCACGCTATGGGTGAGCCGGTCCACCGCGGGGCGCAGACTGCACACGTCCGAGGTCAGATACGGTGGAAGCATGGGCACAAAGCCACCCACCAGGTAAACGCTGTTGCCGCGTCGGTGGGCCTCCCGGTCCACCTCGGAATTCGGCGACACAAAATACGCCACGTCCGCGATGTGGATGCCGGCTTCCCACCGGTCGCCTTCCATGCGCCGCAACGAGATGGCATCGTCGAAGTCACGCGCGTCCGCGGGATCGATGGTAAAGGTGATCCACTCGCGATAATCCTCGCGGCCCTCGATGTCCGCGGGCGCGAGATGGGCCGGACGCTGGCGCGCTTCGTGGTCAACCCCGCCTTCAAAGCGGGCATCCAGGCCGCGGTTGCGCATCAGGCTGAGCAAGCCCACCCCGGCCGCTTCGGACGGGCCCAGGTCCTCCACCGCAGTCCCGCTCAACGCGGAACCCGGCCCCTTCCAGTCGTCCAGCCGGACCACCACGGTGTGATGCAGGGTGGGGGGCGGCAGTTCCTGGCTCCAACCCACGATGTGGACATTGGTGGAGATGCGGGGGTGATCGGGAATGATGTACCAATAGCCGTGCCCCTTGAGCAGGGTGCCGGCCACGGTGCGCCCCGCCCGCTCAAGCACGCGCAAGACCCGCGCGCTGGCGCGCTCCATCGTTTCCGTTCGACCGCGCCGGCTGCGCAGTGGCTCGATCACGACCTGATCACCATCGATCGCTCCGGCCATGGCATCGCGTGCCACCATATATTCTTCACCCGGCGTTTCCAGCGGCAGGGCGCGCGCACCACCCGACAACAAGCCCTTGAGGATGGCCCGGGTTTGCCGGACCGGGGAGGGGAGGGCCCATCGGTTCTTGCGCAGGCAGATCACCCGCCCCTGTCGCTCCAATTCCCGCAGAGCCCGGCGCATGGCTTGTTTATCGTCGCGCTTGAGGTGCAGGGCAGCCGCCAGTTCGTGATGCCGGAGCGGGCGATAGTCCGGGCGGGCCAACAATTCGCATAGGCGGTTTTCGAGTAATGCGTTACCATGCACAGCGGTGAGTATAGGTTGCGGGATCACGCGGAACCAGCCGGATTGATCGGGTTCACCTCATGAAGATTGCCTACGTGGCCAGCGAAATCACCCCCTATGCCTCCACCGGCGGCCTGGGGGAAGTGGCGGCAGCCCTGCCCGTGGCCTTGCGCGATTTGGGCCATCAGGTGTTCCGGTTTATGCCCATGTACCGGGCCGTGTTGGAGCGCTTCCCGGAAGTGAAACCAACCGGCATCAAGTTGTCCGTCCCACTCGGCTTCCATAACCACACCACCGACATCTGGCGCACCGAGGAACCGGGGCTGATCACCTACTTCATCCGGCGCGACGAGTATTTTGATCGCGCCCAGCTCTACAGCCTGCCAGACCGGGATTACGACGATAACTTCGAGCGCTTCGTATTTTTCCAGAAGGCGGTGGTCACCTTGATGGATCATCTCCAGCTGGCCCCGGATGTGGTGCATGGCAACGACTGGCAGTGCGGGTTGCTTCCATACTATCTGGTGCACGGTTTGCACGGACATCCGCGACCGCGTCCTGAACCCTTCGTGTTCACCATCCATAATCTGGCCTACCAGGGAATTTATCCCGGCAGCGAATACGCGCTGACCAACCTTCCCTTCAATTGCTTCTCCGTCAACACGCTGGAGTTCTACGGCAAGATTAACTGCCTCAAGGGCGGGGTCACCGGGGCCCGCGTGGTGAATACCGTCAGCCCGACCTACGCCCGGGAAATCTGCACCGAGCGCGGCGGTTTCGGATTGCATGGCCTGATGGCCACCCTGGGTCCGCGTCTGCACGGCATTCTCAACGGCATGGATGTCCAGCTTTGGGATCCCGCAAAGGACCGCGTCCTGGTCACCACCTACTCGCCCGATAATCCGGCGGGGAAGGGGACCTGTCGGAAGTTGTTCCTGACCGAGCATCAATTGCGATCGACCACCTCCACCACCCTCGGCATGGTCACCCGGATGGTGGCCAACAAAGGCTTTGATGTCCTGGCCGAAGCCATGCCGGAAATCATGAAGCGCGATGTAACCCTGTTCATCCTCGGCTCCGGCGAGCAGAAATATCAGGACCTTTGTCTGGACTGGCAACGGACCTGGCCGGACCGGTTTGCCTGCCACCTCGGGTATGAGCCGGGCCTGGCGCGCCGGGTTCTGGCCGCCTCCGATTTCCTGCTCATCCCGTCGCGCTACGAGCCCTGTGGTCTGAGCCAATTTTACGCCAAACGGTATGGCGCCCTGCCCATCGCTCATGCTGTGGGCGGGCTGGCCGATACCATCACGGATGTAGGGGCAGGGGACGGCACGGTAGGCACCGGGGTTCTGATGAAGGAGCTACGCCTGGACACCCTACTCGCTTCTGTGGATCGCGCCATCGCGCTCCAGGCCAAGCCCACTGCCTATGCCGCCGTGCAAAAGCGCGCCATGCTGCAGGATCACGCATGGACAGCGTCCGCCCAGCGCTACGTCGAACTCTACGCGTCCGCCGTAAAGAGCTGAGCACGGCGTCGCAGTCCTTGCTCAAAAGGTTCGCCACATTCGTCGCGACCCAACCACGAAGAGCGACGGGACGCGTCACCTGATCGCCGACTTGTCATAGTGCCTGAAACCGCCCCGAAACCCCGTCCGCCACCATATCTAGCGCCCCGACATACCTATTACACGACATAATATGTATTATGCGACGTTGAATAAGATGGGTTAAAGATGGGCGTTTAGCTCGGTTTCCGGAATTCAGCTCGATTACCGTCTGATGCCGCTGGCTTGGCGGCCACGTTGATCAGGTGGCGCTATTCACTCCTGCAGGATAGCGAAGCAGTACGTATATTTTCCCTGCCTGCGAAAAGTTCCAACCCTTGGAAAAAGAGCATTTCCAGACTTCCAACCATTGGAAATTCCAAGGGGGCAGATTGCCGTTTCAAGTGCAAAGGAAAGGACGCCCATATGAGAAGCTCGTGAGTGAATGAAACCACGGAGCCAAAAACATGGGACGTCCTTACGAGCAGATTAGCAAGATGGAGCGAGAATACA